>Ga0209573_1000022_pt1 | contig 553614 bp, 483 predicted proteins | sample TNRBio252014_DNA_FD_185870 | JGI IMG/M metagenome (GOLD analysis project Ga0209573, IMG submission 185870) | Wastewater treatment Type I Accumulibacter community from EBPR Bioreactor in Madison, WI, USA - TNR Reactor_6/25/2014_ DNA (SPAdes)... | ecosystem: Engineered > Bioreactor > EBPR >...
CGCAAAGCGTCCCCTCCGTTCCTCTCCAGAATTAACTCCCAAGAGAAACAACTTCCAAGGAGCGCGCTCGCGTACCTCTCAGCACGCAAACCCCCTCCCCAACAACCTATCCATCCTCTTAAAGAACTAGGCCATCCGCTAGCCTTACTTCTATACCGCCTTGTTTTTTGCCACCCCGATGGCAGCAAGACCGCTATTATAGCTGGCAAATACTTCATGGCAAGGTGTTTCTTAGAATTTTTCACAAATTCTATGAATCTTAAAAAATCATCTGTGACCATCAAACTCATCTTGTTTATAAGAATTTATTTTTAATATATTTTTTCCATTTATATCACCCACTAACTTCCAGAGCCAACTCACGCAACCCCAGTCCAAAGGGAATGTCTGCCTCGAAGCGCAACATATCCCGCAATAGGCTTGGGTCGCCGAGCGAATGCCGGATGTCGCCGATGCGGGCCTCGGCATACTGCGCTGCGGGAGCGCCCGCAAACATTTCCCGATAAATGGTCAAAACCTGGTTTAAGGAAACCGCCCGGCCCGTACAAACGTTATAGCGCCCGCTAACCACATCAGCGCCTAGCAGCGCCTCGCCATTTGCTCGGGCGACATCTCGCACCGAGACAAAATCCCGGGTCTGTTCGCCATCGCCATAAATGATCACCGGTAAGTTTCGTTGAAACCGGCTGGTAAAAATAGATAACACCCCTGAATAGGGTGAAGCGGGGTCTTGGCGCGGTCCATAGACATTAAAATAGCGCAAACAGAGGGCCTCCAATCCAAAGCTCGCGGCATAGCCCAGCAGCATGACCTCGGCAGCCAGCTTGGCGGCGGCATATGGCGACTGCGGTTGCGGTGCCGCCGACTCCTGATTAGGCAGCGCAGCGGCCATGCCGTACACCGCGGCGGAGGAGGCGAATACCAGGCGCTTGCATCCAAACTCCACACAAAGCCGGCCCAGATTGTCGGCCACCACTAAGTTCAGGCGAGCATTAAGCGCGGGATCGTCGAAGCTTTCTGGTACGCTGACCAGCGCCGCTAGATGGAGCGCGCCGGCGAAGTGGTGCTGCTTGAATAAAGCGCGCATCGCCACTTCATCGCCGGCATCGGCCAGCACCCACTCAAAATTGGGCGAGGTGCGCGCGGTCGCAAGATTTTCCAGATGGCCGGTCCGCAGGTTATCCACTCCGACCACTCGCTTTCCCTGTTTGAGCAACCATTCAACGGAATGACTACCGATAAAACCGGCCGCGCCCGTCACCAAAAAAGCTGGCATCATGTATTAAGCTCCAGATTTGTGATTTATTAGGAATTGATGCTTATCAAACAAGGGCTCTTTACAATAACGGCCCCATGAATGCTCCTACAACCGTGACTGAGTCCGCCTGGTTTAAGTGGCGTTATCTCGCGCCGCGTTACTGGCCAGTCTGGCTGGGCCTAGGCTTGATGAAAATCATGGCTATGTTGCCGTTTCGCTGGCAACTGGCCATGGGCCGCCAAATTGGCTATTGGATAGGTCGAATCGCCAAACGACGGCGGCGCATCGCTCAAATAAACTTGGGACTCTGTTTTCCAGAGTTGTCTCAATCCGAGCAAGCCGCTTTGCTGGAGGCGCATTTTGAAGCATTGGGTATTGGCTTGTTCGAAACGGCGATGGCGTGGTGGGGATCAGATGCAAAACTCCAAGGCTTGGCCCGCGTTGAAGGGGTCGAACACTTGCAACGGGCGGTAGCCAGCGGCAAAGGCGTCATTTTACTCACCGGGCATTTCACGATGCTAGAGATAGCCGCTCGTTTCATCACTTGGCATCAACCCTTTCACGCCATGTATCGCTCCCATAAGAACCCGTTATACGAATCCGTGATGCGGCGTGAACGCGAACGGCGCATCCGGTTGCCGCCGTTGCCGCATGAAGATATTCGCGGCCTGCTACGCGCCCTCAAAAAAGGGCGGGCGGTCTGGTACGCCCCCGATCAAAACCATGGCCTCCGTAACAGCATCTTCGTCCCTTTCTTTGGTGTATCCGCCTGCACCATCATGGCCACTTCACGGCTGGCCGCGATGAGCGGCGCGGCGGTGGTGCCTTACTTCCCCAAACGCTTACCCGGAACCGCGGGTTATGAAGTTGTCATCCTGCCAGCGCTGGCGGATTTCCCAAGTCAAGATGTCGAAGCGGATACCCGGCGCATCAACCAACTGTTAGAGCAATATATTCGCCAAGCGCCAGCACAGTATCTATGGGTGCATCGCCGTTTCAAAACCCAACCTGCCGGTACGCCCAGCCCATATAATGTCTAATATGGCTCATCCGCATGCTTGATCACATCGCATTGCCCGCCAATCCGGCCATTCGCCGCATCCTGATCATCAAATGGAGCGCAATGGGGGATGTGATCATTGCCACCACACTGTTCGAGGATATCGCCCGAGCGTTCCACGGGCGAGAAATCCACCTCAATACCTTACCAGCCTGGGAGCGTCTTTTTGCGCACGATCCACGGTTTCAGCACGTTTTCGCGATCGATCTTCGTAATTCGCGCCACCGCATTGCGGCGATAAGCGGATGGCTGAAGCAAGTCCGCCGCGCCCATTACGATCTGATCATTGATCTTCAGTCAAACGACCGATCTAGGATCTTGCTTACCCTCCTCTGGCTAAGTGGCGCTCGAATTCCCTACCGAATCGGCAACAACCGACAATGGCCGTACAACATTGTCCCGCAAAAATTTCCCTCCGCCACGCATATTCAGACTCGGATGCACGCGGCGCTGCAAGCGGGCGGCATCCCCACCACCACACCCCGACCGGTGCTGCACGTGCCCGAACGTCACCACGCCCGCGCCCGTCATCTCCTTGCCGATCACGGTCTTCAGCCCGGCCGCTACGCGATCTTTATGCCCGGCTGCAACGCGAAAGGCCACCTAAAGCGCTGGGGAGCGGCCCGTTATGGCGCGCTGGCGGCGAAACTCCACCAACAAGGGCTAGAGCGAATCGTGCTGATCGGTGGTGCTGACGAGGTGGAAGAATGTCAGCGCATCGCGGCGATGTGTGGCTCTTGGCTAATTAATCTCTGCGGGCAAACCGAGATCCTGGATATCCCGCCGCTGTGTCAGACCGCCTGTTTTATTGTCGCCAACGACACTGGCACCGCCCACCTGGCTTCCGCCACGCCCACTCCCATGACGGTAATCTGCGGCCCAACCGATCCCCGCCGAGTCAAACCGCTGGGCGATAACGTCACCACCTTGCAGGCTGACCTCCCGTGCATTAACTGCTATTTGAAAAGCTGTTCTCATCACAGTTGCATGGCGGCGGTCACACCGGCGCTGGTACTACAGCACCTACACCAGACGGCTTGGCTAAAAAATTAACGGGTTTGAGACGTTATCGGGGCGATTCAGCGCTTATCGGTAGGGCGCGATTGGTATTCGCCCGGCAGGGGTGGAGCGTCATCTGGCAGCAACTGCTTGCCATACTTGGCGAATTGATGGTGCTCGTACAATTTGGCGTATTTAAGAAAGACATAAAAAGCGGCGATCACCGAATTGATCAACCCCGCCCAACCGTTTAGAAAATTACGCTTGAACAGATAGCTGCGGATAAAAAATAGCGGCGGATAAACAAGCATGATCAGGCGGATTCCCCAACGCTGTTTCCGAATCTTGTCCGCCACCAAGCCCGTTGAGTAGGCATTGATCTTCTCAACTTTCGTGTGAATGTCGGTTTCACCATAATGGTACAAGGGCGACTTGAGACGGGCGACGGTGCCCGCTACCTTGGGCGCGGCGTGGATCGGCATATCATCGATAAGACCTTTGCGCTTGTCGAACAGGCGCAAGTAATGGTTCATGCGAGTGGCTGGGTTATACATCCGCCAGAACACCTGCTCCCGGCGCGGAATCTCGTAGCCATCCGCCGTGGGACCGTCTGCCAACAGCTGACGAATCTCCGTTTGGAGGGCTGGCGACAAGGCCTCATCAGCATCCAATAACAACACCCAATCGTGGGCGGTCATCGTCAAAGCCATCTGCTTTTGCAAGCCGTAACCCATGAAACCATGCTGCGTCGTCCGTGTTCCATAGCGCTGGGCAATCACAAGGGTATCATCGGTGCTGAAGGAATCCAGCACGACGATCTCATCAGCCCACTTGACGCTCTCCAGACAGGCGGGCAAAGTGCGGCCATTGTTATAGGTGGTTACAAATACCGAAAGTTGCTTATCCGCCACGGGAATAACCTAAGATCGAACAATAAGTGGTTTTACCGGATCTCTGAAAAGATCGGAAAAACAATATTCCGGCCACCCGACGCAAAATAGGGACGCTTTCAGACTTGCTCGCAATGTCCAATCATCCTCCTTATGGGAATGTCAGCACGGACAGGCCGATTCTGTCGGCGCATGTCATTGGCGCCCGGCGACTCGGGGGAGCCGAGCTGTTTTACGCCCGATTGGTCAATGCCCTGCATCGTCGTGGTCATGCGACGCTGGCGGTCGCCAACCCCGATAGCTTGATCGTCAACGAGCTTTGCCCAGAGGTTTCTCTGATCCCCATTCCCATGCGCGGGATTTGGGATCTATGGTCCCGTTGGCAAATCCAGAAAACGATCCGAAAATATGGTCCGGAAATCGTGCAAACCTACATGGGGCGGGCCACCCGGCTAACGCATTTGCCGACCGATCGCCGTTTTATCCACGTCGCCCGTCTGGGAGGTTACTATACCCTTACTGGTTATCGCCATGCTCACGCTTGGATCGGCAACACGCAAGGAATTTGCGACTACCTGATCCGAAACGGCTTACCGGCCAGCCGCGTGTTTCACATCGGCAATTTTATCGTGCCGCCCGAACCCAGCCCACCGGAGCTGCTGGCGCAACGACGCCAAGAACTGGCAGTCCCGCCAGACGCGCTCTTGGTGGTGGCCGTCGGCCGCTTGCATCCAGTTAAAGGCTTCGACGATTTACTGACCGCCTTTGCCAGCGTACCAGCCACCCTCGCTGGCCGTCCAACCTATTTGATCATCGTCGGAGACGGCCCGCTCAACCAGGCGCTGCAACACCTGTCCGAACAGCTGGGCATCGCCCGTCGAGTCCGTTGGACCGGCTGGCAACGCGACCCTGGCCGCTTTCAAGAGCTGGCCGATTTGGTGGTTTGCCCCTCCCGCCAAGAACCGTTGGGCAACGTCATCCTTGAAGCATGGGCTTGGCGGCGCCCGGTCGTCGCGACCCGCGCGCTGGGACCGGTGGAAATCGCTCTACACCAGGAAGATGCTTGGTTGGTACCGTTGGCCGATCCAGCCGCCTTGGCCTCAGCCATACAGTCGCTGCTCAAGGACCCGCCACTGCGGAATTTTATGGCCGCAAACGGTTATCGCAAGGTCAGCACCTCATACAGCGAAGAGACAATTGTAACGGCTTACCTGAGCCTGTATAGCCGTCTGCTGGGACAATGAGGCAGTCTATCGGTCTTGGTGTTTTGCGCCGATCACGGGGTTGCTCAGATAAATCAAGGCCCCAAAACAAACAAATAGATAAGCGAAATGGCGCGAGGTATACGAAAAACTGAACAGAGCCGCCCCCAAAATCGCCAGGGCGGCCGCCAACAGCACTCCGGCTCGCTGCCGGTCTCGAACCGACAAAAGGCGCCAACGCTGGGACAATCGCCAGAACACCGCGCCGATCAACGCCAGCAAGCTTCCAGCCCCAAGAATGCCGGTTTCATACCACACATCCATCAAAAAGTTGTGAAGATGCTGAACTTGGGTGTGGACGCCGCCCAACTCAAAATGCAGGATCTCGGTGGCGTAGCGGCCGTTGCCTAAGCCTACTCCAAGCCAAAGCCGTTTGGGCGGGTGTTCCAATGCCTGCCGCCACAAGGCGGTGCGCCCCGCCGTGAAGGCATCCAGGGGCTGTTCGGGATCCAGATCGACTTTACGGAACGGCCCGCTATGAATACCGATGGCCACGATCAATACCAGCGTCGCCAGCGCGGCAATCCAACGCCAACGCCAAGCCAGCACAAGCTTAGCGAACACCGCCAGCGCCAGGATCACCCCCAATAACGCGGCCCGGCCCTCGGCGATCACCACATAAGTCAATACGGCGACAACGACGCCAGCCATGCTCCAATAACGCCAAGCACCAGTGTCGCGCCACCAGATCCAAGCCAGCAGGAACGGCAACAAAAACGGCAATTCATCTTCCCGCAGCTGGGTGCTCGGATCGAATGGCCGACCGGATAAACCCAAGCCATGGTAGAGCAGCAACAGATACAACCCGAGCAAGGTGACGCCGCCAAACAGCGCAATACCGCCCAGTAAGCGATCGAGGGTATTGGAAGACTCCCACAAAGCGGCTTGAACCAGCAAGATCGCCAAACTTGGCGCTAGAAACCCCAACCACGCTCGCAAACCCTCCTTCGGGTGCATAGCGCCAGGAATTCCCACTAAAAATACCGCGAGCAGCGCCAGATACAGCAAGGTAGTGAGCCGATCCAACCGGTGGCGGCAACCGCAAAGACTTAATAATCCCCAGAGGGCATAAAAACCAGCGAGCGTGTTGTACAAACCTCGCCCGCCAAGCTGAGTGAGCACTAAAACCGCTGGCAACAGCCAACCGTGTTGGAAAAAAGTATCCCGCAGCCATTTATGAATCATTGTGCGTTTCATCGGGCTGATTCAGCCAGTCAAGCGCCTCCACTACCTGGGAAGCGGTGATCGCCGCCATCCCAGTTTCGCCAGCTGGCGGCAGGATGGCATGAATGTAGCGAGAATGCGTTAGGGGCGGCGATCCGCCGAATAGGCCCACCGCGGGTACTTGCAGTGCCGCCGCCATGTTGAGGAGGCCGGTATCATTACCGATGTAGCAGCCACAGCCAGCCAACAAGCCGGCGGCTTGTTCGATCGGCAACGCCACCGCATCGGCGGCGGCGCCACCGCCACTTTGCACCCGCGCCAAAATCTCGTCGGCTAACAACCGCTCCGTCGGCCCACCGACCACAAACACCGAACCGATTGATCGGCGTTGCAACGCTAAAGCCAGTTCCGCGAAACGCGCCGCGCCCCATTGTTTCCACGGCTCACTGCTGCCGATCCCCAGCGCGATCCAGGGCCGAGGCCAGGTGGTGAAGCGTTCCGCCACGATCTGCTCGGCGGCGGCTGACAGAAGCAATCGCGGTTCCAATTCGCTCGGTGGGATATTTAGCAAGGCCAGCAACGCATCAGCCCGCGCCATCGGCTCCGCGTGGCGATAGCGGGACGGTAATGCGACCGGAACGTTCAATAACAACCGCTGCAATCCGATCCCATAACCGATCCGCTCCGGGATGCCAGCCAGCCAAGCGGCCAATACATAGCGGGCGCTACCGTGCAGAAACCACACCCGCTGATAGTTTTGTTGCCGTAAGAGAGCGGCCAGCCGAAACAGACCCGCGACCCCGGCATGTCGGCCCGAATCGCGTTCGAGCCAAAGCACCCGTCCCACGCTAGGATCGGCGCTCAACAAACGATTGGCCAGCGATCGCGGTTTGGTGAGGATATCCACCTGGCCCGTAGCCGTCGTGGCGGCGATGGCGTGGATGTGCGGCAAATGCCAGACCATGTCGCCGATACCCGGCAGCGGTTGCACGATTAAGGTTCGGCTGGCGGGGGCAAGCTCGCCATGCCACGGCGGCGGGTCCGCTTTAGAGTCACCTACAGCTTGGCTCGATTTCTCCGCTGGGGGCTCGGATTGTTTCATGCCGCGATTTTAACCGCGAATTCGGGCCACTGTCCCACCAATCCCTATATCATAGCCCCCTCGCTGATTCTGCTCGGCAAGATCAAGGAGCCGGAGACCGTGTGTGGAATTGCTGGTTACTATCTAAAAACGCCCGATGTGAACCGGACACGACTTGAAGAGATGGCGCGGCGCTTGGCGCACCGCGGCCCCGATGGACGAGGTTTCCACACGGCGGAGCGCATCGGGCTCGCCCATACCCGGCTTGCCATCATTGATTTGGCGGGAGGCGCGCAACCGCTTTACAACGAAGATGGCCGTATCTGTCTGGTGGCGAATGGAGAAATTTATAACTATCTGGAACTGCGCCAAGAATTGGAAGCGCTGGGCCATCGCTTCGCCACCCATTCCGACTGTGAAATTATCCTGCACGCTTACGAAACCTGGGGCGAGGACTGCGTGAGCCGGCTTTTGGGGATGTTTGCCTTTGCCCTGTACGATGCCCGGAGTGAGGAATTGCTGCTGGTGCGAGACCGGCTCGGCATCAAACCGCTTTATTTCGCAACTGGGCCAGAGGGAATCGGCTTTGCTTCAGAATTGAAAGCCCTGTTACCCTGGATCGGCCACCCGGCCGTCGCGCCAGCCGGACTTGCCCAGTACTTGCAGAACAATTTTAGCTGCGCCCCGCAGACCTTGCTGGCCGGCGTTCAAAAACTCCCGCCGGGCGAATTGTTGAAGATAGCGCCTGACGGTTCGTCGCGGCAACAACGGTATTGGTCGCCCCTGCAAACAAGACGGGTCGATCTACCGCTGGATGCCGCGTTGGAACAGTTCGATACCTTGATAAACCAGGTGATCGAAATTCATTTGCGCAGCGACGTGCCATTTGGTCTATTTCTTTCGGGCGGCGTCGATTCCTCGGTGCTTACCGCCCTCATCGCACGCCGTCTCCAGGAGCCTTTACGTACTTTTTCCATCGGTTTTCCAGAGACTTCGGTCCACAACGAACTGGCTACAGCCGCCATGGTAGCCGGTCGGTTCGCCACCCGACACACCGCGTGCGAAGCGCGAGCCGACGAACTGCTGGAACGCTTACCGCATGGGGTATGGGCCGCTGACGATCTCACGGCCGACTACGCCAATCTCCCGGTTTCCCTGCTGGCCGAGCGGGCGGGTAGAGAATTAAAGGTCATCTTTTCTGGTGAAGGCGGCGATGAGGTGTTTGCCGGCTACGGTCGCTATCGCGCGCCCTTGCTGAAACGATGGTTGCGGGAGCTGCGCTATCCCGGCAGCGGCGGCTTTCGAACAGGGGGCATGTTTTCTAACGAAATGGAAAGCTTGTTCAAACCGGAATTGGCCCAGGCGTTGCGCGACTGGCGAGCGCCATTCGCCCGGGCCTGGAACGAACCGCCCAAAACCTGGACTCGCTTGATGAGAATGCAATATGTCGATATGGCAACCTGGCTGCCCGACGATTTGCTGATCAAGGCCGACCGCATGTTGATGGCCTGGGGTTTGGAGGGCCGGGTTCCCTTTCTCGATCACCGGCTGGTCGAATTTGGCCTCGGCTTGCCAGACGCTTTCAAGATCAAAGGTCGGAACGGCAAGCGTTTTCTGAAACTGTGGGGCGAACGCTTTTTTCCCAAAGCCCATCTTTGGGGCCGAAAGAAAGGGTTTACGGTACCCGTGCGAGACTGGCTCAAGGGGGAAAGGCTGGATAAACTGGATCGGGCCTTAGCCGCTTCACCGGGCATCACCGCGTGGTTTGATCCGCCAGCGGTCAGTCAGCTGATCGAGCGGCAACGCCGGCGCGGCGACCGCGGCGGCCCGCTTTGGGCCTTGCTCAATTTCGCGCTTTGGCATCGAATCATCGTGGAAAATAACGGCAATGCGCCGCCAGCCCGCCAAGATCCTTTCAATTATTTGCTCGATTAACCCGCCGTGAGCCTTTGCCATGTCTAGCCTGCTTGCATGATCGCTTCCTGCCATATCGTCGGCGGTAAAGCGGTCGGCGGCGCTGAATTATTTTTCGTTCGCTTGGTTAATGCGTTGGCGATGCGCGGCTATCCCACCTCCGCCATCACCGTCGAGCACGGCGGCGTATCGAGCCGGTTGCGACCAGAAGTTGTACAAACACATGTGGCGATGCGGGCGGTTTGGGATTTTCAATCACGCTGGCAAATCAGACGAGCGCTGCGAAAACAGCCGCCGGATATCGTCCAGACTTACATGGGCCGAGCGACCCGGCTGACCTCTCTGCCACCGAACCGACAGCCGATCCACCTCGCCAGATTGGGCGGCTACTATGACCTTCACGGATTCCAGCACGCCCACGCCTGGATCGCCGCCAGCCCAGGAATACGCAATCATTTGATTAAAAACGGCTTTCCCGTCAACCGAGTTTTTCATATCAGCAATTTTGTCCCGCCCTACCAACCCAGCGCGACGGCTGATCTCCAACAACTGCGACGCCAATTCGCCATTCCCGCCGAAGCGCTGATCGTAACGGCCGTGGGCCGGTTGCACCCCGTCAAGGGGTTCGACGATTTACTGAGCGCTTTCGCCAGTGTTCCGTCCACCATCGACGCGCGGCCCGTTTATTTGATCGTGGTCGGCGATGGCCCGCTGGCAAGTCAACTCCAGCACTATGCCCGGCAGCTTGGGATCGACCGGCGGGTCTGCTGGCCGGGTTGGCGCGACGACGCGGGCCGCTTTCAAGAACTGGCTGATCTGTGCGTCTTTACTTCGCGGGAAGAAGGGTTGGGAAATGTGATCCTGGAAACTTGGGCGCGGGCGAAAGCGCTTATCTCCACCCGCGCTCAAGGGCCGACCGACACCATCACCGACCGCAAAGATGGCTGGCTGACGCCGCTCAACGATCCCAAATCGCTGGCGGCGGCTATCGAGCTGTTGTTGCGGGATGAAGCCTTACGCCTCGAATTGGCCACCAATGGCTGCCGCGCCCTGGCGACCCGACACAACGAAACCACCATCGTCGATGCTTATCTGGAGCTGTATCGCAAGCTACAGATAACATAAAAAATAGACCGCCCACCGGCCCACACCGAAAGCACCGGGGCAAAAATCGGGTCAATCGGTCTCGGGCTTAGCCGACGTTGGCAGGCCGAGACCAGCTTTCGTACAGCGCCAGCGTTTCATCCAGCATGCGCCGCAAGGGATAGGCCGGTTCCGGCGGGACGGTTGGCGCGTGCGCCAATAATGCCTTCACTTGCTCGGTGAGCCGTTCCAGGTTCCCAGCCGGAACCAGGCCCTCTGGATAAATCCGTCGCAAAATCTCACCGACTCCGCCGTGATCATAGCCGGCTACCGGCGTACCCAGGCTGAGCGCTTCCAGCACGGTGCGCCCGAAGGACTCCGGCTTGGCCGACAGCGATAACACCAGATCGGAAATCGCATAAATCTCGCGCATGTCACTACGATGGCCGGCAAATAGCACGATACCATCCAGCCCGCGCGCCTGAACCCGCGCTTGCAAATCAGCGGCATAACGTTGCCGACGCGGTTCGATCCCACCGACGATAAGACCATAAATCGCCAAGCCTTGCCCTCGCAAGCGAGCGATTAACTCAATGAAATCCTCATGGCCCTTGAGCCGGCTCAAGCGGCCCGGCAACGTCAGCACCAAGGCTTCGCGCAGTTGCGGATACTGCGCATACCAACCGGCTAACCAATCGCTGGCCGGTCGATAGCCGTAAGGAAAAGCCGCCGGCTCCACGCCGCGCTGGATCACTTGGATACGATCCGCCGCTAGCTCAGGATAGCAACGCCGCAAATAAACGCGGGTGGTTTCCGATACGGCGATCACGCGCTCGCCGCGCGTCATGATGGCGCTATAGCGCGAAGCTGAATACAAGCCATGCACTGTGGTAACGAAGTGCGGTCGAGTTGCCGCGTCCATGCCTCTCCACGCCAGCCACGCAATCCAAGCCGGCAACCGCGAACGAACGTGCAGGATATCGAGCCGCTGCTCGCTCAGCCAGCGCCGCAAGGGAAGAATCCAGCGCAACGTCCATGGCGATTTCACCCCTAGCGCCCATGTCAGATGTTCACTGCCCTCGCGCAGCAATTCCGGCACCAACCGCCCGCCAGCGGAAATCACCACCGAGCGATGTCCGCGCTGGATCAATTCGCGCGCTATTTCCAACGTACCGCGCTCCACGCCTCCGCCGTTCAAGGCCGGCAAGACTTGCACCACGCTCAGGCGAACCATCGCTCGATGATCCAGCGGGCGCAGCGTTCGGCCTCATCGAAGGTCCCCGATGGCCGAGACAGCGGGGCCGTTTGCCGCCAGTGACTAAAGAACGTTACCCACCCTTGAGCAGCCAATCCATCCAATCCCCGACCAATGCGATTTGGCTGTTTTGGTGGTAATTCCAGCACGCCCACGCGAGCGCCGGCGGTCAGCGCCTCGTAAACCATCGATACGCTATCGGCGGTAACCCATACCTGAGCGGCTTGCGCAAATTGCGCCGGCAACCAGTCAGGCCCGGTTTCCGTCGCTGGGATGACTGTCAGCGCGCCATTCGAGTCAGACGCCAAGCCGTTTAGAAAGGGAGTCGGGGTACGACGCGATGTCGTCAAAATCCATCGTATCCCCGCCGTGGTGGCCAGGATGGCGGCAATCTGGCGATAGAGGCTGGTTTCGTCCCACCCAAAGTGGGCCGAAGGCCCGCCGATCAGAAATAACCCTCGATCAAGTTGCAAGTCCGAGGCGGGTCGAATACGGTTGAGAGCGCCGCGAGTGGTCAGTACATTAGCGCGGGTCGGCGGCGAATCATGTTCGGGGATCAGGCACAGATCGAAGCAGCCCAGGGGCAAACTAGGCCGCATCAGCACCACCGCCTTGCCATCCCGCCGGCGGCGGGCCGCCAACAAGGAAAAATGGGTTTGATGGCCAGCCCCCACCAGCACATCTGGCGTGGGCAAATCCCGCCAGGCGGTGGGTGCCTGGCCAAGGAGCAAAGCCGCCAACATTCTGGCTGTCGGCTGCGGACTCAAGGTGATGCTTTCCACCGGCCGCCATCGGTTCAGCGCCTCCACCAATCCTCGACTTTGGTTGTCATGTCCGGCCTTGCTATCGCTGAACCGCCAGATGACGAGTGGCGACACCGGCGTTTTCACCCGGCTCTAGAGTGGGCGATCAATTCACCAATTCGTAATCGGCGCCGCAGTACGGGCATTTCGCTTTGCCAGTAGTTTCAATCGGCAGATAAACCTTGGGGTGCGAGCACCACACCATCATCTGCGGCATCGGGCAAGACAGCGGCAGATCGGCGCGGGTCACTTGGTAAGTCTTTTGGGCGTTGGGCTGAGCCTTGCTGGAGGCGGCGGCGGTCGCGACAGCCATGAGTCGTTCTCCTGATTTTATTTATGGACAAGGACGATAAAGAAGAGTGGTCATGAAAGACCAAGACAAGGCGCGGCTTTTAGTCAAACCCGTGTCAACCATTCGGCATACTGATCGCGACGGCCGTGCACTTGATCGAAATATAAGGCTTGCAGGCGCTGGGTGATTGGACCACGCTGGCCGCTGCCGATCTGGCGGCCATCCACCTCCCGAATGGGGGTCACTTCAGCAGCGGTGCCGGTGAAGAAGGCTTCATCGGCGATATACACTTCGTCGCGCGTGATGCGCTTTTCCTTCACGGGTAATCCAAGGTCAGCGGCAAACCGGATAATGGTGTCGCGGGTAATTCCTTCCAGCGCCGAGGTCAGATCGGGGGTATAGATCACCCCATCGCGAATGAGGAAGATATTCTCGCCGCTACCTTCGGAGACATAACCTTCGGTATCTAGCAGCAGCGCCTCGTCGTAGCCGTCGCGCACCGCTTCGGCCAGCGCCAGCATCGAATTCATGTAATTGCCATTGGCCTTGGCCTTACACATGATGATGTTGACGTGGTGGCGGTTGAACGAAGAAGTCCGGATGCGGATGCCGCGCTCCAGATTTTCCGCCCCTAAATAGGCGCCCCACTCCCAAGCGGCGACGATGACGTGGACCTTTAGATTATCGGCGCGAATTCCCATGCCTTCGGAGCCATAGAAACACATCGGGCGAATGTAAGCGCTGGCAAGATTGTTGGTGCTCACGGCCTGCCGGCAGGCTTCATTGATCTGGTCCTTGTCGTAGGGCATCGGCATTCCGACGATGTGAGCGGAGCGAAACAGCCGGTCGGTGTGCGCCCGCAGCCGGAAAATGGCGGTGCCCCGGTCGGTGGCATAGGCGCGAACGCCTTCAAACACCCCCATGCCGTAATGCAGAGTATGGGTTAAGACGTGCGTGTTCGCTTCGCGCCAAGGCACCAGTTTGCCGTCGTACCAGATCAAACCATCACGGTCGGCCATCGACATAATCTGCATCTCCTCCTCTAAAAAGATCGCGCGCCGCGGGCGCCTGTTTTCGCTTCATGCCGCCGGCAACCGGGTTTCGGGATCTTCCATAAGACGCCGCCAAATGCGAGCCACCGTCTCGCGCGCATCGCCCGCTTCATGGACCGGAATACAGGCCGGTTGCTCTTGCAGCTTCAGCAGATGAATGCGCCGGCGTAAACCCCGGTACGCATTCCGCAGCCGGGCCGCATCGGCAATCGATAAGATACCGAACCGCTCCAAGCCGTCGAGCTGCCGAATGTTGTCGGTATAAACCAGCAAGTCCGGGTGACGGTTGGCATTCGCCAAAATTTTATATTGCACCACAAATTCGATATCCGCGATACCGCCCCGACCCTGCTTGAGATCGAACATTCCCGTGGCGCCCACGTCCAATTCAGCCCGCATTCGCTCGCGCATGTCGCGCACCTCTTCGCGCAACATAGCGGGATCGCGTTCGGCGCTCAAGACTTCAATACGAAGGCGTTGGTAACGGCCGGCCAGCTCGGACGACCCCGCCACCACTCTGGCCCGCGTCAGCGCCTGATGCTCCCAAGTCCAGGCCTGGTGGCGCTGGTATTCGGCAAAGGCGTCGAAGGAACTGACCAGCAACCCGGCGCGACCGCTGGGCCGCAATCGCGTATCGACCTCATAAAGATCGCCGGCTCCTGTAGGAGTCGTCAGCAAATGAATGATCCGCTGCACCAGCCGCGCGAAGAACGTGGGATTGTCAATCTGGCGCGGCCCGTCGGTCAGCTGCTGGTCACCGGCGCTGTCGTGCAGGAACACCAAATCCAGATCGGAACCGTAGTTCAATTCGATGCCGCCGAGCTTGCCGTAAGCCACGATGGCAAAATGCGCTTCTCGCTTTACACCCTCGATCAGGCACCAGGGCCGACCAAATTTCGGCAGTAACTCCATCCAAGCGAGTTCTAGCACTTTGCGCAACAGCGTTTCGGCGATCTCGGTCAAATGATCGCTGACAATCATCAGCGGCATGGCGCCGCTGATATCGGCGGCGGCCACCCGCAAGACCTGGGTCTGCTTGAAATAACGCAAGGCGTTCAACAGCTCTTCCTGATCGTCGGGCGGCGCGTGCGCCAGGTGCCGCTCTAGATCGAACGCCAGTTGCTGGCGATCCAGCGGCGCGTACAAGACCGTCGGATTCAGCAAATCATCGAGCAATAGCGGATAGCGGGCCAGATGCTTGCCGATCCAGCTGCTGGCCGCGCACAATTTCAGTAGCTGCGCCAAGGCTTGCGGGTGATCGGACAGCAGCGTGAGATAAACCGAACGGCGCGCGACTTTTTCCAGCAAATCCAGGATACGCTCCAAGGTTGCGGTCGGTCGCGGCGTGAAAGCAACGGCTTGCAAAACGCGAGGGAGTAAATCATCCAGCCGCTCGCGCCCACGGGAACTCATGGTCCGATAACTGAAACTGTTTTTGAGCGCCAGAACCCGGTTCCAGGCGAGTTCTGGGTCTTCAAAACCATAATCGGCAAAGACTTCCAGCGCGCTTTCTTCACCGGGATCGCTGCGCCACAAAGCGGCCAGATCCGCCTTGGCCGCCTCCGGCTCCGCGGCGGCCCCGCCGAACACCTGGGCGAACTGCGCGGCCACGACTTCGACATGACGGGCCAGCTCCTTTGCCAAGGCGTCCCATCCAGAATAACCCATGGCGAAAGCCAGTCGTGATTTGGCGGGTTCTTCCTCAGGCAAATTATGGGTCTGTTGGTCGGCCCACGCCTGCAAGCGGTTTTCCACCCGGCGCAAGAAATCGTAGGCCTCTTTGAGATGCGCGACGACCATCGCCGGCAATCGCCCGCTGGAGCCCAGGTAATCCAACACCCGCAGGATGCCACGCTGGCGGAGTGCCGGTTCGCGCCCGCCGTAGATCAGTTGGAACGCCTGCCCGATGAATTCGATCTCACGGATGCCGCCCGGCCCCAGTTTGATGTTGCGTCGCATGCCCTTGCGTTCGACTTCTTGAGCGATCAGCCCTTTCATCTCGCGCAGCGATTCAAAGGCGTTGTAATCGAGATAGCGCCGGTAAACAAAGGGCCTTAAGCCAAGTAGCAGCTGATCGCCGGCTTCCCGGTCGCCGGCGATCACCCGCGCCTTGATCATCGCGTAGCGTTCCCAGTCCCGGCCATAATTCTGGTAGTAATCCTCAAACGCGGCAAAAGATAAGGCCAGCGGCCCAGAATCGCCAAACGGCCGCAGCCGTAAATCCACCCGATACACAAAACCGTCAGCGGTCGGTTCGGCCAGGATCTTACCCAAGCGTTGGCCAAGTCGGCGGAAAAATTCCTCATTGCTGATGGCGCGCGCGCCATCCGTCTCGCCTTGATGGGGATAGATGAAAATCAAGTCGATATCGGAGGAGAAATTAAGCTCGCGCCCGCCGAGCTTGCCCATGCCTAAGACCAGCAATCGTTGCTCGACGCCTTCAGCGTCGCGCGGCGTACCGTAGCGCTGACACTGCCAGGAATATAAACGATTCAAGGCCGCTTCGATGGCCTGTTCCGCCACCTCGGTTAAATCGCCGAGCGTCTCCTCCAAAGTCGCCAATCCGGTCAGATCGCGCCACGCGATCCGGACGGTCTCCCAGCGACGGAACCGCCGCAGCAATACGCCAAGCTGGCTTTCATCGCTTGCTTCGGCCAGCAATCGCTCCAACCGCCGCCCACACGCTCCCGGCCCATCGCTCGCGGTCAAACGACCGCTGGTCAGGAACTCGGTTAGCATCGCCGGTTCCCGAATACAGGCGCGGGCCACAAATTCGCTGCACGCCCAAACCCGGACCAGTTGTTCTAACACCGGGCCGACCGGCGCGACGCCCACCTTGCTCGCCGCACCGCCGAACGCCTCCCAATAACGGGCGACTTCACCCCGCAGCGGCTGTGGCAACCGGTTCAGAAAGCTTGCAAATTCCGTCACGCCCACACGTTCACCATCGGGTGCGCCAACTTTTATCTTTGCGGTATTTCTGGTGCCGCGTCGGGTTCCAAGCCGCTATCCGGCTCCAGCGGCATCTGGCCATCCATCGCACCGCTTCCCCCGCCCATCAGCGCCCCCAGCGGAATTTCCTTATCATTCACGAACAGTTTGCCGTTTTCGAAATGCGCCTTGGATTTGTATTGGTCGCCCTCAAGCCGCATAAAACCTGCCGCCACCACGCCTTGCAATTGTTCCGCCACCTGTTGTCTCGCCATATCCCGCATGGCATTTGGATCGGCCTGCGCGTCTTTATCACCCGCAAAGCCTTGTATTTCCTCCTTAACCATATTGGTCAGCACTGTCTCCGCCAGGGTCTTGGATACCGCCATTTCAGCCGATCCTTTCTCCAAGGCTTTTAATAAACCCTCCGGATTTTGCAGCAAATCAACTTGGCCAAAATCTTGGAAACTCAACACCAGCTTACCCTGCCAGTCGCCCTGCGCCAGCTTGGACTGCGTGTCGAGCACCAATTCGGGCTTGCCGGCCAATAAAGATTTCATCAGTTTCACTAATTCATCCAAGGCTTGTACATCGTCGGGATTGGCTGCCGCGCGCTCTTGCCATTGCTGCAACTTAGCAACGGTAGCGCCATCTAGATTGTGAAACGCCAGCCGCAGGCTGCCCGCGCCACTCCACGGCTCCACCGTGAAGTTCCCGGCCTTAAACAAGGCGTCCACATTGACTTGCCGCGGATTTTGGGGATGCAATGTCGCGTTGGTATCCATCACCAGATCGGTGAAAACAACCGGTGTTTTGGTGGACGGTTCATTGACTCGCAATTCACCAATCTTGAAGCTCGCATCACCAAACATCAGATCGAAGCTTCCCTTGCGCTGATGGGTAGTGACAACGATATCGCGCAAGCTCGCCTGGACCTCACCGCCGGCAGGTTGACCAGCTGCGGCAGCCGATTGGCCGACGACTTCCAAGCTGGGAACACGGAGCTCCCCTTGCACCGTGGCACCCCGCGGGGCCAGCTGAAACTGGCCCTGCAAGCCGGCGAATTTAAGGTTTTCCAATTCGGCGACCTTGTTCAGCGTCAGCGGCGGCATGCTAATCCGGGTATTGCTAGCACCGTCGAACCCAATTTGGGAAATCGCCTCGACCGGTTGCTGGCCGCCATAAAGCGTTGCTAGTTCGCGGGTCCAAGTGCTGCTTTCCGGATCGAGGGTGAGCCGCACGACCGAACCAGTCAAGCCCATCGGCACTCCAGACACGCCCCAGCCCGCCAGCGGCAGCGGTCCGTGATAAATATCCTGCCGGATGGCGAAGGACATATCCGGCAGCCCTGCCGCACTGGCTTCGGGGATGTCTAGTTGGACGCGGGTTACGGCTTGAGAGGAGAACAAGCCACGGTCGTAACGGATCGTGCTGAGTTTGGCATTGGGATTCTTTGATCCCTCGATCAGTGCTTCCTTATACTGCTGTTCCGCTTGCTGACCCAACCAAGCCGAGAGTCCGGTATAAGCCGCCGCCAGCCCTAGCACAACGATAATCCCACCAACCACCTTTCTCATGCGTCTATCCTCTAAAAGTCCAATGAGCCGCATTATTTCATAAACCGGCCATAAAAAAGCCCTGCGCTGGCAGGGGTTTGAAGTGAAGGACAACGGGCTGGAGACTCAGCTTCGAAAATCTTCAAACTAATATCACCGGCTCATCCGGTAGTTCATTAAGTTTTTGGGGGCTGCGATTCGCCGGGAAATAGGTGCTAAGCAGCACAGATAGCGCTTCGATGGCTTGGGTCAGACCTTCCTCAAATCGAGCGCTGGACAGCGCCTGGCTGAGCTCCGCCGTAATGCCGCTCCATTGTTCGAGGCTAATGCGAACGTTTAAACCGCGATCCGCGATGATCTCGATGGCGTGCTCGGCGATTAACAGATAAATCAGGACACCGTTATTATGTTCGGTATCCCAGACCCGCAATTTACCAAACAACGTGAGCGCGCGATCGCGAACCGTGGCGTCGCGGCAGATATAAGACCAAGGCAATCCGGCCTCGATACAGACACGAATTTCCCCACTGTGCTGCTGTTCGCTGGCCGCAATCCGCGCGGTCAAACGATCCAGCGCGGCTTGCGGAAGCACTGCCTTCACATCCGCGCCATCCACTCGGCGGTTTTTGAACAAACGCCGCCAACGCTTCAGCCAAGTGCTGAATCCCGCCATCGACTACCAACTCCCGGAGGCGCCACCGCCCCCAAAATTACCGCCGCCGCCTGAACCGAAACCGCCGCCACCACCGAAACCGCCGCCACCACCGAAACCGCCACCCCCGCCGAAACCGCCGCCCCAGCCACCGCCGGAGCCGCCACGACCAAAGGGGGAACCGCCGGGAAGAAACACCGGGCCTTGCCGTCCCATAGGGGCCGCGCCAGACAAGAAAGTCATAATCAACGCCACCACTCCGACCAAAAGCCCTATAACCAGACTGGCGGTTATCAAGAAGGCCATACTCCCAGCCGCTCCTCCCGCCACCAACGGCCCCAGCGTTTTGCCGAACAATCGCCGCAAAATTGGGCCAACAATCATGAGTCCCACCAGCAGAAACAGCCCCAATCCGAGCCAATCGATCCGCGGCCCCCGCGCCGATTGCCGCAAGTCACGCGCTGGCGCGGGTAAGTTCTCGCCTTCTATCAAATTTTTTATTCTATCGACCGCAGCTTGCAATCCCCCGGCAAAATCACCCGAGCGGAAATGCGGCATCATTTGGGCATCAATAATTCGAGCCGCGGCGATGTCTGGAATTGCGCCTTCCAACGCTTTAGCGACTTCGATGCGCATCCGTCGATCTTCTTTGGCGACGATAACCAGCAATCCATCGCCCACATCGCGCCGGCCAATCCTCCAGGTGTTAGCGACTCGATTGGCGAAACTGGCGATGTCTTCCGGTTGGGTGGTCGATACTAAAAGCACGACAACTTGCGAGCCTTTAGCCTGCTCGAAAGCCGCCAGTTTCGCCTCCAGTGCCTCCCGATCCGCAGCGGACAAAGTGTTGGTTTGGTCGATCACCCGCGCGGTTAGGGCCGGAACCGGCAGCAGGGTTTGTGCCTGTCCCTGGGCCATCGCTCCGAGCAAAATCAGACATAACGCGAGCCAGGCAAGTTGGGGATAGCGCACGGTGGCCTGCCAGCGTAGCAAACAGCCCATCACTTATTTTTTTACCCCAAAATCGACTTTGGGCGGAGTGGTTATGGCGGCTTCATTAGCGACGGTAAGGCTCGGCTTAACATCATAACCGAATAGCATGCCGGTCAAATTGGTCGGAAACTGCCGGGCAAGCACATTGTAAGCCTGGACTGCTTCGATGTAGCGGCCACGGGCGACTCCAATCCGATTTTCTGTGCCTTCCAAGGTGACCCGTAAATCACGAAATGCTTGATTAGCCTGCAAATTCGGATATTGCTCGGCGACCACCATCAGACGCGACAAGGCCGACGACAGCTCGCCCTGCACCTGTTGAAACTTACTGAACGCCGCTGGGTCGTTCAGCGTTTCAGGGGTTACTTGCATTGAGGTAGCCTTAGCGCGGGCTTCGATCACCTTGGTCAGCGTTTCTTGCTCAAAATTTGCCTCGCCTTTCACCGATTCAACAATATTGGGGATCAGATCCGCGCGGCGCTGGTATTGGTTGAGTACCTCGCTCCAAGCGGACTTCGTGGTTTCGTCGAGTCGTTGAAAATCGTTATAGCCACAACCCGTTACGACCGCGATCAAGCTCAACACCACCGCCATTCGCAAAAATTGCTCTCTCATCGAAGCCCCCATGCGCTTTTAAGAAGGTTGAACGAAAGTCTTGTCTTAAAGTCTTTATAGTAAGTTATATAGCAGTTCCTTTCATTTCGCTAATCCGAGCTTAAGATCCCAGCTGGCGATTCCGACTTATTAATATCGAAAATATTACAAATACCAAATCCATCAAATGTGAATTTTTCATAAATATGTGCGGGGATAGTTATTGTACAGTATTAAATATTGACATTCTCACCATATTCCTCTATCAAAAGCTCGCCTTGAAATAAGGGAGTTTGCGCGAGATTCGCTGGCTTCTGAACACACCGCTTTCCAGTTTACTGGCAAATTACGATATCATCGACCCTAAGCTTCTGGTTTGATTTTGTAGGAGGTTGATATGGATGTAAGCTCTTTGGTGATTTTTCTTGCTATCGGGGCCGTGGCCGGATGGCTGGCCGGACAAATTATCAAAGGTGGGGGATTCGGTCTCGTTGGTAACATTATCGTCGGCGTTGTTGGCGCGATAGTGGGTGGTTTTCTCTTCAGATTGTTGGGACTAGCCTCATTCGGCTTGATCGGGTCAATCATCACCGCGACAATTGGAGCAGTTGTCCTTTTGTATCTCATCGGCCTGATTAAAAAAATGTGATCACTCTGAATCTATTGAGGATACTGGCATGATCGATAAAGAAACCTATCTGAAAAAGCTGGAAGCCGAAATCGAACAGGCGCAAGCCAAGCTGGCCGAGTGGAAGGCGAAGGCAAAATCCGCAACCGCTGAAGGCAGTATCGAGGTCGAAAAAGCGGCGGACAACGCGACAGAAAAAGCTAAAGACCTGTCTGATAAAGCTGCCGCGGAAGCTAAAGACATGTACGGCAAGGCCGCTGCTGGGGCTGAGGACATGTACGGCAAGGCGGCGGCTGAAGCGGAAGAAATGTATGACTCTCTAAAAGCCAAGATGGCGGAGCTAGCGGATGCGGGCGAAGATGCCTGGGAAGATCTCAAGGATGGCGTGGAGAGCGCTTGGGATAAATTAAATGTTTCGGTGCGCGAATCGATAGACAAATTCAACAAAGGTTAAGCCGCAACTCGTCATAAAAAAAGCGTCATGGCTTAAAGCTCTGTTTATCGGCGCAGCCGCCGAGCAATGAAAAAGCCCCGCCAAGCGGGGCTTTTTCTTGCACAATCAGACAATTTGCGGGAAGCGACTTACATCATGTCGCCCATGCCGCCCATGCCGCCCATGCCGCCCATGCCGCCGCCGCCCATGCCGCCGCCTGATTCCTTCTTAGGCAGTTCGGCGACCATGGCTTCGGTGGTGATCAGCAACGCGGCCACGGACGCGGCGTTTTGCAGCGCAAAACGAGTAACCTTGGTCGGATCGAGCACGCCCATTGCGACCATATCGCCATACTCGCCCGTAGCGGCGTTGTAACCGTAATTACCGCTGTTGCTCAGTACGTTGTTCAGAATCACTGAAGGCTCTTCGCCGGCGTTGGCAACGATTTCACGCAGCGGTGCTTCCATGGCGCGCAGGGCGATGGCAATGCCGTGGTTCTGATCTTCGTTCGAGCCCTTCAGGCCCTTGATGGCTTGTAACGCGCGAATTAACGCCACGCCGCCGCCGGCCACGACGCCTTCCTCGACCGCCGCGCGGGTCGCGTGCAGCGCGTCTTCGACACGGGCCTTCTTTTCCTTCATTTCAATTTCAGTGGCCGCGCCGACCTTGATGACCGCCACACCGCCCGCCAGCTTGGCGACGCGCTCTTGCAACTTCTCCTTGTCGTAGTCAGAGGTGGCTTCCTCAATCTGGCGGCGAATCTGCTCGACCCGGCCCTTGATCTCGTCGGCCTTGCCCGCGCCGTCAATAATAGTGGTGTTTTCCTTGGCAACCACGATCTTACGGGCAGTACCCAGATCGCTCAGAGTGGCCTTCTCCAGGCTCAGGCCCACTTCGTCGGAAATCACCTGGCCGCCAGTCAGGATGGCGATATCCTGCAACATGGCCTTGCGACGGTCCCCGAAACCCGGCGCCTTGACCGCGGCGACCTTGACGATGCCGCGAATGGTGTTGACCACCAACGTCGCCAGCGCTTCGCCTTCGACATCTTCGGCCACGATCAGCAGCGGCTTACCGGCCTTGGCGACGCCTTCCAGCACCGGCAGCAAATCGCGGACGTTGGAAATCTTCTTGTCGTACAGCAGGATGTACGGGGTATCCAGCTCGGCGTTCATGCTCTGCTGGTTGTTGATGAAGTAAGGCGAAATGTAGCCGCGGTCGAACTGCATGCCTTCGACGACATCCAGCTCGTTATCCAAGCCTTTGCCTTCTTCAACGGTGATCACGCCTTCCTTGCCCACCTTTTTCATCGCATCGGCGATGATCTGGCCGATGGCTTCATCGGCGTTGGCGGAAATGGTGCCGACCTGAGCGATCGCTTTGTCGTCGGCGCAGGGCTTGGACAGCTTACGCAGTTCCTCGACGGTAGCGATGACCGCCTTGTCGATGCCGCGCTTCAGATCCATCGGGTTCATACCAGCGGCGATGGCCTTCATGCCTTCGCGAACGATGGCTTGCGCCAATACGGTGGCGGTGGTGGTGCCGTCGCCGGCCACGTCGGAGGTCTTGGACGCGACTTCCTTGACCATTTGCGCGCCCATATTTTCGAACTTGTCTTCCAGCTCGATTTCCTTGGCGACGGACACACCGTCCTTGGTCACGGTGGGGGCGCCAAACGCCTTGTCCAACAGCACGTTGCGACCGCGCGGACCCAGGGTCACCTTGACGGCGTTGGCCAGCACATTGATGCCACGCACCATGCGCGAACGGGCATCATCAGCAAATTTGACATCTTTTGCAGCCATGGAGAAATTCCTCTAAAAACTTTACGGTGAGACGTTCGGAAAGACAGACTCGGAAAGATAAATCGCGCTTGATTACTCGATGATGGCCATGATTTCGTCTTCGCGCATGATGATCAGCTCTTCGCCGTCCACCTTCACTTCGCTGCCTGAATACTTGCCGAACAGGATATGGTCACCGGCCTTGACATCCAGGGGACGCACGTCGCCGTTATCGAGTAGCTTGCCGCGACCAACCGCTTTAACGGTGCCACGCGAAGGTTTCTCGGCGGCGGCGCCGGGAAGGACGATACCGCCCGGACTCTTGGTTTCTTCCTCAACACGCTTGACTAGCACCCGATCATGCAAGGGCCGAATATTCATCGGTGACATCTCCTAAATGGTTAACGAAGGGTTCGGTAATACGAGATTGGCGACAGCATTGTTAGCACTCGCCTGTAATGAGTGCTAATAATAGCCAGCAAACCTCCCCTGTCAAGGGGTCGTCAAGGAAGTGGCGCTGGAGCAGGAAATTTCAAGGGGCGGCGTGAAGAAAATTGCCTGTCCCAAGGTCTATGGTTACGCTGGTGATAGCGGCCGGTAGCGGCGGCTCGCTTTAAAGGTTATTTATCCATCATCAAGAAAATGAGCGAGTTATTTCATGGAAAGTCAACCATTGGTGGTTTATTGCACTTGCCCCGATCTAGCCGTTGCCGAACGCATCGCGGAGGCGGTCGTTGACGAGCGTCTCGCTGCCTGCGCCAACATCGTGCCGGGCCTGATCTCGATCTACCGCTGGCAGGGTCAGATACGGCGCGATCCAGAACTGTTGCTCATCCTGAAAACGCGCGAAGTGGTTTACCGGCTGTTGGAAGCGCGAATCTGTGAACTGCACCCCTACGAAGTGCCGGAGATCATCGCGCTACCCATTGAAATCGGCGCCGTGAAGTACCTCGCCTGGCTTGACGACCACACTGGTGCCCCTCTATGAGATACACTCGCCGCTTGGGATTGTGGTCGGCCGTACTGCTGGCGCTGCTGGCTGGATCGGCCATGGCCGGATTGTTTGACCGGTTGAGCAGTCCTTCGCGGGAGCGGGTTCTCGATGCCGATCAGGCTTTTCAATTGGTATTCAACGTCCTCAATCCCTCCACCGTTGAAGCCCGTTGGACCATTGCGCCCGGTTATTACCTTTATCGCGGTAAATTTCAGCTTAAGCTGATCGATGCCGAGAACGTCGGTATTACCGCTCTCAGCATGCCACCCGGCGAACCCAAAGACGATCCCTATTTCGGCCGACAGGACGTTTTTCATAACGAAGCCGTTTTAGTGGCGCGTCTTTACCGTGAGTCCCCGGATGAGCAAACAGTACGGATTAAAGCCGACTATCAGGGCTGCGCCGAGATTGGTGTTTGCTATCCGCCCATGGATCAAACCCTAGCGATCACCCTACCTCAGCTGCCGCCCGCGCCAGAGGCCGCCGCACAGGCCAGTCCGATCCCGGCGGTTCCTCTCGCTTCGGCCTCTGCGAATTACCCAAGAGCAGAGGTGGAAGCGCCAACCACTCTAGCGCCAACAGTAACCAGCGTTCTTCCCCTTCAGAGAACGTCAGCCCCTGAAGCCGAACAGGATCGATTAGCGCGGCTATTGGGCGAACAACGCTTCTGGGCGATTCCAGCTTTTTTTGGTTTTGGATTGCTATTGGCCTTTACGCCCTGCGTCTTTCCGATGATCCCGATCCTCTCCAGTCTGATCGTCGGGCAGGGCGCGACGCTAACCCGACGCCGGGCCATTCTGCTCTCGGCAACCTACGTGCTGGCGATGGCGACTACGTATACCGTCGCTGGGTTACTCGCGGCGTTGCTTGGCCAAAACATCCAAGCCTGGTTTCAGAATCCGTGGATACTCGGTCTTTTTAGCGCGATGTTCGTGTTGCTGGCCTTGTCGATGTTTGGTCTGTACGAGCTGCAACTGCCGACGCAACTCCAAAACCGCTTGGTGGATTGGAGTAATCGCCAGCGCGGCGGCCAGCATATCGGGGTCGCCATCATGGGCCTGTTGTCGGCGCTGATTGTCGGCCCTTGTGTTGCCCCTCCCTTGATCGGCGCCTTGACCTTCATCGCGGTAACGGGCGATATGGCGCTCGGCGCCGCCGCGTTGTTCGCGCTGAGTCTCGGCATGGGCGTACCGTTATTAATCATTGGCGCGTCCGCGGGGCATTGGCTGCCGCACGCTGGGCATTGGATGGAGCGCGTCAAGTTAGTGTTCGGCGTGTTGTTGCTGGCCGTCGCGCTGTGGTTGCTCGAGCGAATTCTGCCCGCCGCCGTCACCATGGTGCTGTGGGCCACCCTGCTGATTGTGACCGCAACCTACATGGGCGCACTGCAACCCACGGCCCAGGCCACTCCGACCTGGCGCACGCTGATCAAGGGCTTGGGCTTAGTGCTGTTGATTTACGGAATTTTATTGCTGGTGGGCGTCGCGGCGGGTGGCCGCGATCCTTGGCAGCCGCTGCGGGGCATTAGTCTGTTCGCCAACGCGGCCAACTCGGTCGAATCACCGCCGTTTCGCGCCGTGAAAACCGTAGCCGATGTCGATCAAGCAGTGCGCGACGCAAGCGGTCGAACGGTATTGCTGGATTTCTACGCCGACTGGTGCGTGAGCTGCAAGGAGATGGAACGCTATACCTTCTCTGATCCAGCGGTCCGGGCGGCGCTGGCGCAGATGGCGCTGCTGCGCGCGGATGTCACCGCCAACAACCATAACGATCAGGCGTTATTGAAGCGCTTCGGGCTGGTCGGACCGCCCGCCATCCTGTTTTTCGGACCGGATGGCCAAGAGCGGCCTGAATATCGAGTCGTCGGTTTTATGGAAGCGGGGTCATTTAACCAACAACTACGGTCAGTATTAGAGCAAAGGCAAAATGCCGCAAACCCAATGCCCGTAACGACGATGGGTTTAAGCAACGGCTGAGCGAGTCCTTATCGAATTGTGGTCGTTGCGGTTACGTTATTATTGGTGGTATTGAAATCGGTCATACTCGTATCGGAGATGACCTTGGCGCTGCTGCTGATCATTCCACCAAGCCGTGGCCAGACCGTAATCGTCACAGTTGACGCTCTATTATGGTGTGTGATTAACCCCCTGTGATAAGCGCTAAACCAACCGAGTTCTTAGCTGGACACATGACCAGGCTTCATGCAGAATCTTCCCCCTTCGCTGGTAAGGATCACGGCTTGACTCATGGCTAAGCTATTGTTGCCGAATGAGCTGAATCTTAATCCACCGGGCTCCCGCGAGCCTGGCATCCACGGCTCCCCCTTCCTGACTGATACGGAGCAATACCTGGTGGCCGATCCTCATCTCATCCCATTACGCCGGTAGCCGCCATGCCGATGGATATTCGCAAGATCAAGAAACTGATCGAGTTACTCGAAGCCTCGGATATCGCCGAACTTGAAATCAAGGAAGGCGAAGACTCGGTAAGGATCAGCCGCCACCCCCACCACGGCGGCGCTCCAGCTGTGATGACCCCGCAACCGTTGTGGGCCGCGCCCAGCTATGGGCCGGGCTTGGCCTTGGCGGCGCATTCACCCGCTCCAAACAGCCAACCCGCCGCACTGCTTGAACCTGAACCCGAAGCCACCAAGGGTTACATCCTGCGCTCGCCGATGGTTGGCACTTTTTACCGTTCCGCCGCGCCAGGTTCCAAACCGTTCGTCGAGATTGGCCAACCGGTCAATACCGGCGACCCGGTTTGCATCATCGAAGCGATGAAGATGTTCAACCAGATCGAGACCGATCATGCGGGCACCATCACCCGGATCTTGATTGAAAACGGTCAGCCGGTCGAATACGACCAACCGCTGCTGGTCATCGAATAGCGCGATATGCTCGATAAAGTTGTCATCGCCAACCGCGGAGAAATCGCCCTGCGCATTTTGCGCGCCTGCCGAGAGTTGGGCATCCGCACCGTCGCGGTTCATTCCACGGTAGACCGCGATCTCAAGCACGTCCGCCTAGCCGACGAAACAGTCTGTATCGGCCCGCCACCGGCCGCTGAGAGCTATCTCAACATGCCGGCGCTAATCAGCGCGGCCGAAGTCACTGACGCGGTGGCGATTCATCCCGGCTACGGCTTTCTGTCGGAAAATGCCGATTTCGCCGAGCGAGTCGAACAAAGCGGCTTCATCTTCATCGGCCCCCGTCCCGACACCATTCGGCTGATGGGCGACAAGGTGTCGGCCATCAAGACGATGAAAGAAGCGGGCGTGCCCTGTGTGCCGGGTTCCGATGGGCCTTTGGGCGACGATGATCGAGAAACGCTGCGGTTGGCGCGCCAAATCGGTTACCCGATCATCATCAAGGCCGCCGGCGGCGGCGGCGGCCGCGGGATGCGGGTGGTGCATGGCGAAGCGGCGCTGTTAAACACCATCGACCTGACGCGTAGCGAGGCCAACGCCGCCTTCGGCAATCCGGTGGTGTACATGGAAAAATACCTGGAACATCCACGCCATGTGGAAATTCAGGTGCTGGCTGACACCCACGGCAACGCCATTCACTTGGCCGAACGCGACTGTTCGATGCAACGCCGTCATCAGAAAGTCATCGAGGAAGCGCCAGCTCCCGGCATCACCGCCCAGCAACGTCGGCGGATCGGGCAAATCTGCGTCGAGGCCTGTCGGCGGATCGGCTACCGCGGCGCGGGCACCTTCGAATTCCTGTATCAGGACGACAAGTTTTATTTTATCGAGATGAATACCCGGGTTCAGGTCGAGCATCCCATTACCGAACTGATTACCGGTGTCGATATCGTCAAGGAACAGCTCCTGATTGCCGCTGGTGAAACCCTGCGTTACGATCAAAAAGATATCCGCATCACCGGCCACGCGATCGAATGCCGGCTCAACGCCGAAAATCCCGAGACTTTTTCTCCGTCGCCTGGCACGATCACTCAGTATCATGCGCCAGGTGGCCCCGGTATTCGGGTCGATTCCCATATTTACAACGGCTATCGGGTCCCGCCCAATTACGATTCGATGATCGGCAAGCTGATCGCCCACGGTGAAACGCGTGAAACCGCCATTGCGCGGATGCGCAACGCGCTAGCGGAACTGGTGATTGAAGGCATTAAAACCAATGGGCCGTTGCACCAACGTATTCTCAGCGATGCCCGTTTCATCGCGGGCGGCACTGACATTCATTACCTCGAAAAACAGTTACTAGGCAATCGCTAAGCCGTCCTGCAACTATATAGTGACATTTGACCAGTAAATGCGCTAAGCTTTCACAACCCAGCCGGCTTTTAAGGTGATGAGCCATGCGCGATGAAGCGACCGCCCCCTGGCTACAACTGACTCTCGAAGCCATCGAACATCCCTCCGAGCAATTGGAAGATGCCTTGCTGCAAGCGGGCGCCCTAGCCGTCACGCTGGCCGATGCCGGCGATCAGCCGGTGCTAGAACCGGCTCCAGGCCAAACGCCGCTTTGGGCGCACACCCGCGTCACGGGTCTGTTCGACGCGCAAACCGACATTGAAGTCGTCAAGAAACAATTACGACGATTCCTGCATGCATCCGCTTTACCGGAATGTCGGTTGATCGAACTGGAAGAGCGGGACTGGGTGCGGGCCTGGATGGATTATTTTCACCCGATGCGTTTCGGCCAGCGGCTGTGGGTTTGCCCGAAAGACCAGGCGCCGCCCGAACCGCGCGCGATCAACATCCGGCTCGATCCCGGACTGGCTTTTGGCACCGGCACCCATCCCACCACCGCGCTGTGTCTGGAGTGGCTAGACGGAGCGGAGCTGGCGGGTAAAACCGTACTGGATTACGGCTGCGGTTCAGGAATTTTAGCCATTGCCGCCGTCAAGCTGGGCGCAAAACGGGTTTGGGCGGTGGACATCGATCCGCAGGCATTACTCGCCAGCGACGATAACGCCGCCGAGAATCAGGTTGAGGAACAAATCGAACTTGTTCATCCGATCACACTGCCCGCAACGTTAAGCGTGGATGTTTTGCTGGCCAACATCCTGGCCGGCGTGCTGGTGCAACTGGGATCGGAATTTGGGCGCAGGGTCAAATCCGGTGGCCGCTTGATCCTCTCTGGCATTCTCGAAGACCATGCGGATGCCGTCCAGACCGCATTGGCCCGCGAATTCCGCTTTGATACCCGCCGCTCGCGAGAGGGTTGGGTGCTGCTGGCAGGTACGCGCAAACCCACAGCCGACCCTGAGATGTCCTGGACCATTTGACCGCCGCTTTATCCACCGCCCTTCCTCGGCCATTCTGGAATTTGCCAGCCCCATCCCACCGCGAGTAGGCGCAATCCCGTGGCGACGCCAGCCCCCAGGCTCAACTCCAGCCACGGTTTGGCCCCGACCGAATGCAACGACCAATAGACCAAGCACCCCACAACCGCACACAGCGCATAAGGGCTACGGCTACGGAATACAATCGGAATCTGGCCGCAGGTCACATCGCGCAACACCCCGCCCACCACGCCGGTGATGACGCCCATGAGTAAGACCACGATGAGCGGCATACCCGCCGCCTGCGCCATCGAAGCCCCGGAAACGCTAAACAAACCCAAACCGACCGCATCGGTCGCTTCCATCAGCCATCGAGTCGGCCGGTAGCGGCCCAACCGCAGCAGGGGCGGTGCAATCACCGCCAGGGCCATCACCAGCCAGACATACTCGTGATGCTCAACCCAAAACAGCGGCCGGCGATCAAGCAGCACATCCCGCACCGTGCCGCCGCCGAAAGCGGCCAAGAAAGCGATAGCAAAAATGCCGATCACATCCATTTGCTTGCGGACCGCTTCAACCACGCCCGAAATGGCGAATACCACCGTGGCGGCAATTTCGACGAAGGTAACCCAAGGCTCAATAGTCATACCAGTGATGAAATGATGGTCAGCCGCCCAAAATGCATCTGAAAATAACGCATTCAACCGCGCCCGTCATCCGTTCCCACAGGCTAACGAGATGGATTTTTTAAAGCCACGCCAAAACCTTATAGGTTCATCTTAATGCGATATTCCGGTATGATGATCTATTTAGAACAATTGATTCGCCATGCAAATTGGCCCCTACCTGCTTGATCCTCCCATATTTCTAGCGCCGATGGCTGGCGTGAGCGACCAGCCGTTCCGCCGATTGTGCCGGCGGTTGGGCGCGGGGCTGGCGGTCTCGGAGATGGTCAGCGCCGACATCCGACTCTGGGATAGCCGCAAAACCCGGTTGCGGCTCGATCACGCCGGCGAACCCACCCCCCGCAGCGTACAAATTGTCGGGACCGACCCTCAAGCCATGGCGGAAGCCGCCCGCCTCAACGTCGCTCACGGCGCGCAAATTATCGATATCAACATGGGCTGCCCCGCCAAAAAAGTTTGCGGAACGCTAGCGGGCGCGGCTTTGTTGCGCGACGAGCCGCTAGTCGGGCGCATTCTGGAAGCCGTGGTTAACGCCGCGACTGTGCCCGTGACTCTAAAGATTCGCACCGGTTGGAACCTGCACCAGCGCAACGGCGCCGCCATCGCCCGCATCGCCGAACAATCCGGCGTCCAAGCCCTCGCTGTACACGGCCGTACCCGTGCCTGCGGCTATCAAGGGCCGGTGGATTACGCCAGTATCAGCGCTATCAAACAGGCGGTGACGATCCCCGTCATCGCCAACGGCGACATTGATAGCCCCGAAAAAGCGCGCTGGGTCCTCGACCAAACCGGCGCGGATGCGATCATGATCGGTCGGGGCGCGCGGGGCTGGCCATGGATTTTTCGCGAGATTGCGTATTATCTGGCAACTGGCCATCGCTTAGCGCCACCCACCGTGGCAGAAATCAGCCACTGGGTTATCACCCATTTGGACGCGCTCCACACTTTTTACGGTGAGCGCGCTGGCGTTCGCATCGCGCGCAAGCACCTGGGCTGGTACAGTCGGGCTTGGGCCGAAGGCGACGCATTTCGAGCGCGGATCAATACAGCCGAACATGGCCGCGAGCAGTTGTTGCTGACTCGCGATTTTTTCACGCATCTGGCCAACAAGGAGCGCCTGGCTGCATGAGCATCAACAATCCCGACCTCCCGGTCGATCTGTTACCCGCCACCCCGCTGCGCGATCACGTATATGAAACCTTGCGCATTTATTTTCATAATCTCGGCGGGCAAGCGCCCAGCAACCTGTACGATTTAGTACAGCGCGAGGTAGAGCCGCCCCTGCTGGAAATCGTGATGGAATTCACCGGCCGCAATCAAACCAAAACCGCGGCGATTCTTGGCATCAATCGCGGTACGTTGCGCAAGAAACTCCGGCAATACCATCTTGGCTAAATCCTCTTTGCTCTGGAGACGGCATGAGCCTGGCGATTTTCGATCTCGATAACACCTTGCTGAGCGACGATAGCGACTATCTATGGGGCCAGTTCCTGGTCGAGCAAGGACTGGTCGATGGTGCGTTCTACGAACGTGAAAACCAGCGTTTTTATGATGCTTATCGGGCGGGCGTCCTGAATATTTATGCCTTTTTGGAATTCATGCTGCGGCCGCTGACCGAACATCCGCTGGAGGAATTACTGCGCTGGCGGGCCCAATTCATGCTAGAAAAAATCGAGCCCATCATCTTGCCCGCCGCTATCGCCCTGTTGGAAAAACACCGAACGAAGGGCGACACGCCGCTGATTATTACCGCCACCAACAGCTTCATCACCGCGCCCATTGCCCAACGGCTAGGCGTCGCCAACCTGCTGGCGACCGAGGTTGAATTGATCGACGGACGTTATACTGGCCGACCCCTCGGCACACCTTGCTTCCAGCAAGGTAAAGTCGAACGGCTGCGCGAATGGCTGCGGGAAACCGGCCACAATCTGGTGGATAGCTGGTTTTATACCGACTCCCGCAACGACCTGCCCCTGCTTGAGCAAGTAACTCATCCAGTGGCGGTAGACCCCGACGAAACGTTGGCCCGTCATGCGGCGGAGCGCGGTTGGTCGATCATCAGCCTCCGGGAAACCGCAGCCTAGCAAGCCATCGCCCCAGCCGGCGTCAGGAACCGTTTCCCTTCAGGTTTCACTCCACTATGATGGACGATGCTTTTCCAATTTCCCTCGTTAGGGGATTTTGTTTTTTGTAACTGCTTGCAGGAACATCAATGCAACCGAATTTGCTTTATAACGTCAACGTCGAAGCGCAAGACGTGCTGCTCACGCCTGATGAAATCAAACAGCGGCTTCCCATGACCGACGCCACCGAAGCCACCGTGCTCCAGGGCCGTCAGCTCGTCCAACGCATTCTGGACCGACAGGATCATCGGCTGTTCGTGGTGGTCGGCCCCTGCTCCATCCACGATGTCGACGCCGCCCGTGATTATGCCCGGCGTTTGAAAGCGCTGGCCGATGAAGTCAGCGACACGCTGTTTCTCATCATGCGAGTGTATTTTGAAAAGCCGCGGACCACCGTCGGCTGGAAAGGTCTGATCAATGACCCGCACTTGGATGACTCTTTCGATATCGAACAAGGCTTGCAGGTCGCTCGCGGTCTGCTGCTGGAACTGGCGGACCTGGGTCTGCCAGCCGGCACGGAAGTCCTCGATCCGATCAGCCCGCAATACATTTCCGAGCTGATCACCTGGACCGCTATCGGCGCGCGCACCACCGAATCTCAGACCCATCGCGAAATCGCCAGCGGGCTGTCCACCCCGGTCGGCTTCAAGAACGGCACCAACGGCAACCTGGAAGTGGCGATCAATGCCCTGCAATCCGCCGCGCGCCCCCACAGCTTTTTGGGATTGAACCAGTTCGGCCAATCGGCGATCACCCGCACCCGCGGCAATCGTTACGGCCATATGGTGCTGCGCGGCGGCGACCGGCCTAATTACGATACGGTCTCGATCACCCTGTGCGAAAAGGCGCTACGCGAGAAGAAGCTGCCCGTCAACATCGTGGTCGATTGCAGCCACGCCAATTCATTCAAGGACCCCGCCATGCAGCCGCTGGTGATGCGCGACTGCGTGCACCAGATTCTGGAAGGGAATCAGTCCATCGTCGGGCTCATGATCGAAAGCAATCTCGGTTGGGGTAATCAGTCCATTCCCGCCGACCGCGGCAAACTCCAATATGGGGTCTCGATCACCGATGCCTGCGTGGACTGGCCCACCACGGAGAAAATGGTGCGCGAAGCACACGCCAAGCTGAAACACGTGTTGCCCGGTCGCTTGGCGGCGAACTGAGCTTTTGCTTTTAACTCTCCCAATTCGCCGTAACGCTCCCGTTCAAGCGAGCGACGCCCGCGGAATGAATTGATACAGCCACGTTTCCGAAAGCGCCTGCTCACCCAGGCGCAAGTAGGCGCGTAAGTCGATCGGCTCGCCACCTTCGAGCTCAATCTCAAAATCGGCCCGCCAACGCCGAGTGCCGACTACTTGAAAAGCGCCGGGACTGCGCAATTTGCCGCGCGTGGTGCTGACCACCAGTTGGACCGCCGCTTTCTGGTCGAGCTGGTCCAACGGCCCACCGGCGAAATCGATGGCAAACCAGATTCTATGCGCCGGCCGGGGCGAGGTCTTTGGGATAGCGCGCCAGCTCAGGCGGGTGGCGACAACCCGACTGCGCGGCGGCGAATACGGCTCATCGGCCACCCAATGCAGGCGGTATTTAAAGACTCGACTGCTGCCCGCTTGGACAGGCTCCCGCGGCACCCAACAGGCAACCAGGTTATCGTCGGCTTCGTAGTCGGTCGGAATTTCAATCAACTGCACCGCGCCTTCACCCCACGGTTCCAGCGGCTCCACCCACAACGTGGGCCGCCGCTCGTAAAACACCCGATCATCCTGATAGTTTTCAAAATTGCGATCTCGCTGCGCTAGACCGAATCCCTTGGGATCACGATCCATGAAGGCGCTGTTTTGCAGGAAGGGCGGGTTGTTGATCGGCCGCCAAATGCGTTCGCCCGCGCCAGTCCATAGCGCCAGCCCGTCGCTGTCATGCACTTCTGGCCGCCAATCCCAACTCGGCTGATGGTTGGTTTCAGAAAACCAGTACATGCTGGTCAACGGCGCCACGCCCAAGCGCTGCACGTCTTTTCGGAAAAATAAGGCGGCCTCGACATCCATGATGACGCGGCCGTGGCGAATCGCCTGAATCCGATAGGCCCCGGTCACACTCGGACCCTCCAGCAGCGCGTAGATCATCACGGCCTGGGGATCGGCGGTCGGTTCCAGCCAAAACTGGCTAAAGCGAGGAAATTCCTCCGCTGTCGGCAATCCGGTATTGATCGCAAGGCCGCGCGCCGAAATGCCGTATTGATCCAGCTCGCCGGCGCTGCGGAAATAAGACGCGCCCAAAAACGCCAACCAGTCGCGCTCTTCGGTCTTCGAATGCATGAGCCGAAACCCGGCGAACCCTACATCATCAGGCAGCGCCGCTGCAAAATCAGCCTTGCCGAAGGTGAACAAGCGAGACGAATAAAGCATTTCGCGCGCCGCGCCGTCGCGCACGACGTGGATTTTTACCGGAGTGGGAAACAGCCGCCCCAGATGGAAAAAACGAACCGGATAGGGACCATCCCGTTCTCCCCACAGCGCGGCTTCCGGCCGGTACTGAATCTCCAAGTGCGCGTCGTAGTCGATTCTATCCACTACCTGGGGATGAGGGAGGGTGGGCGCTTGATAGGATTGGGTCGCCAGATGCTGGGCTTGCTGGCGCAAGCTATCGAAGCTGAATGGCTGCGCGGGCCCAAACTGGAGATCCGCCAGCGGTTTCTGATCGGCCAGAGCACGTTGCCCCAGCAACGAGCAGCAAGGAACGAGCAAGGCGTTCCTTAAAAAGGAACGTCGGGTGATAGCGCGCTTCATCATGGTAAGACAGCCCCGTTTGAGCGGACGAAGAGCAGTACGATGCTACCGATTGATGATAGCGCATGCAGCGCTCTCGTGACAGATGGGCGGGGTAAGCTCCGCCGTTGTCCAGAGGCTCGTTTTACGGATCACCACGGCTAAAACGGCTATGCCAAGGAGGACGTTAAATTGCGCCGCAACGAACCTGTTCCGGGCGGCGGACGACGGAGATGCGCCAACCCCGCCCCAGCGCCATGCAGAGCTGTTCCCTCGCTTTTGCCAGCTGAGGCGACCGAGTCAAAACCCCGTGTTTAATAGATTCGAGGGTGAATACTGATCGGTCAGGACGCGCGCTTTCACATCCCAGTCCCGCTCGGTCGAAAACAGCGGCAACAGCCAGCCACTATCGAATCCGAGCGGCTTCAATTGCGCCTCGAACGACGCCGCATTTTGGCGGATTGTATCAAGCGATGGGAGACCATCTCTCTTGATTAAAATAATGCGGTTTTTCAGCTTGACACGAAGGTTGTAGAAAGGCCCGAATACCGTTTCATAGGTTGTCGATTCGTGGCTGTACAACCGGCTGCTGGAAAAGGTATTGGCCGCCAACACGCCATCGGCCGGCAACAAGGCCTTGACTTCGAATAGAAATTCCTGAGTCAGTAAATGTTCGGGGATATATTCGTGATCGAAGGCGTCCAGCATGATCAGATCGTACTGCCGGCCGGCTTTGCCGGCGCGCTTGACGAAAACTCGCCCGTCTTCCTCGATCACCCGCACCCGCGAACTTGGATTGAAGCCGAAATATTGCCGGGCCACTTTCACCACCGCCGGGTCGAGCTCCACCACATCAATGTTGGCGGTGGGAAACACAGTCGCCAAAGCGCTCGGCAGCACCCCTCCTCCCAAGCCAATCATCAGGATTTTCTTGGGATTGGGTTGCAGATACAACGCGCCCATCATCATCTTGGTATAGACGAAAACGAAATGGTTGGGATCAGTCAGCGACAAGCAGGTTTGTCTGGCGCTTTGAGTGCGACCGGTAAAGCTCATACACCGCTCGCCTCCTTCTTCATAAACGACGATATTTCGATAGAGCGATTTTTCGGTGTGAATGACGGTCATGGCGGCGGCTAGCGGCGTCACAGCGCAAGAAACCAAGAAAGCAAATAACGTTTTGAGACTATGGACCAGGCTCATTTCCACTTTTTCCAATGATGATCGCGAGCAGGCCGATAATCAGCGAAGTACTGATCCGACCCGTCAGAATCTGGTTAATTTCAAAATACAGCACGAAATAAAATGAAGTGAGGATAGTTTGTAACGAGCAGTTTCTGTTCGCCGGTTCCGATTCGGGGAGCGAACGCGCCGCGCTCTACACCTTGATCGGTACAGTCAAACTGAACGGCCTCGACCCCGAAACCTACGTGTGAACCGTACTCACGCGGATCGCCGAACATCCGGTCAACCAGATTGACGCGTCGCTGCCGTGGAACTTCACGATCTCCAACGCGCCCGATAGGCTTCAGACGCGCGCCTTGGCGGCGTGACGTGCGTGGTCGCGCACCCGCTTCGTGGGTGTCCGCTGATGTTGAGCGCGAACACCCGGCCGCTCGCGCTTACTCGCTCCGCCAGGGCGCGTTAGCGCGTATCCAGCGCTTTCCATTTACCGGCTGCTTTTGACTTTTGCGCTGCTTGTTGGCGCCACAGCCCAGCTCGCGCTTGCAGGGGACACGGACCCGCTGCCTTATGAGCTTGACTGCCCTTCGTGCCTCATTACATGGCATAAGGATATAACTTTAGCCGTCGAATTTCGCTGGACGCTTGGCCAACTTGCGCTGCAAGGTGCGCCGGTGCATCCCTAACTGCCGGGCAGTCGCGGAGATATTGCCCTCGTTGTCGCGCAACACTCGCTGAATATGCTCCCACTCCAGGCGGTTGACACTCAGCGGGCGACTGCTGACCGGGGCGGTGGGATCGCCTGATGTGATGTCGAAAGCCGCCAACACCTCATCGGCATCAGCCGGTTTGGACAGATAATTAATGGCGCCCAACTTTATAGCTTCCACGGCCGTTGTCAGGCTAGCGTAACCGGTCAACACCACGATCCGTAGCGTGGGATCGAGATTGAGCAAGTGCGAGAGCAATCCCAAGCCCGAATCACCCGCCAGATTAAGATCGACCACGGCATATTCGGGTGGTTCGGTCCGAATCTGTGCCAAAGCTGCCGCGCTGGTATGAGCAACGTTCACCACAAAACCGCGTCGGCTCAAAGCCAGACTCAGCACCCGACAGAAGACGGGATCATCGTCCACCACCAATAAACTAGGCTGTTCGGGGCAAACGCTCATGCGACTTCGAGCCGGGCGGGTAAGTCGATGCGGGTACAGGTTCCGCCGCGTGGATCGCCCGACAGGGTGACTTGCCCGCCCAATCGTTCCAGGGTGGCGTTAGCCAATACGAGGCCGACGCCCATTCCCGCTTCTTTGGTGCTAAAAAAACCCTTGCCCGAATGGGTTGCCAGTTCCGGCGACACGCCCGGACCTCGGTCACGGATTTCGATGACCACCCGCTGATCGTCCCAGCGTCCCGCTAGATCGACGCCTTGAGGGCAAGCGTCAGCGGCGTTGTTGAGCAAACTGATCAAGATCTGACCAACAGTCCGCGGCGCGGGAACAGTTGGCGGCGGTAGGGGGCCGGCGCAATGCACCCGCAAAGGTACCCACGGACGGAGCAATTGCCAGCGGTTGCGGGTGCGCTCCAGCAACTGATCCAAAGGCTGTCGCGCCCCTCGGTCGGCACTCATATCAGCAGCGCGCAACAGCTCGCTTAAGATGGCCTTGCACGTTTCCACCTGCCCGCGCAGCGTTCTTAAGTCAGCGCACAAGGTAGGTTCCACGCCGTATTCATGCTCCAATTCCTTTGCCAGCACCGCGATGGTGGACAAGGGCGTACCCAATTCGTGGGCCGCGCCCGCCGCGAATAAGCCCAGGGCCAGAATCTGCTCATCGCGCAAGGCTTTCTCGCGCAATCGGGCCACTTCGCGATCCCGCTGGCGCAGCGCCGTCGCCAAGCGGGCTACAAATCCGGCGATCAGCAAGGCGGTGATCCCGAACACCAGCCACATGCCCCATAGGTGGGCGTGAAAGCCGGGGCCATGGCCGCTTAGCATCCCCGGCAGTGGCAGGTAGTAAAACATCAACCCCGTATAAACCGCTACCGTCACGCCCGCCATCGCCCAGACGCACTCGCCCGGCAGCAAGGCGGCGGCGATAAGCAACGGCAGCAACAACAGCGAAACAAAGGGATTGCTGGCCCCACCGCTGAAGTATAACAACCCGGCAAGCGCCAGCACATCCAATTGCAAATAGGCGAACAGTTCCCAGGCGGTAATTGAGGCCGCCGCCGACCGAACCCGCAGATACAATCCAACGAAAGCCAGCGCGCTCAGCGCCAGACATAATCCGATCGCCCACAGCGGCAGCGGTTGAGGCGGAGTCAATCCGAAGCGCAACCAAAGCAACATGAAGCCGGGTCCTAGCACCACCAGCAGGCGAAGTAACAACAAGCGTCGCAAATCTTCCATCGACAATGGGCGTCCGACAATGTGCATCTGAAAACAGAGAGGGTTATTGATGGCGGATGCTTGGTGGACAGGCGCGGTCTTGATTGACCCGTGCGGCAATATGCCGCATTCCTTGGCATTCGGCGATCTCGTAGGATTCGCTAGAGCATCGACAAAGCAAATGTCGCCATCGTTAGTGTGCTGTTTCTGGAGATTCCTCGATGACTCACTCTTACCAACCGCTGCCGTTACATCGGCTAGACAGCGGCACGCGGTTTTTGCGCCCCAAGCACCCGTTATCCCAGCGCGTAACGCTCGACGATCCCGCCATTGCTGTCATGACGGATCTTAGCAGAGTCACTGCTATCACTGTCGAACGGTCCACTCCGCTAGATACGGGACTGGATAGGATGATCAAACGCGGCGTGCGCATACTGTTCGTTTGCGATTCCGATGGCGGCATTATCGGACTGCTCACCAGTCGTGATATCAGCAGCGATAAAGCCAACCGGATTCTGAACAAGACCGGCGGAGATCGGGAGGGACTGGTGGTCGCTGACGTGATGACGATCCGACCGAAATTGGATGTCCTGCTGATGGAGGATATCTTGAGGGCGCGGGTGGGCGACATCATCGTGACATTGCGGCATGTCGACCGCCAACACGCGCTGGTGCTTGATCGTGATCCCGAAATTGGTAAGCAGGCAGTGCGTGGCATTTTCTCGCTCTCACAAATCGGTTTGCAGTTGGGGTTAAACATCGAGCCGTCCCAGCAATCGACGACATACGCTCAGTTAGCGCGAGCGGGTTGCGTTCTTTAAATAGCCACCTTGGAGTCAGGCCAACTTACAAAATAGGCCGATAACGCTCGCCTTCGCTCTATTCCGCCCGTCGCCCGCAAGACCGCGAGCTGGAGTGCGGGATTTGTGACGGTGTGCCCGGGCTTCATCTTGATCGCAAGCGCTGTCTCTCGACGGCGGATAGTCCTTGATAGCGATCGCTTTTAGTAAATTATAGTGATTTTCAAGGTTTCTCAGGTGCGACAATTTGTCGCATTCCCGTTCCGTTCTAATCGATCTAGCATGGTTGGATAACACGAAGCGATCCATTGCCGCGACGCGATTATCTAACTTGCTCGATTTTCCTGGGAGAAACCCGCATGAATTCCTCCTGTAATTGGTTGGTATTGTCCCCGATTAAAAGCGCCACGGCGTTGGGCATCGCTCTGGCGCTGTTGGCCGGCTGCGGGAGTGATGATGATGAGGGTTCAAACCAGCGCCAGGCTGTAGTTCAATTTCAAGGTCAGGTGAATGGCCAAGACTTTAAATGCGGCATAACCTATAGCAATGTGGGTCTCGGCCAGCCCGGCGCTTACCAAGTCACCGATTGGCGTTTCTATGTTCATGATGTCGCCTTGATCAAGGCCGACGGCAGTCGTCAGCCTCTTGATTTGAATCAGGATAAGGTCTGGCAATACCAAAACGTCGCGCTGCTGGACTTGAGGCGGGATTGCGGCAGCGGTGCGCTACCGACTAATTCGGCGGTCGTGGGAACCGTAGAGGATGCGGACTACACCGGCATCTGTTTCAAGGTAGGCGTACCTTACGCGCTCAACCATGTCAATGACGCCACCGCGCCTTCGCCGCTGAACAGTTCCGGCATGCTGTGGAGCTGGCGCAGCGGGCGCAAATTCATCCGGATCGATGGCATGGGCGATCCAGCCAATGCCAAACAAGCCTTCCATATCCATTTGGGCAGCACAGAATGTCCCGGCTCCAACCCCAACGCCCCGCCTACCGCCGCGTGCGGCTATGCGAACGTCGCGGAGTATTGCTTGGATAATTTTGATGCGGATCGCGATCAACTGGTCATGGACATCGGTCATACGCTGGAAGGCTCCAACGTTGCCATCGATACCCCCAATAGCGCGCCAGGCTGTATGTCGGGTAACTCCGATCCCGAATGCATCCCGATCATGCCGCGCCTGAACTTGGATTTCACCTATGTCGCTGGCGCAGGCTCTACACCGGAGCAATATCCCAAAGCGATTCCCCAGCGGCTGTTCAGCGTTCACAAGCCATGAAATCAGTGTGCGTTCGGGCGCTCATCTTGAGCGTGCTACTGGCGGTGGGCGGATGTGGAGGCGGAGACGGCGGAGCAGACGATACCACGCCGCCAATCACGCCATCAGGCTATCAATGGCAACTGCCCAAGGGGTTTCCCACGCCCAAGGAAGCGTCCGACAACCCATTGACCGAGGCCAAGATCGAACTGGGCCGACACCTTTTTTACGACTTGCGAATGTCGGTCAATCAAACCATGGCGTGCGCGTCCTGCCATCTACCGGATCGCGCCTTCACGGATGGCCGGCCGACCTCTATCGGAGCCACCGGCGAGGACCACCCGCGCAATGCCATGAGTTTGAGCAACGTAGTCTACAATGCCACCTTCAATTGGGCTAATCCCGGACTTACCACGCTGCACGCGCAAGCCTTGGTGCCTATTTTCGGCGAATTCCCCCTGGAATTAGGCTGGAGCGACCACGAAACCGAGATTCTGGATCGTTTTCGTCAGGATGTGATCTATCAAAAGCTGTTCGCGGAGGCGTATCCAGGCGAAGCGGAGCCAGTCAGCGCGGACCGCGTGACCAAGGCCCTGGCGGCTTTCGAATCGATTCTGATTTCGGGCAATTCCCCCTACGATCAAGCCACATTCCAAGGCAATCCCAACGCGATGAGCGTCTCCGCGCGGCGTGGCCAGGAGTTGTTCTTTTCCGAACGGATGGAATGTTTTCACTGCCACGGTGGATTTAATTTCAGCCAGTCGGTAAACCATGCGGGGACCAGGCTCGCGCAAGCCGAGTTTCACAATAACGGTCTCTACAACATCGGCGGCACGGGCGACTATCCGTTAAACAATCGCGGTTTGTGGGAATTTACTCAACGACCTGCCGATATGGGACGCTTCCGCGCCCCGACGTTGCGCAATGTCGAATTAACCGGACCCTACATGCACGATGGCTCCATCGCTACGCTGGAAGGCGTGATTGATCACTATGCGCGCGGTGGACGCATCATCCAGGAAGGACCACTGGCGGGCGACGGCGCTAAGAGTCCGTATAAGAGTGAATTGATTGTGGGTTTCTCGCTTACGACCCAGGAAAAACAGGATGTCATCGCCTTTCTCCACAGCTTGACCGACTGGGAATTCATCTGCGATCCGCGTTTCATCGATCCCTTCGGCAATTTCCCCCGCCATATCCGCTGCAATTGATCGTCTGGAGGTCATGGCTCATGCGCAAATTTTTCCAATATCGCCATTTTCAGCATCGCAATCGCTGCCGTCGGCCCGCGGTGTACTATTGGCTTGCGGGAGCCGCTTTGGTGCTGACGATGGGCATGCCGATGCTCGATAACCCTTTTTATACGCTGGCTTACGCCCATCACGGCGGCGGCAGTGGTGGCGGTGGCGGTGGCGGCAAAGGCGATGGGGTCAAATTCGCCAAGCCAACAAGCACCGTACGGCCAGGCCCCGCCGACGGTCAAGCGAAGGGCGGACGTGGCTTGGAGGGCTTGAAGCCATGAGTGTGCAGTCAGGCAAGCCACTGGTGCTGATGGCGATTTTGAGTTTTGCAGGCGGCTGCGCGATGCCAGCAAAAATCGAAATGACCGACGGTTATGGCGCTGTTGCTTACGCTCCCAGCACGCAAGACTGGCGACTGCGCTGGAAAGCAGCCGATCCCCAACGGGCGCGACAGCAAGCACTGGCGGATTGCGCCATCGCCGACTGTCGGGTGATTTTGGAGTTTGGACCTGGCGAATGTGGCACGTTGGCCCTGAATCCACAGGGCGGAGTCGGGGCGGGGCGAGGCGCTACGCCAGCCGCCGCCGAAACTGCCGCCCTTGATGAGTGCCGCCGCGTCGGAGCAGATTGCCGGGTTGCTCAGGCTGAATGCAATGAGTGAACCACGACCATCCGACAACTCACCGCGCCCCCTTAAGACTTTTCTCGTGCGCCTGAAACGGTTTTCCTTTTGGGCCGTTACAGGGTTATTCATCGGCTTGCCTGTGCTGGCCAGTGGCCACGGCTACCAATTAGGAAACATTAAAATTATCCATCCCTGGGCTATGCCCGCGGCGGCTTCGATCCCCGATGGCGCGAGCGGCATGGGCTTTATGGTGTTGCGCAACACCGGTCGTAAAGCGGACAAGTTACTTTCGGCCTCCACAATGATTACCAAAAAAGTCGAACTGCACCGCTACTTTAAAAACGATCAGCCGATCATGCGGCAAACCGAGGCAATGGACATCTCCGCCAGCGCGGAAGTCCGCTTGGAACCTGGCGGATCGCATTTGATGCTGATCGGTTTGGAAAAACCGCTGACGGAGGGAGATCGCTTTCCCATCACCCTGCAATTCGAGCGCGCCGGAAAAATTACTGTGGAAATGTTCGTTCAAATGAAGGCTAAGGAAGCTATTTACTGAGCGAAAAAATGAACTCATGCGAAATCTATTAAAAGTTAGAGCGAAAATCACCGTGATCGGCGTTAAAAACGCGAGGTCAAGCTGACTGAACCCGCCAAGCGGGTGTTATTAAGTTTTTACAGCAATCCCCATTTTAATTAGGACTATTAAGTAATAGGCGCCACAGATGGCTTTGAAAAAGGAAGAGGCATTGGGGATATTTTTGCGGATTTGGTTTTTGAGCGCTCCCCAGCAATTTTTGATGGGATTGAGATCAAGCGAGTAGGCGGCAAGCAGCGTAACGCGTGGCCGACCTTGGCGAGGGTTTTGGAAAAGGTAGGCTCTTGATGAAACCGAGCATTGTCCAGGAGCACGGTCTGACCGGGTTTTAGCACCGGAACCAGAAAGCGCTCCAGCCAGGCAGTGAAAACCGCGCGGTCACAATCGCCCATGAAGACCATCGGCGCGAGCCATTGCCCTTGATCCAGCGCGGCGATGACGCTCATGCGTTCCCGGCGATGGCCGGATTTGAGGGCAATGCAGCGTTGGCCCTTGGGACTCCAGCCCCACGCGCAATCCTCGTTGTCATCCAGCCCGGCTTCATTCACATCAATCAGTTGGGCTGTTGGGCTGCGTCAAGGGCGCTGAGCTCCTCACAAAAAACCCGCCGTTGCGCCTCGTCCCGTTCTCGGTAACCGCAACTCTTTTTTTCGGGTGAAGCCGATCTGCTTCAACCCGCGATCAACGGTCGTCCGGCCCACCCCGCGCAGGGCCGGTCCGGTTGACAGGTGCGACCCCCACTAAAACGATGCGTGTTCACAGGCACCGATAGCAAGGATTCCAACACCGCTCATCGCGCATCCGAGACCCGAAAGTCCGTCATCGGGTTGTTCGGTGTCCCGGCCCGCGTTTGTTTGAAGCAAGATTCTCTGATCACCCACCCATTTTACCCATTATCTGGACAGGCTCTTAGCTTCGGTTGCATAAGATGACACTTAAAGTAGGGGTACGACGCAACGGAATATCAGTGGGTGTGGATGCTAGACCGGCCTGTCTAGCTGGCTATTCCCGTTGAGCCTGTCGGCCAAACCGGACGGTTACAACTATGAGCCAGGCTCATTGCCACTTTTTCCAATGATGATCGCGAACAGGCCGATAATCAGCGAAATACTGATCAGACCCATCAGAATCTGGTTAATTTCAAAATACAGCACGAAATAAAATGAAGTGAGGATAGTTCCCGCCGCACTGCCGAAGGTCGAGCAAAAATAAAGCAACCCAGCATACTGGCCGCTCAACCTGGAGTCCTCCACCAGCAGGCGAACCGCATAGGGCGAGACCATCCCCGCAATGGCGGTCGGAATGAAGAAAAACAGGGTGGCCGCCGCCAGTGAGCCGTAACGGGGATCGCGGATAAGATCGAAAACCCAATCCAGCAGCGGATCGCCAAAGAGAATGACCGGTATCGCCGCCAGCGCCCCGGCGATCAGGATCGACGCCAGACGGGGCAAGGTCGGGTTATACAAAGACCAGCGTCCTCCCAGCAAATAGCCGACCGACAAAGCCAGCATGAACACCGTGATCACCCCACCCCAGACATAGATGCTGTTGCCGAAATTTGGGGCGAGAATGCGTCCGCTCAATAGCTCGATCGCCATCACGAAAAATCCAGACCATGCCGCGATTAGAAAAATGAAAAATCGACGCAAAACCGACTCCTAGAGAATTTTTCAGCGTATTGTTCCGGCGCGCCCGTGCAGCCGGCCTTTAATTATGAGCCAAAGCGATAGGCTGGATTGCACCAGATAGCTTGATATTCACAAAATCGCTCATACCTTGTCTATTATCAAACGCTGGCTAACTGACCGCTATTCCTAGGAGAATCCCCTTGGACTTCAAGGATTACTACCAATTACTGAATGTGCCGCGCGATGCCTCGGCAGAGGACATCAAAAAAGCGTTCCGCAAGCTCGCCCGCAAATACCATCCGGACGTTTCCAAGGAAACGGATGCGGAAACGCGCATGAAAGAGGTCAACGAGGCTTACACGGTGCTCTCCGACTTGGAAAAACGCGCGGCCTACGACCAGCTCGGCCAAGGCTACCAAGCCGGTCAGGATTTCCGGCCGCCGCCGGATTGGAATACGGGTTTCGACCCGACCCAACAGCGCTATTCCCAGGTGGAAGCCGCCGACTTCAGCGATTTCTTCGCCGAACTGTTCAGCCGCACCCGCGCGGGCGACGCCAGCGGAGGACCGCAAACGCAAGCACGCGGCCAGGATCAACATGTCGAAGCATTGCTTGATCTGGAAGATTCTTTTCAGGGCGCTACCCGTCAGATCAGCTTGCGGGTGCCCAAATTCGACGGCGGGCGGATTTCGTTTGATACCCGCACCCTCAACGTTCAGATTCCCAAGGGCATCCGCGAGGGGCAATTGATCCGGCTCACCGGTCAAGGCAGTCCAGGCTATGGCGACGCCCCCGCTGGCGATTTACTGCTACAGGTTCATTTCAAACCCCACACCCGGTACCGAGTGGATGGGCGCGATCTGTATTTGACAGTGCCGGTCGCGCCCTGGGAAGCAGCTTTGGGCGGCGTGGTGCCCATTACCTTGCCAAACGCCAGCGAACTGAAGGTGCGGATTCCAGCGGGCGCGCAAAGCGGTCGGCAATTGCGGGTGCGCGGCAAAGGCATTCCTAGCGATCCACCCGGCGATTTACTGCTCGATTTGCAAGTGGTGCTGCCCTCGGCGGATCATCCACGGGCGCGGGAGTTGTATGAAAGCATGGCGCGAGACTTGGATTTCAATCCCCGCGCCGAGACCAGGAGTTAAGCCACCATGCGCGATGAGTCTATTTTAACTGGCGTGGTCCTGGAAGATGCCTGTCTGACGGTGGAACAAGTCGCTTACGTGTGCGCCATCAGCCCTGACAAAATTCAGCGCTATGTGGATGAGGGCTTGTTACCGAGCCGGACCGGGGCGTTGGCGGAATGGCGCTTTTCCAGCCGCGAATTGTGGCGAGTACGGCATATCCACTCGCTAGAGCGGGATTTCGATGCAGTTCCGGAATTGGCCGCGCTGGTCGCGGATTTGCTGGAAGAGCTGGATACCTTACGTGCCCGACTACGGCGAGCCAGACTCGGATAAGCGATGGTATTACCGAATGGAGCTACTATAAATGTCTGAATCCCTACACCTCGTCTGCCCGGATTGGGATTGTCAGGCGGTCAACCGCGTACATGCCTCTCGCCTGGCCGATCAGCCCAAATGCGGGCAATGCCATCAGCCGCTGTTCACTGGCCATCCGGTGGAACTGGATGCCGCTGCTTTCCAGCAGCAGCTGACGCGGAACGACCTGCCATTGTTGGTGGATTTTTGGGCGCCCTGGTGCGGTCCTTGCCGGATGATGGCCCCCGCCTACGCCCAGGCGGCCGCTCAACTCGAACCGCATCTTCGGGTGGCCAAGGTCAATACCGAAGCTGAATCGAGCTTGGGCGCGCAATATGGCATTCGCAGCATTCCAACCTTGGCTTTATTTAAAGCGGGTCGTGAAGTCGCCCGGCAAGCGGGCGCGATGGGTGCGGCGGATATCGTGCGTTGGGTTCGCAGTCAGCTCGGTTGAGGTTTTATAATTGACTCGCCTCGCGAGCGGGTGGCCAGCCACAGACTTCGGGGCGACCTTCGCAGCAATTTTCGGTGAGATACCCCACTAGGGTTTTAATCGCCATCATATCCGCCGAATAAATCAGCGAACGGCTCTGCCGAACCCGCTGGATTAAACCGGCCTGTTGCAATGTTTTCAGATGAAACGAGAGCGTCGGCAACGGCAATTGAAACCGTTCGCCAATTTGGCCCGCGGCCGCGCCTTCCGCTCCGATTTGCACCAAATATCGAAAGATATCCAGCCGAGTGGCCTGAGCCAACGCGCCCAAGGCGATCAATACCTGTGATTTATCCATAATTTCATTATCTTAAAATAACCACCGTTTTCAACTAGCACTATCGAAACATCTTGGTAAATTAATTGATTACTTCTATAATTTCTATTATTTTGAAAATATGAAATTAATATTGTATTGGAGGAGCATTAGTGAGTGCTGTTTGCGAGGTGGCCGCCAAACCGGCGGCAGGCCCCCGACTGGGGCTATTTGAGCGCTATCTGACAGTCTGGGTGGGGCTTTGTATTGTAGCGGGCATCCTGCTCGGCCATTTCCTGCCGGGGCTGTTCCAAACTATCGGCAAGTTGGAAATCGCCCAAGTCAATCTGCCGGTCGCGCTGCTGATCTGGTTGATGATTATCCCGATGCTGGTGAAAATCGACTTCGCCGCGTTGCGGGAAGTCAGTCAATACTGGCGCGGGATTGGCGTCACCCTCCTGATCAACTGGGGGATCAAGCCGTTTTCGATGGCGCTGCTCGGCGGGTTGTTCATCGGCGGGCTGTTTGCGCCACTGCTGCCGCCAGAGCAGATCGAGTCTTACATCGCTGGGCTGATCCTGTTAGCCGCCGCGCCTTGCACCGCGATGGTATTCGTCTGGAGCAATTTGACCGAAGGCGAGCCACATTTCACCTTAAGTCAGGTGGCGCTAAACGACATAATCATGGTGTTTGCCTTTGGCCCCATTGTCGGCCTGCTGCTGGGCCTGACCTCCATCGTGGTGCCGTGGGAAACGCTATTTTTATCGGTGGCGCTGTACATCGTCATTCCCCTGATCATTGCCCAAATCGTGCGCCGCGCTGTACTCCAGCAACAGGGCCAAGCGGGCCTGCAATCCCTGCTTGGCACCCTCGGTCCGCTATCGCTGGTGGCGCTACTGAGCACGTTGGTGTTGCTGTTCGGCTTTCAAGGCGAACAGATCGTCAAACAGCCGCTGGTGATTTTCCTGCTAGCGGTTCCGATTCTGTTTCAGGTGCTGTTCAATGCTGGACTCGCCTACTGGCTGAATCGCAAGGTCGGGTCGCCCCATTGTGTGGCTGGCCCCTCGACACTGATTGGCGCGAGCAATTTCTTTGAATTGGCGGTGGCAACCGCCATTGTTCTGTTCGGTTTTGATTCCGGCGCGGCGCTGGCCACGGTGGTCGGGGTGCTGATCGAAGTGCCGGTGATGCTGTTCGTCGCCAACATCGTCAACCGCAGCCGCGCCTGGTACGAACAGGGGATAAATCCCCGCGTAGCCGGGAACAATTAAAGTTTCTGCGGAGAGCCTTATGAAAACGCTCGAAATCGAATGGCGTCATCTTGACCAAGATGGCCGCACCTGTCTGCGTTGTGCTGACACCCTGCAATCCCTAGAAAAGGTGGTTTCCCGATTAGCCGCTGAGTGCGCGCCACGCGGCGTGCGAATCGAGTATCGGGAAACCAAATTATCGCTGGAGCAATTAGCGGAATCCAACTTGATCCTGTTCAATGGCATACCACTGGAAGCGGTGTTACCAAATGCTTCCGCCTCGGAAAACGAATGCCAGTCTTGCGGCGATCTGTGCGGTGAACCAGCCGTTTGTCGCACTGTTTCAGTCGGAGGCCGCACCTTTGAGGCCATTCCCGCCGCGCTGATCCGGCAGGCGGCCTGCATCGCCGCCCAATGCTGTGAGCAAACCCACCCGTCGCCCTGATAAAAAATGGAAAATTTAAACCAATGAATGTGTTATTTCTTTGCACCGGTAATTCTTGCCGCTCGATCCTGGGTGAAGCCACCTTCAACCATCTCGCGCCACCGGGTTGGAAAGCGCTGAGCGCCGGGAGTCATCCGACCGGAAAAGTCCATCCGCGTTCGCTGGCGCTGCTGGCGCGCGAGGGTATTTCGACCGAAGGCTATCACAGTAAATCCTGGGATAAACTGCCAGTAACGCCGGATATTGTGATTACGGTCTGCGCTAGCGCCGCTGGCGAAACGTGCCCCGCCTATCTGGGACCGGTGCTGCGCACTCACTGGGGCGTGGACGATCCGGCGCACGCCGCCGGCTCCAATGCCGAGATCGACGCGGCGTTCATGCAAGCCTATCGGCTATTGCGCACCCGCATTGAAGCCTTTTTGGCGCTGCCCTTGGACGAGTTATCGCATGACCGGCAGCGTTTAAAAGCCGAACTGGATCGCATTGGCGGGCTGTCCGCATAAGCTGCTTTTAAGGAAAAGCCTTGAACTCGCTACGTGAGGTTATCCAAAACCATTCCAGCGAATTCAAATGGCTATCGGCCATTATTAGCCTCTTTCTGCTGGTCTTTTTTATGCCAGTCGGCACGGCGCGCTTCGATAACGCCATTCTGGAAGGATTGGCGCTGTTGCATGGGTATGCGCGCGAGCACGTCATCCTCTGTCTTGTTCCCGCCTTCTTCATCGCCGGGGCTATCGCGGTATTCATCAATCAAAACGCGGTGATGAAATATCTAGGGCCCACCGCCAACAAGATGATCGCTTACGGCGTCGCGGCAGTCTCTGGCTCAGTTCTAGCGGTCTGCTCCTGCACCGTACTACCGTTGTTTGGCGGCATTTACCGGCGTGGCGCCGGCTTGGGACCCGCTGTGGCGTTTCTCTATTCCGGCCCGGCCATCAACGTATTAGCCATCGTGCTCACCGCTAAAATACTTGGCGTGGAGCTGGGCGTCGCGCGGGCGGTCGGCGCGGTCGGCTTTGCGCTAGTCATCGGCTTGATCATGCATTGGCTTTATCGTCGGGAAGAACAGGCGCGAGCGGGCTCGCAGACGGGCTTTATCCTCACGTCCGACCAAGACCGGCCCCTGGGCGACACCGCGGCGCTATTCGCCTTGCAAGTGGCGGTGCTGGTCTTCGCCAACTGGGCGGCCGCGAGCGCCGAGGACAGTCTGATATGGCGCATCATCTTTAACTGGAAATGGCCGCTTACTGCTCTCGCCAGCCTCGGCTTGGCGGGATTACTAATCTGGCGGTGGCAGTGGCGCTGGCCACCGCTGACCATCACCGCCGCCGTGGTCGCGCTCCTGGCGACCCTATTTCCGCAACGACCTGAACTGGCGTTTACCGCTGGATTGATCGGGTTGACGATTGCCGCAAGCCTGCAACCTGGCGATGGTGAAGAATGGCTCAGTCAAACCTGGAGCTTTGCCAAACTGATTCTGCCGTTGCTGTTGGGAGGCGTGTTACTGGCCGGATTCTTACTCGGCCGACCGGGACATGAGGGGATTATCCCGTCGGAGTGGATTAGCGCGGCGGTTGGCGGTAATTCCTGGCGGGCTAATTTTTTGTCGGCGCTGGTCGGCGCGTTCATGTATTTCGCCACGCTGACCGAAGTGCCCATCGTGCAAGGATTAATCGGATCAGGCATGGGCCAAGGGCCAGCGTTGGCCCTATTATTGGCGGGACCCGCTTTATCACTGCCGAGCATGTTGGTGATTCGCCACATTCTTGGTACCGCAAAGACGCTGGTTTACTGTACGCTGGTAGTGATTATGGCGACGATTAGCGGCGTGCTATTCGGCGCGTTTTATCCATGAGGTTTAAGCAATGAAACTACAAATTTTCGGGACCGGTTGCGCGAAATGCCTGATGCTGGGCGAACACGCGCAAGCAGCCGCTCAGGCCTTGGGACTGCCCTATGAATTCGAAAAAGTGACCGATATGAACGCGATTATCGATGCTGGGATAACGCGCACTCCCGCGCTGGGTGTCGACGGTGAAATCAAGAGCGCTGGCAAAGTGTTATCGGTTGAAGAAATTAAAAAACTGCTGAGCGTTTGAAGCTGGCGGATAAACTAGGCTTATGCGCTCATCCGACGACCACGACCACGACCACGACCACAGCCACAGCCACAGCCACAACCACGATCACAACTCCCATCATTCACACGGTGTAACCACCAATCGGCGGCTTTGGCTGGCGACAGCCTTAACCCTGAGTTACGCCGGAGTGGAAGCAGGCGTCGGCTGGTGGGCGGGATCGCTGGCGCTGGTAGCCGATGCTGGACACATGGTTAACGATGCCGCCGCTCTAGCGCTAGCAGCTGTTGCGGCTTGGCTGGCGCAGCGTCCCGCTTCAACCCGGCATAGCTACGGCTTTGGTCGAGCTGAATTTCTAGCGGCCCTGGCGAACAGCTTCGGTCTACTCGTTCTGGTGGCTTGGCTAACGGTTTCCGCCGTGCAGCGCCTGCATGATCCGCAACCCGTCTGGGGGGAAGCGGTATCACTCGCCGCCGCCGCTGGGCTGGGAATCAACCTGCTAGTGGCCTGGTTGCTCAGTCACGGCCATCAGAACCTAAATACCCGCGCCGCCCTGCTTCATGTGTTGGGCGATCTACTCGGCTCGGTTGCCGCGCTCCTTTCCGGCATTGTGATCGCGTTTACTGGCTGGACACCCATCGATCCATTACTCTCACTCGCGATCGGCGCTCTAGTCCTGGTTTCCAGCTTGCGTTTATTGCGTGAAGCGCTGCACGGCTTGATGGAAGGCACGCCACCTGATCTAGCGCTGGAGGAAGTCGGGCAAGCGCTAGCGACCGTACCGGGCGTGGCTTCGGTCCACGATCTGCATATTTGGAGCGTCGCCTCAGAGCGAGTTATGCTCACCGCTCATTTGGTGGTGCGGGATGTCCGGCGTTGGGAAACAGTGTTAGACGCTTGTCATGCTTTGCTGGTCGAACGCTTCGCCATTCACCACGCCACCTTGCAACCGGAACCGATGACCCGCACCATCCGCTGGGCGACGCCCCCATCGCGCGCGGATCAGTCGGGCCATGCTGACTTAAACCCCCGCTAGCATTTGCCTCTTGGCAACCGCCTTGTTTGGAACTATCCTATCTCGATATAGAACTAATCTAGTACCGATTGCGCAATCCTCGGAGTGTCCATGATCCGCATTACCCGCGAAGCTGATTACGGCATCCTGCTGATGACCGGTCTGGCTCAGGCCGAGAGTCAGGCGCTGAGCGCGGCCGTATTGGCTCAGCAGCGCCGCCTGCCATTGCCGATGGCCAGCAAAATTCTGAAGGCGTTGGCGCGGGCGGGCTTGCTGGTCTCGCAACGCGGCGCGCAGGGCGGTTACAGTCTGGCGCGATCACCGGCCGCCATTTCCGCCGCCGACATCATCGGCGCGCTGGAAGGCCCCATCGCCATCACCGAATGTAGCGGCGAAAATCACGATGGCTGCTCGCGACTGGAGCACTGCGAGGTCAGCGGTCATTGGCCGCGAATCAATCAGGCGATTCATGCCGCCTTACAAAGCATCAGCCTACTGGAAATGAGCCGTCCCGATCCGCCGCAGCCGATCCGCCTCCACCCGTTCCGCCCGGCGACAACCGCCACCACTGGCCATCCCCTTTAAGTCGCTGACTCCCGCACAGGAACCTGACTTTATGAACGATAGCACTCAAGCCCTCGAACGATTGGCCACCAGCGATTACAAATACGGCTTCGTGACCGACATCGAACAAGAAACCGTTCCACCGGGGCTAAATGAAGATGTGATTCGGCTGATTTCGGCGAAGAAAGAGGAGCCGGAATGGTTACTGGAATGGCGGCTGGAAGCGTTTCGCTATTGGCTGACCCAGCCCGAGCCGAACTGGGCGCGCGTCCATTATCCGCCGATTGATTTTCAGGCGATTTCCTATTATGCCGCGCCGAAGCAAAAAGGTGATGGGCCTAAGAGCCTGGACGAGATCGACCCGGAATTGCGCCGCACCTATGAAAAACTCGGCATTCCGTTGGCCGAACAGGCGATGTTGGCGGGCGTGGCGGTCGATGCGGTGTTCGATTCGGTGTCGGTGGCGACCAGTTACAAAGGCAAGCTGGCGGAAAAGGGCATCATTTTTTGCTCGTTCTCCGAAGCGGTGCGCGAGCATCCCGAACTGGTGAAGAAATATCTGGGTACGGTGGTTCCGTACCGTGATAACTTTTATGCGACGCTGAATTCAGCGGTATTCTCGGATGGCTCTTTCGTCTACATTCCACCGGGCGTGCGCTGCCCGATGGAGCTATCCACCTACTTTCGCATCAACGCCAGCAACACCGGTCAATTCGAGCGCACCCTGATCATTGCCGATGAGGGCGCGTATGTGTCGTATCTCGAAGGCTGCACCGCACCGATGCGCGACGAGAATCAGTTGCACGCGGCGGTGGTGGAATTGGTGGCGCTGGATAATGCCAGCATCAAGTATTCGACGGTGCAGAACTGGTATCCGGGCGACGCTCAGGGGCGGGGCGGCATCTATAACTTCGTGACCAAGCGCGGGCTGTGCAAGGGCCGCGATTCCAAGATTTCCTGGACTCAGGTCGAAACTGGCTCGGCGATCACCTGGAAATATCCGAGTTGCATCCTGCGCGGCGAAAATTCGGTGGGCGAATTTTACTCCGTCGCCATGACCCGCGATTATCAGCAAGCCGACACCGGCACCAAGATGATCCACATCGGCAAGAACACCCGCAGCACCATCGTCTCCAAAGGCATTTCGTCCGGCCACGGCCAGAACGCCTATCGGGGGCTGGTAAAAATCTTGCCGACCGCCGAAAACGCCCGCAATCATTCGCAGTGCGATTCGCTGTTGATGGGCGACCAGTGCGGCGCGCATACCTTCCCGTATATCGAGGTGCAGAATCCAACCGCGCAAGTGGAGCACGAAGCCAGCACCTCCAAAATCAGCGAGGACCAGCTTTTCTATTGCAAACAGCGTGGCATTAGCGCTGAGGATGCGGTGAGTTTGATCGTGAATGGCTTTTGCAAAGAGGTGTTCAAGGAATTGCCGATGGAATTCGCGGTGGAGGCGCAAAAGCTGATCGAGTTGAAGCTGGAAGGCAGTGTGGGATGATTTGAAATGAGGTTTCAGTCAGGAGTTTTCTAATGAATCTTTCAGGAATCTGCCTTTGCGGTTCAGGTGCTTACAGCACCAGCGATCCCGTGATCTCTGGGAATTGCCATTGCCTCGACTGCAAAAAAGCATCTGGGAGTGGCTACGCAGCGACCTTTTTCGTTCTAGAGAATGCCATTCCCATTACTGGCGAAGTGAAGTACCACGAGCGAATGGCAAGCGATGGGAAATTAGCTAGGCGAGGCTACTGTCCTCATTGTGGCTCTCAATCATTTGGAAAACCTGAGGCGATGCCCGGACTGATAGGTGTGCGCGCGAGCTCGCTTACAGACCTTTCACAATACAAACCCCAAGCTGATATTTTCGCGAGCCGGACACCCGCTTGGGATTGCATGGATTCCGCGTTGCCGAAATTTCCGGAAATGCCGCCACTCGGTTGATCTCTCGAAAATTTATACGGTTTATTGGCTTACAGGAAAATCACCCACCATGCTGGAAATCCGCAACTTACACGCCACGGTCGAGGGCCGCGAAATCCTCAACGGCATCGACCTGACCATTCGTCCCGGCGAGGTTCACGCCATCATGGGGCCGAACGGCTCCGGCAAGAGCACGCTGGCTAACGTCATCGCTGGGCGCGACGGCTATGTCGTCACCGAGGGTGAAATCCGTTTCGACGGCAAGAACCTGCTGGAGATGGCCCCGGAAACCCGCGCCTGTGAGGGCCTGTTTCTGGCGTTTCAATACCCGGTGGAAATTCCCGGCGTCGCCAACCTGTATTTCCTGAAAGCGGCTGTCAACGCCGTGCGCAAATACCGCAATGAACCGCCGGTCGATGCCATGGACTTCTGGGAGTTGATCCACGAGCGCATGGAACTGGTGCAGATGGACGATTCCATGCTCAAGCGTTCGGTCAACGAAGGCTTCTCCGGCGGCGAGAAGAAGCGGAACGAAGTGTTCCAGATGACGGTGCTGCAACCGCGTTTCGCGGTGCTGGACGAGACCGATTCCGGGCTGGACATCGACGCCCTGAAAGTGGTCGCCGATGGCGTCAACGCCCTGCGCGGCCCGGAACGCGGGTTCCTGGTCATCACCCACTACCAGCGCTTGCTGGATTACATCGTCCCCGACTACGTGCATGTGCTGGTCAACGGCAGAATCGTCCGTTCCGGCGACAAGAGCTTGGCCCTGGAATTGGAAGAGCAAGGCTATGCGCTCTACAACGAGGAACCCGGCCGGGCGCGCCGGGTGGCCGCTTGAGACTGTGGTTATGACCGTCACTGCTCCGGTTTTATCTGACCGTTACCGCTCGGCGTTCGATACCTTCCTGGCAAATCGCCGCGAACCAGATGCCATCACCCGTTCGCGCCGCGCGGCCTTCGAGCGCTTTGCAATGCTGGGCTGGCCGACCCGACAGCAGGAAGCGTGGCGTTTTACTGATTTAAGCACCTTGCAGACTATCGATCTTCAGCCACCCGCCGATGCGTTGGTCGATGCCACCGCGCTGCCGAATCTGGCTTCGGCGGCGCATCGTTTGGTGTTTATCAACGGTCGGTTTGCACCAGGTTTGTCGAAACTGGCGCACTTACCGGAAGGGACGTTCATCGGCAGCCTGAACCCTCACCCCAACTCCTCTCCCAGCGAAAGAGAGGCTGAATACCAGTTAGACCGGCTGCCCGGACTTTCGCAACACCCGTTCGCCGCGCTGAACGGTGCGTTTTGGGAAGATGGCGCATTGATCCACTTGCCGCGCGGTACGATGTTGGAAACGCCGGTTCACGTCATTTTTTACGCCACCGGCGGCGATAGGGCCGTTTATCCGCGCCTGCTGCTGACGCTGGCAGACAGCGCGCAAGCGAATGTCGTGGTCGAATATCACGGTCAGGGCCGCTCGCTGAATGCGCCGGTTGCGGAACTCCATCTCGGTGATGGCGCAACACTGGCCTATCACCAGCTTCAGGAAGAATCCGCGCAAGCCTTCCACCTCGGTGCGATTCGGCTACGGCAAGGCCGCGATAGCCAAACCCAATTGCATTTGCTATCCCTTGGCGGCCAACTGGCGCGCACCGATTTGGAGGTGCTGCTGGATGGCGAACACGCTGCCTGTTTGCTGAACGGCCTGACGGTCGGACGCGATAACCAGGCGGGCAATTACTATGTACGGGTTGACCACGCCTACCCACACGGCAGCAGCCAGCAACTGTTCAAAAGCGTGCTGGACGACAAAGCCCGCGCGGTGTTCGACGGCATGATTCACGTCCGCCCACACGCTCAGAAAACCGATGCCCGCCAATCGAGCCGAAACCTGCTGCTGTCGAAACAAGCGTTGGCCAATTCCAATCCCCGACTGGAAATTTTGGCCGATGACGTAAAATGCGGCCACGGCTCCAGCACCGGCTTTCTCGACCCCAACGCCGAGTTTTATCTGCGGGCGCGCGGCATTGGCGCGGCCCAGGCGCGCGCCCTGCTAGTTTATGCCTTCGCCAACGACAGCCTGAACGCCATTACGCTGACGCCGCTGCGTGAGCGTCTCACCCGTCTGCTGGCCGACCGGCTGGCGCTGGATGATCGCATGACCGAGGAGCTAAAGCCATGAGCGCCCCACAGTCGATGTCCACCGCGCCCGCCCACGATGCGACGTTGGACGTAGCCCGTATCCGCGCTGAATTTCCAATCCTCAGCCAGAAGATCCATGGTAAGCGCTTGGTTTATCTGGACAATGCCGCCTCGGTGCAAAAACCGCAATCGGTGCTGGACGCCATCACCGATTGCTACAGCCGCTATTACGCCAACATCCATCGCGGCGTGTATCTGCTGTCGGAACGCTCCACCACCGCTTATGAAGGCGCGCGGGAAAAAGTGCGGGCTTTTCTGAATGCGGCTAGCGCGCAGGAAATCATCTTCACGCGCGGTACGACCGAAAGTATCAATCTGGTCGCCAGCAGCTTTGGCGGCAGCACGTTGCAAGCAGGCGATGAAATCCTCATCACCGGCATGGAGCATCATTCCAACATTGTACCGTGGCAACTGCTCTGTCAGCGCACCGGCGCCGCCCTCAAAGTCGTGCCGTTTACCGACGCGGGTGAATTGCTGTTAGACGAATACCAACGACTGCTGGACAGTGGCCGGGTCAAACTGGTGGCCTTCGTCCACGTCTCCAACGCGCTCGGCACCATCAATCCGGCCAAGACGCTGATCGACTTGGCCCACGCCCGCGATGTGCCCGTGCTGGTGGACGGAGCGCAAGCCGTGGCGCATCTTCCGGTGGATATGCAGGCGCTGGATTGCGATTTCTACGCCTTCTCCAGCCACAAGATTTACGGACCCAGCGGGGTCGGCGTGTTGTACGGCAAACAGGCGCTGCTAGAGGCCATGCCCCCGTATCAGGGTGGCGGCGACATGATCCGGCTGGTCACGTTTGAAAAAACCGATTACGCCGATCTGCCGAACAAGTTTGAAGCGGGAACGCCTAACATCGCGGGCGTGATTGGGCTGGGCGCGGCGCTGGACTGGTTGAATGCGCTCGGTCTGGCTGCGGTTGCGGCGCACGAACACGCGCTGCTGGAGTACGCCACCGCGCAACTATCCGCGATTCCTGGCCTGCACATCATGGGTACCGCCCGCAACAAGGCAGCGCTGGTGGCGTTCACCCTGCGCGGCGCGCATCCGCATGACATCGGCACCATTCTCGACCGCGAAGGCATTGCCATCCGCGCTGGCCATCACTGCGCCCAGCCGGTGATGCAGCGTTACGGCGTTCCCGCCACCGCGCGGGCCTCATTTGCGGCCTACAACACCCGCGATGAAGTCGATGCCCTGGTTACCGCCCTCTGGAAAGTGAAGGAGTTATTTGAATGAGTGACTTGCGCGACCTGTACCAGGAAGTCATCCTGGATCACAACAAGCGGCCCCGCAACTTTCGCATCCTGCCGGAGCCGACCCACAAGGCCGATGGCGTCAACCCATTGTGCGGCGATCGGGTAAGCGTATTTCTGGATATTCAGGACGGCATCATCAAGGACATCGCCTTTCAGGGCGCGGGCTGCGCGATTTCCAGCGCCTCGGCGTCGCTGATGACCGAAACGCTCAAGGGGAAACCGGTCGCGGAAGTCGATCATCTGTTCGACGCCTTTCACGATGTCGTCACCACCGACTGCGCTTGCCCAAAAGGCTTGGGCAAATTGGGCGTGTTGGCCGGGGTGCGCGACTATCCCAGCCGGGTTAAATGCGCCACGCTGGCCTGGCATGCGGTGCGCGCCGCGCTGCAACAACGCCAGCAGCCCGTTGCCACTGAGTAACCCACTGTTTCCCATAGGGGCCGCCATGAGCACCACGACGCTGGATTTACCCGATGCCGAGGAACTGGAAGCCAAGGTCATCGAAGCGATCAAGACAGTTTACGACCCCGAAATCCCGGTCAATATCTACGAACTGGGCTTGATTTACGGTCTGGAAGTCGACCCCATCGGCAATCACGCCGACATTCAGATGACTCTCACCGCGCCCGGCTGCCCGGTGGCGGGTTCAATGCCAGAATGGGTGGAAAACGCCGTTCGGCATATCGCGGGCGTGGAATCGGTCAATGTCGAACTGGTGTGGGAGCCGCCGTGGACGCCGGAACGGATGTCGATGCGCGCCAAGCTGGAGTTGAATATGGTTTGAAGCGTGAAGTAGCTTTTCAGCGCCTTTGCACCACATCGACACTGACGCCGTTGGGGTCGGTCACGGCGAAATGCCGATCCCCCCACGGCTCGTCGCGCAATTCGACCGCTAGCGGCACATTCAGCGCCTGGATGCGCTGGTGTTCGGTGCCTACATCGTCCACTTCAACCGCCAACCAAACGCCCTGACCTGGAAAAGCCGAGCGAAATACGGAAGCTTGGTATTCCAGGCCAGGCTTCATAAAGCCCAGTTCCGAGTCACCGATCTGTAGCAATACAAACCAGCCGTCTTCCCCCTCGTAGATCACCCGCGCATCAAACACGCGGCAATAGAACTCCTTGGATTCAAGCACTTTTTCCGTAATGACACCGGGCCAGAGTTTCATCAGGATTCTCCTTGAGAGACCCCAACCTTCAGGCTGGGAAAGGATAGCGAATAGCGCGGCAGCCCCCGCATGGGCAGACGTTAGGCGCACTGTTTTTTAGAATTCAAAGCCTTGGCGTGGACGGTCGTTAAACCAGCCCGCGCGCCGCTGCCAGAAAATACCCAATCACGCAGGATGTACCTACTCCAATCAAGCCTGGCAGAATAAAGCTGTGATTGATTAGATACTTGCCGATGTGAGTAGTGCCGGAACGGTCGAATTGAATCGCCGCCAAATCGCTTGGATAAGTCGGCAAGATGTAATAGCCATAGCAGGCAGCGGCGAAAGCGACCACATACCCCGGCGGCACGCCGATCGAGAGGGCCACCGGCACCATCGCGCTGATGGCGGCGGCCTGCGAGTTGACAAACTTGGAGACGATCAATAGCGCGATGGCGTAAGTCCAGGGATGGCTCTTAATCATCTCGGCCAGGGCGTCCTTGATGATTGGCAAATTGGCCTCGAACACCGAGTCCGCCATCCACGCGACGCCAAACACCGCCACCACCGCGATCATTCCGGCCCGGAACACCTCGGTCTTGCCGATCAGCGTCGCGTTCGTCTTGGTAAAAAGGAGGATGAACGCACCGGCCATCATCATGAACATTTGAATGGTTAGCACCATCGACAGCGGCTTGCCGCCGAACTGCGGGCGCAGCCCCTCGAAAGCGCCCAAGATCGCCACCACGGCGATAGCGCCGACGAAAATCCACATTGCCATCCACTGGCTGGGTTCTAGCTGCTTGCCGAGCAGCGTGGCGTTTTCGCCATAGACGAATTTGCGGTTTTCTGGATCGGCGATCAGTTTTTGAAAATCGGGGTCTTGATCGAGATCCTTGCCTCGAAACCAACTGAAAACCCCGATCATCAGCACCCCGACCAGCGTCGAGGGAATGGTGACCGACAACAGGGTGACGAAATCGATAGCGGGCGCTCCCCCCGGTGCCTTAGCCAGAAACGCGACCAAGGAAACGACCGCCACCGATACCGGACTGGCGATGATGCCCATCTGCGCGCCGACCGAAGCGCCCGCCATCGGCCGTTCGGGCCGGATGCCGTTCTTGATGGCGATGTCGTAGATGATCGGTAACATGGTGTAGACCACATGGCCGGTGCCGCATAGCATGGTTAGCAAGGCCGTGATAAGAGGCGCAAGAATCGAAACGTAGCGCGGATTGCGGCGCAGTACCTTCTCGGCCAGCAACAGTAATACTTCCAACCCCCCCGACGCTTGCAGTGTCGCCGAAGCCGCAACCACGGCAACGATAGTCAGCATCACATCGACCGGCGGCTTGCCGGGCGGCAGTTGGAAAATAAAGGTCAGGATAACCACGCCGATGCCGCCCATCAGGCCGAGCGCCACACCGCCCTTGCGCGCCCCATAAAGCAAACAGCCGATAATTAGCAGTAATTCTAAAGCTAGTGTCATAAGGGTCGAACCTCGCGCATGTTAGTATTGTTATGCAAGCGGTGACCGTGGTTGAGCGCGTCACATCAGTTGTGCCGGGAGCTAGAATCAACGTCCCGATGATTATATTCTAGTGCTGAAAAGCGCTCTATTTGCGGCGTTTAACGGCTCCATCCCCTCTGATTGCCAAGGTAGCCCATGGAAAATTTCGTTCCGGTCTTTGAATCCAAAGTCAAAAAACTTTATGACAAGGTGGTCAAAGAACTCTCTATTCCAAAAAAGGAACGGAACAAAAAGCGCCTCAAGAAAATGCTGCGAGAAATCAAAAGCATGAAAAAGACTATCCGCTCCGCAAAAAAGGTGAAGGCTTGCCCGCATTGCGGTCAGCCGTTGTGGGATGAGGGCGATCTGGCCTATATGGATGCGGATTCTGAAACCTCGTAAGCAGTTTAAGCGATCTGGCCTCTAAAGCGGCCCTAGGGTTCATACTTTCACCCCTTTGAACAAGGGGGTTCCGCGGGAACGAGCAACGTGCGCCCTATTTTCATCTACTTGTTTTGATTGGCCAAGGCTGCTGGGGTAGGACGGCTGAACGTCGTCAGATAGACACCGCCGACCGCCAGTGCCATACCGATCAGCGAAACAAGCGGCAAGGTCTCGCTGAATAACATCCAGGCGATCAAGGCCGTACTCAGCGGCACCAGATAAAACAGGCTGGCGACGTTGACCGCGCTGCCGCTGTGAATCAACACATTCAGCAAGCTGATCGCGCCGATAGACAGCACCACCACCAACCAACCCAGCGCGAAGATAAATTCTGGCGTCCAGTCAATCTGAAAATCGGTGAATAACGCAATGGCGCACGCCGTCACAATGGCGCTGGGAATGAATTGAATGACCGAGCCGGTGCGCAGATCGAAGCCGGAGCAAAAGCGCTTTTGATACAAGGTGCCGACGGTGATTCCCACCAAGGCCGCCAGCGCCGGAATCAGCATCGGTCCCAGTTCAGCCTGGAAGCCGAACTTGCCGCCGATCACCAACGTCACGCCGACAAAGCCCAACACCAGCCCGAACCATTGCCGGACAACCACCCGCTCGCCCAGCAGCCAACCCGCCCCAAAAGCCGTTAATAGCGGCTGCATTCCGACCACCAGCGCGGCGATACCGGACGGCAACCCGTGTTTAATCGAGATGAAAACCCCGCCCAGATAAATCGCGTGAATCAACACCCCCGACACAGCAATGTGGCCCCACTGCCGTAACTCCTTCGGCCACGGTGCGCCGCCCAGAACAGCCAAGGTCGTCATTAGGACGATGACGCACAGATAGCGCACCAATAGAAAGGATAACGGCTCGGCGTGCGGTAGCCCAAAGCGAGCGCCGATAAAGCCGGTGCTCCACAAAAAAACGAACAGTAACGGGTAGATGCGTTTCATGCCAGCCGCAAGGTGGGTTTAGAGAAGCGTATTCCGCTGATTTCGTGGTGTTCGCACAGGCAGGTGGGCTGCTGCGCTAACGCACTCAACATGCTAACGCTCTGCTTCACTTGCCCCATATAGCGGGGTCAGGTGCAAGCATCAGTTAGGCCAAATTGATTGAATGTTAGATTGCTAAAAAGACGGCAACCCAACCTACGCCGCTAATCTCCGTCCATGATTCCCCGCAGCGACTCAGGAACCTCTGCATTCTTGAACCGTTCCTGAATTTCAGCACGGACACTACGAAGAAACTGTTGTGTCCTATCGGAATTTATCCATTCCATAAAGAATGTTTTGTCAGCTTCTGGCCAGTCGCACTTGCTTGTCGCAATATCGGAAGCCATCAGATCAGAAACAAACGGATTTCCTAGATTCGGCCTATCTGATGTGGGCGATTCATTCGTAGTTTGGTAATAAACAACATTGAGAAAATGCAGGATTCCATTAGAGTCCTTCTCAACGCCAGCTAGAGCCATGGCAAGATCAACGCGAAATTGATCTGCCATTGCATAAACTCTACCGGGCGATATGCTGACGTGGCGGCCACTAGGCAGTTGCGGCATGGATTTTTATCCTTTTAAATCAATTTTTTAGACAGTTTTTTCGCCTTGATCAGATCGGTTGATGGAAGCCTCTGAAAATCCAGGGCTTCCACTTTTTTTGGTGTCGTACTTACAACTTGGCTGTGACAGAGTTATACCGCAAAACTGACAAAATAAATAAATGCGCGCATTCAAGCCTGAGACTCCCGGATAACTTCAATCAGCCCGACCAGATTATCATTCAGCTCTTTCAGTTTCTCGATGAGAATCCACCATTCCGTATCATGCGCGTCGCCGACTTTCTGGATCGGATATTGCGCCATGAATGCCACTTTTACCCGAAAGCGGGTGACAGCCCCAAAGCCCTTCTTCTGAACATGCTATTTTTCTGCTTCCCCGGGGCCGACTAGGCGGAACAACGTCACCGCTTTTGCTTGTTTCATGAAGCCATTTCCCCCATAAAGCGACCCGGCGCACACCATCACCCATTATCGGAAACCGGACGTTTCTGCTACCATGCGCCACATTTCAGCGCGGTCACGAAGGATGTTCGAAATGTTACGCCCATATAACTTTAGCGCGGGTCCGGCCATGCTACCGGAAGCGGTTTTGGAACAGGCCAAGGCCGAGATGCTCGACTGGCATGGCTCTGGTATGTCGGTAATGGAAATGAGCCATCGCGGCAAGGAATTCGTCTCCATCGCCGAACAGACCGAGGCCGATCTGCGCGAACTACTCGCCATTCCGGCAAATTACAAAGTGCTGTTTCTGCAAGGTGGCGCGTCCAGCCAGTTCGCCATGGTGCCGATGAATCTGCTGCGCGGCAAGACCCAAGCCGATTACCTCAATACCGGACAATGGTCCAAAAAGGCAATATCCGAAGCGAAGAAATTCTGCCAGGTCAACGTGGTGGCCAGCTCTGAGTCGGCAAATTTTTCGACCGTTCCGGCCCGCGACACCTGGAAATGCGACCCAGAGGCCGCCTATCTGCATTACACGCCCAACGAAACCATCGGCGGCGTCGAGATGCATACGATTCCTGACGTAAGCGTCCCGCTGGCGGCGGATTTATCCTCGACTTTGCTGTCGCGGCCGCTGGATGTACACAAGTTCGGCGTCATTTACGCTGGCGCGCAAAAGAACATCGGTCCCGCCGGGTTGACTATCGTCATCATCCGCGAGGACTTAATGGGCCAGACCGTGGCTGGTACGCCGACCATGCTCGACTACGCCGCCATGGCGAAGGAAGGCTCGATGTACAACACGCCGCCGACCTATGCGTGGTATGTCGCCGGGTTGGTGTTCCAGTGGCTCAAGGCTCAGGGCGGGCTGCAAGCGATGGGTGAGCGCAACAAAGCCAAAGCCGAACTGCTGTATAAGACTATCGACGAATCTGGCTTTTACAAGAATCCGGTCGATCCCGCCTATCGCTCGTGGATGAATGTGCCGTTCATTCTACCCGATGAAGCGCTGGACAAGCCGTTTTTGGCCGAAGCCAAAGCTGCCGGGCTGCTGACGCTCGCTGGGCACCGCTCGGTCGGCGGGATGCGCGCCAGCATTTATAACGCGGTGCCGCTGGAAGGCGTCAAAGCCCTGGTCGATTTCATGGCCGATTTCCAGAAACGGCGCGGCTGAACGCTTCTCTCCCTAAACAACCCCGGCTGCCTGGCAGTCGGGGCTTTCTTTTTTAGAAATGACGGATTGGACCCCGATGGCTAAATACAAAATTCTGACTCTCAATAATATCAGCGTGTGCGGGTTGGAGCGGTTGCCTCGCGACCGCTACGAGATTGCTTCCGAAATTCAGCATCCCGACGCCGTGCTGCTGCGCTCGTTCGCCATGCACGACTGGCCGATTCCCGCGACCCTCAAGGCGGTCGGGCGCGCCGGCGCGGGCGTCAATAACATCCCGGTGCCGCAGATGACCGCCAAGGGGATTTGCGTCTTCAACGCCCCTGGTGCGAATGCCAACGCGGTCAAGGAACTGGTGCTGGTGGGAATGTTGCTAGCGGCTCGTAATATTTGCCCCGCTTGGGATTACACCCGCAAGTTGCAAGGCACCGACGCTGAACTGTCCAAGCAGGTCGAGTCGGGCAAGAAGCAGTTTGTCGGGATTGAATTGCCCAATCGCACCCTGGGCGTCATCGGGTTGGGGGCGATCGGCGTCAAGGTCGCTAACGCCGCCCGCGCGCTGGGCATGCGGGTGATCGGCTACGACCCACACATCACGGTTAGCAATGCGTGGCAACTGTCCTCGCAAGTGGAACAGGCGTCCAGCGTCAACGAGATGGCGGCGCAAGCCGATTTCATCACCCTGCATGTGCCGTTAAACGACGCGACCCGACAACTGATCAACGCGCCGTTGCTGAAAAACGCCAAGCCAAATTTGATTCTTCTAAACTTCTCGCGCGAGGGCGTGGTGGACGAGGAAGCGTTGTTCGCGGCGCTGGAAGCGGGCAAGCTGAAAGCCTACGTTTGTGATTTCCCGACCAATCGGCTGAAAGACCATCCGCGCGTCATCATGCTGCCGCATCTGGGCGCGTCCACCGGCGAGGCCGAGGATAACTGCGCTGTCATGGTGGCGGATCAGGTGCGTGATTATCTGGAAAGCGGCACGGTCCACAATTCGGTGAACTTTCCGGAAGTCACCATGCCACGCAACGGCGGCCCGCGTCTGGTCATCGTCAACGCCAATGTACCGCACATGATTGAACGCATTTCCAAGGCCATTTCCGGTGCGGGCGTCAACATTCAGGACATGCTGAACAAATCACGCGGCGACATCGCCTGCACCTTAGTGGACACCGCCACCGCCGTCCCGGAAACGGCAGTGGCGCAAATCGCCGACGTTGAAGGGGTGTTGAACGTGCGGGTGCTGTAGGGACCACCGCAATTTTATAAAGGCTTAGACCAAGCTCTTCAAATGACCCTCGCCTATCTTCGCAAAGAGGGCGAGGGAAACGCGCCGCACCGCCACGCTCGCCCTAACCGCTTAATATCTCCGTTGCTTTACCCGCCGCGATTTGTGTGATGGCGTAAACGACGCATTCTAAGCAACGGTCATATCGACTCATTATCAACAGACTCGGAATTTATTTTCGGTTCCACATCAACAGACTCGGAATTTATTTTCGGTTCCACCTTTCCCTCACTGGCAATATTGAGATACGCCAACCAGTAACGGGACAGTTCACTCATACACTCAATCCGCGTGATTAAAGTCACCAATTCAGCTTTATTGCGATCGGCTTCCGGTACTAGCGCGGCAAGTTCAGCATCCAATTCGCTCAGTTGTTTACTGCGCGTTGAAGCCTCGATAGCGACCCGCGTTGTCAACAAACGGACCCGAATGTAGAGTAAATCCCCCGGCAAGGTCGTATGCCGCTTGTAATGGAAATTGTAGCTTTCAGGCGCGACATCCTTTTTGCCGAGCAGATAGGCTTCCAACCCTTCTACCCGAGCCAACATCATATTGAGATGCGTCTGCGTCGAGGTTCGATGCGCCATCGGCTCTAAAATGGCGATTTTCTCGCTCAGCACTCGCCGCCGTTCCTTCACCCGCGCCCGCACCCGGTCGATTTCGCAATCGGCCTCCACCATTTGCTGACTCAAGTTCATGATCTCCAGATCGATTTGATCAAGAAATTCACGCAGTTGCTGAGAGAGCAGTCGTTCGAGGGTCAGGGTAATAAATCGCTCCCAGATCGAATCCGCCTGGGTGCGCACCTCTTCGACCAGTTGACGGACACGACCCAGTCGCTCTATAGCGTCGCGCGCGCTCCGTTCGTGTTCGATACGGTCGCTGTTATTCCAAACCTGTGCGAGCAGCTCTTCTTCCTTTAGCACATAAGACATGCCGGCCATCACGCCGTCGTCGGTCTCTGTCGTCGGACTCTCCACGCCGGGGCTCCAAAGTCAAAAAAAGTCATCTTTCGAAAAGATAACGCCGCGAGAACGCGGCGCATCAAAGAGTTTAGTCGAGATAAACCCACCCATCCGGGAAGTCATGATTCAATTCATGGAGGTCGTACACACACGAATCTTCGCCAGGCAGATTGGAAAACGGTTGTTGCGCCTTGGTATCCGCCTGCTGTTCGTGCTCGGCTCGAATGACGGCAACGTTAAGCAGCTTATCGGAACTGGGGTCTTCCACAATAACGAGGTAGGGTTCCATCAGCGCTCTCCCCTTTTGGTTTTCTCCGGTTAGATACTGAGAGGTGATCTCATTTATATCGGCAATCGCGCATAAAGATTTGGCTGTTGGTCGATCAATAGTATCGCTCAATCCGAAATTGGTGATTTCCGTCACGGATGATATCGCCAAGATGCGTGTGAAAGACGCCGCTTCGACGTTCGACGAAGTATTGGCGCAGCGTCTCGTGAACGACGGTAAAGGCGATCTGATCCCAAGGGATTTCCTGCTCCGCGTACAATCCTACTTCCAGGCTTTCATGGCCAGGACTGGCGTGACCGTCCTTGAGTTCACCACGAAACATCAAATACACCTGACTAACGTGAATAAGGGAATATACACCGTACAATTTGAGATTCTCACCCACGGCGCGCGCTTCCTCCAACGCCTCGCGCGCGGCGGCGGCCATCGCCGATTCATCGTTCTCCATAAATCCCGCCGGCAGCGTCCAAAATCCGTAGCGCGGCTCGATAGCCCGCCGGCAGAGCAAAATCCGATCCTGCCACTCCAGGATGCAACCGGCGACAATTTTTGGATTGAGATAGTGAATGGTGCCGCAAGCATCGCAAACGTGCCGGGGCAGGTTATCACCTTCTGGCACGCGCAAGCTTACAGAAGCGCCGCACTGGCTACAAAATTTCATGGAACGATACCTGGGTTCAAAGCAGGCTCTCACTCGTTGAACTGGATAGGTATTAGATCATATCCAGTTGAGCCAAACACCATGAGCACAGCCACAACGCGCAGACCCTAGCAAAGCGATGATCGCTCGCGCCGGCTGGCGGTCATCATGTGCGTCTAGGGCGTTTTAAGGCCGTATTTTTCATAAATCTGGCGTAATTCATCCTTGGCCGCGCGGATTTCACGCGCGCGGCTGGCAGGGTTACCGATTGTCGAGGAGGACAATCGCCGGATATCACTGTTGAGATTATCAATCTTGGCCCGATCCTCATAGCCGATATAGACCGGCTCTCTCGTTTTAGCTTTTTTGCCGCGGGCCGCTGGACGATCAAGCGCTTCGACAGGCACGCCTCGGCGGCTGGCGCGGAGTTCGCGCAACCCTTGAGTCGCCCGTTGTAAATCGCCAACATTATCGACGCCTTTCGCTGGCGTGGGCTGCGATGGGATATCGAGCGTTTGGGTGGATGGCGTACCGGCGGCTGGCGGGGCGTTACCGTAATGCGTTCGGCCCTCGGTATCCGTCCATTTGTAGATTTGTGCCTGAACCGACAAACTCAGCGCCAGCAGGATCGCGCCGCCGCTGGGCCGCATTAACCGTTTGCGTCCCCATGACAGCCCAGATATCAGCGGCAACTTGCGGTTATTCAGGGCATGGCCTCTAGCCGGCGAGTTGAGATTGAGGCTCATTGACAATCACCATCGTGCCAGATTTGAGATTACAGTTAATATTAGCGTTGAGGAGAACGGGCAATTTGAAAAAAGCAGCGGAAAATAGCAGCAAACCCACCGCCGTCAGCAGGAAGGTAAGCCCACCCTACATGAATAGACGCTTTGGCCAGATCTTTTTCACCGATTCGTTCACAACCTGAGCAAGGGTGGTACAGAAATGCTAAAACACAAGACGTATAACAATGGCCCCCGACAGGCGTTCTCAACCATGCCGTTTCCCCGCACACTGCCCGCTTCGATTCTTACGGTGATACTGTTGATGCTCTCTTTCACAATTCTAGCCGCTCCAACCAATACCCCGGCATTGACGCCAACCGCCCCCGATCAAACGGACGCCCGTAAAACCACGTTGCTGGATGACTTTGAGGATCTGAGCGGCTGGACCGCTGCTGTCTCCGCCGGCGCCCGGTTGGAAATTGCGCAGGATACCGGCCGCGCCGGCCGCGCGATGCGGCTGGATTTCGAATCGGTGGATGGAGCCAGTTGGCTCATCGCCCGCAAGACGTTTCGCCTTCGCCTGCCCGACAATTACGCCTTCCACCTCTTCGTCCGCGGCAATACGCCAGCCATCGATTTTGAATTCAAACTCGTGGACCCGCGCCAAAACGTCTGGTGGCACAAGCAGCGCGAACGCACCTTTTCAGGTGATTGGCAGCCGATGACGATCAAGAAACGCCATTTGAGCTTGGCCTGGGGGCCTGGGGGTTCGTTGGAAGAAGTCGCGGACATCGAATTTGCCATCGTACCGGGCGGGCAGGCCAAAGGCTCGGTCTGGATTGATGAGCTGACGCTGGAAGAACGCGAACCCGCCCACGCTTATAGTCAAAATCCGGTGATTCGTACCTCCACCACCGCCGAAGGCTACTCCACCGATGAGATGCTTAACCCCAAGCCAGACGCCAAGGGTTGGCGTAGCGGCGCCTTGGCCGAAGGTCAGTGGCTTTCCCTGGACTTTCTGCGGCCCCGCGAGTATGGCGGCTTGGTCATCGACTGGCATCCTGACGATTATGCCGTCGATTATCAGATTGAAGTTTCCGACGATGGCGATGCTTGGACCACCGCCTATACCGTGCGAGACGGTAATGGCCGGCGCGACTATATCTATCTGCCCGACGCCGAATCGCGATACCTGCGGCTGAACCTGCAACGCAGCAGCCGCAAGCGCGGTTACGGCATCAACCGGGTCCAGGTGCAATCTTACGAATTCTCCACCTCGCCCAATCAGTTCTTTGAGGCCATTGCACGGGACAGCCAACGTGGATTTTACCCGCGTTATTTCCAGGGCGAGCAGTCTTATTGGACCGTAATCGGAGTCAGCGGCGACAACAAAGAGGCGTTGCTCGGTCAGGATGGCGCGCTGGAGGTCGATAAGGGCAGCTTTAGCATCGAACCGTTCCTACTGGTTAATGGCCGCCTGATCACTTGGGCGGACCTTGAACCGATACAGGATTTAAGCAACGGCTATCTGCCGATTCCGACCGTCCGCTGGGAGCACGAGCACTTCTGGTTCGCGGTCACCGCGTTCGCCGCTGGCAAGCCCGGCAAATCGGCCCTTCATGCCCGTTATCGCGTTGAAAATCTCAGCAATGAAACCCGCCACATCACCCTGTTTCTGGCGATACGGCCGTTTCAGGTCAACCCGCCCTGGCAGTCGTTGAATCTAACGGGCGGCATCTCCCCGATCCAGCGTTTGCACTACGCTGACCGCACGGTTTGGATCAACGACCGCGCCAAAGCCGTGGTCGCCTTGAGCGCGCCCGACCAGTTCGGCGCCGCCACCTTCAACCAGGGACTGTTGACCGATTTTCTGGCCGAGGGCAAATTGCCCGATCGCACCCAAGCGGACGACGATCTGGGCTATGCCTCCGGCGCGCTGGAATATGGCTGGGATCTGGGACCCGGCGAAGCCCGCGAAGTTTTTTTGCAAATCCCGTTTCATGGCGTCGAGATCGACCGCCCGCTGCCACCCACTGACGCTGACGCCGCCGCCCAGGAAAATCCATTACTGGAACAAATTCGCAGCGACTGGGAAGCGCGACTGGATCGGGTCAAACTGGAATTGCCGCCCGCTGGCCAAAAACTGGCTGATACGATCAAGAGTAACCTGGCCTACATCTTGATCAACCGAGCCGGGTCGGCGATCCAGCCTGGCTCACGGACCTATGCCCGCTCCTGGATACGCGACGGCGCGCTGACTTCCGCCGCTCTGTTGAGCATGGGCTATACCGATGAAGTCAGGCAATTCCTGCTATGGTATACCCCCTACCAGCTTCCCGATGGCAAAGTGCCTTGTTGCGTGGACAGCCGTGGCGCCGATCCGGTCCCTGAGCACGACAGCCACGGCGAGCTGATCTACGCCATCATGGAGTATTACCGCTATACCCGCGATGTCGGATTCCTGCGGGAGATGTGGCCCTACGTGGTCAAGGCAGTCGCTTATATCGAATTTCTGCGCCAACAGCGGTTAACGGAATACTATCGAAGCAATCCGACCTATCTGCCTTATTGGGGGCTGGTGCCGGAATCGATCAGTCATGAAGGCTACTCCAGCCATCCACGCCATTCGTATTGGGATAATTTCTTCATTCTGCGCGGCCTGAAAGACGCCGCCACCATCGCTGTCGTGTTGGGCGAGGACGAGCAGGCGACCCGCTTCGCCAACTTGCGCGATGCCTTCCGCAAGGATTTGTACGCCTCGATTCGCGCCACCATCAAACAACACAATATTGACTTTATTCCCGGCGCGGTCGAATTGGGCGATTTCGACCCAACCTCGACCACGATTGCGGTCGATCCCGGCGGCGAATTGGGCCGTCTGCCGCAACCGGCGCTGGATCGCACCTTCGAACGCTATTTTGAGGGATTCGAGCGCCGCCAGAATGGTGAAGAAAAATGGGAAGCCTATACCCCCTACGAGCTGCGGGTGGTCGGCACCATGATTCGGCTGGGATTTCGCGACCGGGCGCTAAAAACGCTGGCGTTCTTTATGGAAGGCCAGCGGCCGGCCGCCTGGAATCATTGGGCGGAAGTGGTTTGGCGCGATCCCAAGCTGCCGCGCTTCATTGGCGACATGCCACACACCTGGGTCGGTTCCGACTTCATTCGCTCGGCGCGCAGTCTGTTTGCTTACGAGCGTGAGGCCGACCAGGCGCTGGTGATCGGGGCCGGCATCCCCGCGGCCTGGGCGACCAGCCCGGAAGGCGTCACGGTCAAGCGCTTGCCCACCTGGCACGGAACGCTTAATTACCGAATGGCGATGAACGGCCCGGATACCTTGCGGGTACAGCTTTCCGGCGATGTCACTGTACCACCAGGTCGTATTATCTTGCAGTCACCGCTGGATCGTCCTTTACAAGGCGTGATCGTCAATAACCGGCCCTCGATGACTTTCACCGCCACCACCGCCACTATCGACCAATTTCCGGCCGATGTGGAACTTCAATACGGCAAGACGGTGGCGGCGCCGTAGTAGCGATCGCTCGCTGATCAGTCAAGCGTACGGCGGCTACGGGCAATTACCCTGCTGCCGGGCGCAGGCGGTATTGCGCATGTTGACAAAATTCTCGTCGAGGGTGGAACTGCCCTCGACGGGCCTCGTCCCTGAAGCATAACCGTAGGAAGTAACCCCGATCACTTGATTGCGCTCCGGCTCATCAAAACCCGTTTGGCCACTGGAGGGATCGCCAAAATTCATGATCCACGGCCCGCCGCTGGAGCCTTCTGTCATGTCGGAACCATATAAAACGGTATTGTTCGTCGAGCGCCGAAAGCTGGCCGCGGTAACTTGGTGCATTCTTTCGCCACTATCAAACACTGCGGGATATCCCAACAGATGGGCATGGTTGGGAAAGAGATAGTTGGTTTTAAAACCAAAATAACCGACCGCCTCGCCGATCTTCCGCGAAACGCCGTCAATCACTTGATCTTCCACTTCGATCAGCGCGTAGTCGGCGACATTGGGAACGTTGCCTCCGCCGTTATACCAGGGCGTTGACACGAACGCCGCGCTACCTTTCCAGGTGGCGAACGGCGCAGCTCCATCGCGATAAGCCGGCACAAACTCGAAATCGGTATACCACCCCTCCTCGTTGCCAGAGCCGGAGTGCACGCAATGGCCAGCCGTCATGACTAGCCGGAGGGAGACCGCCGCCGCGGAACAAACGAAATCACCCTCGCCGGGCACATGGAAAAACAACACCCCGACCGCGCTATACGGATAGCTTCGATCGGCTTCTACTGGCACCAGGGGTTGGCTGCTAAAGTAGGCTCGCCGAAAACCCACATCCATCGGCGCGGCCCCATCGCGGACCCGGCGCTTTTGGACGGTCGCGGCCGCGCCGTGCATAGCATCGGAGGGACCGGACAGCGGCTGGTATAACTGCTTTGCCAGTGGCTCAAGCACGGCCTTTTCCAACACTGGAGCATGGCCTGGCTCCGAAACCCTGGATTGATTCTCGGTGGAACCCTCTTCTTCAGGGCTGTCGGATTCTTTCAGCATCAGTTGTAAAAACGAGTGATCCAGCCTGGGCAAGGGCATGGGTTTGGCGCTTTGATACCGCTCGGAGACTCGATCTTCTCGCCTGGAATCCAAGCTCCGCATCATGGGAACCGCTGCATCCCCACGCGCATCGACCACTGGATGATGGCCGGAGACGCCACTGTTCTCACTGGCGACAGTGATCGCGCTAACCGCTGATAAAGCAAGGCTGGTGAAGAGCAATTGTACTTTCATGAGATACCTTTTTGCCAAATAAGCTAAAAACGATTACAACTCTTGCAACGTTCTAAAGCAGGCTTTGCCCTATAAATGTACTTTTACCCAACGACGCCAGGGCGAAAGTAATACTAAACTTCTTGGTGCCCGTGACCAAGCAAAGGGAAAACCGTCATGTCCGCCACTTCGATACCGCACGACCGCGCCAGCGATGGCCAAACGCTCGCCAACCCTCATTACACCACCTTCCTCACGGCGGCTGGCACCGGCTACTCCAAGTGGGGCAATCTCGCCTTGACCCGCTGGAACGCCGATCCGACCGAGGACAGTGACGGATTTTTCATCTATCTGCGCGATCTGGACGATGGCGCTTTCTGGTCGATCGGGCAGCTTCCAAGCGCCAGGGCGGCGGACTATCAGACCAGTCGTTTCGGAACCCGACTGATCGAACTGCGGCGTCAGGATGCAAGTATAGAGGCCCGGCTGGTGGTCTGTGTTCCCGAAACAGACTCGCTTGAGCTACGACGAGTGACGCTGCGCAACCTGTCGGATCGCCCGCGCCGTATAGAGTTGACCAGCTATGCTGAGGTTGTGCTGAACGATCCGGGAGCTGACGCCGCGCATCCCGCCTTTTCCAAACTGTTCGTTCAAACCGATTGGGCAGAGGAATTCCAGGCGCTGGTGGCGCGGCGACGGCCACGCGCCCCCACCGAACCGGCCTGCTGGCTGGCGCATTCCCTCACCTGCGTCGGCCAGCCGCATCAGCCGACCCAATATGAAAGCGACCGCACCCGCTTTATCGGTCGGGGCTACACCCTCGCCGCCCCGCGCGCTTTAATGGAATTTGGTCCGCTCTCCGGCACAATTGGCAATGTGCTGGACCCAATTGTCAGCCTGCGGCAGACCCTGGAGCTGCCGGTCGGCGGCGAGACCGAAATCACCTTTCTACTGGCCGCCGCCGCCGAGCGAGAAGCGGCGCTGGCGCTAGCGGCCCGTTACGCGACCCCCGCCGTGATCGATGCCGCATTTCAGGCCGCGAAGGACAGCGAGCCCACGACCAAGCCTACCACCGGCCACGCCAACCGCCGCCAATCGCAAGCCCAGCCGCGGGCCTTCTCGCCCAAAAGCAGCGCGGATACCCGCCTAAACGCGGGTTTGCTCGACGAGGAGCCGCTGCAATTTTGGAATGGTTACGGCGGATTCAGCGCGGATGGCCGCGAATATGTGATTCGCCTTCAACCGGACGCCAACGGTCGACTGCGATTGCCGCCGTTACCGTGGACCAATGTGATCGCCAATCCGAATTTTGGCTTTCTGGCCAGCGAGACCGGCGCCGGCTATACCTGGAGTCAGAACAGCCGCGAAAACCGGCTGACCCCATGGTACAACGACCCGGTTCTTGATCCGCACGGCGAGGCATTATACGCGCGCGATGAAGACAGCGGCGCGGTCTGGTCGTTGCAGCCTGGCCCGATACCTCAGTCGGTGGCCTATGAAGTCCGTCACGGTTTCGGATACAGCCGTTACTGCCACACCAGCCAGGAGCTGGAGCAGGACGTTTGGGTGTTCGTACCCCGCGAAGCGCCCGTCAAACTGGCCCTGATCCGCCTGCGCAACTTGAGCGGCCGATCTCGCCAACTGTCGTTGTTTGCCTACGCCCGCTTGGTGTTGGGCGTCTTGCCGGCGGATTCCGCCGCCACCTTGACCGTCACCCGCGATCTGACCAGCGGGGCGCTAGTTGCCGAGAACCACAACCGGGAATTTACCGGCCGGATCGCGTTTTCCGCCAGCTCTCCGAGCGATAGTCCAATCCATGTCACCAGCGACCGCGCGTCCTTTGTGGGACGGCACAACAATCCGACTCAACCGGCGGCGTTGTTCCAAGACAAGACGCTGGATGGGCGGTTGGGCGCTGGCGTTGACCCCTGTTTCGCGGTGCAGGCGATGATCCGGCTGGAACCCGGCGCCATCCTGGAACACGTTATGCTCTTGGGTGAGGCCGATGATGAAGACCACGCCCGCCGCTTGGTCGAACACTACTGTACGGACGGTGCCGCCGCAAAGGCGTTGGAAGAAGTAAAAGCCGCTTGGCAAGACTGGCTGGCCGGGGTGCAAATCCAAACTCCAGAGCCAGCGCTCGATGTGATGATCAACGGCTGGCTGGCCTATCAAACCTTGAGTTGCCGGATTTGGGGCCGATCAGCCTTTTATCAGTCGGGTGGGGCCTTTGGTTTCCGCGATCAATTGCAGGATGCCACGGCCTTGCTCTATCACGATCCCGAACTGACTCGCCGCCAGTTATTGCTCCACGCAAGCCATCAATTTCAGGAAGGCGATGTATTGCACTGGTGGCACCCACCCACCGATTGCGGCATCCGCACCCGCTTTAGCGACGATCTACTCTGGCTACCGTGGCTGGCCACGTTTTACGCCCGCGCGACCGGGGACTGGCGCTTGTTCGAAGAGCCGGCTCCGTTTCTCACAGCACAGCCGCTCGAACCCGGTGAAGATGAGCGCTTTCTCACTCCACAAAAATCCGGTGAAACGGCCAGTCTCTATCAACATTGCTGTCGGGCGCTGGATCGTTCGCTGACCCAGGGCCTCCACGGCCTGCCATTGATGGGAACCGGCGACTGGAACGATGGCATGAATCGGGTCGGTCGGGAAGGGCGGGGTGAAAGCGTTTGGATGGGCTTCTTCCTGTACACCATTCTTGGCGATTTCATTCCGGTGTGCGGCCAACAGGGCGATTTCAATCGGGCGCGACGCTATGCCGGTTTTCGCAGCCATCTAGCGGCCGCTCTCAACGAGCACGGTTGGGATGGCGAATGGTATCGCCGGGCCTGGTACGACAACGGTGCGGTAATCGGCTCGGCCGCCAGCGACGAATGTCGGATCGATGCGCTGGCGCAAGCCTGGGCGATTATTTCCAAGGCCGCCCCCTGGGAACGCGCCCAAGCGGCGCTGGATGCAGTCGATCAACACCTGATTTCAGAAGTGGACGGTTTGATTCGGCTATTAACGCCGCCCTTCGTTAATACCCCTCACGACCCCGGCTACATCAAGGGCTACGTCGCCGGGGTCCGTGAAAATGGCGGTCAATACACCCACGCGGCACTGTGGGCGGTGCGCGCGATGGCGGAACTGGGCCGGCGCGACCGGGCGCTCCAGTTACTGCAAATGCTAAACCCGATCAATCACGCCCGCACGCCGGAGCAAGTTGCGGTTTATCAACTCGAACCCTTCGTAATCGCCGCGGATATCTACGGGGTTGCCCCGCACATCGGGCGAGGTGGTTGGAGCTGGTATACCGGCGCGGCCGGTTGGATGGTGCGGGTCACGCTGGAATCCATCCTGGGCTTAGAGTTGCGCGAGGGCCATACGTTGCGGCTGCGGCCCAGCATTCCCGATCATTGGCCAGAATTCCGCTTACAGTACCGATTGTTGGATGGTAAAACGATGTACGACATCGAGGTTCGCAACCCCGATCTCACTGCGAAGATGGTGGTGGCGGTAAAAATCGACGGACGGCCGGGCCTCATCGAGTACGGGGCTGCCTGTATCCCGCTATTGCAAGATGAAGCCACCCATCAAGTGGTGGTAACGCTTGCCGAGGTGGCCGAGAAAAATCCTATCTAGACCCTTAGCCGAGAGGAGAAGCGGTATGAGCGCCAAACGTATTTTGATGCTGGTAGGCGATTACGTCGAAGACTATTGAGGTGATGGTGCCCTTTCAGGCACTGCAAATGGTGGGTCATGCCGTTGAAGCCGTTTGTCCGGACAAACGGGCGGGCGAGCAGGTACGCACTGCGGTGCATGATTGCGACGGCGCGCAAACCTACAGCGAGAAGCCGGGCCACAATTTTACTCTTAACGCTAACTTCGCCGAAGTCAGGGCTGAGGATTACGATGCGCTGGTGATTCCCGGTGGTCGCGCGTCCGAATATGTTCGATTGAATGCCAAAGTCATTGAGATAGCGCGCCATTTCGCCGACGCCAACAAGCCGATTACCGCCGTATGTCACGGCGCGCAAGTGTTGATCGCCGCCGGCGTTCTGGTTGGTCGTTCCTGCGCAGCTTATCCCGCCGTAGGGCCAGACGTGGAACGGGTCGGTGGGCGCTATGCCGATATCAGCATCGATCAGGCTCATGTGGATGGGAACTTGGTCACCGCCCCCGCATGGCCGGCCCATCCCGCTTGGCTAAGCAACTTTCTAAAACTGCTTGGCACAAAGATCGAACTTTAAATCACTCCCGCATGGAGGTCGGCCAGCTGTGCCGCCGACCTCATCCACCGGCGATTCGGACAAGCCAATAGTAGAAAATGATCATTGAATTCAATTTTTTATAAAAAGACTTAAGGATCGATGTAGCGCGATGATCAATTTGCGACGCTAACGATCACTCAAACCATTTCAGTACGAAACAAAATCCCCTCTCCCCGTTTCATTGTGAAACCGCAAGCATCAAATAATAAGGAAATAATTAAAGATGAAAGGCTTGCTGTTCGGAGTATTTGGGCCATTGCAGGTAACGTGTGGGATAAAGCCGATCATGGCATCATGCTTGCTCAATCATTTGTACGCTGTCAGCCATAGAACCACATTTACAGCATTTTAATTTTAAAAATTAGACTGTTTTAAGAATAGCCAGCCACTCACACCAGAAGAGGCAAGGAATGAAGGTACATTCCGAGGGGGGTATTGAATCGGGGCCACGGAGGCTACCCATCTGGGCGCTGGTGTGCTGGCCGTGTGCTGGGCGGAGCTGGCTTTGGGCGCTGCCCTGGGTGCTACTTTGGATGACGCTGGGGCTGCCACGACTGGCGTGGGCGGCGGAGGCGGGCGAGATCGTCAGCGTGCTGGGTCAGGCGGAAGTCTTGCGGGAGGGCCGCTGGCAAGCGGCCGCCCCCGGCGATGTGCTGGCGGTGGGGGAGACGGTCAAGACGGCCGCCGATAGCCGCCTCGCCCTGCAACTGGCCAACGGCTCCCAGATCAAGCTCAACGCCAACAGCCAGCTGGAACTCAAGCAGCTCACCCCCCGCGATGGCCTAGCCCCCACCGCCGATGCCCCGCCACACAACCTGCTGCGGCTGCTCGGCGGCGAAGCCTGGGTCCGCAGCACCGCGATTCCTTTGGAGATTCAAACCACGATTGTGATCGCCACGATTCGGGGGACGGAATTCAACCTGGCGGTGGCGGGCGAAGCGGCGCGGCTGGCGGTGGTGGCGGGCGAGGTGGAGTTCCATAACCCCCAGGGGCGGGTGTGGGTGGGCGCCCGGGAACAGGCGACGGCCCGGCGCGGCGAAGCCCCGCGCAAGACCGTCCTGCTCGACCCGTTGGATGCCGTGCAATGGTCGCTCTACTACCCCGGCCTGGTCAGCTACCGGGATTATCCCCTCGCCGGCGCCGCGCCCACCGACGGCGAAACCCGGTTCGACGCTGGCGACCGGGATGGCGCGCGTCAGGCCTTCACCCGCGCGCTTGAGCGCGACCCCCGCGACCCCCGCGCCCGCGCCGGCCTGGGCTGGGTGCTGCTGGAAAGCGGCCAAACCGAGGCCGCCCTGGCCGAATTTCAACAGGTCCGCCCTCCGACGCTGATGAGTCTGGTCGGCGCGGCCAACGCCCTGTATCGGCTCAACCGCGTCCCCGACGCCGACCGCGCCATCGCCGCCGCTCAAGCGCGTGACCCGCGCGCGCCCCTGCCTTGGGTGCAGGCCGCCCTCAACCACTTGCTTCGCGGCCGCGTCCCCGACGCCCACCAGGCCCTCGACCAGGCCCTGGCGCGCGATCCCCATCAGGCCCTCGCCCTCAGCTTGCGCGCCAACATCTATCTGGTGCAAAACCGCCCGGCGGACGCACTGGACGCCGCCCGCCAAGCCGTCGCCGCCAACCCCGCTTCCCCGGCCGCTCACCTCAGCCAGAGCGCGGCCCACCAAGCCCGCTTCGATCTCGATGCCGCCTTGGCCGCCGCCCGCCAAGCCCGCGCCCACGACCCCCAAAACCCCCAGGCCCTGATTCAGGAAAGCCGTCTGCTGTTTGGCATGGGCCGCCTTAACGAGGCCACCCAACTCGCTCGCCAAGCCCGCCAGCGCGCCCCCCAAGACGCCCTCATCAGTTCCACCTGGGGCTTCCTACAACTGGCCCGCCATCACCCCGACCAGGCCCGTCAAGCCTTTCAAGCCGCCATCGCCCAGGACTCCACCCTCGGCGAACCCCACCTCGGCCTGGGCCTCGCCCTGTTCCGTCAAAATCAGCCCCAGGCCGCCACCAACGCCCTCCGCAAGGCGACCCTGCTCGAACCCCAGGTCTCCCTCTACAACAGCTACCTCGGCAAGGCCTATCTCGAACTCAACGAGCCCGCCCTCGCCCAAAAATATTTCGCCCAGGCCGCCCAACTCGATCCCCGCGACCCCACCCCCCATTTCTATGACGCCCTCCGCCGCCAATCCGCCAACCAGCCCACCCAGGCCGTCCAATCCCTCCAACACTCCATCGCCCTTAATAATAACCGCGCCGTCTATCGCTCTCAGCTCCTCCTCGATCAGGATCTGGCCACACGAGACACTAACCTCGCCCGTATTTATGATGATTTAGGCTTCAATCAGCTCGCTCAAACCACAGCCTCACAATCATTGAGTCTTGCTCCGTCAAATTATTCAGCGCATCGCTTTTTATCGGACAGCTACGCTACCCGTCCACGCCATGAAATCGCCAGGATCAGTGAATTACTGCAAGCTCAACTGCTACAACCCATCAATCTCAACCCGATCCAGCCAAGTCTCAATGAAAATAACTTAAAAATAGTCAACGGCTTCGGCACTACCTCATTCAATGAATACACTTCTTTATTCGAACGTGATGGAGCACAAATTACAGCCTCAGGCGTTTTCGGTAATCACAATACGATGGCTGATGAAGTCATCATATCAGGCATTCAAAAACAATTAGCATACAGCCTTGGTCAATTTCACTATGAAACCGATGGTTTCAGAAAGAATAATGATCAGCAACACGATATTTATAACCTCTTCGCACAACTTGCTCTAACGCCAGACTTTAGTTTACAAGCAGAATTCAGGCGGCGGCAAACAGAAGAAGGTTATTTAAATCTCAATTTCGACTCCAAGTCATTATTACCTGACTATCGGCGAACGCTAAATCAAAACAGCGCTCGTCTGGGCGGTCGCTGGGGACTCTCCAGAAAATCCGATCTCATTTTCTCGTTTATAAATACTAAGAGAGAAGAAACTATAAAGTATAGTCAAATACAAGATCCTCTAGGAAGGGCTATTATTGATCTCAACAATATAGAGGAAGGTTATCAACTTGAAGTTCAACATCTATTTAAGACACCCTCTTTAAACACGGTTACTGGCGTCAGTAGTTATAATATTGATATCAATGAGCAGCATAATTTTACTATTCCTTTGCCTATTTTCCCTTATAGCTACACACAAGAAAACAAACAAAATTACAGATCAAAGCGGGATAATTTCTACATTTATAATTATTTTAATTATCCTGATAAATTAGCTTGGACGATCGGCTTAAGCTACGATATTTTTCAAGAAGGCGAACACGAGATTTATAAGCTGAATCCTAAAATCGGGTTACAGTGGAATATCTCCGATGATACCCGCTTGCGACTTGCCTTCTTCGAAACCGTTAAGCCCGCGCTGGTCGTTGAACAGACGCTCGAACCTACACAGGTGAGTGGATTCAATCAGTTTTACGATGACATGAATGGAACTCAAGTCAAACATCATAATATTGGAGTTGATACTCGCTTCACTAATGACGTATTTGGAGGCATTGAACTTTCCCGCCGTGACTTAAAAGCCCCAATTGTTGAACCAAAAAACCATACTCTTGAAATTAATCGGATTGAAGACCGGCAGGAAGATCTCTATCATGCCTATCTTTACTGGATACTTAATTCAAATTGGTCGTTAAGCGCAGAATATCAATTTGAGCGATTTGAATGTATCGCAAACTGCGACATCAATACAACTAATGCTACGTTTACCCAAATTGATACGACCGTTGTACCCTTGACTATCAAATATTTTGGTAGTACAGGTTTTTTTAGCAACCTAACAGCGAGTTATATTCATCAAAGCATAGAAAAAAAAGAAATCCTTGAAGCTCATAGCCAAGATGAAACTGGTTTCTTAGTAGTAGACTCAACTATTGGATATCGGCTACCCAAGCGTCAAGGTATTATTAGCTTTGAAATCAAAAATCTTTTTAATGAAAAATTTAATTTTCAAGATACTAATTTCCAAACATCGGAGGCAAAAAATCCTCGATTCATCCCTGAGCGATTACTGTTTTTTCAAGCTACTTTCAATTTCTGAAACCAATGTTTATTTTTAATCTACTATAGTCAACCCATAGGAAAAATATCATGATTAATGACAAAGATAGCTCTAATTTAGATCAAGAAACAATCAATAAATTATCAGATCCAGACAATGAACTTGTCTGTACTGCTGCTTTTTACAAGAATGGAAAAATAAAGCTATTCGCACGAGATCCAGCTAACCCTGAGGAAATAAAAAATGCGGAAAAAATTAAGAAAAAATATGATGAAGTTACAGAAAATGCTCAACAAGCAGGGAAAAGCGGCTTAGCTGTATCGAAAGTAAATCCATGGATATTTGTCTATACTATTGGTGGTAGAACTTATGAAGTTGTCATTCACCCTTAATTAATTAAAAAGAAGTGATTACCTCTATAATCTGATAAGGTGGGCGCTTCATAAGCGCCCGTAAAAATCGGAATTAATTTCAGCAGCTTCTTTTACTTCTATAGCGACACTAGCCCTTCTTTTTGTAGTTTTACTACAAACAATTAGAATGGATTTCGCCTTCTGACGGTGAAAGGTAACCGTGGTCGGCGTTTGACCATCTTCACGGATGTGTAAAAATCGGCAAACGGTCTGAAGCGAACGACAGTTATATTGAAAATCAGGCTGAAACGTTACGCAAAGCTGAGCGTCAGCTAGCTTCGGGCTTTCAATGGAGGCTACTGTCCTCCATAAACCTTCCTGCCCAAAATCTAATTCCCTAACGTCTCTACCTTGCTGTGTTCCACCATAAATATCTGATGTGGAACTATAAGATTACCACTTTTAGGCGCTGGCGTAGTGGTATCTTGTTCACTTAGCTACATGAATTTCTAAATTCGTTTAAAAATTTTCGATTTAAAATACCTTATAATAATCTTGTAGATAGACCATATAGGGACCCTGGCAGGTTGGAATATTTATGTAGCACTTTAGCTGTATAATCAGAACCAAACAGATACCTTGCTTGCCGTTGCTAGCGCCGCTTGGGAAATGGATAGAGATTACTCGTAACGACTTTAGGTAGTTGATTTAGACCGAGGGGGAAGGATGGACGGGCATTCCGAGGGGGGTATTGAATCGGGGCCACGGAGGCTACCCATCTGGGCGCTGGTGTGCTGGCCGTGTGCTGGGCGGAGCTGGCTTTGGGCGCTGCCCTGGGTGCTACTTTGGATGACGCTGGGGCTGCCACGACTGGCGTGGGCGGCGGAGGCGGGCGAGATCGTCAGCGTGCTGGGTCAGGCGGAAGTCTTGCGGGAGGGCCGCTGGCAAGCGGCCGCCCCCGGCGATGTGCTGGCGGTGGGGGAGACGGTCAAGACGGCCGCCGATAGCCGCCTCGCCCTGCAACTGGCCAACGGCTCCCAGATCAAGCTCAACGCCAACAGCCAGCTGGAACTCAAGCAGCTCACCCCCCGCGATGGCCTAGCCCCCACCGCCGATGCCCCGCCACACAACCTGCTGCGGCTGCTCGGCGGCGAAGCCTGGGTCCGCAGCACCGCGATTCCTTTGGAGATTCAAACCACGATTGTGATCGCCACGATTCGGGGGACGGAATTCAACCTGGCGGTGGCGGGCGAAGCGGCGCGGCTGGCGGTGGTGGCGGGCGAGGTGGAGTTCCATAACCCCCAGGGGCGGGTGTGGGTGGGCGCCCGGGAACAGGCGACGGCCCGGCGCGGCGAAGCCCCGCGCAAGACCGTCCTGCTCGACCCGTTGGATGCCGTGCAATGGTCGCTCTACTACCCCGGCCTGGTCAGCTACCGGGATTATCCCCTCGCCGGCGCCGCGCCCACCGACGGCGAAACCCGGTTCGACGCTGGCGACCGGGATGGCGCGCGTCAGGCCTTCACCCGCGCGCTTGAGCGCGACCCCCGCGACCCCCGCGCCCGCGCCGGCCTGGGCTGGGTGCTGCTGGAAAGCGGCCAAACCGAGGCCGCCCTGGCCGAATTTCAACAGGTCCGCCCTCCGACGCTGATGAGTCTGGTCGGCGCGGCCAACGCCCTGTATCGGCTCAACCGCGTCCCCGACGCCGACCGCGCCATCGCCGCCGCTCAAGCGCGTGACCCGCGCGCGCCCCTGCCTTGGGTGCAGGCCGCCCTCAACCACTTGCTTCGCGGCCGCGTCCCCGACGCCCACCAGGCCCTCGACCAGGCCCTGGCGCGCGATCCCCATCAGGCCCTCGCCCTCAGCTTGCGCGCCAACATCTATCTGGTGCAAAACCGCCCGGCGGACGCACTGGACGCCGCCCGCCAAGCCGTCGCCGCCAACCCCGCTTCCCCGGCCGCTCACCTCAGCCAGAGCGCGGCCCACCAAGCCCGCTTCGATCTCGATGCCGCCTTGGCCGCCGCCCGCCAAGCCCGCGCCCACGACCCCCAAAACCCCCAGGCCCTGATTCAGGAAAGCCGTCTGCTGTTTGGCATGGGCCGCCTTAACGAGGCCACCCAACTCGCTCGCCAAGCCCGCCAGCGCGCCCCCCAAGACGCCCTCATCAGTTCCACCTGGGGCTTCCTACAACTGGCCCGCCATCACCCCGACCAGGCCCGTCAAGCCTTTCAAGCCGCCATCGCCCAGGACTCCACCCTCGGCGAACCCCACCTCGGCCTGGGCCTCGCCCTGTTCCGTCAAAATCAGCCCCAGGCCGCCACCAACGCCCTCCGCAAGGCGACCCTGCTCGAACCCCAGGTCTCCCTCTACAACAGCTACCTCGGCAAGGCCTATCTCGAACTCAACGAGCCCGCCCTCGCCCAAAAATATTTCGCCCAGGCCGCCCAACTCGATCCCCGCGACCCCACCCCCCATTTCTATGACGCCCTCCGCCGCCAATCCGCCAACCAGCCCACCCAGGCCGTCCAATCCCTCCAGCACTCCATCGCCCTTAATAATAACCGCGCCGTCTATCGCTCTCAGCTCCTCCTCGATCAGGATCTGGCCGCCAGAGGCGTCGCCTTGGGTAGAATTTATAATGAAGTTGGCTTCGAGCAGCTAAGTTTGTACGAAGCTCGAAAATCTCTCACCAACGATCCAGCCAACCATTCTGCTCATCGGCTCTTAGCAGATTCTTATTCAGCCTTACCCCGGCATGAGATTGCGCGGGCTAGCGAATTGCTGCAAGCTCAATTACTGCAACCGATTAACATTACGCCTGTACAACCTCAACTTGCTGAAACTAAATTAGGAATTCTAACCACCACAGGCCCAGTGACTCCTTCCCTACATGAATACAATTCACTGTTTCTACGTGATCGCTCGAACTTGGCTTTATCCGGCCTTGCCGGCAATCAGGATACGTTAAGCGACGAAGTGATCTTGAGTGGCGTTGATGATGGCTTTTCTTATAGCCTCGGCCACTTTCACTATCAAACCAATGGCTTTCGAGAAAACAACGATTTTGAGCATGATATCTACAACCTCTTCACGCAAGTGGCTGTTACCCCAGATTTTAGTTTACAAGTTGAATTCAGGCGGCGTGATACCGAACAAGGCGACTTGAGGCAGTATTTTTCATTTGAACCCGATACTAAAAAGCGCATAAAAATACGCCAAGATACTGCCCGGCTAGGTGCCCGCTACACACCGTCCCCAAAATCAAATCTTATCTTTTCATTAATTCACGCTGACCGAGAAGAGGAACACGAGTTCCCTAACATCCTTGACAAGGATGAGAGCAACCAAATGGAAGGCCAATACTTGTTGCGCGAAGCTGCTTACAACATGATCGTTGGAGGCGGAACATCCAAGACGCTACGCAAAAATACCTACCTACAAAACTCTAGAGAGAGAGAACATACGACAGTTTATAGTTATACAAATATTACTCTACTAAAAGATATGACTTGGACCGCTGGCTTTAGCTACGATAATCTCCATGACGAGATAGAAGGACTCTATCAAGATCAAATCAAGCCAAAATTAGGTTTCCGATGGACTATTGCTGATCACCTCCAATTAAGGCTTGCTTCTTTTAGCACTTTCAAGCGAGCACTCATTGTTGAACAAACTATTGAACCAACTCAAATTGCAGGCTTTGATCAATTCTACGATGATTTAAATGCCACTAAAGCTAAAGTACATGCCATTGGATTAGACGCCCAACTTAATAAAAAGCTTTATGGTGGAATTCAAGGTCTCTATCGCGATCTTGAGGTGCCTTTTCCAGACCCATTTAACGGTAGAAATTACCAAGCTGAAAAAGAAGAAAAACTATCAGCTTATCTGTACTGGATGCCCCATCCTCATTGGGCAGTACAGACCGAATATCAATTTGAAAAATATGATGCCAAAGCAAATTTGACTCACATTGAGACTATAAGTCTACCATTAAGTGTCCGGTATTTTAATCCATCAGGTTTTTTTGCAGAGCTTGGCGCAACTTACGTTTGGCAACAATATACAGGCATTGATCTAGATTCAATGGATCTGCGATCCAAGACCGATAATAATGATTTTATCGTAGTTAACACAGCACTTGGTTTTCGTTTGCCCAAACAGCAAGGTTTATTTAGCCTGGAGATAGCGAATCTATTTGATAAAGAATTTAAATTTGAGGATATGAGTTTTAGAAACTCTAATCAAAATCCAGAAAATCCCAGATTTATACCCGATCGTACTATCTTTTCACGGATTACATTAAATTTTTAAAAAGTTACTGGACTATTTCTTAAAATGGCCCAATAATTTTAGTTGAAAAATCCGACATTATGGATATCGAAACTCTCTCTGGACTTAAAGCGCTTTGGACTGAAACGCTTGGCGATCCGCGAGTTTGCATTGCGATACTTGATGGACCCATCAACCGATCACATCCCAGTCTAATCGGCTCCAATCTTTTTGAAATTAATACGTTAGCTTCAAATGAGCCGAGCCAAGGCCCAGCATTACAACATGGCACCCATGTTACCAGCATCATTTTTGGCCAACACGATGGCCCCATCAAAGGTATTGCCCCGCATTGCCGAGGTTTAATCGTGCCGATCTTTTCGGATCGAAATAACGGTAATTCCTTAGCCGCCTGCTCCCAGCTTGATCTCGTGCGAGCTATTACCCAAGCCATTGATCAAGGCGCACATATCATCAATATCAGTGGAGGTGAATTCACGCCATCTGGCGCCGCGCATCCGCTCCTTGCCAAAGTAATCCAAAATAGCTTTAACCAAGGTATTCTCATCGTGGCCGCCACGGGTAATGACGGCTGTGAGTGCCTTCATATCCCCAGCGCCTTGCCATCTGTACTGGCGGTTGGAGCAATGAATTCCGAAGGTTTACCACTCATTTTCAGCAATTGGAGTCAAGACTATCAGACTCATGGCATTCTGGCACCAGGTGAAAATATTTTGGGAGCAAATCCCAACGGCGATCTTTCCACTCATACAGGCACCAGCTACGCTACGCCGATAGTTTCAGGTATCGCGGCACTTCTCTTGAGTCTTCAGCTTAAATCTCAGCAAAAGCCCGACCTGCAAGCCATACGTTCAGTGATCCTTAATAGCGCTATCGGCTGTGATACTGAACCTGGATTGGATTGTCACCGCCTGCTGGCTGGGCGGCTTAATATCACGAGTGCAACTATACAGATTATAAAAGGAAAAAATTTTATGCTTACCACGAATGAAGCTGACAGAAAAAAGGTTCAAGAAAATCCCCAAGAACAGCTGCAAGATAATAGTACCACGGAGGTCGATACCATGACTTCTACCTCTTATCAGCACAACCCATCCAGCCTTCAAAAAACGATGAGTCCAAGTACTCTGAAGATAGCAGATTGTGGATGTGATCTTAGCTCTTGCGGATGCGGTTGCGGTTGCGGTTGCGGAAATAACTCTCAAACTCAATTGGTCTTTGCTTTAGGTAAATTAAATTACGATTTTGGGACTGAAGCTCGCCGTGATTCTATCAGCCAACATATGGCCCCAAATGCCAATGATCCTTATCACCCAGAGCAATTATTAGCCTACCTTGAAGAAAATCCTTGGGATGCCGCCTCGATTTATTGGACATTGAACCTAGACGCTACACCTATTTATGCCATTCAGGCTACTGGAGCGTTTGCGGATCGCGTTTATCAGCGGCTTCGAGAATTTCTTGATGAGCAAACCAAAGGTGAGGTCGAGCGAATATCAATTCCGGGTTCTTTGGCTGGAAGCGTGCAATTATTTACCGGCCAAGTGGTTCCAATTATTTGGCCCAATTTACGCGGCATGTATAGCTGGAATACCAAAGAGTTAATTGCCGCTGTTTGCAAGGAAAAAGATACAGAAGATCCCTCTAAAGATCATATTGAAAACTTCCTTATTCGAGTTTATGAAGAACTCCGTAATCTGGGAGCTAGCCCGCGGGACCGCGCTATCAACTATGCGAGCACCAATGCGCTATTAGCAAGCGATATTTTTAAGGATGCCCTGCAAAAAGGAATGGAGCTTGATACGATCAGCGTGGAACGCAGCCCGATCTGCCGACCTGAGTCAGATTGTTGGGACGTGAAGTTGACGTTTTTTAATCCTTGCAAAATGTTTGAACAAGCCAGAAAAATCTATTTATTCACGACTGACGTCAGTGATATAGTTCCAGTGATCGTTGGTAAAATACGAACTTGGTTTGCTCGGTAGTAAATATTTCAATTTTCCTGAAGATTTTTACAAGTTATTTGGTGTCAATCAACAGTAGAGGAGTTAATAGAATATGCGTTACCTACCAAAACTATCCACAGGTATTATTCGTGATGTTCCAGCATTCAGAGTGGGTCGAAGTGCTGCTTATGCCGCGATCTATCCCTCTCGGTGGACCTGTCCCAACGGGGGGACACCTACAGCAACACCGAATGGATGTCGTTGTATTAGCTACTCCAGCGGTAGCGCAAGAGATGTTGGACCTTGTGTTTGGGTATAAATTTTACAGAATTCTTTACGATTCCAAGTACCACGTAAAGCTCTAAATTCCTAGGCTAGAAAAGTAGTGGCACACCTTGGTGCGCCACTACCAAATTCTTTCTTAATTATACTGGATGACCTAATCCGCGCACTTCATGAAATTGGCCTTTGGATCGCTTTGGCCAAATTAATGGAACGATCCACCCATCCCTGCTTTCTCAAACTGATCGCCCTGCTCTGCCCGGCTGCCAGGCAGGTGGACACCCAGAATGGCATCCTCCCAGAAATGAGAAGCATGGCTGAGAAAGTCATGTGGAACGTTCTTGGAAAAAACCAGAAAACAGCCGATGCTTAAACATCGCTCCGTATTTGCTGTCATCATTTAACCGCATCCAAACTAACGCCAGATTTTCAGAATCGCCGTGTCCTCTCCTACTCCGTTATTTTCCCACCGCAAATACTGGGCTGCTCGCTTCGGCATCGCGCCTTTTCTACCGATGTCGCGCACCGAAATGGGCGCGCTGGACTGGGATTCCTGCGACATCGTTCTGGTCACGGGCGATGCCTACGTCGATCATCCCAGCTTCGGCATGGCGATCATCGGCCGCCTGTTGGAAGCGCAAGGATTCCGAGTCGGCATCATCGCCCAGCCGGATTGGCGTTCCGCCGAACCGTTTCAAGCGCTGGGCCGACCAAATCTCTTCTTTGGCGTCACGGCGGGCAATATGGATTCGATGGTCAACCGCTATACCTCGGATCGACGGTTGCGCCATAACGACGCCTACACCCCCAACGATGAAGGCGGCAAGCGGCCTGATCGGGCGGTGATCGCCTACAGCCAGCGCTGTCGGGAAGCGTTTCCCGATGCCCCCATCGTCATCGGCGGCATCGAGGCCTCGTTGCGCCGCATCGCCCATTACGACTATTGGTCGGATAAGGTGCGCCGCTCGATCCTGCTAGACGCCAAAGCCGATCTGCTGCTGTATGGCAACGCCGAACGCGCCATCATTGAGATCGCCCATCGCATCGCCGCCGGTGAGTCGCCGAAAACCATGCGCGACGTGCGCGGCACGGCTTTTGTCAGCAAGGAATTACCGGCCGATTGGCTGGAAATCGATTCCACCGAGATCGACGCGCCGGGGCCGGTCGCCGCCCATCCTGATCCGTATGCGATCAAAAACCCTCACCTCCAACCCCTTTCCCGACAGGAGAGGGAATTAGACGGCTCCCCTCTCCCGGCGAGAGAAGGGTCGGCAATGAGGGCGTCCCTGCTCCAACCGCGCCTACCCCACCATGACCGCGATAAAACCGTCATTCGCCTGCCCGCTTACGAACAGGTCAGGAGTGATCCGGTGTTGTACGCCCACGCCTCGCGGCTTTTGCATCTGGAAACCAATCCCGGTAACGCCCGCGCCTTGGTACAGCGCCACGGCGACCGTGACATCTGGCTCAATCCGCCGCCAATTCCACTCACCACGCCGGAACTTGATGCGGTATTCGATCTCCCTTATGCCCGCGTACCGCATCCGAGCTACGGCGATGCCCACATTCCCGCCTACGAGATGATCCGTTTTTCGGTCAACATCATGCGCGGCTGTTTCGGCGGCTGCACCTTTTGCTCGATTACCGAGCACGAAGGCCGCATCATCCAATCTCGCTCAGAACGCTCGATCCTGCGCGAAATTGAGGACATCCGTGACCGCGCGCCCGGCTTCACCGGAGTGATTTCCGATCTCGGCGGACCGACCGCCAACATGTATCGGCTAGCCTGCAAATCGCCGGACATCGAGCGGGCCTGCCGCAAGCTGTCCTGCGTCTATCCCGACATCTGTCCGAATCTCAACACCGATCATTCTTCCCTGACCGGGCTGTATCGCAAGGCCCGCGAACTGCCGGGCGTCAAGAAAATCCTGATTGCCTCCGGGCTGCGCTACGATCTCGCCATCCGTGATCCAGCCTACGTCCGCGAACTGGTGACCCATCACGTCGGCGGCTATCTCAAGATCGCGCCGGAACATACGGAAACCGGCCCACTCAGCAAGATGATGAAACCGGGCCTGGGCGCTTACGACCAATTCAAAGCCTTGTTCGAGAAATTCTCCAAGGAAGCGGGCAAGGAACAGTATCTGATTCCCTACTTCATCGCCGCCCATCCCGGCACCGCGGACGAGGATATGCTGAATCTGGCGCTCTGGCTCAAGCGCAACGGCTTCCGCGCCGATCAGGTGCAAGCTTTTTTGCCCAGTCCGATGGCCCTGGCCACCGCCATGTATCACAGTGGTCGCAATCCACTGAAAGGCATTCACCGCCAGCGGGGCGAACTGGTGGCCTCAGCGAAAGGTCTCAAACAGCGGCGGCTGCACAAAGCCTTCCTGCGCTATCACGATGCGGAAAACTGGCCGCTGTTGCGTGACGCGCTCAAGCGAATGGGGCGAGCGGATTTGATCGGCAACGGCAAGCGTCATTTGATTCCCGATTGGCAACCGGCGGGTACAGGCATCACGGGCGGGGAAGGGGCGCGGACGGGCCGCAAGCACAGGGGGCAACGCTTTTTGACCCAGCATACTGGCTTACCGCCCAATAACCGCGTGGCAACCGCTACTCCCCTCTCTCCCTCTGGGAGAGGGAGAGGGAATGGGTGAGGGCGCTAATCACATAAAACCTTAACCCTCACCCCTGGCCCTCTCCCACAGGGCGAGAGGATTCGGCGAAAAATTTTTTATTATTTAATAATCAAAAAGTTGATTATTAAAATTCAGCCAGCGTGCTAAGGGCGATCATGAAAAAAACCGCAGCATGGGATTTGATCAAAGAAACCTTCAAGTCGTGGGACGAAGACCGCGCCCCACGCCTGGCCGCCGCGTTGGCCTACCACACTATCTTTGCGCTAGCGCCGCTCTTGATCATCGCCATCGCGGTCGCGGCGATGTTCCTCGACGCGGCGGAAGTGCGCCAAAACATGTTGAATGAAGTGGGTAACCTGATCGGTCAGAATGGCCGACATGCCATTGAAGCGATGCTGGAAGGGGCCAGTAAACCCACCACCGGTTTGATCGCCACGGTGATTGGGACCGTCACGCTGGTGGTAGCGGCTGGCAGCTTGTTCAATCAGCTACAAGACGCCCTCAATACCATCTGGGAAGTGCAACCGAAGCCGGGTCGGGGCATCTGGGGCATCATCAAGGATCGCTTCCTGTCGTTTGGCATGGTGATAGCCACTGGCGGCCTGCTGTTGGCTTCACTCATTATCAGCACGGCGTTATCGGCCGCGGGAAAGCTTCTGGGCGGCGATGTCGCCAGTCAAGCGCTACTATGGCAAGCGGTCAATCAGGTGGTGTCTTTTGGCGTCAGTACGCTACTGTTCGCGGTGATTTTCAAAGTGCTGCCAGACGCAAAAGTGCGCTGGCGCGATGTGTGGATCGGCGCGGTGGCCACGGCGGCTTTATTCACACTCGGCCGGTTTTTGATCGGCTGGTATCTGGGCCATGCCGCCATTGAATCATCTTACGGTGCGGCGGGGTCGTTAGTGGCGCTGCTGATCTGGGTGTATTACTCGACCCAAATCCTGTTCCTGGGCGCGGAATTCACCCAAGTTTACGCCAAGGCTCAAGGTTCCAGTATCGAACCGGGAGACAATGCGATCCGAATTACCAAAGAGCAACTCGCCCAACAGGGAATCCTGCGTGAACCCAAAGGCAAAGTTGCCGCAACCGCAAACCCAGCCATCTCGGCTCCGCTGCCTGTCGGCGACCGATTCCGGGCGGCGATCTCCCCTACCCCGGTCGGTGGTGTGGTATTGGCGTTTCTATTCGGCGTCGTACTCGCTTGGCAGCGCAAACCCATCCGGTAACCCAGCAGCTAACGATAAGCTGTACCAAACACAGCGTCAAAACACATTCAGCGCGGCATGGCCCAACTGATAAAGGATGCACCTTATGAAAAAACCTTCAGTTTGGAGTTTATTAAAAGACACTTTCATATCCTGGGATGAAGACCGCGCCCCACGCCTGGCCGCCGCGTTGGCCTACTACACGATCTTTGCGCTGGCCCCACTACTGATTATCGTTATTGCGATTGCCGCCTTATTTTTTGATGAAATGCAGGTACGAACCAGCATTTTGGAGCAATTAGGGGGTTTGATTGGTTCCAGCGGCCGCCAAGCCATTGAGGCGATGATTGATGGAGCGCGCCAACCGACCACCGGCGCTATCGCGACGAGTATCGGCGTCGTCACCTTGCTGGTGGCGGCAGGGGGCTTATTCGGCCAGTTGCAAGATGCGCTCAACACCATTTGGGAAGTGCAACCGAAACCGGGCCGGGGCATCTGGGGAATGATCAAGGATCGGTTCTTCTCGTTTGCGATGGTGCTTGGGACCGGCTTCTTATTGCTGGTTTCGCTACTGGTCAGCACCGGGCTGGCGGCGACCGGCAAGCTGGTCGCGGGTGAAGCCTACGGCCAAACTCTGATGTGGCGCGGAATTAGCTTCGTTGCGGCGTTTGGCGTGACTACCCTACTATTCGCCTTGATTTTCAAGGTGTTGCCTGACGCCAAGGTACGCTGGAAAGATGTCTGGATCGGGGCCGTTGTCACTGCTGGCTTGTTTTCGTTGGGCCGCTTCTTGATTAGCTGGTATCTGGGTCAGGCCGCCACCGAATCCACCTACGGCGCGGCGGGCTCGCTGGTCGCCTTACTCATCTGGATTTACTACTCCACCCAGATCTTATTTCTAGGCGCGGAATTTACTCAAGTCTACGCCCAGTCTTACGGTTCTAAAATCGAACCGACCAAGAATGCTGTGCGCGTCACCGAACAGGAACGCACTCAGCAAGGGATGCCAAGCCAGGAAACAGTGGCGGCGGCGGCCGCCCCCAATCGCTTGCGGGGTCGCGGTACCTCGCTGCCCACGCACGTCTTACCCACGCCCACCGGGACCATGATCCTCGCGTTTATCGCTGGCGTAGTCCTGGCCTGGCAACGCAAACCCGCCACTCGTTCACGCTAACAGCGTGTATGAAAAGCCTGTTCTCGGCCCGGGATAGGTCAGGGTGAGGCACGAAGCTGATGAAAATTAACCCGCTGGTTACGCTGGCTGTGAGCTGGCCGAGACAACTCACCCATGAAGTTACCCCTCTACCAAATTGACGCCTTTACAAGCCAGGTCTTCAGCGGCAATCCCGCCGCCGTGGTCGTTATGGACCATTGGCTCGAAGACGCAGTCCTGCAAGCCATCGCGGCGGAGAACAATCTTTCGGAAACCGCCTTCGTCATCCCCAGCAGAGAAAGGTGTCAGTTGCGATGGTTTACTCCAACGGTCGAAGTGGACCTGTGCGGCCATGCGACCCTAGCCGCCGCCTATATTCTGTTCAAAGAGTACTTTCCAGATTGCGGTCAACTTGACCTCGAAAGCCAGAGCGGAATGCTGCTCGTTACTCGTCGGGAGCGCTTGTTATATCTTGACTTCCCGTCCCGCCCCGGCTTCCGGCTCGCTGTTGACGCGCAGTTAGTGGAAGCCTTGGGAGCCACGCCTGTAGCCGCGCTACGTTCTAGAGACTTACTAGTTGTATTCGAATCGGAAGCTGAAGTTCGAAACTTTCGGCCGAATTATCGTGCTATCGAAGCCTTGGACGCGTTCGCGCTAATAGTGACGGCTCCCGGAACAGAAGTAGATTTTGTATCTCGATTTTTTGCCCCTCGGGCTGGCGTGCCGGAAGATCCGGTTACAGGATCAGCGCACTGCACGCTCATCCCCTATTGGGCGAGTCGGCTCGGAAAGTCCACGATGGCGGCGCGGCAACTTTCGAAGCGTGGAGGTGAACTCTATTGCGAACTGCACGGCGATCGCGTCCTCATCGGAGGAGCGGCCATTGAATATCTTCGCGGGGAAATCAATGTCCCGGCGGCCAGAGTCGAAAGCTTGAAGGCTTGTTGGAAATCGAGCGGATCAAGTGGTTGCCCACGGTAGGTTCGGCGCAACCAGTCTTGGGCCAGCAAAGCCCTTCACGTCACCAAAACGCGGACTGTTGCTTTCCCAATCGCGTTGAGCCTGGGCGATATACGTTTTGTCGCGGCCGACGAAATTCCACCATAGCGTGATCGGGTCCTCGAAAGGTTGCCCACCGATCAGCAGCGCCCGTGTTCCGGCGGCAAGCTTTATAGGTAAAGCGCTATAGCCCGATGCCAGATACGCCAGCTCGTCGGCGGCAAAGGACACACCTTCCACTTCCGTGATTCCTTCCAAGGGCAGTATGCCGTATTCGAAGGTGTGATCGAGTGGCAGCGTTAGCGCAGCACCTTGAGTGCTAAACAAATCCATCCCAATCAGAGGCGAATAAATTTTGGCGGGCGCGGTATGTCCGCCATGCACGCCAGCCAACAGGGTGAACTGGCAACCATTCTCTTGCCAGCGTGGCAATTCTGGGTAGTGATCGAACGCTGGAGCGATGTCAGTGCTATCGGCAGGCAGCGCAATCCACAGTTGCGCGGCATGGGCGCGGGTTTCCTTGGCGGGCGATTCCTCGGTGTGCGCGATGCCGTGACCAGCGGTCATCAAATTCACCTGACCGGGGCGAATCATTTGCTCGTTGCCCAAACTGTCATGGTGCAAAATTTCACCTTCGAGCATCCAGGTAAAGGTTTGCAAGCAAGTATGAGGATGCGGCCCCACGCGCAGTCCGCCGCCGGGCGCGAACGTGGCTGGCCCCGCGTGATCGAGGAAGCACCACGCGCCGATCATGCGCCGTTGCCGGGTCGGCAATAGGCGAGCAACCGAAATGCCGCCGCCAATTTCGGCGGTGCGAGCGGCCAAACGCTGGGCATCCCGCACCGTGCCGCCGGGGTTGGCATGGCCCGAAAAAGAAGTTTCAGAATGCAGGTCTTTGCTCATCAGAGACTCCTGAACACAGTACGGAAAATCTCGTCTCCGCCGTTCAATCGCTCAACCTATCGACCAGACAGCTCTCAATTGGTAAGCGAACCGTTTAAGCCGTTCGCTTACGCGCGCTTAGGCAAGGCCAAGGGAAGGGCATGGTCGACGCTTAGTGTTGATCTCGCGTGGAAGGAATGCCGCGGACGCTACCCGAACACCCCACTCGTTATCACTGCACTTCCACATCAATATAAGTGGCATTATTGTCCTCGCGCATTTCACTCAATGCGAAATCTCGATCCACTCGAATGCCAAGGGCATACTTGCCCGGCGCGACAGTGGTGGGAATGGAGATCGCGTGAGAGTAGGTGTTCGCGTTGCCCCGATTCAGCGTCAGATAGTAAGCGCCGATCCAAGGGTCGGCGTTGCTAATATACTGGTTGGAAGAGAGGTGAAAATCAATGATTGTGGACTGGGCGCTGGTGCCATTGTTCTCATAGGTAAACTCCGCTTGAACCTGTTGCCCGCGCTGGACCACATACCGTGGTTCCCCGTTGTCCGTGTAAGAAGCGAGCAGATTTCCGGCACTGTCGAACAGGCGGGTGCGATCGTGAACGCTGTACCCGCCGCTGTTGCCGTAGTCGGCGTATTTCCAGTGCGTCACGGCAAGATCTTCATAAGGATCGGGGTAAAGCCCGTAGATGACCGCAACGCCGTAGGCGGCATCCTCACCCACGTAAGCGGTGGCTGTCGCGCCATTAGCGTGTATGTGCTTTCTATCCACTCCCATGATGTTGTATTCATCGGCTTCATGATTTAAGCCCAAACCATGACCCAGCTCGTGGACAGCAGCCGTTTGGAAGGGGCGGAACGCTTGGTGCCGGTGTTGCGGCGGTGTTGGGCCTGATTCCGCTGGCCATCGCCGCCGGCGAGCCGGGCAAGGAAATTCTCCAGCCGATGGCCGTGGTCATGCTGGCGGGCCTAGTCTCCTCGACACTGCTTGATCTGATCTACACACCGGCATTTTTCTGGCGCTGGTGCGGCCCGGTCGCGAAACGTTTGGCAAAAGGCGGCGAGGTGGATTTCGTCGCGGCTTGAGGGGGTCAGCCTCGAATCAATGCATTCTTTCCAGCGTGCTTGAGCCAAGCGAGCCTACTGTAAGGTAGCGCTCTTGGGTGCGTTGGAATCGACTAATACCGTTTAATCCGCAGCCGCCTTGCGGAGACTGGGGAGGCGAGCTATACAAAGCTTATTGCGACGAGCAGGTCATCGACTTAGGGTAGATTTCCGCTAGGAAACCGCACGCTTTGCCACACAACGATCCGTTGGAGGTCATCATGTCGCTCGCTCTCGTATTGCGCCACTGGCTCGCCTTGAGCGTATTAAGCGTGCTCTGCGCCCTATCGCCCACCATCGGATGGGCCGATGGCGCGGCTTACAACCTGCTCGATCGCATCCATCCGGTGGTGGCCCGCAATGCGATGGTGGTCAGCCAGGAAGCGCTGGCCAGCCAGGTCGGCGCAATGGTCTTGCGGCAGGGCGGTAACGCGGTGGATGCGGCGGTCGCCATCGGTTTCGCGCTGGCGGTCACGCTGCCGCAGGCGGGTAATCTGGGCGGCGGCGGCTTCATGCTGGTTTACGACAACACGCGGAAACAAACCGAGGCCATTGATTTCCGGGAAATGGCTCCCGCCGCTATTCACCGGAATTTTTACCTGAACGACAAGGGCGAGGTCGATGAAATCCGCATCCGGCACAGCCATCAAGCGGCTGGGGTGCCCGGCACCGTGGCCGGACTGGCCACCGCCCACGGCCGCCACGGTCGTTTGCCCTGGCCGAATCTGCTGATGCCCGCCATCCAGCTGGCCGAACAAGGCATCGTGGTGAGCCCCGAACTGGCGCAATCCCTCGAGGAAGCCCGCAAGCAAATGGCCCCCTGGCCAACCTCCATGCGCATTTTCTTCAAGGCCGATGGCTCCGCCTATTCAACGGGCGACACGTTAACTCAGTCTGAACTGGCCGCCACGCTCAAACAGATCGCTGAACAAGGCCCGGTCGCTTTTTATGAGGGTGAGATTGCCCGGCGACTGGTGGCGGATATGAAGGCGCATAGCGGCCTGATCACCCTGGACGATCTGAAAAATTATCGGGTTGTGGTGCGCGAGCCGGTGCGGGGTACGTACCGAGGCCACGACATCGTGTCGATGCCACCGCCCAGTTCCGGCGGCGTCCATCTGGTGCAATTGCTCAACATGCTGGAAAGCTGGCCGCTGGCCGAGTTGGGCGCTAACAGCGCGGCTACCGTCCACCGCATGGCCGAGGCGATGAAACTGGCTTACGCCGACCGTAGCGAATATCTGGGCGATCCTGATTTCGTGAAAGTGCCGGTCGCGGGCCTGACCGCCAAGGCGTACGCCAAGGAACGGGTCGCGCGGATTGATGTGAACCGCGCCCGGTCAGCCGCCGAGATCAAGCCTGGTCAGCCACAGCGCCATGAAAGTGAACAAACCACCCATTATTCGGTGATCGACCGGGACGGCAACGCAGTCGCTGTGACTTACACGCTGAATTTCAGTTACGGTTCCGGCATCGTCGCCGCTGGCACCGGCATCCTGCTGAATAACGAGATGGATGATTTCGCCGCCAAACCCGGTACGCCAAACGCTTACGGGCTGATCGGCGGCGACGCCAATGCCGTGGGTCCCGGCAAACGTCCCCTCAGTTCGATGAGTCCGACCATGGTTCTCAAAGATGGGCAGCCGGTGTTGGTCACCGGCAGTCCGGGCGGCAGTCGCATCATCACCACCGTGCTGCAAATGGTGTCGAACGTCATCGACCATCAGATGAATATTGCCGAGGCGACGCTCTCGCCCCGCCTGCATCATCAATGGCTACCGGACGAATTACGGATTGAGGAAGGCTTCAGCCCCGACACCGTGCGTCTGTTGCGAGAGTGGGGCCACAACGTGGTCGTGAAGGACGCAATGGGCGACACCCAAAGCATCGTCCGCACCGCGGACGGGCTATACGGCTTTTCCGATACGCGCCGCTCGGGCGGGCTGGCGATCGGCTACTGACCGAGATGAACGGCCAGCCAACCGACCGCCTAGAGACTACGGGGCAATCCGCCCGAAGCGGCCGCTGCTGAAATCCTTGATGGCCTGGCTGATCTGCGCCTGGGTGTTCATTACGAACGGGCCGTAGCCGACGATGGGTTCGTCGATCGGCTCGCCGGCGAGCAGCAGCAGTTTCGCATCGGTATCGGCCTCGATCACGACTGCATCGCCGGCGCGATCCAGCACCACCAATTGTGCGTCGCGGGCGGGCGTATCGCCATTCACCCGAACGTTGCCGCGCTGCACCACCAGCGCGGTCGTCCAACCCTCTGGTAGTTCGACCTCGACCGATTTACCAGCGTTCAGCCGGATATCCCACACGTTCATCGGCGTGAAGGTGTGCGCCGGGCCGGTGTGGCCGTCATAGTGACCGGCGATCACCCGCGCCGTGCCCGCTCCATCGGGCAGCGCCACCGCCGGAATCGCACTGTTGACGATGGCCTGATAGCCGGGTGCGCTCATCTTGTCCTTGGCTGGCAGATTGACCCACAGTTGCACCATTTCGAACGGCCCACCCGTGCGCGAATACGCCTCGGAATGAAACTCCTGATGCAGGATACCGCCCGCCGCCGTCATCCACTGCACATCGCCGGGGCCAATTACCCCACCCTGACCGATCGAATCGCGGTGCTCCACTTCACCGTCATAGACGATGGTCACGGTCTCAAAACCACGATGCGGGTGTTCACCCACGCCACGGGGCGAACCGGCATTCGGCTCGAAACGGGTCGGGGCGGCGTAGTCGAGCAACAGAAACGGGGTAAGTAGTTTGCCAAGCCCGCTGTAATCAAACATCGAATGCACTGGAAACCCATCACCCACCCAATGCGGTCGGGGCGCGCTATAAACACCACTCACTTTTTTCACAGCACTCTCCTGAGGTTATTAAGTCACGCTGGACTGGACGGAAAACAGTTTATCAACAGGACAATCCATCCGGTAGACAGTGAATTCAGTCCTCAGTGTTCTATTATTGGAACGATAGATTATCTTATTGCTCGTTGAGGGAGATACAGAGAGTGGCTCTACAGGATTTGAACGATCTCTATTACTACGCGCATGTGGTCGATAACGGTGGTTTCGCGCCCGCCGGTCGCGCGCTCGGCATCCCGAAATCCAAGCTCAGCCGCCGGATTGCACTGTTGGAAGAACGGCTCAATGTGCGGTTGATCCAGCGTTCGACCCGCCGTTTCGCCGTAACCGAAATCGGTCAGATCTATTACGAGCACTGCAAGGCGATGCTGGTGGAAGCGGAAGCGGCGGCGGCGGCCATCGCGGTCACGCGCTCGGAACCCTGCGGCAGCGTGCGGCTGACCTGTCCGGTGGCGCTGCTGCACGCGCACGTCAGCGCGATGCTGGCGGATTTTCTGGCCGCTCATCCGCGCGTGACCCTGTATCTGGAAGCGACCAACCGCCGGGTCGATCCGATTGGCGAGGGTATTGACCTGGCGTTACGGGTACGCCCGCCGCCGCTGGACGACAGCGAGCTGGTGTTGCGGGTCTTGGCGGATCGCGGCCAATCGCTGGTCGCCAGCCCGGCGCTGGTGGCGCGTCAGGGCCGTCCGCGCTTTCCGGCCGATTTAGCGCCGTGGCCGAGTCTGGCGCTCGGCGCGTCCCAGCAACAGTATCAGTGGGCGCTGTTCGGGCCGAACGGCGCGCAAGCCACGCTCTATCACATGCCGCGTTTAATTACCGGCGACATGATCGCCCTGCGCGCCGCCGCCCTGGCCGGGGTCGGCCTGGTGCAGTTGCCGACCCTGATGGTTCGCGCCGAACTCGCCCAAGGGACGCTGATCCGACTCCTGCCGGAGTGGGCGCCCCTGCGAGAGATCATCCATGCGGTGTACCCCTCGCGCCGTGGCTTGTTGCCCACGGTGCGCGCCCTGATCGACGATCTAGCGCAACGGTTCAGAACATTGGAGGAGGATTGAGCGGCGTCCACGATCCGCCCAGCCTCGGATAGAAGCCTGACTAAAGATTAGCCGAACGCCACCAGTTGCTGTGATCTTTCTTCAGCGCCGCTTGCGAAAGCATTGGGTAATAGACCAGTTCATCGCCGATGCCCGCGAAAAAGCCGTTTTTGACCATCCGGAACGGGAATTCCAGGGAATGCACGCGATGCACCAGCTTGTTCTGCTTCTCCTTCGGCTCCAGCTCCAGCAATGCTTCACGCAAGTGTTGCATGAACGAATACGGCAGATCGCCCTCTCGACCATTTTCTGGATCGCGGGCCAACATGCCTAATTCCAGTTCGACGAAACACATACCGGGAAACCGAAACGAATGAGAGGGTTGGGTGACCACATCGGCATAGTAAGCGGCCGGATCGAATACGCTCACCACCAAGCTATTGATCGGCGCAAGATCCTGATACATATGTAATTCTTTTTCAATCTTGGGCAAGGCGTCGGCGCGGCTCAAGCCTAGGGTCGCGCCCATCGCCGTGGTCAGATACATCTTGCCCAGCGCGCTGATGGTAAGATGTTCCGTCACCCGATACATCGATACATAAATCGAATTCTTCGGCGCGCCGCTGGCCTTCGGCACACAACGCTTGTAGCAGCCATCGATATCAAAGTATGGATGCCGGTACGCCGAATCGACTTCGAAAAACACCGCTTGGCCCTTCGACTTGAACTTGTGCCCGGTCGCGTAGTATTGCCCGAACTCCTCGGGGGGCAGCATCGAGGCGATCAGCGCCTCGGGAATCAGCGAATAGTAGAGATGGATCGACATGAGATAGGTCCTTTTCAAAGAATCAACGAGGCTCGAAAGTTGCCCTGAGGATCGTGGCGCGAAGGGGGCGACCGCCCCCACTCCTTAACATCATAGCCACGATGCAGTGCAATATCTATCGCTACTGATCCCCGCTTTTAACGATGATGCGCATCCCGTAGAAACTGCGGAACACAAAGAATAAATTGACGGCCAGGAACGCGGCGGCCAGCAGCCAGACCAGCCCCTGATAGCCTTGTGCGTGCAGGCCCACCGCCATTTCGACCGCCAGCAGGCCAAACAGCGTGGTGAACTTGATGATCGGGTTCATGGCCACCGAAGCAGTATCCTTGAACGGGTCGCCCACGGTATCGCCGACCACCGAGGCATTGTGCAGGTCGGTACCCTTGGCGTGCATTTCGGTCTCGACGATCTTTTTGGCGTTGTCCCACGCGCCGCCGGCATTGGCCATAAATACCGCCTGATACAGACCGATAATTGCTAGCGAGATCAGGTAGCCGATGAAGAAAAACGGCTCCAGGAACGCGCAGGCCAGCGTGCCGAAAAACACCGCCAGAAAGATATTGAACATGCCCTTTTGCGCGTAAATCGTGCAAATCTCAACGACTTTTTTACTGTCTTTTTGCGAGGCCTTCACCACTTCATCCAACCGGATGTGGGTGCTGATGAATTCCACCGCGCGGTAGGCGCCGGTCGATACCGCCTGAGTGCTGGCCCCCGAAAACCAGAAAATCGTCGCGCCGCCGCTGATCAGACCCAGCAGGAACGGCGGATGCAATAACGACAGTTTGTCCAGATTCTCGGTCAATCCGGCGGTGAGCAGCATGACGATGGAAAACACCATCGTCGCCGCGCCAACCACGGCGGTACCGATCAGCACTGGCTTGGCGGTGGCCTTGAAGGTGTTACCAGCCCCGTCATTCTCTTCCAGCAGAAACTTGGCGGCGCGGAAATTGAGATCGAAGCCGAAATCCCGTTTCACTTCCGCTTCAATGTCCGGAATCTGTTCAATGGTCGAGAGTTCGTAGACCGATTGGGCGTTATCGGTCACCGGGCCGTAGCTATCGACCGCAATCGTTACCGGCCCCATCCCCAGAAAGCCGAAGGCAACCAGTCCGAACGAGAACACCGCCGCCATCATGGTGGCCTTGGCGACATCGGGATTGATCACTGCCGTCAGTTCAAATTGCGACACCAGATAAGCCCCGGCCATCAGCGCGACGATGATCACACCGATCCAGAAGGCCGAGAAGTAGCCAGCGACGATGCCGGACAGGATGTTGAGGCTGGCCCCGCCCGCCTTGGACGACGTGACCACTTCGCGGACGTGTTTGGAGTTGGTGGAGGTGAAAACCTTCACCACTTCGGGAATGATCGCGCCCGCCAAGGTTCCCAGGGTGATAATCAGCGACAGCTGCCACCACAGATGGGTGTACGCCTTGCCATCGACCACGAAATGACCGATCAGCAGGTAGGACACCAAGAAGGTCAACACCAGAGAAATGCCAGAGGTGATCCAAACCAGCGAGGTCAGCGGCGCTTCAAAGTCGAAACGCGCCTTATCCGCGTAGCGTTGTTCGGCCAAGCGGCCATTGACGAAGTAGGAAATGCCGGACGCGATGATCATCATCACCCGCATCACGAACAACCACACCAGCAACTGTACCTGCACGGCGGGTTCCGGCACCGCCAGCATGATGAAGCTGATCAGCGCCACGCCGGTGACGCCGTAGGTCTCGAAACCGTCCGCCGTTGGGCCGACCGAATCACCCGCGTTGTCACCCGCGCAGTCGGCAATGACACCGGGATTGCGGGCGTCGTCTTCCTGAATACCGAACTCGATCTTCATCAAATCCGAGCCGATATCAGCGATCTTGGTAAAGATACCGCCCGCGATGCGCAGCGCCGCCGCGCCCAGCGATTCACCGATGGCGAAACCGATGAAGCACTTGCCCGCCAACGCGGGCGGCACGTACAGCATGATGCCGAGCATGATCAGCAGTTCGGTCGAAATCAGCAACATGCCAATGGCGATGCCGGATTTGATCGGAATGGCGTAGACCGGAAACGGTTTCGCCGCGAGCGAGGCGAACGCGGTGCGGCTGTTGGCCAGCGTGTTGATGCGGATACCGAACCAGGCCACCAAGTAGGAGCCCGCAATGCCGACCAGCGAAAACGCCAGGATTAAGCCGACATCGGGTATCGGGAGCTGCTGCACGAAGTAGAAATAACCGACCATGATGACTGCCGTGAACGCTTCCAGGATCAGCAGGAACTTGCCCTGGGTGATCATGTAGGTTTTACAGGTCTCGTAGATCAGCTCGCTGACCTCAGCCATCGAACGGTGCACCGGGAGGCGCAGAATCTGATAGTAGATGACGCCGCCGAAGACCAGGCCCCCGAAACAGATCAGCAGTCCGAAGAACAGTAGGCTCCAGCCGGACGCACCGCCGAAAAACGCCACCAGCGACACATCGCGCAGATCCGGCAGCACCAGGTTCGCTTCGCTGACGTGACCGGTCGCCGCCAGCGCGGGCAGCGATCCCACCCCAACGGCGAACAGCAACAAGATAAGCACACCGCGCACCACCGACCGTGCCGGAACCGTTGTAAAGTCAACTATCATCTGTGTTCCTCAAAAAATAAGCGTTTTTGCATTTTATTCAAGCAATAGAAGGCGGTGGCCTGGATGATTTGGCAGTTGAAGTCCAGCAGGCCAGATTTTCAGCAGTTGCTTGGGATCGCCGCCATCGCAATGAACCGCCCGTAAAAAAACGGGAGCTTACTGGCTTAACACACCGTGGCGACGGAACTCTAGAGTTTACCCGGTACCCGCAGCATCTTCTCCACCGCATCGTGATGGATTTACTGTTCAACGATCATCGTGCGGGTGTATTCATCCAGGCGCATGTCCTGATTGCGGACGCATTCCAGCGGTTGAGTATATACCTTGAGCGCTCCCCGTTCATGGGCAAGCGGCAATAGCATCCGGTCAGCGATCGTCACCATCCACCCACCATCGCCGACAAGGGAGTCAATCAGCCCCGCGAACAGCGCAGCGATCACCACGCATTTCAATCATCTGATCCACGCCTTTTTCTGGCAAATACCCGCTACGCTGGTCAACAGCTTACCGCCTTGATCACCGGATAGTAAGGGAAAACCGGCGGAATAAGCTCTAAACTAGCGACAGGAGGAAGACGGCAGCGGCCAGGATAGCGTGCTGATCCGAGTCCCGCGTTACCCTTCCTCCGGCGTGTGCGCCTTTAACAGGCTCAACACCTTGCACCCGCGCCGCCCCGAAGATCCGGCATTATGCAGTCAACCTTTGGCTTTGCGGACACTCGTCCCCGCCATTGGCTGGCGGTTTTTCGGGGTGGCGTCTTAGCGAAGGACTTGCCATGAAAACACTGATTTCCATCGCTGTATTGATCGGGCTGCTTTACGCCCTGGTCAAATACGGCATCCGCCGCACCACGATCCTCGACTATGAACGCGGCTTACGGTACGTCAAAGGCAAATTCAACAACCTGCTGGAACCGGGGCTGTACTGGCACAGTCCGCTATCAACAGTGATTCACACAGTCGATGTCCGGCCGCGTTTTATCTCGATCACCGGCCAGGAAATTTTGAGTTCGGATGGCGTGACGCTAAAGATCAGCCTTGCGGCGCGCTATGAAATCGCCGATCTGGTCGCCGCCACTCATCAGTCGCAAAACTTCGAGCAGGCGTTGTATCTGGAACTGCAACTGGCGCTGCGGGAAATCGTCAGCGCGGCGGACATCGATACCGTGCTGCAAAGCCGGAGTGAGTTTTCCAGGAAATTATTGGAACTGACTGAAGGTAAGGCGCGGGCGCTTGGCCTCAAACTGATTTCGGCGCAGATCAAAGACATCACCTTTCCCGGCAAGCTGAAAGAGGTGTTCGCCCAGGTGGTGACCGCCCGCAAGGAAGGTCTGGCGATATTGGAAAGAGCCAGAGGCGAAACGGCGGCGCTGCGCAATCTCGCCAATGCCGCCAAACTCATCGAAGCCAATCCGCAGTTGTTGCCGTTGCGGCTGGTGCAATCGCTGGGGCAATCATCGGGCAACAGTCTGGTATTCGGGATGCCGCCCGCCGCCTCCATCGTCACCCCACCGAAGCCGCCCATTCATGACTGACCGTTCTCCCTTGGATACTTTATTGACTGTCATGGAACGGCTGCGCGATCCGCAAACCGGTTGCCCGTGGGATCGGCAGCAAACTTACGCCACCATCGTGCCCTACACCATCGAGGAAGCCTACGAAGTCGCCGACGCCATTGCCCGCGAGGATTGGGCGGAACTGCGCGATGAGTTGGGCGATTTGCTGTTTCAGGTGGTGTTTTACGCCCAGATCGCCCGCGAGGAAGGCCGCTTCGATTTTAATGACGTGGCGCGTGGGATTGCCGAGAAGATGACCCGCCGCCATCCACATGTGTTCGCCGATGCCCATTACGCGGATGCCGCCGAGCAAACCGCTGCCTGGGAGCGCCTGAAAGCGGCTGAGAAAACCGAACCACTCGCAGGTACCTTGGCGGGCATCCCGCTGGCGCTACCGGCGCTGACCCGCGCGGTCAAGCTCCAAAAAAAAGCCTCGAAAGTCGGGTTCGACTGGGGGGCGCTGGAACCGATTCTGGCCAAGATTGAAGAGGAAATCGGCGAAATCCGCCACGAAATCGCCACGAAATCGCCGACCGAGCGCTTAGCCGACGAGTTGGGCGATGTGCTGTTTGCCGTCACCAATCTCGCCCGTCATCTCCAGCTTGACCCGGAAGCAGCTTTGCGCGGTACCAATGCTAAATTCGAGCGGCGATTTCGACAGATTGAGCACTGGCTGGCGGAAAAAGGCCGAACTCCAGAGGAATCAACTCTAGAAGAAATGGATGGATTGTGGGAACGGGCCAAGCGGGAAGAGCGTAACCCATCTGTTCGTTGAAATAGGCTGGAGGCGCTTAAAGCGATACTGTGATTGGAGTATTTTGCTGTATAACTCCACCACAGTAGACTTATACAGAACCATATAATTAATTGTTAGGAATCAGCATGTCCGCTGGCTACGATGACGTATGCGTTCAAATCGACAATGATCCGCAATTCAATCCGCATCGCCGTGATTCCTAACCTCTCGGTCAACTGGACCGCCTGCAAGCCGCGCTTCGCGCTCCAGCGGCCGGTTACCTCAAACGCCATGCATCTCATATAGAGCTTGGAGTCGGCGACGCTGAAACGCCATGAAGTGCGAAAGAAAATAACACGGCAACAATTTGGACGCGCCGGTGCTTAGCAGCTCGTTGTCAGATGACTGCTAACCGCCACGCGGCGACTCCGCGGCGGCTGAGCTTGGGCATTAGCCAATCGGGCCTCGCTGAAATTAATATTAGACCGCTTAAAGGCATCTCTAACAACTTGGCTTTTTCACTAATGAACCTGAAACTCTCACAACTTATCTGCACAACTTCACTTAGCATATCAATGGCCTCTGCCATGGCGATAGAGACAACAACATTTCGGTGTGGCCGGGATATTGTCAGCCTTCACGAATCGAAATACGCCGTCTTGCAAAAATGTGGGGAACCCCTATTCGAAGATTCGTTCTGTAAACCGGGGACTTTGTCAGGGCCACCTTTTTCAGCATGTGAAATAGTCGATGAGTGGACATACGCCCCTGGCCCAGGTCAATTTATAACAACTCTCCAGTTTGAGTTTGGACGCCTCGTTCACATCATCTACGGGGATCGAGTTAGATAATCACCTATTCGCCTAATCGGGCGTAGGTGAATTCTCCGATTAAATCACCAACCTCGGCGCAAGAGAACGGAAAGAACGCGTGGTGAGCATATGGTTGTTATGGATTTCCCCTTTCAATGGTCAGTTGATGAGTTCGCACTTCCTATCTTGGCACTTTATTGCTGTATTCCGCATCACTGCGAGTACCTCGGGACGGGGAAGGCCCTTTCATTCGTAATATTTCAATACTAATAACCTGAACAAGCTTGAACTCCATGAAAATCAAACTAGCAACTCAAGCAATTGCCTGTTTCATGACGGTATGGCTCACAGCCTGTGCCACGCTGCAAGGTTCGGTGACAGAAACAGTCAACCATCAACAAGTCGAGTATGCGCTAGCAAGACACGCCAACACCCCGACCGTAGTCTTTGAAAACGGATTGAGTGGCACTATTGACTGGTGGGCGAAGGTGTTTCCTGTCATTGCGCAGGACACTACAACCTTTGCTTACAACCGACCTGGTTATGGAAAAAGCGTTGCGGTTTCAACGCCTCGTGATGGTCAGCATGTGGTCGACGAGCTTCGTGCGTTGCTTCACAGCAAAAACTTGAATCCACCCTACGTGCTGGTTGGTCATTCGCTCGGTGGCTTATACATGCAGCTCTTCGCCCGACGTTATCCCGCGGAGATTGACGCGCTGATCCTGGTGGACTCTACTCATCCCGCCCAGCTCAAGGGTAACGGTTCCCCTGAGAACTGGCCGACATGGTTCCGTCTTGCCTTTGATCTGGCGGCATCCGAAGTGGCCAAGGAAGAAATGAAAGCGATCAACGCGACGGGCGAAAGCGTGTTAAGTCTGCCATCCTTCACGGAAAAGCCGGTTCTTGTGTTGAGCGCTTTGAAACCCATGGATGAAAAATCGCAACTGTCTAATGATGCCAATGAAAAGCGCAAGGACATCGCTCAGCTTTATCCGGGTTCCAAACAAATCTGGGTGGATAGCGGCCATGGCATTCCGCTAGAGAAGCCAGAATCGGTCATCTCCGCGATCCGCGAAGTATTACCTAAAAAATAGCTGGGCGCTGCTCGGTCCAGGTGAGCCTAGCGTTAATCCCTAACCTAACGCCTTATTCCACAGAATAGCCTTCAATAGACCTTGAATTGTAAAATTAGACACCCAAATAAAATCTTGGCGGAAGCAACTCTTCAGGGTAGTGAGCATAAAAAAAGGCATGGTTCTTACATACATCAAGCTATTATTATCCGCTGTCATCTGGGGTGGAACTTTTATTGCCGGGCGGGTGATTTCGCAGAGTATAGATCCCTTTTCAGCTGCATTTTTCCGCTTCGCCATTGCCTCGGTTTTTCTCTTTTTTATTGCCAGGCAAACTGAAGGAGCGCTACCTCTTCCCCGGAAACATCAATACGTCCCACTGGCTTTACTGGGGTTAACCGGCATCGTGCTCTATAATTATTTTTTCTTTAAAGGGCTGCAATCGATTGAAGCTGGACGCGCCTCGGTGATCGTGGCGCAGAATCCAATTTTTATCGCGCTGCTGTCCGCTTATTTCTTTAAAGAGTCATTAACGCCCACCAGACTATTTGCCGTGTTTTGCTCTGTAGTGGGCGCGATGATCGTGATCACCAAAGGACAGGTGATGGCGGTATTTCAGAGCGGGTTCGGTGTTGGTGAGCTGTATCTCTTTGGCTGTATCGCCAGTTGGGTGACGTATTCTCTGCTTGGCAAGGCGGTGATGACAGACCTCTCGCCGGTGCTGTCTGTTACCTATTCCGTGTTCATCGGCACGGTGATCGTTTTTCTACTGGCGCTTGCCCATGGCGCGCTCTCCCATTGCCTTTCCTACTCGCTGGCGCAGTGGCTCAGCTTGTTTTATCTTGGTCTTTTCGGGACGGTCTTGGGTTTTATCTGGTTCTATCAGGGAATTCAGCGGATCGGCCCGATGAAGTCTGGGCTGTTTATTAACTTCGTCCCGATCAGCGGCGCGCTTTTGGGGTTTCTGATCCTTGGGGAACCGGTGACCCCCTCGTTAGCGATTGGCTTGCTGTGCGTGTGCACGGGATTGTATTTAATGAATAAAACGCCATGACAAATCCTTATTTAAAGCATATAGTTATGTACATTCCCAAGCACTTTGACGAACCGAGAATTGACACGATGCACGCTCTGATCCGTGCACGGCCCCTGGCGACATTGGTCACGCTGTCAGCGGGCGGGATCAATGCCAATCACATTCCGTTGCATCTTTCTGGACAAGCGCCCTCACTCGGCACTTTGCAGGGTCACGTCGCTCGCTCAAACCCGCTTTGGCATGAATACGCCAAAGACGTGGAGGTACTGGCGGTGTTTCAAGGGCCTGATGCGTACATCACACCCTCGTGGTATCCAACGAAGGCTGAGAACGGTAAAGCCGTTCCTACCTGGAACTTTGTGGTCGCGCATGCCTACGGCGTCCTTCGCGTGATTCATGATCCGTTTTGGCTACTCACCCACCTTGAAGCCTTGACGGCCCACAACGAAGCGCGCTTTGCACAGCCGTGGCAGGTCGCCGACGCGCCTTACGAGTTCACAGAAAAGCTGATCGGCGCGCTGGTTGGGTTGGAGATTGAAATTTCCCGTTTAATCGGCAAATGGAAGGTCAGCCAAAACCAGCCTACACAAAATAAAGCAGGGATTGTTGAAGGCTTGCGCGCCAACACAAGCACTGCCGACTTAGCAATGGCCGATCTTGTTGAGGGTGTCCATAAGATGACCTAATTATTTTTTGAGTTTCAATTCCATTATAGCGGCCACCGAGCAGCTTAGATTGTCTACAGCGATCAATAACCGAGTCGGCCAAGTATTGTATAAAGCAGAGGGTTGGGAACGAGATCAGGAAACCACATGCCTACCTCACAAAAAATCAAATTTGTTACTGCAAACTCTCCTGCAAATGAACATGTAACAAAGTTTGGCGGGCAACCTTGTTGGATTGAAAAGCCACAGTGGCCTCTTAGTAAAGAGACCGGAAAGCCCATGCGATTTATCGGACAGATTGCATTGACACCACCTGTATTTACCGGCAAAAATGGAAAGATGGCTTATTTATTCATGACAGACATTGATGATGAATACGTCGATGGCACTTGGAAACCAGATGGTGGGGAAAACGCGGTCGTCATCCATCCTGGAAACTATTCCGCTCCAAATGCAAACATACTAACCGGACCCACCTTGTATTGCATGACAGAAAAGGAGGACTCGGAATTGCTCGAAACACAATCAGTGGAGTTTGTTGTTGAGTTCACGATTACTGAAGAGCCTCCATTTGCACCAGAAGAGACTCGTTGGTCATGGAGTGAAGAGGAGCATGAAAAATATGCATCTCAACTTGAGGGTAGCAAAATTGGCGGTGCGCCACTTTTCCTCCAGGGCGATGAATTTCCTGAAGGTGATGAATGGAAACTTCTCCTTCAGCTCGACTCGACCGCTGTGCCATTCTATGTAAATTTTGGTGATGCTGGTGTCGCGTATTCTTTCATCAATGCTGATGAATCCAAAGGAAAGCTACTGTGGCAATGTGGGTAGTGTGCTCTAACAATTCGTTCAAGCTGGCCGCGCTACGCGCGACAGTTTAACTCCAGCGTTTGTTCTCTCTCATGAATTTTCTCGCGCATACATTTTTAGCTCGAAACACCGGCCAAGCCCAGGTTGGCGCAATCCTGGGCGATTTAATGAAGTCGGCTTCAGGCTTCCCGCAAGAAGTACAAAGAGAAATAAGCGTGCACCGATCGATTGACTCGTTTACAGACTCACATGAAATAGTCATTGGTACAAAACAGTACTTCCGCCCAGAGACCCGCCGATTCGCAGGCATCCTCCTGGATGTGTTTTTCGACCATCTGCTGACAGTGCATTGGTCCAACTACTCAAACGTTCCACTGCCAGCTTTTGTGGCGCAGGTTCATGAACATCTGAATTCATTTCAAAGCATTTATCCACCAAGGGTCTGGTTTGTCTTGGAGCGAATGCTGTCGGAAAAATGGCTGCTGTCATACGGAACGTTTGAAGGTGTAAAACAAGCGATTGATCGCATCTCGTTTCGTCTCTCCCGAAGGCGTGAATCCTTTCGCGCAGGACTTGAAGACCTGAAAAAAAATCATGACAAAATAGAGCGTGGTTTTGAGACATTCTTCCCATTGTTGGTTGTGTATAGCGAAATACGGCGGTGCGAACTCGATGAAAAGCATGTATCGCGTCTGGATTGAAAACGAGATCGTATGTCAATGATGTACTTCGATATTAATAAAGATAAAGATATCGATCTATCCTCTAAAATGGAGATCGATAAAAGGCTAAAAGAGCTACTTCAACTTGAAGACGCTGGGACATATTCTGTTATTTTGCATAACGATCCAATCAATAATATGGAGTTCGTTATCAGAATTATTAAGAATGTTTTTGATTATAGCATCAGCAAATCAATTTGGCTGATGCTAAAGGCACACTTTATGGGAAAGAGTATCCTTTGGACTGGATCATTGCGAGAAGCGAACGATAAGCGGAGTAAAATGTTATCACATGGCCCGGACCCAACAATGCGGCATAAAGGCGCGGAACCTTTAACGGTAACAGTCGAAAAAAATAGCTGACCACAGACAACATAAATTATGGGTCACTTAGCAAACCCTATCCTTGGCGGAATGATTGCCAACCCCATCCTTAACCCGGTACTCTATCGGCTAAGACGGTTCCCCCAGTTGGGATTAAAAGGGAACACGGTCAGACCGGATTTCCGGTTCCAAGCCGTGGCTGTCCCCGCAACTGTGAGCGGCGAGCTGGCGTTCCATTCAGGCCACTGGGCAACCGGGAAGGCCGAACGCCCGGCGACGACCCGCCAGCCAGGAGACCTGCCGTCCCAAGCGTCGCCTGGCCGTCGAACGGGTGTTTTCGGCGGGACGGTCCTCCGTTTTGGCGATGCGGGAAACCGAGCGCTCGCCAGTGGCCGATTGATGCCTTTTGCTCTGAAGGTGTTTTCCGCTTCTCATTTCTAGCCGGTCAGACGACCCGGCCAGCGCGCGTTTTCCAGCAGACGGTGAGACGACCTCATCCAGTCGGCTCGACAATCACTATGACCAAAAAGCGCGCTCGCCATGACCCATCTTTTCACGTTCGCCCGCCACTTCGTCCGACCGCTGGCCGCCTTCGGCTTGCTGGCCGCTTGCAGCAACGTCACGCTGGCGCAGGAAGCACTGCCGGAACTGGTGGTCACCGCCACCCGTATACCGATTCCACCGGAACAATCCGGTAGCGCCATCACCGTTATCACCCAAGACGAATTGGAACAGCGGCAAATCCGCACGGTTGCCGACGCCTTGCGCGATGTGCCGGGCGCCACGGTCAGCCGCAGCGGCGGCCCCGGCACCCTGACCGAAGTCTATCTGCGCGGTGCGGAAACCAACCAAACCCTGGTGCTGATCGACGGGGTGGAAGTCAATAATCCCGATGGCGGCACGTTCGATTTCAACAGCTTACTGGATATGGAAGTCGAGCGGGTCGAGGTGTTGCGCGGCCCGCAAAGCGTGCTGTGGGGCAGTTCCGCCATCGGCGGCGTCATCAACATCGTCACCAGGAGCGCCGAGCGGCCATTACAGGGTAGCGCCCGATTGGAAGGCGGCGGCTTTGCCACTTGGCAGGCCGCCGGCAGCCTCGGCGGACGCGGCGATCAGTACGACGCTTTGTTGAGCGGCGCTTGGCTGGATACGAACGGCTGGTCGGCGGGGAGCGAGTGGCGCGGCAACAGCGAGGACGATGGAGCCAAAATCGGCGCGTTGCTGTTCAAGGGTAGCGTCCGCCCCCGCGACGACCTGGAGCTGACGCTGATCGAGCGTTATACCCGCACCCGTTCAGATTTCGACGCTTTCATCGGCGGCGACCGACGGCCGGTGATCGACAGCAACGACCGGGCCGATCACCGGCAAAACCTGTTGCGCCTGCAAGGCAAATTCAGCCTGTTCGGCGGCGCATGGGAACACCTGCTAGGGATCGCTCGCTACGACATTGACAACACGACCGACAGCGCCGGCTTTGAACCCTTCGACAGCGCCGGCCATTCCAATCAGATCGACTATCAGAGCAACTATTTTCTGAACGCACCCGGTGTAAAACATACCTTCACCTTTCTGGTCAAGGACAAGGAAGATGAAGCGCGCAACACCTATTTCGCCAGCAACTCGATCCGCAACACCGGCGTCGCTTTTCATTACGGCCTCGGTCTGGACGAACGTTTGTTCCTGACCGCCGGGGTGCGGCGCGATTTCAACGACCACTTCGACGACACCAGCGCCTACCGGTTGACCGCCGCCTACCTGTGGCCGGACCTCGGCGGCCGCCTGCACGCCAGCTACGGCACGGCAGTCAAAAATCCAACCCTGACCGAGCTATTCGGCTTCTCCGGCGATTTCCAGGGCAACCCTGATCTGCAACCGGAAGAAAGTCGCGGCTTCGACATCGGCTGGGAACAGGCCTTGCTGGATCGGCGCGCGAAAGTCGACGTGACCGCCTTCGACAACCGCATCGACAACATCATTGTCGGCGCTGGGCGCACGGTGATCAATCTGCCAGGCGAAAGCCGCGCCCGCGGCGTCGAAATCAGCGCCAACGCCGAGCTGACCGCCAACGTGAGCGGAACGCTGGCCTACACCTTCACCGACACCGAAGATACCGACGGTGAGGAACTGCGCCGCCGGCCGCGCCATACCGCCAGCCTGGGCTTGAACTATCGCGTCACCGACCACGCCAAGCTCAATTTAACGGTGCGCCACAGCGGTTCCTTCACCGACACCGCCTTCGACCCCAACACCTTCGTCTCCTATCCGGTCAGGCTCGACGGCTATACCGTGGTCAATCTAGCCGCCAGCTATCAGTTGGACGACCGCTGGCAATTTTTCGGGCGGGTCGAAAACCTGTTCGATGAACAGTATGAGGACGTATTGGGCTACAGCGGCATTGAGCGCGGGGTTTATGTCGGCGCGCGTTATCGTTTCTGAGCGCGCCATGCGGCTTAACCCCACAAGACAGGCGCGCTGGCTGGCGCTCGCGTTGATTCTGTCGCCACTGGGGGCGCTAGGCTTGCCGCGCGCCGCCTCGCTGACGCCGTGCGCCGATCAATATCTATTGGGACTGGCCGATCCCGCCCAGATCGTCGCCGTTTCCAGCAACGCGACTGACCCACGTCAATCGCTATTCGCCGCTGAAGCCAGCCGTTATCCCGCCACGCGCGGCAGCGGCGAGGAACTGGTGGCGCTACGGGTAGAGATGGTGTTGACCGATCGATGGATGCCGTTACGCCTCACCGAACGGCTGGGTCGCTTCGGCATTCGAGTGATTCAAATTCCTCTGCCTGAAACGTGGGACGATATCGCCGCCACCACCCGCACCATCGCCGCCGCATTGGGCCGCTCCGAACACGGTGAGGCGCGAGTGGCGGAAATGGAAGAGCGGCTGGCTCGGCTGGCCGCGCGTCGCCAACCCACCAGCACACCGCCACCAGTAGCCGCTTATTTTTTACCCGATGGCAGCAGCGCCGGTCAGAATACCTTCATCGACGCGGTGTTACAGGCGGCGGGAACCCGTAATCTGGCGGCGACCTTGGGCCGGAACGGCTGGGGAACTTTCAATCTGGAACAACTGGCGAGCGCCGCGCCGGATTTGGTCGTCATGGGATTTTTCGATCAGGGCGGCGACAGTGCGCGGATGGCCTTTGCCCGCCATCCGGTATTCCAACGACTATTGGCGCGCGTGCCCACCATTACCGTCCCGGATCGCTACTGGATTTGTAGCGGCTGGTTTCTGGCTGAAGCCGCCGAATACATCGCGAAACGGCTACCGGCCATACGAGATCGGCCATGACCAATACGGCAATGGCCGAGCACCGACGCTATCAGCGGATCAATCTCGGTCTGGCCATACTGCTGGTCGGCCTGGCCAGCACCGGCCTGCTGCTTGGCCATCTCTCGCTCAATCCGTGGCAGACGCTCAACCATCTGCTCAGTGGCGATGAGCGGCTGGCGGTCATCGTGCTGGAAATCCGCCTGCCGCGCGTGCTGCTGGGCTTGCTGGTCGGCGCTTCGCTGGGCTTGAGCGGAGCCGCGTTGCAGGGCTTGTTGCGCAATCCGCTAGCCGAACCGGGAATCCTCGGCGTCTCGGCCAGCGCCGGTCTAGGCGCGGTGCTAGCGTTGTATTTCGGGTTGGCGCAAGTCACCCTGTGGGCATTACCGGGCTTTGCGTTGCTCGGCGCGCTGCTGGCGACCGCGTTTCTGGCGCTGCTGGCGATCCGCGATTCCAGTCCCTTGTCGTTGATTCTAGCCGGGGTGGCGGTCTCGAGTCTGGCGGTGGCGCTGACCTCGCTGGCGTTGAATCTTGCCCCCAACCCGCTGGCTTTAAGTGAGATGGTGCTGTGGCTGCTCGGTTCGCTGCGCGATCGGGGCTTGTCCGACGTGGTGCTAGCCGCGCCCTTCATGCTGCTCGGCTGGGCTTTGCTGCTGAGCGCGGGGCGAGAACTGGACGCGCTGACCTTGGGCGAAGACGCGGCCCGCAGTTTGGGCGTCGGACTGGGCTGGTTGCGGGCGCGGGTGATCGGCGGCACGGCGCTCGCGGTGGGCGCGGCGACGGCGGTCACCGGCTCGGTCGGCTTCGTCGGGCTGATTGCGCCGCATCTGCTGCGGCCTTGGGTCGGCTATCAGCCCAGTCGCGTTCTACTCCCCGGCGCGCTGGCCGGCGCGGCGCTGCTGGCGGCGGCGGATCTGGCGATTCGCTTGCTCCCGACCCGACAGGAATTGATGCTGGGCGTGGTGACGGCTTTGCTGGGAGTGCCATTCTTCGTCCATTTGTTACTTCGCACCCGGCGGGCGCTGCCATGATGCTGTTGGAAGCGGAGCGAATCAGCGTCGCGCTGGCCGGGCGAACCGTGGTCAGCGGGGTCAGCTTCCGCGCCGCCGCCGGCCAATTGATCGCGCTACTCGGTCCGAACGGCGCGGGCAAAACCACGCTGCTTGCGGCGCTGGCCGGACTGCGGCCATTTCAGGGTAGCGCATGGATTCAGGGCCGGTCGCTAGCCAGCCTGAACCGGCGTGAAAAAGCCCGCGCACTCGCCTATCTGCCCCAAGGCCAAACCGCGCATTGGCCGCTGACCGTGCGCCGCCTAGTCGAACTGGGTCGCTTGCCACATCTGGCCCCGTGGCAACCGCTCGCCGCCACCGACCGGCTGGCGGTGGAAACCATACTGCAACGCACCGGCATCGCGCCGCTGGCTGAGCGACCGTTCGATACCTTGTCCGGTGGCGAGCGGGCGCGCACCCTGCTGGCGCGGGTGCTGGCGGTGGAAGCGCCGCTGGTGCTGGCCGACGAGCCGGTGGCTTCGCTTGATCCCTATCATCAACTGCAAGTGATGGAGCTATTACGCGATTACGCCAACAGCGGCGCGGCAATCATTGTTGTGTTGCACGATTTAACCTTGGCGGCGCGCTTTTGTGATGCCTTGCTGTTGCTGGGGAATGGGGCGCTGGTTGCCTCCGGTTCTCCCGATCACGTCCTGTCCGCCGAACACCTTGCCGCCATCTATCAAATTTCGGCCTTACATGGCGAACAGGACGGCCAGCACTATCTCTTGCCATGGCGACGACAACCAATGGCGCTGGGGACAACTGGATGAACCGAGACATCCGACCACCAGCGGACGCCACCGACCTAAGCCTCGCGGTAGGGTTGGCAATTTCGATGCATATCGGTCTGGCGTATTTACCGGTCGCGTGGCGTCCGATCAGCAGCACGCCCACCGTGCTACGGGTCACGTTGGCCGCCTCGCCCGCGGTCGCCGTCCCTCCACCGGCGCCAGTCACATCCGCCGCGCCGGTCGCTCCGCTTTCTGAAGCGACAGCGCCCGCGAACATTGCGCCTCCACCTACACCAGCCGCGTTGGCTAATCCAGCTCCGGTCGTCAAAGCGCTGCAACCGCAACCCAAGCCGAGAATCAAATCGCAACCGCCGAAGCCAAAGCCAATCAAGCCGGTCGTCGAGCCATCGCCAGCGGCGGCAAGACCACCCCAAGCAACACCGCCGCGCTTGGCTAAATCGAAGCCGACCAAACCCGCTGAGCGATCGCCCGTCGTCGTGAAAACCACGGGCGATGGGCCGAGCCAACGCTTCGAACGCGGCCGCCCGACGCGGATGGAGCAGGCGGCTTCAGCGCCCTTCGCCTCGCCCACGGGCATCAGCGCAAAAACTGCTAGTGGCGGAAAGAAAGCGACCGACAGCAACGCCAACAGTTCGGCGACCGTGACGGCATCGACCCAGCCGGTTCGAGTGGCAACCGTAGCAACGGGCTTGCGCCCTTTACCGGGCAATCCGCCGCCGCGCTATCCGCCACTGGCCCGCCAGCGCGGCATCGAGGGTCGCGTGCTGTTGCGCCTGACCATCAACGCCGTCGGCGGCGTGGAAACCGTCAGCATCGCGCAGAGCAGCGGCAATGCGCTTCTGGATCAGGAAGCGCGGCTAACGGTGGCGCGATGGCGCTTTCAGCCGCCGCAAGGACCAATGCAGGCGGTGGCGCAAGTGCCAATCAGCTTTCGCCTGCAAAATTGAGCAATGCGCTTCACAAAGCGGATTTACTAGCCTGCTTGCGCGCGTACATATCAGTATCCGCCTGTTTGATCAGATCCTCAGCCGAAGCAGCGTCAGCGGGGTAGCAGGCAACACCCACCGCGCCGCCCAGGATACCGTCGGGCAAATCTTTCATATCCACGCTCGTCAACGGCTGGTGTAGGACTCGCTCCAAGCCGGCGCAAATCTGCCGCGCGGTGGCGACATCAGGAATGTTATTGGCCAGCAAGACGAACTCATCCCCCGCGTAACGGGCCACCAGATCGCCAGAACGAACTGACAGGCGCAGCCGTTCGCCGATTTCAACCAGCACCTTGTCTCCCGCCAAGTGGCCGAAGTGATCGTTAACGAACTTGAAGTTATTCAAGTCGATAAAGAATACCGCAAACGGCGTATCATCCGTTTTCCGGCGGTGCTGATGAATCCGGTGATTGATGGTTCGCAGAATTTCTTCCCGGTTGATCAGATCGGTGAGGGTATCCGTTCGCAGCTTGTGCCGCATCTGCCGGAAGCTGGTCGCGAGATCGCCAATTTCATCGTGGCGATCAATGTCCAACGGCGTATCGAGGTGACCCTCGCCCACCGCGCGAGCGGCCTCGGCCAACTGCTTCAAATTGCCGCTGACCCCCCCTAAGATGGTCAGGCCAATCGCCACCGCCACCAGCGCGGCCACGCCGCCAATAATCGCGGTTCGGAGCACATTTTCCGTAACGCCCTGCATGAAATCGCTGCGCGGCACCGCCACCACCATGACCCAATCAAGCCCTGCTCTATCTCTGAGTCGGTCGTAGGCAAACTCAATCATCTCCCCGTTTGAATCGACAAAATGCACGGCGCGGCGCGGTGGCGTCGCTGGCGCATCCAGCGCGTGGCGCACCCGATCAAAGGCTGTCACCTGCAAGGCATCGTTGCTCTCCATGACATTGAGGCGGGCGCTGGCGCCGTCAGGCAGGAGCTTGGTATTGGGGGTGCGTGAGGACGCAATCAGCTTGCCATCCATCTCGGTGATGAAAGCCAGCGCATGTTCGCTGATAGCGAGCTTGCGGACAAACTCGTTGAGCTGGCGTAGCGACACGTCGGTGGCGACGACGCCCGCCAGCGCACCTTGGGCGTCGAGTACACGCCGAGCGCGAGTGGCGACTAGCTCAGCGGTGCGAAAGTCAATGTAGATCGAGGTCCAGCTATAAGAGGGATGGATTTCACCAGATTTATACCAGGGCCTTTCCCGTGGATCGTAAAGCTTGGCCTCCAGCACGGGCTCGGAAAGCGCGCCGTCGATGCCGCTAAACTGGTACAGCGAACGCAAGGCTTTGGCGTCCAATTTGACCCGCAGCTCGCCGTTTTGCCGGGAATGTCGCCACAGACCAAAAAACTCGCCCTGGCGCGTGCCATAGTAAACGTAATTGTTCGGGTCCAAATGCAAAGACGTGGCGATCCAGAACCGAGTCCGCAACGCCTCGAATTGGGTTTCAATCTTTTCAGGGGCGGCCATGCCTTCAGGGAAGGCGGCTTCCAGCACCGCGCTCGAGCCCATGATATGGCGGTCTATCGCTTGTCCAATACGCTCGACCGTCTCGCGCAACAAATGATCGGCCACGGTATCCACTGCTTGGCTGCCCGCGCAATAAGAGAGCCAACCGATCAACGCCGCCACTCCAAGCACCAGCACCACATAGGGCACGGTCAGGGATTGGCGGAAGGAAAGGCGCATGAAAATTCTCAAGGCAAGGAAAACAAACTGAAAAAGGAAGTCAATCCAAATTATAGCGCGCCATGGGACTGGCCCGCGCGATCACATTCAAACCAAAACCGGTACTAATCGACCAAGCCACTCACGTTGGTCTGGCTGTAAATTATGAACGATTGTACGGCCATTCACGGTCAAATCCATGGCTCGCAATTCCTGGCGGCCGTAAATGGCTGGCGTGAAGCGAACCGTATCGCACGGATAATTTCCAGTCTCGGCAATATGCACTTGCAAGCGCTCTCCCTGGATTTCAGCCCTGATAGCGGCGTTACCCCATAGCCCTGTTTCATAGCTCCGCGTTTCCCGATCATCGAGCCCATAGTCAAAACGGGCGGGTTGTTCTCGACAAAATAGGTGTAACTCAACGGCGCTCAAATCCATGAAACCGTTCTGGAGCGGACCGGCGTAATAGGGTATCACGGCTCCGTCGCGCGCGAACAACGGCAACTCATGCAAAGCCGCCGCATACAGGCGTACCTGTCCGCCTTCCACCCACTCGCCCCGGTTGAGGTCAAACCACCAACCCGGTGGCAACCGCACCGGCCGCTCCTGCATTCTCACACCCGCTCGAACGATCTCCACACCCTCGCCATCGCCATACAGAATCGGCGCGACCAGCAGGCTATCGCCGACCAAATATTGATCGTCCAGATCAATATACTCCGAGCCAGAATAGTGATAAAGCAACGGACGCATCACCGGATCGCCGTCCCGCCAGTGGGCAAAAAAGCACTGGTACAGGTAGGGCAACAGCCGATAACGAGTACGGACGACACCACGAATGATCGCCAACGTATCCGGCCCAAACCGCCACGGCTCTTGGTAGCGGGAATACATCATCGAGTGGTTGCGGAAAAACGGAAACAGAAAACCGGCCTGATACCAGCGCACCAGCAATTCGAGGGTGGTGTCGCCCATAAAACCACCCACATCGGGACCGTTAAACGCGATTCCAGACAGGCTTAGATTCAGGGAGCACGGCAACGCCATTCGCAGATGTTTCCAGTTGCTGGCATTGTCGCCGGTCCACACCGCGCTATAGCGCTGGGTGCCGGCGCAGGCGCTACGGGTCAGCAGAAAAGGCCGCCCGTTCGGGTCAATTCCGTCGAAGGCCGCGCGACTGGCCAAGGCCATGAAATGCGCGTACTGGTTGTGATAGCGATCATGCGGAATCGCACCATGATTGAAGCGCATTTCCTCGGTGCGGCTGTAACCGGTGGCCGGATCGTTCATATCGAGCCATGCACCGTCCACCGCGCTGTCTTGCAGAAAATCTCCCAGCCATTCCGCCCACCATTGCCGGGTTTTTGCCAGCGTAAAATCGGGAAATACCGTATCCCCCGGCCATACCTTGCCGACGTAATCGCGGCCGCTGGCGGTCTGGCAGAACACGCGCCGCGCCCGACCACTGTCGTAGACCGCATAACCCGGTTCATATTTTACGCCGGGATCGACGATGGTCACGGCCCGGATACCCAGCGCCTTCAAATCGCGGTTCAGTCCGGCCGGATCGGGAAAATCCACTCGATCCCAGGTAAACAGCCGATAGCCATCCATATAATCGATGTCGTACCACAGCGCGCTGACCGGCAGATCGGCGGCGGTAAATTGCGCGAGCAACTCCCGAAATTCCGCCTCCGACTGATAGCTCCAGCGACATTGGTGATGGCCTAGCGCCCACAGCGGCGGCAGCGGCGCTCGCCCGGTTAACGCGGCGTACCGGCGAACCACCCGCGGCAACGTCGGGCCGGCCAGCGCATAAACATCCGTGTTTCCGCCTAGAAACTGACACCAAAACTGCCCGCGCTCCGTCTCGCCGACATCCATCAAGGCACGGCCCGGATTGTCGAAAAACAGCGCCAAAAACTGCCCTTTGATGTTGAAAATGACCAGCGGAATGGCCACATAGCTGGGATCGTAATTGTCATGGGCGTAGCTGTGCCGGAATACCGCCACCACATCGACGGTTAGAAAATCCATGCTATCGCCCAGCTTATTGAGTCGCTTGGTGCGCTCGCCGAAGCCATAACAGCCCCGCACATCGCTCAAGGCGAAGTTCAGGAACAGGTTTTCCTCACAAACCCCAATACCGGCGGCAACAGTCGCCAGCGCGACCCCGGCCATCTCCAGATGCAGGCGGGTAGCTTCCAACACCATCCGGCCACCTTCCGCCTCGAATGTGACCATCCCTTCAGTTTGGCGCGGAGCCAGAGTTTGCCCGGTTCGATAGGCTGGCATTACGGCATCCGAATGCTGGCGCGAATCGTCCACGCGCGCATTCTCTATTCGCAATCGCAAGCACCCTTCCGCAACCGCATCACAACCGACCCGTAACCGCATGCCAGCACCGGTCAATTCGACCGTATCACCCACGATCATTAAAGTATCAGGGTAGTCGAAATTGAGCGGATGGATTTTTTGATCGAAAAACATTGAAAGGACTTTGAGGTTAAATTTCTCGATAGCCTTCGATTCAAAGTTTAAGGCTGGCCGAGGGCTTTGGCAGTCTTTGTTTTATTCTCCGCCAGTAGCTGCGCCAGTTCGGTCGGGGGAACGTAACCAGGAATCATCTCCCCGGATTCCAGAATGATGCTGGGCGTACCCCGCACGCCTAATTTCTGACCGAGTTCATATTCGGTCTTCACTGGATTGTCGCAGCTCTTGAGTTCGATGGTTTCACCACGTTTGGCTTTAGTCATTGCATTTTGCCGGTCGTCCGCACACCAGACCGCCACTGCTTTTTTGTAAGAGTCGGAGTCGATACCCTCACGGGGGAACCAAAGATAACGGACCTTGATACCCTCCTTGTTGTAAGCGCTCATTTGAGTGTGCAGCTTGCGGCAGTAACCACAGTCGATGTCGGTAAAAACCGTCACCGTGTGTTTGACGGGGCCTTCCGGACTGAAAACGACCATATTGTTTTCGCCGATCGCATCAATCGCTTTACCGCGTAATTCACCGCGCCGGTTTTCAGTCAAATTGTCAAAGGAGCTTAGGTTCACAATTTCACCCTCGACCACAAAGCGCCCGTCCTCGCTCAGATAAAGCACCTGCCCACCGATAACCACTTCGTAAAGTCCTGGAACAGGGGTCGTGGCAAAGCTATCAACCTTTTGCCCCTTTAAGGCTGTTTGTAGTTGAGTAAAATCGGGATGCTTGGCGGCGGGCGCCGTCGTGGAACTGGCCGTCGGAGGGGCGTCGGCGGGCGTCGGCGTTGAAGCGGGATCGGCGGCGGCCAACGCGCCGGTGGCATAGAACACAGCAGCGATCAACAATAACTTATGCATCTTTCAATACCTTATTCATGGCGACAGAATGATTGATTCAGAGCGACGGCGTCCGTCAGAGTTCCAAAACGACCGGTTGAAACTTGAAACACTAGGCCAGCCCTAACCCGTAAAATCCACCCACATGCTACACCGACAGGATTTTCATTTCGACTTACCGCCCGATTTGATCGCCCAACAACCGCTGGCTCGCCGCGCCGATAGTCGATTGCTGACTTTAGACGGTGCGACCGGCCAACTCGGCGACCGGCTATTCCATGAATTGCCAGCGCTGTTGGCTCCCGGCGATTTGCTGGTGTTCAACGATACCCGCGTCATCCCCGCGCGCTTATACGGCCGCAAGGCCAGCGGCGGACGCATTGAGTTGCTGGTGGAACGGCTGCTGGACGACCAGCGGGCGTTGGTGCAGATTCGCGCCAGCAAAGCGCCAAAGTCCGGTACGCTCTTGCGGCTGGACGCTGGCTTCACCGCTATCGTTCTCGACCGGCGCGATAACCTCTTTGAGATTCGCACCGACGGGGACCAACCGTTGCTGGCCTTGCTGGAACACTATGGCCAGATCCCGTTGCCCCCTTATATTACCCGCCAACCCACTGGCCAGGATGCCGAACGCTATCAAACGGTTTATGCCCGTCACCCCGGCGCCGTGGCGGCGCCTACCGCCGGCCTGCATTTCGACGAGGCATTGCTGGAACGAATTGCGGCCATGGGCGTTGCAAGCGCCTTTATCACCCTGCACGTCGGAGCCGGCACCTTTCAACCGGTACGGGTGGAGCGGGTCGCGGAACATCTCATGCACGCCGAAGCCATCGAGATCCGCGCTGAAGTTTGCGAACAAATCCTAGCGGCCCGGAACCGGGGCGGACGGGTGGTCGCGGTCGGCACTACCGCGGTCAGAGCACTGGAAGCGGCGAGCGACGAGCGGGGCGTTCCTCGACCCTGGCGCGGTGAAACTCGCATTTTTATCTATCCCGGTTACCGTTTCCGGTGCGTGGATGCCTTGATCACTAATTTCCATTTGCCGGAATCCACCTTGTTGATGCTGGTGGCCGCCTTTGTCGGGCGCGCTGCTATTATGAACGCCTACCGCCATGCAATCGAGCAGCGTTACCGTTTCTTCAGCTACGGCGACGCCATGTTTCTAACTCGCCATCCGAGCTCCTGAACGAATTTGGCCTGTTTTGGTCCGAACACCGGCGCGGACAGGCTTGCAATTTACGCCAGCGCACCCCTACAGTTGTCAAAATTGCCTCAACGGAGTGTCGCCATGAAACGAATATTTCTTTTTGTCATCACCAACCTGGCGGTGGTCTTCCTTCTTGGCATCGTCGCCCGGCTGTTGGGGGTGGATCGCTTTCTAAACGAGTCTGGCCTCAATCTTACCAGCTTGCTGGTTTTCGCCGCGATCTTCGGCATGGGCGGTTCGTTGATCTCGCTATTGATGTCGAAGTCAATTGCCAAGATGTCGGTAGGGGCGCAGATTATCGAGCAGCCACGCACCCAGACTGAGCGCTGGCTGGTCGATACTGTCCAGCGCCAAGCGCGGGCGGCCGGAATCGGGATGCCGGAAGTGGCGATCTACGATTCACCGGAACCGAACGCCTTCGCCACCGGAGCCAATCGCAATGCGGCGTTGGTCGCCGTCAGCACCGGCCTGTTGCAACAGATGGACGCCGAAGAAGCGGAAGCGGTGCTCGGCCACGAGGTTAGCCACGTCGCTAACGGGGACATGGTGACCTTGGCTTTGTTGCAGGGGGTGCTTAACACCTTCGTTATCGCGCTGTCGCGGGTAATCGGCTCGGTGGTGGACCAAACTCTGTCTCGCAGTAACGAAACGTATCGCGGCCCTGGCATCGGCTACTACATCACCAGCATGGTGTTGGAGCTGGTGTTCGGCTTCCTGGCGTCACTCGTCGTGATGTGGTTCAGCCGCTATCGTGAATTTCACGCCGACGCCGGCGGCGCTCGGCTGGCCGGTCGCGACAAAATGATCGCCGCGCTGGAGCGCTTGCGGCAACTGCACGAACCGTCCCAATTGCCTTCGCAGATGGCGGCGTTCGGCATCAACGGCGGATTGGGGCAAGGGTTGCGTAAGCTATTGACGACCCACCCGCCGTTGGAAGAGCGGATCGAGGCGCTGCGGCGACAAGCCTGACAGCGGCGACGATCGACTGCCGCGATGGCGCCACCGTCGCGGCAGTCATCCCACAGCGGAACTCAACCAGCATACTGCCGGAAATCGAAGTCGAGTCCGGGACCCGGTTCAGCGACCATGCTCCCTTGCACCAGGGTGACGCCGAACTGCCAGATGCTGGCCATTTGCGGCGCCGTCGCCACGCCGGCCGCCACGACACGAACTCTCAATTCCTGCGCTTGCTCGGTCAGCATCGTCGCCATCGCCCGACGGCTGTTTTCATCCTTGGTTTTGGTCAAGCGTTCGATCAGGCTGCCGTCGATCTTGATGTAATCCGGCATCATTTCCTTTAGCAAGCGATCAGAATGGGGCCTACCGCCGAAATGGGACAAAGCGACCCCGCAACCCAAATCCCGCAAGCGGCTACGCAGCAGCTTCGCTTCTTCGAAATACTCCTCGGCGTCCTCTTCCTTGATCTCCAAAACCAAGTGCTTACCCGGTAGTCGGCTGTCTTTGACACGCTTCCCAATCCAATCAAAAAATTCTTTATCCAATATAGAGTTGTGAGAAACTCGCACAAACAAAATCGGAGGGTTGACCCCGACTTTCTGAACTTCCATCAGGATGGATAACCCGCGGATAATCGCCCATTTATCGAGCGCGCCCATCGCGCCATAACGCACCGCGACGGCAGACAATTTATCGACCGGCTGCGGGGTCCCGCCCGCTTCATCCAGGATGTGAAGATAAACTTTGTAGCGCGCTTCCTCGGCGTTTTCAAAACTGACGATGGGTTGATAGCTCAGGCTCAACCCGCCCTTGGTCAGCGCATCGCGAATCTGGCGGATGACCGCTTCGTCCTGTGGGCTGATTCCCCCTTTCTTTTCCTGTTTCGGGGGGGTGTAGATCTCGACCTGATTGCCGCCCTTTTGCCGGGCCATCTCGCAGGCGCGATCGGCGTTCGACAGAATTTGCATGGCGCTTTCTTCGCCGTTCTTGGCCTTGTAGACACCGATGCAACAGGTGGTGGTGAACATTTTGCCAGCGATTTGAAACGTGTGTTCGGCGATGGCCGCACAGATGCGCTCGGCGATGACAATCGGGTTGGTGGGAGACCCCGCCGGCAAAAAAACCGCGAATACCCCGCTGGCGAAATGCGCGGCAATATCTTCAAACGAGAGCAAACTTTTGATTAAGTTGGCAGCTTCATGCACGAAGTGATCAACCGCTTCAAACCCTATGGCATAGCGGATGGCGGCATAGTCGGTAAACAGCACATACAATATGCTGCCATCGTGGCCGATCTCCAGCGTCTCGAGGAAAAATCGGCGATTGTACAGACCGGTGGCGTTATCGTACCTGAGCAACTCCTCCAGCTGCTGGTTATAAACCTGTTTCTCCGGCGCGGCATCTCGTACGATGATTTGTGTGCACGGCTCGTCGTTCATTCGGGTGGGAGCGCACTCCAGCAGGATCGGGAGCGTTTGTCCGTTGCTGCGCACCCCGACCAGCTCGACCGGCTGCACCGCCTTACCGGAACGAATACTGGTACGCATGACGCTCTTTAGCGCCGCCCGATAAGCGGGCGGCACCATGTGCACCAATTGAATCTGGGCCAAATCCTCTTTGCGCTGATAATTGAAAAGCCGCAGATAGGCGGGATTGGCATAAATGTGAACGCCTTCGTGAATGTAGGCGATCGCTTCCTGGGTGTTTTCCAATAGAGCCTGGGTACGGTTTTCGCTCTCTTTGTACCGGGTTTCGAACGATTGGCCTTGTTTGCGCGCCCGTAAGTGAGTCAACTCTTTCCGCACCACGGCTCTCAGATGATCGGCGTCTTCGAGGTAGAAAAAGTTGTCGGCTCCTTCATCCAGTAGCCGGGCCGGTTGGTAGGCCGGACGGTGTTTCTCATCCACCATGGCGATAATCGAAATGGCCTGCTCGGATCCAGCGACCAGCGTCCTTACTTCAGCCAGGGGGAGAAAGCCATCGGCCAGTCGCGGCAAAACCAAATCCAAGGGTTGATAATCAATGGCGTTGCGCACTTCCTCGGTCTTGGCGGCTTCGGTTATTTCAAGTTGGTGGCCATCCTCCCGCAACGTCTTGACAACGAATTCGATATCGGATTTCGAATGATCAATGATCAGTAAATTAATGATGGAAGGCTCAGACACGTACCCCAACCTCTGCTCATGATCCAAAATTTCGATTCCAAGCGGGATCTTACGATGCTACTGCTAGAGCGCCCATATCGGCGTCTTGGCTGATTGTCCCGGTTCTTCCCGTACCAGCCGGGGTACCAAATAGCCCGGCAACCGCTGCTGAAGCTGCGTGATGATAGTGGACGCCTTAATTTCGTCCACCTCATAATGGGCCGCGCCGCGCACGCGATCAAGCAAATGCAAATAGTAGGGCAAAACGCGGGCCGCGAATAAGGCTTCACTCAGTTCCACCAGCGTCGGTATCTCATCATTAACCCCGCTTAATAATACCGATTGATTCAATAGTGTAACACCAATCTGTTCCAATCGCTCCAGAGCCGCGCGTACTTCATCATCAATTTCTCGGGGATGGTTGGCGTGGATCACCAATACTAATGGCAACTTAGCGCCAGACAGCGTCTCTAGCAAACCCGCATCCACTCGTTCCGGTAAGGCGATCGGTTGTCGGCTATGAATGCGCAAGCGGCGCAAGTGGGGAATTTGCTCTAGCGCCGCTAACAAGGCTTCCAACCGTCGATCCGACAGCGACAAGGGATCGCCGCCACTCAAAATCACTTCGTGGATGCTGCTGTCACGGGCCAAATAATTCAGCGCTGGCCGCCATTCTTCCACGCCGGCGTGGATCTCTCCATAGGGAAATTCCCGCCGAAAGCAATAGCGACAATGTATAGCGCAGGCGCCAGTCACCACCAGCAACGCCCGGCCCTGGTATTTGTGGAGCACGCCCGGCGCCACCTGGCTAGACCGATCGCCAACTGGATCAGCGATAAACCCAGCGACTGGCGTCAATTCCGCGGCCAGCGGCAAAACCTGTCGCAACAGCGGATCGTGAGGGTCACCCTTGCGCATCCTGGCGACGAACCCGCGCGGCACGCGCAGGGGAAATTGCTTGGCCGCCGCCCGCGCCGCCGGCAACAGCTCCAGATCCAGTTCCAATTCCCTTAGCAGTTCCGCTGGATCGCTGATCGCGCGGGCCAGCTCCTGCTGCCAACGGGACACCTGACGCGCATTGGTTTTTACCAGTATCATATTACGTTTTTACTTAATCCTTTTATCCAAGGCGAATGCTGCATGGCAACCTATAGTACCAACGAATTCAAGAGTGGATTGAAAATCATGCTGGATGGCGATCCTTACGCCATCGTCGAAAACGAGTTCGTCAAGCCCGGTAAGGGCCAGGCGTTCAACCGGGTCAAGGTACGTAACTTGAAAACCGGACGGGTGATCGAACGCACCTTCAAGTCCGGCGATACCGCTGAAGGCGCCGATGTGGTCGATGTCGAACTGCAATATCTGTATAACGATGGCGAATATTGGCATTTCATGGACCCACAAAGCTACGAACAGTTGACCGCTGATGCCGCCGCGATGGGGGATGCCGGAAAATGGCTCAAGGAAGAAGCGATCTGCCAGGTGACGCTATGGAACGGGGTGCCGCTGAGCGTGGCGCCACCCAACTTTGTCATCATGACCATCGTGGAAACCGATCCAGGGCTGCGCGGCGATACTTCCGGCGGCGGCGGCAAGCCGGCTACCCTGGAAACGGGGGCCGTCGTCCGTGTGCCCTTGTTCGTGCAAAGCGGCGAAGTCATCAAAGTCGATACCCGCACCGGCGACTATGTATCCCGCGTCAAGGAGTAGGCGCGGCGGGTAACGAGGCCATCCGTGCCCTTCTCGTCCTTGTGGCGCCCTAGCGCGCCGTTGGCCACCCTGCGCTTGCGGGCTGAATTGCTGGCGCAAATTCGCGCTTTTTTCCTCGCCCGCGGGGTGCTGGAAGTCGAAACCCCGGTATTGTCCGCCGCCGCGATCACCGATCCTCATCTCGCTAGCTTTAGCACGCGCTATTTTGGGCCAGGACCGCATCATGGCGGGATGTTGTACCTGCATACTTCGCCAGAATTTCCGATGAAGCGCCTGTTGGCGGCGGGCAGCGGTTGCATCTACCAGATCGCGCGGGTATTCCGCGATGGCGAAGCCGGCCGGCGTCACAACCTGGAATTCACTTTGCTGGAATGGTATCGACTCGGTTTCGACCATCACCGTTTGATGGACGAAGTAGCGGAACTCGTGACTCAATTGCTGGCCGATCGGATGGCCTTGGGCCGCCCGGAACGGTTGAGCTACGGCGAGTTGTTCCAACAGTACTTGGCGCTGAATCCGTACCGAAGCAGCATCTCTCAATTGGCCGCTTGCGCCGAGGCGCGGAACGTCTCGATTCCCGCCGGGATGCCGCCCGACGATCCTGATCCCTGGCTAGACCTGTTGTTAACCCATTGCCTCGAACCGCGATTGGGGCTGGGACGGCTCAGCTTCATCTATGATTATCCCGCCTCGCAAGCGGCGCTGGCCCGATTACGGCCGGGTGATCCACCGGTCGGCGAGCGTTTTGAGTTATATTTAAATGGGATCGAACTCGCCAACGGCTTTCACGAGCTGGGCGACGCCACCGAACAACGCCGTCGGTTTGAACAGGAAAATGCCAGCCGTCAGGCGCTCGGCTTGCCGCGCATGCCGGTCGATAATCGACTGCTTGCGGCGCTAGAATCCGGCTTGCCGGACTGTGCGGGGGTAGCGCTCGGTCTCGACCGGCTGGCGATGTTGGCGGTGGGCGCCCGTTCACTGACCGAGGTGCTGGCGTTTCCACTGGATCGCGCCTGAATGAGGCCCTTCAGATCGGCGGCAGCGCCTCGCCCAGGCATTGTCCCAAGCGTTGTCCCATGCGTAGCACCCCACTGGCCTGAACCCGCGGCTCCCAATCCACCTTGTCCCGACCAAACAGTAGGATCACGGTGGATCCCATGTTAAACCGGCCCAGTTCCACCCCTTTATCAAGCTTTATAACGCCAGCGCCAGTCGAAGGATAAGTCCAACAGCGGATGGCTGTGCCCAACGGCGGCGTGATCGCTCCGGCCCACACCGTTTCGATAGAGGCGACATTGATGGCCCCAACCAGCACCACCGCCATCGGACCCGCCACCGTATCGAACAGGGCGATTACTCGCTCATTGCGGGCGAATAAATCAGGCACCATTCGGGTCGTCAGCGGCGAAACGCTGAACAACCGACCGGGCACATGCACCATTTGTCGCAATTGGCCCGCCAACGGCATGTGAATTCGGTGGTAATCGCGCGGCGAGAGATACAAGGTCGCGAAAGCCCCATCCAGAAAGGGCAATGCCCGTTCCTTCTCGCCGCCCAGCAATGCCGTCAGGGAAAAGGCATGGCCTTTAGCTTGCAACAAGGTATCAGCTTGCGCCTTGCCGATCTGACTCACCGCACCGTCCACCGGACTGCACACCACCTGATCGCCGACCGCCACCGGCCGCGCTCCCGGCTTGAGCGCCCGCGTGAAAAAGGCGTTGAAATCGGGATAGGCGCTGGCGTCGGGCTCCAGCGCCTCGTTTAAATCGACTTGAAAACTCCGTATAAATCGCCGAATCAACCTGTCCTTGAACCAAGATAGCCGTATCCGCGTCAAGCGATAGGTCAGACGGGTCAATAACCGCTGCGGCAACAGATACTGCGGCAGGTTGCGCAGCTGATCGCTCAAGGTTGCGGTGACCGTAGTCATGATCGGATCGGGCATGAGTTTGAGTCCGACGGCGGGCAACGTGAGGAGAATACGGCCCCGTCAAGGCGCGGCGGCGCGAATTTTCAGAAAATCCGCCGCCATTTGTTCCGGGTTTTGTGGCGGGGTAAAGATGGCGCGCGGGCGTGCGGCCGGGTCGATCAGGATGATCGTCGAAGTATGATCCATCGTATAGTTAGCCGAATTTTCAGCGCTGGAACCACGTTGATAAAACACCCGCAACGGCTTGGCCAATCGGTCCAATTCCGCCGGCGGACCGGTCACCCCTTGAAACTTCGGATTGAAATAAGTCACGTATTCCCGCAACCGCTCCGGCGTATCCCGTTGCGGATCCACCGAGATAAAAAGGTAAGCCGTATTGCCGTCGGCCCCTTGCGCAGCGAGCAGTTTCTGCAAGCGATCCAATTCGACGAGCGTCAGCGGGCAGACATCCGGGCAATAGCTGTAACCGAAATAGAGAAAGGTCCATGACCCCTTTAAGCTATCGCGGGTGAAGGCTTGACCGCTGTGGTGGATCAGGTGGAAATCATCCGCCAGCTGAAAATCCTGCAAATAGATTCCAGCGATCTCGGGAGCTGGCGGGGCTCGACGCCCGAACAGCCGTTCGCCCAGCACCACGCCCACCAGCAGCGCCAACACACCGATCAATGCCAGCCCGATCACCGTCGCACGGTGGCTCATCATTCCTGCGCCTCAATGCCAAATCTTAAGAACAATAGCCGTTGTAACGAATGCATCCAACAGTTGTCAGCGAGCATATCCGGTTTGCCGTTGAAACGGTAGAATTTGCTAATTTTGCCGTGGCTAAACCACCCATTCGAATCTAGCGAACCGACGCGGTTTGGCCTATTCATGGATGGCTGCGCTCCCCTGCTCCCCTTTTCCGTTTGGAACAAGGGCCTCCACCGGAACTCTCGATCCCGATGACGACTGATGACGCTGTTGCTTACCTCCACACCATTCGCGACTTAATACGCTGGGGCGCCAGCCGTATGAACGAAGCGGGCTTGCACTTCGGTCACGGCACTGACAACGCCATTGATGAGGCGGCCACCCTCGTCCTGCACGCGCTGCATTTACCCCCGGATCTACACGCTGACTATTTTCAGTCACATTTGACGCCTAGCGAAAAGCAGGCGGCGCTTGACTTGCTGGCTCGTCGCATTAGCGAACGCAAACCAGCCGCTTACCTGACGCATCGCGCCTGGTTTATGGGTTTACCTTTTTACGTGGACGAACGGGTCTTGGTGCCCCGCTCGCCGCTGGCCGAGTTGATCGAACGGCATTTTTCGCCCTGGCTGTCCGATAACCGCAAGGTGGCGAACATTCTGGATTTGGGCACGGGAAGCGGCTGCATTGGCATTGCCTGCGCCTATGCTTTTCCCGACGCCCACATCGATGTGGCGGATATCTCCACCGAGGCGTTGGATGTCGCCCGCCGCAACGTCAGCGAGCATGGTTTGGAAGATCAGGTCGAAATCATCCAGTCCGACTTGTTTTCGGCCCTGAAAAGTCGCCGCTACGACATCATTATCAGCAATCCCCCGTACGTCGATCTGGCGGAACTGGATACCTTGCCGGATGAATATCACCACGAGCCACGGCTGGGATTAGCGGCTGGCGCCGCGGGGCTGGATGTGGTGGCGGAAATATTGAGTCAGGCCGTCGATTATTTACGGCGCGACGGATTACTGATCGTCGAGGTCGGCAATGCTCAATATGCTTTATGCGAAGCATTTCCCGACATCCCTTTTACCTGGTTGGAATTCGAACGGGGTGGCGAAGGAGTTTTTTTATTGAATACCGGACAATTACGCGGCCATGGCGCATCGTAGCAAGTAAGCCTCCCCGCCTCCGCCGATCAATCAGCCGCTCGCTTGATTGCAACCGCACGCTTGAGTGCCGTAACCTAATTTTCTTCTCACCTAGCCGGCCCACTGGCTCGCATCGCTGGGCGATCACCGCCAGTATTTGACTGGCGCGGGGCCGCGCGAACTAGAAGCCATGCCTTCTTTCAGCCGGTAGCAGAGTTTTCTCAAATTGTTGCTCACGCCAACCGCATCTATTAGGGTATTTAATCGTAAATTTTGTATTACCTGAGATTGCGCAATGAAAAATTCATCGTCTAAATATTACATATATCTATCAATAGAATAAATTTTGATACTTATCTTGATACAAATAGTAATTGATTCAAGGCTATTCTTGTCTATCATTTAGTCATAGACCTAGCTATATAGAAGGACTACTCTACCGCCACGGCGTGATGGATCAGGAGCTTAGTCCACGATCATTTTGATCGGGATCGGCTCCGAATCTTATTATTTTTAAGGAGCCGCCGCCATGATTAACGATTCACTATCATTTACCGGCGATCTCGAACAATCAGCCGCAACCGCCAGTACCCCCTCGCTCTGGAAAATCCTGGTGGTCGATAATGACGCCGGAGTGCATAACGTCACCCGACGCATCCTGCGCGACCGACATATTTTCGGGCGACCGCTGCAACTGCTACACGCCTACGACAGCCAGCACGCACGCGCCCAGTTACGCGAGCATCCCGACATTGCGGTCGCTCTGTTGGATATCGTGATCGAAACCGATCAGGCTGGCCTCGAGCTAGCCCGATACATCCGCGACGGTCTGGGTTTGCTGGAGTGCCAGATCATCTTGCGTACCAGTCATCCGGGCCACGCCCCGAAACTGGCGGTCATCAACGAATACGACATCAACGACTATCGCACCAAGGCCGAACTGACGCCCACCCGACTGATGACCACCATCAGCACGGCGTTGCGCTCCTACGCCCAACTGCGCACCCTAGCCGAATACTGGCGCGAGTTGCTCGAAACCAGCGGGCGGGCGCAATTAATTTTATATTCCATGAGCGACGCCGTAATTGCCACCGATATCAACGGCATCGTGCATTATCTCAATCCAGCCGCCGAAGCACTCGTTGGCCGCGTCACCGCAGTGCAGGGACGACCTTTGGGCGATGTCTTTCAGATCGTTAACGAGCAAACCGGCCAGACAGCGCCAGATTTGATCCACCCCTGTTTGCAAGAAGGGAACACCATTCGATTAAACGATCACTCGATACTGATTGGTGGTGATGGGCGGCAATACGGGATTGATGGTTCGGTCGCGCCCGTCAAAGGATGGGATGGCCAGGTGCTGGGCGCGATTCTGACGTTTCATGATGTAACAGCAAACCGCCAACTGACCCGCCAGCTGACGCACGCTGCTACCCATGATGCGTTGACCGGTCTAATCAATCGACCCGAATTCGAGCGGCGGTTGGAGCAAGCCTTGGCGAGCACCCGACAATACGGCATCCATCATGCTTTATGTTATCTGGATTTGGATCAATTCAAATTCGTCAATGACACGGCTGGGCATGCGGCGGGTGATGAATTACTTAAACAAATCAATGTATTGTTATCAGGAATGTTTCGGGAGCGCGACGCCTTCGCCCGTATAGGCGGCGATGAGTTCGGGCTATTATTGGAACATTGCCCCTTGGATCGCGCTCAGCTTATCGCTCAGACCGTGGTGGGCCATATTCGAGAATATCGCTTTCACTACGACAATCGTATCTACCAGATCGGGGTTAGCATCGGCTTGGTGCCGATCACTGCTGAAACGCGGGATATCGCGCAATTGCTGGCTCAGGCCGATAGCGCCTGCTACATGGCCAAGGAAAAGGGACGGAATCGCGTCTACATTCCTCAGCTCACAAGCGGCGAAACCGGCGCGCGCCATGGTGAAATTCTCGGCGCCGCCGGCTTACGCGATGCTCTGGAGCAAGGCTGGTTTCGGCTTTACTATCAGCCTATCATGCCGTTAGCCCAAACCGCTGCTGATCCGGTCAGTCACGAAGCCCTACTCCGGGTGGTTTATAAAAACAATCCATCTCAAAACAATGAATTGTTATTGCCAACGGCCTTTATCCCCGCAGCCGAACGCCATGGCCTGATGGGCGCCATCGACCGTTGGGTCATTCAAACGGCCTTCCAGGGCTACGCTCAGGGGATCGGCCGAACCGGCGCTCGGATCGATATCAACTTGTCTGGGAATTCCCTCAGCGATAAAACCCTGTTTGAATTCATTGAAGGCCAATTTGTCAAATATGCGTTGCCCCCGACCCAGGTCTGCTTTGAGATCACTGAAAGCGTCGCCATCCAAAACCTGCACCAAACGCTGGATCTGGCGGCGGCGATCAAACATCACGGCAGCCAGTTAGCTCTGGACAATTTCGGCATCGGCATGTCTTCCTTCCATTATCTCAAGACCCTGCCAGTGGATTACCTTAAAATAGATGGCAATCTAGTCAACGATATGATTGAAAACCCGAGCAATTGCGCGGTGGTGGCGGCTATCAATCAGATAGGCCACGCCATGGGGATCCAGACGGTTGCCGAATATGCCGATAGTCCGGCGATCATTGAGCGCTTACGCGAACTGGGCGTCGATTACGCGCAAGGTTATTTTCTTGGCCGGCCAACCCCCTGGGGTCAATCCTTATGAACACCGCCATCGTTTTTGACCAGGCCCTGATCCGTAAATACGACAAAGCTGGCCCCCGTTATACCTCTTACCCGACCGCCGTGCAGTTCCACCCGGGGTTCGATCAAGTGGCCTATCAGGAACAGGCGCGAGCCAGCAACGCTACCGGCAAGCCGCTGTCGCTTTATCTTCACATCCCGTTCTGCGATACGGTCTGTTTTTACTGCGCCTGCAACAAGATCATCACCAAGAACCGCCGCCATACCGCGCCTTATCTCGATCATTTGTACCGAGAAATAAAGCTCCAAGGCCAGTTGTTCGACCAAAATCGGCCCGTGACGCAACTGCACTGGGGCGGCGGCACGCCGACTTTCATTAGCGCCGCTGAAATGCGCGAGCTGATGCGAGTCACTGGCGAATATTTCCATCTGCTCAACGACGACAGCGGTGAATATTCCATCGAAATCGATCCGCGCGAAACCGATGAGGGCACTATCGCGCTGCTGCGGAAATTGGGTTTCAACCGGCTCAGCTTAGGTGTGCAGGATTTCGATTCCGCCGTGCAAAAGGCGGTCAATCGCATTCAATCCCGCGAAATAACCTTGAAAACGATGGACGCCGCCCGGCGCGAGGGCTTCAAATCCATCAGCGTGGATTTGATCTATGGCCTGCCCTTGCAAAGCGTCGTTAGCTTCGCCCGCACCCTGGATGAAATTATCACCCAAAACCCTGACCGGATTTCGGTGTTCAACTATGCGCATCTGCCCGATCTTTTCAAAACCCAGCGCCAGATCGACGCCCATGCGCTGCCGCTCCCAGCGGTCAAGCTAGAAATTCTCAAAAACACGATTGAACAATTAAGCGCCGCCGGTTACCTGTATATCGGCATGGATCATTTCGCCAAGCCGGGCGATGAATTGGCCACGGCGCAGCAAAACGGCACTTTGTATCGGAATTTCCAGGGCTACAGCACCCACGCCGACTGCGATCTGATTGGTCTGGGCGCAACGTCCATTGGCATGGTCGGAGATAGCTACAGCCAGAATTTGAAAGGGCTGGAAGACTACCACGCTCGCCTGGACCGTAATCAGCTGCCAGTATTTCGCGGCGTGCGACTGGATGCTGATGACCGCGCGCGGCGGGCGGTCATCACCGATTTGATTTGTCACTTCCGCTTAGAATTCGCCGCCATCGAGCAGCAATACAACATCCGTTTTGAAGATTATTTTGCCGTGGATCTGGCCGAGCTCTCAGGCTTGCAAGCGGATGGTTTAGTCGCCATCAGCCCTACCGGCATCGAGGTACTGCCGCCGGGACGGCTGCTGATCCGCAATATCTGCATGGTCTTCGACCGGTACTTGCGGGAAAGCCGGCAACAACGTTTTTCTAAAGTGATTTGATTAAGCGACTGCCAGCCTGGACCAAACGCCCTCTCGTGAGAGCGATTTTTCCCTGATTGGCTTGTTCTGGCGGGAAATTTCAGCTAATTGTTAGCGGTTAATGGCGATTCCCGCCACCTGTATCCAAGATAAGCATCGTGATTGAGGAGAAGAGTCATTATGACGAACAAATTTAGTCGCCACATTCTGAGCGCCGCCGTGACCACGATCCTCCTGGGTCTGGGCAGCGTGGCGCAAGCCGCCGAGGACACCATCAAGATTGCACTGGCTGGTCCGACCACCGGCCCAGTCGCGCAGTACGGCGACATGCAGATGATGGGCGCTAAGATGGCGGTCGAGCAGATCAACGCCAAGGGCGGCGTCAACGGCAAGAAGCTGGAAGCTGTAGTGATGGACGACGCCTGCGAACCCAAGCAAGCGGTTGCCGTCGCCAACCAGATCGTCAATCAGAAAATCAAATTCGTGATCGGCCACCTGTGTTCCGGCTCGACCCAGCCCGCGTCCAAGCTGTACGAGGATGAGGGCATCTTCATGATCACCCCGGCGGCCACCAACCCGGCCATCACCCAGCAAAAATACAAGATGGTGTTCCGCACCATCGGCACCGACGACCAGCAAGGCCCAACGGCGGGCAAATACATCGCGGGCACGGTCAAGCCAAAGAAACTGGCGGTTATCCACGATAAACAGCAGTACGGCGAGGGCATCGCCAAGGAAGTGGATAAAACCGTCAAAGCCGCCGGCATCACGCCCGTTCTGTTTGAAGGCATCAACAAGGGCCAGACCGACTTTTCCGCCCTGATCACCAAGATGAAGAAAGACGGTGTGGATTTCGTCTATTACGGCGGCTATCACCCGGAACTCGGCCTGCTGCTGCGGCAATCGCGCGAACAAGGCTTTGATGCCAAATACATGGGGCCGGAAGGCGTCGGTAACAAAGATATCAGCGCTATCGCCGGTCCAGCTTCCGAAGGGTTGCTGGTGACCTTGCCCGCCGATTTCAGCGCCGATCCGGCCAACGCCGATCTGGTCAAAGCTTTCAAAGCCAAGAATGAAGACCCCACCGGCCCGTTCGTGATGCCCGCCTACGCGGGCGTTCAGATCATCGCCGATGCCATCAAGGCCACCAAGATCGAAGATGCGGTCAAGATCGCCGATTACGTCCGCAAGAACAGCTTCCAGACCCCCATTGGTAAAGTCGCGTTCAAGGACAATGGCGACCTGAAGGAGTTCGAGTTCGTCATCTTCAACTGGCACGCCGACGCCACCAAGACCCCGGTCAAATAAGCAGATGAGCCAGGGCGAGGACTAAAAACCTCGCCTTTCTTTTTTCACGGCGCGCCGTTTGGGTGCGCCCCGCTTTCCACCCTTTCCAGTGTAGCGGCCATGTCAGGGTTCTCCTTTCTCGAATTTATCCAGCAAATCATCAACGGCCTGACCTTGGGCAGCATCTATGCCCTGATCGCCATCGGCTACACCATGGTGTACGGCATCATCGGCATGATCAATTTCGCCCACGGCGAGATTTACATGATCGGCGCGTATGTCGGCTTGATGGTCATTACCGGCCTTGGCCTGTTCGGCGTGCACAGCATCACCGCGATTCTGCTGGTGACGCTGGCCATCAGCATCCTGGTCACTGGCTCCTACGGTTGGACCGTGGAGCGGCTGGCCTATCGGCCGTTGCGCGGCAGCCCGCGACTGGTGCCGCTGATCTCGGCCATCGGCGTGTCGATCTTCCTGCAAAACTATGTACAGATCGGCCAGGGCGCGCGCGATGTGTCGATGCAACCGGTGTTGACCGGCGGCTGGCGCTTCGGCCCGGCGGACGGCTTTCAGGTCTACGTCTCCTATATGCAGGTGTTGATCGCGGTGATTACGGTGGCGTTCATGGGCGGTCTGACCCTGTTTATCGGCCGTTCGCGGATGGGCCGAGCCTGTCGCGCCTGTTCCGAGGATCGCGGCATGGCCAACCTGCTTGGCATCGACACCGACCGGGTGATTGCGCTGACCTTCGTGCTCGGCGCGGCGCTGGCGGCGGTGGCCGGGGTGTTAGTCAGCATGTATTACGGGCTGGTGAACCCCTTCATTGGTTTCATCGCCGGATTGAAAGCGTTCACGGCGGCGGTGCTGGGCGGAATCGGCAGCATTCCCGGTGCGATGCTAGGCGGCGTGGTGCTGGGGCTGGCGGAAAGTTTCGCGTCGGCTTATCTGCAAACCGAATACAAGGATGTGGTGGCGTTCTCCCTGTTGATTCTGGTGCTGCTGGTACGCCCCACTGGCTTGCTCGGTCGGCCGGACGTGGAGAAAGTGTAATCATGCCCCGCGTTCTATCCGATGCCGTGCTGGCGGCGCTGCTGACCGCCGTCCTCCTTACCCCAATCTTTGGCCTGCACATTCACGTCGATGGAGTCAACGTCTCATTAAACCGCACCCCGATGCCGGTGATCGTCGCGGTGGTCATCGTCTTTCTGTGGCGCTTGTTTCACCAGCCGCTGCAACGGCTTTGGGCCAACCTGCGCCTGGCTGATGCCTGGCGGGGAAATCCCCTCGCCACGGGCTGGCAGTCAGTGACCGCGCGACCGAATGCGCGACTCGTGCTGTGGCTGGTGCTGCTGGCTGCCGCGCTGATCTGGCCGTTCACCGCCTCGCGCGGCGCGGTCGACGTGATGACGCTGGCGCTGATTTACGTGATGCTGGGGCTGGGGCTGAACATCGTGGTCGGCTTCGCGGGTCTACTGGTGTTGGGCTACGCGGCATTCTATGCGGTCGGCGCGTACACCTACGCCTATCTGGCCCAGCAATATGGACTGTCGTTCTGGCTCTGTCTGCCGCTGGCGGGCGGGCTGGCGGCGCTGACCGGCTTCCTGCTCGGCCTGCCGGTGCTACGCTTGCGCGGTGATTATCTGGCCATCGTCACCCTCGGTTTCGGTGAAATCACCCGATTACTGTTGAATAACTTGAATGCCCTGACCGGTGGCCCGGATGGCATCGGCGGCATTCCTCGCCCCACCCTGTTTGGATTGGAGTTTGGCCGTGTCGCCAAACAGGAAGGCGGCGCAACCTTTCATGAATTTTTCGGCATCGACTACAGCGGCGACCATGCGGTGATTTTCATGTATCTACTGGGTCTGGCGTTGGTCTTGGCGATCTTGTTTGTCATCAATCGGCTGCTGCGCATGCCGCTGGGCCGGGCCTGGGAAGCGTTGCGCGAGGATGAAATCGCCTGCCGCTCGCTGGGCCTGAATCCGACGGTGATCAAGCTGTCGGCGCTGACCTTGAGCGCCGCCTTCGCTGGTTTCGCCGGTGCCTTTTTCGCCGCCCGTCAGGGCCATATCAATCCTGAATCCTTCACTTTCATCGAATCGGCGATGGTGCTGGCCATTGTCGTGCTCGGTGGCATGGGCTCACAACTCGGCGTCATGCTGGCGGCGATCGCCATCACCGTGTTGCCGGAACTGGCGCGTGAATTTAACGAATACCGAATGCTGGCCTTCGGTTTAGTGATGGTGTTGATGATGATATGGCGGCCACAGGGCCTGATTCCCGCTGCTCGACCGCCGCTTAAATTACCGGAACACGGAGAGAAGGCATCATGAGCCTCTCCCCCGCTTTGACGCCCGCTGTCCAGTCCGCCGACCAACCCCTGTTAGCGGTGCGCAATCTTAGTATGCGTTTCGGTGGCTTGCTGGCGGTCGATAACGTCGCTTTCGATGTCCGGCGCGGCCAGATTTTCGCCATCATCGGCCCCAACGGCGCGGGTAAAACCACGGTTTTTAACTGCGTCGGCGGCTTCTATCAGCCCACCACGGGTAGCGTGATGCTGGATGGCCAAGCGATCAATCACTTAGCCAGTCACCGCATCGCCCGGCGGGGACTGGTGCGCACTTTTCAGAATGTGCGGCTGTTCAAGACCATGACAGTGGTCGAGAATCTGCTCATCTCCCAGCATACCCAGTTGGAAACTCGACTCCTGCCCGGCCTGTTTAAAACCCCCCAATACCGTCGCGCTGAAGCCGAGGCGCTGGAACGGGCGGCGTTCTGGCTGGAAAAGGTGGGATTGCTGGCGGTGGCCAACCGCGAAGCGGGCAATCTCGCCTACGGCCAGCAACGGCGGTTGGAAATCGCCCGCTGCATGATTACACGCCCCAAGCTGTTGATGCTGGACGAACCAGCGGCCGGATTGAACCCGCAGGAAACCCGCGATCTGGATCGGCTGATCAACGAGCTGCGCGCCCATCATGATGTCGCCGTCCTGCTGATCGAGCACGATATGAGTCTGGTGATGGGTATTTCCGACGACATTCTGGTGATGGAATACGGCCGGCCCATCGCCACGGGCGCCCCGGCGGAAATTCGCAGCAATCCCAAGGTGATTAAAGCCTATCTGGGAGAAGAGTGATGATGCTGAAGCTGGATACCGTTCACACCTTCTACGGTCAGATTGAAGCCTTGAAAGGCGTTTCGCTGGAAGTGCATCCCGGCGAAATCGTCACCCTGATCGGGGCCAACGGCGCGGGCAAGAGCACGCTGCTGATGACGATCTGCGGCTCGCCGCATGCCACCAAAGGCTCGGTGGCGTTCGAGGGGCAGGACATCACCCAAAAGCCGACTCACGTCATCATGCAGTGCGGGCTGGCGCTGGTGCCGGAAGGCCGACGGATTTTCCCCGGCCTGACCGTACAGGAAAATTTGCAGATGGGTGGTTTCTTCGCCGACAAGTCGCGGCTGGACACCGATCTGGAGCGGGTCTTTACCCTGTTTCCGCGCCTTAAGGAACGCCGCCATCAGCGCGGCGGCACGCTGTCCGGCGGCGAACAGCAGATGCTGGCCATCGGTCGCGCTTTGATGGGCCGACCCAATCTCTTGCTGTTGGATGAACCCTCGTTGGGGCTGGCCCCCATCATCATCGCCCAGATTTTTCAGATCCTGAAGGAAATTCGCGAGGAAGGCGTCACCATCTTTCTGGTGGAACAGAACGCCCACCGCGCCCTGCAATTAGCGGATCGGGGCTACGTACTGGAAAACGGCCGGATTGTGCTAGCTGATACGGGCGCTAACCTGCTGGCTAATGACGAAGTACGGAAGGCGTATCTAGGCGGTTAGCCAATAAGCTTTTCGAAAACCGATTGCTTTGATCTCTTCCGCGGTGGGAGGAGATCAAAGCAAGATTACAGAGCCTGAAAATTCAAGCGATCTCATCCAGCGCCGCGCGGATTCGAGCGCCGATCTCATCGACCGTCCCGGTGCCTTTGACCTTACGTAGCAACCCTTTCTGGGCGTAATAATCGATCAACGGCGCGGTCTTCTCCTCGAATACCCGCAACCGGTTGCGGATAGTCGCTTCGTTATCATCAGCTCGGCCACGCCCCAACAAGCGCTTGACGATTTCTTCATAATCCACTTCAAAGAATAGCACCCTATCAAGGGGCTGTTTGAGCTTGGTCAGCAGTTTATCCAATGCTTCCGCCTGCGACAGATCGCGCGGGAAACCGTCCATCATGAAGCCTTTGGGATTAATTTGCGCCAACGCCCGCAGACCGTTTTCGATCATGCCGAGCACAATATCGAACGGCACCAGATCGCCAGCATCCATGAAGGGCTTGGCGCGTTGACCTAACTCGGTGCCGGCGCTCACTTCGGCGCGCAATAAATCGCCGGTCGCGACCGTGGAAATGCCGTAGCGTTGAATAATGGAGTCGGTTTGGGTTCCCTTGCCAGAGCCAGGCGCGCCTAACAGAACAATTCTCATAATGGTTTCACTCTTTCAGTGGTGGGCAATCAATACCGGAAAGCAATGGTGCGCTCAAATTATAGCGTGCCTATTCGACAAACAGCCGCCAGCAGCACCGAATCCACAGGATCCGCGGCAGGCGAAAGACCCAGAATCGCTGATTGACCGTTGCATGCCGTTTCCGATCCACAGCCAAGCTGCTAAGCGTTCAGGCTTGTTGTAGTATAAGCGCTAACGATAACCTGCCTCTTTCACTACCGCCGCGCAAAAGGTTACACGATGATCTTGGATAGAGTAGGCCCTGGCCATAATCTTCCTGAGGAATTCAACGTTATTATCGAGATTCCGGCGCACGCAGACCCCGTCAAATACGAAGTAGATAAAGAAACGGGCGCCTTATTTGTGGATCGTTTTATGAATACGGCGATGCACTATCCCTGTAACTATGGCTATATTCCTAATACCCTAGGCGAGGATGGCGATCCCTTGGATGTGCTGGTCGTGGCGCCTTTAGCGGTGATCAGTGGATGTGTGGTGCGCTGTCGACCCTTGGGCGTGCTGCATATGACGGATGAGGATGGGGGTGATCCCAAGCTCTTGGCCGTGCCCATCAAATCAGAATGCGCGCTCTATGACCAGATCGAGTCAGTAGACCAGATGCCCAAGGCCCAATTGAATCAGATTGCTCACTTTTTTCAACATTACAAAGACCTCGATTCAGGAAAATGGGTTCAAATCGATGGTTGGAGCGGGCCGGAAGACGCGAAAGCTGAAGTCATGAAAAGCGTGGAACGTTACCAGCGCCACCAATAAACTATGGATTCATCAATCGCGGGTATAATTCTGGATGCTTCCTCCTCAAAATCGAGGTTCGAGCATTTCAAATCGGGGAAATGGGGCGGATGCCAAGCTGCCTTAAGCGGGTCATCCTTGGACCATCTTTAGATGAGGGAGCGTGATATGCTGGTTGAGGTTTTCCAGATCCGGTGATCTGATCGCCGGATCGGATCGACGTTCGGACGAGGATTTACCTACTGGCCGTAAGCAATGAGCACTATAACCATCACACTATAATTCGGAGAAAAATTATGCTCTTACGTTATCCACACTGCGGAGGAAATTGGTCATGGCGACAGTAGGGTTAATTTTGGCGTTACTTTGCGCCATCGGGGCGCTGGTTTACGGCGCCCAATCGGTCAAATGGATTCTCGCCAAGGACCCCGGCAACGCGCGGATGCAAGAAATCGCCACCGCCATCCAGGAGGGCGCTCGGGCCTACCTGAACCGGCAGTACACCACCATCGCCGTTGTCGGCGTGGTCGTCGGCGCGGTGATCCTGTTCACCTTGGGCACGCTCTCGGCCATCGGCTTCGTGATCGGCGCGGTGTGCTCGGGCGTGGCCGGCTACATCGGCATGTACGTTTCGGTGCGCGCCAACGTCCGCACCGCGCAGGCCGCTCACGACGGACTGAACGCGGCGCTGGAAGTCGCGTTTCGCGGCGGCGCGATCACCGGTCTGCTGGTGGTCGGCCTCGGCCTGCTCGGCGTGGCTGGCTATTACATTCTGCTGTACGCCTTCGCCGGCGCCGTCCCCGATCTCGGCCCGCTGATCGGACTGGCCTTCGGCAGCTCGCTGATCTCCATCTTCGCCCGACTGGGCGGCGGCATCTTCACCAAGGGCGCGGACGTCGGCGCCGATCTGGTCGGCAAGGTCGAGGCCGGCATCCCCGAAGACGATCCGCGCAACCCGGCGGTCATCGCCGACAACGTGGGCGACAACGTGGGCGACTGCGCCGGCATGGCCGCCGACCTGTTCGAGACCTACGCCGTCACCATCATCGCCACCATGCTGGTGGGCAGCCTGATGTTCACCGGCGAACTGATCCAGAACGCCATCGCTCTGCCGCTGGTAATGGGCGGTGTGTCGATCATCGCCTCGATCATCGGCTGCGGCTTCGTCAAGGCCCGGGAAGGCGAGAAGATCATGAACGCCCTGTATCGGGGCTTGGCGGTGGCCGGCGGCATTTCCGCCGTCGTCTTCCTGCCGGTCATCTTCCTGCTGATGGGCGGCGCGCATTTTTGGGGTCTGTGGGGTTCGGCGCTGGTGGGACTGGGCCTAACCGCCGCCATGGTGGTCGTTACCGAATACTACACCGCCACCGAGTACAGCCCGGTGCGTAAATTGGCTGAAGCCTGCACCACGGGTCATGCCACCAACATCATCTCCGGCTTGGCGGTGTCGATGAAGGCCACCGCGCTCCCCGTGCTTGCGGTGTGCCTGAGCATCGGCCTCGCCTACTCTTGGGCGGGCCTGTACGGCATTGCCATCGCCGCCACCTCAATGCTGTCGATGGCCGGCATCATTGTCGCTCTGGACGCCTATGGGCCGATCACCGACAACGCCGGCGGCATCGCCGAAATGGCGGAAATGGACGAGAAGATTCGTGGCATCACCGATCCGCTGGACGCCGTGGGCAACACCACGAAAGCGGTCACCAAGGGATATGCTATCGGTTCAGCCGGCCTAGCGGCGCTGGTGCTGTTCGCGGACTTTGAGCACAAGCTGGAACTGGCTCATATCAAGGTGGATTTCTCCCTGACTGATCCGGTGGTGATCATCGGCCTGTTCATTGGCGGCATGATCCCGTTCCTGTTCGGCGCGATGGCGATGGAAGCGGTCGGCCGCGCCGCCGGTGCGGTGGTGCTCGAAGTGCGCCGCCAGTTCCAGGAAATCGCCGGCATTATGGAAGGCACCACCAAGCCCGATTATTCGCGCGCGGTCGATTTGCTGACCAAGGCCGCGATCAAGGAAATGATCATCCCCTCGCTATTACCCGTGCTGACCCCCATCGTGGTTGCCTTCGGAATGGCTTGGCTGATGGGTCCCGAAGCTGGACCGAAGGCGCTGGGCGGTCTGCTCATGGGCACCATTATCACCGGCCTGTTCGTGGCTCTTTCGATGACCGCGGGTGGCGGCGCCTGGGATAACGCCAAGAAGTACATCGAAGACGGTAACTTCGGCGGCAAAGGTTCTGAAGCCCACAAGGCGGCGGTCACTGGCGACACTGTCGGCGACCCTTACAAGGACACCGCCGGCCCAGCCGTCAATCCGCTGATCAAGATCATCAACATCGTCGCTCTGCTCATCGTGCCGTTGTTAGTCGCGATGAAGTAAGAGTCCGTGGCTGAACTGAGCCACTTCAACGCCGCCGGCGAGGCCCACATGGTCGATGTGGGCGATAAGGACATCACTCGCCGGATGGCTGTTGCTGAAGGTTGGATCAACATGCGGCCGGCCACCTTGCAACGGATCGTGGCCGGCGCGCACGCCAAGGGTGATGTACTCGGCGTCGCCCGCATCGCTGGGATTATGGCGGCCAAGCGCACCGCCGAACTGATTCCGCTCTGTCACCCGCTCGCGCTGACCCGAATCGCGGTGGAACTGGAACCGGCCACCGACAAACCGGCCGTCCGCTGTCAAGCCACTGTCGAAACGCGCGGTTGCACCGGCGTTGAAATGGAAGCCCTGACCGCCGTGCAAATCGCCCTGCTCACCGTCTACGATATGTGCAAGGCGATAGATCGAGGCATGAGCGTTACCGATATCCGATTGTTGGAAAAAACTGGCGGCAAATCTGGCGACTGGCGGCGGGAATGAGCCACCTTTACATCGTCGATCAGGCCGCGCTTGACGATTTTTGCCAGCGGATCGACAAGGCGCCGTGGCTGGCAATCGACACGGAGTTCATTCGCGAGCAGACCTATTACCCGCAACTCTGCCTGATCCAGATTGCCGTTCCCGGCCAAATCGCCTGCATCGATCCGTTGGCCTTGCCCTCGCTGGAGCCGCTGTTAGACCGGCTCCATGACCCGGCCATCACCAAGGTGCTACATGCCGCCCATCAGGATTTGGAAATTTTTTTTCACCTGCGCGGCGCGGTGCCGTCGCCGGTTTTCGACACCCAACTGGCGGCGCTGGTCCTGGGATACGGTAACCAGATCGGCTACGCCAGCCTGGTGCAACAAGTGCTCGGCGTGACGCTGGCCAAGGCCTACACCCGCGCCGACTGGCGACAGCGGCCGATGGCGGCGGAATGGCTGGCCTATGCGGCGGACGATGTGCGTTATCTGGGAGAAATTTATACCCAGCAACTGGCGGCGCTGCGCCTACGCGGCTGGGCGGCCGCCCTAGCCGAGGATTTTCAGGCATTAACCGAGGTAGAGCGCTACCGCCCGCAACCCCAAGAGCAATGGCGGCGGGTGCGGGAGCAGAACCGTCTCCGTGGGGTAGAACTGGCGGTGCTACGGGCGCTGGCCGCCTGGCGGGAAGAGCAAGCCAGCCAGAACGACCGTCCCCGCCGCTGGATCCTGGACGACACGGTGCTGGTGGAACTCGCTCGCCGGCTGCCGGAAACGTTGGAGGAGTTGCGCCTTATCCACGGTTTGCCCAACACCACCCGCCAGCGGCATGGGGCGACTTTGCTAGCGCTGATCGCCGCCGCTCGAAACGAAGCGCCCGAACGCTGGCCCGCGCCGCCACGCCGCCCGCGCCTTTCGCCAAAGCGGGCCGCCGAAATAGACACTCTGTTGGATCGGGTGGCGGCGAAAGCCAATCAGTATGGCATCGCGCCGCACCACATCGCCGATCAACGAGAGATCGAACGCTTATTAGCGGGTGAAGATTGCCGACTGCTCCACGGCTGGCGGGCAGCGGCCGTCGGCAAGGAACTGGCCGCGCACATTTCCGCGGGCCGTGATTCGTAAGCTCCGGCCCAGCATTAAGCAGCTTTCCCTGTATTCCTCAAACCAGCGTATCGCATTCAGGCAATATTCACGTTATCAGCCCCATACTTCGTTTCACAGTGTGGGTGTATGTGGGTTTTCATGACGGCGCCACTATTAATCTTTTGATACTGTTAGTGACCGCCGTCATCCTTTTCCCAATCGGCCCCAAGCGAACGCCCATCACAGGATAACTCGGAGAAACGTTGATGAATAAACCGTGCAAGATCGCCATGCTTGTTGCCGCTTTGGGGTTGACCACGGCGTGCGCCACGCCTGACGCACCGTATTATCACACCCAAAACGGCGCCCTGATGGGCGCGGCGGCCGGCGCGGTCATTGGCCATCAGCTCGACCATCGTAACGGCGCTGTCGCTGGCGGATTGGCCGGCGCGCTGATCGGCGGCTCGGTCGGCAATCAGATGGATTATTATCGCAATGACGGCGGTAATCCTTATTGGCGGAACCGTCCGCCACCGCGACGCTACCGTTATCGCGATTACGGGCCTCCGCCGGGTTACCACTACGGCCCTTCGTACTGAATTTCAAGCTAACGCTGTTTGCGCAAAATCCCGACACCCAAGCGGTCGGGATTTTGCGTTTTAACTTCAACCCATTAGAAGCGACCGCGAGTGACCGCTTAAACGAGCGGCCCTTGACAGGGTTATTTCCTTCAAAGCAGCCGCTCGCTATCCGCGATTAGGTCAGATTGGCCGAGCGCCACCAGTTATTGTGATCCCGGCGCAGGACCTCATGGGTCGGTATCGGATAGAAGGCCAGATCCGGCCCATTACCCATATAAATGCCGCTCTTGATCATGCGATAGGGGAATTCCAGCGAATGCACCCGATGGACCAATTTGCTTTGCTTGCCGGTTGGATCGACTTCCAGCAGAGCTTCGCGCAAATGATGCATGAAAGAGTACGGCAGATCGCCCACCGCCCCATTGGCCGGATCGCTCGCCAACGCGCCCAAACCCAACTCGACGAAACACAAGCCGGGGAAGCGGATGAATTTAGCCGGTTGGCTAGTCACACCCTCATAATAGCCGCGCGGATCTTGCGCGCTGACCACCAGGCTGTTGACTGGGGCAAGATCCTGATACATGTGTAGGCCCTTCTCCTTGGCCGGAAACGCATCGCTACGACTGAGGCCCAAGGTTTGGCCATAAGCAGTGCTCAGATACAGCTTTTGCAGGGCGCTGATCGGAATGTGCTCCAGCACGCGATAAACCGCGATATAAACCGAATTCTTGGGGGTTCCATCGGGGTGCGCAACACACCGTTTGAGACCTTCATCAATGTTGAAAAACTCATGACGGAAGTTAGGATCGATTTCGAAAAAAATGGCCTGCCCTTTGGATTTGTACTTGTGGCCGGTCGAGTAGTATTGCCCGAACTGTTCCGGCGAGAGCATGGAAGCGATCAACGCCTCGGGAATCAGCGAGAAGTAAAGATGAATCGTCATGGTTATAGAGCCTCTCCAAGATTGGGATGAGCTAAAAGCGCCTTAACAGAAAATAGCAAGCTTTTCGGGAAAGCGATAAGGTTCGTGGCTGCGCACTGACATTTATCCTCTCTCATTATATGGGAGCTGACAACACAGCGCCTATGGTTCTTGATATTTCCTAAATCAAGCGACCGCGATCTCTAGCGGGACTAAGTAACGTTCCAGCTCCGCAAGCGTCGAAATCGGCGGCAAGCACTGCAAGCCATTACAGACATAGGCTACAACCGGCTCCGTTCCAATTCGCCGTTCAGCCAAGAGTTCCGCCGGCAGAACAGCCGCCGCCGGAATCGCCAAGGTTAGCCGCCGCGGTGCATACGGTTTGACGCAGCGTTCTCGCCACGTCTCCAGCATCGCGCCGCCGCCGCGCAAAAGGATGATTTGCACCGGTTCCAGATACCCTTCCAAGGCCGTCAGCATCGCATTGCAGGCAGAGGGCATCTGCTGAATCACTGGCCAGGCCCAACGCAACGCCCGCTCGGCCGCATCCAGATACCCCGTTCGTCCGGTCAGATGACCCAGTTTCAATAACACGTCAATAGCGACGCCGTTGCCGGCCGGAAGGGCGTCATCGTGCGCCGATTTAGGCCGTTGGATCAACCGTTCGTGGTCGGAGGCCGTGAAATAAAAACCGCCAGCCGCATGATCTTCGAATTGATTTAACAGGACATCAGCCAGCGTCAGGGCAAAATCGAGATCGCCATCGCGCCAACGACATTGCAACAATTCCAGAATGCCAGCGATCAAAAAAACATAATCATCCAGATAAGCGTTCAGCCGACTTTGCCGATCCTTGTAAACCGCCAACAATCGACCATCGCGCCAAAGATGGGCGCGGATAAAATCCAGGGCGCGTTCCGCCGAGCGCGCGAAATCAGGACGCCCCAAATGGCGGCTGGCGCTGGCCATGCCTTGGATCATCAAGCCGTTCCAAGCGGTCAGGATTTTCTCATCCCGTCCCGGCCAAACTCGCTGCGAGCGCGCCGCCAGCAGCTTATGGCGGGCATCCGCTAGCCGTTGCTGGTCAGCCACTCCAGCCGTGTCGCCATGGGTCTGCCGGAGCCATTCCAAACGCTCCGCCGCCACTCGCAAATGCCAAGCGCTCTCAAAATTGGGGGGCTGGTCGAGCCCGTAATAGGGGGCGACAACCGCATAGTCTTCCGCGTCCAACAACACCCGCGCCTGTTCAGGCGCCCACAAGTAAAATTTGCCCTCTTCCCCTTCGGAATCCGCATCGAGGGTAGCGTAATATCCGCCATCTGGCGACTGCATCTCCCGCATCACCCATCCGCTGGTTTCCTCGGTCACGGTTCGAAACAGCGGGTCATGCGTCGCTTGCCAAGCCTGGGCGTACAACGCCAATAATGGGCCGTTATCGTACAACATCTTCTCAAAATGCGGAATTTCCCACCTTGCGTCCACCGAATAACGGTAGAACCCACCGCCAAGCTGGTCGTAGATCCCACCCAACGCCATCTTCCGCAGAGTGGTCAGCACAACGGTTTCGGACTCTCGATCCACTGCGCTTTGTTGAGCGCTGATTGCCCAGTGCCGCAGCAACCGTTCCAAGCTCGTCGGATGCGGAAATTTCGGCGCGGCGCCAAAACCGCCGTTCACCGGATCGAAGCCACGCACCAATTGGTCGCGCGCCACCTGTAAAGGAGCGCCATTCAAAACCGCCATGCCGGCCGCTGGCGCGCTAATTTCGAAACGCAAGGCGTCCAGCAACAGCTGATTCTGTTCGCGCAAAACGTCTCGCTGCTGGCGATAATAGCCGCTGATGCGCCGTAATACCTCAGTGAAGGCAGGCATCCCGTAACGGGGCGTCTTGGGGAAATAAGTGCCCCCGACAAAAGGCAGTTGATCGTCGTGCATTAAAAACATCGTCAACGGCCAGCCGCCAGCGCGCCGATTCATCAACTGAAAAGCCGTCTGATAAATCTTGTCAAGATCAGGCCGTTCCTCGCGATCAACCTTAATGTTGACGAATAGCTCGTTCATGACGCGAGCGGTGGCTTCATCCTCAAAAGATTCGTGGGCCATTACATGGCACCAGTGGCAGGCGGAATAGCCGATCGACAACAGGATCGGTTTTTCCTCGCATCGGGCTTGCGCCAAAGCGGCCTGATCCCAAGGCTGCCAAGCCACTGGATTGTGGGCGTGCTGGCGCAAGTACGGACTGGTTTCCTTGATCAAGCGATTGGTATAAGGCGGTTCGGACATGGCGGCGCTCCAGCAACACGGAAAATCGGCGAGACGCATATAACGATTTCTCGGATAATACCAACTAAGCTTGTCCACCTCCTCCCCAAGCATGATGCCGATCCCCACCGCTCGGCTGCGCCATTCACTCCGAGGAATCTGGATTATGGGTATTGAAATCGAACATAAGTTCCTGTTGCGCGATGAAAGCTGGCGGCAACAGGTCGAACGCTCGGTGCGGATGCGCCAAGGCTATCTTACCAGCGACGCCCGTTGCTCGGTGCGAGTGCGGGTGGCGGGGAGCCAAGGCTTTCTCAATCTTAAGAGTGGCACCCTGGGCATTCAACGCAGCGAATACGAATACCCTATCCCGCTGACGGAGGCCGAGGAAATCCTCAACACCCTGTGCGAGAAGCCCTTGCTGGAAAAAACCCGCCATTTTGTGCGCCTCGACCAGCATCTCTGGGAAATCGACGAATTTGCTGGCGACAACGCCGGCTTAATCGTCGCGGAAGTCGAGTTGAATCATCCCGACGAAGCCTTTACCCGGCCCGACTGGCTGGGAGAGGAGGTCTCGCACGATATCCGTTACTACAACTCGCAGCTGGCCCGGCATCCCTACCAGAGCTGGTCATGCCCGAGCGGCTGATCCAGGTCAGTATTCCAGCGCAACAGCTGGCACTGACGCGTGGAGAGAAACCGCTGGCGATTTATCCGGTATCCACCGCCCTTAATGGCCCTGGCGAACGGCACGCGAGCGGTTGCACGCCGCGTGGCTGGCACCGGATTCGGGTCAAGATCGGCGCTGGCCTGCCGCCTGATACGGTCTTCGTCGGCCGGCGACCGACCGGCGAAATCTACAGCCCGGAATTGGCGGCGCGGTATCCGAAACGCGACTGGATCCTAACCCGGATTTTGTGGCTGACCGGATTGGAGCCGGGCTACAACCGCGGTGGAGACTGCGATACCTTGCGCCGATTTATCTACATCCACGGCTGCCCGGATACCGCGCCGATGGGCATACCGCTGTCTCATGGCTGCATTCGGATGCGCAATCGGGATCTGCTGGCGCTGTTCGAACAAGTGGCGGCGGGCGATCGGGTCTTTGTCGCCGGATAAAGTCAACGCTCGTCCAGTTTGGAGCGCAAGGTTTCGACGACCCCCTGAAACGCTTCCTGATTGCGCGGGTTCAATTCGCTCAGGGTGCGGTGGGCTTCGAACACGATCCGGGTCAAGCCTTCCTTGCACGGGCCTTGAACGTCAAGTTGTTGCAAGGTGGCCGAAATGGCTTCTCCGGAATCGTGGATCTCGAAAATCTCGTAAAACCCCATGCACTCCAGCACCTGATTAACATCAGGGCTGGTCGATAACAACGTGGTTTTGCGGCCAAAACGGCTGTGGCTAAAGTTGGCGATCTTGGCTAAGAGACCCAAACTGGTACTGTCAATCGAATGGGTTTGGGTCAGATCGACCATGATATCGCCATAATCGGTGCGAGCGAACAAGCCATCCAGAAAATCGCTTAACGCGCAGCCCATGGTGTAGCGAATATCACCCACCAGCTTGAGAATGTAAGTATTCCCTTGCTTGACATAAAAAGCGGTCCCATCTTCCACCTTAATCTCTCTTTTCGATCAACAGCAGGGTGACATCATCCGGCAGCAGTATGCTTTGATCGAGGGCTAGCGCCTGAACCAGATTTTCGATTTTGAGATCAGTCTGTTGCACGGTTTCCAGCAAGAACGCTTGCTTGCTGCGAAGATTGGCTTGCGGCAGGGTCTCAAGAATACCGTCCGAGATCAGCACCAATGCAAACTTGGGAGGCAATTGCAAGGATTCGGCTTGATAGCTAGCAAAATCGAATAAACCAATCGGCAAACTTTTTTTACCGATAAAAACAGCTTTTTCACCATCAAACAGGATCGGAAAAGGAAATTGCCCCCCGCTGCTATAACGCAATCGGTTCGTCTCCCAATCGATAACGCCATAAAACATGGTAAGGTATTTATCCATGTGGGAACCGAAAATTTCCCGGTTTAACCGACTCAAGGTTTCAGCCGGATTCAGAATACCTCGATCACGGTTCTGCCGATACAATTCGCGATAACGGCCAATATAACTCTTCAACATAACCGTGACAAAGGCCGAAGAGACGCCATGGCCGGACACATCGGCGATATAAAAACCCAAGTGGCCGCCGTCGATAATGAAATAATCAACGAAATCGCCGCTGAGGTATTGAGAAGTCAGAACATGGCGGCTGAACCAGTAGTTTCGATAATTCTTGTTATTTTCGGGCAGCAGTTGAAATTGAATGCGGCGGGCGGCGGCTTCGTCCTCCTGCAAGCGCCGCAGCGTCTGCTGCAACTGCATGTTAACAGCCTCTAGATGCTCGCGGTGCTCGCGATTTTCTCGCCGCAATCGCGCGCGCTCCAAGGCGTGGGCGATGGCGTGCTCCAAAACCGCCATGTCCTCGATCGGCTTGGTCACGTAATCCCAAGCACCCAGTTTGAGCGCCTGAATGGCATCGCTCATGCCCCCCATGCCAGAAACCACCAGGATCGGCAATTCAGGATAATTGCGGGTTACGGTGGCCAGCACGTTTAGACCGTCCATGCCGGGCATGCGCAAATCACACAACACCAAATCGGGCTGTTCGCGCTGGATAAGATCAATGGCGGTCTGGCCGTCAACGGCCTGGATGACGTCAAAACCGCTATCTTCCAAAAAGGCGGTAATGACCTCAAGAACCAGTTGCTCGTCATCGACTGTCAGGATGCGCACCGGTTTTTGGCTCATGGCCTGACCTCTCGTAGTGCCGCCAGCATCCGTATGGCGCCAACCAAGGGCGCCATATCCTCCAACGGCTTACGGTAAACCCGATCCTCTTCGAGGCCGGCGGCGCGCAAATCCTCAGGGAGGGTATAACTGGAAGAGCCGGTATGAATCAGAAACTCCATATGGGGATACAGCTGATGAAAAAGACGGATGGCGGAATTGCCGTCCATGTCCGGCAATCGCATGTCCATGATGCACACCCGACAGGCGGCGGCGGCATCCCGCAGCCAGTTTAATGCGGGAGTGACCGATTCGAACGCGACGACTCCCAAGCCTTCATCTTCTAAATAAGCTTTCAAGTTTTCTCGAATCATTTCCTCGTCGTCAACGATCAAAACCCAGCCTGTCATGATAGCGCGTCTCCAACCAGAGGTAGACGGATACTAAAACAACTGCCCTGCCCTGGTTTAGAGGTTGCGGACAGCCGGCCGTTATGTTGATCGGTTACGATAAAATAAGACACCGACAATCCCAGTCCGGTCCCGGCGCCCACTTCCTTGGTGGTAAAAAAAGGTTCAAAAATCCGCTTGAGCGTTTTGTCGTCCATCCCAGGACCGTTGTCAATCACTTCGATCAAAACATTATCGGGTTCACGCAGGGTGCGCAGGGTGATCGCGGGCGTGAGCGTATTAACTTCCGTCATCGCCTGAGCCGCATTTTTCAACAGGTTCAAAATCACCTGTTCGATTTCGGTCTTGTCGCAATACACCACCTGTAGTGCGGGATCGTAGTCGCGCAGGATGGAGATCCGCTTGAAATCGTACTTCTTTTTCAAATCGTAGTCGCTAGCGGCTAACCGCAACACGGTTTCGAGCATCTCCTCCAGGCCCACCGGGGCGAAACGCGACTCGCTGCGCCGACTAAAAGACAGCATGTCAGCGACAATTTTGGCGGCGCGGGCGCCCGCTTCGCGAATCCCTTCCAGGAATCGCAGAACACCCCGTTCTTGCAGGTAGCGGTTGAGCAAGTTCAGGTCAATATTCAAAGCATCGGCGACGGCGCGGTTCTGAGGTAGATCGGGCCCGATGCGTCGCAAGACATTCTGGCTGCCTTGCAGAATCGCGCCGAGGGGATTATTGATCTCGTGCGCCATGCCAGCCGCCAAGCCGCCCACCGATAGCATCTTCTCAGTTTGCACCATCATTGATTCAATGCGAACCCGGGCGGTAACGTCATCCATTCGGATGACGGCGCCATTGGCGTTGTCCGCCATCAGAGGATAGACCATCACATCGGCGTAATGCAGTTCACCATCCGTTTCCAAAGTCATCCGGGGCGTCTTGATCGGATGGCCCTCACGAATCACCTGCCGGACTTGCCCGAATTGATTTTCCAGCTGCGGAAAGACTTCTCCAAAGAAACGGCCCTGCGCCGCGGCCCAGGATAGGCCGCTGGCGTGTTCGGCTGGCTGGTTCAATACCGTGATGTAGCCCCAGGGATCGACCCCGATCAGTACCGACGGCATCGAATCGATGATGTTCTTAAGGTAGAGCCGCATCCGAGCCACCTCTTCCTTCGCCCGTTTCTGCTCGGTCATGTCGATCGCCACGCTCAACACCGCGGTTTCGTTCAGACCCGGCTCGATAAAAGGAATTTTCATGGTTTGCAGGGTTCGAACATGGCCCGCGGAGTCGGTAAAGGTTTCTTCGGGGATCAGTTTCGAAGTCCAACTTTGAATGACCTCTTGGTCATCGGCCAACATCCGCTCCACTTCCTCTTCCACAGCATGAATGGTCCGAGGCGAGCGGTTCACCAACTCCTCCACCGTCCTGCCGTAAGCCGCCGCCGTGGTGCGGTTGGCGAGTAGAAAACGGCCGTAGCGATCCCGCGCAAAGATCATGTGCGGCACCAGGTCGATGATCCGTCGCAAGCGTAATTCGCTTTGATGCAGCGCCACTTCCACGTTAACTTGCTCAGTGATGTCGCTGCCGGTGCCGCGATAGCCTCGAAACCGCCCTTGGCTATCATGGATCGGTTTACCGTTGACCTTCAGGTAGCGGCCGTCTTTTCGATTGCCGGTCAGATGAGTTTGGTAGGTGAAATCACGAAACGGCAGATGCTTTTCCAACAGCTCCCGATGCACGCGCCATTTATGTGGATCGATGGTCACGTCAACCCCAGCAAGTTCCCAGCGGGCGCGGCCCAACACAGACTGGGGCGAGATGCCGGTCAAGACGTAAAAGCGCTTCGACAGGTACGTAAAGCACAGGTTTTCATCCATCTCCCAAACCCAGTCGCTGGTCGCTTCAGTGACATCGCGAAAGCGCGCTTCACTTTCACGCAACGCCATTTCGACGCGCCGCCGCTCGCTCAGCTCACGTTGCAACTGCTGGGTGCGCCTCGCCATTTGCCGATAAAGCAGCCAGCACCAGAACAGCGCGACCAGCAGCGGTACCACCAAACCCAAGACCCAACCCGCACACCCCATGCCTTCTCCGACAGGCTGAGGACCGACCGAACCGTGACCTATCCCGCGTGTTTCCGCGCCACTCACTTCAAACGCACTCAACCCAATCACCAGAAGCAACGCCCCCCATTCCGCCAACCGCTGAAACAGGGGGCGATCCGGCCGAATCCGCGGCGGGGAGGCTAAATACAAAGGCTGGAACAAACGGCCGAGCTTAGGCATAACCGCTGATTATTAGCCAATTAGACGTTATCATAGAATTATTTTCTTCCGCGGGCTGACACGAGGTGAACACGATGGGGTTGGGACCGGTGATGCTGGGCCTGGATGGCTTTGAATTGACGGCTGAGGACGCTGAAATTCTGCGCCATCCACTGGTGGGCGGCGTCATTTTATTTAGCCGGAATTACCAATCCCTCGAGCAGGTTGCGGCATTGACGGCCAGCATCCATGCTTTGCGCCAACCGCGACTGTTGGTGGCGGTAGACCATGAGGGCGGCCGGGTACAACGATTTCGTGAGGGCTTCACGCGATTGCCGGCGGTACGCTGCCTGGGTGAGATTTACGATCAGGATCGACCGCGGGCCAAGCAACTGGCGCGCGTTACCGGTTGGTTGATGGCGGCCGAACTGCGCGCTGTCGGCGTCGATTTCAGCTTCGCGCCGGTACTGGACTTGGATCACGGGGTCAGCGGCGTGATTGGCGACCGGGCATTCCACCGTGACCCTGAAATCGTCGCCGATCTGGCCCACGCCTACGTCAGTGGCATGCAAAAAGGCGGCATGGAAGGCGTGGGTAAGCATTTTCCGGGTCATGGCGGCATCGCGGCCGACTCTCACCTGGAATTACCTGTGGATTTACGTAGTTACGACGATCTCATCGCCACCGATCTGCTGGCTTTCGAGCGGATGATCCATTACGGCTTGGCCGCGCTGATGCCGGCCCATGTGCTCTACCCGCAAGTGGATGACCGGCCAGCCGGTTTCTCAACCCGCTGGCTGAAGGATATCCTGCGCCGTCAGCTGGAGTTTCAAGGCGTGATCTTCAGCGACGATTTGGATATGGCCGGCGCCACGGAGGCGGGTTCACCGTCGGAACGGGCGCGGGCGGCATTGGCGGCAGGGTGTGACATGGCGTTGGCGTGCAACGACCGCCGGGCCGCCGTGGCCATTCTCGACAATCTCCACCACGTGGCCGACCCGGTAAGCCAGGTGCGGTTGATTCGATTGCATGGACGTGGCCACATCACCGTGGAGCGTTTGCGGCGCGGCGCCGCCTGGCAGCGAGCGAGCCGCTGGGTGCGCGATTACGATGCTTGCCCATTATTGGAGATGGATATTTAGGCCAACCGTCCGCCGTCCCGTCCAACCGCCATCCTTCGGAGTCACAATGTCCGGTATTACCCCCGCGCAGGCGCTAACCGCGTTGCAGGACGCCGAGTTGCTGTATTCGCCCCAACAGATCGAGCAGGCATTGGATCGGATGGCAGCCGCCATCACCGCCAAACTCGAACACTGTGATCCGCTCGTGCTGATGGTGATGAACGGTGCGTTCGTACCCGCCGCGCACTTGTTGGCGCGCTTGCGATTTCCCTTGCGGGTCGGCTATCTGCACGCCACCCGCTACCGAGGGGACACGCGCGGCGGTGAAATCGGCTGGATTGCACCCCCTCGACCGGTAGCAACCGACCAAGTTGTGTTGGTGGTGGATGACATCTTCGATGAGGGCGATACGCTCAAATCGATCTTAGCTGAAATTCAGCGGCAAGGCGCTAAAGCGGTGTACAGTGCGGTGTTGGCCAACAAACGGCACGACCGTAAGCTATTGGGTCTGATCGTGGATTTCGTCGGCTTGGAGGTGCCGGATCGCTATGTATTCGGCTGCGGGATGGATTACCAAGAGTATTGGCGCAACCTGCCTGCTATTTATGCCGTTCGCGAGTAAGCGGCGCGCGAGGATCGCTTGTTGGTTTGCCGCCATCGTGCCTGCCTGAGGATCGCCATTATGACCCCAACCATCGCCATCATTGGAGGCACGGGCCTCACCTCCTTGAACACGCTAGAAATCACCCATCGTGAGAATCAGTCTACCCCTTACGGCGAGCCCTCCAGTCCTCTGATTCAAGGCAAGTTGAGTGGTCGGACCGTGGTATTTCTCGCGCGACATGGCCTGCATCACACCCTGCCGCCGCATAAGATCAATTACCGGGCCAATCTGTGGGCGCTCCAGCGGATCGGCATAAAACACATCATCGCCATAGCGGCCGTGGGGGGCATTCGAAACGATATGGCGCCGGGGGTTCTGGCGTTCCCAGACCAACTGATCGATTATACTTGGGGCCGGCAAGGTACTTTCTTCGATGAAAATCTGACTCAGGTCACCCACATCGATTTTACCGAACCCTATTGCCCACAATTGCGGGGACGCTTGATTCAGGCCGCTCAACTGTTGAATCTCGGCGCTCGCGAGTCCTGCACTTACGCCGCCATGCAGGGACCGCGATTGGAAACGGCGGCTGAAATTCGCAAACTGGAGCGGGACGGTTGCGATATTGTGGGCATGACGGGGATGCCGGAAGCCGCTTTAGCGCGCGAACTCGATCTGCGCTACGCCACCTGCGCGATCGTGGCCAATTGGGCCGCCGGCAAAGCAGCTGGCGAAATCAGCATGGCGGAGATTGAACGGAATCTGCAAGAGAGCATGGCGCGGGTCAAATTACTGTTGACCGAGCTGGTCCCCATTATCGACCCGTCCTGATTTCAGCCGCCGCGCACCAGCTGCTCCGTTTTTAAATCTCTAATTTCAGTAGGTTTTAAAGCGTCGCCGATCAGGCCGGGCAACAAGTAGTCAACCTTGTCGCCCAGCTGACGGCGCACCGCCAGCAGACCGCGGGCAGGCGGGCGGCCACTCAGATTGGCGCTGGTGGAAACCAGTGGATGCTCGCAGGCCCGACATAACGCGGCAGCCAGCGGATGCGCGGTCACTCGCACCGCCAGTGTGTCATGCCGGCCGCGCAGCCAGCGCGGTGTCGCGGGCCGGGCGGGCACCAGCCAGGTGTAAGGGCCGGGCCAAGTCGCGGCGAGCCGAGCCTGGTCGGCCGCCGTTAGCGGCTGAACGAAGGGGATCAGCTGCTCGAAATCAGCCGCGATCAAAATCAAACCCTTGTGTACTGGCCGCTGCTTGAGTGCGAGCAACCGCATCACCGCCCGCTGGTCGAGCGGATCGCACCCCAAACCGAAAACAGCCTCCGTGGGGTATGCGATGATGCCACCCGCGCGCACCGTACGGGCGGCCGCGGCCATGTGCAATCCCTCCACGCTTAACCCTGGCTCGACGAGGCTTTGCTGGCGGTCGTTCTAACGGTCCTTTTAGGAACCGCTACTTTGGCGGCGGGAGTTTTGGCGGAAACCGCCCTCGCGGCGGCGCCTTTAGCGGCTGCCGCCTTGGCGGCGGGTGTTGCGGAAACCGCCGCTTTAGTCGTTGCCGCCTTGGTCGTTGCCTTGCCGGAGGGGCTTTTAGCAGGAGAGCCCTTGGCGGTCGAGCGGCGCGAGCTTGGTTTCTTATCAGGCGCCTCGCGCAGCAGCTTCTCACATTCGGCTAAAGTCAGACTGGCTGGTTCGCGTCCCTTCGGCAAACGGGCGTTTTTCTTGCCATCGGTAATGTAAGGACCAAATCGGCCGTTCAAAATCTGGATGGCGGAACCAGGGAACGCATGCAGTATCTTATTGGCGACCGCTTGTTGGTGGGCGGCGATCAGCTCCAGCGCGCGTTCGCGACTGACCGTGTAGGGATCTTCATCCTTCAATGAAACGTAGGTCTTGCCGTAACGCACGTAAGGGCCAAATCGACCGACGTTGGCTTGTATCGATTCACTCCGGTCGGTTGTTCCCAAGTCCCGCGGCAATTGAAACAAGGCCAGCGCCTCGTCCAGAGTCACCGTACCCAGGCGCTGATCGGGGCGCAAGCTGGCAAAACGGGGTTTATCGGGATCTTCCTTGACCCCAATTTGCGCGAAAGGCCCAAACCGGCCGATCCGCACCGAAACCAACTTACCAGTCTTGGGATCGTATCCCAATTCGCGGCTCTGCACGACCTCTTGCCGGGAAACGCTTTCCGTTTTCTCACCAACCAGCTGATTGAACGGGTCCCAGAATTCCCGCATCAAGGGCACCCAATCCTCTTCGCCACGCGATACCGCATCCAATTCGTCTTCCAGTCGCGCGGTGAAATCGTAATCGACATATTGGGTAAAGTGCTGGGTCAGGAAACGGTTGACGATCCGGCCGATGTCGGTGGGATTGAAACGGCGGCTGTCCAATACCGCATATTCGCGCGCCAGCAACGTCGAGATAATCGTGGCATAGGTGGAAGGGCGGCCGATGCCATATTCCTCCAACGCCTTCACCAGGCTGGCTTCAGAAAAACGGGGGGGCGGCTCGGTAAAATGCTGCTCCGGCCGCAGCGCCAACAGATCGACCAGTTGACCCTCCCGCAGCGGCGGGAGCACTCGATCATCGTCGTCCTCGCGTCGATCATCCACGCCTTCTTGATAGACCGCCATAAAACCGGGCTCGGCGATTGTCGATCCAGTCGCACGGAAGGTATTACCGGGGCCGCAGCTTAAATCAATGGCGACGGTATCCAGGGTGGCCGCGATCATCTGGCAGGCCACGGTACGCTTCCATATCAAATCGTAGAGCGCGTACTGGTCGGTATTGAGCTGGGCGCGAATCGACTCCGGCGTCACCCCGACGGTGGTCGGTCTGATCGCTTCGTGCGCTTCCTGGGCATTTTTGGCCTTGGTCTTGAACAGCCGGGCAGCGGTGGGTAAATTCCTCACGCCGTAGCGTTGAGCGATCAGCGCGCGAATCTCGCTGAGGGCGTCCTGCGCCAAATTCACCGAATCCGTGCGCATGTAAGTGATCAAGCCAACCGCGCCTTGGCCGGTGTCGATCCCTTCGTACAACTGCTGCGCAACGCGCATGGTGCGCTGGGTCGAAAATCCCAGCTTGCGGGAAGCTTCCTGTTGCAGGGTGGAGGTCGTGAAGGGCGCGGCCGGATTACGTTTACGCTGCTTGCGCTCAATCCGCGCCACTCGTAACTGGCCGATAACCTCGGCGACCCCCGCGCCCGCCTCACTGGGCTGGGTGTGCGCGGCAAGCAACAGCGCCTGCTCCATGGCATGGGCTTGGGCGCTGTCAACGATGCTGAACTGGCTCAGCTTGGCGCCCGCGTACTCGACCAGCCGCGCCACGAACGGCTGATCAAGCTTGAGCGCGTCCGCTTCCAAGGTCCAGTATTCTCTGGGCTGAAAGCGCTCGATCTCTTCTTCGCGCTCGACGATCAACCGCAACGCCGGCGACTGCACTCGGCCCGCTGACAAGCCGGGGCGGATCTTCTTCCACAACAGCGGCGACAGATTGAAACCGACTAGATAATCCAGTGCTCGCCGGGCTTGTTGGGCGTTGACCAGATCCAAGGACAGCGCGCGCGGATGGGCGACGGCATCCAAAATCGCCCGTTCGGTAATTTCATGAAATACCACGCGCTGTACCGGCTTGTCGCGCAGCAGATCCCGCTCCCGGAGAATTTCATACAGGTGCCAGGAAATAGCCTCGCCTTCGCGGTCCGGATCGGTAGCCAGATACAACGCATCGGCTTTAGCAGCCGCCTTGGCGATCGCATCGACATGACGCTCGTTCTTGTCGATGATCTGATATTTCATCGCAAAATCGCGTCCGGGATCGACAGCGCCCTCCTTGGGCACCAGATCGCGCACATGACCGTACGAGGCTAGAATTTCGAAATCCTCGCCCAAATATTTTTTGATCGTTTTCGCCTTGGCCGGCGACTCCACGATAACCAGATTTTTACTCATGAGCTTAGCGTCGGTAACTGGGATGGGAGGGCGCCCACCCGCTCAAATCCGCCGGCGCGACGGAAATTCAGGCGAGGCAGCAATAACACGGATTTTTCTATGCGGAATTTAATGAAGGTAGCCGGGAATTTCGTCGAATACCATATCTTCCAAACAAGCATAAGCTTCTTCTTGGCCGGGCTGGTTGAACAACACCATCAGAATGATCCATTTCAGTTGTTGCAAGCCGATGTCATCCGCTTGCAACGCCATCACCCGATCAATCACCAATTCCCGAGTTTCCGAGCCGAGGATGCCGCCCTGTTCCAGAAACAGTAAAAATCCCCGGCATTCCACGTCGAGCTTGGCCAGTTCCGGTTGGACGTAAATTCGGTACGAGCTGGGGTTGACCGACAGCGAAATCGCCTGCCGGTCGGCGAGGCTGTCGAGCCATTCAAAGGCTTGCTGAACCTCCCGCGACCGAAATCCGGCAGCCAACAATTCGCTTTGAATGGATTCACGGTCGGGATCAGGATCGGGATGATCGTCCATGTAGTTCTGAAACAGATACATCAGCACATCCAGCACGTTCTCTTTCATTCAAACGTTCACCTTGGAAAATAAAAACCCTCGCCATCCGCGAGGGTGTGAAACCGCCGCCCCTTGGAGCGACGGCCGGCATCATGGTTTCAGGCGACAGTACAAGCCGCCGGGGACCACCGCCGCATAACCTTCCAACTCCAAAATGAGCAGCATGGAGGAAAGCACTTCAACCGTCAATCCGCAGCGTTCGACCAGCAGATCGATTCCCACGGGCTCTTCGCCCATGGCGGCCAGCAGGCGTCGGTAATCCTCGTCCAAGGAAGCTGTCGTCGCCACCGGCGGCGTAACCGCGATTTCATCGTCGCCGACCGCCGCGAGCGCGCCCAACTCTTCCAAAATGTCAGCGGCGGTTTCCACAAGCTTTGCACCTTGCCGGATCAAGGCATGACAGCCCTTGGCCAAGGGATTGTGAATGGAACCGGGGATGGCAAAAACCTCTCGGCCCTGATCGAGCGCCAAGCGGGCCGTAATCAGCGAACCGCTCTGGATGGCCGCTTCCACCACCAGCACGCCCAGCGCCAAGCCGCTGATCAGGCGATTTCGTCGCGGGAAATTCTCCGCTAGCGGCGGCGTGCCGGTTGGCAATTCCGAGATCAGCGCTCCGCGTTCGGCGATCAGGCGCGCCAGGTCCCGGTGCTTGGCTGGGTAAACCTGGTCCAGGCTGGTACCCATCACCGCGATAGTCTGGCCGCCACCCGCCAGTGCCCCCTGATGCGCGGCGGCATCGATGCCAAGCGCCAAACCGCTGGTAATGGCGATACCGCCGCCCGCCAGATGCGCCGCAAACTGCCGGGCGGTTTCCCGGCCTGACGGGGTGGGATTGCGGGTACCGACCACGGCCAATTGCGGCATCCGCAGACACGCTAGGTCGCCGTGCACAAACAGCAAGGGAGGGGCTTGGGGGATTTGCCGCAACAACGCGGGATAGCGGGAGTCATCCAGCGGCAATAAATGATTGTCGGGGCGTTCCAACCAAGCCAAATCCTGTTCGACGCGCCGCCAGTCGGGGTTACGCAAATAATCGAGGGCCACATCGGGCATACCCAACCGCGCCCACTCGGCGCGATCGGCCGCCAAGGCAACCGCCGCTGAGCCAAAATGCTCCAGCAAGCGGGCGCACCGCACCGGGCCGATGCCCGGCGCCCGCAACAGCGCCAGCAACCAGGCCGGATCGGCGGCTGAAGGCGTGAGCTCCCGGCTCAGGGGGTAGTCACCCGATCCTGCAAGCGGATGGCGCGTTCGATCTGCATCACCAAGGCATAGCTGACCAGATCGTGCGCCTTGTATACCATCAGTAGCCCGGCCCGCTCGCCCGGCACTTTGGCGGGCTTGCCGCTCACCGGATCGTCGATCCAGCGATCCTTGCCAAAAACCGCCAGCACATGGCCGGGTTCGATGCCTTCCTGAGTGCCCAAATTGATAATGACGCTGCTGTATTGTGTGATCTGAGTGATATCGGGATCAAGCCTGGCAATGATGGAGCCTTCGGTATCGGGCGGCACCGAATGCGGCTCGAAATTGTACAGTTCAGGCTCTTCCTCGATCTCCAGCAACCGGTCACCGGCGCGAACCGGCGCGATGGTATTGGCCAACAGGAAGCTGGCCGGATCTTCATCCCGCTCCAGCACCGCCTGGCCCAGATAGATGCCGATTTGTCCCAACGAACGGTTGGAGCCGGGTTCACGCAATTCTTCGCCGGGACGGAACACTTGATAGCGCGGCTGGTCGAAATTGGCGCCTCGGCCGTAAACGCGGTCGCGATCGGCGTAAATTACTTGCGCGTCGTCATCGCCCAGAATATAGGGCATTTGCCGCCAGTTGGCCGCGCTCAGGATCTCGCCGCGTTTGAGAAACGACTCGACCGCATCGCGGGGCACCGGCGGGATGGGCTGCGTCAGTTCCTCCACCCGTACCTGGGGCGTTAATTTCAACAGCGGAACCGCTTCGCGCCCAGCGATTTCCAACTGTGGATTGCCGTTAGGATCGTGGCTGAAGCGCAACACATCGCCGGGATAGATGCGGTGGGGATTGCGCACCTGGGGATTTTGTCGCCAAATCCGTCGCCACTGCCAAGGACTTTGGAGAAATCGCGCAGCGATCGACCATAGGGTGTCGCCCGCGGCCACCGTGTAGGTCTGGGGGTGATCCGGCCGCAACGCGAGCGGGCCTTCGACGGCGAGCGCGCCGGAGCTTCTGGGGCTGGCGGGTCCCGACGATCCCGACAATAGAGCCGGTTCGCCGCCGACTGGCTTGGATTCGGGCCGGGAAGGTGGTTGCGCGCACGATCCGAGCAGGAGCCCTGTCGCTAGCAACAGAGCGGTTCCGAGATGCCTTGAGGAACGCGTGATGTTCATGTGTCCTTGCTCATCATTCTTCGGAGAAACGGGCGGGAGTGTAACGGATCACTCCCATCGCGCAAAGTATAGCTCCCTCGCGGTAGTTTCTCGTATGATTTCCACATGAAAAGATTGTTGAATGATCAAAAATTAAGGTGTTCGTGGAGTTATCATGGCACGATTGACCATATTGCACTATCCCGATCCTCGGTTGCGCAAGCCAGGCGTGGCGGTGGAAACCGTCGATGATGGCGTGCGCGCCCTGATCGATGACATGCTAGAGACCATGTACGCCGCGCCTGGCATCGGTTTGGCCGCAACCCAGGTCAATGTCCAAAAACGGATTGTGGTCATGGACTTGTCCGAAGAGAAAAACCAGCCACTGGCGTTCATCAATCCGACCCTGCTGGAACGGGAAGGTGAAAGTGAATCCGAAGAGGGGTGTTTATCGGTACCCGGCTTCTATGAAACGGTTCAACGAGCGGAACGGGTGCGGCTCAGCGCCTTGGGTCGCGACGGCGAGCCGCTCGACTTAGAGGCCACTGGCTTGCTGGCGGTGTGTATCCAACATGAACTCGATCACCTCAATGGCAAATTATTCGTGGATTACTTATCCGCCTTAAAACGTGACCGAATTCGGAAAAAGTTGGAAAAGCAAGCTCGGCAAGAGGCACACACATCCTGATGATGGCTGCATTCGATGGTCTGGACTCGATCCCGCCGGCAGTCAGGCGGGGCCAGCTCGCTGGGGCCTGCTCTTCTGCCCAATCCACCTTCAGCCCATGACCGCTTGGCCACGTCTGATTTTCGCGGGTACTCCCGAATTCGCCGTTCCGAGCCTCCGAGCCTTGCTGGAAACCGGCGATGGACCTGTTGCCGTTTACACGCAGCCGGATCGGCCGGCCGGCCGCGGCCGCCAGCTCCGCCCCAGTCCGGTGAAAACGCAGGCGCTGGCCGCGGATATTCCGCTTTACCAACCTGCCACCTTGCGCGATCCGCTCGCCCAGGCTGAGCTGGCCGCCCTGAAGCCAGACTTGCTGGTGGTAGCCGCCTATGGACTGATCCTGCCGCCGGCGGTGCTGGCGCTACCCCGACTAGGCTGCGTTAACGTCCATGCTTCGCTGCTGCCGCGCTGGCGCGGCGCGGCGCCGATCCAGCGCGCCATTTTGGCGGGCGACAGTGAAACGGGCATCTGCCTCATGAAGATGGACGCTGGCCTAGACACGGGACCGGTTTATGCCCGCGCCCGCTGCCCGATTCCGCGGGGCCTTACGGGCGGCGAACTGCACGACCGGCTGGCCACGCTGGGCGCCGTCACGTTGCGTGACCTGCTGCCTGACCTGTTAGCCGGCAACCTGATCGCGGAGCCGCAAGATCCTAGCCAAGCGAGCTACGCTCCCAAACTGGAAAAAACCGAGGCTGGGCTGGATTGGCATCGGCCAGCGCTGGAACTGGAACGGCAAGTGCTGGCTTTCAATCCGCAGCCGGTCGCCCAGACCCAGATTAACGACCAGACCCTGCGTGTTTGGCGGGCGCGCGCGGAGATTGAGCCGCACGATGCGGTTCCTGGCACCGTACTGCGGGAGGGACCAACGGGGATCGTTGTCGCCACGGGCGCTGGCGTGTTGCATTTAATCGAAGTGCAATTACCCGGTGGACGGCCGTTGCCCGCCGCCGCGTTTCTGGCGGCCCATCGGCTGGCTGGCCAGCGACTGCGCACGATATGAACGTTCGTGGCATCGCCGCTCAAACGCTGGGGCAAGTGCTGGGCGGGGGCAGATCGCTGGCTACCGCGCTGCCGCCGGCTCTCAGCAGAACCCCTCCTCGCGACCACGGCTTGCTCCAGGAGCTCTGTTATGGCGTTTGTCGCTGGCACCCCCAATTGCAAGCGCTGCTCGATCATCTGTTGATCCGACCGCTGGCGGGAGCGGAACACATGGTGCGCGCGCTGCTGCTGACCGGCCTGTACCAATTGTGGCACCTGCGAATTCCGGAGCACGCCGCCGTGGCCGAGACCGCCGCCGCCGCTCGCCAGCTCCAAAAACCCTGGGCGGTAGGGCTGATCAACGCCGTATTGCGAACCGCCCTACGGCGGCAATCAGAATTGACGGCAACGCTGGCCACCGATCCGCAAGCCGCCACCGCTCACCCTTACTGGCTGTTGGAACAACTGCGGCAAGACTGGCCAGACCACTGGCCCGCCCTCATCGCCGCCAACAATGCCCGGCCGCCGCTCGCCCTGCGCATCAATCAACAGCGCCTGGATCGCGAACACTACCAGTCATGGCTAGCCCAGACCGGCCGGCTGGCCGCCGCCGTACCAGAAGTACCGACCGCGCTGATCTTGGATGAGCCGACCGAGGTCACTACCCTGCCGGGTTTTGCAGACGGTTGGTTATCGGTGCAAGATGCCGCCGCGCAACTGGCCGCGCCACTGCTGGAACTTCAGGCCGGACACCGCGTGCTGGATGCCTGCGCGGCGCCCGGCGGAAAAACCGGACATCTGCTTGAACTGGAACCGAAATTGGATTTGATTGCTCTCGATCGGGATGCGGGTCGGCTGGAACAGGCGCGGGATAACTTGCGTCGGTTACAACTGACCGCTCGCCTAGTCGCCGGCGATGCCTGTCGGCCGGCGGATTGGTGGGATGGCCTCCCCTATGATCGAATTCTTGTGGACGCGCCCTGTTCGGCCACCGGCGTGATCCGCCGCCATCCCGACATCAAGCTGCGACGGCGGGACCGGGACATCGCCGGGCTGGCCGCCCAACAGCTTGCCATCCTCGCCAGCCTGTGGCCCCTGCTGCGGCCGGGTGGCCGCTTGCTGTACGCGACCTGCTCGGTGTTGCGGCGAGAAAATGAAGGCGTGATCGCCGCCTTTCTTGAAGGCCATCCCGACGCCCGCGAACGACCTATCCTTGCCACGTGGGGCCACGCCCTGCCACACGGCCGCCAGCTTCTCCCTGGCGAGGCCAACATGGATGGTTTCTATTATGCCGACCTGTGCAAGCAGGCCGTAATTTCTGGGATTTGATCATGCCAGCCAACAGGTGGATTGGGATATTGAGCCGCGTCACCTGCTGGTTGCTGCTTGCCTGGGGTCTGCTCAGTATGCCGGCGCAGGCCGCCGGCTTCGAGGTCATTACCGCCTCTAGCCGACTGGAAGGTGGCGTTTATCGGCTTAATGCCCGACTTGAATACCATTTCAGCAAGCCAGCGCTGGAGGCGCTGGAAAACGGCGTACCGCTCACGATAGAACTTGAGATGGAGGTACGCCGCCGCCGCTCCTGGTTATGGGCGGAAACAATTTACTCCCTGACCCAGCGCTTCAAAATGGAGTATCACGCACTGAGCCGGCAATATTTGGTTAATAACCTCAACAGCGGCGAGCGTCGCAGCTTCCCCAGCCGGAATGCCGCGCTGGATTTCATGGGCCAGATCAACGGCTTCCCTCTGCTCGACCAAGGCTTGTTAACCTCCAACGAAAAATATGAAGGCGCGCTTCGAGCCGCCCTTGATATCGAATCGCTGCCGGCCCCGTTACGGCTGTTCACGTATCTCTCTGACGACTGGCGACTCACCAGCGAGTGGTACACATGGTCGCTCTAATTCGCCGGCTGGCTCGGGGTCGGGGTCTGGCGCCGGCCCTCCTGCTGCTGGGCCTCCTTCTCGCCATTCTGATCTTGATGGGGCGCGCCACAACCAATTCCGCCAAATTCGGCGAGATGTATGTTTGGTTGTTACTCTTTAGCGCCATCGGTCTGGGCGGCTTGACCTTGCTCATCCTGTATAATTTGATCGAGCTGATCCGGCTCTACCGCCATCGAGTACCCGGTTCTCGGCTGACGCTGCGACTGGCCGGAATTTTCGCCGCGCTAGCCATCATCCCGGTAGCCCTGGTCTACGGGTTTTCCTTGCATTTTCTCCAGCGGGGAATCGATAGCTGGTTCAACGTCCAAGTGGATCGCGGCTTGGAAGACGCCTTGGAACTCAGCCGGACCGCGCTAGATCTTCGGATGCGCGAAGTCCTCCGACAAACCCTGCGGATTTCTGAAAACGTCGCTGAAAGCGACGGCGAACAAATCAGCCGGCGTTTGGACGAACTCCTGGACGCCGCCGAGGCCTCCGAATTGACGCTATTTGGACAGAACGGCCGCATTATCGCGACCGTCACGCTGGATCCGAGCGCGATTCTGCCCGATCCACCGCCTGATACGGTTTTGTTACACGTCCGGCAGGGCCACAATTATGTGGGTCTGGAACCGACCGGGGATAAGGGCTTTCACATCCGCGTCGTGGTGCCCGCCGGCCGCCTCGCCAACGAAGAGCGACAATTGCAGGCGCTATTTCCGATCACTGATCGTTTGAGCCTGCTGGCCGATGCCGTCCAAGCGGCCTTCGACAGCTACCGAGAACTGATTTTTTTACGAGCGCCGCTGCGGGCCAGTTTCACCTTAACGCTGTCCCTGGTCCTGCTGCTGGCGGTATTAGCCGCCTTTTGGGCGGCGTTTTACACCGCGCGCGGGATGGTGCGACCATTACGCGAACTCGCCGATGGCACTCAGGCGGTTGCCGCCGGCCAGTTCAACAAGCAGCTGGCGGGCGGCGGTAGCGACGAATTGGGATTTTTGGTGGAATCCTTCAATCAGATGACCCGCAATCTCGCACAGGCGCACGAGGCGGCGCAGCGCAGCCAAGCCTTGGTCGAAGGCCAGCGCGCTTATCTGGAAACGGTGCTGGCGCGGCTGTCCTCAGGCGTCATGATCGTCGATCAAACCGGTCGCCTGCAAACCTGCAATGCGGCGGCCGGCCAGCTCTTGGGGATCCATTTACAAGATTATGTTGGCGCGGACAGCGAGTGGATCGCCGCGGCGCAACCATCGCTGCGAGATTTTATCGACATCATCGGCCCGCATCTCAACACCACCGGCGACTGGCGCCAGGAAATCACTTGGTTCGGCCCGACCGGGCGCTGCATTTTGCTGTGCCGGGGCAGCTCGCTGCCGGATGCGGTTGGCCTGCGCGGGGGGCACGTCGTCGTGTTCGACGATGTGACCAACCTGGTGCGGGCCGAACGGGACGCTGCCTGGGCCGAGGTGGCGCGACGGCTGGCGCACGAAATCAAGAATCCACTCACGCCCATCCAGTTGGCCACCGAACGAATCCGTCACAAATATCTCAAGCAGTTCGACGAAGAACAAGGCAAGGTGCTGGAGCGCGGCACCCACACGATTATCCAGCAGGTGCAAGCGATGAAGGAAATGGTGGATGCCTTCAACGAATACGCCCGTCCGCCGCGCCTACAACTGGCCCCGCTGGAAGCAAACGAATTTATCACCGAAGTCCTCTATCTGTATCGCGATTATCCGGTGGGCGTGGAAATTAAGCTGGACCTGGCCCAAGAACCGCTGTGGGTCAACGCCGATAAGGGCCGCTTGCGACAACTGCTGCACAATCTGGTCAAGAACGCCATCGAAGCGATCAGTGACGGAAAAGGTTCGATGCTCTGGGTCGCTACCCGCCGCGAACACATCGCTGGCGCTGACTGCCTTGAGATCAGCGTGCGCGACAACGGGCCGGGTTTCCCCGACAATATCTTATCCAGCGCCTTCGAGCCCTACGTGACTACCAAACTGAAAGGAACCGGACTAGGATTGGCCATAGTCAAGAAAATCGTTGAAGAACATGGCGGTTGGATTCAGTTGGAAACCCTGGCGCAAGGCGGGGCGCACGTGGTGCTCCGGCTGCCGATTTTCCACGAAGCGGCGGAGCCCGCCGCTTCGCCCGCCGTTCCCGCTGTTCCGTTGCACACCGATCAGGAGGCCGCCGGATGAGCGCGTCTTATATTTTAGTCGTTGATGACGAACCCGACATTCGCGACTTGGTAAAGGAAATTCTGGAAGATGAAGGCTATGCCGTCTCGACCGCCGAGAACGCCGCCGCCGCCCGCGAGTCCCGTCGCGCCCAGCGTCCCGATCTGATCCTGCTCGATATCTGGATGCCTGACACCGACGGCATTAGCTTGCTCAAGGAGTGGAGCGAAAGCGATCATTTACCCTGCCCTGTCATCATGATGTCGGGGCATGGCACCGTCGAAACCGCGGTCGAAGCAACCCGGCTCGGCGCTTACGATTTCATTGAAAAGCCGCTGTCCATGGCCAAGCTGCTGCTCACCGTGGAACGCGCCCTGGAGGCTGATCGGCTAGCGCGGGAAAATATGAATCTGCGCCGCCAGCAGCGCATCGTCGTCGAACCGGTCGGCCGGAGCGACGTGGTTCAACGGTTGCGCGCCCAAGTATTGCGGATTGCCCAGCACGATGCCCCCGTGCTGATTTTCGGCGAACCCGGCACCGGCAAGGAAGTGTACGGCCGCTTCTTGCACGCCCATAGCCCGCGCCGAAACAGCTCGTTCGTTGATGTCGGCGTCGGCTCTATCGCTCGTGAAAACGCGACCCTGGAACTGTTTGGTTCCGAGCAGGGCGAACGAATTCACTACGGCCGGCTGGAACAGGCCAGCGGCGGCACGCTGTTCCTCGACGAACTGGCCGACATGGATCTTGAAGCGCAAGCCAAACTGGCTAGCGCGCTGGAAAATGGCTCTTTTCTGCGGATCGGCGGCAAAGAGCCGGTCCGGGTGAATGTGCGCGTCGTCGCGGCCACCCACCGCGATCTGGAGCAGGAGGTGGCGCTCGGTCATTTCCGCGAGGATCTGTACTATCACCTCAACGTCGTCCCGATCAAACTGCCGCCGTTACGCGATCACATCGAGGATGTGTCGGAACTGCTCAATTACTACGTCAACTATTTCGTCGACCAGGAAGGGCTGGCTTACCGCCATTTCACCTTGCCCGCGCAGAATCGGTTGCGCAACTACAGTTGGCCCGGCAACATCCGCGAGCTCAAAAATCTGGTGCAACGACTCTTAATTTTGGGTAGCGAGGAAGAAATCACATTGGAAGAAGTCGATGCCGCGGTGCGCGGCGTCACCACCGTTAAGACCCAAGATGTCGGCAGCATCCCGCTGAATCTCCCCCTGCGAGAAGCCAGAGAGCAGTTTGAACGAAGTTACCTGATGCAGCAGTTTCGCGAATGTGAGGGTAACGTGGCGCGCTTGGCGGATCGAGTTGGGATGGAGCGCACCAATCTTTATCGGAAGTTGCGCGCGCTCGGCATCGATCCCAAGAAGGCCCTGGATGAATGAGGAGAGCCTGTGAAGATCGTCATTCTCGGCGCGGGCCAAGTAGGCGGTTCGGTCGCGCATATTCTGGCTGGCGAAGCCAACGATGTGACGGTGGTGGACGCCAATGGCGAGCGCTTGCAAGCTTTGCAAGATCGCCTGGATCTCCGCACCGTCCGCGGCCAAGCCTCCTACCCAACCGTGTTGGAGCAAGCGGGCGTCGCCGACGCCGACATGCTGATCGCGCTCACCGACAGCGATGAATCCAACATGATCGCCTGTCAGATCGCCCATACCCTGTTCAACACGCCCACCAAAATCGCACGAATCCGCTCCGGGAGTTACATGGCCTATCGGGAGCAATTATTCAGGGATGAGGCGATGCCGGTCGATGTGCTGATCAGCCCGGAACAACTGGTCACCGACTATATCCAACGCATTATCGAGCATCCCGGCGCGCTGCAAGTGCTGGATTTTGCGGAAGGCCAAGTGCGGCTGGTCGGCGTCAAGGCGTATGAAGGCAGTACCTTGGTGGGGCAGGCGCTACGCACGCTGCCGGAACGCATTCCCGGCATCGACGCGCGGGTCGCCGCCATTTTCCGCCAAGGCAGCCCGATCATCCCCGAAGGCGACACCATCATTGAGGCCGATGACGAAGTATTCCTACTCGCCGCCCGCAAGAACACCCGCGCCATCGTCGCCGAACTGCGCAAGCTCGACCGGATGGTCAAGCGCATCATCATCGCCGGCGGCGGCCACATCGGCGCTCGGCTAGCCCAGGGATTGGAAGACCGCTTTCAGGTTAAAATCATCGAACGCAACCCGATCACCAGCAAGCGGCTGTCGGAGCAACTTGACCGAGCCATCGTCTTACAAGGCGACGCCGCCGACGAAAATCTGCTGCGGCAGGAAAATATCGAGCATGTCGATGTGTATTGCGCCGTCACCAACGATGATGAAGCCAACATTCTGTCGGCGATGCAAGCCAAGCGCATGGGCGCTCGCAAGGTGATGGCGCTGATCAACCTTTTATCTTATGTCGAGCTGGTCGAATCGTCCGGCATCATCGATGTCGCCATCTCACCCCAGCAAGCGACCATCGGCAGCCTGCTCGCTCACGTTCGCCGCGGTGATGTGGTCAAGGTCCATTCGCTGCGGCGCGGCGCGGCCGAAGCCATCGAGGCGATCGCCCACGGCGACTATAAAACCTCGAAAGTGGTGGGCCGGCGCATCGAAGAAATCCGGCTGCCGCCGGGCACCACCATCGGCGCCATCGCCCGCGGCGATGAAGTGGTCATCTGCCACCACGATACGGTCATCGAAGCCGATGATCATGTCATTCTGTTTTTGATCGACAAAAAGCGGGTGGCGGAGGTCGAACGCCTGTTTTCGGTCGGGGCGACTTTCTTATAAGCCGCAGAAAAACCTTATGTTACAATGAGCAGGCCCCGAATCCGAAGGAGAATTCCCGCCCTCCGGAATTTCCAAGAATACCGCCAGGTGTTGACAGGACCCGAACATGACCGCATTCAACTTCGAAACAGCCCGCCACAACATGATCGAACAGCAGATCCGCCCTTGGGACGTGCTGGATCAGCGGGTATTGGACACCCTCGCCACGGTGCCGCGCGAAGATTTCGTACCGGAACGTTACCGCAACCTCGCCTTTAGCGATGTCGCCATCCCGTTGGGTCAAGGTGAATTCATGATGAAGCCCAACCTTGAAGCCCGGCTCCTGCAAGCGCTGGCCGTGCAACCTAGCGACAACGTGTTGGAAGTCGGTACCGGCAGCGGCTATCTAACGGCCTGTCTGGCGCGGTTGGCCATCCATGTGGTCAGCGTGGACATTGTCCCTGAGTTCACCGAAGCCGCCCGCGACAAGCTTAAAGCCCACAACATAAGCAATAGCGTGCTGCACACGGGTGACGCCAGCCGGGGTTGGGGCGGGCGGCGTTTCAACGCCATCGCGGTTACCGGTTCGGTGGCTACCGTCGCCGATGACTGGTGTCAGAGTTTGAGTCTGGGCGGGCGCTTGTTCATCGTGGCCGGCCAGGCTCCGGCGATGGAGGCCTTGCTGATCACTCGGCTTGGCGAACGCGAATGGATGCGGGAAAGCTTATTCGACACTGAGCTGTCACCTTTGCGCAACGCGGCGCCGGTTGAGGCTTTTGTGTTCTGAACAGCGGCCAAGCCCATTGACGCCCGCGGATTTCCGACTGGCTCTAACCTCTGGTATATTAGGATTTACTAATACTTGAGGGAGAATCTCTGACCATGCCTCTACTCCATCGCTTGGTATTGGCCGGATTTATCGCCGCCTCGTGCGGCCAACCGACGTGGGCAGCGGATCTGCTGCAAGCCTATCGGCAGGCCCAGGATAACGACCCGGTGGTGAAGGCGGCCGCCGCCACTCGCGATGCCACGCAGGAAGCCAGACCGCAAGCGAGAGCATTGTTACTACCAAGCGTGGGCGCCACCGCCGAGCAAAGCTACACTTTTGGCATTGAAGGCATGGGGAACGCGCCATCGTCGTTCAGCGGTCATACCTACGGCATCAGCTTGGTGCAACCCCTCTATAATCGCGGCCATCAAGTCCGGCAACGACTGGCGGAAGCCGCTGTTGGCCAGTCGGAGGTCGATCTGGGCAATACCCGCAACGAATTGATCCTGCGGGTCGCACAAGGCTATTTTGGCGTACTGTCGGCGCTGGACAACCTCAGTTATGCCACCGCCGAGAAGAACGCCTTCGCGCGCCAACTGGAACAGGCCAACCGCCGTTTCGAGGTTGGGCTGGCGACGATTACCGACGTTTACGATGCCCAGGCTCGTTTCGACGCGGCTGTTTCCCAAGAAATCGACGCCACCAACAAACTGGCCGACGCGCGCGAGCTTTTACGTCAGTTGACTGGAGAGGAGCATACTCACCTCAATCTGCTCAGCGAACGAATGCCGCTGACGCTGCCCAAACCGAACAATCCAGAAGAATGGGTGCGCTTGGCGCTAGAAAACAACTTGGCCTTACGCAGCACCGGTTTCAACATCGATCAAGCGCGCGAGAACATCAGGCTGCAAAAAGCCGGTCACTACCCCACCTTGGACTTGCAAGCCAGTCGGGTCGATAATGACAACGGCCTCAACAATAATAGCGCCAGTAGCCAACTCAACGTGCAACTGACTATCCCGCTCTACAGCGGCGGAGCTGTCTCCTCGCGCGCGCGAGAGGCGGCTTACAGCTACGAAGCGGCCCGGCAGAGCCTCGAAAACCAGCAGCGCGAAACCATCCGCACCGTTCGTAACGCTTATCGCGGCCAAGAAACCGCCATCAGTCAAATCCGGGCGCTCGACCAAACCCGCCTCTCCACCCGCAGCGCGCTGGAGGCCAACCAGGCCGGCTATGAAGTAGGCACCCGCACCATCGTCGATGTGTTGGACGCCGAACGCAACGTTTATCTAGCTGAACGTAATTACGCCGCGGCCCGTTATTCTTACATCACCAACTATCTGGTGCTACGACAGGCAGCTGGCCAGCTGTCGGAACAAGATGTGACCGAGATCAACGGCTGGCTCGGCCCAGCCCGCTCCACTAGCGGCGAACCACCGCCCCCCCCACCACCGCTCAAGGAACCCGCCAAACCGGGGAGCGTCAAGAACGATGCCACCACTAGCCATAACGCGGCATCAACCCAATCCACCGTCAACGAGCCGGCCACCTCGAAAAAACGATCTGGCAAGACCATGAACGACACCTCCCCGCAGCGCCAGCACGAGCGGCCGAACAGGTCGAAATCCGACCATAGAGAACCCAATCAGCGCTTGTAGCCGCTATCGATTGCAAGCGAAGCATTGATGAGCGCTAAGGACACCCCCGATTCCGCCGCCATCGCTCCTGATGACGCGGCGCGAGAGGCTTCTATGGTCGTATCGCTCCCGCCAGCCAACTTGCCGCGCCGGCTGGCGGCCATTCTCTACGACAGCCTATTGCTAGCGGGGGTGTTGTTTATCGCCACCGCATTGGCTTTGGGGCTGACCGTGGCGGCTCTCGGCGCTGAGTCGGTCAAATTGCATAACCCCTTACGCGGCAATCCGTTTTTATCGACCTATTTATTGTTGGTCTGTTTCTTCTTTTACGGCGGGTTCTGGACTCACGGTGGCCAAACGCTGGGAATGCGGGCTTGGCGGTTGCGGGTGCAGCGGCGCGATGGCCGGGGCCTTAACTGGTGGCAGGCGCTGCTGCGATTTCTGAGCGGGGGGCTTTGGCTGATTCCGGTAGTCTACCTACACGGCGCGCTCGGACTCGGCCTTGACCGCAGTTTAGGGGCTGGCCTTGCCGGTCTGATCTTGCTGGTAGCGTTGCGTCTGCCCGACCAAGCTTCGGAAACCGAGCTGGTGCTATTACCGAAGGTAAAATGCTGATTAACGCAAGCGATGCAGCGCAACAAAGCCCCCGACAAGAAACAGCAGCGGGGGCAAAATAGCGCCCGCCAGCGGCGGCAAGCCGTACAACAACACCACATTACCCAACAGGTAGTTCGCAAGGAAAAACACCAAACCCAGCAATAGACCAACCAGCAAGCGCTGGCCGGTGGCCGCGGAGCGTTGCGGGCCAAATACGAAGGGCATGGCAACCACCAGCATGGCCAGATAAACCAGTGGGGCCGACAACTTGCGCCATAGCTCCAGCCGATAGCTCTGGGCATCGAGGCCGTTGCGTTCCAGATAATCCACATAAATCCACAAATCCCGGATCGCCAAGTCGCCAGGATTGGCGGCCAGAACTTCCAAAATCCGTGGACTCATCGCCGAAACCACCGATAAATCGTTTAGATGCTCTGTTTGCACCGCATCGCCGTTCAAAATGCTGCGGTCGATCTGCTCCAAAAGCCAATGTCCCTCTTCAAAACGCGCGCTCCGCGCCGCGGTGACGGTTTCAAGCTGGGATTCAGCGCCAATTTTGAAGGTATGAATATCGACCAAGCGGACGCCCGGCAACACCCCCCGCACATGGATGAAGTAGTCGCCATCCCGCGCCCAGAAGCCCCGGCCACCCCGGATGGCCATATCCTCCCCCTTGGCCGCCGCGCGCTGCTCTCTGGCCCATTGCTCCAGCGGCGGCGCGACAAATTCGCCGACCAGTAACACCGCCAAACTCAGCAACAAGCCCGCTTGTAAGGCGGAAGCGGTCAATCGAGCCAACGACAGTCCGGCGGCGCGCATGACGATCAATTCGCTGCCGCCGGCCAGAGCGCCCATACCCAGCAACCCCCCCACCAGCAGCGCCATTGGAAACAACTCATACAAGCGCTGCGGCTGAATCAGCAGCAGATACCGGACCGCGGCCCCAAAATAATAGTGGCCCTTCCCCACATCCTCCAATTCCACCAGCAAGCCCAGGAAAAATTCGAGCAGCAGCAGAACCAGCAACGCGACCAGGGTGGCGCTGGCGACGGTGCGAAAAATATAACGGTCGAGCGTCTTCACGTCGGAACGGCCGGCTTGGCTGGAGGGAACAGCCGGACGCCCCGGCTACGGGCATGATAATGTAATAACAACCCAGCCCCGAACAGCACGAATAGCCCATGAACCCACCAAAGACCGACCGCGCTGTCGATGACGCCCTGACTCAACCAAGATTCACCCACGCCAGTCAAATTGAAATTGATGGCGTAGATTAGCACCGCGGCCACGATTCGGCCGTAACGGCCCTCGCGCGGCCGGGCGCGGGCGATCAGGGGCGCCCATAACGCGATGACTAGTACCTGAATCGGACTGTTGAGCCGCATGTGCAATTCGGCGATACGATTGGGCTCGCGCGAACCTAACAGCTCTTGGGTGGGCAACGCTTCGCGATGCTTCCATTCTTGCTGCGGTGGCGCCGTATCGACGCGTACCGTGGCCCGCTCGAAGCGCACCATCTCATAATCGCCCTGGCCGGGAACGCCTCGGTAACGATAGCCCTTTTCCAGTACGACATGACGGATGCCATCCTCGCCGACAATTTGCCGGCCTTGCCGGCCAGTGGTGACGCTGAGATCACCGTCCGGTTCGCGGGTTTGGATAAACACATCGCGCAATTCGCGCTGGTTGAGGGCGCCAATGTAGATCACATGCCGGCCCTGCAGCACTTCACGGAAACTGCCCGGCGTGAACATCGACACCTCCGCTTCCTTGCGCGCCCTGGCCAGTACTTCGAACTGATAATCCATCAACAGCGGCACCAGCACCATTGACAGGCCGGCGGTAGCGATCGCCAGCGGAACCGCCAACAGCAGGATGGCCCGATACACCGCTAGCGGGCCATAGCCGCAAGCGGCCAGCGCTGTCATTTCATGATCTCGGTACAGGCGTCCCAAAGCCAGCATGACGCTCAACAGAAACGCCAGCGGCACCAGCACCACCAGAAAATAGCTCGCCTGTAATCCGATCAAAAGAAAGATGGAATCCCGCGCCAGCAGGCCGCTGGCGGCTTTGCTCAAATAACCGGCCAAGCGATGGCTGAGCACCATCGCCAGCAGCACCAGCACGGTGGCCAGCAGCGTCAAGCCGATCTCGCGAATCAGATAACGATCAATGATAGAAGGCACGGCCGCTAAAACTCTGTCGCTCGTAACTGTGAGACAGCACGGTTTCTGGCTAAACTCATCAAAATTTCCGATGTTGTTCCAACCCGCAAACCCCTCATCGCCGACAGGAGTAGCCTACCGATGGAATTCTCGGTCAAAAGCGGCAATCCGGAAAAGCAGCGCACTGCTTGCTTGGTGCTCGGTATCTACGAATCCCGGCGGCTGACGCCCGCCGCTGAGCAATTCGATGCCGCCTGCGGCGGCCACCTCAGCAATCTGCTGCGCCGCGGCGACCTGGAGGGCAAACCAGGCCAGTCTTTATTGCTATTCAATATACCCGATGCCCTCTGCGAGCGGGTGCTGCTGATGGGCTGCGGCCGAGAACGCGAGATCGATGATCGCCGTTTCCGTAAAATCGCCGCTCAGGTCGCAATGGCGTTGAACGACACCGGCGCCAACGATGCAACGCTCTATCTGAGCGATCTCCCCGTCAAGAGCCGCGACCTTAACTGGAAAATTCGCCAGCTGGTGGAAGCAATCGAAGAGTCGCGTTATTACTTTGATCAACTCAAAAGCAGAAAAGACGCGCCGCGGCGGCCCTTGCGCAAGATTATACTCAGTGCGCCCGGTCGGCGGGAACTAGCTAGCGCGGAACAAGCCGTGCGCGAAGGGGTGGCGATCAGCGCGGGCATGGCGCTGGCCAAGGATTTGGGTAACTTGCCCCCCAATATCTGCACGCCGAGCTATCTGGCTGAGCAGGCGCAAGCCTTGGCCCTTGAATTTCCCGCGCTGCGGGTCAAGGTGTTGGATGAAGCCGAGATGGAGCAATTGGGCATGGGCGCGTTGCTGTCGGTGACGCGCGGCAGCGCCCAGCCGGCCAAACTGATTCGTTTGGCTTTTCGCCGAGGTCCGGCGACGGCCAAACCCTACATGCTGGTCGGCAAGGGCGTGACCTTCGATACGGGCGGCATCTCGCTCAAGCCCGGCGACGGCATGGACGAGATGAAATTCGATATGTGCGGCGCAGCCAGCGTGTTGGGAACGCTGCGGGCTTGCGCCCTGCTGGACTTGCCGCTGAATGTCATCGGTCTGATTCCGACAGTGGAAAACATGCCGGGCGGTCGAGCTAGCCGGCCGGGTGACATCGTCACCAGCCTCTCCGGCCAAACCATCGAAATTCTCAACACCGATGCGGAAGGCCGACTGATCTTGTGCGATGCGCTCACCTACGCCGAGCGCGACGAGCCGGTGGCCGTGATCGATATCGCCACATTGACCGGCGCGTGTATTATCGCGTTGGGCCGATACCCGCACGGCCTGTTCAGCAATCATCCGTCCTTGGCCACCGCGCTCCAATCCGCTGGCCACACCGCCTATGACCGTGTTTGGGAACTGCCGTTGTGGGATGATTATCAGGAAGGACTGGACAGCAACTTTGCGGATATGGCCAATGTCGCCAACAATCGAGACGGTGGCGCGATCATGGCTGCCTGTTTCCTGTCGCGTTTCACCAAGAAATTCCACTGGGCGCATCTGGATATCGCCGGCACCGCCTGGAAATCTGGAAAAGCCAAGGGAGCCACCGGCCGGCCGGTACCCCTACTGACACAGTATTTACTAGATCGGGTCGCGGAAGCCAAAGGAAAACCCTAGTGCCGCGCATCGACTTCTACGTGCTACCTGACGCTAAGGACAACGGCCGAGCCTTGCTGGTCTGTCGGTTGGTCGATAAGGCCTACGCGCTAGGCCACACGGTCTACATTCTCGCGGCGTCCGAGGCGCAAGCAACGGCGCTGGACGATTTGCTGTGGACTTTCCGGCAAGACAGTTTCATCCCTCACGAACGTTATCCGTTGGCCGGAGCGGAAACGTCGCCGGTATTGATCGGTACGGCGCTGCCGCCGGATGTTAAGGCGCGCGTATTGATCAATTATACCGATGGGGCGCCAGAGGGTTTTGAGCAGTATGAGCGCGTGGTGGAAGTGGTTGACCAACACCCCGATGTGCTGGCCAAATCGCGCGAGCGATTCCGGCAATACCGAGAGCGAGGTTATACGCCAGAGACACACAAGCTGTAGCTTTTACCTTCAATCCTGTTTCTCAAGAGGCGACCATGAACGACATTTATCTCGGTAAGGGCGGCACGAAAGACGCCAAGGATGTTTATCTGCTCGGCAAGTACGCCAACCGTCACGGCCTGATCGCGGGCGCGACCGGCACCGGCAAATCAGTTTCCTTGATGCTGCTAGCTGAAGGCTTCTCGCGTTTGGGCGTGCCGGTATTCCTGGCCGATGTCAAAGGCGATCTGGCCGGCATGAGCCAAGCCAGCCAGCCGGGAGGCAAATTGCAAGCGCGGCTCGATCAATTAGGGATCAAAGACTGGTCGGGGCAAGCCAATCCAGTGGTGTTCTGGGATATCTACGGCAAGAACGGCCATCCGATACGCACCACCATTTCGGAAATGGGTTCGACTTTACTGGCGCGGGTGCTCGAACTCAATGAGACGCAAGAAGGCGTTCTGACCGTCGCGTTCACCGTGGCTGACGACAATGGCTTGCTGTTGCTCGATTTGGATGACCTGCGCGCGATGCTGGCTTTTGTGGCGGAGAATGCTAAAGAGATTTCCGGAAAATATGGTTTGGTCAGCACCCAGTCGATCGGGGCGATTCAACGGGCCTTGTTGCAACTAGAAAAAGATGGCGGCGACCAATTTTTTGGCGAGCCGGCGCTTGATTTGGCTGATTTTCTGCGGCAGGACATGACTGGGCGCGGCATTGTCAACATGCTGAGCGCCGAGCAACTGATTCACAAGCCCCGGCTTTACGCTACTTTTTTGCTATGGATGCTATCGGAGCTCTTTGAAAATCTGCCGGAAGTGGGCGATGTCGATTTACCCAAGCTGGTTTTTTTCTTCGATGAGGCACATTTGTTATTTACTGATGCCCCCGTCTCGCTGCGCCAACGCATCGAGCAAGTGGTGCGCTTGATCCGTTCTAAGGGCGTAGGCGTCTATTTTATTTCGCAATTGCCAGATGATGTGCCGGATCAAGTCTTGGGGCAGCTCGGCAATCGCCTCCAACACGCCTTGCGCGCTTTCACTCCACGCGATCAGAAAGCGGTAAAAATCGCGGCGGAAACCTTCCCGCCCAATCCCAAAATCAACGTGGTGGACGCCATCACGCAATTAGGCGTCGGTGAAGCCTTGGTGACTACATTGCAAGAAGGTGGCGTGCCGTTGCCGGTGGAACGGGCGTTGATCGCGCCGCCCCGCTGCCGGATTGGCGCCATCACCGAGCAGGAGCGCGCCAGCGTGCGGTCACGTTCCCCGATCGGCGGCAAATATGATACGGCCGTCAATCGGGAATCGGCACAAGAAATCCTTCAGCAACGCGCTCAAGCGGCGGCTTTGGCTCAACCGAACGCTAAATCTAAGACACCCCAACCGGAAGAGGAAGGGATCGGCGGTGTGGTGAAGGATTGGCTGCTCGGTAGTAGCCGCAGACAGGGAGCATTAGAAGCAATGGCGAAGTCCACTATGCGTACCGTGGGCACTCAACTGGGGCGACAGATTTTGCGGGGAGTGCTGGGGAGTATTATGAGGCGGTAATCTTATTCATTTACAATTTAAATCCCTAATTTTTATCCTATTAAATTTCATGATTGATAAGATTTTTAAATGTTTTATAATCCAACCCTATGCTAATCATGATTCAGGATCACCTAAAGTGCTTTACATAAATTTGGTAATGGCTTAATGAGGTGAGCCATTACCATTTTTTCAAATGCGACTGATGGCGATTATTTTTAGGAGAAAAAATGCCTTCAAAAAATAGAAATCATGAATTCGACTTCATTGAGCTGCCGGCCAAAGACATTTTTCAGTTAAAAAATGCCCAATCATTCTTTTCTGCTGTATTTGGCTGGACTTATAAAAACTGGGGCGATGACTATACTGATACGTCAAGTAGTGGGATCAATAGCGGTATCAATGCTGACCCCAAACATCGGCCAAATCACCCTCTCCCCGTCGTCTTTACTACCGACTTGGAATTGATGCGAGACAAAGTACTCGCCGCAGGTGGCAAAATCACCAAAAATATCTTTTCTTTTCCGGGGGGACGGCGCTTTCACTTTAAAGATCCAGCAGAAAATGAGCTTGCCGTGTGGTCCGATCCAAAAAAATTGGATAAAGAGTAAATAGATAAATAAAAATCCATCCTAAGTAAAATTTCAAAAATCTTAAAAAAAATGATTAAAAATCAATTTCTTATTATATTTAATCCTATGCATGAATAGAAAAGGAATCATTGCTGCTGGCAATATGCTCGTTGATCATGTCCGCACCATCAGCGAATGGCCAGAACAGGGGCGCTTGGCCTATATTGAAAGTCAAGCAAACTGCGTTGGTGGTTCGCCCTTAAATGTACTCATGGATTTGGCTAAATTGAATCCTAGCCTGCCGCTCGCAGCGATAGGGTTGATCGGAGATGATGGGGATGGAAAATATATCCTAAAAACGCTGGCCGAAGCAGGTATCGACCTGCAATGGGTTCAAACCACGGCTGTCGAGCAAACTTCTTACACTGAGGTAATGACTGAGAAATACTCTGGACAACGCACTTTTTTCCATTCCTTGGGTGCAAATCGTTTGCTGGCGCTCGAGCATTTTCAGTCAGTAAACACAAATCATAAAATTTTTCATTTAGGTTATTTATTACTCTTGGCTGAATTGGATAGCCCTGATGCTGACTATGGCAGTAAAGCAGCCCGTCTCCTAAAAACAATGCAGCAAAAAGGCTATAAAACAGCAGTTGATCTAGTCTCAGTGAGCAAGCCTGATCATTTTAAAGCCACCACCTTATCAGCCTTAAAATATATCGATTATCTTATCATCAATGAACTAGAAGCGACTGGCCTTACTGATATAGAAATTCGAGGTCGTGATAAAAAGCTGACTATCGAAAATATGGCTCAAGCGGCTCAGCGATTGATCACGCTTGGCGTCAATGAGTTAGTGGCAATTCATTGCCCCGAAGGGGCTTATCTAGTTACAGCGCGGGGTGATTATTATTTGGTTCCCTCATGGCATATTGATAATGATGAAATCAAAGGTTCTGTCGGCGCGGGAGATGCTTTTTGTGCGGGGCTGCTTTACGCGCTCCACGAGGGAATGCCATACGAGCAAGCGTTAAAGTTGGCTAACGCCGCCGCCAGATTCAACCTGTTAAGCTACACCTCAATCGGTGGCGCGGCTTCCATTATTGAATTGGAAGACTTCATGCAATCAGCCGCGCTTCGGGCTGATTTCCTCATTTGACGGGCATTAACGAAATTGGCTTCTGGCTTTCATTGTTCCCTGGACGCCGCTACGCTCCGCCTTCCACACTGGCCCAAATGGGCAGCCAGAGTCCTGGGTTTGCTCATGCCGCACATCAACATAAGGCGGGGCAAGCTAGTCTAACGAGTGGGTGGTAAAGAGGCTTTATAAAACAACCAAGCCTCGTTACAACGGCTTAAGAATATTGGCGCGCCCGGCGAGACTTGAACTCACGACCTTCGGCTCCGGAGGCCGACGCTCTATCCAACTGAGCTACGGGCGCATGGGGAAAGGTTGGGTAAGATACCCCGATTATCAACGCCCGTCCAGTAGCCGCGCCATGCTCCTTCGTCAATGGTCGCTTAGCCTCAGCACTACAAGAGCTTAATTTTGCTGGCTTGAAAACAAGCATATCAGTTTTCAGACAGAGCCAAATACCGTTATAATCATAGCGTTTAGGAGTATCCAAACCACAACAAAACTAACTCCATATGCCCGCCAACCGCGCTCCAACGAAAGTTCTTGTTTGCAGACCGAGGAACACGCTAGTGGAATCCGCCGTGATGCGCCTACGGATGCGCAGTTTGCGGATGCGCAGTTTGACGAAGCATTTCAATGAGGTGAGAACGTGAGCCAGCAAGTTGATAAGTCGGTAATGACCACGTCGGTTATCCTGGTCTCTGGATTGGTGTTGTTAGCGGTCGTGTTGTTCATGGTTGCCGCCCTCATGAGCGTCGTCGGCAATGTTGCTCCCGATGACAACTCACGAAAACAAGCCGCCGCTGTGGAACGTATTAAACCGGTCGCTCGCGTTTCATTTGAACAACCGAAGCCCGTCGTTGTAGCAAATCTTTCTGGACTAGATGTTTACAATAAAGTTTGCGCGGCGTGCCACGCCACGGGCACCTTAGGCGCTCCCAAGACTGGCGCCAAAGACCAGTGGGAACCTCGCTTTGCGCAGGGTCTGGATACCTTAGTCACCCACTCGGTGAACGGCCTTCGCGCCATGCCCGCCAAGGGGGGCGCCCCATCAATGACCGAGGCCAACATGAAGGATGCCATCATCTATATGCTGGGTGAAAGTGGGATTAAAGTGCAAAATACCGCCGCGCCTGCTCCAGCCGCCGCGCCTACCGCCGCCGCGCCTGCTCCAGCCGCCGCGCCTGCTGTTCCCCCAGTTGCGGCTCCACCTGCTGCAAAACAGGTTATCCCCCCACCCCCGATTGCAACTCCGCCAGCTACGCCTCCAGCCTTTATCAACAAAACGAGCGCATCCGCTGCGCCAGCTGCTGTTCCGCCCGCCGCAAAACAGGTTATCCCCCCGCCCCCAATTGCAACTCCACCGGCGACGCCTCCAGCTGTTATTAAATCCAGCCCATCCGCCGCGGCGCCAAATTCGGCCAATCATTCGCCTCGGCTGGCAATTGCCCCAAGTTCAGCGAACGCTACGATGGGGCTAGTCCCTCCTTCGATGCAAAATTTTTCGGCTAGCCCGCCGGTTTTCCTTCAAAACACCCTAACAGCTAGCGGAGCCACGATGGCGATCCCGCCGCCGCCAATTCAGCGGGCTCCGTCCGCTGGATTAGCCTTTAGCGAGGCTCCCGCGCCAATGACTGAAGCTGTTACAACCGTCCCGCTATTCCCTCCGATACAAGTCTCTTCGGTTGACCCACCGCCTTTCCTTGCAAATATCTCACTCAGACCACCTCCTCCGATCCAGCGCCAAGTGGTTTTTCCACCTACTTTCGTCCAAAATGCTTTTGTCATCCCCCCTCCTCCGATCCAACCCTATATCACTTCACCTTCCGCTTGCCTTTAGATATACCCTCATGCCCGCCCCAGGGCTTCGCACGCTAATCTCACCCCAGTACAATTAACAACTCTTCGCTGCTCTACCGAAAATTTTATTTTCTCAGCTCATTACGCAAAAAATCGAATTAGGCAACCCCTTCCAATCGCTTTCAAACATCCAAACTGAACTTGATAAGGCTCTAAGTGTTCTCATATCACAAGGGCCATCTCCAGGATGGCCCTTGGTCTTTCAGGCAAATCATCCATGCGTCCCGATCTCCGTCCCACTGAACCTCCTCGCCAGCAGCGCCGTGACTGGGAAAACATTCGCGCGCTACTGCCGTATTTTTGGGAATATCGGGGTCGCGTGGTACTCGCCCTTAGCTGCTTATTATTTGCCAAGCTCGCCAATATCGGGGTCCCGTTAGTGCTTAAAGGGATCGTGGACCGTCTCGACGCCAGCCACCAAGCGATGATTGTGTTGCCGTTTACACTGCTGATGGCCTACGGGGCGCTGAAATTGGGCAATGCGCTGTTTGGAGAATTGCGCGATGTGTTGTTTGCGCGGGTACGCTACCGCGCCATGCGGCGCTTGACCGTGCGCACCCTGGCTCATTTGCACGATTTGTCGCTACGCTTTCATCTGGAGCGCAAGACCGGCGCAATCAGTCGCGATTTGGAACGCGGCGCTCGCAGTTTGAGCACCTTGCTCAACTATCTGGCGTTCAGCATTCTGCCAGTGATAGCGGAATTCCTGCTGGCCGCGGCGCTGCTGCTGGGCCGCTATCCCCCGATTTTCACCTTAATCATCTTCGGCAGCGTCGCCGTTTATGTCGCTTTCACCTTCGCGATTACCAACTGGCGGATGGAGCACCGCCATCTGATGAATCGTCTGGAATCGCAAGCCGGCAACGAGGCCTTGGACAGCCTGATCAATTACGAAACCGTCAAATATTTCGGTAACGAAAATCTGGAGTTAAAGCGCTGTGACGCCACTCTGACCTCCTGGGAAAAAAGCGCCATACTCAGTCAAGGTTCGATGTCAGCGCTCAATTTTGGTCAGGGCGGGATTATCGCCGTGGGCGTCACCCTGATCATGTGGGCCGCCGCTAGTCGAGTTGCCGCGGCGCAGATGACCTTGGGCGACCTGGTGTTGGTCAACGCCTTGCTGCTGCAATTGTTCATCCCGCTGAACATGCTCGGCATCGTTTATCGACAGATTAAATACGCGCTGGCGGATATGGACGATCTGATCCATTTATTCGAGCAAGCGCCGGAAATTCGCGATGCCCCCAACGCGGCTGAATTGAGGGTGACGGACGGCGAATTGTGTTTTGAGCGGGTCAATTTCAGCTATCAGCCCGACCGGCAAATCCTGTTTGATGTCAGTTTCACCGTGCCGCCCGGCCGCAAGCTGGCGGTCGTCGGCGCCAGCGGGGCCGGCAAATCAACCTTGGCGCGTTTGCTCTTTCGATTTTACGATGTCGGCGGCGGGCGCATTCTGATCGACGGGCAGGATATTCGCACGGTGACCCAACACAGTTTGCGCGCCGCTATCGGCATCGTACCGCAAGATACGGTGTTGTTTAACGACACGCTGTATTACAACCTCGCCTATGCCCGGCCCGAAGCCAATCAGGAAGAAATCGCCGCCGCGGCCCGAATGGCGCAATTGGACACCTTCATCGGATCGCTGCCGGCCGGTTATCAGACGGTCGTCGGGGAGCGTGGGCTAAAACTCTCCGGCGGCGAGAAACAGCGGGTGGCCATCGCCCGCGCCATTCTCAAGCAGCCGCGCATCCTGATCTTCGATGAAGCCACTTCAGCGCTAGACAGCAAATCCGAACAGGCGATCCTGCAAGCCTTGCGCGCCGTGGCGACCGAACACACCACCCTGGTCATCGCCCACCGGCTATCCACCATCGTCGATGCCGATCAAATCCTGGTGCTGGATCACGGTCGGGTGCGAGAACAAGGCACGCATCGCGCGTTGTTGGAACAAGATGGACTGTATGCGCAAATGTGGACTTTGCAGCAGCGGGAACAGCACACGCAGGAAGCAGAACGCTTGCTCGGCCTCGCCTGAAGCTCGCCGCTAATCCCAGTCGTCCACGCCAAACTCCAGCAACGCCCGTTCGGTTTCATTCAGAATCACGACGGTGCCGGCATGCTGGCGTTGCAGCCAGCTCCGGTGCTCGTAATACTCGATGAATTCCTCCGGTACGGGTTCAGTAACACCTTCAAGGACACCAGCCACTTCGGTCATGGCCTCGTCGATTTTTTCCAGCTCTTCCAACAACTCCCGCCGCCGGATTTTTAAAGCGTGGAATGACGACATCGCATAGTCCTCCTCTATCTCGGATCACAGCGTATCATCCGCTGGCAGCAACAGCAGCTCCCGCAAGCCCCTAAGTGGTATTTCAACCCAGTCAGGGCGATTATCCAATTCATAACGCAACTCGTAACACACTTTTTCCAAGGTAAAAAGCTCCAGCAACACGTTCACTTGATCGGGATCATCGGGATAGCCTGGACAGTTTCCCGCGACAGCGATGTAAGCATCCAAAAATGCGCTTCGGGTTTGCTGCTCCCAATCGCCAAGCAGCGGCGAGAGCGTCGCTCGGCCGCGGGTGCCATCGGCGATAGCCTGGCGCAGCGCTGTGTGCGCCGCATAACTGAAAGAGCGCAACATACCGACCACATCCCGCAACGGCGAATGCTTGGCGCGTCGCTCTTCCAGCGATCGGGACGGTTCCCCCTCAAAATCGATCAGGATGACATCACCCTTAGCCACCAAGACTTGACCGAGATGGTAATCGCCGTGATAGCGCGTCTTCATGGCGCGCGGGGTCAGCGCTTCAATTCCCGCCGCTCGCGCCGCCGCCGAACCCCTCGATTCCAGAATCTGCGCGATCAGCGAAGCATAGCGGCCGGCCCGCGGCAGGCTGATCCCCGCTCCCAACACCTGTTCGGCCAGTGCTTGTACCGATTCCGGCAAGCGGGTTCGGGACTGCTTTAGGAGATTAAAGGTGCTCTCTGCTTCCTCGCGGATTCGATCCACCCAGCCGATCATATCGGCTACCGTGATCGGTTCGGGGTCAAATGCTGGATTCCCTGTCGCCCGGCCGAGCGCCTGATGCAATTCGCCAGTCCGCCGGCCTAAAATCCCCACCGCTAACAGATAGGCCGAATGCACGTTCTCGCCCGCTTTCCGAACTTCATCCGGTTGTTCGAGGTAATCGGTGAGGAAGCGCTTCAGATAATCTTGGGTGTAACTCCACGCATCGCCCTGGTTTTCCACAAAGCTTTGCAACATCACCAAAGCGATCCGATCACCCGCTTCATCCTCATATTCGAGCGCGCCAGCAAGCGGAGCGATATTCGGGAAAGCGCCTTCGGTCAGAAACCGGCCGATCTCCAACTCTGGATTGATGCCTGTTTGTAAGCGTCGGTACGCTTTCATCAACAGACGGTCGCCGATCGCGATGGTGGTATTGCTGCTGTCCAGCGCCAGCCGCTTGGCTGGCAATACATCGGGGGAGTCGCCGGCCAATTCGGTGAACATCCCTGTCGCCGAGAAACGCAACCAGCCTTGTCCTAGCGGAATCTGGGCGCCGCGGGCGATCATGCTGACCAGCGTTTGGCAGAACCGTTCGTCACTGAAAGCGCCATAAAGCAGGCCCATCCGAGCCTGAACTCGAACCTTGGCCAGCGCATAAGGCCACAGCGGCCGCAGTTTTTCATCACCGTCATCTTCCCACGCCAGCGCCAGCGGCAAGGCGTAATTCTGTGGTTCGGGCCGACCCACCAGCCAAACTCTGATCCGGGTCAGCAACCACTCGCTGTGGTCGGGCCAGATATCGTATTTCTCGAATTCCACCTTTTCAATGGGTCCGCCCTTGCCAGCAAACCACCGCTGAGTGGGGAGAAATTCCGGTAAAATTCGTTCCACCAATCGTTCATGTAGCGCCTTCGCCATCGCCCGCCGACCCGGCTCAACCTGATCTGGAAAGAAACTTTTCCAACCCTGAAACAGCACCAGCACCCGTAATTCCAACCCCGGCAAGGTCTTTTCATGCCAAGCGGGCGGCACGGCGGTCCGAGTCAGCCTGAACCAGTAAAACCCATGCCGCGACAACGTCAACAAATAGGGAATTTCACCGATGGGCGTAAAAGCGGTCTGGCCGATCATTTCGACGGGGATAAGGCCCTTATAGGCTTTGAGATCCAGTTCCACCGGCTGCGCCGCCCGCGACAGGTTTGCCACGCACAATACGATCTCATCGTCATGGATGCGCAGATAGGCCAGAATCTTGCGATTGCCGGGGCGCAGCATCTCCAAACGGCCGCGACCGAACGCCTTGCTGGAGCGGCGCACCGCAATCATGCGCTTCATCCAGTTCAGCAGTGAAGCCGGCTCCCGTTGCTGGGCCTCAACATTGACCGCTTGATAGCCATAGATCGGGTCCATGATCGGCGGCAGATACAACCGTTGCGGGTCGGTCTTGGAAAAGCCGGCGTTGCGATCGGGACTCCATTGCATCGGGGTGCGCACGCCATTGCGATCACCGAGATAAATGTTGTCGCCCATGCCGATTTCGTCGCCGTAATAAACGATGGGCGTGCCAGGCATCGACAACAATAGGCTGTTCAATAACTTAATCCGAGCCTGGTCATTATCCATCAGCGGTGCCAGCCGCCGCCGAATGCCGACGTTGATCCGCATTCTGGGATCGGCGGCATAAGTGCGGTACATGTAATCCCGCTCCCGATGCGTCACCATTTCCAAAGTCAATTCGTCGTGATTGCGCAGAAAAATTGCCCACTGGCAATTGGCGGGAATATCGGGCGTCTGCTCCAGAATATCGACGATGGGATGGCGGTCTTCCTGGGCGATCGCCATGTACATGCGTGGCATCAGCGGAAAATGATAGGCCATGTGGCATTCATCGCTGTCGCCGAAGTAATCGCGCACGTCCTCCGGCCATTGGTTGGCTTCGGCCAAGAACAGTCGGCCGTGGTAATGCGCGTCCACCACCGCTCGCATTTGCCGGATCACCGCATGGGTTTCAGCCAGGCTTTCGTTGTTGGTGCCCTCGCGCACGCACAGATAGGGGATGGCGTCCAAGCGCAATCCATCCACGCCCAGATCCAGCCAGAAGCGCATGACTTTAATCACCGCTTTCACCACCGCCGGATTGTTATGGTTCAAATCCGGTTGGTGCGAGAAGAAGCGATGCCAATAGTATTGCCGCGCCACCGGATCCCAGGTCCAGTTCGAGGTTTCGGTATCGACGAAGATGATGCGGGTTTCCGGGAACTTCTTGTCGTTGTCGTTCCAGACATAGAAGTTCCGAGCCGCCGAGCCGCGTGGCGCGCGGCGCGCGGCCTGAAACCAGGGATGCTGGTCGGAGGTATGGTTGATCACCAGCTCGGTGATAACCTTGAGGCCACGCGCATGAGCTTGGCGGATGAAGGCCCGGAAATCGGCCAGCGTCCCGTAATCAGGATGGATGTTTTGATAATCGGCGATGTCGTAGCCATCGTCGCGTAACGGCGAGGGATAGAACGGCATCAGCCACAACGTGTCTACGCCCAATGCCTGAAGGTAGTCCAACCGCTGGATCAGCCCTCGGAAGTCGCCCATCCCATCCAGGCTACTGTCACCGAACGCCTTAACATGAAGCTGATAGATAATGGCGTCCTTGTACCAGAGAGCATCTTCCACACCGGACCAGCCCTTATGGCTAAGGCTCATAGTAACCTCCTAGATTATTGGTATTCAGGCTATGGAATGCGAAAGGATTCGCCAGCGTCAGTGCCGACGGCAGCTCACTCCGCGCAACGGGATCAGATAACCGTTGGGTCGCTTCTGCTGATGGCCCCGGCCTGATTCCCGGCGCGATTCCTCCTAGTTTCGTCGCTACCGCCAGCGCCGAAGCCATCGTTGGCGGAATCACCGACGTGGAGTACGGTCGCCAGTTTTGGGCCACTGTAAGTAACAATAGCCTGCAACGCCGTTCCTTTATCCCGTCCAATGGCGGGGCTACTTCGATAGTCATTGGGCCATCAAGAAAATGTAAAACGGCGGCATGTGGTTCCAATAAAGCCATGGCTTCAGTTAGAAACCCTTCTATGCATTTCGCCGCTAGTTGCCGGCAATGAATAGTAAACCCGAACGGTTTTTTCTCTATCCACATCCCTGGATAGGTGCTCCTATGCTGCTCCAAAGCCGCGATCAAAAGATAGAGAAGAGCGCGATTTTCCAACGCCTCGGAAGGCAAATGGCGCTCTCCGCCCAAGACCAGTTCCAGTCCGGTTGAACCGCCGTAACAAAGCTCCGGCAGGTCGACCATGCTCATTATGTCATCCGAGTTATGCTCGAAAGTTGTGGATGAGGGGATAGAAGAGGCGGCGTATTCTTGATGATCTTCGAGGTCATCAATGCCAAGTGATGGAGTGAATACGCCGTAAACAAAGATAAGGTGATTTTGCGGAAGAATCCAGGTGCGCCGAGGCCAGTGGCGGACGCGCTGACGGAGCAACGGCGAGAGGGGCGCAACGGATGCTGGTAGCGGCCATTGAAGCGGAAGTGGAGGAAGTTCTGGCCCGCTTCAAAGACGAGAAGACTGCGGATGGACGAGGCTGGTGCGCAACGGCCATTTGCCGGAGCGGTCGATCTAGACGGGAATCGGACCGGTGGCGGTCTTGACGCCGAGGGTGCGGGATCGGGCGGGGAAGATCCGGTTCACTTCGGCGATTTTGCCGCCATACTTGCGGCGAACGCGGACGCTGGAGAAACTGCCCCCGTGGCTGTCCCTGAAGGGGATTTCGACGGGGGATTTTCAGGAGGCGTTGACGGCGCTGCTCGGTCGGGACGCGCCGGGATTGTCGGCGAGCATGATCGGCCGATTAAAGGAAACGTGGAAGGAGGAGCACGCGCGCTGGTCGCGGCGAGATTTAGCCAACCGGCATTATGCCTACGTGTGGGCGAATGGCATCCATTTCGGTATTCGCCTGGATGATGCGGCGCTGTGTATTTTGGTGGTCATCGGCGCGACGGTGGACGGCCGCAAGGTACTACTGTTGGCCCTGGCCTACGGCTATCGGGAGAACGAAGTGTCCTGGCGGGAAGTGCTTTTGGATCTCAAGGCGCTCGGCTTGACCGTCAAACCCCCAGCTGGCCGTGGGCGATAGTGTGCTGGGATTTTGGAAGGCGCTACCGCAAGTGTTCGGAACGACACGGAAACAGCGCTGCTGGGCGCACAAAACGGTCAATATATTGGATCACAAAACGGTCAATATATTGGATAAATTGTCCAAGAGCCAACAACCCAAAGCCAAGACCGCGTTACAGGCGGTTTGGATGGCGGCTACCCGCACCGACCGACGCCGAACGGGCCTTTGATCATTTCTTGGGCGGCTACTGCCTCAAGTGTACCCGAAAGCAGCGACGCATTTGGAGAAAGACTGCGCGGCGTTGCTGGCCTTCCACGATTTTCCCACACCGGTTGTTCACGCGGAGAACAAGCGGTGTTGGGTGATCGAACAACCGCATCGCGTGAAACAGCTCACGGGTATTGAAAAATGCCAATGCTGCAAACAGCGCGCCACGCAATCATTTCGCCTGTTGCTATCAGGTGTGGTTCTTATTAAAAGTGGTGGCCAAAAAGCTGAAAACCACGCTCTATCAGGTTAAAAACAGCCCCTAGAGTGAGTATTTACGCATAGATTAAGCGAAAGTCCTGGTGCCATACTGCGATGGGCCATGAGCGGCGTCAGCGTGCCATCGTAGTCAAAGACCAGCACCAGCCGATGACCGTGGCGATAGGCGGCTAGCAATCGCTGCAAGATGATGTCGTCCGTCGTTGGCATTAGGTGGTCTCCTGAGTCGTAGCGGCTGAAATGGGAACCGCCGCTAGTTCAGCCAGAAAATTGGCCGCCCACCGATAAATATTGTTTTCCTCCACCTGCCGCCGCATTCGGGCCATGCGTTCGCGGCGCTCTTCTGGCATCATTGCCAGCGCTTGCTGGATGGCGGCGGCAAATTGCTCGGTGTCGTAAGGATTGATGATCAGGGCATCGCCCAGCTCGCGCGCCGCGCCCGCAAATTCGGATAGAATCAGCACACCGTTCAGGTCCTCTTTAGCTGCGACAAATTCCTTGGCCACCAGATTCATGCCATCGTGCAGCGAACTGACGATGCCGATTTCGGCCATGGACAAGAATGCATGGACCGCAACGCCGTCGTGATGGTCGACTAAAAAGTGGATCGGCTTCCAAGAGTCGGTCTGAAAACGCCAGTTGATTTCGTCGACCAGTGCTTCCAGTTCGCTGATGTAATTGCGGTAACGCGGGATATGGGTCCGGCTGGGCGCGCCCAGTTGCACGAAGCTAAACTGCCCCCGGTACTGTGGGTTGCGCTCGAAAAACCGGCCTACCGCCCGGAATCGTTCGGTTAAGCCCTTAGTGTAGTCGATGCGATCCACGCCTACGGCCAGGCGTTGGCCGACCAGCTTGTACCGCTGCCGCAATTCAACCACCCGTTGCTCCAACGCATCGCCGCTTAGCGCATCCCGCTCAGCCCAGCTTTCGACGCTGATCGGAAACGGCCGCACCCGCGAGGCGTGGCCTTGCAATTCTGCTGTGAAGTGATCCCAGTCCAGCCGGGCTTCGACCATGCGATCCACGGTATCAAGGAAATTGTTACAGTGTTGTTGTAGATGAAAACCCAGCAAATCCGCGCCCAACATACCGCGCAACAAGTCCGACGCCCACGGACAAATTCGGAACGCTTCCGGATTGGGCCAGGGGATGTGCCAGAAGATGCCGACCGCCAGATCGGGGCGGGCTTCCTTCAAAAAACGTGGGGCAAGCGCCAGTTGATAGTCCTGTACCAACACCACCGCCGGATCGGAGCCGATTTCCTGCAAAGCGGCTTCGGCGAATCGGCGATTGACGGTCATATAGTGCTTCCAATCGTCGGCCCGAAAGATCGGCCGCTCGTGGGCGAGATGGCACAGCGGCCACAAACCCTCATTAGCGAAGCCGTAGTAATAGCCCTGCTCTTCCTCCCGCGTCAGCCAGACTCGGCGTAAGGTATAGGTGGGATCGTCCGGCGGCACAGCCAGCCGACCTTGGGCATCCACCATCTGCCGATCCGCCTCGCCAGAGCCATGAGCCACCCAGACGCCGCCAGAAGCTTGCAACACCGGATCAAGCGCGGTCACCAAGCCGCCGGCGGGCACGATCAAATGCGGCTTTCCATCGCGTAGTTCGTGCATGTACGGTTCCCGGTTGCTGACCACTACCAGCCGACCGCCACGAACGCAATCCACCACATGCGCGCGCAAACGGTCACGAGTCCACACGTTATCGGCGCGCACCACCGCTCTAGCCCGCTCTTGGTGCGCTAGGCGAGCCGTGCGGAACGAGGCGGCCAACCGGTCGCTTTCCGTGGCGAGCCGGGCCACCGGTAAATTGAGCGGCGGCGCGCAGATGGCATCGCCGGTTTGTAGTTGGCCCATCCATTCGGCCAGCCGATTGAGCGGCCGATCATAGAAAAGCCAAACGCCAGCCACCACGAGAATTAGCAGCAGCAAAACGATGAAACCCAGCCAGAAGCCCATCTGATAAAGCCGAGTCGTGGCGCGTTGCTCCAAATGAAGTAAATCCTGTACCACAACCAGCACACCCTCCGGCTGTCCTTCGGGCGTGCGAATCAAAGAGGCTAAAACATGAATTGGGGTATCGGCGGCTCGCTCGGCCATGATGGTGTCTTTGGAACTCTGGAGAGTCTGGTCGACGACTTTTTGCAGGGTATCGGCAAATTCGGACACGGCCTTTCCGGTAGCGACTCGTTGGCCATCCGCTCGATAAACCGCCAGACCCATTAACCGCCGGTAACCTTCCAGCGTGGAGCCGAGAGCCACCACCGCCTCTTTATCCGGCAACCGCAAGGCGGTTTGTACCGCATAGACCGTCTGATGAGCGATCACTGAAGCGCGCCGATCCATCTCGTCCAAATCAGTGCGCTGTTCTCGCTGTACTTGAATCCAAGCTGAAAGACCGATGAGCAACCCTACCAGCAGGGTCACCCATAATCCCATGCGCAACGAGTTAGGCAGCCGATGAAAATGTTTCTTTATCATGGCATTTTTTCCTCAAATTGTATCTATTGCTGCTCAGACGATATTTCAACTTAAAGGATTTATGCACATAAATGCAACAAATAATCGGGTCGCCCTGAAAAATTATATATATATTTTAATATCTTATTATTTTTATCCACTTGCCCAACAGCCAATGCGATAGCTTTGGTCTTTATTTAGCCAGTTTAATGAATCAGCTTGCTTGCCGACGACAGGTGCCACCGTCGGTTCCTCGTGGTTAGCAGTTGTCGGCATCAGGCTAATCAGCATCGATCCCCAGGGCTGACGCATGAAATTGATTTTGAGGAGTTGGCGCATGTAGTCGTCATTCCAGGCGGCCTTCTTGCGTTTGCCTCGTAGACTGGCTTTGGTGGAGCGGTCTTGGGCGACCAGGTTAATGGCGATCTTGCGCGGCAGGGCGAAGTTGCGGGCGGCGATGGCATTACAAATCCGGCAGTCATTCTCTTGGAAGGTCACGTCCAGTACCCAGTGCAAATTATTTTCAATAGACCAGTGACGACGGATGGCCTGTGCCAGAATTGAGGGATTGCCCGCGAAGCTGGAGAGGAAGTAACGAATTTCAGCCTCGACTTTACGGCTGCCGTTGACGCTACGAATTGCCTCGACGCCAGCACCATCACGGGGGCATTTTCGTTGCTTTGGTTGGCCTTGAGTACCAGTAGGTCATCGGCTTGGCGATCCACAATGGTTGAGCGATGTCTTTTTGGTAGCCCATCGCATCAAGCATCACCAAGGTGTTTTTCAATATCAACCCATCCAACAGCGGGGTTATATATTTGATTTAATTTTATCTTTTTCCCACGCCACGCTGGCCCAGCACCAGACGCCGCTCGCTGGCCCAGGCGTTGACCAAATGCAGCGTCGCCTGCTCCCGACCGCAGTCGAAGGAACCGCGCGGCGTCCGCCTCCGGGTCGATTAGCATGAGCACACGGCGGAAGGTGTCATGAGAAGGAATGCCGTTGCGCAGGACAAGAAACTGGCGCAGCCACGGCAACTTGCCGCAGCCATACAGGGCAATGGCCTTCCAGCTCTCGGCGCAGGCGATCACGGCACAGATAGCAATGACCAGAATATCAAGCAGCCGGTGCTTGACCTTATCTAAACAGCGCAGATCATTCAGGTCAGAAAACTGCTCGATCAGCTTATCAATCAAGTTTGGAGCCTCTTCACCAGGGAAAGAGGCACATTACCTCACCGGTTTAAGCCCTCAACGGTCAACCTGCAATTTCATGCGTTAGCCCTGCGTCCATACCGCCTCTGGTTGGGGTGCGCTTTGCGTTGAGAACACCCATGCTTTGTCCTTAGGATCAATCGCAAAGAGCGGAATCGCCTGCTCGCCCCATTTCTTGCGGAACGCCTCAAAATTGAAGGTCGCGGTCAACGAGGTTGCACGGATTGTATTACTGCGATCCAACGCCTCTTGCAAGCGGGCCACTGTGATCGACTGGCCGAACAGGCGCGGACCCCGATAGAATTCGATGAGCCGGGTACGGTGGGTATCCTCGCGTTCTCCATCCAGCCCCAGGGTATAAACGCGCTTCGCGCCAAACCACGGATGGTAATACAAGCTCACCAGTAGATTACGCTTCGGCTAAGCTGATAGCGCCAGCAGGGTGCCGATGGAGTCGATCAAGATGCCTTTCCCAGCACAGAATGTTCACTACCTCGGTTTCGGGACGAACCGTGCGCCGCAGCGGCGCGAACACAGTGGGGCCGGTGACCGTCACCAGAGCGCCAAACAAAAACGCCAAACTCCAGGGCAGCGCGGTAAAAAAATGCGCGGCTACCGCAATAATCAACCAATTGACGAGCATGCCGAACAAAACCAAGTTGCAGGCCACGCACGCTTAGTGACGGTAATGGAAATCAACTCTCACCCCTAGAGGGGAGTGTCCGAAAGCGCTTTTAGTGACTGCTGAGCGCTTTCAGGCGCTTTAATTCAGCGAGCGCTTGTTCGAAAGTCAGCGCATCGATATCCAGTTCAGTTAAGGCGACAATCACAGGATTGGGGGTTTCGCCAAACAAGGATAGCTGCGGCAAGAGCGGTGCTGAGCGTCCGGGCAGCTCTCGGCGCAACATCTGCCGCTCCAACAACCGCAACCGCTGGCGAGCCTGCTGAATAACAATCGGCGGCACACCGGCCAGAGCGGCGACTTGCAGGCCATAACTGCGGCTGGCGGGACCGTCCTGCACCCGATGCAGGAACACGATCGTATCGCCGTGTTCCACCGCATCCAGATGGACATTAGCGATGCCGGGTTGCTCGTCGGGCAAGCGGGTCAGCTCAAAATAATGCGTCGCAAACAAGGTAAAGGCCCGCACCGTTCCAGCCAGATGCGCCGCGCAAGCCCAGGCCAGCGCCAAGCCATCGAAGGTGCTGGTGCCGCGGCCGATTTCGTCAATCAGCACCAGGCTATGTGGGGTGGCGTTGTGCAGAATATTGGCCGCTTCACTCATTTCCACCATAAAGGTCGAGCGGCCTGACGCCAGATCATCGGACGCGCCGATGCGGGTAAAAATACGGTCGATCGGCCCGATCACCGCCCGTTCGGCTGGCACATAGCTGCCTAGATGGGCCAGCAGCACGATCAGCGCGGTCTGGCGCATGAAGGTCGATTTACCCCCGAGATTGGGGCCGGTAACCACCAGCATACGCCGCTGTTCCGGTTCAAGTTGCAAGTCGTTGGGGACAAAGGCTTCATCCAAGACTTGTTCGACCACTGGATGGCGGCCCGCCTTGATGGCAATCCCTGGTTCCACTACCAGCTCTGGCCGGTTCCAGCGTAGCGCGGCAGCCCGTTCGGATAGATTGGCGAGCACATCCAGTTCCGCCAGCGCCGCCGCGCAGGTTTGCAGTTCGGGCAGGTGGGTAATTAAGCGATCCAGCAACTGATCGTACAAGGCTTTTTCGCGCGCCAGCGCCTGTTCTTGAGCGCGCAGCGCCTTATGCTCGAACTCCTGCAACTCAGGAATGATGTAACGCTCCGCGCCCTTGAGGGTCTGGCGGCGAAGATAGTCGGCTGGCACCGCTTGCGACTGGGCGCGGGTCACTTCGATGTAATAGCCATGCACCCGGTTGAAGCCGATTTTCAGGTTGCTGATGCCGGTGCGCTGCCGTTCGCGCGCCTCCAACGCCACCAGATAGTCGTCAGCGTGCTCGCTGAGATTGCGCAACTGATCCAGCTCGGCATCGTAGCCGGAAGCGATCACTCCACCATCGCGCAAGACTTGCGGTGGATTCGGGATGATCGCCCGCCGCAACAAGTCCCAAATTTCGGAATGCGTCCCCGCCCGGCGACCAAGATCCGCTAACAAGGCGGCGCTTAGCAAACCGATGCCCTGTTGGATACTCGGCAGGCGGGCCAAGGTATCCGCAAGCGCGGTCAGATCGCGCGGTCGGGCCGATTTCAAGGCCACCCGCGCCAGAATCCGCTCGACATCGCCAGCGCCGCGCAGCAAACCGCGCAGATATTCATATCCGCCGTTCTCTAGTAATTGCTGGATACTGTCCCACCGCTGGCCGAGTACGAGTCGATCCCGCAACGGCCGATGCATCCAGCGGCGCAACAAGCGCCCTCCCATCGCCGTCACGCAGCAATCGAGCACGCCCAGCAACGTATGTTCGTGGCGCCCGCCGAAGCTATGCTCCAACTCCAAATTCCGCCGGCTAGCCGCATCCAAAATAATGGCGTCTTCATGCCGCTCTACCCGCAAGCCGGTCAAATGGGGCAAGGCGCTGCGCTGGGTATCCTTGAGATATTGCAGCAAGCAACCGGCGGCTCCCAGCGCCACGGGTTGATCGGCGCAGCCGAAGCCATCCAGATCGCGCACGTCAAATTGATGGCACAGCGCCCGCACCGCGCTGTTACGATCATAATGCCACGGCGCTTGTCGGCGTAGACCGGGGTGCCGCCGCCAGGGATCGGGCAGTTCGAAATCTTCGCTGATCAGGAGTTCCGCCGGCCGAAGCCGCTCCAACTCATTCAGCAAAGCGGCCACGCCATGCAATTGCGTGATGCTAAAGCGGCCGCCGCTCAAATCCAGATGGGCCAGTCCATACACCTGCTTGAGCTGATGCACCGCCACCAGCAACTGGTCGCGACGCTCGTCTAACAAAGCTTCATCGGTGAGCGTGCCGGGAGTGACAATCCGCACCACTTGCCGTTCAACCGGCCCTTTGCTGGTGGCTGGATCGCCCAGTTGCTCGCAAATGGCCACGGAATGGCCCTGTTTGATCAACTTGGCGAGATAGCTTTCAGCGGCATGGAACGGCACGCCCGCCATTGGAACAGGCGCTCCGGCCGATTGTCCGCGCGCGGTGAGCGTGATATTAAGCAAGTCGGCCGCGCGGCGGGCATCATCGTAAAACAACTCATAGAAATCGCCCATCCGGTAAAATAATAACAAGTCTGGATGCTGGGCCTTGATGCGCAGGTATTGCTGCATCATTGGCGTATGCTGATCCAAAATTGGATTTTTTTCATCCGGCTTATCATCTTGATGGGAACGAGCAGACATGGACTCTCCTAGAACAGTACCAATCAGGATACAGCTTGACTTATTATCCGATTGTCATGAATAACCGGGAACTCAGTGCCGGAGTCATTGACCAATCTGTGTTCAATTCAGGCGCGAGTCAGGCAAAATCTGTAAAATGCAAATTATCGCGTTGCCGGTTAAACTCGCCAAAGCGATTGAAATTGAAAATTTCAGCAATAGCGAATGACCCGCTTACCTGACTTGCTTGCCCCACCCAAAATGCCTTGCCGCCGCCCAGCCCATGGTGAGGGTAAGCGCGAGATACGGCATGCGGTGCGGCATGAAACCTCAGCTAAACTAGCTTGATTCACCTGTCCGAGGAAACACCCTATGAAAATACATAAACTGTTGCTTATTTCTTCGATGGCTGCCTTAACCTTGGGGTTAAGTGCCTGTGATAGCCGCGACCAAACGTCGGCGGAAGCCCAAAAAGCGGCTAAGGAAGCCGATCTGAAGCAAGCGGAAGCCGCCGCCAAAAACAAGGAAGCCGCCGCGAAAGCCGCTGAGGCCGCCGCCGCTACCGCCACCGCGGCCAAGGCGACCGCGGCGGAAGCCGCGGCAAAGACCAAGGATGCGGCCGCAGCGGCGGCAGAGGCGACTAAAGACGCCGCCGTCGCCACCAAGGAAGCCGTCAAGGACGCCGCCGCTACCACCAAGGAAGTGGCTAAGGATGCCGCCGTCGCCACCAAGGAAGCCGTCAAGGACGCTGCCGTCGCTACTAAGGAAACTGCTGAAAAAGCCGCTGAAGTCACGAAGGAAGCCGTCAAAGATGCCGCCGCCACCACCAAGGAAGTGGCTAAGGACGCCGCCACCGCGACTAAGGAAGCGGTGCAAGCGACAGATGCGGCGGCTGAAAGAGCCAATGCGGCGGTCCGCGCGGCAACCGCGCCTAACCCGCCGCCCGCCCCCGTCGCGCCAGCCGCCAAACCCGCTGGACAATAAGGTTCCCGCCGCTGGATAAGAGTTAAACTGTTTAATTCTTGTCTCTTGCCTGCGGTAGAACTAAGTAAAGATTTTCCGCCCGACCCCAAAACGGCGGGCGGAAAATTCGCGGTGTCGATGCGGATTTTATTCTAAGTCAAGGATTGATTTGCCTGCTTTGCCGCCTTCTCCTTATCACCGCGAAGCTGTCATGATTAACGCGTTTGCATTACAAAACGGCCGTCTCCAGCAAATTCATATTGCAGCTCAAGGAGATCTCGAACGTGCCAAGCCGATCTGGATCGACTTTGACGCGCCGACTGATGAGGAACGGTTGTCAGCCAAGGAGCTCTTCAACCTAACCTTGCCGGATGAAGATGATTTTGGCGACATTGAAGCGAGCGCCCGCTGCTTCGAGGACGCCAGCGGTTCGCTGCAAATCCGCTCCGACTTTTTGCTGGATAAGGCGGATGAAACCCGCAATGTACCGGTCGCTTTCGTGCTTCGGCACGATATTCTGTTTAGCTTGCACGAAGAAGATTTACCAGTTTTCCGCCTGTTGCGAATGCGCGCTCGCCATCAGCCTGGCTATTTGGAAGACTGTCGCGATGTGCTGCTCGATTTATACGCAACCGATGCGGAGTATTCGGCGGATTCACTGGAAGGTATCTACGCTAATCTCGAAGAAATCAGCAACCGGGTGTTGACGGCTCGAATGACCGATGAAGCCGCTGCCGAGGTATTGGCCAGTATCGCCCGCGAAGAAGATTTAAATGGTCGAATTCGCCGCAATTTGATGGATACCCGCCGCGCCATTTCGTTTTTGATGCGGCGTCGGCTGTTGTCGGTCGATCAAATCGAAGAATCGCGCCAGATCTTGCGCGACATTGAATCGCTAGACGGGCATACCTCGTTTTTATTTGAGAAAATCAACTTCCTGATGGATGCCACCGTCGGCTTCATCAACATCAACCAGAACAAGATCATCAAGATTTTCTCGGTCGCTTCGGTCGCGCTACTGCCACCAACGCTGATTGCCAGCGTTTACGGCATGAATTTTGAGCATATGCCTGAACTGCGGTGGGTGTTTGGCTATCCTTTCGCCCTTGGTCTGATGGCTGCTTCGGTGGTTGCGCCTTTCTTGTTCTTTCGCAAGAAGGGCTGGTTGAAATAAACGAGCAGGAGATCGCCATGCCTGTCGAAGCCCCCTCTGAGCAGTTTCTGTTTGCGTTAGCAACGCAAGTCGGTGAGGCGCTCCGCCGCCGTGATCTGACCTTAGCCACCGCTGAATCGTGTACCGGCGGCTGGATCAGCAAGGTGATCACCGACATTTCCGGTAGCTCGATCTGGTTCGACCGGGGCTTCGTCACCTATAGCAACGCCGCCAAAATCGCTTTATTGGGCGTGCGGGCGGCGACCCTGGCCAATCACGGCTCGGTCAGCGCGGAAGCGGTTGCCGAAATGGCGGCCGGTGCCTTGCAGTACAGTCCCGCAGATGTCGCTCTCGCTGTCAGCGGCATCGCCGGCCCTGATGGAGGCAGTTCAGAAAAACCGGTGGGCACCGTTTATCTAGCTTGGATGCTGAGCGATGGTTTACTGCATACAGAGTGCCGTCATTTCGAGGGCGACCGCGAGGCTGTGCGCCAGCAAACTGTCGTTGCGGCGATGGAAGGGCTGCTGGATGTCCTGGCGCTCCGATATTAAAGTGCAACAACGACTATTTTTAGCGCTTTGGCCAGAACCCGCCGTGCGTGCGCAAATGGCCGAGCTAGCGAGGCAAGTTGCCGGTCAGCGGCAAGTGCGCGATGATAATCTACATTTGACCCTGGCGTTTCTGGGCGCTACCGAGGCCAGCCGATTGGCGGCATATGAGGTGGCGCTAGCAGATTTGACCGTACCGACCTTGGATTTAACGCTAGATCGCTACGGTTACTGGGCGCAACCGCGCATCCTATGGCTGGGTTGCAGCCAAACCCCACCGGAACTGTACGAATTGGTCGCCGATCTACACCGGCGGCTGCGCGGCGGCGGCTTCATACCAGAACGACGCGCCTTTCAAACGCATATCACGCTGGCCCGCAAGTTTCCTGGCCCTGCTCCCAAACAGCCGCCCGCTGCCCCGATCCGTTGGCGGATTAGCACTGTGACTCTGGTAAAATCGGTACCCGCGGCAACCAGTTCCTGTTATCAAATTCTGCGGCGTTGGCCGGAACCCAGCGATCGCAAACGAGCTACTTCAGATCCGCCAGCCTTTCCGGACAGACAAGGCTAGGTTAGCCGCTGTTTCTATGAAATAATTGCGGAAACAACCGGTTCCAGCCGGTTTCACCGATTTTCTCACTCGCAAGAGGAGCAATAGTCTGAATGGATGACAACAAGAAAAAGGCGCTGGCCGGCGCACTGACCCAAATCGAACGCCAGTTCGGCAAGGGCGCTGTAATGCGATTGGGCGACACCAGCGTAGCGCGTGACGTCACCACTGTTTCCACCGGTTCGCTGGGACTAGACATCGCACTCGGCATCGGCGGCCTACCGCGCGGCCGAGTGACCGAAATCTACGGCCCTGAATCCTCCGGCAAAACCACGCTGGCGCTGCAAGTGATCGCCGAAACCCAGCGCCAGGGCGGCTGCGCCGCGTTCATCGACGCCGAGCACGCGCTCGATCCGATCTACGCCGCCAAGCTGGGCGTCAACGTCGATGATCTGCTGGTTTCTCAGCCCGATACCGGTGAGCAGGCGCTGGAAATCGCCGATATGCTGGTGCGATCGAGCGCGGTCGATACCGTGGTGATCGACTCGGTGGCGGCGCTGACCCCCAAGGCCGAAATCGAAGGCGACATGGGTGATTCTCACGTCGGCCTGCAGGCCCGCTTGATGAGCCAAGCCTTGCGCAAACTCACCGCCAACATTAAACGCTCCAATACGCTCGTCATTTTCATCAACCAGATTCGAATGAAGATCGGCGTCATGTTCGGCTCGCCGGAAACGACCACCGGCGGTAATGCGCTCAAGTTTTATGCCTCGGTGCGGCTGGACATCCGCCGCATTGGCTCAATCAAGAAAGGCGATGAGGTGATCGGCAGCGAAACACGGGTCAAAGTGGTCAAAAATAAGATGGCCCCGCCGTTCAAGCAAGCTGAATTCGAGATTCTTTACGGCGAAGGCACCTCCCGGCTTGGCGAAATCATCGACCTGGGTGTGAAAATCAACCTGATCGAAAAATCTGGCGCCTGGTATAGCTGCAATGGCGCCCGGATCGGCCAAGGGAAGGAAAACGCCCGCGGCTATCTGAAAGAAAATCCCGATTTGGCGCGCGAACTGGAAGACAAAATTCGGACCCATTTCCTGACGCGCTCCGATGCGGCGCCAGGTACCGATGTGGGCAGCGTCAGCGATAATCAAACCGGCGGTTCGGATGCCGATGAACTGGACGCGGACGCCTGACCGCTCCACCGCCGCTCCAGCGGTCATCCGCGCCAAGGCGCTGGAACTGCTGGCCCGGCGCGAACATTCTCGGCTGGAGCTACGCCAAAAACTGATCCAGCGCGGTTTTGGAGCCGAGCAGATCGGCCCGGTCCTGGAGCAGCTCGTAACGGAACGGTTGCTGGATGAAAGCCGTTACGCCGAGCTGTACGCCTGCTCTCGCGCCGACAAGGGCTATGGGCCGTTGCGGGTCGCCCGCGAACTGCGCGAGCGCGGCATACCGGAGGAGGTCGTCGCTACCACGCTGGCGACACTGAACGATAACTGGCTCGCCAAACTGCGCGATTTGCACCGCAAACGCTTCAAATCTCACCGGCCCACCGACGCGGCCGGGCGAATGCAGCAAACCCGCGTGTTACGCCAGCATGGCTTTACTCTCGATCAGATCAAGCTGTTTTTTGAAACAGAATAAATTTTTCTTATAGCAATCAAGAACCCCGACCATGACCAGCAGCGCCGCACTCCGCAAGTTCTTTTTGGATTATTTCCGTGATCGCAGCCATGAAGTGGTGGCCAGCAGCCCGTTGGTTCCGCTCAATGACAGTACGCTGCTGTTCACCAACGCGGGCATGGTGCAGTTCAAGGACGTATTCACCGGTCGTGATCGCCGTCCCTACCACCGAGCCGCCACGGCGCAACGCTGCGTGCGCGCCGGCGGCAAGCATAACGATCTGGAAAACGTCGGCTATACCGCCCGTCACCATACGTTTTTCGAGATGCTAGGCAATTTTAGCTTTGGCGACTACTTCAAGCGCGAGGCCATCCATTTCGCCTGGGAATTTCTGACGGCTGTCCTGAAGCTGCCGACCGACAAGTTGTGGGTCACGGTATACGAGACGGACGACGAGGCTTATCAAGTCTGGGCCGATGAAATCAAGGTTCCTAAAGCGCGCATCGCCCGTATCGGCGATAAGCCTGGCGGCAAACGCTACGAAAGCGACAATTTCTGGGCGATGGGCGACACCGGCCCCTGCGGCCCCTGTTCGGAAATCTTTTACGACCACGGCCCGGCCATCGCCGGTGGCCCGCCCGGTACGCCGGACGCCGACGGCGACCGTTACATCGAAATCTGGAATCTGGTGTTCATGCAATTCGACCGTGGCGCCGATGGTGTGCTGACTCCGTTGCCGAAGCCCTCGGTCGATACGGGGATGGGCTTGGAACGACTCGCCGCAGTGATGCAGGGCGTCCACAGCAATTACGAAATCGATCTGTTCCAAAACCTGATCAAAGCTGCCGCGAGCGTGACCGGCGCCAACGATGTGCAATCGAGTTCGCTGCGGGTGATTGCCGATCATATCCGGGCCACGGCTTTTCTCATCACCGACGGAGTGCTGCCGTCCAATGAAGGACGCGGCTATGTGCTGCGGCGGATCATGCGCCGCGCGATCCGCCACGGCTACAAGCTGGGGGTGGAAGGCAGTTTCTTCTACAAACTGGTCGCGCCGCTGGTGGTGGAAATGGGCGCGGCCTATCCCGAACTGCTCAGCGCGCAAGGTCAAGTTACCCGCGTCATTCGTCAGGAAGAAGAACGCTTTGCGGAAACGCTGAATCACGGGATGCGCTTGTTGGAGGAAAGCATCGCGCAACTCTCTGGCGCCGTCATTCCTGGCGCAACGGTATTCAAGCTCTACGATACCTATGGTTTTCCGGTCGATCTGACCGCTGATATCGCCCGCGAGCGCGGCTTGCAGGTAGATAACGCTGGTTTCGAACTTGAAATGGAAGCGCAGCGGGAACGGGCGCGAGCCGCCAGTCGCTTCGGAATTTCAGACGAGGCAAACGTACAAATAGCGGGTACGACTGGCACCGCCTTTCACGGCTATGACCAGCTGGAGGAAAAGGCCACCGTGATTGCCCTGTTTCACGACCACCAACCGGTTGAGGAACTCAATGCGGGCCACGAGGGCCTCGTGGTCTTGGATCAGACCCCCTTCTACGCGGAAGCCGGCGGTCAGGTGGGCGATACCGGTTGGCTGCGAGTGGGCGATGCAGAATTCGAGGTCCACGACACCCGGAAGCAGGGTGAAGGCGTGTTCACCCATATTGGCGTTTTGCGGCGGGGTCAGCTACGGCGCGGGGATACCGTAGCGGCACAGGTCGATGGCGTCAAACGCCAAGCCACCGCCTTACATCACTCCGCGACGCACTTGTTGCATGCCGCCTTGCGACAGATTCTGGGAACCCATGTCACTCAGAAAGGCTCGCTTGTGGATTCGCAGCGACTACGCTTCGATTTCGCTCACTTCGAGCCGATCAGCACCGAGCAGCTGGAAGCGATCGAGCGGCTGGTCAATGCTCAAATTCGCGGCAACGCCACCGTCGAAACTACCATCATGGCCCCGGAAGAAGCCATCGCCGCCGGCGCAATGGCGCTGTTTGGCGAGAAATACGGCGATAAAGTGCGGGTATTGCGAATGGGCGATTTTTCGACCGAACTGTGCGGCGGCACCCATGTCCAGCGGGCCGGCGATATCGGCGTGCTCAAGATTGTCTCTGAAAGCGGCGTAGCGGCTGGCGTGCGGCGAATCGAAGCGGTAACCGGCGAACGGGCGCTGGATTATATCGCTTCCCTGCAAGACCACGCCCGCCAAGCGGCCCAACTAGTTAAAGGCGACCGTGAAAATTTCCCCGATAAGATCAGACAACTCGTAGACCGAACCCGCCAGCTGGAAAAAGAAATAGAACAACTCAAAGGCCGGCTCGCCAGCGGCCAAGGGGCCGATCTGTTGGGTCAAGCCGTGGACATCAACGGGATCAAGGTGCTGGCCGCCCGCTTGGACGGCGCGGACGCCAAGACCCTGCGCGAGGCGGTGGACCGCTACAAGGACCAGCTCAAGACCGCGGTGGTGGTGCTAGCCACCGTCGAGGAAGGTAAGGTGCGGCTGGTGGCGGGCGTAACTCCAGCCGAAACCCAGCGGATCAAGGCTGGCGAACTGGTCAACGCCATCGCCCAGCAAGTCGGTGGCAAAGGTGGGGGTCGCCCAGATATGGCTCAAGCTGGCGGTACCGACCCCACCAAACTGGACGAAGCCCTCCGTCGCGTGCCGGAGTGGATACGTAGCCAACTGGCCTGAATCCACCAGGGCGAGAAGGGCTAGCGCCGGCCCTTTCCTCCTAATCTTTCCAAATGCTAATCGGCTGCCTACAGGCAGCAAGTCCAGCTGTTGCCGCGGTGCGACATGGATATTTTTTGGAGATCGCCAATCTTTCGTTATACTTGCACGTCCCATGACCCTAGCGGTCACTTACATCGTAGATTGGATTCAAACGGGAGCTTGTAAGGGTGCTATGTCACTGATCGTACAAAAATATGGTGGAACCTCAGTCGGAAATATTGAGCGTATCGAAAAAGTTGCAGATAAAGTTATTGGCTGGCGAGAACGTGGCTACCAAGTTATCGTCGTGGTCTCAGCGATGAGTGGCGAAACCGATCGCTTGATTGGGCTAGCTAAAAATATCACCCCCCGCCCCGACCCTCGTGAACTGGATGTACTGCTGGCCACCGGCGAGCAGGTGACCATCGCCCTGTTGTGCATCGCGTTGGAAAAACGCGGCTGCCCGGCGCGTTCCTACACCGGCGGACAAGCGCGGATCCTTACTGATAGTGCTTTCAATAAAGCCCGAATTGAAGATATCCAGGGTGACGCTATCCGAGCCGATCTCAACGCCGGCCGCATCGTCGTGGTCGCCGGCTTCCAGGGCGTCGATCAGGAGGGCAATATCACCACGCTGGGGCGGGGTGGCTCCGATACCACCGGCGTCGCCCTGGCCGCCGCGTTGAAAGCCGATGAATGCCAGATTTACACTGACGTGGATGGGGTTTACACCACCGATCCGCGCGTCGTTCCCGATGCCCGCCGGCTGGATCGCATCACCTTTGAAGAGATGCTGGAAATGGCCAGCCTGGGTTCTAAGGTGCTGCAAATCCGTTCCGTGGAATTTGCGGGCAAACATAATGTCCCATTACGTGTGCTATCAACCTTCCAGGAAGGTCTAGGCACATTGATCACATTCGAGGAAGCGTTCGAGGTTGACCCCATGGAGAAAGTGCTGATTTCCGGTATTGCGTTCAATCGCGATGAAGCCAAGGTTACCGTGTTGGGCGTACCTGACCGACCAGGCATCGCCTTCAGTATTCTGGGGCCAGTATCCGACGCCAATATCGAAGTGGATATGATTGTCCAGAATGTCGGACGCGACAGCACCGCCGACTTTACCTTTACCGTGCACCGTAACGACTACGAACGCACGCTGGAAATCCTGCGGCAACACACCGCGCAATTAGGCGTGCGGGAAGTGTCGGGCGATAACAAGATTGCCAAGCTGTCCCTGGTCGGCATTGGCATGCGTTCCCACGCGGGGGTTGCTAGCCGGATGTTCCAAACCTTGGCACAGGAAGGAATCAACATTCGCATGATCACGACCTCCGAGATCAAAATTTCGGTCGTTATCGATGAGAAATATCTGGAGCTCGGCGTTCGTGCCCTCCATGAAGCATTTGAACTGGACAAGGCGGCTTGAATGGTATGGGATTTGATCTGTCGGCCTAGCTGGTGCAGTTTTTGAATAAGGCAATTACAAACGCGGCTCTTTGAAAACCGCGGATGACCTGATGCTTTTGATGGAGAACACGGAGTAGCTTGATATGTTGATTCTGACGCGAAGAGTTGGAGAAACGCTGATGATCGGTGACGAAGTAACCGTTACCGTGCTCGGCGTGAAGGGGAATCAGGTCCGCATTGGAGTCAATGCGCCTAAAGATATTGCGGTGCATCGCGAAGAAATCTACGAACGGATCAAACGCGAGCAGGATAGCGCCGCCGCGGGCAGCAGCTCGCAACCTGAAACTTGAAGGTGGGGACTTTACCTTGCCGTTTACAGGCGTTATTCTTAACATCTTAACGATGTTTGCCTGTTGGGCGTTTCTTGGAGAGATGGCCGAGCGGCTGAAGGCGCTCCCCTGCTAAGGGAGTATGGGGACATAAAACTCCATCGAGGGTTCGAATCCCTCTCTCTCCGCCAATTTGTCGCCAAGATGTGCGGAATTGACAAGGCTCGACGCAATCCGCATAATCCGCCACCCCACACAAAGCGCCCGTAGCTCAGTTGGATAGAGTACCTGGCTACGAACTAGGGGGTCGGGAGTTCGAATCTCTCCGGGCGCGCCAATCAACCAGCCCAGGAACCCGCGCCTGGGCTTTTTTACGTGCGTGGCCGTTAGCGTCAACCCGTTTGGCTTCACGTCCGCCGCGCTGCTCGAAAAGTTTCACTGCGAAGCGGGAGCCTGGCAGGGTTGACGAGACAGCATTAACCCATTCCACTAACCGCGCCAAATTTACCTGGAGCGCACCATGCGGGAATCTAGGCAACCAAGCCCGCCGCTTCGTGGTGATCATTCAGCCCCGGCGACATCCAGCCGATTCCTGATGATTTACCAAGCCGGTCGATTTTTTTCAGCCTTGCTGCTCTACAGCGCGCTACTCTTTGGCTTGGCGTTGACCCTGTTACCCTTGTTGTGGATGGTGGCCGCTTCCCTGATGCCATCTGGCGAAGCCAACAGCTACCCGCCGCGGCTATGGCCCAGCACGATCACTTTCGAGCATTATACCGCGCTGTTCACCCGCCTCGATCTGGCGCATTACTTATTCAATAGCACCTTGCTCGCCAGTGCGGTCACCTTGATCGCCTTATTTATCAATTCGCTGGCTGGCTATGCTTTCGCTAAATTTCGCTTTCGCTTTCGCGACCGGCTGTTCCGGAGTTTGCTGGCGGCGATGGTGATCCCGGCCCAGGTCGCCATGCTGCCGCTCTTTTTGTTGTTGAAGCAGTTTGGACTGATCAATACCTACTGGGGCGTCATCATTCCTGGCATGGCCAGCATCTTCGGCATTTTTCTCATTCGCCAGTATCTGCTGGCGATACCCGACAGCTTGCTCGACGCCGCCCGCATGGACGGGGCCGGTGAATTTCGCATTTACTGGTCGCTGATATTGCCGTTGTGCCGGCCGATTCTGGTGACTTTGGCGATTTTTACTTTCCTCGGTGCCTGGAACGACTTCATGTGGCCGCTCATCGTTCTGACCGACAGCGCGCACTATACCTTGCCGGTAGCGCTGGCGAACCTGCTGGGAGAGCATGTACAAGATACTGAGTTGATGATGGCCAGTTCGGTCCTGACGGTGCTACCCGTAATGCTGCTGTTCGTAATCATGCAGAAATACTACATCGCTGGAATCATGCTGGGGGGGATGAAGGGTTAGCCTCGCCAGCCCCTGATCACCCTGCTCGGCGGCTTGTCAAGAAGCCGGCGAATTCCGATACTATGCGCATGATTGAAGCCACCTTTCTGACCAACCAGTTCCTGATTGCCATGCCGGCGTTGGCCGATCCGAACTTTTTTCAGACGGTGACCTACATCAGCGAGCACAACGCCAATGGCGCGCTGGGGTTGGTCATCAACCGACCCTTACAATTGTCGCTCGGTCAGTTGCTGGAGCATTTGGAAATCAATTCCGATCGGCCAGACTTGGCCGCCTTGCCGGTTTATCAGGGGGGACCGGTCCAACCCGAGCAAGGTTTTGTCATTCATAGCCCTATTGGGCAATGGGGAGCGACGCTGCGCGTCACCGATCGGATCGGAATCACCACCTCACGCGACATCTTGCAAGCGCTAGCGCTGGGAGAAGGGCCGGAACATTTACTGGTCGCTCTCGGTTACGCCGGTTGGGGACCGGGGCAACTGGAACAGGAATTGGCCGAGAACGCTTGGCTGTCCACTCCCGCCGATTTCGACATCTTGTTTTACAAGCCCACCGAACAGCGCTGGCTCGCCGCCGCCGCCTTGCTGGGCATCGACCTGAATCTTCTGTCCGCCGATGCCGGCCACGCCTAATGAGGGCTTGGAACCGGCGGCCCTCGGCCCGCCCTGTCGGGTTGCGCTAGGCTTCGATTTCGGGCGCTCTCGGATCGGCGTCGCCATCGGCGAAGCAGTCACTGGCTCGGCTCGCCCGCTGCGCACCCTGTCAAGCCGGCGACAAGGCCCAGACTGGGACGCGATCAGCCAGCTGATCACCGAATGGCGACCCGACTTGCTGGTGGTGGGCGTCCCGCGCCACGCCGATGATACCGCCAACGCCACGACCGTGGCCGCACTGCGCTTCAGCCGCCAATTGCAGGGGCGTTTTCGCCTGCCCGTGGCCACCATCGACGAGCGGTTATCGTCCTGGGAAGCCGAACAACGGCGTCAAGCCACCGCCGCCAGCCGCCGAGCCAGCAATGCGACGCTGGATGCCGGGGCGGCGGCGGTCATCCTAGAAAGCTGGTTCAACCAACAACGGAGCTTGACTTCATGCGCGACGCCGAATTCCTGATTGAAGCGATGGTGGTGCAATTACGGGAATTGCTAGCCCGTCGCGGCATCGCCGAGCCGGCGCTGGTCGGCATCCACACGGGCGGTGTCTGGGTTGCCGAACGATTGCGACAACGACTTGGATTGACCACTCCGCTCGGCCAACTGGATATCTCCTTTTACCGCGACGACTTCAGCCGGATCGGCGTCAATCCTCAAGTGCGCCCCTCCGAACTGCCGTTTGATGTAGACGGCCGCCATCTGGTGCTGGTCGATGATGTGCTCTACACCGGCCGCACCATCCGGGCCGCGCTCAACGAATTGTTTGATTATGGCCGTCCGGCATCGGTGCTGCTGGCGGTGCTGGTGGATCGGGGGGGTCGGGAATTGCCGATCGAAGCCCATGTGGCTGGCTCCCGCTTAGAATTACCCAGCGACAACCATATCCGACTCACCGGGCCTGAACCCTTGCAACTTCTCATTCAAACCGCCGCATAAGCCCGTATGAATACCGCCAACATCCAACTGGATCGCCAAGGGCGTCTGCTGCATTTCCTGAGCATGGAAGGATTGAGCCGTCGCCATCTGACCGAAATTTTGGACACGGCTGAGTCTTTGCTCGGAGTCGCCGAGCGTCGGGTCAAAAAGCTACCCACTCTCCACGGTAAAACCGTGGTCAACCTGTTTTTTGAGGCCAGCACTCGCACCCGCACCACCTTCGAACTCGCCGCCAAGCGGCTGTCAGCCGACGTGCTCACGCTCAACATCGCCACCTCGTCGGCGGTCAAGGGAGAATCCCTCCTTGATACCTTGCGTAATATCGAGGCGATGCAATGCGATATGTTCGTGGTTCGCCACGAGCAAAGCGGCGCGGCTGAATTCATCGCCCGCCATGTCAAGCCGCATATTGCCGTACTCAACGCCGGCGATGGACGCCACGCTCATCCGACCCAAGCGATGCTGGATGTATTTACTATCCGTCGTCACAAGCCCGATTTTCATCAGCTGCAAGTCGCTATTGTTGGCGACATCCTCCACTCCCGCGTCGCTCGTTCCCTGATCCATGCCCTAAACATTCTGGATACCCCCGACATTCGCGTGATCGCGCCGCGCACCCTGTTGCCGGTTGACGTGGAGAAATTGGGCGTCCATGTCTTTCACGATCCGCGCGCGGGCTTACGCGATGTCGATGTCATTGTGATGTTGCGCTTGCAGAAAGAACGGATGGAGGGCGCCTTGCTGCCGAGCGAACAAGAATTCTTCCAGCGCTACGGCTTGACTGAAGAGCGCCTTGCGTTGGCCAAACCGGACGCCATCGTCATGCACCCCGGACCTATCAACCGCGGGGTGGAAATCGACTCACGGGTAGCTGACGGACCACGCTCGGTGATTTTGGAGCAAGTAACCAACGGCATCGCCGCCCGGATGGCGATCATGTCGATCACCTTGGGCAATCACGCCCGCCCGACCGGGGAGGCTCTCTGATGCGCATCGCCATTCGCGGCGGCCGATTGATCGATCCGGCCCAGCATATCGATACCATTACCGATGTCTTTATCGCTGAGGGGCGTATCGCCGGGATCGGCCGACCGCCGGAGGCTTTCGCGGTCGAGCGGATCATTGACGCTCGTCATCGGATCGTCTGTCCCGGCCTGATCGACCTTTGCGCTCGATTACGCGAGCCGGGCATGACCCACAAAGCCACCATCGCCAGCGAAAGTCGCGCCGCCGCCGCCGCTGGGATCACCACCCTAATCTGCCCACCCGACACCGATCCGGTCATCGATGAACCGTCAGTGGTTGAGCTGATCCGGCGTCGCACCAAGGCGGCCGGACAGGCGCGAATCCTCGCGCTCGGCGCGCTGACCCACCGCTTGCGCGGCGAGCGACTGGCGGAAATGGCGGCGCTTAAGGACGTAGGCTGCGTTGGCGTCAGCGATGGCGGCCACCCGATCAGTAACACGCTGGTGCTGCGGCGGGCGTTGGAATATGCCGCCACCTTCGATCTGACCGTATTTCTAACCCCGCTCGATCCCTGTCTAGGGCACGGCCTCGCCCATGAAGGACAGGTCGCAAGTCGGATGGGCCTTGCCGGCATTCCCGCGGCGGCGGAAACCGGCGCAATCGCCCGCGATCTCGAATTGATCCGGGATCTTGGCGTCCGCGCCCATTTTGGCCGATTGTCCTGCGCCCGCTCGGTCGAGCTGATCGCGCGGGCGCAAAGCGAGCGCTTGCCGGTGACCGCCGATGTCGCCATCCATCAGCTGTACCTGACCGAGATGGATTTGGCCGGCTTCGACAGTCAATGCCACGTCCAACCGCCCCTGCGCGGCTTGCGCGACCTCGACGCCCTACGCCTCGGTCTTGCCAGCGGCGTGCTGGGCGCCATTTGCTCTGACCACCAGCCGCACGAACCTGATGCCAAACAGGCGCCCTTTGGCGATACCGAGCCAGGAATCTCCGGCCTGGACACCTTGCTGGGATTGAGCTTGCGACTGGCGCGGGACGCGGAGTTGTCACTGGCGATGGTGCTGGAACGTTTGACGGCTGGCCCAGCCAGGATCTTGGGGCTGGACAGCGGCCACTTGAAAACCGGCGCGGTTGCCGATATCTGCATCTTCGACCCCGAGGCGCATTGGCGGGTGACGGCTGACAACTGGCGCAGCCGCGGCCAAAACAGCCCATTTCTGGGCTGGGAATTACCAGGACCAGTGACGCACACCTTGCTGGAAGGACGGGTGGTCTACGAAAGACAGCCGGCCGAAGCGACGGGATGATGCCGCCAACCAGCGGCGTCTTAGCAAAGCGCCACTACCCGGGCGGGCAAACTTTGTTGCGCGTAAGGACGCCGCTGGCGGCGGCCTGTCAACCCGGCCATGCATTGAGGATCGACGAGGCGTTTTGGGCTGTTTTACAACCCGCGCCAGCGCAAGGCTGGGTTGATTGCCTGAAACACAGTAAAACGCCTCCAGCTCTCGCCACCGAGGTGACTATCCAAGGCCCGTTTGGCGAACCGTTCGCGCTTGCCGCCGTCACACCGCGCGCCTTGCTCCTCGCCGATAGCGAGGGTATCGCGCAAATCGTGTTCCTGGGACGGACTCTCCGCCATCGACAGCCTCCAATCAAACTGCTCGCACTTTTTGAATTGACCCCTCCCCTGCCGTTTCGGCCGCAGCCCTCCAAGATCCTCATACCTGGCCTGCCAGCCGGAGTGATCGCGGCCTTGCCGCTACTGGAAGATTCAAACATTCCAAGCCGGATCGCTTGTCCCATCGGCAATCAACCCGGTAGTTTTGAAGGAACGGCGACGGAACTGGCGCGCGACTGGCTCGAAATCGGGCACGCCGCCGCCGATCTGACGCTCTTCGCCTGTGGTGGCAAGGCCTTACTGGATGCCGCGAGCGGTTTGGCAAGCCGCTATAAAGTAGTTTGCCAAACGCGCCTGTCGCCGTAGCGTCTCGAAAACCCTGATAAACTTCCCGCCACGGTCGATCTTTGAACCTGAGAGCTTCGCTTTACTGCCGGAATGACGCCTTATTTTGGGCGTAGGTGATCGCCTCATCGCGGGTGACAGATCCTCTCTTAACGACCTCCAGTAAAGCTTGATCGAGCGTTTGCATGCCGTAAGCCGAGCCGGTTTGAATGGAAGAATACATCTGCGCCACCTTGTCCTCGCGGATCAAATTGCGGATGGCGGGAACGCCCACCATGATTTCGTGTACCGCCATCCGTCCGCCGCCTTTTTTCTTGAGCAGCGCTTGGGAAATGACCGCGCGCAATGATTCGGAGAGCATCGAGCGCACCATCGGTTTCTCGCCGGCTGGAAATACATCGATGATGCGGTCGATGGTCTTGGGCGCGGAGCTGGTATGCAGGGTGCCGAACACCAAGTGGCCGGTTTCCGACGCGGTCAGCGCCAGCCGGATGGTTTCCTGATCGCGCATTTCACCGACCAGGATGATGTCGGGATCTTCACGCAGCGCCGAGCGCAAGGCTTCGTTGAAACCCAGCGTGTCCCGATGCACTTCGCGCTGATTGATCAAGCAACGCTGACTCTGATGCACGAATTCGATCGGATCTTCAATGGTTAGAATGTGGCCATATTCATTTTTGTTGATGTGATCGATCATGGCCGCCAGCGTGGTTGATTTACCGGAGCCGGTCGGACCCGTCACCAGGACCAACCCGCGCGGCACCGCGATCAAGTCCCGAAATACCGCCGGACAGCCCAGTTCCTCCAGGCTTTTGATCTCGGTGGGAATAGTGCGGAACACGCCCGCGGCGCCGCGGTCTTGATTGAAGGCATTGACCCGGAACCGGGCCAATTTCGGAATTTCAAACGAAAAGTCGCATTCCAGAAATTCGTCATAGTCCTTCCGCTGCTTGTCGTTCATGATGTCATAGATCAGGCCATGCACGGCTTTATGCTCCAACGGGGGGACGTTGATCCGACGCACATCGCCGTCTACCCGAATCATGGGCGGCAACCCGGCCGACAGGTGTAAATCCGAAGCATTATTCGTAACTGAAAAACTTAATAGTTCATCGAGTGTCATGCGTGTTGCTCCTGCAGAGACGTTGTGAAGCCGCTCGTTGGTGGGCAGTTCGGGAAAGCGCAATTTCAAAATAGTATAATCTTGCCGCTCCAACATCGGTCGGAGAGTTTCATCGATGACTTTCGATTTTGCCGTCCGCCTGGAGGCTGTATGGTCCCGAATCCGCGCGGCGGAAGCGCGATTCCAGCGCCCACCGGGTTCGGTGCGGCTGCTTGCCGTCAGTAAAACGCAGCCCGCGACAGCTATTGCCGCCGCCGCCGCCGCCGGCCAGTATTGCTTCGGTGAAAATTATTTGCGGGAAACCTTGGATAAAATGGCCGCATTGGCCGTACAAGGAATGGCTTTGGAATGGCATTTCATCGGCCCCATTCAGGCAAATAAAACTCGGGCCATCGCGGAACGCTTTGCTTGGGTTCATAGCGTGGATCGTCTGAAAATCGCTGAACGATTGAACGCGCAGCGACCCAATCATCTACCGCCACTGAATATCTGCTTACAGATCAACATCAGCCATGAACCCAGCAAGCACGGGCTGGAGGAATCGGAATTGCCCGCGGCCGCGCGCGCGATGGCCATGCTACCGCGAATTCGACTGCGCGGTTTGATGGCGATACCCGCGCCCACCTTGGAATTTGCCGCCCAACGTCAATCTTTCGCCCAGGTACGCCACTTACAAGAGCGACTGATCGCGGCGGGTTTGCAACTGGATGTCCTGTCCATGGGCATGTCCAACGACCTTGAGGCCGCAATCGCCGAGGGCAGCACTCTGGTACGGATCGGCGCCGCCCTCTTTGGACCTCGCGCCTGAAAGGCCAGTTTGCAGTATCCTTAAGGCATAACCAACGGCATTAAATCGCAGTTGACCGCTTAAAATCGCTCGCCACCCTGAAAAAGTCTGAGAAATCGCTGATGCCATTCCCTCGCTTAAGATCTCCTCTCCCCGCGATTAGCACGCCATTAGTCGGCTTGGCGCTCATGACGTTGCCAATCATGCCGTTGCTGGCCGGAACGGACGATAGCTACTTACGCGAAATCGAAGAAGAAGCCAAACGTCAGGCCACGGCCCTGATCGCTCCCCAATCCTTACCGGCTTTGGCGCTACCCACACCCAAGACGAATAACTCCGAACAGCTCAAACCGGGCTTGGATCGGGCTGGCTTCGAGCAGGCGCTGCGCGCGGGGTTACCTAAGGAAACCCATGCCGCTTTTCAGCGGCTCAGCCCGGCCGACCAGCAACGTATCTATGAATCTTACCGGGCTGATAGCCGTCTCGCCCGTATCAGCGAACAAATTATCCGGCTCGCTGGAAAACCCTGACCCTTCACGAGCCCGTTCCAATACCGCGCTTGCGTTTGCAACAACACGCAAACCAACAAAACAAAGACCACGAGGTGCTGATGAAAAAAATCGCCATTGCCTTCATTGGCGGCGGGAATATGGCCCGCAGCTTGATTGGCGGATTGATTGCTGGCGGTCATGAACCCGACCGGATCTGGGTCGCGGAACCGGATGCTGGACAGCGGGAGTTCCTGCGCGGCCGCTACGGCGCCCACACTGATTCCGACAATCTTGAAGTCGCCACCCAGGCGGAAATCATTGTGCTCGCGGTCAAACCCCAAGTCCTGCAAACGGTCGCCGAGCAGTTGGCCCCTGAGATTCAATCCCGCCAACCGCTGGTCATTTCGATTGCGGCTGGCGTGCGCGAGCCGGATTTACGACGCTGGCTGGGCGGTGGACCGGTGGCTCTGGTCAGGACCATGCCCAACACGCCAGCCTTAGTCGGCAGCGCGGCCAGCGCCTTGTTCGCTAACCCCTTCGTCTCAGCGCAACGCCGGCAATTGGCGGAATCGCTACTGCGGGCGGTTGGGGTGACCGTCTGGGTGGAAGACGAGAATCTACTTGATGCGGTGACCGCTTTATCGGGCAGCGGTCCGGCCTATTTCTTCCTGGTGATGGAAGCTTTGGAACGGGTCGCGCTCGATTTGGGTTTGAATGCCGATCAAGCGCGGCTACTAACCTTGCAAACCGCGTTTGGCGCCGCGAAGATGGCGCTGGAAAGCGCGGAAAGTCCCGCCACCTTGCGAGTTCGGGTCACCTCGCCGGGCGGCACCACCGAGCGCGCTCTGGCCATCTTGCGCGACGGCGGCATCGAAAAACTGTTGGCCCAAGCCCTGGAAGCCGCGCGCCAGCGCGCTCAGGAACTGGGCGATCTGTTGGGGGGACAACCATGACCGCAACGCTTTTCCTGATCCAATCCATTTTCGGCTTCTACATCCTAGCGGTGATGCTGCGCTTCTTGTTACAGTGCGTGCGCGCTGATTTCTATAATCCCTTGGTACAGTTCCTGGTCCGCATCACCAACCCGCCACTGCTACCGCTGCGGCGAATCATACCCGGATACAAAGGCTTGGATTTGGCGTCGGTGGTTCTCGCCTTCGTCTTACAGCTAATCGAAGTTCTGTTGGTGACTCTGTTACTGGGCCGCAATACCGGTATGATCGGCCTCTTGCTATTGAGCATCGCTGAATTACTTAAGCTATTGATCAACATCTACTTGTGGGGCGTGGTAATCCAGGCAATATTGAGTTGGTTCAATTCTGACCCCTTTCATCCCGCGGCGCGTTTGCTCTCGCAACTGACCGCTCCCCTGCTGCGGCCGGCGCGACGTTTGCTGCCGCCGATCTCTGGGATCGATCTGTCGCCGATGCTGGTCATCGTGGCCTTGATCTTCATCAGTCTATTGTTACAGGATATTCTCGGTTTTTGGACCGGAATCGGCTAAACGATGGCGGCGGGTTATGTCTGGGACGGCGCGGATATCATCCTGCGGGTGCGGGTACAGCCGCGCGCCAGTCGCAACGAATGGGTCGGTTTGCAAGATGCGCGCTGTCGAATCCGGATCACCGCGCCTCCGGTGGACGGCGAGGCCAACGCCTGTCTACGAGCCTTTCTGGCGGAGCTGTTTGGAACCGCCAAAAACCAGGTGACCTTGCTGGCCGGCGAGACCAGCCGCGACAAGCGGCTGCGCGTTGCCGCGCCGCGCCGCCTTCCAGCCGGAATTGAACTCCAAACCGCGCCAGTGATCTCAAAAACCCATTCCGCTGGATCAAGACACTAAAACCCATGGATTGCGCAAGATTTTTCCGGTTGTTGCCAAACCGGGGGCCGTCTAGACTCGGCTCCCACTTCGGCTTCATTTCTTTAAGGACCAAACCTCACGGTCAGGATCACCATGGCGCATGATTATCCCCCCGATTCAATCGGGTTGGTCAGCCCCCAAACCGCGTATTTCACCGAACCGCTGGCGCTGGACTGCGGCCGGTCGCTGGCGGAATACCAATTGGTTTATGAGACTTACGGCACGCCAAACGCTGATCGCAGTAACGCCGTTCTCATCTGTCACGCCTTGTCGGGCGACCATCACGTTGCCGGTTATCACCAGGATAGCGATTCCACCAAGCCCGGCTGGTGGGACAATTGTATTGGTCCTGGCAAACCGATCGACACCAACGCCCTGTTTGTGGTTTGTTGTAACAATTTAGGCGGTTGCAAAGGCTCCACCGGCCCAACCGCCATCAACCCGGCAACGCGCAAGCCCTTCGGACCCGATTTCCCCATCGTCACCGTCAAGGATTGGGTGCGCAGCCAAGCCCGACTGGCTGACTCTCTCGGCATCCGGCAATGGGCGGCCGTTATCGGCGGTAGCTTGGGCGGAATGCAGGCGATGCAGTGGGCGATCAGCTATCCCGAACGGGTGCGTCATGCGCTCGTCATCGCCGCCGCGCCGCGACTTTCCGCCCAAAATATCGCTTTCAATGAGGTAGCGCGCCAGGCCATTCTGTCCGATCCAGATTTTCATCATGGCCACTATTATGAATTTGGCGTGGTGCCCCGCCGTGGCTTGATGATCGCCCGGATGCTGGGACATATTACCTATTTATCCGACGAGGGCATGCGCGCCAAGTTCGGCCGCGAGATGCGAGAGGGTACACCTAACTTTCATTTCAACTTCGACACCGAGTTTCAGGTGGAAAGCTATTTGCGCCATCAGGGACACGCGTTCGTGGATCGCTTCGACGCCAACACTTATTTGTTGATTACCAAGACGCTTGATTACTTCGATCCGGCGGCGGATTTCGATCAGGATTTGTCCGCGGCGTTCCACCGCGCCCAAGCCGGTTTTTTGGTGATCTCCTTTACCAGCGACTGGCGGTTTGCCCCAGCCCGTTCCCGCGAGATCGTTCAAGCGTTGATACGAGCCAATCGCGACGTGAGCTATACCGAAGTGCCGTCCGAATACGGCCACGATGCGTTTCTGATGCCGATCCCCCTTTATCATGAGATCTTGCGAGGCTATCTGACTCGAGTCGCGGCGGAGGCCAACGCTCATGCGGCCTGAACTGGAACTGATCAGCGACTGGATCCGTCCTGGCGCCCGCGTGTTGGATCTGGGTTGCGGCGACGGCGCGCTGCTAGCCTATTTGCAGAAATATCGGCAAATCACGGGTTATGGGCTGGAAATCGACACGGCCAATACCCTCAAATGCATTCAGGCTGGCGTCAACGTCATTCACGCCGATCTGGAAGCGGGCTTGGCCGATTTCGGCGACAGCAGTTTCGATTACGTCATCATGACCCAAACCTTGCAAGCCGTCCGGCACACGGAAGCCTTGCTGGACGAAATGCTGCGCGTGGGCCGGCAAGGTATCGTGACCTTTCCCAATTTCGGCTTCTGGCGCCACCGGGTCCAAGTCGCTTTACAGGGTTTGATGCCTGTGGGGAAAACCCTACCCTATCAGTGGTACGATACGCCGAACGTCCACCTGTTTACCATTCGTGATTTCGAGGAACTGTGCCGACGCAAACGAATCGATATTCTGGAGCGAACGGTGCTAGACCACGCGCATCAAGCCCCGCTCGGCCCGCGCCTGTGGCCAAACCTGCTCGGTGAAATCGCTCTGTACCGGCTCGGTCGCGCCTGAAAAGCTCTCTGGCCCACGCCATCACCCTTATCTGGATTCTGGAGATTTTTAGATGCTTATGACCTTGTGGACTTCTCGCCGGCGGCGGACTGCTGGGTTGGCCCGCCAGCATGGCTTCACCCTGATCGAAGTGATGGTCGTGGTGGTGATTCTCAGTATTTTAGCCGCCGTGGTAGTACCCAGAATCATGGACAATCCCGATAAGGCTCGCGTCGTCAAGGCCAAACAGGATATTCGGGTGCTGAAAAATCAACTGGACCTGTACCGCCTGCATAGCTTCCGTTATCCCACCACGGAACAAGGTCTCGAAGCCTTGGTGCAAAAGCCCACTGACGCAGCCCATTGGCAGGAAGGCGGCTACCTGGACAAACTGCCCAAAGATCCTTGGGGGAAGGCTTACCAATATCTCAGCCCCGGCCAACATGGCGAAATTGATATCTACTCACTAGGGGCTGACGGCCAGCCTGGCGGGGAAAATGTAGACGCCGACATCGGTAACTGGAACCTGGACGATTAGGTCACAAGGCATTTCAAATAGCCCGATGGCCGTACCCTCTCGCGGGTTTACCCTGCTGGAAGTGATGGTGGTGCTGGTGTTGGTCGGCATCCTCACAAGCTTTGCGCTACTTTCAATCGGTGGGGGACCGCACGAGCGTTTGGCCGAGGAAGCTCGACGGTTGGCTGGTCTCATGCAGCTACATCAACAGGAAGCGATCCTGAGCGGGCAACCACACGGCATCCAGTTCTCCCGCACCGGCTATACCGTCTTGCTGCAAAATGAAAAAGGCGCATGGTCTCCCCCGGCGGTTGCCGATACGCTGATCCAGCATCACCTGCCGGAGGACATCGTGCTGGAGCTATGGGTCGAGGGGCAACCGGTTGCCATCAAAAAACCTGGCCGGCTGCCGCAGGTGCTCTTACTGGCCAGCGGTGAAGCCACCGAATTCGTTATCGTCTTTGGCTTCAGCGCAGAACGCGGCGCCGATCCGCCATTGTATCGGGTATCGGGCGACGCGCTGGGCCGGCTGGCGGTCAGCGCGGTACAACGATGAAACAGCTGGCCGGATTTACCTTGCTGGAGGTCTTGGTGGCGCTGGCGGTGCTGGCCATCGCCATGGGCGCCATCATCGGCGTCGCCACCCAGAGCGTCAACACCGTCGGCTACCTGCGCGATCAGACCTTCGCCAGCTGGGCCGCGCTCAACAAAGTCAACGAACTGTTACTGGCGAGCGAACCGTGGCCCACCGAGGGCTCGAGCAAAGGCACTAGCGATCTGGCGAATCGCACCTGGCGCTGGGAGACCCGATTCCAAAAAACGCAAGATCCTGATCTCACGCGGCTGGATATCACGATCCGAGCCGATGACAACGGCCCCGTATTGACTGCGCTGACTGCTTTCAAGGGGCGTCCGCCGCCCGACGAGCCCGCCAGCGACGCGGGTTCCCAGGAACAGCAGGGGCAACAAGAGCAACCGGAGCAGCAAGCTCCAGAACCTCAAGCGCCCACCTCCCATCCCAAAGCCTCACCCCACACGCTATGAGATTCCCAGCACGCGGCTTTACCCTGCTGGAATCGCTGATCGCACTGGCCGTGTTCGCCATCATGTCCATCGCCGCCTACAGCGGCTTGCGCAGCGTGTTGTTCACGCGCGCCGCGGTTGAAGTGCAAAGTCAGCGGCTGGCGGCGGTGCAATTGACCCTTTTCCGCATCGAACAAGATATCGAGCAGGCGATACCGCGTGGCATTCGCGATGAATACGGTGAGCCTCAGGCTGCCTTGTTCGGCGGCGAGCTAACCAGCGACCGGCTAACCTTGACTCGGGCCGGTTGGGATAATCCGCTCGGTCAACCGCGCGCCAACCTCCAACGCGTCGCCTATCGGTTTCGAGAGGGACGGTTATGGCGGCTGCATTGGGACGTGCTTGATCGTGGCGGCTTGAACGAACCACGAGAAACTTTGTTGCTGGAACAGGTGCGGGAGTTTCGGATTCGCTTTCTGGATCAGGCCGATTGGCGTAACGAGTGGCCCTCCGCCACCACGGGAACCGATGGCGATCCCAAAGCGCTCGATGCGCTCCCCCGCGCGGTGGAAATCAGCCTAACGCTGGAGGATTGGGGTGAAATCATCCGCTTGCTGCCCTTGCCCAGCTGAGGTTGTACCGCACCCTGATCTATCAGGGGCAATCCCGTGCCCCATTAATCGGAATCAGGCTGGCGTAGCGCTGATCACGGTCCTCCTGATTGTCTTTCTGGCCAGTATCACCGCCACCAGCCTGGCGGCTTTGCAGCAGATCGCTATCCGGCGCAGCACCGTACTTCAGCACCAGCAGCAGGCTCGACTGTACACGTTTGGAGCCGAACAATGGGCCACGCTGCTCCTAGCGCGCGACCATAAAGAAAGTGAAGTCGATCACGCCAATGAGGTCTGGGCCAACCCGCCTCCAGCCTTACCCGTTGCCGGCGGCGCGCTCTCCGTCCGCGTGCGTGATCTGCAAGGCTGTTTTAATCTGAATAATTTATGGAAATCCGCTTCCAGCACGCCCGGCAACAGCGCCGAACCGGCCTCTGACACTGAGGCGGAGCAGGAACAGAACAAAGCCGATCAAAAGCAGAACTCAAACCAAAATAAGGCAGAGGGCACCACCGATCACCCGACCACTCCCAAGCCAACCGACTCTAGCAGCGGCGATTCCGAGGCATCGAACTCCGACCAAGCCCAACTGAATCAGGCACAATTCCAGGTGTTACAGCGCCTGTTGACCAGCCTTGAGCTGAAGCCGGGGCTGGCGCAAGCCATTACGGACTGGATCGACCCCGATCAAGACCCACTCTTTCCCGATGGTGCCGAAGACAGTGATTACAATGTTAAAAATCCCGCTTATCTAGCGGCTAACCGTTCAATGTACAGCATCTCGGAACTGCGGCTGATCAGGGGAATCGATCAGGAAACTTACGACAAGCTGGCGCCTTTGGTCTGTGCGCTGCCGACTAACGCCCGGCTAAACGTCAACACCGCTCCCGCCCAGCTGCTAGCCGCGCTGAGCGAGGGTTATGATCTAAAAGAGATGGAGCAAGTATTGGAAAATCGGCCCGATGAGGGATATAAAAATGTGGACGATTTTTTGAATGCGGCCAAATTGACCGTGGATGCGCAGCTAAAAGCGCAGCTCAGCGTCAATAGCCAGCATTTTTTGCTGCAAGCCGAGGCACGAGTGGGCGACGGACGCGCGATGTTATACAGTATTTTATATCGTGACGAAAACGGCGTCCGCGTCCTGCAACGCAATTTCGGTAACCAGGATTGAAACCACCTTGCCTGCTCAACTGTTTTTTTTCCGATTGCTCTCATTCAATCAAGTGGAATGGCTGTATCCGGACGGCCGCCTCCAGCGCGGTTCTCTATCCGAGCTGGCCACGGTAGCCGGAGGGACGCGGCAGATTATGATCGCCCCGGGCGAGGCGGTTATTTTGCACCTAGCCCCATTAGCCAGCCGCAAACGGTCCACCTGGGCGCGGGCGATCCCTTACGCCCTGGAGGATCAGCTCGCTGAAGACATCGAAGCGATCCACTTCGTGCTGGGTAATACGCCGGATGGCGATCGACTGCCGGTAGCGTTAGTCAGTCATGAAACGTTGCGGGCCTGGTTGGCGGTTTGCGATCAAAATGGACTGACTCCGGCCGCCATCATCCCCGAACCTTTGCTGCTACCTTGGCAGGACGGTGAATGGAGCCTGCTGCTGGAAGATCGGCGAGTCGTGGTTCGGACCGGTCGCTGGAACGGATTCACCACCGAGCGAGACACCTTGGGCTTGTTATTGACCGAAGCCCTGATTGACGCGGGCGACGCCAAACCGCGGCGACTACGTCTTTGGGGCCAGGCGGCGTCCGAATTTTCCGAACCCGCCGTCGCCGAAGTCGAACGACAAATCGCAAGCGATCCCCTCGAAGCGCTACCGCTGTTTGCAGCCGCTTATCAATCCGGCGCGGCCTTGAATCTGTTGCATGGCCCTTACAGCCGACAGGCCCAATGGGGCCGCTGGTTTTTGCCCTGGCGCGCGACAGCCGCGCTGGCGGCGTTGTGGCTGCTGTTACAAGGCGGCATATCCATTTATGATAATTGGCGATTGCGCCAAGAATTGGTGACATTGCGCGTGGAGATGGAGCAGTTATACAAGGATGCCGTACCGGGCGCCACGCGTACCCCGAATCCTAAAGTACAACTGGAAGCCCGCCTGAAGGAATTACTCTCCAGCGGCGCCGGGGGTAGTTCTTTGCTTGAACTGCTAAGCTACGGCGGGCAACCGCTGATCAAGCATCCAGACCTCTTCCTACGTGGCTTCAGTTATCGCGACGGACAATTGGATCTGTCCCTCCAAGGCGGCGATCCGGCGGTCCTCGATCAGCTCCGGCAAGAACTCAACCAGCAACCTGGCTTGCAAGCCGAGATGCGCACCACGCAACGAGAAGGGCAAGTGGAAAGCAAAGTCACCCTGAAGAAGTCCGCCTCATGAAAACGTGGTGGGACAGTCTCAGCCTGCGCGAGCGGGGTCTGGTCGGCGGCGGCGTGGCGTTGATGTTGGCACTGTTGTTGTATGTTTTGGTATGGGAGCCTTTTCGCGCCAGCAGCCGGCAACTCCGACAAAGCGTCGCCACGGAGCGGGCTGACTTGGCTTGGATGCGCCAAGCCGCTCAGGAAGTCAAGCGCCTGAGCCGCGCCAGCGTGGCGCGGCCGGCTGGCGATGATCGCTCCTTACTGACCCTGGTCGATCAAACCGCGCGGGCCGCCGGGTTGGGAACCGCCATGAAACGGGTCGCGCCGCAAGGCGACGATAAACTGAGCGTCCAGCTGGATTCAGCCGACTTCGAGAAAATTATGCCCTGGTTGAGCGCCCTGGAACGCGACCATCAACTCGTGATCGTCAGCCTGACGGTGGATCGTACCGACACCCTTGGTCTGGTAAATGCCCGCGTCATTGTGGGGCGCGGCTCATGAAGCGCATCCGGAATTACACCCTGCTCGGTCTTGTTGCGTTTCTGTTTTTTTTACTGACGCTCGCTCCAGCAACCTTGGTCAGCGAGCAAATCAGCGCCCGCTTGCCCGGATTCAGCATGCAGGGCGTCGAAGGTAGCGCCATCCAAGGTACGATTTTGGGGGCGCGTTGGCACGGTATCCGCCTAGAACGATTGACTTGGCGCTGGCGCCCGCTGACTTTGTTGATGGGCCAACTTGGATTCAGCCTGAAAATCGACGATCCTGAAATCAAACTGACGGGCGAGGCCACAACCGGATTTAATCGGCAAATCAGCTTCCAAAATCTGGTCGGCGGTCTACCGCTCAACCGGCTCAGCAGTCTGTCGGGCGCGGCGAGCACGCCGCTGGAAGGGGTGGCGGAATTTAATTTGCGCGATTTGATTCTTAATCCGGCCGGCTGGCCGCTAGTAGCGGAGGGGACGGTACGCTTGCTGAACCTGCGCGTTACGTTGGGGCGTCCGCTGATCTTTGGCGATTACGCCGCTCAGATCAATTCGACTGGCGCGGAAGGCATTCAGGCCAAGATCAAGGATAATAATGCAGCCCTGATGTTCGATGGCGCGCTGAATCTGACGCCAGACGGCCGCTACCGACTTGGCGGTCACGCCGCGATCCGCGACCCTGGCAACCAAGCCTTGCGCCAAGCGCTGACTCTGTTAGGGCCGCCCGGCGGCGATGGGCGCTGGCCCGTGAATTTTTCCGGGACACTTGGCCGCTAACTGTGCCAACGACCCATTGATTTAGCCTTATAAGTTTTAACTTGTGTGACTGACTTTGTTGAAAAGACCCCCAGGGAGTTACTGTCGATGCGACCAAGAACGCGCGGATTTCTGATTGTTTTGACGATGCTGGTACTGGCCGCTTGTGCTACCGAGCCAACCCCACCCACCGTCAAGCTGCCTCCTTTTATAACACCTTCCAGCGGCGCATTTCCCGCACCTTCCGAACTCCAGCCGCAAGTCGCCTTCTGGCGGCGCGTTTACTCCACCTGGGGACGCCATCAAGTCGCCTTACACGATGACCGCCATCTCGATATCGTCTACGGCGTGATCACGTTGCCCGGTTCGGTCGGGGAAATCCAAACCACCGAACAAAAAGACTTCGTTAAGGGCCACCTTGAAACGCTGAAAGATCGTTTGCGTCAAATGGAATATAAAACGGCCGCCAATGCTCCACTAACGCCACCTGAACAGGCCCTGGCAAACCACATTAAAGCCAGCAGCGGCGGAGCCAGCGCCGTGTTCGGAGCCAGTGATCGGTTGCGGAGCCAACGCGGCATGCGCGAGCGCTTCAAGCGCGGCCTCGAAATCAGTGGCCGTTATGATACGGTTTTTCGCAATGTGTTTCGCAATGCCGGCCTGCCGGAAGATCTGGCGTATCTGCCGCACGTCGAATCCTCTTTTCAAAATCACGCTGCCTCTGCCGCGGGGGCAGTCGGCATGTGGCAGTTCATGCCAGGCACCGCCCGCCAGTTCGGCATGATCAATGGCGCCGTGGACGAACGGCTCGACCCGGTAGCGTCGGCGCACGGTGCCGCTCGTTATTTGCGCCACGCTTACAATAACCTGGAGAGTTGGCCGATGGCCCTGACTTCCTACAATCACGGGGTAGGCGGCATGAGGCAAGCCCGCTCAATTTTCGGTAATAATTTTGTCGCCATCGTACGGAATTATTCCGGACGCGGCTTTGGCTTTGCCTCTCGTAATTTTTACACCGAATTTCTAGCCGCGCGCGATATCGCCCAGAATCCCCGACGCTTTTTCCCGGAAGGCCTCAACTATGAGACGCCTTTGAGCTTGGATCGGGTACGGCTCCGGCAGGGCGCTTCCGTCACGGCACTGGCCAGCTACTACGATGTCAATTCCTCGGAGCTTAATAGCTTGAACAAGTCCTGGAACAGCGCGGCACAAGCCGGTCGGATCCCGTTGCCGGCTGGCACCATGGTATGGCTGCCTGCTGGAACGATCACCCGCCTGGTACAAAGAGGAGCCGCCGATCAAGCGCTGGTCTTGGCTGATACGGTTGCCACCGCCAAACCGCACTAGAAAAACAAAAACCCCTCCCACTGGGGAGGGGCCGTATCAAGCATGCCGAGCCGAGCGATCAAACTTTCTTAAGTAATTCGATAGCTCGCTGTTTTTGGGAAGAATCCCCTTCCTGCATTACCTCATCCAGCAAGCCGCGGGCACCGACCTGATCGCCCATATCCAGATAGGCTGTGGCCAGATCCAGTTTGGTTTCCACATAGTCGGCGCTCCCTCCTCCAAACGCAGGTTGTTTGGGTTGTTCTACCTTGCCAAGATCAAGGGTTTGATCGCCGAAATCGCGCAAATCCCGCGGCAATTCCAGTGAAAGCTCCCCTGTTTGCTGCTCCATATCCCGACTGATATCGGTAAATTGGAATTTATGATCAGGAGTCGCCGCCGGGGTTTTCAGCTTCATGGGAGCCGTCTGACCGTCGATCAGCGACTGTTCGGCCAACAAATCGGACAGCGATGAGAACGCAGGTTCAGTCGCGGGCTCAGGCCGGTCGATTCCCGGCGGCAGACGGCTCACAGCGCTTCCTCGGCCAGGCGGTGAGGCGCTCATTTCCAGCGGTGGCAGATCGACCAGTGCGCTGGGTTTAAAATCCAGCGCGAAGTCATCCTTAACTGCGGGAGGTTTAAGGTCATTGCCTGCCATTCGATCATCGGCCTTACCCTGAGCCGATAAGATAGAGGACATCGCGGAGACCGAAGGCGGTTCAGTCGCGGGTTCCGGCCGATCGATCCCCGATGGTAAATTAGGAAGCTTTTGGCCGGAGGCGGAGGGCTTCAGTTCCAGCGGTGGCAACTCGATCGAATGCGAACCAGTCTGCTGCAAATTCAGGTTGCCAAAATCAAAGTCGAATCCATCCATCCGTAAACCGGGGGGCAAATCCGACTGTGGGGCCGATAGCGGGTTCGGCTGCGCCAACTCAGCCGCTGGCGATGCGGCTAACGGCGCCGCCGGTTTGCGGCTTTCGGGTGAGGTCGCCGGTTCGGTATCGGGCAATGGCGTTCGCCGGTCAATAGTTGAGGCAGCGCCTTTGCCCGCCTCAGCGGGCAAGTCATTGACGCCAAAATCAATCTCTCTGAGCATGTCAGCAACCGATTGAGATTCTGGCGCGGCGGTGGCAGCTGGCGCTGCCGTAGCGACCACCGCGGCGGCTCCGGCGGCGGCCACCGCCCCTGCCCCCGCCCTGGCGGCCAGATTGGCCTTGGACAATGGTTCAGGGGGAGGAATTTTCAACAATGGCCTGGTAGGACTTTCGTGTACCTGCGAGCGAACGGACGCCGCCGGGGTCGGTTCAGTGGGAAAATCGACCGATTTCACCGCGGGTTTTTCGCGGGCGGGCCGGCGTAGCAAAGGAAGCAACACAACCGCGGCAATCGCCAGCGCGATCAAGGCAACAGCAATCCATACCACTGGATTAGCCATCAAACTCGGCTCATCGACTACGGCGGGCGGCTGTATTCGCGGAGCGGGCGCTGGCTGAGGCGTCGTTTCCGGTTTTGGCTCGGTTACAGCCGATGGCGCTCCCACGCTGGACGGGCTAACAGGCGTTGTCGGCGTACTGGAGCTTGATGGAACCCCGACCGGCGTCGGGGCGCTGGCCGCCGACAGAGACTCCGCGACGGGTGGCGGAGCGCCCGTTGCGGGCGGGGCATTCTCCGTTTGCGGAATGCTGGCTTGAGGAACAATTTCTGGCGGCTGCACACCCAACGATGAGGTGGTGGGGGCCACCGTGGAAGGCGGTGTCGTCAAGCCCGGTGTGCTTGGAGGCATCAAAGGCGGCGTGCTGGCTACCGCGGGCGGGCCTGGAGGAACCAGCGGAGTCGTACTCGCAACCGCCGTCGACGGAGTGGCGAGCGGTGGAGTCGCCGCGGGTGAAACTGCCTCTGGTGAAGCGGTTACTGGCGGCGAGGCCGCTGGGGCAACCGCTTCCGGCGATTGCAAAACCGCTCCAGGTTCGGTCGCCGACGGATTTGGAGTCACTTCGGCGATCGTCGAGGGCGGCGCCGCGCCTTGCACCCCCAACGCTTGGGCGGCCGGCACCTGGAGCATGGCGCCCCGGCGTAAAACATTGGGATTGTTATTGGCGAACGCCCCCGGATTGTTGGCCAGCAAAATCGACATCATTTGCGGCAAGCTGATCGCGGTCGAGGGGCGAACCTGGTTGGCGATCGCCATCAAGGTCTCACCTGATTTAATGGGGCCGTAAGTTGACGCGCCCTCAAGGCTTACCGGCGACGCGGGGGGCAAGTTAACGGACGGACGCGGTGGCGGCGCGGCGACCGGCGGCGCCGTTACAACCGGCGATGGTAATGGCAGCAGCGGTGGCGGCGGCTGATAGCGATTGACGTACAGTTCCGGATCGACCTGAACTGGAAATTCCCGCAGCAAGCGTCCGCGCGACCAAACCACCTCCAGCAACAAATTAAAACTGGGTTCACGGATCGGTTCGATAGAACTGATTTTGATGCGATTTGGCCCACCAGGCGGCTTTTCGACTGTAAAGCGCAGCTTTGAAAAAAATGCCAAGCGCTCAAGCCCCACCTTATCAAAATCCTGTTGGAGGGGTATCTGTACCGTCAACCCATTCAGTTCGCCGGGATTATTGACGATCAGAGGAATATCAGCCTCAAAGTTCTCATTGAGAGCCGAGCGTACGTTAAGCGGACCGACACCCAGGGCAAAAGCACACAACGGTGCGGCCAGCCCGGCCAAGAGGGTTAGTCGGAGTGATGTCCTGGTCGGCATGGACCTGTCTCCATTCCACCGCCGAACGCCCAACGGCGCGGCGGGTTTGGCTTGGATATCGCCGTCAACCACGGGCCGACGGCTTTCCCACTTCAAGCCAGCGCTAACACAGGCTAAGGCTTGAAGCTTCCCCTTAAAGATACTCCTTAATGAGGAGTTTTTCAGTGCGAGCGGCGACGGGCGGCTCATTTGCGGAGCCCAACGGTCGCTCGCGGTGAGTTCCACGGGGCGGCGAGCTTTCCACGCAAGCCGCTTGAGAATCCCACCACAGCTCTCATAGTATGATGATAGCGCCATTTTTATAGTCATACATCTGTTCATTGCGGAATCTTTTCGTTGCACCCACTCCTATCAACATTACAATTCCGATGAATTGTCACCTACAAACTCTCTAGCCTTACGATACTATCAATGAGCATCCGCATTCTGCTGGTCGAGGACGAGCCATCCATCGCTGAAATCGTCGAATTCGCCTTGGCCAACGAAGGTTTCCAGATTAGCTGGCGCGCCTTGGCCCGCGACGCCGAGATCGAACTGTTGGCTACCCCCTACGATCTGGTGGTGCTGGACCTCGGTTTACCCGACGGCTCCGGGCTGGAGCTTCTCAAACGGATACGCCGCCACTCCGAAGTGCCGGTGACGATCCTTTCAGCCCGAAACGCCGAACTTGATCGGGTGCTTGGGCTGGAGCTAGGGGCCGACGATTATGTCACGAAACCGTTCAGTCCACGCGAACTGGCCGCACGGGTCAAAGCCATCCTCAAGCGGACCATTCGGCGCGATTCCGCCGCACCGCTATCACCTAGCCGCCAAGCGGCGAATCGCACTTGGTTCGAGCTCGACGAGGATCGCGCCCGGATTAATTTTTGCGGCGGCCCGCTTGAGTTAACCCGCTATGAATATCTGATCCTAAAGACTCTCCTGGCCCAGCCCGAACGAATATTTTCACGCCAGCAACTGATGGATCGCGTATGGTCCGATCCGCTCGCCAGCTTCGAACGCAGCGTGGACACGCATATCAAGACCCTGCGCGCCAAGCTGCGAGAAATCGACCCTGAGCGCGACCCGATCCGCACCCATCGCGGTTTGGGCTATTCGGTGCGGATCACCGACTGACCTTAAACCGACCGCCGCGATGCATCTCGGTCTCAAGCTGTTTCTAGGTTACTTTCTCATCGTTGGAATCGGCGTTTATTTTTCCCTCAACATTCTTGGCAACGAACTAAAACCGGCATTTCGCCAATCGGCGGAAGAAACCTTGATCGACAGCGCCAATTTGCTGGCGGTGTTGGTTCGGGACGACGTACTCAATGGCCGCCTCGCCGACGGTCGCTTGCAAGCTCGGCTGGCGGAGTACGGTCGCCGGATTCCAAACGCGCGCGTCTGGGGCATCGTCAAGACTACGCTCGATCACCGACTCTACATTACTGATCAGCGCGGCATTGTGATCTTTGATTCGCTCAATCTGGCTCTAGGCCGGGACTTTTCCCGTTGGAATGATGTGTACCTGACCCTGCGTGGCCGCTACGGCGCCCGGACAACCCGCGTCGATCTGAACGATGAGCGCACGTCGGTGATGTATGTGGCCGCGCCAATCCACGATGGCGAACGGATCATCGGCGTCTTGACGGTCGGTATGCCTTCTTCCAGCGTCCAGCCTTACATTGATCGAGCCGAAATCAAACTACGCCAGATCGGCGCTGTCTTGGTGGCCGTGTCGTTGTTGGTCGGACTGATCTTTTCCTGGTCGCTGGCGCGCTCCCTCAATCGGCTCGCCGCTTACGCTCGGGCCGCCGCTGGTGGCCAGCGCCGCATCGCCCCGAAAAGCGGCGGGCCGGAATTGCGAGCGTTGGCGGAGGCGGTCGAAACCATGCAAAGCAAACTGGATGGTCGGGCGTATGTTGAGCGTTATATCCACACCCTGACCCATGAAATGAAAAGCCCGCTTTCAGCGATCACCGGGGCCGCCGAACTGTTGCAAGGCGAATTGCCGGCGGCGCAACGGGCGCGTTTCGCGGCTCTGGTCGCTGGTGAGGCGGAGCGGCTGCAACAGTTGGTCGAACGGCTGCTGGCCCTGGCCACCGTCGAACAGCGACGCGAGCCGCACGAGCGACGACCAATTCCCTTGCAAGACACAGTGTCCACTCTGGTCGCCTCCCGCGCCCCGGCCATTGCTCGCAAGGATTTACGGATCGAATACGCCTTACCCCAATCGGCGGCGATGCTCGGCGAGCCGTTTCTGATCGTTCAGGCTATCGGCAACCTACTCGACAACGCGCTTGATTTCACGCCGGCGCGAGGTCAAATCAGCCTTGCGGTTGAACCCATTGAAGGTGCTTGGCAATTGACGGTGCGCAATACCGGCGAAGCGATACCCGATTACGCCCGCGACCGTCTGTTCGAACGTTTCTATTCCCTGCCACGCCCGGATACCCATCGTAAAAGCACCGGTTTGGGATTGGCCTTCGTCAAGGAGGTCGCGCAACTGCATGGAGGAACGATCAGCGTCGAGAATCAGGTGGAAGCCGATGGGACCGTGGTCGGGGTTATCGCCCGGCTCACACTGCCGGCCATGCCTTAAGCTTGCTCGGTCAGCATAATCACCGGGGACCGATCAGCCCCCGCTCGGTTCTCCACCCGAATGCTCTTGCTATAAGACGCGGATTGGCCTGGGGTTGGTCTTGCCAGCTCAGGATCTCAAATCGGTTGGGCGGGAGAGGGTATTTTGTTGCTCCAGGACCGTCATGATCGGAACTGGGTACCCTATATAGTAACCCTGTGCGTAGTCGATGCCATATTCCGCAAGCAAAGCCAAGGTTTTTTCATCCTCCACATGCTCGGCGATCGTCTTTTTACCGAACGCCTTGGCAATTTCCCGCATGGCTTTGACCAAGACTTGATCGCTCACCTGTTCGCTGAGCTTTTTAACAAAGGAACCGTCAATCTTCACAAATTCGAACGGCAATGTTCTCAAGTAGTAAAAAGAGGAGAACCCGGTTCCGAAATCATCGAGGGCGAACTTGCAACCAATTTCGTTGATTGCCCGCATCAAGTGACGGGCCGCCATGATGTCAGCCACGGCGGCCGTCTCGGTCATCTCGAAAATCAGCTGCCGGGGTTCGAGTCCGGTTTCTTGCAACAGCTGCTGGAGCTGATGCAAAAGATCGGGATTATTGAAAGCGTGCGCGGATAAATTGACCGTCAGGGTGATTTCCAAGCCGCGCGCCTTGGCGAGGGCTTGATAGCGGATGGCTTCAGACATCACCATCCGATCAATGGCGTGGATCAATCCCGACCGTTCGGCTACCTCGATAAAATGGATCGGCCCGATAATCTCCCCATCATCACCCTGCATCCTGAGCAAGACCTCGTAATGCGAAACCGTCTGGCTCTGAATGTCCATGATCGGCTGGGCGTACAACAAAAACTCATTCTCCTTCAGCGCCCGCTCCACCCGTTGTTTCCAAAATACCTTCTCCCGCAGCAAGCGCTGGCTTTGATCCGAGCTTGACAGGAGATACCAACCACCGCGCCCGCTTTCCTTGACCTGATACATCGCCAGATCGGCGCGGGCCAACAGGTCTTCGCTGTCGATCCCATGCTCCGGAAATAAGGTGATACCGATGCTGGCCGATAGCTTGTGGATTTGTTCATCTACCGGAAATTCGATTTCTTGGATATGGGCCAGCATTTTTTTGGCGACTAGAATCGCTTCAGTGGCGTTGGACTGATTGAGGATTACCGCGAATTCATCCCCGCCCAGACGCCCGATCACATCCACCTCACGCAAAATGGACGCAAGCAATTCGCCTAACCGCTGCAACAGGCGATCACCCGCGCGATGCCCGCTGGTATCGTTGATATATTTAAATTGATCCAAATCCAGAAAGAGCAGCGCGCCGGAACGGCGATAACGCTTGGCGGTGGCGACTGCCTCTTTCAATTCCTTGGTAAAACGACGCCGGTTATACAATCTGGTCAGCGGATCATGATCGGCCAGCCACGCCAGTCGCAATTCGGCTTTTTTCCGGGCGGTAATATCCATGCCAACTGATAAGATCAGCGAGGCGTCGTCGGCCGAGTCTTTCAATCGCGAATGCTGCCAAACCACATTCAGTGTACTGGAATCTTTACAGCGAATATCGCATTCTTCCTCAATATGCTCCCGCTCACCCGCCACCAGGCCCGCTAGATGGCCCATAGCCTCATTGATGCTCTGTTCTAGGCTAAGCAGGGTGACGAAGGGCCGGCCACGCAATTCGGCCAGCGTAAAGCCGGTGATGGCCAGTCCATAAGAATTGATCAGCAGAATTTCATTCTTTTCATTTTGAGTCAGGATAATGGCTTGCGCCGTTTCTAGAACCTGGGTAACGAAATTGCGCTGCCTCATAATCTCGTTCATCCGTTCGGAGAGATCGCGCGTATGATTGGCGACTTCAATATGTAACGCTTCAAGCTGATGCGAGAGAGCGATGGCGGTATCGTTCAGGATATCCACCTCATCCAACAAGATATGAGCGGACGGTGAACCAGAGATCGCTTCACGTACTTTCCCGAAAGCGCCTTCCGCCAGCCAAGGCAGATTGGCCGCCGCGCGCCGCAAGCGCGACATTGGCGCCCACAAAATAGCCAGCAGCAGGAATTCCGACAGCACTAACCCCAGGGCTCCCACCAGGATATTGCGCCGCAGCGTCACACCGATTTTCGCCATGGCGTCACTGATATCGGCGACAATAACCAAATAGGCATTTTCCCGCGATTTGAAACCCGTCAGTTGAAATAGCCGAACTTCGTAATCCCGTCGATTGAGACGGATGTAGGCCGGCTCCGCAGCAACAACGGATAAGGTGTTGATTTGAGCCGCCGCGCGCAGAACCTCCATGTTGACATGCGCATTCCCCAGCGCCACCACTTGCGCATCCCACTGCCGTAGCCAGCGCTCACGAAGACCGTTGACCGCTTCGGTTTTACGCAATCCGACGATCAATCCAAGATCGGTACCGGAGACGCGCTGAAAATCGAGCACGACATCCGCCAGCGATACCCCAACCACCAAGGCGTCGCCCACACCCAAAATAGGTGTAATCACGTACTGCAAGCAGGTCTCGAAGCAGTCGATGAGGCTCATCGGCACCTCCGAGGTCACGACTCGGCGAACCGCCGCCACTAAGGTAGTGCGCTCATCAATAGTTTTTTCGAGACCCCGAGCGGCTAGCTGTCGGCCATCGGAAGAAATAAGCAGGATATTTTCCACGCCCATGTTCAATTCCAGAATCGCCGCCAACCGCTCGAATTCGGCGATGATCTCTTCTTCCGGCGCGTCCCTGGAACCAGCCCTGGCGGCAAGCAACGCCGCGATTGTGGTGCTCCACTGCCGTAGCCGTTTATCTGATTGATCCAACAAGCCTTGCGCCTGATGGGCGTATTGAATCTGCAATTCCGCGCGGCGTTGCTCGAATTGATTATGCAATTCAATATGGTTGATAGCGACAACCGTACCCGCTATCACAATCAGAACCAGACTGCTGAGCAGTAACGCTTTCCATTTGAGGCTCAGAAAAAAACCCGGGTGAGGGGGCGAGCGCATTCGCTTATCATCCCTTGAACAGTCTGGTAAGGCAGGGGAAGACTTGGGCTACGTCTGGATGCAACCGATGTGACAATCCATGTCAATTTTGACATCTTTAGCTATTTTAGCAATAACCCAACCGCGCGATTATAAAAATAATATCAAAGCGCTTTTAGGAAAATCTTTCATTGAAATTAGAGTGACAACAATAACCTTTATCTCATAAAGAAAGCGTTTCACTCAATTATTAAAAGTGAAAACTGGCCGCTAATGCAAAAATATGCCAACGTTGCTCCATCTCATTAGGATCGAGGTTATCTTGACGCGGCAACCAGGCTGTCCCATTGACATAATGATATTCAGCCGCGACCAAAAAAGATGAAGTTATATTATAGCGAAGCCCAAAGGTCCAATCTGTAGCAAATTGCGTGTGCGCGGGGCGGCCAGTCAATGCATGATAGTTTTTTCCATGCTTATCGTTCCTGTTATTATAAAGCGCATCATAGCGAAGGATTGCCTGCCATTTTTCATTAAACCGATAAAGGGCTTGCAGATAATAACTATTACCAGTGACATCAAGAGCGAACGAATTATCCGGGCTTGATTCCTGGATTCTGCGAATTGCATACTCGGCGCTAAGGCTGAATTGATCGGTATTATATTGCATTGAAAAAATAACTGGAATAAAGATATCCTTTAATGAAGGCAAGTCATCCGGCTGGATAAAGCGTGGCTCATAGCGCACGTCCACCCGCGCTGCGCTAATCGCCGCGCGATACTTACCTCCCTCCCTCTCATAGGCCAGCCGCCCAATATAAGAAAGCTTAGGCTGTGTTTCTCCCGGATAGTCGCCGCCAAGGTAGGCCAGCTCCGTATCCAAATTATTGCCTCTAGGCACACCCGCGCCCATTTCCAGAGATAGAGTTCCCAGTTCACTACGATGTTCTCCATAGAGCAGGCCACCATCAGCCGATAGAGATAAATCGCGCGTCCGCTCTAAATAGATGGATTGCGGCAAGAGAATGGTCGGCCGGGTAACTAGCACATCTCGAGTGTCATTGTATAAACCCAGTGGATTTTTAAAACGGCCAAGGCGGACCCCAAAAAGAAAATCAGGAGTTGAAAAGGCGGTATAATCAATCAAGCCAAAATCCAGTTCCACGTCATGTTCGTGGCCAGTCCCAGCCCGTCGCAACAAGACTTGCCCCGCCAAGCGAAGATTGGGATCAGGCGTCCATGATGCGTTTAGGCCAGCTTCAGTAAAATCAAAGCTCCCGCCTTTATCACTGGCCCCAAAAAGCTTATTGTCCGATGTTAGAAAATACCCTTGCGTTAAAAATCCATGGAGTCGGATATTATCGGTCAATTCGATCGCCTGTGCCTCCCTAGAGAACATGGCGAAAACAATAGTACAAAGCAAGCTGCCCATGAGCCCGTTGAAGATAATGGAAATCGTAACAAGACAGAGGTTTTCAATTCGGCAACCCAATTGAGAGCTTAATTTTATTTTACTAATTTCTTGATATTTATTAAAAATAAAGACAAAAACTCTCCGAGGAAGCATAGGAGGGGATCTTACCAAATTCTCTTTAATCATCAGAGACGGCTTTAACAGAGTCATCAAGCATCGACCTGCTCAAATACCCTATGGCGCCGGGTGTGGTAGCCACGATGTCACGCATTTGCTGCTCAGACTCCACCATAACAGGTTCTTCCCCAGTACCCGAAAAAACCAGACGATCCCACGCCGAGCGCAATTGATAGGGGAAAACGCGAAGCACATATTTTGAGAAAGCAATATGTAAAGGATTTTCATCAGGCATTACAAACACCTTAATCGGCGAACCGTCCTCCCATTTTCTTAGTCGCATTCCAAATATGGCGCTGATGGCATTCTGAGACAAGGAGGCATTCGGATAGGTTACCGAATTGACGATAACAACAGGCGCATGTTCTGCAGGCAGCACACTGGCAAAGCCAAGAGCAAGTATGCCAAGCAGATATTTTAGATAAAGCTTACTCATGCTTCTGCTATGACATGGCGTTAGTTTGATCGTTACCTGTCCAGAAAATACCTCGCCAAAGGCAATAAAATGTCACTCAGGAGGTGAGAAAAAAGATCCATTATCGCTCAACAATTCCCATACTTGCTGGTTAGTCCTATAGATATTAGCCATAATATCCGCAATTTCGCCTATATAGCTTTTACAGGGTCCATAATAATCGACAATCGGACTGACGGGCGTGAAATTAATTCCAAAGGCGCGTAGAAATCTAGCGCAAACGGGTTCCATGCCTCCATACCAATAGGTGAGTTCCCGCGCTAAACTCATTCGCACAATAGCAACGAACAAACCGAGAATAGGATGTGGGAATACGCGGCGTGGAGTTCCGCTACGCCGGTCAGACTCTTGGGGTGAACTATCAGATCGGCGTCTTTCTTTCTGTTTGAGCGAAGATTCAAAATCCTCTGCTACGCCATAAATGTGTTTGCTCTCTCCCCGGCGCGCTCGAAACTCTGGCGCAAGAATAAGCCGGGAAATCTCTCCGATACGAGTACGCGGCAGTTTTTCAAAATCTATAATATCTTTATAAAAGGTCTTGCCGGCGTGCTCCTCAAGCGGAAACTTTATGTCCTCTTGATCGCGAATCGGCAGAATGACCCGAACGGTCCCCGCAATATGCCCAGTCGGTCGGTGGATCAGCAAGCAATGGGCAGATCGTTCATCGTATTGATCATACTCCAGCCCTTCTGGATAATGCTTGACATCAAAACCGGGAATGAGTCCTTCCTCGCAATAGACCTTATAACGTATTCGATAGCATTCTTGCAGTTTTGCTGGGGTATCCGCGAAAACGACTTCAAAATACTGGTTAAATAAGTCGATTAGCTTAGGTTCCGTACTCAAGCAAACTCTCCTCTATTTAAGTAGTAAAACCTAAATTATTAGGCATCAATTTTTATTATTTTCAACAAGTTATAATTGTAAAACGGGTTGAAATTTCAATTAAGCACCTATTGACGACGCCTAAGAATCAGTTAGGCGCGACATTCTATTTTCATTACAAAATCCCGCGCTTCGGCGGCGATATCGGCGGCGGCGCGAACCGCGCCATAGGCGCGGCACTGATAATCAACGCCGACCGCTTCCAAAAACCCACGCGCTAACGCGGCCTTGATGGCGAAATTGACGTTTTGCGGTATGTCTCCGGTCATTTCGTGGACACGAACGGCGTTCAGTTTGGAGCTGACCACCCCCACCACCACGCCATCGCCATCTAACAAGGGGCCGCCGCTATTACCAGCCTGTGTCGGCGCGGTAAACTGCAAAGAGCGGGTATCGTCACCGGGACCAATCAGCGAACTGACGTTGCCGGTGGTCACCTGGGGCCCGGAACCGAGCAAACCGCCCAAGGGATAGCCGACTACAACCACCATCTCGCCCAAGCGCGCCGGTGACCCATCGCGAAAGATTGCCACGCCGGGCGGTGGCGCATCGGCCTTAAGCAGCGCCAAATCATTGGTTGGATCGGCGAACACCAGCTCCAGCACACAGCGATGCCTGGGTAAACGGCCCAAGATTTCCCTGGCGTCTTCAATGACGTGATGATTGGTCAACACGTAACCGTCACCATGGACGCAAAAACCGGTTCCGCTGAATGTTCCGCCGGGGCCCGTTTGGCGCCGTCCGTCCGATCCGCCAGCCATACTGTCGGATGCCGGCTCCGGCAACCGCCAGCCAAAGTGCGCCACCAGCGCCGGCAAGCCCGCGGCGAAACCTTGGCCCACCGCCCGGAATTTCCATTGGCCGCGATGGCGGTATAATTCGGTCAAAATCATCGCCGTCTCGCCGCGACTGGCCAGCGGCAGCGAAAACAGAGAGAGCGGCTTACCCTCGGCATCCGCCAGCCAGGCGCGGATCGTGGCGAACACCCCGAAGGTGGTTCCCGGCGGCAATCCCGGCTTGACGGTTAGCACCATGGCGATTCGAGCTACCGCCGCCGGCAGGTGGTCCAGATCCACCTGAAACTCGCCCGGCGCTCGCGCGAATAGCACCGACCCCTCACGCGAGCGTGGTTGTTCGGCGCTCACCAGATCGCCGGGATCGCCAATCCGCCCATCAGCGCCCAGCAATAGGACGCCGGCTTGCAACTGCGCGGCGAATTCAGCTTCGGGTTCCCCATTGACGCCGATCACGACCCGACCGCTGCCGATTGGGTGATTCTGGCCCGCTTGCAGTTCTTGCATGACCGCTTTTCCCTTCGCCAATAAACGGTCTTAGCTGACCGGCAACAATTCGGAAAAATCGTGAATGGCTGGAAACTCGCCTGGCGCTTTCGCTGGATCGGCCGAATCTGGTTTTAATACCGCCACCAGATACGCGATACCGTAGGCTTCAGCGGTGCGTAAGATCGCCAAATGATCGTCCACCAGCAAGGTGGCCGACCGGTCAAATCGCTCTCGTTCGCGCAAGCAGGGCCAGAAGGCGGCTTGTTCCTTGACCACCCCCAGTTCGTGCGCGCACACGATCCTATCGAAAAATCCGCCCAGCTGGGTCTTTTCCATCTTCAACGCCAAGCTTTGCGGATGGGCGTTGGTCACCAACACCACCCGTTTGCCAGCGTGGCGCAAGGCACGCAGAAAATCCAACACATGGGGATGTACGGCGATCAGATGCTCGATTTCGCGCTTGAGGGTCACGATATCCAACGCCAGTTCTCGCGTCCAGTAATCCAAACAGTACCAGGCCAGAGTTCCCTCCACGGCTTGAGTACGGCTCATCACCTCGACACGCGCCTGTTCAAGCGATAATCCCTGTTGCTCGGCGTAACGCCGTGGAACCAATTCTCGCCAGAAGTGGTTATCAAACCGTAAATCCAGCAGGGTGCCGTCCATGTCCAGTAGGACCGTCCGAATTTGCGGCCAAGGCAACCCCAAGGTCATGATATTGGCTCCGTCAGCAACCAGTTTGCGCGAGCAAACTTGTGTAAAATTAAAGCAGACCGCCGGCGTTTTCGTAAAACTATTTTCCGCCGCCGTAAAACGCGATCAACACATTTTGATGAGCGCCGCGAAACCGGCGAAATACCGCGGTTTGACGATAAATCATGGGTGTATGATCACCCAACACAAGAGGTTATTCGCGTCATGATCGACGCCCCCGCTATCGACCTATCCGCCCTGGTGGAACCGGTTAAGACCATCGCCCAGGAGGCGGGGCGTCGCATTCTGGCGGTGTATGCCGGCGCTTTCAGCGTAACGGCGAAAGCCGACCAGAGCCCGGTCACCGCCGCCGATCTCGCCGCCCATGATTGTATTCTGAGCGGGCTGGCGGCGCTGACCCCCAGCATTCCGATCCTATCCGAGGAAGCCTCCGATGTCAGCTTCCCGGAACGTAGCCACTGGACATGGCTCTGGCTGGTTGATCCCCTCGACGGCACCCGTGAATTCATCAAACGCAACGATCAATTTTCGGTCAATATCGCGCTGATCAGCCGCCATGAAGCCGTCTTCGGGCTGGTGCTCTCTCCGGTCAACGGCGTTTACTATTACGCTTGGCGCAGTGGCGGCGCTTTCAAACAAGCCCCCAACCAGCCCCCCCGCCGCATCCATGCCGCCCGCGTCTGTCACTATCCGGTTCGGGTGATCAGCAGCCAGGAATCCTATCGTACCCACCGCCTGCAAAACTATCTCAGCCATCTAGGGCACCACCGGCATCTTGGGCTGGGCGGCGCGGTGAAAACCTGCCTGATTGCCGAAGGCAAAGCCGATCTGTACCCTCGCTTTGGCCCGACCGGCGAATGGGATACCGCCGCGGCGCAAGTCATTTTAGAGCAAGCCGGCGGCTATATGACCGATATGCAATTGCGGCCGTTGCGTTACAACGTTCGACCGGTGCTGATCAATCCAGATTTTTTCGCATTCGGCGACGCAACCCGCAATTGGGCGCAATATTTACCTCACCGCCATTCGCACGGTTGGCCCGCTTAAAAAACCCTTTCAAGCTTCCAGAACGCCAAGGTTGCCAGTCTCACCATGCCATACGAACGTTATCGCCGCGATTTACAACAAGAAGGCTTTCAGCACGATCCCGCTCAGGAAAAAGCCATTCAGGCGCTACAAAAAATCTACGACCAACTGATGACACAACCGGAACAGCCGCCTCCGAGCAAAAAAACCGGGCTGTTTGCCCGCTTGAGCGGGCGTAACAAAGCCGATGTTATCAGTAGTAGTCCAGCCATAAAGGGATTATATCTCTGGGGCGGCGTGGGGCGGGGTAAAACCTACCTGGTCGATACCTTTGCCGACGCCCTGCCGTTGGAGCGTAAGCAGCGCATTCATTTTCATAGCTTCATGCGGGCCGTGCATGCCGAACTGAAGGAATTAAAGAACCAGGAGGAGCCGCTACGCGTCGTCGCTCGGCGTTTTGCCGAAAAAGCGCAGGTCATCTGCCTCGACGAGTTCTTTGTTTCCGACATCACCGACGCCATGCTGTTGGACGGCTTGCTCCGCGAGTTATTCGCCAACGGCGTCACCCTGATCACCACCTCCAACATCCACCCGGATGGTCTGTACAAGGACGGCCTGCAACGCGCCCGTTTCCTGCCCGCCATCGAACTGATCAAACAACACCTCGATGTGCTTAACGTGGACGGCGGTATTGATTACCGGCTGCGCTATCTGGAAAAAGCAGAAATTTATCACTATCCGCTGGATGATCGGGCGGAACAAATTCTGAACGATGTCTTCGATCACATCGCGCCCGAACCGGGCCATCGTGGCGGTGATCTGGAAATCGAGGGCCGGTTCATTCCGACCTTGCGCGAAGCCGACGGCATCGTTTGGTTCAATTTTCGGGCGATCTGCGACGGGCCGCGCGGGACCGCCGATTACATCGAAATCGCCCGCTGCTACCACACCGTCCTCATCTCCAACTTGCCGGCGTTCGATTGGCAGATGGAAAATCAGGCCCGGCGTTTCATCAATCTGGTGGATGAATTTTACGACCGGAGCGTCAAGTTAATCCTGTCCGCCGCCGTGCCGGTACTAAAACTTTACCAAGGCGAAAAGCTGAAATTTGAATTCCAGCGCACGGTCAGCCGCTTACAGGAAATGCAATCGCACGACTATCTGGAACGACCGCATTTGCCGTAGCGATCACCCCACCAGCCGCGGCGGCTCGCCGTCGAAAAAGCCTTGAATATTCTCGGCCAGTTGCCCGACCAGGCGCTGGCGCGATTCGCGGCTACCCCAAGCGCTGTGTGGGGTGACAATCAGATTGGGCACATCGGGCGCTAGCAAGGGATTACCGGCGACGGGTGGCTCCAGGCTGAGCACGTCCACCCCAGCGCCACCCAGCGCGCCCTGGCGCAGCGCCGCCGCCAGCATCGCCTCGTCCACCAAACCCCCGCGCGCGGTGTTGATCAAAATGGCGTCACGACGCATCAACGCCAGCTCCCACGCCCCGATCAGGCCGCGCGTTTCTGGCGTTAACGGGCAATGCAGGCTGAGTATGTCTAGTTGGGGCAACAAAATCGGCAAGGGTATCCGATCCTCCTCCGGCTCCACCGCGCCCGGTCGCTGCGCCAGTAAGACCTGCATTCCGAAGGCTTCCGCCACCCGCGCCACCCCCCGGCCCAACTCGCCGTAACCGATAATACCCAAGGTCTTGCCCGCCAGCTCACGAATTGGATAATCCAGCAGGCAGAACTGATGGGCCTGCTGCCAGCGCCCTCGGCGTACAGCTTGACGATACTCCGGCAAGCGGGTGCAAAGCGCCAGCAGCAGCGCAAAGACATGTTGCACGACTGACGCGGTACCGTAGCCCCGACAGTTGCAAACGGTGATCCCAGCCTGCGCCGCCGTTTCCAGATCAACATTGTTGACCCCGGTGGCGGCAATACAAATCAAGCGCAAGCGCGGGGCTTGCTGGAGCGCGGCCGCATCCAGCATCACTTTGTTGCTGATCACCACCTCAGCTTCCGCGATGCGCGCGGCAACCTGATCAGGCGCGGTGGCCGGATAATAGGCCAGATTCGGCAAGAGGTGGTCAAGGCCGCTGAAATCCAAATCGCCGCAATCCAGCGAATCCCGGTCAAGAAACACACCCAACATGGTAAGAATCCTCCGGAAAAAGTCATTTCATTATAAGCATACTCATACTTTCGTCAGGATTTCGACCAAACTGGCGATCATTGCCGTCCATCAGGATACCGAGCCCCTTATGAAACCGACTGTCCTTCCTTCCTTCGCACACGACCAGCCCGCCCGCACGGGGATCTTACTGGCCAATCTTGGCACCCCCGATGCGCCGACCAGCGCCGCGTTGCGGCAGTATCTAGGTGAATTTCTTTGGGATTCTCGCGTGGTTGAAATCCCTCGCCTGCCCTGGTGGCTGATCCTGCACGGCCTCATCTTGCGGTTTCGGCCGGCCAAATCGGCGCGAAAATACCAACGGATCTGGACCACGGAAGGCTCGCCGCTGCTGGTCATCAGCCGGAAACAGCAAGCGGCCATCAGCGCGGCGCTAGCGGCGCAGTACCCAGGCCCAGTGCGGGTGGCTTTGGGTATGCGCTATGGCAATCCTTCGATTGCGACGGCGTTGGCCGAACTGCGGGCGGCTGGCGCGCGCCGCCTGCTGGTGCTGCCGCTCTATCCGCAATACGCCGCCGCCACCACGGCTTCCACTTTCGACGCGGTGGCCGCTGCGCTTCACAGCTGGCGCTGGTTGCCAGAACTGCGTTTTATCACCCCCTATCACGACGACCCCGGCTATTTGGACGCGCTGGCTGATAGCATCCAAACCGCTCGCGCCGCGCAGCCCGGCGAGCGGTTGCTGTTTTCCTTCCACGGTCTCCCCAAACAGACTTTATTAGCGGGCGACCCTTATTACTGTCAGTGTCATAAAACCGCTCGACTGGTCGCTGAACGCTTGAACCTGCCAGCCGAGCAATGGGCGGTCTCATTCCAATCGCGCTTCGGCCGCGCCGAATGGTTACAACCCTACACCAGCGTCTTGCTAACCGATTGGGCCAAAACGGGCATTAAAAATGTCGACGTGGTCTGTCCCGGCTTTGCGGCGGATTGCCTGGAAACACTGGAGGAAATCGCCATCGAAAACCGGCGCATTTTTCTTGGCGCTGGCGGCGAGCACTACCGCTACATCCCTGCCTTGAACGATGCGCCAAGTCATATCCAGGCGCTGGCCAAACTGATCGGTCGCCACGCGGCCGGCTGGCCGGAGTTTAGCGCGACTTATGCGGCCGACGTTTACGCCAGCGAACGCGCGGCCAGCCGCGAACGGGCGAGAGCCATGGGCGCGACGGTTTGAATCAAGGCGAATTGATTGATCAACGCGCTCAATCCAACGCCACCGCGTCAGCCGCGCATTAAGGCGGCGCAATCTTGGTCTCGTTTGCAAAACCAGCTTCTATACTGACTGGAACGGTTTACCCGAAATACGCCATCACGCGTTGATTCACTCATCCCTCAAGGCTGTCGCGATTCCGATCCGACGAGGCAAGCATGATCCACGGTGTTCTATTAGATCTGGAAGGCGTGTTGTACGTTGGCGACTATCCCTTGCCCGGCGCACGTGAGGCCATCCTTAGCCTGCGCGCGGCGGGCATTCCAATGCGCTTTATCACCAACGCCACGCAAATAAACCGTGATACGGTGGTTGATCGCTTGGCGCGGATGGGTCTGGACGTGGCGCAGGAACATCTGTTCACGCCGGTCGTGGCTGCTCGTAACTATCTCATTGCTCGCCATTTGACACCGCACTTGCTGGTCCATCCGAACATTCAAGGCGAATTCGCCGATCTGTTGGGGGCGCAGCCGGATGTGGTGTTGCTTGGCGATGCCGGGCCAGGGTTCACCTACCAAGCGCTCAACCAGTGTTTTCGACTGCTGCTGGAGGGACTGCCGCTGCTGGCGATGGGTTCCAGCCGCTATTTTCGGGACGAACATGGGCTGAATCTGGATATTGGCCCTTTCGTGGCGGCGCTTGAATATGCCGCCGAAATGGAGGCGGTGACGCTGGGCAAGCCGGCTTCGATCTTTTTTCAAGCGGCGGTCAACAGCCTGGATCTCCCGCTGCAAGATGTAGTCATGGTCGGTGATGACGCCGAGATGGATGTTCGCGGCGCATTAGCCGCCGGGTTACGCAGCGTGTTGGTGCGAACCGGCAAATACCGCCCCGGCGATGAAACCAAGGTCGAACCGCATGGCGGACGCGTCTTTGACGATCTCGACGCGGTGGTTGATTATATTCTTTGAGGCGCGCCCCATAACGCAGGTGTCGAATCGACCGAGATTCCACGTAGAATCTGCCCAATTTTCCCTTAGCTCCAACTCTGCCGCCGCATTCCACGGGGAGTTCTCATGCGTATCCTGTTTCCCGACATCAAACCGTATTCCACTTTTCGATTCGCCGCGGACACGCTGCATACGCTCCACGTTGAGGAATGCGGCAACCCGAACGGTTTACCAGCGCTGTTTCTGCACGGCGGGCCGGGGGCCGGCTGTGAACCGATGCACCGGCGGTTTTTTGACCCAGAACGCTATCGCATCGTGCTGTTCGACCAGCGTGGTGCTGGCCAATCCACTCCGCATGCCGAGCTGCGTGATAATACCCTCCAACACCTGATCACTGACATTGAGCGGCTGCGCGAGCGGCTCGGCATCGACCGCTGGGTGGTTTTCGGCGGCTCCTGGGGTTCGACCTTAGCGCTGGCCTATGCCGAAACCCATCCCGAACGGGTGCTGGGCTTGATTGTGCGCGGGATTTTTCTATGCCGCGAGCAGGATATCCAGTGGTTTTATCAAGAAGGGGCCAATCGGCTGTTTCCCGATTTATGGGAGCATTTCCTGGCCCCGATTCCGGCGCTGGAACGCGATGATCTGCTGCACGCTTATCACCGCCGCCTGACCAGCGCCAACGAGTTGGAGCGACTGCGAGCCGCTAAAGCCTGGTCGGTGTGGGAGGGCTCCACCTTGACGCTGGAGAGCAACCCCAGCGTCGTCGACCGCTTCGGCGAGGCGCGGCTGGCGCTGAGCCTGGCGCGAATCGAGTGCCACTATTTCGTCAATCAGTGTTTTATGGAACCCAATCAACTGCTGCGCGACGCCGGGCGGTTGAGCGGCATTCCCGGCGTGATCGTGCATGGCCGCTACGATGTGGTTTGTCCTCTGGATAACGCCTGGGCGCTGCATCAGGCGTGGCCGGAGGCGGAGTTGCGGATCGTCACGCCGGCTGGCCACGCTGCCAGCGAGCCGGGCATCGTGGATGCGTTGATCACCGCCACCCAAAGTTTCGCTGACCGTTTCGCATGATCGGGTTGTTACAGCGGGCCAGCGCGGCGCGGGTTGAGGTCGATGGCAAGATCGTCGGTGCTATCGGCATGGGTCTGCTGGTGCTGGTTGGCGTCGAGCGCGGCGATGTGGAAGCCCAAGCCGACCGCTTGTTGGAACGGTTGCTGGGTTATCGGATTTTTGCTGATGTGGAAGGCAAGATGAACCGCTCAGTGCGGGAGATCGAGGGCGGTTTGCTGTTGGTGCCGCAATTCACGCTGGCGGCCGACACCCGCAAGGGGATGCGGCCCAGCTTCACCCCCGCCGCGCCGCCAGACGAAGGCAAGCGTTTGTTCGGTTATCTGTGCGAACAAGCCCGCCAGCGGCACGCGCCAGTGGCCACTGGCCGCTTTGGCGCGCACATGCAAGTCAGCCTGACTAACGACGGCCCGGTGACGTTTTGGTTGCACAGCGCGCCCGGCGAGAGTAACCAGCTGTCTTAACGGGTGTTCTAGCAATCTACCCGATTGCTTAGGCTATCGTCTTAGAATCAGGCTGAGTATTCGTATCGTCCGCACCGTCAGGATTGACCGAAGGAACCGGACGATTTCAAGGTTTGGGCGAAAGCGCGAACTGGGCGCGGATTTCGTTGCAGCCATTGGCGGCGGCAGCCGCTCTCGACCAGTTGAGTCAAGAACTCGATCAATCGGCTCCTGCGGCCAATTATGGTGTGCGCAAAAGCTGCAACTGCCCGAAGCCGGACAAATTGCCGGGATCATCACTCAGGTATTACGGACAGCCCCAGATTCGCAATCAGCGCCTGATGAATAATCAAGTGCCCGCAAGAGAGCTCAGAGCAGATTCCTCACAAACCACCGCTCACACCTCCGCCAGATTCCCCTTCTCCTCCAACCAATTCTTGCGATCTCCCGCTCGCTTCTTGGCCAGCAGCATATCCATTAACGCCAAGGTATCGTCGCCGGTTTCTAGGGTCAGTTGCACCAGCCGGCGGGTGGCGGGGTCCATGGTCGTCTCGCGCAATTGCAGCGGGTTCATCTCACCCAAGCCCTTGAAGCGCGTCACATTTATTTTGCCTTTTTTCTTCTCGGCGGCGATCCGGTCAAGAATGCCCTGCTTCTCGGCCTCATCCAGTGCGTAGAAAATTTCCTTGCCCACATCGATTCGAAACAGCGGCGGCATGGCGACGTGAACGTGACCCGCTTGCACCAGCGGCCGGAAGTGGCGCACGAACAGCGCGCACAACAGCGTAGCGATGTGCAAACCGTCGGAATCAGCGTCCGCCAGAATGCAAACCCGGCCGTAGCGCAAGCCGGCCAGATCGTCGGAGCCGGGATCGACGCCGATAGCCACCGCAATGTCGTGCACCTCTTGTGAGGCCATCACCTCGCCTGAATCCACTTCCCAGGTATTGAGAATCTTGCCGCGCAGCGGCATCACCGCCTGAAATTCGCGGTTGCGGGCCTGTTTGGCCGAACCGCCGGCCGAATCGCCTTCCACCAAAAACAGCTCGGTCCGCCCCGAATCCTGCGCCGTGCAATCGGTCAGCTTGCCGGGCAAGGCCGGGCCGCTGGTCACCTGCTTGCGCACCACCTTGCGGCTGGCCCGCAACCGCTTCTGCGCGTTGGCCAGCGCCAGTTGGGCGATGCGCTCGCCGGTTTCGGGATGCTGGTTGAGCCACAGGCTCAGGGTATCCTTGACCACGCCGGCCACGAAAACCGCGCATTCACGCGAAGACAGCCGCTCCTTGGTCTGGCCGGAAAACTGCGGGTCCTGCATCTTGGCCGATAGCACGTAGCAGCAACCGTCCCAGACATCTTCCGGGGCAATGCGCAAGCCGCGCGGCACCAAATTGCGGAACTCGCAAAACTCGCGCACCGCGTCGGTCACGCCCCCGCGCAAACCGTTGACGTGGGTGCCGCCTTGCGGGGTGGGGATCAGATTGACGTAACTTTCCACCACTGGCTCGCCGCCTTCCGGCAACCAGGTCAGCGCCCAATCGACCGCCTCGCGCGGGCCGCTGACGTGGCCAACGAACGGCGGATCGGGCAGCAGCGGAATCTTGCCCAAGGCTTCTTTCAGATAGTCGGTGAAGCCATCCTCGTAATGCCACAGCACTTTTTCGCCGGTCGCCTCGTCGGTGAAGGCGACCTTCAAGCCCGGACACAGCACCGCCTTGGCGCGCAACACATGCTTCAGCCGCGGCACGGAAAACTTGGGGGAATCGAAGTAACGCGGGTCGGGCCAGAACCGCAAGGTGGTGCCGGTCGCGCGCCGCCCCACCGTGCCGATTTCTTCCAAATCAGAGATCTTATCGCCCCCGGCGAAGGCCATGTTGTGTTCCTTGCCGTTGCGCTTCACCCACACTTCGAGATGGCTGGACAGCGCGTTGACCACCGACACTCCAACGCCGTGCAAGCCGCCGGAAAAGCGGTAATTGCGGTCGGAAAATTTACCGCCCGCGTGCAGCCGGGTCAGGATCAACTCCACGCCGGGAATGCCTTCCTCCGGATGACTATCGACCGGCATTCCCCGGCCGTCATCTTCGACTGACAACGAACCGTCGGCGTATAAAATGACTGTCACCGCGCTAGCGTGGCCGGCGATGGCTTCGTCCACGCTGTTGTCGATAACCTCCTGCGCCAGATGATTGGGCCGGGTGGTGTCGGTATACATACCGGGCCGTTTTCGAACCGGGTCAAGACCGCTGAGAACTTCAATGGCAGAAGCGTCGTAGATGGGAGCATTCATAATTTGTTACTAATTTAGAATCAAAAGTTTAAAATTCAGCCTACCAGCCATCGGCGGCACTTCAACTCTTTAGCCTTAGATAAAAACTCGAAAAGACAACGTGGAATCCCAGAAAAACAATTCAATAAAATTATATTGATCCAGCTCAATGAGTGCCGAATAAATTTATGATAATAGAAAAATCATTGGCGGATCATCAAAAAGAATTTGATGATTAAAATAAATAAAACCCTATATTGTTTAGAAGGTTATTCAAAAGCTAATGCCCGGATTAATTCAATACTTACTCAGTAAGCGGCGATTAAATAATTATTCATAAAACAATCAACATTCAAAATTAAAAAATACCAATTCGACAGCAGGACAGGAACATCATAGGAATTAAAGAAAATCGCCAACCCCCCAATCAATTATTATGCCAAACAAGGGCAGCCAATTCTGTAACACTTGGAAGTAAATTATTGACTCGACATGAGGGTCGTGTGAAACTTATCGACCAGGCCAGCGGTTGCGTGTCTGAATACAAAATTTCGCGAAAATCCTACTGAGGAGCTTGTGCATTGGGCAAGAAATTGTATGTTGGCAATCTAAGTTACAACATCAGTAATAGTGACTTGGAACGTCTCTTTACCGCACACGGCATGGTACGATCTGCTCAAGTCATTACAGATCGCGATACCGGAAGATCAAAAGGCTTTGGCTTCGTGGAAATGGGTAGCGACCAGGAAGCTCAAGCGGCCATCTCAGCCCTCAACGGCAAGGATATCGAAGGTCGGAGTTTAACTGTCAATGAAGCGCGTCCGCCGCAAAATTCCGGCGGTGGCGGTGGCGGTGGCGGCTACGGTGGTGGTGGCGGCGGCGGCAAACGCGGCGGCGGCTACGGCGGTGGCGGTGGTGGTGGGCGTCGTTACTAAGACCCTCCCTATGACTTTTTCTAAAATTCAACGAGCTGGAAACCTCCCCAAGCGGATAACCGCATTCAGTAGGCATTCGACAAAACGCATGAGCGCTTTGACCATTTGCAATTGGCTTCCTGACAGTTTAGATAAATAATTTCGTTGAATGAGATGCCTTCATACAAAGTGGATCGGGTTAAGAAGGTGTTACCTTAATAAAAGGAAATCGCTGATATAACCTAAACGGGCGGCCCATGGCCGCCCGTTTCGTTACCGCTAACGGAAAAATTAACTATTAACCGTTCGCCCGTGATTCCAAAATTTCAACTGCCGGCAATACCTTGCCTTCGAGGAATTCCAGGAAAGCGCCACCGGCGGTGGAGATATAAGACACCTTATCGTAAATATTATACTTCTGGATCGCGGCGATCGTATCGCCGCCGCCGGCCAGAGTGAACGCTTTGGTATCCGCAATGGCCCGCGCCACTTTCTTGGTGCCCTCGCCAAACTGATCGAATTCGAATACGCCGACGGGGCCGTTCCAGACCACGGTACCGGCTTTCATGATGATGTCGACCAAGTCCTGGGCGCTCTTGGGGCCGATGTCGAAGATCATGTCATCGTCGGCGACCGCGCCGGCGTCTTTCTGCACCGCCGGCTCCGCCGCATCAAACTTCTTACCAACCACGACATCCACCGCGATGGGAATATTCGCGCCGCGCTGCTTCATTTTCTCGATCAGCATCTGAGCAGTCGGCACCAGATCATGCTCGCTCAGCGATTTGCCGACATTCTTGCCCACCGCCTCCAGGAAAGTATTGGCGATACCGCCGCCAACCACCAATTGATCGACCTTTTCCGACAGGCTTTCCAACACAGTCAGCTTGGTCGAGACTTTGGAGCCACCGACGATGGCGACCAGCGGGCGGGCCGGTTTGGCCAGCGCTTTAGTCAAGGCGTCCAGTTCTTCGGTCAACAAGATGCCAGCGCACGCCACGGGCGCATATTTGGCGATGCCATGGGTAGACGCTTCGGCGCGGTGGGCAGTGCCAAACGCATCCATCACGAAAATGTCGCACAAAGCGGCGTATTTCTTGGCGGTCTCCTCAACATTCTTCTTTTCGCCCTTGTTGGTACGGACGTTTTCCAGCAGTACGACTTCGCCGTTGGCGACTTCAAAACCGCCGTCCACCCAATCGCGGATCACGCGCACCGGCTTGCCCAGCTTGGCCGACATCACCTCGGCCACCGGCTGGAGCGAATCCTCCGGGTTAAACTGGCCTTCGGTCGGACGCCCCAGGTGCGAAGTCACCATCACCTTGGCGCCGGCTTTCATCGCATGCTCGATAGTGGGCATTGAGGCGGTGATGCGGGCATCGGAAGTGACTTTGCCATCCTTGACCGGGACGTTCAGATCGGCGCGAATAAAGACGCGCTTACCGGCCAGATCCAGATCAGTCATACGCTTGAAATGCATTATTTTCTCTCCTCCAAATAAAACCCCCGCTCGCCCTCACGCGGGGCGCAAGGCGACGGGGGTGAGTGTTTCAGTTCAGCCAGGAACCGCCACGGCGTGGCGATTGCTTACTTTGCCATGACCTTGACCATTTCCAGCACTTTGCAGGAATAGCCCCATTCGTTGTCATACCAGGCCACCACTTTGACAAAGGTGTCATCCAGCGCGATACCGGCGTCGGCGTCGAAGGTGGAGGTGTTGCTCTCACCGCGGAAGTCGGTGGCGACCACTTTGTCTTCGGTATAGCCCAGCACGCCCTTCATCGAACCTTCGGAAGCTTCCTTCATGGCGGCGCAGATGTCTTTATACGACGCGGGCTTGCTGAGTTCGACCGTCAGATCGACCACCGATACGTCGGAGGTTGGCACGCGGAAGGCCATGCCGGTCAGCTTCTTGTTCAACTCCGGGATCACCACGCCGACGGCCTTGGCCGCGCCAGTGGACGACGGGATGATGTTTTCCAGAATGCCGCGGCCGCCGCGCCAATCCTTGTTGGAGGGGCCATCGACGGTCTTCTGGGTCGCGGTGGCGGCGTGAACGGTGGTCATCAGGCCGCGCTTGATGCCCCACTTGTCGTTCAGCACCTTGGCGACCGGGGCCAAGCAGTTGGTGGTGCAGGAGGCGTTGGAAATAATGGTCTGGCCGGCGTAGGTTTTGTCGTTCACGCCGTAGACGAACATCGGGGTGTCATCCTTGCTCGGCGCGCTCTGAATAACTTTCTTGGCGCCGGCGCTGATGTGCTTTTGGCAGGTGTCCTTGGTCAGGAACAGGCCGGTGGACTCGACGACGATATCGGCGCCCACTTCATTCCACTTCAGCTCGGCGGGGTCTTTAACGGCGGTCAGACGAATCTTCTTGCCATTGACGATCAAGGTATTGCCGTCAACGGCGATATCGCCCTTAAAACGGCCATGCACCGAGTCATACTGAAGCATGTAGGCCAGATAGTCGGGTTCGAGCAGGTCGTTGATACCGACGATCTCAATGTCCGGAAAGTGCTTGACCGCCGCGCGAAACACCATGCGACCGATGCGACCGAACCCGTTGATGCCAACTTTGATAGCCATGCTTTTCTCCAGCTGTTTGGTGAGCGAGACATGTGGTTATTGAAACAAGGGCGGACACCGTCATCCCATCCACCCGATAAAGAAAAGATAGAAAAATAATAGTATAAACTTTAATCTTTTCCGTCAAAAATCAGTGCCGGGACAGGCTAAAGCTTTAGCACAAGGCTGTCACCGTGGCGACCACTCGTTCGGTGGTGAAGCCGAAATGCTGGAAGATAATTTCCGGTGGCCCCGATTCACCAAAGCAATCAATACCGATCACCACTCCCTGGGGACCCGCATATTTGTACCAAGGGGCGGTTACACCCGCTTCGACCACGACGCGCCGCGTTACGGCGGGCGGCAATACCGACTCGCGATAAGCCTTGTCCTGGAGATCGAACACATCCACCGAGGGCATGGAGACCACACGCACTCGCCGGCCTTGACCGTTCAATTGCTGGGCCGCCTCGACGGCTAACTGCACCTCCGAACCGGTGGCGATAATGATGGCTTCCGGGTCATTTCCGCAGTCGAGCAGCACGTAACCACCGCGAGCGATGGCCTTGACCTGTTCCGGCGTGCGGTCCTGATGCGGCAGTTTCTGGCGAGTGAAAATCAGCGCGGTTGGCCCGTTGACCCGCTCCAGCGCCGCTTTCCACGCCACGGCGGTTTCCGTGGTGTCGCAGGTTCGCCACACCGATAGATCGGGAATGATCCGCAAGCTGGCAACATGCTCGATCGGCTGGTGGGTGGGACCGTCGCCGCCGACCCCGATCGAGTCGTGGGTGAGCACGAACATGCAACGAATTTTCATCAAGGCCGACATGCGGATCGCGCTGCGGCCGTAGTCGGCGAACATCAGGAACGTGCCACCGAACGGCACGTAGCCCCCGTGCAGCGCCAACCCGTTCATGATGGCGTTCATCGCGAACTCGCGAGCGCCGTAGTAAATCAGATTACCGTCGGGATGCTCGAAATCGACCGGCCGGGAACCCACCCAGGGAATACCGGTCGATTCCGCCAAATCCGCCGAGCCGCCAACAAAACTGGGAAAATGCGGACCGTAAAACTCCAGGGCGCGCTGTGAAGCGGCGCGGGTGGCGAGATCTTCATGACGTTGCTGGGTGGCGTGAATGAAATCCCATGCCATCTGCTCCCAATCATCGGGAAAGCCGCAAGCCAACCGCCGGTCAAATTCGGCCGCCATTGCTGGGAAATTGGCGCGATAACGGGCGAACATGTCGTTCCATTCCGCTTCCCAAGCCGCGCCCTTGGGACGGGCGTCAAAAGCGCGATAAATTTCGGGTGGTATCACAAACGGCTCATGCGCCCAGCCAATGCTTTCGCGGGTCGCGGCGACTTCCGCCGCGCCCAGCGGCGCCCCGTGTGATTTTTCGCTGCCACCCTTACCAGGGGACCCCCAAGCGATGGTGGTCTTACAACAAATCAAGGTCGGCCTTTCGTGAAAGGCGCGCGCTTGTTCGAGCGCCTCGTGAACCGCCTCCGCATTATGACCATCTATGTTCGGAATCACATGCCAGCCCAGCGCTTCAAAGCGACCAGGAATATCGTCGCTAAACCAACGCCCCACCGGCCCGTCGATGGAAATGCCGTTGTCGTCGTACAGGCAGATCAGCTTGCCCAAACCCCATGTGCCCGCCAGCGAACAGGATTCAGAGGAAATGCCTTCCATCAGGCAACCGTCGCCGAGAATGACATAGGTATAATGATCGACGACCGGAAACCCAGGACGGTTAAAACGCGTCGCCAACGCCCGTTCGGCCAACGCCATGCCGACACCGTTGGCCAGACCTTGACCCAATGGGCCGGTGGTGGTTTCCACGCCCGCCGTACGGCCATACTCAGGGTGGCCTGGGGTTCGGGAACCCAAGCGCCGGAAATTACGCAAATCCTCAATCGTAAGATCGTAACCGCTCAAATGCAGCAGGGAATACTGCAACATTGAGCCGTGACCGTTCGAGAGGATCAAGCGGTCGCGGTTGAACCATTTAGGATTGGCGGGATTATGCCGCAAAAACTCGTTCCACAGCACCGCGCCGAAATCCGCCATTCCCATCGGCGCTCCTGGATGGCCGGACTCAGCCCGTTGCACGGCATCCATGCTTAGGGCGCGAATGGCGTTAGCCAATTCGCGGCGCGTGGGGGTTATGGACGGTTGGCTCGATGGGCCGGATGAGGTAACCGTGGCTGGTTTGTCGATCATGTTGTCCACCAGACGACGGGCGGCCAATTCGCTACGCGAGGGCATTAACTCTACTCTCCTAAACATCAGCATAAATTCGGGGAAATGCCGGGAACGATGCGCATTATCTTAAAATGCGCGCCGCGCCCTGACCACGCGCGTCGCTCTTGCTGGGACGTTCACCGGAGAGATCACGAGGGATGTCCGGTCGCGCCAAACCCCCCTTTGGGATTCAGTTCGGCCGATAAATGGCCGCGATTATAGGAAAAATTGCCGCACTCGCCAAATCATTTATTCCCAAGCTCCGGCAACCGCAACCAAGCAGGCCCTCTCCAGTGGCCATGGGCGCGGCGGTTCCTCAATGCCGGCGCAAGCTATCGGACAGGGCGACCGGGGTCGGATAATTGCGCGCCAAGTAGTAGGTGGAGGCAATAAACGTCAACAAAGTTGTCGCCTGAACCAGATAGGACGCTTCCAGGCCGATCAACTGATTGTGTTGCGCCAGCACCGCGATCAACAGAGCAAATTCACTGACTTGTCCCAATCGTACGGCTTGGCGCGCAGACAGCGCTAAGGCGTCAAACAATGCGGCTCCAATGAAAATCAGGAACAACGAAAAGATAACGGAATTCTAGGCTTCAACCATTTCTCAGTAAATTCATGGCGATACGGCGGTGGTTGGCGTGGCGATCCACCACTGACAAACCTTAACCATAACAGTGTTCAACCATGTCGGAGACCGACATTAAGCCCAGCCCACATGAGACTCTTCAAGACTATACTGGCGTTGCCGCGCACGGTTTGGCTCATCGGCCTGATCAGCCTGGTCAACGACAGCGCGAGCGAAATGCTCTACCCGCTAATCCCTCTCTATCTGTCCTCGGTGCTGATGGCCGGGCCGCGCGCGCTGGGAATTATCGAGGGTATCGCGGAGGCGACCGCCAGTCTGCTCAAATTGTTTTCCGGAGTAGTCGTAGACCGGACGCGCCGTTGCAAGCCTTGGGTCGTGTTCGGTTACGGGCTTGCCGGGTTCGGCCGCCCGTTGATCGCTTTCGTCGGAAGTTGGCCGTGGCTGCTGGCTATCCGCGTTGCCGATCGCGTCGGCAAAGGATTGCGCACCTCGCCGCGTGATGCGTTATTGGCGGCGAGCGTCGATCCTGGGCGGCGCGGGCTGGCTTTTGGCCTTCATCGCGCAATGGACAACGCGGGGGCTGTGATCGGCCCCTTGCTGGCCTCTGTGCTGCTGGCAAACCAAATCCCGCTCAAAGACATTTTCCTGTGGTCCGTCATGCCCGCCACGCTGTGTCTGATGCTGGCTTTCCAGATTCGGGAACCGGAAGTTGCCCAACCGGCCCAGATCCCTACGTTCGACTGGGGTTTGGCCAGCATGCCGCCTACGTTCAAACGTTATCTAGCGGTGATCGCCCTATTCACGCTCGGCAACTCATCCAATATGTTTTTGTTGCTACGGGCCCAGGAACTCGGCGTTCCAGCCGCGTGGATTCCTTTGCTGTGGACGACCGTTTCAGCTGTGGCGATGCTGTTTTCAACCCCTTTGTCGGCCCTATCGGATCGGTTCGGTCGGGTGCGCCCGCTGGTGGGAGGCTATCTGGCTTATGGCCTGTTCTACATGGGACTTGGCCTGGCCACCCATGATGGGGTGCTGTTGTTTGGCTTGTTCGCGTTCTACGGCCTGTTTATGGCGGCGACTGAAGGCGTTGAGAAAGCGCTAGTGGCTGACCTCACGCCAGCCGAACGACGCGGGGCGGCTTTTGGGTGGTTCAATCTGACGACTGGCGCGTTCCTATTGCCGGCTTCTATTCTGTTTGGTTGGCTCTATCAGGCCGCATCGCCGTTAGCAGCCTTCAGCTTCTCGGCCGGGTGCGCCCTGCTGGCCGCCGCGCTGTTATGGCGTTGGACAGGCATTCACCCAAGCACTTGAAATACCCTTGGCAGCCAGCCTCGCTGGGCAGTCATTGTAACCGCCCAGCGCGAATGCGGCCTATCGGCAGTTTTGCTGCTGTCCTGGCGGCAAGCTCTTGCATTCCGGCAATACCTGCTGTTGCTGAGGGTTGGCCTGCTGGCGCGCTTCCCGTTCCGCTTGCCGTTGCGCCCGCTCTTGTTGGCGCGCTTCTCGCTCCGCCTGCCGTTGCGCCTGTTCCTGCTGACGCGCTTCTCGCTCCGCCTGCCGCTGCGCGCGTTCCTGCTCCGTTTGCTGCTGTTGTTGCTGCTGTTGCTGTTGCTGGATCGCTTGCTGCCGGGTGCGCTCTTGTTCAGCCCGCTGCTGCGCCTGTGCCTGTTCCGCTTGCTGCCGCCGGGCTTGTTCCTGCTCGGCCCGTTGGCGGGCTTTTTCCTGCTCTAGCTGCTGTTGCTGTTGCTGTTGCTGTTGCTGGATCGCTTGCTGCCGGGCGCGTTCCTGCTCGGCCTGCTTTTGAGCGCGTTCCTGCTCGGCGCGTTGGCGGGTTTTTTCCTGCTCTAGCTGCTGTTGCTGGCGCGCTTGCTCCCGTTCCGCTTGCCGTTGCGCTTTTTCTTGCTCGACTTGCCGCTGGCGCGCTTGCTCCAGTTCCGCCTGCCGCTGCGCTTTCTCCTTCTCAGCCAGGCGCTTGTTTTCCCGTTCGATATCGGGGTTCCGGCCTTCGGCAGAACGTCGCTCAATACCAGGCGCTTGTTGGTCTCGCCCGTCCAACTCAACCGAGCGCGGCTCAGCTCTTGGAAAATAATCCGCGTCTGGCCGTTGCTCGCCATTTCGCCGATCCGAACCGGCATCCGCCGGCTGCCGCCGCGGAGCATCATCCGGGTAACGACGTTCGAAGCGATCACCGGGTCGAACGCCCTCGCGGCGTGGCCGATCGGTCCGCCGCGGCGGCTCCGCCGTCGTCTTCACCACTTCAGGCTGAAACAAGATCACCCGCCCGTCTCGCACGGCTCTTCCCTTTACAATAGGCCGGTCGGTTTCATCAACCCGGTACCGGATGACCCGTGTACGGGTTTCCGCTTCAAAGCGACCTGGATCGATACTGCGATTGACCACCCGTCGGCCAGCGGCGGTGTAATGCGTGATATTGACCGTCCGATCCAGCAGGACCGCATTGCGGGGACGCGGTACGATAGCGCGTTCTATCCGGCGACTGAGAAACCGGTGAGAAGGTACGAAACACCAGGTGTTCCAACTGACGCCAAAGTTCCGATCGGACGGCACGAGGCCGATGCGGGGATCAAACTCCACTTCGGGCGGCAGCGGCGCCCAGCCGATGAACCCGTCCCCGCCGCGCCAACCAACCCAGGCTGGCCCCCACTCTGTGCCAGGAACCCATGCCCAACCGCCGTGGTCACGGTCATAAAACCAGCGGCCGTAATGAAAAGGAATTGAACCCCAAGGATCGGCGGAAACCCAAGTCCAACCGTAATCATCCGTGAATACCCAATTACCAACCGTATAGGGCCGCCAACCTCTCCCTACATCCGGGTACCAAACCCAACCGTAAGGCTCAAACCGGCGCCAGTCACCGTAAGGTCCCAATTCGTTATAGAAAAAGCTGAAATCGACCCGCACTCCGGCCTGAGCCGCCATCCCGCCCAATAAAGTCAGACGAGGCTGATCAGCCGGATTCAACCCGGCGTTCATCAACAGCGCGGCGGTAGCCAGCGCCAGCCATACTTTGGTCTTCATGCGACACCTCTCTTGTGCGCGCTCGTGCTGCCATACATCCAATCCATCATCCATCGAACCTAGTGGCTCCGGTCTAACGCCGTCTCTAAAATTTGTTGTAACTGCTTGAGCTATCCTAAAGTTCTCTCATCCGAAGCTCGATTGAATTGCATCAGACAAGGACTGAATCCAGTATGAACAAATCACGTCCCGGCAGCTACAGTCGTCATTCACCCACCGGCAAAATAGTCAGCATCGAACTGTATTTGCCATCCTACAACCATGTCATAATTCACTATTACGCTCGAACTCCATTTCAAAACTAACAACATTGGCTGACCTCCCCCTTTTCACCAGCAATCCACCGCTTTGGTTTAGCCGCCACGGCGCGCAGACCAGAAACTTGCCAGTGGGCATGGCTGAGTGGTTGTTCGACTCAGGCTCACTCACCCAGCGGCTGCGGAGCCTGTGTGGCGGCGGTTTTCGCGTGCGGGTGTTAAGTCAAGTTTGGGCTCGTCCTAGCCGCGATGAAGCGCGGATTTTGAAGCTGCGATTGGATGCTTGGGCGTGGACTCGCGAGGTCCAGTTGTTGTGCGGAAACCAGGCTTGGGTTTTCGCCCGCACCCTGATTCCTGCTCGAACCTTGAGCGGCCGAGGACGCCGACTGACTCGGCTGGGCACCAAGCCGCTGGGGGCAGTGCTGTTCGCCGATCCTTGCATCCGGCGCGGGCCGGTCGAGATCGCTCGGATTATGACGGGCCAACGCTTGCACCAGCGGGCCTTCGCCGGTTTCACCGAACCGCCGGATACGATTTGGGGACGCCGCTCGGTTTTTCAAATTGAAAATAACCCATTATTAGTTGCTGAAATTTTTCTACCGGACTTACCGGTATCCGACGCTTGTCGCCGAATGGACTTGACTCCACCATGACTATCGAACGCTTTGAAAATCGCCTAAGCGAATATGCCATGCTGATGCGCCTGCATCGTCCGATCGGCATCTATCTGCTGCTATGGCCGACCTTGTGGGCGCTATGGCTGGCCGGCAACGGCCAACCGCCGCGCGGCGTCGTGCTGGTTTTTGCACTGGGCGTCGCGCTGATGCGCTCGGCTGGCTGTGTCATGAACGATATCGCCGACCGCAATTTCGACCCACATGTCGCCCGCACCCGCGACCGACCGCTGGCGGCGGGTCGGGTCAGCTTGCGCGAAGCCATCGGCTTGGCGATGGCCCTGTGCCTGTTGGCCTTTGCCCTGGTGCTGACTCAAAACTTCTTGACCATCACGTTGTCCTTTATCGGTCTGGCGCTGGCCTTTAGCTATCCGTTCATGAAACGGTTCCATCATTTTCCTCAGTTTCACCTGGGAGCGGCTTTCGGTTGGGGCATACCGATGGCTTACGCCGCCATCACCGATACGTTGCCGTTGGCAGCGTGGTTATTATTGCTGGCCAACGTGATTTGGTCGGCGATTTACGATACCCAATATGCGATGGTTGATCGGGAAGACGATCTCAAGATTGGCGTCAAATCCACCGCCATCCTGTTCGGCGAGCGAGATAAACAGATTATCGGCTATCTGCAATTGGCGTTGCTGGGTTTGCTGGTGGTCGTCGGCCTGCTAGCAGGGCGCGGCTGGATTTATTACCTGGGCCTTGTCCTAGCGGGCGGATTCGCGCTGTACCAACAATATTTGATTCGAAACCGCGAGCCGACTGAGTGCTTTAAGGCTTTTCTCAGCAACAACGGGTTCGGGCTGGTGATTTTCTGCGGCTTGCTGCTGGATTTCCTGCCGGCGCATTCAAGCTGAACATTGCGTTGGGGAAAAGCGGCGCGGCGTTATGGACATCATGAACTTGTATTGGGCCAACAACGATTTTAGCGAATTTTCCAACTTTGCCTCCTATCCGATTGGGCTTAACGGCGTGCTTTGGCCGATTTTCGATCCTTGTTTGCAGGCCCAAAAGTCCGAGAATCCAAGCTATCGGCGAAGAATCCAAAACGCCAACTCGCCTTGGGAGGCCGTACGCGCCCGCCTGATCTCCGAGCTTGAATAACCCCTTGGTTAGCGCCCGAAGGAGCACGCCATGCTGATCGTCCATGTCTTGATTCACGTCAAACCGGAAAGCGTCGAAGCGTTCAAAGCCGCTTCGTTGGACAACGCCCGCAACAGTATTCAGGAACCGGGTATCGCTCGCTTCGATGTCATCCAGCAAACCGATGATCCAACCCGTTTCATGTTGGTCGAGGTTTATCGCACGGTCGAAGCCACCGCCCAGCATAAGGAAACCGCTCATTACGCCCGCTGGCGCGACGCCGTGGCCGAGATGATGGCCGAACCGCGTTCCAGCGTCAAATACAGCAATCTGTTTCCAAGCGACGCGGGCTGGGATTATCCGCCTGGCGTTTGAGGCGCGGCGATGCCCGTGGAACTCGCGTTGCAAACGCCGTACTTGCGACTGAGCGCGCGGGCTTGGGGACCGTCCGACGGTATCCCCGTACTGGCCTTGCACGGCTGGCTCGATAACGCCGCCAGCTTTGACGCCCTAGCGCCATTGCTTCCGGAATTACGGCTGGTCGCGCTGGATTTACCAGGCCATGGTTATTCCGACCACCGACCGCCGGGCATCCACTACCATTTCGTCGATTATGTTCCCGATGTGATCGCCGCCGCCGATGCGCTGGGTTGGGAGCGCTTCGGGCTGCTGGGCCATTCCCTGGGCGGCGGCATCGCCAGTTTTGCGGCGGCCACCTTGCCAGAACGGATCACCGCCGTGGCGATGATCGAAGGCCTGGGGCCGCCAACCAGCAACCCAGCCGATGGTCCGCCGAACCTGCGCAAAGCCATCGAGAAGATGCAACGCCTACCCCACGCCACCCCACCGCTGTATCCAAACCTGGAAGCCGCCATTCAGGCCCGTTGCGAAGCCAGCGACTTGTCGTGGAGCGCCGCGGCGATTCTGGTTGATCGCAGCATTCGAAAGGTCGGCGCGGGCTATGGCTGGCGCACCGACGCCCGGCTGCGGTTCGTCTCCCCCTCTTATTTGAGCGAAGCGCAAATCCTAGCCTACATGGAACGGATCGAAGCGCCGGCCTTACTGATCCGTGGGGCCGACGGCTATCTGGTCAAACGGCCTTACATGCAGCAACGCTACGCCCGCATCGCCCGCCTAACCGTGGAAACTCTCGCTGGCGGGCATCACCCTCATCTGGAAAACCCAGTCTCTTGTGCTTATTTTTTGAGACATTTTCTCATAAAATGACGATTTATTATAACTCATCTATTTTATATTCTTCCTAAATTTTTATAGAAAAAAAATCAAATTTATTACATAATTTTCATGTTGTTTTTTTCATCCAGCAATTTAGGGGATTACAAATCGAATCAAACTTTAATCACCCTGCATTTTGTTTTATTCAATGAACTTAAAAGTATTCAGGAGCAGCTGACATGTTTTCCAAATGGAGTATTCAATTTAAGTATTCCTTGATTTTTATCCTAACGCTGGCTTTGATCGCCAGCGGGCTTTTTATCGGAATATATACCTTAAAAACCAATCAGTTACGCAATGAAGCCATGGCTTCGGCTGAACAGGTCATCGCTTTTCGGGCGTGGGTGGCCAATACCGGCGTCGTTTGGGTCGATCATCTGGCGCCCCAGTTCCGCGACTATCTCGGCAAAAAAGCCAGTAACGACAATACCCTGGAGTTTTTTTCCAAAAATCCGGCGCTGGCGACGCGCGAACTCTCGGAAATCGTTAGTAAAACCGCAACCCGCGCTACCTTTCGCGTTACCAGCGACGAATACCGTAACCCGGCCAACGCGCCAGACGGCTTTGAAAATACGTCTATTCAGACTTTCAAAAGTGATAAAACCCGCAGGTATAATGATGAGTTTGAAGGTAATTTTTATCGCTACAGCCAGCCGATTTATGTCCAAGAATCTTGCCTGAAATGCCATGGCGATCCCAAGGATGCGCCGGCGGACGTCATCACCAAATACGGCGACAAGCGCGCCTTCGGCTATAAAGTCGGCGACGTGCGCGGCATCATCAGCATCAAGCTGCCGAATCTCACCGTAATCGACGTGTTGCTGACGCTCCTCAATCCCTACACCATCGGCTTGATCGTCCTGGCCTTCCTGCTCAACTTCCTGTTTACACACGTCGCGATCATCAAACGCTTGAAGGAACTGTCGCTGACGACCGAGCGGATCGCCCAAGGTGAACTCGATTTAGCGCTGCGCGTTAACCCAAACAGTCGCGATGAAATCGATAATGTAGGCCATACCATCGATCTGTTGCGTAACAGCTTGGTGGTCGCCATGAATCGGCTTCGCAAAAATCTGTCGTAAACCGCGGACGGCGCGCGGGAAATCAAACCATCCCGCGCGCCAACCCACTATTTTGATACAGAACCATGTTCCAACCCTCTTTGCCGTTTCCCGAGATCGTCGCCCGTTTGAGCAAGCTGTGCCAAGAAAAGCACACCGGCAATTTCTACATCCTCAACAACGGTCACCTGCTAGGTCAAGTCAGCCTACAAAATGGTGAAATCACGTCGATCATAGCCCAAAAAAAACAAGGCGTTGAAGCAATTGCCATCTTGCTCGGCGTCGAAAATGGCGGCATCGCTTTCGCCGAAGGCGCCGTGGCGGGCGGTCAAATGGCCCTGCCGCCCACCGCCGATCTGCTGACCCTGCTCGAAGGCGCTTCCTTCACTGGGTCGCGGTCGTTTCAGCACGAGCCGCGCAGCGCGCGCAACGTACCCAATTCACATAACTCACACCATTTAACGGCTTCTCAAAAAACCGTATTGGAGCAGACGCTCAAGGAATTTATCGGTCCGATCTCCAACATGATCTGCGCCGATCATTTCCGTAAGGTCGCCACGCTGACCGCCGCTATCGACGCGCTGGCCGATGAAATCCCGACCCTCCAGGCCGCCACGCAATTTCGGGAACGCATACGCGAACGGTTACGTTAAGTCCCCGCCTCTCCCGCTGCGCCGCCCAGCGATCCGCTCGCTGCGTTGTCGAAATCCTGGCGATTCAGGTAAAGTCTGCTCCCAATAACGTACAACCTGTTTTGCCATCGCCGGGATCGCTTCGAGACCACGCTATGCGGGATTATTGGATTGCCCCTTCGGTTTTGTCCGCCGACTTCGCTCGGCTCGGCGAAGAAGTCAACGCCGTGCTGGCGGCGGGCGCCGATCTCATTCATTTTGACGTGATGGACAACCACTACGTCCCTAACTTGACAGTGGGACCGCTGGTGTGCGAGGCGCTGCGCAAGTACGGCGTGACGGCGCCCATCGACGCCCACTTGATGACCAAGCCGGTGGATCGAATCATTCCCGATTTCGCCCAAGCTGGGGCCACCTTCATCACTTTCCATCCCGAAGCCAGCGAGCACATCGACCGCAGCTTGCAACTGATCCGTGATTGCGGTTGCAAATCGGGGCTGGTGTTCAACCCGGCTACCCCGCTGGCTGGTTTGCAATATGTTATGGACAAGGTGGATCTGATACTGCTGATGTCGGTCAATCCTGGCTTCGGCGGCCAGAACTTTATCAAGGGCACGCTCAACAAGCTGCGCGAGGCCCGGCGGTTGATCGACGACAGCGGCTGCTCAATTCGGTTGGAAGTGGATGGCGGGGTGAAGATCGACAACATCCGCGCCATCGCCGAGGCCGGCGCGGACACCTTCGTGGCCGGTTCGGCCATTTTCAATACACCCGATTACCGCGCCACGCTCGCCGCCCTGCGGGCGGAGCTGGCCAAGGCCAACAACTGACCTCATGTTTGCGAACATTACCGCGCTTTTCTTCGATCTGGACGGTACCCTGGTGGACAGCGTGCCCGATCTGACGACCGCCGTGAACAGCATGCTCCAACAATTGAACCTGCCGGCGCGCCAGGAAGCAATCGTCCGCACCTGGGTCGGCAATGGCGTCGATAACCTGATCCACCGCGCTTTGACCAACGATATGGCGGGACACGCTGACCCGGCACTGTTTGCTTGCGCCAAACCCCTCTACAAAGCGGCCTACGCCCGCCACGTCAGCGTTTACAGCAGGCTTTATCCCGGGGTGCGCGAGGGCCTGACCGAACTCCAGGCCGCCGGTTTCCCGATGGCGTGCGTCACCAATAAACCATTGGAGTTTTCTCGGCCGTTGCTGGCTGATTTGGGAATCGGTCATTTTTTCACTACCGTGGTCGGCGGTGAGTGCGTCTTGCATCCCAAACCGGCACCGGACCCCCTGCTGCTGTGCGCCGAACGGTTAGGCGTTCCCATCACCCAAAGCTTGATGATCGGCGATTCGCTCAACGATGTGGGCGCCGCCCGCCACGCTGGCTGCCAGGTGGTGTGCGTCCCCTACGGCTACAATCACGGCCACGACATCCGCGAGGCCCGGCCGGATGCCGTGATCGACTCCATCGCGGATTTACCCCGCCTGTTACGCGGGGCCGACTGATGCCCCGCCACTCTCCCGCTCAACGCTCGCCCGTCAAACCTGCCCCAGACTTCCGATGGCGCCGCTAGAATCAAAAATTCTGCTCTAAGCCCCTCTTTCTCATCTTCGCCGTTCAGGATGTCCGTCATTTATGAATCAGCAAAACTTCCAGCGCCTGGTCGAACAAGGTTTTAACCGGATTCCAGTCGCCCGCGAAATGCTGGCCGACTTCGATACCCCGCTCAGCACCTACCTCAAACTCGCCGATGCCCCGTACAGCTATTTGTTGGAATCGGTGCATGGCGGTGAAAAATGGGGCCGCTATTCGATCATCGGCTTGCCTTGCCGCAAGATCATTCGGGTGCGCGGCCAGCGCGTCACTGTCGAACATGCCGGTGAAATTGTCGAAGCGCTGGAGTGCCCCGATCCGCTCGCCTGGCTTCAGGATTTTCAAAATCGCTACCGCGTGCCGGCCACCGGCGAGGGGCTGCCGCGTTTCATCGGCGGGCTGGTCGGTTATTTCGGTTACGACACCATTCGCTATATCGAACCGAAATTGGCCCGCTGTCCCAACCCCGATCCGCTGGATAATCCCGACATCTTACTGCTGGTTTCCGAGGATGTAGTGGTCTTCGACAATCTGGCCGGGCGGCTTTATCTGATCACGCTGGTCGATCCAGCGGTGGAGCGGGCCTACGCGCGTGCCCAGCAACGGCTGGACGATTGGGGCGAACAGCTGCGCGCGGCCCGCTCGTTGTACACGCCACCCCACCCCAACCAAAGCACGACTGAAATCCAATTCGTTTCTGGCTTCACCCAGCACGGTTATGAAAGCGCGGTGGAACGGATCAAGGAGTACATTCTGGCCGGCGATTGCATGCAGGTGGTGCCATCACAGCGCCTGTCAGCGCCGTTTCGCGCCGCGCCGTTGGATCTGTATCGGGCGCTTCGCGGCCTCAATCCCTCGCCCTATATGTATTTCCTGAATCTAGGCGATTTTCACATCGTCGGCTCCTCGCCAGAGATTCTCACCCGGCTGGAAGATGGCCTGTTGACCGTGCGGCCCATCGCCGGCACTCGCCATCGCGGCGCGACCGAGGAACAGGATCAGGCGCTGGCGGCCGAACTGCTGGCTGACCCGAAAGAGCTGGCGGAGCACTTGATGCTGATCGATCTGGGCCGCAATGACGTGGGCCGGGTTAGCGAAATCGGTAGCGTGCAGCTGACTGAAAAGATGGTGATTGAACGCTACTCACACGTCATGCACATCGTCTCGAACGTCACCGGACGCTTGCGTCCTGGTCTCACGGCGATCGACGCGCTGCGGGCCACGTTCCCGGCCGGCACGGTGAGCGGTGCGCCCAAGATTCACGCGATGGAAATCATCGACGAACTGGAGCCGGTCAAGCGCGGCATCTACGCGGGAGCAGTCGGTTATCTGTCTTGGTCTGGCAACATGGATACCGCCATCGCAATCCGCACCGCCGTTCTGAAGGATGGGATGTTGCATATCCAGGCCGGGGGCGGCGTGGTGGCGGATTCCATCCCAGAAAAGGAATGGCAAGAAACCATGAATAAAGGTCGGGCGTTGTTTCGGGCGGCGGCACTAGCGGAATGGGGTCTGGATGAGCCAAAAATCGTCGGAGCGAAGAAATAATCTGTTCGTTAAAGGCGACAAAGCGCATAATCCCTATATTGCACCGCAACAATATTGTTCGGATTTCTTTCCTCCATTTCTGGATTAGCTACCGGTGATGCAGGCGAATCCGCGCTGACCAAGAAACCCATCCGCTGGGTTAATGAAGGGAGTGAGCTTGATGCGCATCGCTATGTTTACCTCTGAATCCTTGCATTCCATTTCTTCGGGTGGTCTTGGAGTGCACGTAACAGAGCTAGCTGCTGGATTGCAGCGCCGGGGGCACGACCTGCACGTCATCACCCGACGCAAAGACGACCAAAACCATTATGACTGGATCGATGGCGTGCAATACCACCGGATCGATCATGGCATGAGCGAAAACGATGTCGAGTGCATGGACTACATGTGCAAGGCCATGGCCCACCGTTTCCACGAAGTGACCTCCATGGTTGGCAATTTTGAAATCGTGCACGCCCATGACTGGCTCACGGCCAACGCCATGAAATACGCAATGGACGGTTTTGGTACGCCCAGTGTGTTGACCATGCACTCCACTGAATACGGTCGCGACGGCAACGTGTTTTACGAAGGTTTTGCCCGCTGGGTTCGCGATGCCGAGGCGGCGGGCTGCCACAATGCCAATCTGGTCATTGCGGTCAGCCATTTCCTCGCCGATGAATTGCGCCAGATCTATCATGTCCCCAGCGAGAAGATTCATGTTGTTCATAACGGAGTCAACTATCACGCGTTTGACGGCCACATCAATCCGGCCGAAGTGAAGGGTCGTTATGGGATTGCGCCGCTAGCCCCGACCATCTTCTCGCCCGGCCGATTAACCGTACAGAAAGGCATGGATATGCTGGTGGAAGCCGTACCGATGGTTTTAGCGGCTTACCCGGAAGCACGTTTCATCATCTCGGGCGAAGGACCGGAAAAAGAGGCCATTATCCGCCGTGCTCACGAAGTCGGCGCGGCCGGAGCCATCGTCTTTCTCGGGCACATGCCGCGCTGGCAATATATCGATCTGATGCGCGCTTGCGATATCGTGGCGGTACCCAGCCGCAACGAACCGTTTGGGATCGTCGTGTTGGAAGGCTGGGCGGCCAGTAAGCCGGTGGTCGCCACCACGGCGGGCGGGCCGCGAGAATTTGTCTGGCACAACGTGAATGGCTTCTTGGTGGAAGCCAGCGCGAGTGGGATGGCGCATGGCGTCGGTTCGCTGCTGGCCGATCACGACCATTGCCGGGCGCTCGGCGCCAATGGCCGTCGAGCGGTGGCCGAGCAATTCAATTGGGACACCATGGCGGCTTATACCGAGGGCGTGTACCGGGTCATAGCGCGTTAAGGCAACCGCCGTTATCCGCTGTGACCACCCAGTGGTTGCGGCGCGCCAACCTATCGAAGATCAGCGGGCGTATCGATGTCAGCGAGAATGCCTGGATCTTCACAACTCAAGCATCGTAGGTGTTGCTGATGCCGGCGCAAGATCGCGCGAGCGCCCTCATCCCCCGTCAGCTGAACCAATTCCGCAAAATAGGCCCGACCAAATCCGACCGGATGGCCACGCCGCCCCTGAAACACCGGCGTGGCTAAGGTCGTGGGCTGGTCGATAGCGTCCGCAACCTGCCTCATGGTGGCCGGTTGAATGAACGGCATGTCGGCCAGGGCAATAATCCAGGCGGACGCTGAGGCAGTGCGATTTACGCCCCAGGCGAGGCTGGCCCCCATGCCCTCTTTTGCTTGCGGGCAGACGGTGACGAAAAAACCGTCCCGCGTTAATAGGCGGCTCAGTTCCGTAGTTTCGGCATTGACCACGACCAGCGTTTCCGGTAAGGCAGCGCGCAAATGGTGGGCCGCCGCCAAACCAATGGGCGTTCCATCAGCGAGCGGCTGGAGCAGCTTGTCCGCGTTGAAACGCCGGGAAAACCCCGCCGCCAGCAAGAGGCCCCATTTCACGCCACTTTGACAGCCGAGTCAGCGATCGGGGCGAGCACAACGCCGTGACGGAGCGCGGTCAATTCGGCTAGGATGGAGATAGCGATCTCTGGGGGGGTGCGGCTACCGATAGGTAAGCCAACCGGCCCGTGCAAGTGGGCCAGTTCTTCGGCAGTGACATCTAATAACGCTAAGCGTTCGCGGCGGCGGGCGGTAGTGGCCGCTGAGCCGAGCGCCCCCACATAAAACGCATCCGTTTTCAGCGCGTCCATCAAGGCCATGTCATCCAGCTTCGGGTCGTGCGTCAGCGCGACAATAGCGGTGCGCCGGTCGGGCGCGATAGCGCGCACTACGTCATCGGGCATCCCCGGCAACAGTTCCGCGCCCGCCACCGCCCATTCACGGGCATATTCACTGCGTGGATCGCAAATCAGCACCCGGTAATCGAGCATCTGGGCCATCGACGCCAGATAAGCGGAAATCTGCCCGGCGCCGATAATGAGCAACCGCCAACGTGGACCAAAAATTTGGGTCAGCGTCGAGCCATCGAAAGTCGGCGAAGCATCCGGGGTCGCGGCCTCAAAACACACCGCGCCGTCACGGAGCCACACCCGCCGCGCCAGCAATTGGCCGCCCTCCAGCGCCGCCAGCGCTGGTTGCAGGGCTTCAACGCCAGCCAGCGGTTCGATCAGTAATTCCAGCACCCCGCCACAGGGTAAACCGAACCGGCGCGCTTCCTCGCTGGTCACTCCGTATTTGATCGTCTCGCACGCGGCGGGAAAACGGCCACGAATACGGACGGCCAAATCATCTTCGACGCAGCCGCCCGATACCGAACCACAAAGTTGGCCATCGTCCGCAAGCGCCAACAGCGCTCCAACCGGGCGCGGCGCGGAACCCCAGGTAGCGACCACGGTCACCAGCGCTACCCGGCGGCCCGCCGCGAGCCAGCCGACCGCCCGGCGCAGGACGGTATGGTCCAGACTCTCCATGCCTCAGGCTTTGAGTTCCGCCGGGTCGATGGGCAAGTGACGGACCCGTTTGCCGGTCGCCGCGAACAAGGCATTGACCACGGCGGGCGCAATCGGCGGTACGCCCGGCTCACCCACGCCGGTTGGCCGCTCGGTGCTCTGCACGATGTGGACCTCAACCTTGGGCATTTCCCCAATCCGTAGCAAGGGATAGTCGGTATAGTTACTCTGATCCACCCGGCCATCCTTGAGGGTGATCTTGCCGTATAGCGCCGCCGACAGCCCGAAGCCGATCCCGCCTTCCATCTGGGCCTCGATCACGTTCGGATTGACCGCGATCCCGCAATCGACGGCGCACACCACTCGATCCACCTGGAAACCGCCGTCCGGCTTGACGGTGACTTCCGCCACTTGCGCGACGAAGGAATTGAAGGATTCTTGCAAGGCGATACCCCGACCCCGGCCCTTAGCCAACGGCGTGCCCCAACCCGCCTTACTGGCCGCTAGCTCCAAAACGGTTCGGAGGCGAGGGTGATCGGCCAGCAGCCCGCGCCGGTATTCGTAGGGGTCTTGGCCGGCGGCGGCGGCAAGTTCGTCGATGAACACTTCGGTGGCGAAGGCGGTATGAGTGTGGCCAACGCTGCGCCACCACAGCACCGGCACGCCAATTTGCGGGCTATGCAGTTCTACCCGCAGGTTGGGAACGGTATACGGTAGATCGGCCGCGCCTTCGACTGAAGTTTTGTCGATGCCGTCTTTCATCATCGCCGCAAACGGCGTTCCGGCAAGGATCGACTGGCCGACGATCCGCTGCATCCAAACCAGCGGTTTGCCGTCGTTGTCCAGCGCGGCGGCGATGCGATGCACGAACAGCGGCCGGTAATAGCCGCCCTTGATGTCATCCTCACGGGTCCACAGCAATCGGATCGGCGCGTTCAGTTCGCGGGTGGCCTTGGCAATCGCCACTGCTTCGGCGATGTAATCAGCGGTCGGATTAGCGCGACGGCCAAAGCTACCACCCGCCAAAAGGGTATGGATGGTGACCTGTTGTGGGGGGAGGCCGGCGATTTGAGCGGCAGTCGCTTGATCGACCGTCTGAAACTGGGAACCGGCCCAGATTTCGCAGCTATCGTCTTTGAGCTGCACCACGCAATTGAGCGGCTCCATCGGCGCGTGGGCGAGATAGGGAACCGTGAAGGTGGCTTCCAGCGTTTTGCTGGCCCCACTGAGGGTCTGGATGGCGTTGCCGCGATCCGCCGCGACGTTGCCGGGCGTCTGGGACAAGTCCAGATAGTTCTGGCGCAGCGCATCGCTGGAGATTCTGGCGCCAGCGCTCTCGTCCCACTCAATCGTCAGCGCATCGCGGCCCTTTTTGGCCGACCAGAAATCGCGGGCGACCACCGCCACTCCTTGCGGGATCAGCACCACCGCTTTCACCCCCGGCACCGCGCGGGCGGCGTCGGGTTGGACATTTCTGACCTGACCGCCGAAGACCGGGGAACGAGCCACCAGCGCCGTGAGCAGTCCGGGCAGCTTGAGATCGCCAGCGAATAGCGCCTGACCGTTCACTTTCGTCAGGGTATCCTTGCGCGGCAAGCTCTTACCGATATATTTCCAGGCAGCGGGGTCTTTCAGCTTCACCTGTGCTGGCGGAGTCAACTCGGCGGCTTTGGCCGCCAATTCTCCGTAGCTCGCCCTGCGCCCGGAAGCGGCGTGGACGACGCTGCCGTTCTCGGCTTTAAGCGTACCGGGTTCCACCTGCCACAGGGCGGCGGCGGCGGCGATTAGCAGCTCACGGGCCATCGCGCCCGCTTGGCGCAGCTGATCCCAGGAATTGGCCAGGCTGGTGCTGCCCCCCGTCCCTTGCGCGGTGCCGCCCCAGGCCAGATTGCCGTACAGCTTGGCGTCGGCGGGAGCGGATTCGACCTGAATCCGCTCCCAAGGCACCTCCAATTCTTCCGCCACCAGCATCGGCAGGCCGGTGTAAACGCCCTGCCCCATTTCCAGATGCTTCACCAACACGGTGATGGTGTTATCTGGCGCGATGCGCAAGAAAGCGTTCGGAGCCAGCACGGTGTTGGCGCTCGCCGCGCCGGACCGTTCGGCGGTGCGACCGACAGGCAGATAAAAACCCAAGGTCAGTCCCGCGCCGAGCAACGCGCCCGCTTGCAAAAAACGCCGGCGACCAGGATTAGCAATCGCGTTCATGGTTTAGGCCCTCAACGTGACGGCCGCGTCGTGAATGGCGGCGCGAATCCGGACATAGGTGGCGCAGCGACACAGGTTGCCGCCCATCGCCGAATCGATATCGGCATCGCTCGGTTGCGCGTTACCGGCCAACAGGGCCGCCGCGCTGAGTATCTGCCCCGATTGGCAATACCCGCACTGCGGGACTTCCCGCTTGACCCACGCCTGTTGCAGCGCCTTGATGATCCGATGATCGGCCGCTTCGATGGTGGTGATTTGACTGCCAGCAGCGGCGGACACTGGCAACACGCACGCGCGCATCGGGTTGCCGTTGAGGTGGACGGTGCAGGCCCCACAGGCCGCCTGACCGCAACCGTATTTGGTGCCCGTCAGTCCCAAGGTATCGCGCAAGACCCATAGCAGGGGCGTGTCGGGAGCCACATCGACTTCGTGTCGCTGACCGTTCACAATGAGCGTAATCATCGCGGTTCCTCCTCCCGGTTTGAAGCGGCGAAGGCGAAGACTCGGAACACAAACGCCGAGGGTGTCCGCGCCGAGCGAACAATGCGCCTGGCAGTGAATTCCACGACATCATTCGAGTCAAAGCCAGATCGAAACACGTTATGAGCATACTAAAATTATAAGCCAAGCCATAGGCTGCTTAAGTTGAATATGTCTTTTCGGTGACCAAAGGAAACCTGCAATGTCCGCCAAAACGCAAGAAACCAGGACTGGCATCAGCCTAACGCGCGTGAAGCCCAAGCGTGGCAAGAAGGCGAGGCTGGCGTCACCCGCCGAGCAGTTTTTGGCTTCGCGCGAAGAGTTGTTGGCCAATGCCTGGATGGACCGGGATCTGAGTTGGCTCGATTTCAACGGGCGGGTGCTGCATGAGGCGCTGGACGAACGTACCCCGCTGCTGGAACGGCTCAAGTTCCTCGCGATCTTCAGCTCGAACCTCGACGAGTTTTACATGAAGCGGGTCGGATTGCTGCCTCGCAAACGGCTCGCCCAAATTCGGGAAAAAGTGCTCGAACAGCTCGCGCAACAGGCGCGCTGTTACCAGGACTTGGTGCCCCGACTGGCCGAGCACGGCATCTTTTTAGCCGAATGGGAGCAGCTGACTGAAGCACAACGCGAAGAAGCCTCGATCTTATTCGATCACAATGTTTCTCCGGCCTTAACGCCGCTGGGCATGGATCCGGCGCACCCATTCCCTTTCATGTCAAACCTTTCAACCAACTGGGGCTTCATCCTCCGCAACCCTGAAACCGACGAATACGTGCCGGTGCGGGTCAAGATCCCCACCGTTTTACCGTCATGGATTTCACTCCAGACGGACGCCGCCGACAACCACTGTTTTCTAGCCTTGGAAGATCTGATCCGGCACAGCACCGACAAGCTATTTCCGGGGATGGAGCTGGTGAACGCCACCTTGTTCCGCATCCTGCGTAACGCCGAAGTTGAACTCGACGAAGAAGATGATGACAGCCTGCGGGAAGTGGTGGCCGAAGCGCTCCAGCAGCGTCGTTTCGAGCCGGTGGTGCGCCTGGATCTGACCCCGGATGCGCATCCGGCCTTGCGCCAAGGCTTGATGGAGCGCTTCGAGCTGGAAAGCCACGAGGTCTATGAATTGCCCGGCCTGCTCGACCATACCGGTTTATTCCAAATCGCTGGCCTTGACATGCCCGCGTTGCGCGATCCGCCCTGGCAGCCATTGCCGCCAATCCGGCTCCCCAATGAAGATGTCGATATTTTCGCGGCGATTCGAGCCGGCGACCTGCTGCTGCACCATCCCTACGAGTGCTTTGACACCAGCGTCGAAGATTTCATCAGCGACGCCGCCATCGATCCGCAAACGCTGGCGATCAAGATGACCGTTTACCGGATCGGTGACGACACCCCTTTCGTGCAATCCTTGATCCGCGCCGCCGAAGCGGGCAAACAGGTGGCCTGCGTCATCGAACTGAAAGCCCGGTTCGACGAAGAGCGCAACCTGCGCTGGGCCAAGGCCCTGGAAAAAGTCGGCGCGCATGTCACCTATGGTGTGCTGGGACTGAAGACGCACACCAAGGTGGCGCTGGTGGTGCGCAAGGAACGTGGCGGGCTGCGCTGCTATGCGCACATCGGCACGGGCAACTACCATGTCAAGACCGCGCGGCTGTACACCGATGTCGGCCTGTTGACCTGCGAGCCAGCCATCACCGGCGAGGTGGTAAACCTGTTTCACTATCTCACCGGTTTTTCTCGAACCCCGCACTTCAAAAAATTGCTGATCGCTCCGATCAACATGCGCCAGCGCTTTTTGGCCTGTATCGAGCGCGAGATCGAAAACCATCGCGCTGGCCGGCCCGCCCGTATCATCGCCAAGATGAATCAGGTCGAGGATCTCGAAATGGGGCAGGCGCTGGCCGCCGCCTCTCAGGCCGGCGTGCCCATCGACTTGATCGTGCGGGGCTTCTGCTGCTTGATGGCCGGCGTACCAGGTTGGACTGAAAATGTGCGGGTACGCTCAATTATTGGCCGTTTTCTGGAACACTCGCGGATTTTCTACTTCGCCAACGGCCAGCAAGACCCGCTGGAGGGTGAGTTCATCATCGGTTCGGCCGATTGGATGCACCGCAATCTTTCCGGTCGGGTGGAGGCCGCCACACCGGTGGAGGATCGAACGGCGCGCGAGCGGCTGTGGGAGATTCTGGACATCTGCCTGCGCGACGACCGACAGTCCTGGTTGATGCAAGCCGATGGCAGTTACGTTCAAAGCCGACCGGCTGAAGGCGCCGCGGGGCTGGCCGCGCTAGGGACGCACGCCTGGCTAATGGATTTGACCCGCCACCGGGCCTTGGCGGATTGAAGCCATTGGCCCGGTCGCTCCCGCCATCATCGGCAAACTGGGAACTGTCGCGTAATTTCACTATAGCCTGATCAGGAAAAACCATGTACCGCAATTACTATTCCCCAACCGATTGGGGAAAAATCATGGCGTTCTCCCAAGACAAGGAGACGCCTTTTTTGGTGGTCTTGCTGGATAGAGTGCGGGAAAAATATGAGGCGTTTCAGGCGCACTTTCCCACCGCTAAAATTTATTACGCCGTCAAGGCTAATCCTGGCATGGAGTTGCTGGCCGTATTACGCGATGCCGGTTCTTATTTCGACATCGCTTCGACCCATGAACTGGACCGGATGCTCGAGCTGAACGTCACACCGGATCGGCTCAGTTACGGCAACACCATCAAAAAAGCCAAACATATCCGCGAAGCCTACGAAAAAGGCGTGCGGCTGTTCACCAGCGACTGTGAGGCCGATATCCGCAATTTGGCCAAGGAAGCGCCGGGATCGCGGGTGTTCTTCCGGCTGTTGATGGATGCGGTGACTTCGGACTCAGACTGGCCGCTGTCACGTAAATTTGGCTGTCAACCGCGCATGGCCATCGACTTGGTGACATTGGCCGCCCATTTGGGCTTGGAACCTTATGGCATCTCTTTCCACGTCGGCTCACAGCAGCGCGAAATCTCCGCCTGGGACGCGGCCATCGCCCAGGCCCATTCCTTGTTCGAATGGCTGGAGAAGGATCGTATCCAGCTGCAAGCGATGAATATGGGTGGCGGCTTTCCGGCCGATTACCTGGTCAAATCCAATCCGCTGTCAATCTATGCGGAAGAAATCAATTTCTATGTCAAAGCTTATTTTGGGAATTCAGCGCCGGCCATCTATCTCGAGCCGGGGCGCGGTCTGGTGGGCGACGCCGGGGTGCTGGTCAGTGAAGTCGTGTTAATTTCCAAGAAATCGAAAACCGATTTGAAGCGTTGGGTGTATACCGATGTCGGCATTTTCAACGGCTTGATGGAAACCATCGACGAATCCATCAAGTATCCGATTTATACCGAGAAAACCGGCGAGGAAGGCGACGTGGTGCTGGCCGGCCCAACCTGTGACAGCCTGGATATCATTTACGAGCATTTTCAATACCAATTGCCGTTGTCGCTGGAAAGCGGCGACCGACTGTACTGGCTGTCCACCGGCGCTTATACCACGTCTTACAGCTCGATCGAATTCAACGGCTTTCCTCCGCTGCAAACCTATTTTCTGTAGAACTCACCAGCGCGGGTGTCAGTGCGCGTCGCGCTTTTGCCAAAGCCGGTAGATGGTATGGCTGTTGACGAACAGGAAGCAGGTCTCGATCATCGCGCCGCCGATGGAGCCAACGGCGTAATTGTGAATCATCCAAGAAACGGTGCCGAGCAAGATCACGATCCGCATCCGAATCCCCTGCTCGCGGTATAAAGCCCATGTTCCCAACGTCGTGCCGATGACCGTCAACCATTGGATCGGGTGCGTGATATGGGGAACGCCGATCAACCAAACAATGCCCAGAAAGAAAATCATCACGGCGTTATGGCGGGTGCGGCTGGAAACGAAGGAACGTACTCCGCTCAACCAGGCGGCATAAGCCGCCGTGGCGCCGCCTAGCAAAAAAAAATGGAGACCGATCAAGGCGCTGAACAACGTGAGAAAAATACGCAGCCGTTGATCGTCGTGCTGAATAAAAGTCAAAATCCCCATTAAAAAAGCGATCAAGCCAATCAACTGGGCCAGCGGATGGGCCGCGAACAGCGCCGCTAAAGCGTCCCAATGCGCAGTCATGATACGCGGTCACCTTGAGCGGGATCGCCCGCCAGGCCATCTAACCCCGCCAGGACAAAGCGCGCCAGATCGTCGGCAAGACTGACCGGGTTCGCCGCGCCGGAGTCAGGAAACAACCGATCAATCACCGCCTTGGGCGCTAACAGCAAGACAAAACCGGGCAACACCGAAAACAACACACCGCGCTGCACCAAGGAATGATCAGGCGGTTGGCGCACGATTTTCTGGATCAGCTCGCGCATCACCTGCGATTTGGGTAGGGTCGCCCGCTCCACGAGCGCCGGCAGCAAAGGGGAAGGCATCATGATCTCGCGCAGGATCACCTTCAATCCCCAAGCGGGACGAGCGGACATGTCCAGTAAATGGGTGAGCACGGTTCGTAATTGGGCGCGCGGGTCATCTCCCACACGAGCCAGCTTTTCGAGGTCTTCCAGGCTAAAAATCTGGCGGTGGGCCTCGACCAGCACGGTTTCGTACAGACCCTCCTTGCCGCCGAAGTGATAATTGACCGACGCCATGTTGACCTTGGCGCTGGCGCAGATTTCCTTGCTGGTCACCCGCGCATAACCCTTTTCCGCATAAAGTCGGCCCGCGGTTTCCAGAATATGTTGGCGGGTGGCGTCGCCATCCTGGCGCGGCATACGCTCCCGCGCGGCCCGCCGGGTCTTTGAGATCTCAGATATCATAATAAAACAGCGTACTAAAAAGGCCTGATAGTTTCAATTTAAATTTGAATTGAAATTCATATTTGAATTTTATATACTCGATGCATGCGCAAGAAACTCGTTGCCTTGGCGGTTTTATTGCTGCTCGCGGTCGCGGGGGGGATTGCCGCCTGGCGCTACGCTCATCCGCCGTCGGTCGCGCGCGATACCTTGGTGCTCTATGGCAACGTCGATATCCGCCAAGTCTCGCTGGCCTTTAACGGCAGCGACCGCATCATCGAACTAAACGCGCAGGAAGGCGATCGCGTTCAGGCCGGTCAGGTCTTGGGCCGACTTGACAGCCGCGCCCTCGAACTGCGCGCCGCTCAGACCAAGGCCAAAATCGAAGCCCAGCAGCAGGTGCTGGCGCTGCTGGAAGCTGGCAGCCGAACCGAAGACATCGAACGCGCCGAAGCGGCCGTCGTTTCCGCCCAAGCGGAAACCGAACTGGCGCGCAAGCAGTTCGAACGCTTGCAAGCGATCCGCCAGACCGCCGCGCCGATCAGCCAACAGGATCTGGACACCGCGCAAACTCGTCAGAAAGTGGCGCAAGCGCAGTTGGAAAGCGCCCGCAAAACCCGACAATTACTGATCGCCGGGCCACGCAAGGAAGAAATCGCGCAAGCGCGAGCGCAACTGGCGGGCGCGCGAGCCGAACTGGCATCGACCGACTACCAGATCCAGGAAACTACCCTCAAAGCGCCCATCGATGCGGTGGTGCGCGCCCGTCTGTTGGAACCCGGCGACATGGCTTCGCCGCAACGACCCGCGTTCACGCTCGCCATCACCGTTCCGAAGTGGGTGCGAGCCTATGTCACCGAACCCGATTTGGGGCGTATTCATCCGGGCATGGCCGCTAGAGTGACGACTGACAGTCAGCCTGATGAAGCGCTACCGGGTCGCGTCGGCTACATCTCCTCGGTGGCTGAATTCACCCCCAAGACGGTGCAAACCGAGGAATTGCGCACCAGCCTGGTCTACGAAGTGCGCATTCAGGTCGAGGATGCGGCGGATCGCTTGCGGCTGGGGATGCCAGCGACGGTACGCCTGCCGCTGGCGCAAGAATCCGCCGCGACTCACGCAACGGCCACCGCGCCTTGATGGCTGATTCCACGCTGGCGCTGGAAAGTCGCGCCCTGCATAAACGGTTCGCGGTCAAGGCATCGCGGCAGATCACCCAAGCGTTGGATGGGGTGACGCTGCAAATTCCGTCCGGGTCGCTGGCGGCGCTGGTCGGGCCGGATGGAGCCGGTAAAACCACCCTGCTCCGCTTGACCGCCGGACTACTGCGCGCCGATGCGGGCGAATTGCGGGTACTGGGGATCGATGCGCGGGCCGAGCCGCAAGCCATCCAAAACCGGATCAGCTACATGCCACAGCGCTTCGGCCTGTATGAAGATTTAAGCGTGCTGGAGAATCTTGATCTCTATGCCGACTTGCACGGCGTGCCGAAAGCGGCGCGACGGGAACGCTACCCGCGCTTGCTGGAGATGACGGATCTCGGCTCATGCACGGCTCGTCCGGCGGGCAAACTGTCGGGTGGCATGAAACAGAAGCTGGGGCTGGCCTGCACGCTAGTGCGCTCGCCCGAGTTACTCTTGTTAGACGAACCGACCGTGGGGGTTGATCCGCTGTCACGGCGCGAACTATGGCAAATCGTTCGGCAACTGGTCAGCGACGAAAAGTTGAGCGTGATTATCAGCACGGCCTATTTGGACGAAGCCGACCGCTGCGGGCAGGTGTTCGTGCTGCACGAAGGCCGGTTGCTGGCGCAAGGAGCGCCGGAGACGATTCGCGCCCACGCCCAAGGGCACACTTTCCTGGTAACGCCTCCCACCCATTGGCCCACCCGCCGCCTGCAAGCCGCTTTGCTCGACCAGCCCGCTTGCATCATCGACGCCGTGCCGCAAGGTGGCGACGTGCGCTTCATCCAGCGCTCCGCGCGGAACGACACGGCGCTGGTCGACCTGCTGCACGGCCAGCCGCTCCAGCCGATTCCCGCGCGGCTGGAAGACGGCTTTATGGTCTTGTTACGCCAGCAGCGCGCGCGGGATGACAGCGGCAACACGGACGACCCGCCGCTTGATCAGCCCGTCGCACAACCACTCACTCCGGCGGTGATTGCATCGGGTCAGGCCACACCTCAAACCGATGCCGAAATGGTGATTGAAGTGCGCGATCTAGTGCGTCAGTTCGGCGATTTCACCGCCGTCGCCAGCACCAGCTTTTCGGTGCGACGGGGCGAGATCTTCGGCTTGCTCGGCCCCAACGGCGCGGGCAAGACTACCACCTTTCGCATGTTATGCGGCTTACTGCCCGCCACCAGCGGCTTTCTGCAAGTGGCGGGCGTCAATTTGCGCCACGCTCGCGCCGAAGCGCGGCGGCAGATCGGCTACGTCTCGCAAAAATTCGCGCTCTACGGCAATTTGACGGTGCGGGAAAATCTGGAGTTTTTTGGCGGCGCTTACGGCTTGCGCGGTCAGCGGTTGCGGGAGCGGCTGCTTGAGGTACAACGCCAATTCCATTTGACGGGTCAGGACAACATTCCCAGCGGCCAGTTGCCGGGCGGTTTCAAGCAGCGGTTGGCGATGGCGGCGGCATTGCTCCATCAACCGGAAATTCTGTTTCTAGACGAACCGACCAGCGGGGCCGATCCGCTGGCGCGACGCGAGTTCTGGCGGCGCATCACCGCGTTGGCGGCCAGCGGCACCACCATCGTCATCACCACGCATTTCATGGAAGAAGCGGAATACTGTGACCGGATCGTGATTCAGGATGCCGGTAAAGTGCTGGCGCTGGGTACGCCCCAACAGGTGCGCGCTCAGGCGGGCGATTCGCCACAACGGCGGCTGGACATGGAGCAAGCCTTTATCGGCATCGTCGAGCAAGCGCGCGGCCGCCATCAGCCAACTTCGCAACGGGAAGTAATCGCATGAACACACAGCCGACCGCCGAGGCGCGCGGCGCGGGGTTCTGGTTGCGCCTCATCGCGCTGACTCGCAAGGAAGTCCGCCAGTTGCTGCGCGACAAGAGCAATCTGGCCATCGGGGTGGTGTTGCCGATGATTTTGATTCTGCTGTTTGGCTACGGTCTATCGATGGATGTGCGCCACGCCCCGGTGGCGGTGGTGCTGGAAGACCCCTCCCCCAGCGCCGCCGACATCGTGACGGGCCTGCAACTGTCGCCCTACCTCGCGCCGGTGCTGCTCGGCTCAATGCCTGATGCGGAACGGTTGATGCGCGAACGCCGGGTCGATGGCATCGTGCGGGTGCCGGGCGACTTTTCGCGGCGGCTGGCCGAGGATAAGGCCCGCTTGCAACTGATCGTGCACGGCTCGGAAGCGGCTCGCGCCCGCCTCATTCAAGCCTATGCCAGTGGGGCGATCTTGCAATGGGCGCAGCGCCAAGCTGATCGCATCGGTCAAGCCGACGCCGCCGGTGGGCCGGTGCTGGTGGAACAACGGCTCTGGTTCAATGCCGCCAACACCAGCACCTGGTATCTGGTGCCGGGTTTGATCGTGCTGATCATGACCTTGATCGGCGCTTTCCTCACGGCGCTGGTCATGGCGCGGGAATGGGAGCGCGGCACGCTCGAAGCGTTGTTCGTCACCCCGGTGCGGCCCACCGAAATGCTCCTCGCCAAGATCATTCCCTATTTCATGGTCGGCATGATCGGGCTGGCGCTGTGCTTGCTGGCCGCGCGTTTTCTATTCGAGATTCCGATTCAGGGTTCTCTGCCGCTGCTGTTACTGAGTTCGGTGCTGTATATGCTGGTTTCGCTCGGTATCGGGTTGGTAATTTCCTCGGCGACCAAGAATCAGTTTCTCGCCAGCCAGATCGCCTTGCTCAGCACCTTTCTACCATCGTTGATGCTGTCGGGATTCCTGTACGACTTGCGCAACGTGCCCACCGTGATCAACATGATCGGCCACATCCTGCCGGCGACCTACTACATGGAACTGCTGCGCACGTTGTTTCTGGCCGGGAATGTGTGGCCGCTGATCGCGCGGGATTGTGCGATTCTGGCGGGCTACGCGGTACTGCTGCTGGGGCTGGCGCGCTTTGTCACCCGCAAGCGGCTGGACTGAAGCGGAAATGCCCCATGCGCGACTTCCTGCATCGCGTGCTGATTCTGTGCCGCAAGGAATTGCTGGCGATTTTCAAAGACTCGTCGAGCCGGGTGATTCTGGTCGGACCGATCATCATGCAAAGTTTACTGTTTGGTTACGCGGCTACGTTCGATTTGAGCAACATCCCCTATGCGCTACTTGACCAGAGCCATGACGCGGCCTCGACGGCGCTCATCGCCAAGCTTGACGGCGCTGGCGTATTTCATCGGGTGGCGACGCTGCAAAGGCAGCACGACATCGCGGCGCTGCTCGACACCCAGCAAGCCCTGCTAGCGGTTCACATCGGGCCGCGGCTTGAGCAACAGATGACCGCCGGGGCAACCGCCAAAATCCAACTGCTGATCGACGCCCGTAATTCCAACACCGCCGGCTCGGCGGCGGCCTATGTCGGCGCGGTGATCGATCGCTATAACGCCGAGTGGCGCGCTAAGCAGGGATTGTCCGGTCCGCCGCTCGCCATCGAAACCCGCGCCTGGTTCAATCCCAATCTGGAAACCCGCTGGAACGTGATGCCTGGCATGATTGCCGCCCTTAGCATGGTGCAAACGTTGCTGTTGACCGCGCTGTCGGTGGCGCGCGAGCGAGAGCAAGGCACCTTTGATCAATTGCTGGTGACGCCGCTGTCGCTGCCCGTCATTATGATCGGCAAGGCCATCGCGCCGATTCTGGTCGGCTTGATGCAATCGACCTTGGTGCTACTGATTACGCTGTTCTGGTTCAAGGTGCCGCTGGCCGGTTCGCTGGCCACGCTCTATCTGGGCTTGTTGCTGTTCACCACCGCCAGCGTCGGGATCGGGTTGTCCATTTCGGCGTTGTCGGCGAACATGCAACAGGCGATGCTGTATACCTTCGTGCTGATCATGCCGATGATGCTGTTATCGGGCTTGGCCACGCCCGTGCGCAACATGCCAGACCTTTTGCAGTTCATGACTTACGCCAACCCGCTGCGCTTCGCCATCGATTTGGTGCAGCGGGTTTATTTGGAAGGCGTGGGACTAGCGACCGTCGCGCCCGATTTCGTGCCCTTGCTGGTCATCACGGCTGTTACGCTGCCGCTGGCGGGATGGCTGTTCCGCAATCGGCTGATTTGAAAAATAAGGCTCTTCGCCAATTCAGGATGGATGACAGCCATCGGTGATGACAAACTCCAGCGCTTTTATTTGCCTTTGCTGTCCATCGCTTTCAGCCACGCCTCCATTTGCGTAATTTCCTGTTTTTGCGATTTGATAATGTTTTGGGCCAATTTGCGCACCTTGGGATCTTTTCCATACTGGAGCACCACCTCCGCCATGTCGATCGCGCCTTGATGATGTGGGATCATCCCCGCCAGAAAGTCGCGGTCGGCATTCCCGGTAAACGTGATGGCCATCCCTTCATGCATTTTGGCGTTGGCCGCTTTGTAAGCGGCCGTGGCAGGAGCGGCTTCGGCCGTGCTAGTTCCTTCTGGCGCTGGGGCGGCATGGCCAGCATGAGAGCTAGCCGTCTGTGCTTGGACGAGCGAGGTACTGCCTAGTAAGAGGGTGGCTAATAAAAGGGTGGATGTCTTTAAGTGCGTCATGGTAACTCCAAATCAATAAGTCAAGCCGCATTAACGTTAGGTTAGCGGCAGGTTGCCATTAGCTCCACCTTACAGCTCGGTTCGGCATACCGCCTAACCCGATTTGGCCCATCACTTGCGCGTCACCGCGATCATCGGATTAGCCGCCGACACCGTAACCGTGGCGGTCGATTCCGCCAGCTCTGTCGCTAAATCCCGCACCGTGCCGTTGAAGGAATCCTTGCTAGCGGGTTCGATCTCCTTGATATCGGTCGGCAAGCCGATTTTATCGAGGATGGCGAGGAATGGTTCCGGGTCGAGTTCCTCGACGTTCACCATGGTCTTGGCATCCCAACCGCCCTGGGCCACCAGCATCGCCGCCGCCACTGGCGGTACGCCCGCCGTGTAGCTGATGCCTTGCGATTCCACTTCCTCATAACACTGTTTGTGATCCGAAACCTGATAAATAAACACTTCTCGCGCTTTGCCGTCTTTCCAACCCCTAACGAAATTGCCGATACAGGTCTTGCCGGTATAGCCCGGCGCGAGGGTTTGTGGATCGGGCAGCAGCGCCTTAACGACTTTTAGCGGCACCACTTCCTGACCGGTGGTCAATGTCACTGGCAAATGCGACAGAAAACCCAGGGTACGGAGTACGGTAAACACGTTGATGTAGTGATCGCCAAAACCCATCCAGAACCGGATGCTGTTGGCGTCGATATTCTTCGACAGCGAATGCAATTCATCATGCCCGTTCAGATAAATCGGGCACGGGCCGACCACCGGGAAATCATAAACGCGCTTGACGGAATGGGTGGGATATTCCTTCCACTGCCGGTCAATCCAGGTCCACACCTTGATGAATTCGCGAAAATTGATTTCCGGATCGAAATTGGTGGCGAAATACTTGCCATGACTACCGGCATTGACATCCAGAATATCGATGGTGTTGATCTTATCGAAATAGCGCTTCACCGCCAGCGCGCAATAGGCATTCACCACCCCCGGATCGAAACCCGCGCCCAAAATAGCAGTCAGCCCTTTTTCGGCGCAGCGATCCCTGCGCTTCCATTCATAATTGGCATACCAAGGTGGATCTTCACATACCTTATCCGGATCTTCGTGAATCGCCGTATCGATATAAGCCGCGCCCGTTTCGAGGCAGGCTTCCAGGATCGACATATTCAAAAACGCCTGACCCAGATTAATGACGATTTGCGAATGCGTCTCTTTGATTAATTGCACTGTCGCCGGAATGTCCAGCGCGTCAATCTGTCGCGAATACAACTTGTGCGCGGGATTTTGGATATGCCCTTTACGTTTGACGCTTTCGATAATGCCATCACATTTGGCCAGCGTGCGCGAGGCGATGCAGATATCGCCCAGTAGCTCGTTGTTCATAGCGGCTTTATGAGCAGCTACATGAGCGACCCCACCAGCGCCGATAATCAGCACATTCTTTTTCATTCAGTCATGACTCCCACTTCAGGAAAGGCTGCGTTTGAAATCTTTGTAACGAAAGGTTCTGACGATATCCTCGGTTCCATCCAGCCGGCGCACCACAATGGAAGGCATCGCCAGTCCATTAAACCAATTTTTCTTGACCATGGTGTAACCGGCCGCATCCGCGATGCGAACTTCACTGCCCATTTTTAATTTGCTTTTCAATTTATATTCGCCGAATACATCGCCCGCCAGGCAAGTACGGCCCGCGATCATCACCCGATACCGGCCTGGATCGGGGGCGTTGATTTTCGGAGTGGTGTGATAGAGCAAATGATCCAGCATATGTGCTTCCACTGAGGCATCGATGATTGCAATATCGATTTCATTATGGATGACATCCAATACCGTGGTCACCAGTTCCGCGCACTGGGTAATGGTGGCTTCTCCTGGCTCCAAATACAATTGAACGCCAAATTTTTCAGAAAAGCCTTTTAATTTCGCACAGAATTTATCGAGCGGATAACCGTCCTTGGTAAAAGAAAGACCACCCCCTAAGCTGACCCAATCCAGTTGTTTCAGGAGCGGCCCATAATTTTTGTCAATTGTATCGATGGCCGCGGCAATATTTTTAAAATCGCCGTTCTCACAATTGAAATGAAACATCACGCCGCTTAACAGCGAGGCGACTTTCATGATCTCGGCTTGATCGACGACGCCCAATCTGGAGTATTTTCTGGCCGGATCGGCCAGATCGAAATGCGAATAGCTGATGCCGGGATTGACGCGCAACCCCAGCCATTTATCGCTGACCAGCGGATAATAAAGCTTCAATTGCGATAGCGAATTAAAAATCACCTTATTAGCAAATTTTCTAACCGCTTTAACTTCTTTTTCCGAAAAGGCGACGCTGTACGCATGGACTTCCTTGCCAAATTTTTCATGGCCGAGCCGCGCTTCAAACAAGGAACTGCTGGTGGTTCCATCCAGATACTGCCGCATCAAATCGAACACGCCCCAGGTTGCAAAGCATTTGAGGGCAAGCACGGATTTTGCGCCGGACGCTTCGCGCACCTGCTGGATAATCTGTAAATTTTTCAGCAGCTTGCTCTCATCAATCAGATAATACGGCGTACTCAGTTTGGCCATAATGGCTGTATCTCATGCATTTTGGATAGGCTGGACCGGTTCATTTAGCCCGCGATTTTCCGCAAGGCCGCCCCCTGACGCTGGGCCTCGGCGAACAGCGCGGCGACCGCGCAAGACGCCAGCCGGGCGCGGGCGCTATCAGCGCGGCTGGTCAGCACAATCGGCACGCGAGCACCCAGTACAATTCCCGCCGCTTCGGCATCAGCCATGAAGGTCAATTGCTTGGCCAGCATGTTCCCTGCTTCCAGATTCGGCACGATCAGCACATCGGCCTTACCGGCGACTGCTGATTGAATCCCTTTGATGCGCGCCGCCTGTTCATCGATAGCGTTGTCGAAGGCCAGCGGCCCGTCCAGAATGCCGCCGGTGATTTGGCCGCGATCCGCCATTTTGCACAACGCGCCCGCTTCCAGCGTAGAGGGAATTTTGTTGGTGACGGTTTCCACCGCCGACAGAATGGCGACCTTCGGGGTTGTGATGCCGATCGCGTGCGCGAGTTCGATGGCGTTTTGAATAATATCGCGCTTTTCCTCAAAGGTAGGCGCGATGTTAATGGCGGCGTCGCTAATGATGATCCAGCGGCCAAAGGTCGGCACCGACAACAGAAAACAATGGCTGATGCGCCGTTCGGTACGTAAGCCGCCCTCTTTTTTCACCACCTCGGCCAGCAGTTCATCGGTGTGCAGGCTGCCTTTCATCAGAGTTTGCGCGTCACCGGATTGCACCATCGCCACCGCCACCGCAGCGGAATGATGGCTATGCTCGGCGGCCACCAGGCGATAGGATGAAATATCCAAATGCTCTTGCGCGGCCAGCGCGCGAATTTTCGCTTCCGGGCCGATCAGGATGGGGACGATCAACTTTTGCGCGGCGGCTTCAATCGCGCCGCGCAATGAATCGGGGCTACAGGGATGAACCACCGCGCACCCCAAAGCCGGTAAATTCTCACAGTCTTTAAGCAGCGCCTGAAACCGATCTTCGTGCAATAGCTGCACTTTCGGCAAATCCCTGGCCTCGTAGCGCATTTTTTCTTTGGGCGTCCGCACTTCGGCCAAGCCGCTGGCGATGGTTTCACCGGCCGAATCGACTGCTTGGCATTCCAGCACAACCGTTCCGGTCTCGAAGCGCTTTTCCTTCACCGTGGCGGTCGCGGTGATGGCCGCGCCAACGGCGACGGGTCGATGCAGCCGTGTCTCAATCCGCTCGACCACCGACCCCAAACCGGGCAATCGGGTATCCGCCAGCGCGGCGAATAGCAGGGCGGCCCAGCCGGTTTGTCCGCCGCCTTGGCTGAACATCGAGGTATCTGCTGGCCCTGGATCGAGATCGATCAAATTGAAGTTGCCGGTCATGCTGGCCAGCGCTTGGAGTCCGTCCTGATCCAGCACCCGCGTCAGGCTGGCTTGATCCCCTGGCTTGATTTCATCAAAGGTCTTGTTTTCGAGTAAGTGGTTCATTCTGGACGGCTTGTGGCTGAGGCGGAACGATTGGCGGTGGAGGCGAAAAACCGAAGACGCGATTCTAACCCGAACCAGTTCACTCAACCTATTCTGTTGGATCTGAAATAGCGGGATAGAATATGAAGACTCCATGACAATTTGAAGAAAGTACTTGCTTGCGCAAGTGCAAAACGATTTTATTGCGCCGCTAGCATCTCACTCTTAATTCACCCACGGGGTTCTCATGCCTGACAAGCGTTTCTTATTCGTGTCCTGGGACAGTCTCATTGGCGATATCGCTTGGCAGACGGCCAAGGAGGGGCACGAGGTCAAGTATTACATTCAAAATCCCGACGAGCGCGAAATCGCCGATGGCTTCGTGCCTAAGGCGGATGATTGGCGGCAAGAAGTCGATTGGGCGGATGTGATCGTCTTCGATGACGTACTCGGCATGGGCAGTCTGGCGGAAGATCTGCGCCGGAACGGAAAACTGGTGGTCGGCGGCACCGCCTACACGGATCGGCTAGAAGATGACCGGGCGTTCGGGCAACAGGAATTGCGAGCGGCGGGCGTCACCATCATCCCGCAGGAAAATTTTACTTCGTTTGAGGACGCCATCGCTTACGTCAAAGCGAATCCGACCCGCTATGTCATCAAACCGAGCGGCGAGGCGCAAAATTATAAGCGGCTGCTGTTCGTGGGTGAGGAAGACGACGGCCGCGATGTGGTGCAGGTGCTAGGCGATTACAAGCGCGCCTGGGCCGATAAGATCAAGGAATTCCAGCTCCAAAAGCGGATCATGGGGGTGGAGGTCGCCACCGGGGCATTCTTTAACGGTACGGAATTCGTTTATCCGATCTGCGTCAACTTCGAGCATAAAAAGCTGTTTCCGGGGGATATCGGGCCATCGACCGGCGAAATGGGCACGGCGATGTTCTGGAGTGAGCCCAACAAGATTTTCAACGCCACCCTGAAGAAAATGGAGCCGAAGCTGCGGCGTGAGCGCTTCGTCGGCTACATCGACATCAACTGCATCGTCAACAGCAACGGCATTTACCCGCTGGAGTTCACCAGCCGCTTTGGCTACCCAACGATCTCGATTCAGCAGGAAGGGGTGCTGTTGCCGATTTCGGAATTGTTCTACAAGCTCGCCGAAGGCTCCATCACCCGCTTTCGCGCCCGCAGCGGCTTTCAAGTGGGCGTGCGCATCGTCGTCCCGCCCTTCCCGTTCAAGGATAAAGAAACCTTCGAGAGCAGTTCCAAAGACGCGGTAATTCTGTTCAAGACGCCTTCCCGCGAAGGGATCCACATCGAGGATGTGAAACTGTTGAACGAGGAATGGTTGGTCACGGGAACGTCGGGCGTGGCCCTGATCGTGTGCGGCATCGGCCCGACCATGAAGCAAGCCCAGCGCCAAGCGTACAACCGGGTCAAGAACGTGATGATCCCAAACATGTATTTTCGCGAGGATATCGGCGACCGCTGGAACGAAGAGGATAGCGACCGACTGCATTCGTGGGGCTATTTACGGGGCTGAAGAGCTTACCAACAGCCTCGCGAGATGCGCCGGTCAGAACAATAGCCGAAAACCGGTTAGCTCCACAGATCAGCCAGGGGAAAGGTCACCGCCTCGAACGGCGGCGCGCTGACCGAATTGTTTTCCTGACAAACGCGCTCCAGCGACCAGCGTCCTTCGGATAAGACAAAGACTTCCAAAGTGTGCAAATCGGGATCGACCAACCAAAGAAAGGGGATACCTTGACCGGCGTAAATCGGCATCTTGTCAGCGCGAGCGACTCGCGCCGTATCCGATGAGACGACTTCGCACACCCAATCAGGGGGCATGGTGAAAAAAGCGGTTTCCGGTAGCTCCGGCAGGCGTTCCCGCTGCCATCCCGCCAGCTCAGGAATCACGACGTGAGAGCCAAGATGTAATTCGGGTTGGAACAAAATCCACCATCCCCCCGGTCCACCGCGCCCTTGATGAAAAGGGTTATAAATTTGTCCGCTCACCGCCATGCTGGCGGCCACGCACTTAGGCGCGGGCCGTGGATGGGCAATCAATTGACCGTAGATGATCTCGCCCACGACAGAATCAGGCAGATCGGACAAGTCTTGGTAAGTGGCAGTTTTATTGGCCGCGATAGGCATGATCAGCTCCTCTTGGCGAATGCGCCGGCTGACATATCTTGCGGAAAACACGTTCGCCCGCCGACATTCTTACGCTTTTACGCTCTACACCTCATCCTCAGCGCCCAAATATGCCTCAATGACACGGGGATCGCAACGTACCCGCTCTGGCGAATCCTCGGCGATTTTACTCCCGTGTTCTAGCACGACCAGCTTCTCACAGGCGCGCATCACTAGCCGCATATCGTGCTCGATCAGCAAAATGGTGATGCCGCGCGCCCGAATTTGTTCGATCAGGCCGATTAGCGCTTCGGTTTCCTGTTCGTTCATCCCACCGGCTGGTTCATCCAGAATGAGGAGGCGCGGCTGCGTCGCCAACGCGCGCGCGATTTCCAACCGGCGCTGGTTGCCATAAGACAGATTCTTCGCCACCGCCAAAGTTTGCTGGCCCAAGCCAACAAACGCCAACTCTCGCGTGGCTCGTTCAATCGCCTCTTGTTCCACTCGTCGCTGGGCAGGCAACCACAGCATGCCAGCGAAAATCCCGCCGCGCATTCGGTAATGGCAACCCGCCAGCACGTTCTCCAAAAGGGTCAGCTGCTGAAACAGACGGATATTTTGAAAGGTCCGAGCGATGCCCAGCATGATGATGCGATGCGTGCGTAAACCGTTAACCCGCTGGCCAGCAAAATGAATATCACCTTGATTTGGTTGATAATTACCAGTAATCAGATTGAAAACCGTCGTCTTGCCCGCGCCGTTGGGGCCAATCAACCCCACCACTGACCCTTCCTCAACCGTGAACGACACCCCGTTGACCGCCGTCAAGCCGCCGAAGGATTTGGTGACAGCGTGCAAGCTCAGCAGAGGCGACGCGACGTGATCAGCCGCTACAGCAGCCTTATTCATCGCTTGAGCGCCTTGCCCAACAGCGCCAATGAAACTTGGCCGCCTCGCGACGGCCACAAACCCTGTGGCCGAAACACCATCATCACCATCATCACCAACCCAAATACCAGCATTCGCGCTGAGGCGAATTCCCGGAATAATTCCGGCAGGCCAATCACCAGGAACGCCGCCAGCAACACGCCCGGAATGCTGCCCGCCCCGCCCAGAATCACGATCATGAACAACACCACCGATTCCCAAAAGCTGAACGATTCCGGCGAAATGATGGTCATCTTGGCGGCGAACAGCGTACCCGCCATGCCGGCCCAAGCCGCGCCCAAACCGAAGGCGGCCAGCTTGTAATAATCAGTGTTGATGCCGCTGCCTTCCGCCGCGGTTTCGTCTTCCCGTAGATAATTGAGCGCTCGCCCGAACCGGGAACGCTTCAGTCGCAGAAATAGAAAAATGGTTAAAGCGACGAAACCCCAGATCAAATAGAAAAATTGTTGCGGCTGGCGAATCACGACACCAAATAGCGTCGGACGGCTGATGCCAAAGATACCATTCGCGCCGCCGGTGATGCCGAACACATCATTGACCAAGGCGATGCGGACGATTTCACCCACGCCAATGGTGACGATCAGCAGATAATCACCGCGCAAATGCACCACCGGCCGCGCCACCGCCAGCGCGAACGCGCCAGCGACCGCGGCGCTCAAGGGCAGTGTCCACAGCACCGGAATTTGATAGCGGGTGTTGAGAATGGCGGTGGTATAAGCGCCCATCGCGTAGAAGGCGGCGTGACCCATGTTGAATAGCCCCGCTTCGCCCAAAATGAGGTTCAGGCCGAGCGCCAGCAGCGCGTACAGCCCGATACTGTTGAGTACGTCCACCTGATAAGCGTTCAGAAACAGCGGCGCGACGGCCAACAGCGCGGCGCAAAGTCCCGTAACCAGCAGATTAGCGCGGCTCATACCTTGTCCGCTACCCGCTCGCCCAGCAGGCCCGTCGGCCGGACGATCAGAATCAGAATCAACACACAAAAAGCGATCGCATCTTTCCAAGCGATGGAGATATACGCCGCGCCAAGCGCCTCGATCACCCCCAGCAGCAAGCCACCGACCATCGCGCCGGGAATATTACCGATCCCGCCAAGAATCGCGGCGGTAAAGGCTTTCATGCCATAGACCCAGCCCATCGTGAAATTGATCTGACCGTAATACAGCCCCACCATCAAGCCCGCGGCCCCACCGAGCGCTGGCCCGACCAGAAACACCAGCATAATCACCCGGTTCACGTCAATACCCATCAACCGCGCCGCGCCCTGATCGATGGCGGCGGCGCGGATCGCGGTGCCAATCTTGGTTTTCTGGATGAACAGATACAGCGCCACCATCATCACGACGGACGCCAAGACGATCAGCACCCGCATCAGCGGCAGATATAACCCGAAAATGTTGAGGGTGGCCGCCGGTAGAATATGGTCCGGATACACCTGAAAACGCGCGCCGTAAATCAACATCAGGGTATTTTGCAAGAAAATCGACGCGCCCAGCGCGGAGACCACCGCCGACAGCCGGGGCGATTCTCGTAACGGGCGGTAAGCGGCGCGTTCCAAAATGGCGCCCAGCACCGCCACCAAGCCCATCACCATCAGCGCCAGCACCAACACGCCGGCGACAAATCCCAGCCGGTCGGTCAGCGCCAGCGAGGTCAGCAGCGTCAGGCCGAGGTAAGCGCCGTAGGTGAATAAATCGCCGTGGGCGAAGTTAATGAGCTTGAGCACACCGTAAACCATGGTGTAGCCCAAAGCGATCAGGGCGTAGATACCGCCCACGGCAAGACCGTTCGTGAGTTGCTGAAAGAATTCTTCCATCGAGGCTCAGAGATCTAGGCTTACGGAACGGGAATGAGGATATTGCGCCAGTAAAAACCGTGGTGGTGGCGGCTCTCTCCGGCAGGCTGAGAAAGCCACTCCACCGTCTGGCTACTTCTGCATAATGAACTTGCCTTCGGCATCCACTTGGTAGACCCGATACACCTCACCCTCGCGGTCGCCCTTGGCATCGAAGGAAAGCGAGCCGGTCAAGCCAGCGTAGCCCTTGAGATCTTTATGCAGATAATCGGCGATCTTAGCGCTGTCGGTGGACTTCGCGCCGGCGATTCCAGCCACCATCACCTGGAAGCCATCGCCCGCCAACACCGCCCAAATGGACGCAGGCATTTCGTTATATTTCTTTTGGTAACCCGCCAAAAACGCCTTGGCGTCCGCCGTGTCCAGATCCTGCGGTTGCGGCGGGCTCAAGAAATAATAACCCTCGGCGGCTTCCTTACCGGCAATCTTCACCAAATCCGAGTTATTGGTGGCGTCGCCGCCGATAAAGGGCACTTTCCAGTTCATATCCTTCTTTTGTCGCAGCAACAAGCCCGCTTCGGGAAAATAGCCAGTGAATAGCACCACATCGGGATTAGCGCTCTTGAGCTTGGTCAAAATGGTGGTGTAATCGCGCTCGCCGGGCGTTAGCGCATCGAAAAACACCACGTTCGTCCCTTTCTTCTTCAGCAAGGCATTGGCCTCGTCCGCCAACCCTTTGGCATAGGAGGTGCTATCGTGCAAGATGGCGACCGTCTTAAAACCCAGCTTGTCGATGGTTTGCGCCGCCATCCGGCCCTGTTCGTCGTCGCGCGGGGCGGTACGGAAGAAATGCTTGAAACCCTTTTCAGTCAGGCGAATCGCGGTGGAGCCATTGGCGATTTGTGGAATCTTGGCCTCATCGTAAATGGCCTGGCTGGCTTCGGTAACCGATGAGCCATAAGTACCGACCACCGCCGCGACGCCCTTGGTGGTCAGCCGTTGCGCGGCCAGCGAGGCGGTGCGCGGATCGCCGCCGTCATCTTCGGTCACAATCTCGATCTGCTTGCCCAACACACCGCCCTTGGCGTTTTGCTGTTCGGCCAGCAATTCGACGATTTTTTTCATGCCCTGACCCTCACTGGCCCAGGAACCCGTCAACGGGGCCATCAAGCCGATTTTGACGGTATCCGCCGCTTGCGCGGCAGCCCCGACCACCAAGCCAACCGCCACGGCCAATGCCAACAGTTTTTGCTTCATTCTTTTCTCTCCTCGCTGGGCTGGAAGCCGGCTGATTTCCCCAACAAAAGCCGACGTTATGAGATGATTTCAACAATAGCAGCGAACTGGAAAAAGCGCCAAACTTACTGCATGAATCTTCTAAAAATGGTGCCTTAGGATGAATCATACCGATCCTCTCGCCGTTCTCGCCGCCAGCCGCGCCGCCATTACCGAAGCTTACCGATCCGATGAGACGGCCTATGTTGCCGCTCTGGTGGAGGCAATGCGCGCCGCCGCGCCCAATACCGCCGCCATCGCCAAACGAGCCACCGGTTTGGTGATGGCCATCCGCCGCCAGCGGCAAGGCGCGAGCGGCGTCGATAATTTGATGCATGAGTTCTCGTTATCCAGCCAAGAAGGTATTGCCTTGATGTGTTTGGCGGAAGCGCTATTGCGCATTCCCGATCATGCCACGATCGATCGCTTGATCCGCGACAAGATCAGCAAGGGCGATTGGCGCGCCCATCTGGGCCGCAGTGAATCGCTATTCGTCAACGCGGCGACCTGGGGCTTGCTGATTACCGGCCGATTGGTGGCGACCCGGCGGGAAGCCTCGCTGGGCAACGCGCTGGCCCGCCTGATCGCTCGCGGCGGCGAACCGATTATCCGACGCGGAGTCGAGTTCGCCATGACCTTGCTCGGCCAGCAGTTTGTCATGGGGGAAACCATTGAGGCCGCCTTGGCTCGCAGCCAGGAGAATGTCCGCAAGGGCTATACCCATTCCTTCGACATGCTCGGCGAAGCCGCGCTGACCGATGCTGATGCCGAACGCTATTTTCTCGCCTACCAGCAAGCGATTCACGCGATTGGCCGATCGGCCGGCGAAGGCGTCATTCAGGGTCCGGGCATTTCGGTTAAGCTCTCCGCCTTGCATCCCCGCTACAGTCGCGCTCAGCGCGAACGGGTTTTGGCCGAACTATACCCGCGCCTGTTGGCGCTGGCGCAACTGGCTCGGACTTACAACATCGGTTTCAATATCGATTCCGAGGAAGCGGATCGCTTGGAACTGTCGCAGGATTTGTTGGATCGTCTCGCGTTCGCGCCCGAACTGGCGGGGTGGGACGGGCTGGCGGTGGCGGTTCAAGCCTACCAGAAGCGCGCTTTGCCACTGATCGATCATTTGATCGCGCTAGCCCGCGCCAGCGGCCATCGCTTGATGGTGCGTTTGGTCAAGGGCGCTTACTGGGACGGCGAAATCAAGCGGGCGCAAATCGACGGCTTGGCGGGCTATCCCGTTTATACGCGCAAGGCCCATACTGATTTGTGCTACCTGGTCTGCGCCCACCGCTTGCTGAGCGCCGCTGAGCTGATCTATTCCCAATTCGCGACCCACAACGCGCATACCTTGGCGGCGGTTGAGCAGATGGCGGTCGAACAAGGCGTCAGCGATTACGAATTTCAATGCCTGCACGGGATGGGCGAAGCGTTGTACGACAATGTGGTCGGGCAAAATAAGCCCAGCGCTCGCTGCCGTATCTACGCGCCGGTGGGCCGACATGAAACCTTGCTGCCCTATCTGGTGCGGCGACTGCTGGAAAATGGCTCCAACAATTCCTTTGTCAATCGCCTGGTGGATGAAAAAGTTAAAATCGAAGAACTCGTCGTCGATCCTTTGTCGTTGGTTTTAAAAAATGGGGGTCGGCCTCATCCGGCGATTCCGCTGCCGGGCAAGCTCTATGGTGATGGCCGGCTCAATTCGGCTGGCCTGGATCTTGCTAATGATCGGGTATTGGAGCAACTGGCGGCTGATTTGGCGCGGCTGGAAAACCAACGTTGGCACGCGGCGTCCTGCACGGTCGGCGGCGACAGCGCGGGCGGGATTGAGCACATCATCGTCAACCCCGCCGATGGTAACGATGTGGTGGGTACCGTACGCGAAGCGTCGCCCGCCGACATCGAGCGGGCACTCGCGGCCGCCGCTCACTATGCCAACGCCTGGCGCCAGCATCCTCCCACCGAACGGGCGCGTTTGCTGCGGCGCACCGCTTATCTCTTGGAGGCTCACCGGCCGGAACTGATCAGTTTGTGCGTTCGGGAAGCCGGTAAAACCTGGCCCAATGCCGTCGCCGAAATCCGGGAAGCAGTGGATTTCTGCCGTTATTACGCCTTGCAGACCGAGCGTTTTGCAGATGCCGCCAGCACCGCGCCGGGCGTGGTGGCTTGCATCAGTCCCTGGAATTTTCCACTGGCTATTTTTATCGGTCAGATCGCGGCGGCGCTAGGGGCCGGAAGCCCGGTATTGGCCAAACCGGCCGAACAAACCCCGCTGATCGCGGCGCAAGCGGTGCGCTTGCTGTATGAGGCTGGTATCCCGCCAGCGGCTTTACAGTTCCTTCCGGGTCGAGGCGAAACGGTTGGGGCGGCATTGACCCAGGATATGCGGGTGCGGGGCGTGATCTTCACGGGTTCCCTGGAGGTCGCCCAAGTGATCAACCGGGCATTAGCCAACCGCGCGCCCGAACTGCCAGATACTCGCCTGATCGCCGAAACCGGGGGGCAGAATGCGATGATCGTGGATTCTTCCGCCTTGGCGGAACAGGTGGTGCAGGACGTGATCGCATCGGGCTTTGACAGCGCCGGCCAACGCTGTTCCGCCTTGCGCGTACTCTGTTTACAAGAAGATATCGCCGACCCTTTATTGGCCTTGCTGCGCTCGGCCATGCGGGAATTAAACATCGGCAATCCAGCGCATCTCGCCACCGATGTCGGCCCGGTAATCGATCCGGCCGCCAAAGCCAGCCTTAAAGAACATATTGCCGCCATGGCCCAAACCGGCCATCCGATTCATCAGGGCGCGTTACCGGCGAGCTGCGAAGCAGGCGTTTTCGTGCCGCCCACGCTCATTGAGATCGACCGGCTCGACGAACTCCAACGGGAAGTCTTTGGCCCCGTTGTACATGTCTTACGTTACTCCAGCGATCGGCTCAATGAGGTGGTGGACGCCATCAACGCCCTGGGCTATGGTCTGACCTTTGGCGCGCACAGCCGGATCGATGAAACTATCCAGCAGCTGGTTGGGAGGATCAAGGCCGGCAATATTTACATCAATCGTAATATGATCGGCGCGGTGGTCGGCGTTCAACCCTTTGGCGGCGAAGGCCAGTCAGGCACTGGCCCCAAGGCTGGCGGTCCCTTTTATCTACCGCGCTTGCTGGAGCTGGCTAATCCGTCCTTGGAAAAGCTGGGCCTGCAACGTCAAGTCGAAGCCGACCCGCGTCTTGCTGCTTTTGAGGCATTGACCGCTTGGAGTCACCGTCAGGGCTGGCGCGATCTCGCGCTGGCTTGCGCCGAATACGCCACGGCGACCCCGCTACCCTGTTATGCTCAGTTACCCGGCCCCACCGGCGAGAAAAACACCCTTTATTTCGCCCCACGGGGCGAGGTCCTCTGTCAGGCGGCCAGTGAAGCCGCTCTCCTCGAACAATTGGCCGCTGTGCTCGCCACCGGCAATACGCCGCTGTTTGCCGCTGATCCGCTAGCAACCGCGACAGCCAACCGACTCCCACCTGAAGTCCAGACGGTGATCAAGCACATCAAGGCTGGCGAAACCGCCAAGCTGGATGCCGTGCTCTTCGACGGCGATCGCCGTTCGCTGGCGGAACTCCGCCGCCGCCTCGCCGCTCAGAGCGGCCCGCTGCTTCCGATCATTACCGCCAGTTCAGGCGTCGGCCGCTATCCACTCTATCGGCTACTTTGCGAGCGGGTGACGAGTGTCAATACCGCGGCGGCGGGCGGAAATACGCTACTGCTATCACTAGCTGATTCCAGCTGATAAAATTGCTGGTTGTTCATCGGTCGCCTCATCGCCTTCTTCTCGCCCACCGATGAGCCAGTTAGGCGCTTGACCGCCGTTACGCGCGCCCAGTCCGGCGAAATCGAACAGCGTGGTATCGGCCAAATGCGAGGGCGCCACGTTTTGCAGGGCGGCGAAGATATTTTCCACCCGCCCCGGAAACTGCCGCTCCCATTGTCGCAGCATCATTTTGATCGCTTGACGTTGCAGGTTGTCCTGCGAGCCACACAGGTTGCAGGGAATGATAGGAAATTGGCGGATTGCCGCGTAAGCCGCAAGATCGCTTTCCTCGCAATACGCCAATGGCCGAATCACCACATGCCGGCCATCATCGCTTAACAGTTTCGGTGGCATCGCCTTGAGCTTGCCGCCGTGGAACAGATTGAGAAACAAAGTTTCCATGATATCGTCGCGATGGTGGCCCAAAGCGATCTTAGTCATCCCGTGTTCGGCGGCGAAGCTGTAAAGTACGCCCCGCCGCAACCGCGAGCACAACCCGCATGTAGTCTTGCCGGCCGGGATCACGCGCTTGACCACGCTGTAAGTGTCTTGTTCGATGATGTGAAACGGAATACCGATCCGCCGCAGATAATCTGGCAAGACGTGTTCGGGAAAGCCGGGCTGCTTCTGGTCGAGATTGACCGCGATCAACTCAAACCGTACCGGCGCCCGCCGTTGCAAATTGCGGAGGATATCCAGCATGACAAAGGAATCCTTGCCGCCGGACAGGCAGACCATCACCCGGTCGCTCTCCTCAATCATGTTGAAATCCTGAATAGCTCGCCCGATATTCCGCCGTAGGCGCTTCTGAAGCTTATTTAAATTCACATGTTCTTTTCTGATCGCCACTGTCATTACTTTTACCTCGCAACCCTGCGCGCGGGGGGAAACTTTAGCCGGAATCCAACCTCAATGCTTCAAATTCCATACCTTGCCGGACGCTCATCAGGGGACTAGACTCCCCATTCATGATTGCGACTCGCGCCGCAACCCGAACGCTTCTTGCTCGGTATCCGGCGTGTCGCCCCGGACAGACCAACCGCTAGCTTTCGGAGAACTTCGCCATGGAGACTCGCGACATCGAACATTACAAGCATCGGCTCGTCGAATTGCGGATTGAACACCGCGATCTCGACGATGTAATCACTCGCCTCGCCAAAGACCCGCTCGTCGACGAGTTGGAACTCAAGCGACTAAAAAAGCGCAAGCTGATGCTCAAGGATCTCATCGCCCATTTGGAAAGCAAGGTAATCCCCGACCTCAATGCTTGAGTGGCTTGAAGCGCGGGGTCGCCTGCTTTTACGGCCTCAAGTGACCCCTGCTTCCTGACCGCCGCCAGCGTCGACAAGGCAGCAGTCGCTATCTTTCCTCATTCGCAATGTCTTGACTTGATTGTTTTGACGGCCATGGTAAAGGCCCGCTCCATTCTGTCCGTGCCAGCGCTAGCGACCTATCCCGACATCCAATAATTCCTAGGCTTGTTATCGAATCCCAGCCACTGTCCAACCCCCGCCTTGAGCTTGAGGTTATGATAAAGTAACCAGCAATTTTCCTGGTTCGGTCAAGCCGCCGTAGTTCACCGGATCGCATCTTACCCGGAGCCGTAGCTATTCTCCCATGATTCTAAGCCGCTTCTTCAAGCCCAAGTGGCAACACACCGATCCTGCAAATCGCCAACAAGCCCTGCGGGAACTCGACAAGTCCGACCCGAAACTGATTGAATTAGCCCGCCAGGATGTTGATCCGTCGGTCCGGCGCGCCGCACTGGAACGCCTGGTTGATTTAGAGTTGCTGCAAAATATCGCCGCCATGGATGCGGACGAAAGCGTGCGAACGGCGGCGCGGGATCGCCAGCGATTGGTGCTGGCTGGCAAAGCGGCTGATGGTCCGGCACTGACTGATCGACTGGCGTGGTTTCGCCGCGATTTAGAGAGCGGCCTGGTGGAATTCCTGCTCCAACATGCCGTGGAGCCGGAGCTGCGCCAGGCCGCTTTGGAGCAAATCGACTCAGAATCCGTGCTGGCCGAGATCGTCATTCAACCCTCGCATCAGGAATTACGGCAGGCGGCCTTGGAGCGGGTCACTACGCCTGAATTGCTCAATAAGATCGCCCAACAAACCCGCAACCGGGACAAACGGCTCTATCGGCGAGCAAAGGAAAAACTAGATGCTCTCACCGCCGCCCAAGCACGCACCGGCCAGCTGGAACGGTTGTGCGCTGAGATGGAACAATTGCTTTGGGACGGCGAAAGCGGCCCCAACGCCGGTCGATATCCCAAATTGGAACAAAAATGGCGCGATCAAGAAGCGGACGCCTCAGCTGAACTGCGAGAGCGTTACGCCCAGGCGCGCACCCGATTTCTGACGGAACGGCAGGCTAGCGCCAACCGCCGAACCCAGCGGTTAGAACTGATCGCCTCGTTGGAAACCCTGTTGGAAACATTGCGCCGCGAAGCGCGCCCTAGCCTCGAACTCACTGCCGCGGTTCACGCCGCCAGCCATGATACTCCAATCGTCTGGAACCAGTTTGGGCCGGCCCAGGATGCCGAGAGCCGGCGATTGGAGCTACGCTTTCAGCAACTGAGCCAGGACCTTCAAAACCAGGAGCGGGTTCTTCAGCGCAATCACGTCCGCGCTGATCGCTTGGGCGAAATATTGCAGCAGGCGGAAACCCTGCTAGATCAGCCCAGCGAAGTCCGCGACATTGACCTGAAGCAGCTACGGCAACGCTGGGAAGGGCTGGAACGGCCTGAATCTCGCGAGTTAGCCCACGATCTTCAAAGTCGCTTCGATGGCCTATTCGACAAGCTGCGCGCCCGCCTGCAACGGCAGGTCCAACAACGAGACCAGGAATGGGAAGAGCTGCAAACCACGGCCCAACAGCTCGAAACCGCCCTTGAAGAAGGCGAACTCCAGCAGGCTACCCAGCTCCAAGAACAGGCCTGGCATCGATTAAAGCACAATATCGGACTAACCCGCGTCCAAATGGCGTCGATTGAAGAGCGCTTGCAACAGTGTGCGGGCCGCATTGGCGAGCTGCGCGACTGGCGGCGATGGGGCGCCTATCAAGCCCGCGAACAGCTTTGCGCCACCGCGGAAGGTTTGATCAATCTGGAAGCGGACCCAGCTGATATCGCGCAACGCATCCAAAAAATTCGCGAAGCCTGGAAAGAGCTGGACCACCACGAAGGCGCTGCCCCCAAGGCGTTATGGAAACGGTTCAATGAGACTTGCGAGCGCGCTTACGCGCCTTGTCAGGCTTATTTTGAGGCGCAGCACCGTGAGCGCCAGGAAAATTTTGAAAAAAAACAGATACTTTGCGAGCAACTGGAACAGTTTGAGTCCACAACTGATTGGCAAACCGTGGATTGGCGCGAGGCGGATCGACTCCACCGCCGCGCCCGGGAGCAATGGTACAAACTTGGATCGGTCAATCGCTCAGACCGTAAGCATTTGGATCGACGCTTTCAGCAGGTCCTGCAACGCCTCGATGAACGCCTGAACGCCGAGCGCCGCCGTGAAATCGAGCGCCGCCAGCGCCTCATCCAGAACGTCCAAGCGGCCATTGAAGGCTCCGATCTGCGTACGGCCATCGAAACAGCCAAACGAGCCCAAGCCGAATGGCATCCCAGCGTGCAAGCTTCCCCCAGACAGGAACAAGCGTTGTGGAAAGAGTTTCGCGCGGCTTGTGATGCGGTGTTTGAACGCCGCCAGCTCGAACAACAAGCCGCCGACAGCGAACGACAAAGCAATTTGTCACGCCGATTGGAACTGTGCGCGTTAGTCGAAGCACTGGCGGGGATCGATCACGAGCAGCTGGCTCAAGCCCAGGCCCAATTGCAGTCCGCGCAACACGAGTGGGAAACCATCGGCCCCAGTCCGAAAAACGATCAGCGCGCTTTGGAGCAACGCTTCGAAACCGCCATTCGACAATTCGCTCGCCACGAGCGGTTTCTGCGCCAGACCAGCAGCCGTGAAACCTTCAAGAACCTGCACGCACGCTCTCGGTTATGCGCTCGCCTGGAAAGGCTGCTCGCCTTGGCGCCAGTGGATTCCGGCCTGCTGGATCAGACGCGAGAAAGCTGGCAAAGCTTGGCGGCGTTGCCGGCGGGATTGTTTGAACCCATGCACCACCGTTTTGATACCGCCATGCGAGCCCTAACCGACTCTCCAGAGCAAGCGCAAACTTTGCTGCTTAACCTGAAACAGCATCTGGAGCGCAAGCAAATTTGGTGCATCTGCATGGAAATCGCCGCCGGCGTGGAATCACCCGCTGAATACGCCCAGCAACGGATGGAATATCAGGTAGCTCGCCTCTCGGCCTCATTGGCTGGCGCGGCTATCAAGACTGACATGCTATATGATCCGCGTCTGCTTCAGGAACAGTGGTGCCTGACGGGTGCCTTGCCCGCCGAAGTCGAAGCGGAACTAGATGCGCGGTTTTTACGCGCCGTGGAAGCGCGGTGGCAGCGGGAAAATACTTAAACCGCTTTCATTCCAATGAATTAATTGACACGAAAGCCCACGACTCGCCGCCGGCATTTTCCAACCCGCGCTGTTTGCCAAGCCGCGCCTTGCCACCGCCCATAGGGCAACAAGGAAAGCTCACAATATCCGGCGAACCAGTTGCTCGATAAGGGGTTGCAAAATAATTTCCATGGCAAATCCGATTTTACCTCCCGGTATGACAATGGTGTTGCAGCGGGACATAAACGAATCATGGATCATATGCAGCAGGTTGACAAAGTCCGGCTTGGTCTTGCGCACGTCTTTAAAGCGGATCACCACAAAGCTTTCATCAAGCGTGGGAATATCGCGGGCGATGAATGGATTGGAGGTATCCACGGTGGGAACGCGCTGAAAATTAATATCGGTGCGAGAGAATTGCGGCACGATGTAATGGGTGTAGTCGTACATCCGCCGCAGAATGGTATCAGTCACCGCTTCGGCGCTGTAACCGCGTTCGGCCGTGTCGCGGTGTACTTTCTGAATCCACTCTAAATTGATAATCGGCACGACGCCAATCAGCAAATCGACATAGCGGGCGACATTGACTTTATCGGTCACTACTCCGCCATGTAACCCTTCGTAGAACAGCAAATCGGTATCGGGCGGCAACGGCGTCCACGGCGTGAAGCAGCCCGCTTTCTGAACATGCGGTTGGGCTTCCTCGTCATCATGCAGATACTGGCGCCGTAGTCCAGTACCCTGTTCGCCATACTCCATGAATAAGGCTTCCAAGCGATCAAACAGATTTCCCTCGGGCCCAAAATGACTCAAATTACGCCCTTCCAGATACGCCTGGTCGATTTGCTGCTGCATTTTGGCGCGATCATAGCGATGAAAACTGTCTCCCTCAATGATCGCGGCGTTGATCCCATCCCGCCAAAAAATATGCTCCATCGCCACGCGAACCGTTGAGGTGCCGGCTCCCGATGAGCCGGTAACCGCAATAATCGGATTCTGCTTCGACATAATGCTCCACAGGGTAAACTTCAGGTGCGAAACATTATAGTCCGATTTATATTGCAGTGCAGCAAAATCGCGCGACAGCTACACTGTTCGCAACCGCCCATCGCCAATAAAAAAAGCGGTGGGAACGTTGAGTTCCCCCCGCCCCGACGTTAGTAGTAGCGCCAATCAATCTCAGCGACCGGCTTGATCCAACAGGCGTCGCAACTGGTGGCAATAAACAAATCCCGGTAGCGCGCCGACTGCAAACAAGCACAGCGTTACCGTATAAAATTCCCAATCCTGTATTTGAGCGTTCCCTGCCGCTTTGTACTCGAACCCAAATCCCATGCCCAGAATCAGCCCATACAGCAAGGCCCATTCGATTAACCGCATCCAGAAAGGCTTATTCCGCCCATCCCGGCGCGCCAACACGAGCAACCACCGCTCGCTCAGCCAAGGTAAATTGGCCGCGACGACAGCTAGCCCCAACCAAATAGCAACGATGATTTGTTGAGACAAGAGATCAATTCAACAAGGCCGTGGCGCACCATGTCATCAATGCGGTCGGGTACACGCCCAAGAGGATCAGCAACAAACCGTTGGCGCTGATCACGATCTGGACATCACCACTCATCTCTATCGCTTCGCTCTGCTCGGATTTGTCAAAATAAATGCACTTGACCACCCGCAGATAGTAGAACGCGCCGATCACCGAGAACAGCACGCCAACCAGCGCCAGCCAGACCAATCCGATGCTGACGACCGCCTGCAACACTACCCATTTGGCGTAAAAACCCGCCATGAAGGGAATACCCGCCATGGACATCATGACCACCATCATCACGAAGGCGAGCCACGGATTTCGATCATTCAAACCCTTGAAATCATCAATATTTTCTGCTTCAAAGCCAGCCCGGCTCAACAGGATCACCACCCCGAAGGCTCCAATCGCCATCAAGACGTAAATAATGGCGTAGAACATGGAAGCCGAATAACCCTCCGGCGTGCCAGCCAGAATGCCAAGCAGTAAAAACCCGACATGAGAAATAGTCGAATAGGCCAGCATCCGCTTGATGTTGCTCTGCGCGATGGCGACTAGATTACCCAGAGCCATGGATAAGACCGACAGGATGATCAGCATTTGTTGCCAGTCGCCCTGCAAGCTACCGAGTCCGTCCACCAAAATTCGCATGACCAGCGCGAACGCCGCCAGCTTGGGAGCCGAACCGATATACAAGGTCACCGAGGTGGGCGCGCCTTGATAAATATCCGGCAACCACATATGAAAAGGTACCGCGCCCAGTTTGAAGGCGAGTCCAACCACCAGAAACACCAATCCGAACACCAGCACCAGATTAGTAGCCGCGCCCTGCTTGGCGACCGCATCGGCCACCACCTGGAGATCGACGCTGCCAGTGGCGCCGTAAATCATCGAGATGCCATACAACAACATCCCGGAGGCAAGCGAACCCAATACGAAGTATTTCATGGCGGCTTCGGAAGCGACCGGCGAATCCCGGTCCACCGCCACCAGCGCGTATAATGACAGCGAAAGTAGCTCCAGGCCCAAATACACGCTGAGCAGACTATGGGCGGATACCATCACCATCATGCCCAATACGCCGAACAGGCCCAGCACAAAATACTCGCCCTTGAACAAATCACGCTGCCGCAGATAGTCGCGCGAATAGAGAAATACAGCGGCGGACGCCAGACAGATGCAGAATTTGAGCAAATCACCCATGGCGTCCTTGATATAGTGGCCGAACATCGTGACCACCGGCGCCCGCGAGAAAGACAGCAGCATTAGGAGCGCGGCGCCCAGCAAGGTGAGTTGCGCCAAAGCGTAGCTGATGTGTCGTTGCCGCTGTTCCAAAAAGACATCGACGACGAGTATCAGACAGGCCATGGTCAATACGAACAGCTCCGGCAATACCGGCATGAAGTCAGGAGCGACGAAGTTCATGGGCGTTCTCTATTCTCTGATTGTTCTCTGCCACAGCGGACCTACAGTTTGGTCACGGTGATATGCTGCAACAGATTGTCAACCGTGGCGTGCATCACTGAAGTCAGGGGGTCTGGCCAGAGGCCCAGCAGCAACACCGCCGCCGCCAACAAACTCAGCATGATAATTTCGCGGCAATTCACATCTTCAAGCTCGGCGACATGACTATTGCCGATATCGCCAAAGATCACTCGTTTGACCAGCCACAGCGTGTAGGCCGCACCGAGGATCAAGGTGAAGGAAGCCAGAAAAGCCAGCCAGAAACCGGCCTTAAAGCTGCTGAGAATGACCATGAACTCGCCGACGAACCCCGAAGTGCCCGGCAACCCGGCATTGGCCATGCCAAACAGCACCATAAACGCGGCAAACACCGGCATGGTGTTAACGACCCCACCGTAATCGTTGATCTGTCGGGAATGCATTCGATCATAGAGCACGCCCACACACAGGAACAAGGCGCCCGAAATGAAACCGTGCGACACCATCTGCACCATGCCGCCCTCAACGCCCATCGCCGCGCCGTTCAAATTTCCGGTATGCCGATAAAGGCCAAATACGATGAAAAAACCTAAGGTGACAAAGCCCATATGGGCGATGGAAGAATAGGCGATCAGTTTTTTCATATCTTGCTGGACGAGGGCGACAAAGCCGATGTAGATCACCGCCACCAATGACAGGGTGATAATCAACCAATCCAGCATGGCCGAGGCGTCCGGCGTAATCGGCAAGGTAAAGCGCAGGAAGCCGTAGCCACCGATCTTCAGGGTGATGGCCGCCAGAATGACCGAACCGCCGGTGGGCGCTTCAACGTGGGCGTCGGGTAACCAGGTATGCACCGGCCACATCGGCACCTTGACTGAAAATCCGAGCAGGAACGCGAAGAAAATCCACGTCTGTTCGGTGATGCTCAACGGCAGCTTGTGAAAATCGAGAATCTCGAAGCTATTGGCCTGATTGTACATGTAGATCAACGCGATCAACATGAACACCGAACCAAAGAACGTGTAGAGGAAAAACTTGAGTGTCGCGTAAACCCGACGCGGCCCACCCCAAATGCCGATGATGAGAAACATCGGAATCAGCATCGCTTCAAAGAAGACATAAAACAGGAGGGCGTCCAGCGCCGCGAACACGCCAATCATCAAACCTTCCATGATCAGGAAAGCGGCCATGTATTGAGCGACTCGATACTGGATGACTTCCCAACCCGCGATCACCACCAGCACGGTCATGAACGCCGTCAACAAGATCAAAGGCATCGAGAAACCGTCCACACCCAAATGGTAGTTGGCGTTGAACGCCGGAATCCACGGCATGAATTCCTGAAACTGCATCGCCGCCGTGGTGGTGTCGAAGGCGGAGTACAGCGGTAAACTGATTAAGAAGCTCAGGATCGCCACCGTCAGGGCCAGCCATTTGGCGCGGCCGGGGTTATCATCCCCGACGAACAGTACGGCGATACCACCGAGAATTGGAAACCAGATGACTAGACTCAGCAAGGGCAGTTCCGACAGCATGGTTTTTCTTCTTCCAGGTTAGCGGGCGACGAACCAGGTCAGGAGGATCAGCAGGCCGATGATCATCGCGAACGCATAGGTGTACAAATAACCCGTTTGCAGGTGTCGAGCCACGGCCGCAAACCAACCGACTAAGCGTGCGCCGCCATTAACGAGCAGGCCGTCGATTAATCCGGCATCGCCGTATTTCCACAGCGTGGTGCCCAGACTCCGGCCACCGCGCATGAAAACCGACTGATAGATTTCGTCGAACAGATATTTGCGCTCCATGATGCCGTATAGCATGGCGAAGCGCTGCTGGATCAAACCCGGTAATTCCGGCTTGAGCATGTACAGGATAAAGGCGGTCAAAAAGCCGAGCACCACAAGGATGAACGGTAAGCCGATCACGCCGTGCAGGGCGAAGTTCAGCGCGCCGTGAAATTCTTCTTTCACATGTTCCAGCACATTGTGTTCGGGCGCTACGAAAATACTGCCGCCAAACCCATCGCCGAACAGCAAAGGTCCTATCGTCAGGGCGCCGATGATTACGGAGGGAATCGCCAGCAGGATCAGCGGCAGGGTCACCACCGCTGGCGTTTCATGCAGATGCGCCTGGGTATGATGATCCATTCGCTCCTTGCCGTGGAATACCAAGAAATACAAGCGGAATGAATAGAAGGAAGTGACGAACACCCCCAACATCACCGCAAAATAGGCGAAGCCAGAACCGGCGATATGCGAAAAATGCACGGCTTCCAAAATACTATCTTTTGAATAAAAGCCCGAGAAGCCCGGCGTGCCGATCAGCGCGAGCGTGCCAATCAGGAATGTGAGCCAGGTGATCGGCATGTACTTCCACAGACCGCCCATCTTGCGGATATCCTGTTCGTGATGCATGGCGATGATCACCGAACCAGCGCCCAAGAACAACAGCGCCTTGAAGAAGGCGTGGGTCATCAGATGGAAAATGGCGGCGGGATAAGCCGATACACCCAACGCCACGGTCATGTAGCCAAGCTGCGACAGCGTGGAATAGGCCACCACCCGCTTGATGTCGTTCTGGATGATGCCCAAGAAACCCATGAACAGGGCGGTAATCGAGCCGATCACCAGCACGAAGCTCAACGCGGTCTCGGATAATTCGAACAAGGGCGACATCCGGGCGACCATAAAAATACCGGCGGTCACCATCGTTGCGGCATGGATCAAGGCGGAGATCGGGGTCGGGCCTTCCATCGAATCCGGCAGCCAAACATGCAGCGGCACCTGGGCTGATTTACCCATCGCGCCGATAAACAGCAGGATGCAGGTTACCGTCATCAGCGACCAATCCACGCCGGGCACAATCTGCACCGTGACCTTGGCCATTAGCGGAGCCGCCGCGAAAACATCCGCGTAATCCAGGCTGTTGAAGGCCATCAGCACGGCGGCGATGCCCAACAGAAAACCAAAATCGCCAACCCGATTGACCAGAAACGCCTTCAAACTGGCGAAGGTTGCGCTCTCTCGCTTGTACCAGAAACCGATCAGCAGGTAGGACACCAAGCCGACACCTTCCCAACCGAAGAACAGTTGCAAGAAGTTGTTGGCCATCACCAGCATCAGCATCGCGAAGGTGAACAGCGCAATGTAGCTGAAGAAACGTTGATAGCCGTCATCGTCATGCATGTAGCCAATGGTATAGATATGCACCATCAGCGACACGAAAGTGACCGTGCAAATCATCACTGCTGTCAAGTTATCGACCAGGAAACCCACTTCCAGGCGAATTCCCTCAATCATCATCCAGGTGTAAACCGTATCGTTATACGGTTCCGCGCCGTTGAAGACGTGATGCCGCAACACCACCAACGACAGCAAAAAAGCGATCCCCACGCCGATGATGGTGACCCAGTGAGCGCCGGCGCGCCCGATCTTGCGGCCGAACAAACCGGCGATGATGGCGCCGAACAGGGGCGCAAGTACGATTCCGAGGTAGACGTTTTGCATGCGGCTAACCCTTGAGCATATCGAGATCGGCGACGTTGATGGTGCGCCGATTGCGGAACAGCACCACCAGGATAGCCAGGCCGATGGCTGATTCGGCCGCCGCCACCGTCAGGATAAAGAACACGAATACTTGGCCGATGCTGTCATCGAGAAACCGCGAAAAGGCGATGAAATTGAAATTCACCGACAGCAGCATCAGCTCGATCGACATCAGCAGGATAATGACGTTCTTCCGATTCAGAAAAATGCCGGCCACGCTGAGACAAAAGAGGATCGCCCCAAGCACAAGATAATCAGTAAGCGCGATCATCTATCCCCCGCCTTTATTTATTGGAATGATGGAATTCGTTTTACCGGAATGCGGCAGGCGTCGCGAACGCCGGCTGTTCCGTCCCGGACGAGCTATCTTCGCGTTATTGCTTCTTTTCCGCCGTCACGTTTACCAATCGCACGCGATCATTTCTCGATACCCGAATTTGCTGGCTTGGATTTTGAGACTTGACGCCCTCACGGCGGCGCAGGGTCAGGGAAATAGCGGCAATGATCGCCACCAGCAAAATCACCGACGCGATTTCAAACGGATAGACATAAAAAGTATACAAGACGCTGCCCAGTTCCTTGGTGTTGCTATAGTCGCTGGGGTGCGAGATCAACTGATATTGATCCGAGCTGAAATAGCCCGACCCCACCACCAGCACCATCTCAATAACGATGACAGCAGCGATGGCGGCTCCGACCGGAAGATACTTGATGAAACCCTCCCGCGTCGGCGAGATATTGAGATCAAGCATCATCACCACGAACAGGAACAGCACCATCACCGCGCCGACATAAACCAACACCATGGTGATGGCGAGAAACTCCGCCTCGATCAATAGCCAGAGCGCGGCGCTGGTAAAAAAGGCCAAGACCAGAAACAAGGCGGCATGCACCGAGTTACGCACCGTGATCACCCGCACCGCCGCGAAAATCAGGATGAGGGCAAAAACGTAGAACAGAAACTTTTCAAATCCCATGGCTGGACCTGTTTTCCTGGTTCGGGCAATGGACTAACGATAGGCTGCATCAATGGCGCGATCCGCGGCAATTTGCGCTTCGCAGCGGTCGCCATGGGCAAGCAACTTCTCCTTGGTCATGATCTGTTCGCCCCGCTTCTCGAAATGGTAATCGAAGGTTCGGGTTTCCACGATGGCATCCACCGGACAGGCTTCCTCACAAAACCCACAGTAGATGCACTTGAACAAATCGATGTCGTAGCGGGTGGTGCGGCGGCTGCCATCGGCGCGTTGTTCGGATTCGATGGTGATCGCTAGCGCCGGGCAAACCGCTTCACACAGTTTGCAGGCGATACACCGCTCTTCGCCGTTGGGATAACGACGCTGCGCATGCAAGCCGCGAAACCGCGGCGATAGCGGAGTCTTCTCTTCTGGGTATTGCACCGTAAACTTTTTTGCAAACAGATAGCGGCCAGTGACTCGCAAGCCCAACAGCAGCTCCCAAAACAGGAAACTCTTCAAGTAGTACCGAAGTGCGCTGAAAGTATTCATTAGCTTTTACGCCTCAATCGAACCACGGACCCACTTGGCCCAAGACGCCTAAACCGACGACCAGCAACCAGACCAGCGTGACCGGAATAAACACTTTCCAGCCTAGACGCATGATCTGATCGTAGCGATACCGTGGAAACGTCGCGCGGAACCATAGGAAAAACAGTAAGAGGAAGGAGATTTTAATCACGAGCCAAATCGGGCCAGGCACAAAGCTAAACAGCGGCCCTAACAGCGGAATGCCCTCGAACGGCGACAGCCATCCTCCCAGAAACATGGTGGAGGCCAAAGCCGATACCAGAATCATATTGGCGTATTCCGCCAGAAAGAACACCGCGAAGGCCATGCCCGAATAATCGACGTGAAACCCGGCCACGATTTCCGATTCACCCTCGGCCACATCGAACGGCGCGCGATTGGTCTCGGCGACCCCGGAGATGAAGTACACCAAAAACAGCGGCAACAGCGGCAACCAAAACCAATGCAGGATACTGCCCTGCTGCGCTAGCACCACCTGATTCAAATTCAGACTGCCAGCGGCCATTAATACTCCAACCAGGGCAAACCCCATCGCGATCTCATAGGACACGATCTGGGCGGCCGACCGCATCGCGCCGAGAAAGGCATATTTAGAATTCGAGGCCCAACCGGCAATGATCACGCCGTAGACCCCCATTGAAGTTAAGGCCAGCAGATACAAGATGCCGGCGTCCAAACTCGAAAGTATCATCCCATTGCCGAATGGGATGACCGCCCAAGCCGCCAGCGCGGGTCCGAAAGCCACCACCGGCGCCAGGAGAAACAGAAACCGATCCGCCTTGGTCGGGATGATGATTTCCTTGAACATCAGCTTCATGGCGTCGGCGATCGGTTGCAACCAGCCTTTGGGTCCGACCCGATTCGGACCGATCCGAATCTGCATGTAGCCGATGACCTTGCGTTCGGCGAAGGTCAGGTACGCCACCGCCGTCAACAGAGGAGCCAGAATGGCAACGATTTTCAGGAGGATGATGATGATCGTCAGCAGTATTTCCACGATCCTGGATCCTTGTCGTTATTGGATGGTCACCGGCCCAACCGAAGGACCGAGGGCCACGCTGGCGTCAGTTCCGGCGGGAATCCACACACATCCCTTGGGGATGCTGTCATCCAACACCAGCGGCAAATCCACCGCGGAGCCGTTTTGGCGTACTTGCACCTGAGCCCGCTCCGCCACACCCAGCTCCTGAGCCACCTCAGGATGCAAGCGCGCCTCAGCGGCACGCGCCAGCGGACTTGATTGCAAGGAGTGGGCGCGGCGCACCAGCGGATCGAGCGCGTAGATCGGCACATCGGCCACGCGCAACAGCCCATTCAGCGCAACTGGGTTCAGGGTTTTCTCCAAATCTGGGCTGTTGTCAGGTTTGACCTCGGCGCAGGCGCTCCGCGCTTCAGCAAGTACCTCTTCGGAGCTGAGGTAGTCGAATCCCGCCAGGCCGCACAAGTTACCCAGCACCCGCAGCACCTTCCACGCCGGCCGCGCGGCGCCAAACGGCTTACTGGCGCCCTTGAAGCTTTGCCAAAAACCCTCGGCATTGACGTAAGTGCCCGATGTCTCGGCGAAAGTCGCCACCGGCAAAATAACCTTGGCGTAACTCTTAGCCAAAGCGCCGGCATAGGGGCTCAGCGAAACCACCCACTTCGCATTTTGCAGGGCGTTTAAAGCGAGAGCGCCATCCCAACAATCCAGTTCCGGTTCGGCTCCAACCAAGATATAGGCTTGGCGTGGCGCTTCCAGCATAGCCCGCGCATCCAACCCCACCGTCGATGCCGGCTTGCCCCCTGGCAGACGATGCGGCAACGCGCCGGCCAACCACCCACCGACTGAATTAGCCGCTTCCGGTAGATAGCCGAAGCGTGCCTGACAACGCAGCGCGATGAAACCCGCCAGCGCTCGCAGTTGGGCGTACGCCGGATGAGCCGCCGCCAAATTACCCAACAGCACCGTCGCTGGTGCGTTATCGATAAGGTGATGGGCGATGGCGCGGGCGGCTCCGCTCGGCGTTTTGGCCCCCAGACCGGCCAAACTCTCCGGCAAGGTTTCGTTTTTGATCTCTGCCACGGCCCGCGCCACACCGGCCAGCGCGGTCACCATACCAGCGGGATCGGCGATAATCTTGGCTGTGACCGGGAACCGAAACTCAAAATCACGGGGGTTGACGAACATGATGCGGCCGCCCGCCAGCGCGGCTTTGCGCAGGCGATGGCCGGCCAGCGGCTGCTCCATCCGTACATTGGAACCAATCAGCAGCGCCGATTTGACTTTTTCCAGATCGGCCACGCCTTGGCCCAACCAAGGAAACACCGGAGCCGTGGCCTGATCGCTAAAATCGGCCTGCCGCAATCGATGGTCGATATTGGCGACGCCCAACCCTCGCGCCAGCTTTTGCGCCAGATACAGCTCCTCGATGGTCGCGGTCGGCGAAACCAAAAATCCAACCGACTCGGCGCCATGCCGGGCGATGATATCCTTCAATCCTCTAGCGACCGCTTCCAACGCGGACTCCCACTCACTGTCGACTCCATTGAGCAGTGGCTTGGCTAAACGGTCATCGCTGTAAATCCCTTCATAGCCGAATCGGTCGCGATCCGAAATCCAGGTTTCGTTAATCGACTCATTCTCGCGCGGCACTATCCGCATCACCTGCCCGCGCAGGGTGTGAATGAAAATGTTGGAGCCAATGGAATCGTGTGGGGCGATGGCGGCGTGTTGCACGAATTCCCAAGAGCGGCCCTTGTAGCGGGACGGTTTGGCGGTCAGCGCGCCGACCGGACAAAGGTCGATCACATTGCCCGACAGTTCTGACACCACGGCCTTGGAGACGTAGGTACCGATTTCCACATGCTCGCCGCGACCGGTGGCACCCAGCTCGCGCAGACCGGCGATTTCCTCGCCGAAGCGCACACAGCGGGTGCAATGAATGCAGCGGGTCATGTCGGTAGCGATCAACGGGCCGATGTTCTTATCGCGCACCACCCGCTTGCGCTCGGCGAATCGCGACACGTCGCCGCCGTAGCCCAGCGCCAGATCCTGCAATTCGCATTCGCCGCCCTGATCGCAGATCGGACAATCCAGCGGATGGTTGATCAACAGGAATTCCAGAGTCCCTTTCTGGGCGGCCAGCGCCTTGGGAGACTCGGTGTAAGCCTTCATGCCTTCCATCACCGGCGTTGCGCAAGCGGGTAGTGGCTTGGGGGCTTTTTCGACCTCGACCAGACACATCCGGCAGTTCGCGGCAATGGACAGTTTTTTGTGATAGCAAAAACGGGGGATCGCGATGCCCGCCGCGTCGGTGATCTCGATGAGCATCGCGCCCTTGCGCGCCTTCAGCGGGATACCGTTGACTTCGATATTGACCAATTCCTCGCTCATCTTTTACCCACTGCAACCGTGTTGGTGGTGTTGCGGCCTCACGCGGCCAGCGCCGACGCGCCCTCGACCATGCTGCGCTTGTGTTCGATGTAATAGGCGAACTCGTGACGGTAGTGCTTGACGAAGCTGCGCACCGGCATGGCGGCGGCGTCGCCCAGCGCGCAGATCGTGCGGCCTTCGATGCGACTGGCCACGCTGTCGAGCAAATCCAAATCCTCTGGCCGGCCCTTGCCTTCGACGATACGGCTCACCATCCGGTACAGCCAACCCGTGCCTTCGCGGCAGGGCGTGCATTGGCCACAAGACTCCGAGTAATAAAAGCGGGAGATACGCTGCAAAACCTTAACCATATCGGTGGTTTCATCCATCACGATCACCGCGCCGGAGCCCAGCATGGAACCGGCTATCTTGCTGACCGAATCGTAATCCATGCTCGCTTTCAGCATGGTCTCGCCCGGCACCACGGGCACCGATGAACCGCCTGGAATCACGGCCTTGAGCTGTCGGCCCCGCCAGACGCCACCGGCCAACGCCAGCAGATCAGCGAAAGGAATGCCTAATGACACTTCAAAATTGCCAGGCTTCTCGACGTGACCGGAAACCGAAAAAATCTTGGTGCCGCCCGCGTTGGTGGCGCCGAGATCGGCAAACCATTCACCGCCGTTGCGAATGATGGAGGGCACCGAGGAAAATGTCTCGGTGTTGTTGATGGTGGTCGGTCGGCCGTACAGGCCATAGCTGGCCGGAAACGGCGGCTTGTAGCGCGGTTGACCCTTCTTGCCTTCCAGTGATTCCAACAGCGCGGTTTCCTCCCCGCAAATGTAAGCACCCGCTCCCAACGTCGGGTAGAGATCGAAGTCAACGCCTGAGCCTTGAATATTCTTACCCAACAAGCCAGCGGCATAGGCTTCCTTGACGGCTGCCTCAAAACGCTGGTAGGGCTCATCCATGAATTCACCGCGCATATAATTGTAGCCGACCGTCGAGCCGGTGGCGAAACCAGCGATGGCCATGCCTTCGACCAGGGCGTGGGGGTTGAAGCGCAGGATGTCGCGGTCCTTGCAGGTGCCTGGCTCAGACTCGTCCGAGTTGCAGACCATATACTTTTGCACCGTGGCGTTACGGGGCATGAAGGTCCATTTCAAGCCTGCTGGAAAACCAGCACCGCCGCGACCCCGCAGACCCGATTTTTTAACTTCATCGATCACTTGGTCGGGCTTGAGCTGCCCCGCCAGAATTTTTCGCCAGGCCTCATACCCGCCCACGCTCTGGTAAGCTTGGATCGACCAGGGGCGATCCAAGCCCAGCGTCCGGTAACAGACTTCATTGGCCATCGGGTTTCACTCCAGGCTAGCAAGAATCTGATCCACTTTCTCCGGGGTCAGATTTTCGTAGTAAACGTGATCGACCTGCATCATCGGCGCTCCGCAGCAGGCCGCCAAGCATTCCTCTTCTCGCTTCAGGTAGAACTTGCCATCCGCCGTGCTTTCGCCCAGCTTGACGCCGAGCTTTTTTTCGATGTAGCTCAACACGGTATCACCGCCGCGCAACATGCAGGAAATGTTGGTGCACACAGCAATATTGTGCCGGCCGACCGGTTTCAGCTCGTACATTGAATAAAAGCTGGCCACCTCGTAGACGGCGATGGGCGGCATCTCCAGGTAATCGGCTACCGCATCCATCAATTCCGTGGTGAGATAGCCGCCGTTTTCATGCTGTACCTCCCGCAGGGCGGCCAGCACCGCCGACTGCTTTTGATCGGCGGGATAGCGGCCAAGCCAGTGATCGATCTCCGCGCGGGCGTGGGTGGACAGCAGATCGCTTTTGCGTGCGCTCATTAGCGGTCAACCTCTCCAAAGACGATATCCTGAGTGCCGATGATGGCCACGACATCAGCTAGCATGTGACCCCGTGTCATCTCGTCCATCGAGGACAGATGGGCGAAACCGGCGGCTCGCACTTTGACCCGATACGGTTTGTTAGCGCCGTCAGAAATCAGATAAATGCCATATTCGCCCTTCGGATGCTCGGTAGCGACGTAAACTTCGCCCTCAGGGACACAATAGCCTTCCGTAAACAGCTTGAAGTGATGGATTAGGGCTTCCATGTCTTCCTTCATTTCCTCGCGCCGCGGCGGCGCGATCTTGTGATCGTCGACGATGACGGGTCCTGGATTTGCTTTGAGCCACTTCACACACTGCCGGATGATGCGATTGGACTGGCGCAATTCCTCGACCCGAACCAAGTAACGATCATAACAGTCGCCATTGACGCCAATTGGAATATCGAAATCCAGCCGGTCATAAACTTCGTAGGGTTGTTTCTTGCGCAGATCCCAAGCAAAACCGGAGCCGCGCAGCATCGGCCCGGAGAAGCCCAGTTGCAAGGCCCGCTCCGGCGAGACAACCCCGATGCCAACCGTGCGCTGCTTCCAAATCCGGTTATCGGTCAGCAAGGTTTCGTATTCATTGACATAGCCTGGGAACCGTTCGGTAAACGCCTCGATAAAATCGAGCAGCGAACCTTGGCGGGTGGCATTCCGTTCGTCGATCTCTTTCTTGCTGTGGCAGGGCGACTTGTCATATTCATACTTCGGCATCGCGTTTGGCAAATCGCGATAGACGCCGCCTGGTCGAAAATAACTGGGATGGAGGCGAGCACCGGTAGCCGCCTCATAACAGTCCATCAGATCCTCGCGCTCGCGGAAAGCGTAGAGGAACATGGTCATGGCGCCGATATCCAGACCATGCGCGCCGATCCACAACAAGTGATTCAGGATGCGAGTGATTTCCGCGTACATCACGCGGATATACTGGGCGCGCAACGGCGGTTCGATGCCCAGCAGCTTTTCGATGGCCAACACGTAGGCGTGTTCATTGCTCATCGCCGACATATAGTCGAGGCGGTCCATATAGCCGATGCTTTGATTGAACGGCTTGCTCTCGGCCAGCTTTTCGGTGGCCCGGTGCAGCAGGCCAATATGGGGATCGGCCCGCTGAACTACTTCACCGTCCAATTCCAGCACCAGCCGCAAGACGCCGTGCGCGGCGGGATGCTGGGGACCAAAGTTCAGGGTGTAATTGCGAATCTCAGGCATCGGCGACTTTCCTTCATTGAGACTCGAGATAGCGGTTATCCTTGCGGATGACCCGAGGAACCAGCACGCGCGGCTCGATGCTTACCGGTTCGTACACCACCCGGCCGCGTTCCGGATCGTAGCGCATTTCGACGTTACCGCTCAGCGGAAAATCCTTGCGGAACGGATGACCGACAAAACCGTAATCAGTCAAAATCCGGCGCAAATCAGGGTGCCCTTCAAACACGATGCCATACAAGTCGAACGCTTCCCGCTCGAACCAGTTGACTCCGGCCCATAATCCGATCACCGAAGGCACGACCGGCAGTTCGTCGTCGGGCGCGAACACCCGCACGCGCACGCGCTGGTTGTGAGATACCGACAGCAATTGATAGACGGCTGCAAAACGGCCCTTGCCGGCGAACGTCTTGCCAGCGACGTGCCGAATCGCCGCCGCCCCCCGCCCGATGCTTCGCTCTTCAACCCCGCGGCTGAAGCCGACGTTGGTGGATTCACCAGTCGCCCACTCCACGTCGCCATAAGCCCCATAATCGACTCCACAGACATCCATGGCTTGCTCGAATGCGAATTCAGGCTCATCACGCAGCGCGGTGAAGATTTCAATCGCTTGATCTGGCGCAATCTCAAGGGTGATCTGGCCGTAATCCAGCTTGCATTCTTGAAGCGCATCGCCGAACCGGGTTTGCAGTTTTTCCACTAGTGTCTGAAGCGCGTCAGCCATGGAGTATGCTCTCAACGGGCTATGGTGTTAGTGCGCCGGATCTTGTTTTGCAGCTGGAGAATTCCGTAAATCAAGGCCTCCGCTGTCGGCGGGCAACCGGGCACGTAGATATCCACCGGCACGATGCGGTCGCACCCGCGCACCACCGAGTAGGAATAGTGGTAATAACCACCACCGTTGGCGCAGGAGCCCATGGAAATCACCCAGCGCGGTTCGGCCATCTGGTCGTAGACCTTGCGAAAGGCCGGACCCATCTTGTTGCAGAGCGTGCCGGCGACGATCATCACATCGGACTGGCGGGGGCTGGGCCGAAACACGATCCCGAAGCGGTCCAGATCATAGCGCGCGGCGCCGGCGTGCATCATCTCCACCGCACAGCAGGCCAGGCCGAAAGTCATCGGCCACATCGAACCGGTACGCGCCCAGTTAATGAGTTTGTCGGCGGTCGTGGTAACCACGCCTTTTTCAAGAAGGCCTTCTATTCCCATTCCAAGGCTCCTTTCTTCCACTCGTAGATAAAGCCGATGACCAGGATACCCAGAAAAACGGCCATCGCCACGAAGCCGAACAAGCCGATCTTGTCGAGCACGATCGCCCAAGGAAAGAGAAAAGCGATTTCAAGATCGAAGATGATGAATAAAATGGCCACCAAATAATAGCGGACATCAAATTTCATTCGGGCGTCTTCGAACGATTCAAACCCACATTCGTAAGGCGACAGCTTTTCGGCATCGGGACGCCGGGTACCGAGAAAATAACCCGCCGCCACCATAAACACGCCCATTACAAATGAAATAGTCAGAAAAATCAGAACGGGAAGGTAGTTTGACAGCATTAGAGTCGCACCTTCGAGATGGCAAACCGGGAAAAAACAGAGCAGCGATCACGCACTAGATAAAGACACAAGCCGCTCGCTCCATTTACCGAGAGACTTGAAAAGTCTGGACCGGAATCTGTCGAGAACCATTGAGACGAATTATTCTTTTTCATTATTACGTCGCACAAGCAAGCGGCCTCGTCTGCGATTTCCGCAGCCCCATCACCCGCAGGAACAACACGCATTGAGGCGTTTGGGAAATTATGCAGGCATCTCGCCGGTAGTCGAAAATGCTCAGTATCATTTGGTGCCGATGGCCGGACTCGAACCGGCACGGCTCGCGCCACTAACCCCTCAAGCTAGCGTGTCTACCAGTTCCACCACATCGGCTAAAATAAAAAGCTACTTTCCCTACTTTTGTGGCAGTTGCGGCACATCCGTGGGACCACCACTGCTCTTGGGAGCCTCGACGGGTTTTTCAATCTGCACCCGATCAATAACGCTTTTTGGCGCGGAAGTCTGGCTTGCAAAGTAAGCGAGCGTTAGGCTGCTTAGAAAAAACACCGTCGCCAAGATGGCCGTAGCCCGGCTTAAAAAAGATGAGGACCCGCGCGATCCAAACATCGTGGCGGAGGCGCCGCTTCCAAATGCCGCGCCGGCATCAGCACCCTTACCCTGCTGCACCAACACGAGTGCGATCAAGGCAATGGCGACAACGATGTGCGCCACGAGAATCAGAGTATGAGCCATGGCGACAGTTTAACAGCCTGCCTTGGCAATCGCCAGAAACTCCTTCGCTTCAAGCGAGGCGCCGCCAATCAATCCCCCATCAATATCCGGCATGGCCAGCAATTCTCCCGCATTGGCCGCTTTCATGCTGCCGCCGTACAGGATGCGGGTCTGGGCGGCCACCGCCGAATCGAGCGCGGCCAACTGACGACGAATAAAGGCATGGACTTCCTGCGCTTGGGCGGAAGTGGCGGTTTTACCCGTACCAATTGCCCATACGGGCTCATAAGCGATCACCGCATCGGTGAAAGCACCGACGCCTTCCGAATCCAGCACCGCTTTAAGCTGACGTTCGACCACGGCTTCAGTCACACCCTTTTCGCGCTCTTCCAGCGTCTCGCCGACGCAGAGGATTGGCTTGATACCCAGCTTGCGGGCCGCGGCGAATTTGCGCGCAACGATCTGGTCGGATTCACCGTAGAACGTACGTCGCTCTGAATGGCCGACGATGACGTACTGGCAATGGAAATCTTGCAGCATTGGGCCGGCAATTTCCCCGGTGTAGGCTCCCGAAGCGTGTTCGGAGAGATTTTGGGTTCCCCAGGCAACGGCGGTACCAGACAATTGCTGTTCGACCAATCCCAAATAAACGAAGGGCGGGAATACAGCTAATTCCACAGCCGCCACCGCGGGGGCACCCTCGCGGATCCCCTGCAATAATCCGCGGATACTCTCCGCCGAACCATTCATCTTCCAATTTCCGGCCACCAGCTTACGGCGCATCTTGTTATCCTCCCGCTAAAAAACTTGGCAAGCTTACGGGATTTCGTATTTGGAAATCAATCATACTGACAGAGTATCTCGCACCACATTGGCCAGATCCCGGGCGTGACGCTCGACAACGCCAGCCTCTCGACCCTCGACCATCACCCGAATGACAGGTTCGGTTCCTGACGGACGCAACAAGACTCGACCATGATCGCCCAAGTCGCTTTCCACTCCTCTGACCGCCTCTAAAATCGGAGCCCGCTGCAAATCGACCTTGCCGGTCACCGACACATTGATCAGGATTTGCGGATACTTGGTCATGCCGGCCTTCAGCTCGTGCAGGCTTTTGCCAGATTGCAGCATGGCCGCCAAGATCTGCAAGGCGGAAATGATGCCGTCCCCGGTCGAGGTTCGATCCAAGCAAATGATATGGCCAGAATTTTCACCGCCGAGAATCAGCTTCTCGGACAGCAGCCGCTCCATCACATAGCGGTCGCCTACCTTGGCGCGATATAAATCGAGTCCTAAGGCGCGCAACGCGATTTCTAGCCCCAGGTTGGTCATCAAGGTGCCCACCACGGCATCGAACCGGCTGCCGGTACGCAAGCGATCGCGGGCGATGATAAACATCAATTCGTCGCCGTCCAAAACTTCGCCCTGGTGATCGACCATGATCACCCGATCGCCATCCCCATCGAAGGCGATCCCAAGGTCAGCGCCCTGCGCCTTGACGGTCTCGCGCAACGTCGCCGGTTTGGTGGAACCGCAATCCAGATTGATATTCAAGCCATCAGGCGAGACGCCAATGGGAATCACCGTGGCGCCCATCTCGCCAAGCACGCTGGGTGCGACGTGATAGGTGGCGCCATGCGCGCAATCGACCACAATCTTCAGGTTGGACAAACTGGTCGAGGCCGGAACCGTGCTTTTGCAAAACTCGATATACCGGCCCGCCGCATCGACAATGCGCTCGGCCTTGCCTAAAACATCAGGCTCGACCGTCGTTAGCGGCTGCTCCAGCAAGTGTTCGATTTGCTCCTCAATGTTATCGGGCAATTTCTGGCCGTCACGGGAAAAAAATTTGATGCCGTTATCGTAATAGGGATTGTGGGAAGCGCTGACGACGATGCCGGCACAGGCGTGCAGGGTACGCGTCAAGTAGGCGATGCCCGGCGTTGGCATTGGCCCCAACAAAGCGATATTGACCCCGGCCGCCGACAGCCCCGCTTCCAAAGCGGATTCGAACATGTAGCCTGAAATACGAGTATCTTTCCCGATGACGATTTTATTGAAGCCCTTCGTCTGGAGCACCCGGCCGACTGCCCAGCCCAGCTTCAACATAAATTCCGCCGTTATTGGATATTCACCCACACGCCCGCGAATTCCGTCCGTACCAAAGTAACGCTTTCCCATGACAATGTTCTCGAAAACCAGCACGATAGGGCATTATAACGAGGATGGGGCAAATACGCACAAAGCGTACTCAACCATTTGAAAAAAATAAAAAATTAAATAATCTTAGGTCAATCAGCGGCCAGGGCGGCCGCGCAAACGCGCAGGGCTTGCACCGTTTCTCGGACGTCATGGCTGCGGATGATGCGCGCGCCCTGCCAGGCCGCCAGCACCGCCGCCGCCAGGCTCCCGCTCACCCGCTCGCCAACCGGCGCATCCAACAGTGCCCCGATCATGCTTTTACGGGATAGGCCAGCGATGACTCCAGCCGCTAAATCGACAAACCGGTTCAGATGCCGCAGCAGGGACAGATTGTGCGCCAATGTCTTGCCAAAACCAAAACCGGGATCGACCAAAATCCGCTCGCGTCCGATACCCGCCATTTCGCACGCTTGAATCCGTTCGCTCAAGAAGGCGCGGATCTCCGTCACCACATCGGTATAGCGAGGCTCTTGTTGCATGGTTCCAGGTTCGCCGCGCATGTGCATCAGGCAGACCACAGCGTCGCGGTTGGCCGCCAAGACTTCCAGCGCCCCTGGCAGGCGAAGCGCCCGCACGTCGTTAATCAACCCAGCGCCAGCCTTCAAGGCTTCGCGCATGACTTCCGGCTTGCTGGTGTCTATGGAAATGAGGATAGGCAAATCGCGTGCTAGCCGCTCCACCACCGGTAGCACCCGATCCAGCTCTTCCTGAAGCGATACCAGCGGCGCGCCCGGCCGGGTGGATTCACCGCCGATATCGATAATAGCCGCGCCCTCCGTCACCATCGCTTCAGCGCGCGGCAGCGCATCGGCGACCTGGAGATAGCGACCCCCATCGGAAAAGGAATCCGGGGTGATATTTAACACCCCCATCACGCAAGGGCGCGTCAGATCCAGCGACTTACCGGCACCGTTGAGCCGCATGTTTAATGTTGTTGGGCTGGATCGCCAATCTCTCCGCCATCAAGGCGATCCTTATCGAGAACCGTCGAACCGCCGGACGGCGGCTCCCGATCAACGCCCGTGTCAAGCGGCTCGCGTGCCGCTCGGCCGGCCATGATGTCGTCGATCTGTTCGGAATCGATCGTCTCAAATTTGATCAAGGCCTCAGCCATGGCGTGCAACTTGTCGAGGTTCTCCCGCAAGAGTTGTTCGGAGCGCGCATAGTTAAGGTTGATGATCGTGCGAATTTCCTCGTCGATGACATGCGCGGTTTCATCCGACACGTTCTTGTGTCGGGTCACGCTGCGGCCCAAGAACACCTCGCCATCATCTTCACTGTAGGTGAGAGGGCCAAGGCGGTCAGATAAACCCCACTTAGTCACCATATTACGGGCGATATCGGTAGCTCGTTCAATATCGTTCTGGGCGCCCGTGGTGACAAACTCAGGTCCAAAAATCAATGCTTCGGCGATCCGCCCACCGAACAGGCTGGAAATTTGGCTTTCCAGACGCTGTTTACTGAAGCTGTAGCGATCACCCTCCGGCAAGAACATGGTGACGCCCAGCGCCCGACCGCGCGGGATAATACTGACTTTGTATACGGGGTCATGCGAGGGCACCAGCCGGCCAACGATGGCATGGCCCGCTTCGTGATAGGCGGTGAGCTTCTTTTCTTCCTCGCTCATCACCATTGATTTTCGCTCGGCGCCCATCATGATCTTGTCCTTGGCTTTCTCGAAATCGTCCATGTCAACGTCCCGTTTGTTGGAACGAGCGGCGAACAGGGCAGCTTCATTGACTAGATTGGCCAGATCGGCGCCAGAGAAACCCGGCGTGCCACGGGCGATCACGGCCGGTTTGACGTTATCCGACAGTGGCACCTTGCGCATGTGAACCTTGAGAATTTGCTCGCGACCTCGCACATCGGGCAGCGGCACGACCACCTGCCGGTCGAAGCGACCGGGCCGCAGCAGCGCCGGATCAAGCACATCCGGGCGATTGGTCGCGGCGATGACGATGATGCCTTCGTTACCTTCAAAGCCGTCCATTTCGACCAGTAACTGATTCAAGGTCTGCTCGCGTTCGTCGTGGCCGCCGCCGAGCCCCGCGCCGCGATGACGGCCCACCGCATCGATTTCGTCGATGAAGATGATGCAGGGCGCATGTTTCTTCGCTTGCTCGAACATGTCACGCACCCTGGATGCGCCCACACCAACGAACATTTCCACGAAGTCAGAACCGGAAATCGAGAAGAACGGCACCTTGGCCTCACCGGCGATGGCTTTGGCGAGCAGGGTTTTCCCGGTGCCCGGCGAGCCGACCATCAGCACGCCGCGCGGGATCTTGCCACCAAGTTTCTGAAACTTGCCCGGATCGCGCAAGAATTCAACCAGCTCGGCCACCTCTTCCTTGGCTTCATCGACCCCAGCCACATCGGCGAAGGTGATCTTAATCTGGTCTTCGCTCATCATGCGCGCCCGCGACTTGCCGAAAGACATCGCCCCTCGACCCGCGCCGCCGCCCTGCATCTGCCGCAGGAAAAAGACCCAGATACCGATTAACAACAGCATCGGGAACCAGCTGATGAAAATTTGCATCAGCAATCCCTGCTTCTCCGGGGGTTGGCCCTCGATGTCCACCCCATGATTGAGCAAATCACCAATCATGGCCATGTTGTCGGTTTCTGGACTGTAGGTGGTGAAACGTTCGCCACCGCTGGTCCGGCCTTGAATGGCCCGGCCGTCAATGGTCACTTGGGCGATTCGGCCCTGTTTGATATCTTGTAAGAATTGTGAATAGGACATTTGGGCGGATGGCGCCACCTTGGGTCCAAAACTGTTGAATACGGACATCAGCACGACCGCGATGACCACCCACAACAGAATATTCTTTACCATGTCATTCAAGGTATGCACCTCAACACTGCAACGCTGAAAATCGGCGATTATTTGCGTCTATTTCCTCAAATTTCCTTGGAAAATCGGCCACAAAGGTCGATTTTTAGACCAATCTACCCACGATAGTTCCTAGCCAACAGGTACTGCTCGGCGCTGCGCGCGCGCGAGGCCTTAGGTTTGCGGGAAACCACCGTAGCAAACGCGGCGCGCAGGTCTTTCAAGAACGGATCGAAACCCTCCCCCTGAAAAACCTTGACCAGAAAATCTCCACCAGGCCGCAGGCATTGCCGGGCGAAATCCAACGCCAGCTCGGCTAAATAGATGCCGCGCGGCTGGTCAACCGCCTTGATACCACTGGTATTGGGGGCCATGTCGGAAATTACAAGGTCCACCGGCCGATCACCCAACGCCTCCAGCAACTGTTCGAGCACCGCTGTCTCACGAAAATCGCCCTGAATGAACTTGACCCCCAGCAACGGCTCCATCGGTAAAATATCCAGCGCAATGACAGTGCCCCGCGGGCCTACCCAGTGGGCCGCCAACTGCGACCAACCGCCGGGAGAAGCACCCAAATCGACGACGGTCGCGCTCAATCGTAGCAGGCGATCCTTCTCGTGTATTTCTAGCAATTTATAGACCGCGCGGGATCGGTAGCCTTCGGCTTGCGCACGGCGCACGTACTCGTCAGTGAAATGCTCCCGCAGCCAGCGAGCGCTGCTCTTACCGCGGCTCATTTCCGGCCTGTTCCCGTTGGCGGTCGAGCTTTTCCACCACCCGGCGGACCCGAACGATGATCCAGAACATGCCGAGCAGCCCATAACTCAATAGCAAGAGGAATTGGAGCGGCAGACTTTCCACGACCCGGCCCTGAACCAGCAACAACAAAACGCCGACCGTCAGAATAATCCCCAGATCCAATTTGACCTCATTAAACGGACTCGGGGCTACCCGCATGCCTTTGCCGCCGGTTACACTGCTCGCATCTTTAGCCTTTTCGGGTTTTCCCGTGCTCACGCTTAGCAACCTGCAAAAACGCCATCTCAAAGCTTTGGCCCATCACCTTAAACCAGTCGTCATCATCGGCGAGGGCGGTCTTACGCCGGGGGTCATCCATGAAATTTTGCTGGCGCTTGATCATCATGAGCTGATCAAGATCCGGGTCAATGCCGAGGATCGTGAAACTCGCGAGGCGATGATCGTAGAAATTTGCGAAACCGCCAACGCGTTACTGATTCAGCGTATCGGCCATATCGCCATATTTTTTCGCCGTAATCCAGAAGCCCCGCGGCTTGAATTGCCATGAACCCGGAGCTGATCCATCGGTTCTGGGTAAAGAGATTGTTTGAGTGATCGCCAATGCAACAATTTAATTTGATTAATTTGAAGCGATGGCAAAAAGCTCAGAAACTAAAATATGGTGCTGGTGGTGGGACTCGAACCCACAAGCCGGGCTAACGGCGCAGGATTTTAAGTCCTGTGTGTATACCATTCCACCACACCAGCCAAGGGCGCTATTGAATCAATTGTTCGAGTGGAGGCTAGGGTCGGAATCGAACCGGCGTCCACGGCTTTGCAGGCCGCTGCATGACCACTCTGCCACCTAGCCTTGGGCTGAAATGTCCGGTCAGCGAACCGCCGGTAATATAAAAAGCCTCGAACGTTCGAGGCCTGAGAATCTGGAGCGGGAAACGAGACTCGAACTCGCGACCCCAACCTTGGCAAGGTTGTGCTCTACCAACTGAGCTATTCCCGCCGCGCGAAATAGGCATTTTAATGTAAAAAAGCAGCTCGTCAAGCTTCAATCTCATATCGAAGCACCGCCCACGCCGCAACCAGATAATGCAACATCGACCACAGGGTCAGGACCGCCGCAACCACCAAAAATCCTAACCCGATCTGCAAGGTCGGGAACCCCCCCACCGGCTCGCGATACAGTAGCAGTAGCACGGCAACCATCTGGGCCGTTGTTTTTAGTTTGCCGATCATCGACACCGCCACCCGCCCCTGCTTGCCGATTTGCGCCATCCATTCCCGCAGTGCTGAAATGGCAATTTCACGGCCGATAATAATCACCGCCGCAACCGCCATCAGGGCAGTGGGAATAGCCTGCACCAACAGCACCAAGGCGGCCGCGACCATCAATTTGTCGGCAACCGGATCCAGAAAAGCGCCAAACGCCGAAGTCTGCCCGAGCCGACGCGCAAGATAACCATCGAGCCAGTCGGTAAGCGCCGCAAGTCCAAACAAGGCGCTACACAACAAATTAGCTCCCTTGAAAGACAAAAAGAAGACCACCACGAAAACTGGAATCAGGGCGATCCGCAGCAAGGTCAGCGAAGTAGGCAAATTCAGTTGCATGGCTTGACGCGCGCTCAAGCTTCGCCATGGAAGCGGTCGTAGATCCGTTGTGCCAGTTCGGCATTGATCCCATTCACTTGGGAAATATCCTCAACCCCCGCTTGTGCGAGCTGTTTCAGGCCACCGAACTGTTTAAGCAAGGCCTGGCGGCGCTTGGGTCCAATACCGGGGATGGTATCGAGCACAGAAGTCGTTCGCGTTTTGGCCCGGCGCTGACGGTGGCCGGTGATAGCGAAGCGGTGGGCTTCATCGCGAATCTGCTGCACCAAATGCAAGGCAGCTGAATCGCTTGGCAGTATAATAGGGCGGTTTTCTTCAAACAAGTAAAGCGTTTCCAGCCCTGGCTTGCGTCCGGGTCCCTTGGCGATTCCGACCACCCTAACTCCCGCAATTTTCAGTTCTTCCAGCACGTTGGCCGCCTGGGTTACTTGACCCTTGCCGCCATCGATAAACAAGATGTCGGGTAACCCTCCTCCTTCTTGTTGCAAGCGGGCATAACGGCGGGTCAACGCCTGATGCAGAGCGGCGTAGTCGTCGCCTGGGGTTATACCTTCGATATTATAATGGCGGTAATCCGATTTGCGTGGCCCTTCCCGATTGAACACCACGCAAGCGGCGACGGTTTTCTCGCCCCGAGTGTGACTGATGTCGAAACACTCCATGCGCGTTGGCGCCGCTTCAAACTCCAAGGCCACGCGCAAGGCCTCCAATCGTTGCTGCATTCCAGCCCGTCCGGACAAATGCGCCGCCAGGGCGTGCTCGGCATTCCGCAGCGCCATCTCCAGCCAGCGCGCCCGCTGGCCGCGAACATGGGAGGTGATGGCGACCCGTCGGCCGCTCTGCTGGGAGAATGCACGGGCCAGCAGTACCTCATTGCTGGGTTCCGGGTTAACGAGAATTTCAGCCGGAATGTCCTTATTGAGATAATACTGCGTTAAAAAGGCCGTCTGCACGTCGGCCGCGCCCGCTTGCTCTGGCAGCCGAGGAAAAAAAGCTCTGGCCCCTAGCAACCGCCCGCCGCGAAACATCAACACTTGGACACAGGCGGCTCCCCCTCGCGCCGCGCAGGCGATCACATCGACATCACCGTTTTCGCCTTCTACGTGCTGACGTTGTTGAATCTGTTGCAATTCCACTATTTGGTCGCGGCAGACCGCCGCCGTTTCAAAATTTAAGCCGGCGGCGGCGGTTTCCATGACCTGCGCTAAATTAGCGATAAGTTGTCCGTTTTTGCCTTCGAGAAACAGTACGGCATCGCGCAATTGCTGTTGGTAGCCATCGCGGTCGACAAAACCAACGCAGGGCGCGGTGCAGCGTTTGATTTGATATTGCAAGCAGGGGCGGGAACGGCCGTAAAAGAAACTGTCCTCACAGGAGCGCAGTCTAAATATTTTCTGCAACAAGTGAAGGGTGTCCCGCACGGCACTTGCATGGGGATAGGGGCCGAAATAGCGTCCTACCTTACCCTTGGCACCGCGATATAGGGCGAGCCGCGGGAAATCGCCTTCGGAAAGGTGAATATAAGGATAACCCTTGTCGTCGCGCAGCAGAATGTTATAGCGGGGCTGATACTGCTTGATTAAGGTGCTTTCCAGAATCAGCGCCTCAGTCTCGGTATGGGTGACCGTGACCTCGATGGCTCGGATCTGGGCGACGAGGCTGCGCGTCTTGGCCGAACTTTGAGTCTCGCGAAAATAGCTGGCAACCCGCTTCTTGAGATTGCGCGCCTTGCCGACGTAAAGCACCGCGCCTTGCTCGTCTAGCATCCGATAGACGCCGGGCAACACAGCCAAGGTCTTCAAGAAAGAGTTGGAATCAAACGATTGGGCAGTCAGATTCATTTTAATATCGCAACGCCGCGGTCATCGTTGCCGCCGGATACTTAAATACAACCGCATCGACCCAGCCAGACCAAGCTTTCAGGTTGCGTATCTGAGGTAAACCCTCCTTGAAAACCAGGAAAGATTGTAGCTCCGGCTCCAACACCTTAATGGCGCCCGCTCAACAGCATAGCTGGCGGGTGGGCTCTCAAGGCGGGTCAGCCGAAAACATGGCCGGCTGAAAGCCGCGTATTTCCGGCCCACCGCCATACCCGATCAGGTGTTATCCCGCCGGATGTCGTATTTCTCCATCAACCGGTATAAGGTCATTCGGGAAACGCCCAATTCTTGGGCGGCGCGCGCAATGTTGAAGCGAGTCCGGAGCAAGGTGGCCTGAATCGCTTCGCGATCCGCCGCCATGCGGGCCTCATCCAGGGTCACGAAACCGCGTCCCAACGAACGCCGTTCCAATTCCATATCACTCGGTATGATATGCGGCCCTTCGCTTAACATCACCGCCCGGCGAATGCGGTTCATTAGCTCTCGGACATTGCCCGGCCAATCGTAGCGATTGATCACCTCTAGCGCATCCCGACTGAAACCCTTGGCTGAAGTCTTGGTTTCGGCGGTGAATTTGGTGAAAAAATACCGGGCGAGCAGCTCCACGTCGCCCTTGCGCTCCCGCAGGCTGGGCGTTCGCAGGTGCAACACATTAAGCCGATAGTACAAATCCTCGCGGAATCGACCTTCTCTCACCGCTTGTTCCAGATGCGTGTTAGTCGAAGCGACTACCCGCACATTAGCGGGAATCGGCTTGGTGCCGCCCAGGCGATGAATCTTTTTTTCCTCTAGAAACCGCAGTAAATTGGCTTGTACTTCGGGCGGAAGATCGCCGATTTCATCCAAAAACAGCGTGCCGCCGCTGGTGGATTCGATCAACCCAATCCGTCGGTCATTCGCGCCGGCGAACGCGCCTTTTTCATGCCCGAACAACTCCGATTGGATCAGATTGACCGGCAAGGCTCCGCAATTCATCGTGACAAACACCGAGGCGGCGCGCGAAGAATACTCGTGAATGGCTCGCGCCGATTGCTCCTTGCCCGTTCCGCTCTCGCCGGTGATCAGCACCGGCACATCCACTTCCGCGGCTTTCTGAATCCCTCGAAACAGCGTTTGCATGACCAAGCTGTTACCGATCAATCCATACTGGGATTCCAGCTCGCGCTGCTGGCGGAGGGTATTTTCAGTCAGGACCGCCATGCCATACGCATGGCCGAGCGTTACCGCCAAGCGCTGCGGCTCGATGGGCAAGGTATGATAATCGTAGCAATGCTCGGCGATGACGGTGGACAGCAGCTTGCGCTCAAGGCACTGGCGCGATAACACCATCACCCATTGCATTTTCCGACGCGCCAGAATCAGATCGACCAACCATTGGATCGACCGTTCGGACTCGCAACTGAAGAAAATAGCCAAACCCACTTCGAAAGATTGTTCGGTCAGCAACGCCCTGGCCGGGCCAGCCTCTTGAGCCCAAGAAACTTCCCAATCAGCCGCCGAAATCTTTTCGAGCAAATTCTCCTCAAGTGCTGCTGTGCTCAGAATTAGAACCTTGCGCATCGGATTTACCCATTGTCTACTTGATAGGACATCGAGATGCATCCATTGCAGGATTTCTCGCAGGATTTCTCGTATGTTGTTCTTGGATCTGGAAAGATTACGGATCGAGAGGATCGAACCGTCACATACTAGCGACTAACGCTAGTAGAGTGGTCACCGCGGAAATCATATTTTAGGGATTTGCCACGGGCCTGGCACCCAATCTCCTCAGCTTCGCAACCTGAGCAGCCATTGCTCGTCTCGTAAAAGTCCTGAGGAATTTTTCCTTGAAACCCTACCGAGACTGCATGGAATAATGCCTTATCAGAGTTTCAGTTGCAACTAAAAATAACTTAAATCGCTTTTCTTTCGCACTCGAACTTCAATCTGATTACTTGCCAATCTCAAAACTGTCTCTAATGATTGCTGAAGCTACTGCATAAAATAGATAAATTTCTCATTCATGAGATAAAGACATAGAACAATAGTAATATTTATGTTATTATTTTGAGCATATATTGGGATAATTGAGTTTTATAATATCACTAATTATTAAGAAAAATCGTAGCGATTTAACTACATTCGAAATAATTTAACCGATTATTTTGCTTCTGATTCCATCATCGCTTTTGATAGTCTGATTATTTTGAGGATTGGAATGTTCTACTCCACCTTACGCACCTTGCTTTTCCAGCTTGATCCTGAAACGGCTCATGACTGGACACTGCTGTTTTTGCGGCAAAGCTTCAACAGCCCACTCTCTAAGGTTTTGGATTTATTTCCTATTTCTCACGTCAGCGCGCCACGGCGCGTGATGGGTCTCGACTTTCCCAATCCGGTGGGACTGGCGGCGGGTCTGGACAAGAACGGTGAATGCCTTCGCGCCTGGCAGGCGCTGGGATTCGGTTTCATCGAGATCGGCACCGTCACCCCCCGTCCACAACCGGGCAACCCCAAACCACGCCTGTTTCGGCTGCCAGCCGCTCAAGCCTTGATCAACCGGATGGGCTTTAATAACAAAGGGGTAGACTATTTGATTGAACAAGTGCGGCGCACGGGCTACAAGGGCATACTGGGCATCAATATCGGCAAGAACGCAGATACCCCCGTTGAGAAAGCCGCCGCCGACTACCTGATCGGGTTGCGCAAGGTTTATCCGTGGGCGAGCTACATCACGATTAATATTTCTTCGCCGAACACGCCCGGATTGCGTGATCTGCAATACGGCGCCGCGCTGGATCGGCTGCTGGAGACGCTGAAAAGCGAGCAGCACCGCCTGGCTGGCGAGCACGGACGCTATGTTCCTTTAGCGCTCAAGATCGCCCCAGATCTCGCTAGCGAGGACTTGGCCGCGGTAAGCCAAGCCCTGTTGCGACACGAAATTGATGCCGTCATCGCGACCAATACAACCTTTTCGCGAGCCGGCGTGGCGGGGCTGTTTGACGCCGATCAGACCGGCGGTTTGAGTGGCGCCCCCTTGCGCGACCGCTCGACCGCCGTGGTGAGGCAACTGGCGGATAACCTGGCGGGTAAATTACCCATCATCGCCGCTGGCGGCATTTTGAGCGGGGCCGACGCCGCCGCCAAGATCGCGGCCGGAGCCAGTCTGGCGCAGCTATATACCGGCTTCATTTATCGTGGGCCGACACTGATCGGCGAGGCGGTAGCGGCTCTACGCTAAATGCGTGACTCGAAACGGGAACTAACCCCCCTAAACGCACGGTCTAGAGTGACACCATCCACCACTCAAGAGGAAACGCTTCCATGCCTAAATCTCTGTTGCTGTTGCTGGCTCTGCTATTACCCACCTTGACCCAAGCCGCCGTTGAAACCAAGACCGTCGACTACAAGCAAGGTGATACCCGGCTGGTGGGCTATCTAGCCTACCCCAAGGACGCTAAAGGGCCATTACCTGGGATCTTGGTGGTCCATGAGTGGATGGGTTTGAACGACTATGCCAAGCGCCGCGCCGAACAATTAGCCGAACTAGGCTATATCGCCCTTGCCGCCGACATCTACGGCGATGGCAAAACCGCCGCCAATCGCGATGAGGCTGGCAAATTGGCGGGCTCGTATAAAAAGGATAGACCCCTGCTACGGGCGCGGACAGCGGCCGGATTAGCGGCGCTCAAGGCCCAGGCAGGCGTGGCGGGCGATAAAGTGGCTGCGATCGGTTATTGCTTTGGCGGCACCGCCGTGCTGGAATTGGCCCGCGCTGGCGCTGATTTGGCGGGCGTGGCCAGTTTCCACGGCGGCCTCGATAGCCCCGCGCCCGAGGACGCCAAAAACATTCGGGCCAAGGTATTAGCCTTACACGGAGCCGACGATCCCAATGTACCGCCCGCTCAAGTTTCGGCCTTCGAGCAAGAGATGCGTACCGGCGGCGTGGATTGGCAGTTGATCGCCTACGGCAACGCGGTGCATGGCTTCACCAATTCCGCCAACGGCGGCGACAACAGCAAGGGCGTCGCTTACAACGCCGCCGCCGATGCGCGATCCTGGATCGCCATGCAACAATTTTTCAACGAACTCTTCGCCAAAAAATAATGGGGTGATGACGGAACCCACGGACGGCACGCCGATGAAAATTGCCGTCCGACCCGCCTTTCACCGATGGAAAAGGAGATGCTTGATCGCCGGCTAAGCGTTGCGCCCATGCTGGATTGCACCGACCGGCATTGTCGGTTTTTCCTGCGGCAATTAACCCAGCGCAGCGTGCTTTATACGGAAATGGTCACCACTGGCGCTGTATTGCGCGGCCATAGGGAACGGGTGCTGGCCTACGATCCGGCCGAGCATCCGCTCGCGCTGCAACTCGGTGGCAGCGATCCCGCTGATCTGGCCCGATGCGCGACTATCGCCGCCGAACTCGGCTACGATGAGGTCAACCTAAACGTCGGCTGCCCTAGCGACCGCGTACAATCCGGTCGATTCGGCGCATGCTTGATGGCCGAACCGGCGCTGGTCGCCGCCTGCGTCGCGGCCATGAGCACCGCTGTGGATCTACCGATCACGGTTAAAACCCGTATTGGCATTGATGAGCGCGATTCCTATCAGGAGTTGGTCGACTTTGTACGCCCCGTCGCGGCGAGCGGCTGCCACACCTTCATCATCCATGCCCGCAAAGCGTGGCTGAGGGGACTTAGCCCAAAGGAAAATCGCGAAATCCCGCCTTTGCGCTACAACGTTGTGCGCCAGCTCAAACAGGACTTTCCCGATCTGAGCGTCATTCTCAATGGCGGGTTGACCGATCTGGATCAGATCGCGGAGCAACTGCCGCTGGTGGACGGGGTAATGATCGGCCGCGCCGCTTACGAAAATCCCTATCTGCTGGCCGAAGTCGACCAACGTTTCTTCGATTCCCCTCACCCCGTACCCACTCGCCATGACGTGGTTCGAGACATGCTGCCCTACATCGAACGCCAGTTGCGGCAGGGAACGCCGCTGCATTGCATGACCCGCCATCTTCTTGGCTTGTTTCAGGGCCTACCGGGCGCGCGCGCCTGGCGTCGCCATCTGAGCGAGAACGCCCACCGACCGGGCGCGGACACCGGACTGCTAGAAGCGGCGCTGCGATTCGTGCCAGAGCCAGTGACAGCTTGAGTCGCCCAAAGATCACCGCCATTATTTCAATACGCCGCGTGAGACGGCCTAAAATTGGACAATCGGCAATGTCCGGCTCTACCCACCGCCAACCGCTTCTCGTTGAGGATCGTGCTTATGTATGAATTTCTGCAATATCAAGTTCGGGATGCGATGACTGTTGAGCCCATCGCCATCAGCCCCAGAGCGAAGTTGCGCGAGGCCGAGGAACTGTTTGAAACCCATGATTTCAACGGAGTGCCTGTAGTGGACGATCAGCGGCGACTTGTTGGAATCCTGACGAAATTCGACGTGCTCAAGGCGTTCAGCCTCGGTTCGCAAGCCATCGCTCCGCATTATCACAATATCATGGAGCAATTGGTTGAAACGGCGATGACCCGCGATCCGGTCAGCGTGGAGCCGCAACTGCCGTTGAGCCGCCTGCTGCAAAAATTGGTGGAGCTGCGAACCAAGAGTTTGCCAGTGGTGGAAAACGACCGCTTGGTGGGCATCATCGCGCGGGAGGATGTGCTAAAAGCGCTACGACGCGCCACCCTTCAGCACGAAATTCCGATCCATGAGGATTCGCGGCCATGACAACCTTGCTCTATACGCATCCAGTCTGCTTGGAACACGATGCCGGCTATGGTCATCCCGAATGCGCGGCCCGCCTAACCGCGATTCTCAGCGTGCTTAAAACACCCACCTTTGCCACCCTGCAATGGCGGGACGCTCCGGCAGCCACTATCGAACAGTTGATCCGAATTCATACCACTAGCCACGTCGAAGGTACGCTATCCCAAATTCCCAGGCGAGGCTATTATCCCATCGACGGCGATACCGTTGTCTCGCCGCAATCCGGCGAAGCGGCCCTACGATCAGCCGGGGCGGTTTGCGCGGCGGTGGACGCTGTGCTGCAAGGCGAAGCGAACAATGCCTTCTGCGCCATTCGCCCGCCCGGCCATCACGCCGAGCCGAATCAAGCAATGGGCTTTTGCCTGTTTAGCAATATCGCTATCGGCGCCGCCCACGCCCGCGCCGTTCACGGTCTGGCGCGGGTGGCGGCCATCGATTTTGACGTGCATCATGGTAACGGCACGCAAACCGCGTTCGAACGCGACCCGGCTTATCTCTACATTTCCACTCATCAAGCCTACATCTATCCGGGCACCGGCCGCCGAGACGAGCGCGGCGTAAACAACATCGTCAATATCCCGTTGCCAGCCAACAGCGGCACGGCCGAGTTGCATCACGCTTGGCGGCAGGATATCGAACCCGCGTTGCGGGAGTTCAAGCCACAATTGATCCTGATTTCCGCGGGTTTTGACGCACATCGCATGGACCCGCTGGCCGGTTTGAACTTCACCGAAGGTGATTATGCTTGGCTGACCCAGCGGATTTTAGAGGTGGCGGCGGAATTTGCCCAAGGCCGAGTAATTTCGGCCCTGGAGGGCGGCTATAATCTACCCGCTTTGGCCGCTAGCACGGCGGCGCATGTCAAAGCCCTGATGGAAGCAGGCTAAGCCGTGTACGGAAACGCCTGCTCTGTCTGAGCCTGGAGCCAGCGCCGAGGCTTACCGAAGCCACTGCTAGGAACGGTGGCTAAAGCACTCTCATTGCCGATGGCTTGCGGCGCATGCTAGGGCAATAACACAGTCGATCCCGTGGTTTTGCGCGCTTCCAGATCGCGGTGGGCTTGAGCAGTTTCCGCCAGTGGATAAGTTTGACGCACCTCGATTTTCACCGCGCCGTTCAAAACCACCTCGAACAGCTCGCCAGCGCTAGCCACCAAATCCGCGCGCTCGGCCGTATAAGCCATCAAGCTGGGCCGAGTTAAAAACAGCGAACCCTTGGCGGCGAGAATGCCGGGATCGAATGCCTGTACCGGACCCGAAGCATTGCCGAAGCTCACCATCATGCCCAAGCGCCGTAGGCAATCCAAAGAGCCCATAAAAGTTGCCTGACCGACCGAATCGTACACAGCAGCCACGCCTTGGCCGTTGGTAATTTCACGGACCCGCTCGGTGAAATTTTCGCGGGTATACACGATGACATGATGACAACCGTGGGCGTGGGCCAGTTCAGCTTTTTCGTCGCTACCCACCGTGCCGATCACGGTCGCGCCAAGATGCCGCGCCCACTGGCTGGCAATCAACCCTACCCCGCCGGCGGCGGCATGGAGCAGAATCGCATCGCCGGCTTGCACCCGATACGTGCGCCGCAACAGGTACTGGGCGGTCATCCCTTGCAACATCATCGCGGCAGCGGTTTGATCCTCAATCGCATCGGGTAAGGCAACCACCCGGTCGGCGGCGATCAGCCGAACTTCGGCGTAGGCGCCCACTGGCGGACTGGCATAGGCTACTCGATCACCGACTTTGAATTCGGTCACGCCCTCGCCAATCGCCTCAATCTTCCCCGCGCCTTCCATGCCCAGCGTCCAGGGTAGCGAGGGCAACGGATACAGGCCGGTACGGTGATAGACATCAATATAGTTCAGTCCAACCGCGCCATGCCGGACGCGAATTTGACCGGGGCCGGGCTCACCAACGTCGACATCTTCCCAGCACAGGACTTCTGGGCCACCTGGTTGGTGAATGCGGATCGCTTTGGACATCAGATTCTCCTCGAAGGCTAAGCAAATTTTTCGTTACAGCATCGCCGCCAACCAGACGGCTGATTCTTGACTTAAGCGCCGAACATGACCTTGCAAGCTGAAATTATTTTTCAGCTGACCATCGACGAATCCCTTCAATGGCAATTCCCGCCCGCTGCTTTGGCCGAAGCGCAGTTGCTCCAGTAGATCAGGCGGCACCACGCGATCAAACTGAAATGGGCTGCCTTGATCGCCAATAGCGGCGCTATCCGCGCACGTAAATGGAATCCGGTGGCCGACGCTCGGTTGCTTGGTTTTGAGCCACCGAAAAAACTCGGCCCACATACAACCAGCGGGACGCTCCAACCCAAAGCGGTTACGGACGAATTCATCTGGTGGCTCAATCGCTTGAACCTTCATGCCAGCCAGCAGAAAGAACTTCCCGCCTCTAACAGCCACCGGGTAGAGACAATCTCCAAGACTCACGTGATCAATTGCGGGCATCGAAATGTGAGGACCCCCAAAAATGACTTCCAATGGGCCAAAGTCCTTAACGCGCTGGAGCCAGCGAATGCGCTCTTGCGTCCAAAGAATGACAAAAGATTCAGCCATTGAATCGTATTAGTCGAAATCAAATAAATCGCTCAGAAATCCTTCTCTTTTCTTTTTCTTGTAATAGCCGCTGTCGTGCTGGGATGGCCCGTGGCCATAAGACGGCTGTTGCGCCGGATGGTAGCCCTGATCGTGAGCGGGTTGGCGGCCATCATTGGCGGATTGTGCTGGCGCTGTCGGTAACGATCTTTCAATGATCTTATCCAGTTCACCGCGATCCAGCCAAACGCCCCGGCATTTCGGGTAATAGTCGATTTCGATGCCAGCTCGGTCAGCCATCACTAAATTCACATTTTCACAAACTGGGCATTGCACATTTAAAACCTCTCCAATGGGAATATAGACACAATCACAACGCCACTTTGAGTTTTCGCCCCCCACTAATTGCGAAGCCTTCTCGCTCATAGAAATTCAAAGTTCGTTGAAATTGGGGAAGCGGTGGGGTTGTGACCTCAAGACGTGTCCAGCCTCTCAGCGAAGCAAACTGTTTGGCCTCTGACACCAAGGCTCGACCAACAGAGCTGGAGCGGCTTGCGGCGCGGACATACAGCTCCGGGATGGTGCCAAATGCACCGCCCGCGTACAACGCGTAGCTTTCGTAGAGGGCGATGAACCCGATCGGCAAGCCCTCATCACCGCGAACAATGAACACGACGTACTTTTCCTGTTCAATGAACAGGGTCAACCTGTTGACAGTTTCTTCGAAATTAAATCTAAATGCTGGGCTTCCAATGGCGTTCATGATCTCTTCGAGCAGCTCGCCAACCATCATAGCCACATCACTGGAATCAATAACGGTAGCTTTGCTAATAATGTACGGGATGTTACTCATCTGTGATGCCTAATGGACGGCGGATGCTTTGCAAGGACGGAAAAGCCGAAAGCTTTGACGGCCAATCTCAGCTTGATCCCCTCCCCCAATGGCAGACGCTTAACGCCTGAGCCAAGTCGCGCCAGGAATGGCGCGGCTTTGCGCTAGCGTAGCGTACAGCACAAGGCTGATAGCATGAAATGGCGTCGGCTTAAACGAATTGTTAAGCGTCATCACCGGGGGGGATATGTTTCAAACTTAGGAATGCTGGGGTTCATATGATCCCAAGAAGCCGCGCTTCGAGTAAATAGATCTACCGCGGGGTGATAGTTATTGGGATCATCAAGCGTTCCGGCACGAACGCCGATGAGTCCCTTCATTATTCCAGGTTTGCCAAATAGTTGTGTGCCGCATGCCGGACAGAAGCCACGACTAACCTCGCTGCCACTGTCACCTGTCCGAATGAAGTATTTGACATCACCATTGATCCGAACGGATTGTTCGGGGAAAAACATCGTGGCGGAGTAAGCGCTTCCAGTCATTCGCTGACATTCACGGCAATGGCAATTGCCTTGCATTACTGGATCAGTGGAACATTCATACGTTATAGCGCCACAAGTACAACTACCGGAAATTTTCATGGCTTCCCCTGAAAAGTGATTTATGACGCCTAAGCAATGCGTCTACATTTTTCTGCTCTCTCATCCACCAGAGAGAAGCAGTGCCATAGTGAGCGATTAGGGAATCGATAAATACTCCGAAAACTTTTCAGCACATCCCCTGAAAACCCGTACCCGAATCACTCCAGCCACCGCCGTGCATTGCGGAATAATCTTAACCACGGCCCGTCCTTGCCCCAACTCTCGGGATGCCAGGAATGCTGCACGGTGCGGAACACCCGTTCCGGGTGGGGCATCAGGATGGTGAAACGGCCATCGCGGCTGGTGAGCCCCGTGATGCCGCTCGGTGAACCGTTTGGATTCGCGGGGTAGCGTTCCGCTGGCTGGCCGAAGTGATCCACAAAGCGCAAAGCCACCACACCCGCCTCAAGCGCCGCTGCCGCGTCCGCCTCGGCGCGAAATTCCGCCCGCCCTTCTCCGTGTGCAATGGCAATGGGTAAACGCGAACCCTCCATACCTTGCAAAAACAGCGACGGCGACGGCAGCACCTCCACTAAACTAAACCGGGCCTCGAATTGTTCCACCCGATTGCGGACAAAATGCGGCCACAACTCCGTTCCCGCAATCAATTCATGCAGGTTGGAAAACATCTGACAACCGTTGCAGATGCCTAAACCAAAACTGTCCGGCCGGGAGAAGAATGCGGCGAACTGATCGCGGGCGCGGGGATTGAACAGAATGGATTTGGCCCAGCCCTCGCCCGCGCCCAGCACATCGCCGTAAGAAAACCCCCCGCACGCGGCGATACCGTGGAAATCCGCCAAGCGAATCCGTCCGGCGATGAGATCGCTCATGTGCACATCCACCGCCGCGAACCCAGCCCGGTCAAACGCCGCCGCCATCTCAATTTGGCCGTTGACTCCTTGCTCGCGCAAGATGGCGATCCGTGGCCGCGCGCCACGGGCGAGGAAGGGCGCGGCAATGTCCTCGGCCGGATCGAAGGTCAAGCGAACATTCAAACCGGGATCAGCCGGATCGCAAGCCGTCTCAAACGCTTCACGGGCGCAATCGGGATGATCGCGCAAGGCTTGCATCCGGTAGCTGGTTTCCGACCACAGCCGTCGCAATTCGGCGCGACTGGCGTAAAAGACCACCTCGCCGCCGAAGCGCAGAGTCAGTCGATCCTCGCCATTCGGCGCGCCGATAATGTGGCTACATTCGCCCAAGCCGGCTTCGGCCAACCGCGTCAACACCGCATTTCGATCCGCCGCCCGCACTTGCAGCACCGCGCCCAGCTCCTCGGCAAACAAAGCCGCCAGCGGGTTTTCGGCCAGATCGTCCAACAACACGGTTAAGCCGCAACCGCCCGCAAACATCATTTCCGCCAGCGTCGCCAGCAAACCGCCATCGGAACGGTCATGATAGGCCAGCAAGCGACCCGCCGCGTTGAGCTCCTGAAGCGTTGTGAAAAAAACTTTCAGGTCCTCGGGCGCGTCCACGTCGGGCACGGTGTCGCCCAATTGGTTGTAAACCTGCGCCAAGACCGAACCGCCCAGCCGATTCCGACCCCGACCAAGATCAACCAGAATCAAATCGGTATCGCCTTGATCCGTCCGCAATTGCGGCGTCAACGTCGCCCGCACGTCCAAAACCGGGGCGAAGGCGGACACAATCAGCGACAGGGGCGCGACCACGCTCTTGCGTTCGCCGCCCTCTTCCCAGACCGTTTTCATCGACAGCGAATCCTTGCCGACCGGAATGGCGATGCTGAGCGCGGGACACAGCGCCATACCCACCGCCCGCACCGTATCGAACAAGCGGGCATCTTCACCGACATGACCCGCCGCCGCCATCCAGTTAGCCGATAGCTTGACATCGCTAATCTGGCTGATGCGCGCGGCGGCGATATTGGTTAGCGCCTCACCGACCGCCATCCGCCCAGACGCAGGGGCGTTCAACACCGCCAACGGCGTCCTCTCGCCCATCGCCATTGCTTCGCCGGTATAGACATCGAAGCTGGTGGCGGTGACGGCCACATCGCTAACCGGCACTTGCCAGGGTCCGACCATCTGATCGCGGCAGACTAGCCCGGTCACGGTCCGGTCGCCGATGGTGATGAGAAAGCTTTTGTCGGCCACTGCCGGGAAACGCAGCACCCGCGCCACGGCGTCCGCACACTCGATGCCACGGCCATCAAAGGGCCGCGCCGTAACCGTTGCATGACCGACATCGCGTAACATCTTTGGCGGTTTGCCGAATAAAACGTCCATCGGTAAATCCACCGGCCGATTGGCGAATTGCCGATCCGCGACCATCAATTCCGCTTGTGCGGTGGCGGTGCCGATGACCGCATAAGGACAGCGCTCTCGCGCGCAAAAGGCTTTGAACGCTTCCAAGCGCTTAGCGGCAATCGCCAGCACGTAACGCTCTTGCGCCTCGTTACACCAAATTTGCATCGGCGACATGCCGGGATCGTCGTTGGGCACTTCGCGCAACTCGAAATGACCGCCCCGGTCCGCGCCGTGGACGATTTCCGGCACGGCGTTGGACAGGCCGCCCGCGCCCACATCGTGAACCGAAAGGATGGGGTTGGCGTCGCCCAGCGCCACGCAACGGTCGATCACCTCTTGGGCGCGGCGCTGGATTTCCGGGTTGCCACGCTGCACCGAGGCGAAATCCAAATCGGCGTGCGAGCTACCCGTCGCCATGCTGGAAGCCGCCCCACCGCCCAAGCCGATCAGCATCGCCGGTCCACCCAAGACGACAATCGCGGTTCCCGGCGGCAGTTCGGCTTTGTGGACGTGCGGCTCGCGAATGTTGCCCAGCCCGCCGGCGATCATGATCGGCTTGTGATAACCACGCCGCTGACCGTCGGGATCGTCCTCCTCGAAGGCGCGGAAATAGCCCGCCAGATTGGGGCGGCCGAACTCGTTGTTGAACGCCGCCGCGCCGATGGGGCCTTCCAGCATGATGTCCAGCGCTGAAACGATGCGGCCCGGTTTGCCGTAATCCCGTTCCCACGGCTGGACGAAATCGGGAATCCGCAGGTGCGAGACCGAAAAGCCGCACAATCCGGCTTTGGGTTTGGCGCCGCGCCCGGTCGCGCCCTCGTCGCGGATTTCGCCGCCGGAACCCGTGGCCGCGCCGGGAAATGGTGAAATCGCGGTCGGATGATTGTGGGTTTCCACTTTCATCAGGATATGCACCGCTTCCGCGTGATAACGGTACTCGCCATCGGCGGAATCGGGGAAAAAGCGGCCCGCTGAAAAACCCGCCATCACCGCGGCGTTGTCGCTATAGGCCGAGAGGATGTTAGCCGGATGGCATTGGTAGGTGTTGCGGATCATCCCAAACAACGACTTGCTTTGCCGCGCACCGTCGATGATCCAATCGGCGTTGAAAATCTTGTGCCGGCAATGCTCGGAGTTGGCCTGTGCGAACATCATCAGTTCGACATCGGTCGGATTCCGTTTCAACCGAGTGAAGCTATCCAGCAAGTAGTCGATTTCGTCGTCTGACAGCGCCAGACCCAGCTCGCGGTTCGCGACGGTCAATGCCTCCCGCTTACAGCCGAGGATATCCACGGTTGCCAGCGGAGCGGGTTTAGCCTGGGCAAACAGCATGGCGGGATCATCCCTCGGCCCCAGCACCGCTTCGGTCATCCGATCATGTAACAGCGGTTTAAGCATGGCCAACTCGCCATCGGTTAGCGGGCGCTCAGAATCCAAATAATAAGCCACGCCGCGCTCGATCCGCCGAATCCGCTGCAAACCACAATTATGAGCGATGTCGGTCGCCTTGGACGACCAGGGCGAAAGGGTGCCTGGCCGAGGCACCACCAGAAACAGGGGAACCCCGCTTGCATGATGCTCGGTCGTAGCCGGGCCGTATTGCAGCAACCGATCCAATAGCTCTCGTTCGTGGATGGTCAGGACGCCATCGACGAAGTGGACGAATTCGGCACGGAGGCCTGTGACGGCTGAAACGGATTGACGCAGTATGGCCAGTCGCTTTTCTAAACGAAAGGGCGACAAAGCGGGGCTTCCACGAAAACGCAACATCGCGGGGTGCTCTCCTGGGGCAGCGAGGAAATGAAATGATACCAACAATTTTCCTCTGGCCGCGGTCTCACTCTTCAGCCTGCCAGATCCAGAGCCATACTTTGTGGAACTGGCTAACTCGGCGCGGTTGATGGCCTGTTTGATTTATTTTGGTTTACTTATCTATACACTTTCTGTTTTCTATACATTCTTCCAAACCAGCTGACGTTATGGCTGCTTCCACCGTCGCATGCCGCTAGGAGTTTTTCTTTGGCTCAAACTGAATCCAGCGAGATGAACGCCATCCGCAATCGCGTTGCGCTGGAACAGTTGCGGCTATTTCATGGCAACACCCGCGTCAGTCAAATGATGAGCCTTATCATCGGCGCTTTGATCGTACTCGTGCTTTGGCCGATCCGGAGCCTGGTCGATCTACTCGTCTGGTTTTGCTTGTTGGTGATCGCGATTAGCCTAAGAGTGGGACTGAGCCGGCAATTCTCCCGGACAGACCAAAGTAAAAAGACCCTAAATCCAGATAGTTGGGCGCATTGGAGCCAGGCGGGCGCGCTCATGTCCGGGTTGGTCTGGTGTACCGGTGGGGTTTGGTTGTATCCGACGGCCGATCCGCACCGCGAACTGTTCCTTTGCCTGATGCTGCTAGGCATCTGTTCGGCGGGAATGCCTTTGTTAGCGCCGATAAAAGGCGCATTTCCGCTTTTTGCTGGTGCAATTCTGATCCCCACAAGCGCGCTTTTGGCGCTGAGGGGGGGCGTTATTTATCCGATTATCGCTATTTCAGCGCTCTTAAAACTGTATGCGCTGACCGTCAGCGCCGATCGTTACCGGCGCAACATCGCCGAAAGCCAGCGCCTGCGTTTTGAAAACGAAGCACTGATCGAAAGCCTGACGCTATCGAAAGAAGCCGCCCTGGCGGCCAAACAGGAGGCCGACTTTGCCAATCAGGCCAAAAGCCAGTTTCTGGCTAACATGAGCCACGAAATCCGTACCCCAATGAGCGCGGTTCTGGGACTGACGCATCTGGCGGCTTTGGAGGAAACCCCTGGAAAACAGCGCGAATACCTCCACAAAATCCATGATTCCGCCAATTTTTTGCTACACATCCTCAACGATATCCTCGATTTCTCCAAAATCGAGGCCGGGAAAATAGCGCTGGAAACGGTCGATTTCGATTTGTATGAAGTGATGGGGCGGTTGAGTAGCACCACCGAGGCACAGGCTCGCGAAAAACAACTCAATTTCAGTATCGAGGTCATGCCGGAAATACCCAGATACCTCAAAGGCGATCCGCTCCGACTCGGCCAAGCCTTGCTAAATTTGGCCAATAATGCGATCAAGTTCACTGAGTCTGGTAGCGTGTCAGTGAAGGTAACGCTGGTGGAAGAACGCGACGGTGACCAGATTATGTTGCTCTTTTCTATCAAGGATACCGGGATCGGCATGACTCCGGAACAACAGAACCAGTTGTTTCGGGCTTTCACGCAAGCGGATGCCTCGACCACTCGAAAATTTGGCGGCACCGGGCTGGGCCTAGTCATTTCCAAATATTTGGCCAATTTGATGGGCGGCTCAATCCAAGTAACCAGTGAGTACGGCAAAGGCAGCACCTTCTATTTTTCAGCCTGTTTCGATCGGGGAAGCGACCAAATTTCCATCGAGCGCGCCCAAACCAACGCGCGGTCGCTAGCTGCCGCCGGCAATTTCAGCCGCTTGCGGGGAGCGCGGGTGCTGGTGGCGGAAGATAGTCCAGTCAATCAGGAGATCATTAGCGCCTTGCTGGAAAAAATCCATGCGGAAATCGCTATTGCCGAGAACGGACTGGAAGCTGTCAAAATGGCTCGGCGTCAACTATTCGATATCGTGCTGATGGATATTCAGATGCCGGTGATGGACGGTCTGCGCGCGGCGCGCGAACTGCGTCAAATTCCAGCCTATGCACGCATTCCGATCATTGCCCTAACCGCCAATGTGTTTCAGGCTGATATCGAACAGTGTCTTGCCGCCGGAATGAACGGCCATCTCGGCAAGCCTATCCAGATAGACGAATTATTCACCAAGCTTGACCATTTTCTGGGCGGCTCAACGCCCAGCGCGCCTCCGACTTCCGCGCGACCGACGCCACTTGCTCAATCGGCACCCGTGTCTCTGTTCGCCCCGCCAGTTCTGGACACAACCACTGCTCTGAGTCGGCTTGGCAACAATCAACGCTTGCTGCGCAAATTAATTGCTCTGTTTTGTCAAAACGAAGCGGAAACCCCACAACAGCTCCAGATCGCCTTAACCGCCGGAGATATCGTACTGGCGAAACGACTGGCTCACACCCTGAAATCTTCGGCGGCCGCGGTGGGCGCGCTCCAGCTACAGGCGGCCGCCCGCGCGATCGAACAGGCGCTTGCACACTCCAGTTCCATCGATGAGACCTTATTGAACGAATTGCGTATCGCGCACCGGGAAGCGATGCGCGAATTGGAGCGCTTCAAGCTGGACGAAGGATAGCGGCCTAGTCCGGAATGCGCGTCTCGGCGGGGTAATTCTCCAGATCACTCGCCCATTCGAACTGGCGTCGTGCGGTATTGCTCTACTTTCCCACCCGCAACAAACCGCTCAAGCCATGCTGATCCAAAAAGGCGTTAGCCCGCTCCCGAATGGCGGCCGCTTGCTCGAACACGATCACTTCGGCCAACAGCGCTTGGGCGGCGGCGTAGGGAATACTGCGAACCATCCATTTGATCTTGAGCACGCTGCCGAGATTCATGCTCAGGCTATCCACTCCCATAGCCAGCAAGAGAAGAGCCGACGCGGGATCGCCGGCCATCTCGCCGCAAATGCTCACTGGCCGACCAGCCGCTTGGCTGCGCTCCACCACGTACCGAACCACACCCAACACCGCCGGATGTAGGGGATCGTACAGTTTCGCCACCCGATCATTGTTTCGATCCACGGCCAATAAATACTGGGTCAGATCGTTGGTGCCAATAGAGACAAAATCCACCCGTCGCAGCAACGTGTCGATCTGATAAGCCGCGGACGGCACCTCAATCATAATCCCAACTCGGGGCGGCTTAACTTGGACACCATCTTCCAGCAACTCGGACTGCGCGCGGCGCAGTAAATCCAAGGCATCGTCCAATTCGCCCACGCTGCTGATCATGGGAAAGAGAATCGACAGATTGGAATAGGCCGAACCAGCCCGCAGCATCGCCCGCAACTGGGCTTTGAACAAATCTGGTTGATCCAGGCTGATCCGAATACCGCGCCAGCCCAAAAAGGGATTCTGCTCGCTAATCGGAAAATACGGCAACGGTTTGTCACCACCCACGTCCAAGGTGCGCAACACCACCGGATACGGCTCCATGATCCGTAACACGCGGGTATAAATAATGGCTTGTTCCTCTTCACCCGGAAAATGATCACGCAGGAAAAAATGCAGCTCCGAGCGGTACAAGCCAACCCCTTCCACACCGCTGTTACGAGCCGCGGCGATATCGGCGAACAAGCCGGAATTAGCATGCACTTGGAGACGGTGGCCATCAGGGGTTTCGGCGGGCAAATCCCGCAGATGTTGCAAACCCTGCGACAGTTTTGCCTCTTCGGCGATGAGCTTCAGGTATTCCTGGCGCAGGGCTGGGCCGGGCTGGATGCAAGCCCGCATCGTATAGCCATCCACCGCCACCTCGCGACCATTGAGCCGGCCCGGCGGTAAGTTGCCGACCCCGAACACGGCTGGAACCGCCAAACCCCGCGCCAGTAGGGCGACATGCGACGTACCGGTACCCCGAACCGAAACCACGCCCTTGAGTTTTTCAGGGGGTACGTCCAGCAATTGCGAAACGCTGACCTCCTCACCCATCAAAATGGTATTCTCAGGATATTGTCGATCAACCACCTGTTGTTCGACCTGCAAGCGATTCAGCAACCGCTGACCGAGATCAAGGATGTCCGCGGAGCGCTCCCTTAGATAGGGATCATCCATTTCAGTGAAAATATCGGCGTATTCGAGCACGGTAGCCCGCAAGGCGCCGGGAGCCCAGTTGCCCGCCTGGATCCGTTCCAAGGTGCCGTTGACCAGGCTATCGCTCCCCAGCAGGAGGGCATAGGCATCCAGCAACGCCCGATCGCCCGGTGACAACAACAGCCGCATCCGCTCGCTGAGTCGTTGCAATTCAGCCAATTCCAAGGCCACCGCCTGCCGGAAATGGGCAGCCTCGGCGGCGGGATCTTCGATCCCCTTATCCGGCACCTGCGCCAATGCCGTCGCTGGAAAGACCACCACCGCTTCGCCCAGCCCCAAACCGGGCGCGCTGGCCACCCCCTCCAAGAACAAGGACGCCGAGAGCACATTATTGCCGATCCGGTCCAAGGCCTGTCGAATCTCGGCCTGGTTAATGCAACCCGCCAGTTGGGCGGCCAGGGTCACTAAAAACGACTCTTCATCAGCGGTGTATTTGCGCTGCTCGCGCTGCTGCGCCACCAACACGCCCAATACGCGGCGGCGACGGATCATCGGCACGCCGATATAACCATGGAACGGGGATTCGCCTGTGGCGGCGACATAACGAAAGGCGGGGTGGGCAGGCGCATCCTCGACGTTGATCGGCTCGGCCCGCAGCGCCGCCAGTCCGGTCAAGCCCTGCCCGAATTTCAGCCGTACTTTACCGACGGCGCTGGGGCGCAACCCATCGGTCGCCATCAACACCAACTCGCCGCGGATGTAATCGCTCAGATAAACTGAGCAAACGTCGGTGTGAATGGCGGCTTTAACTTCGGAAACGATCAGATTGCAGGCTTCGCTCGGGTCGCGGGCGCTATTAATGTCCTGCACAATGCGCCGCAAGATATCCAGCATCTAGCCGTCCTCAAAAAAACAACAGGTAAAAGCGGTAGCGATCAGCGCCGCACCCAGTGGCGCGGTTTCGACGTCGCCAAACGTGACGTGGTTGGACTTTGCTCCAGCGAAGCGACGAGACTGGATTGCTCCAAGACAGGCGCGGCGGGCGGCGGCTCCAATCCGCCAAACCGCCGCGTCGATATCACCATGCGGGTAATCACCGGATGGTGAGCGGTTTCGACGCGCCGCAATGGCACAACCAGTGGATGTGGAGCGGCGGCCAAGCGCACCGATTCGGAAGCTCGAATGACGGTAGCAACCGACACCACGGATGTGGTGGGATAGCCAACACGCGCCAACGGCGCCGAGGGTCTGTAAGCAGGAGGCTCTTGCTCCAGTCTTTGGAGTTTGCCTGGAGCCTCTTGCGCGGTAGAGGGCGTCTGCGACGGATAGCCAGAAAAGAGCAGCGGCGCGAGCTCGCGCAACGCGCGCCAGTAAACCTGGCGTTTGAACCAGACCACGGCGCGAAGAGGATACCAATAATCGACCCACTGCCAGTGATCAAACTCGGGACGCTCGGATAAATCCAGCCGTACCGCTTCTTCCCTTCCCAACATCCGCAACAGAAACCAGACTTGCTTCTGGCCGATGCAAGTATGTTTATTTCCTTGTCGGATCAATCGTTTGGGCAAGCGATAATGCAGCCAGCCCTTGGTGGAGCCGATCAATTGCACATCTTCCGGGCGCAGGCCAACCTCTTCGGCCAATTCGCGAAACATGGCCTGCTCGGGCGACTCATCCCGCTGGATGCCGCCCTGAGGAAACTGCCAGGACCGTTGCCCGATCCGCCTTCCCCAGAACAAGCGCCCTTGTTCGTTACACAGGATGATGCCAACGTTAAGCCGATAACCCTCCGAGTCGATCACGTTGAAACCGATAAAAAGTTGAAATTAAGTTTCTATATTTTTTCACAATAAACCGCTTTTCGCCATGGTGTGCGGATTGGGGCTTAGACGCCAGTCAAATTGCCTAAAACCGGTTATCATCAGCGGCTCTATCGTACGCTGTGAATCGACCCAATCCCATCAACACGACCTCGGTCATCACCCCCACTAAGGAGCTTACGATGCGTCGCCTGCCCGGTCTCTTCGCGCTGCTGGCGTTGTTGCTATCCCTCGATACCCATGCCTTCGACGATCTATCGCTCGCCATACCCGCGGCCCAGTACTTGCAATCCATCCGTGACAGTCGCGATGCGGGCAATCAACCCAGCGCGGCTTTGCTGCAGCAGGCCGAACAGCAGGGGCGACAGAAAAACTGGACTGCGGCTATCGCCAGTTATGAAACCGCCATCAACGCCGGGGCCAGTCAAACCAGTACTTGGCTCGCCCTGAGCCAGAGCTGGGAAACGCTATCAGCCGATCTGAGCAAGGGCAATGAAGAAGCCAAAACGCGCGCTCAGGAACGGACCGCGCAAGCCGCCTGGAATGCCTTTCAAGCGGCTCGGCTGCCCTACGAACGCGCCCGCGCCCTGTTTCGCTTGGGCGAATTATACGACCGCAACAAGGAACCCAAAAAAGCCCTTGCGGTATTTCGCGCGGGCCTGGAATTGGAGGATAACCCACGCCTCGCCAAGCGCTACCAGGAACTGGCGGACGCCAACGCCTTCCAGATCAAGGGGGTGGAGGTGGAATCAGACAGCGCCACGCCAAAAATCTGCCTCACTTTCTCTGATGACCTCGCCAAAGGCAAACAAGTTCGTTATGAGGACTATCTAGCCATCCAGCCGACCATCCAACCGGTCATCAGCGCGCAAGGAAAAAAGCTGTGCATCGAAGGCGTTAGTCACGGCCAGGGCTACACCCTCAAAGCCCGACCCGGCATTCCGTCCGCCACCGGCGAGAAAACGCGAGCCGGCCAAGAGTTTACCAGCCGGGTGGAAGACCGCAAACCCACCTTGGGTTTTCGCGGCACCGCCTATATCTTGCCAAAAACCAGCGGCCAACAGTTGCCCTTGATCAGTGTCAACCTCGAAACCGCGCGGGTGCGGGTATTGCGCATCAACGACCGCAACCTGTTACAACAGATCGAGAAAAGCCGCATCACCAAGGTGTTGGATGGCAGCGATCTCCGCGCCATCGCCAACCGTTCCGGCGAACTAATCTGGGAGGGAACACTGGCTTTGGCCGCCGGTGAGCGCAATCAAGAAGTCGCCACCGCCATTCCGGTCAATCAGCTGTTGCGAGATCCGCAGCCAGGCATTTATATCGTCGCCGCCGAGCCGATCGCGCAAGATCCCGAAAGCTATGAAGATCGAGCCACCCAATGGTTGGTGGTCTCCGACATCGGTTTGTTCACCCTGCGCGGCAACGACGGCTTGCATGTATTTGCCCGTTCCCTGGCCAGCACCAAGCCTCTCGCTCAAATCGAATTGAAATTGTATGCCAATAATAACAGCGAACTGGGCAAAGCCGTCACCGACGATAACGGCTATGTCCGTTTCGATCCGGGTTTGCTGCGCGGTGAGGGTGGCCGAGAACCGGCCGCCCTGATGGCCTTCGGCAAGGGTGACTACAACTTCCTCGACATCACCAAGCCCGCCTTCGACCTCAGCGATCGCGGCGTCGAGGGTCGCGCGGCGCCAGGGGCGGTCGATGCGTTTCTGTACACCGAACGGGGCGTCTACCGGCCCGGCGAGACAGTGCAGCTGATGGCCTTGGTTCGTGACAGTCGTGGTTACGCTCAACCCGATGCGCCTATCGTGTTGAAGGTATTCCGGCCGGACGGGGTGGAAACCGCCCAACTACGACCCGCCAATCCAACCCTCGGCGGCTATCACGCGCAATGGCCGCTGGCGTTGAATGCCCGCACCGGAAGCTGGACTGTCAAGGCGTACATCGATCCGAAAAGTGAACCGGTCGGCCACATTAGCTTTCAAGTTGAAGATTTCGTACCACAACGACTAAAACTGGAACTGAGTTCGGCCGCACCCGTGCTGAAACCGGGCGAACCGGCGGTGCTGGACATCAACGGTCGCTTTCTGTACGGCGCGCCAGCGGCCAACCTGAAAGCGGAAGCGGAAGTGGTGTTGCAGGAAGATCCAAACCCCTATCCCACGTTCGCTGGCTATCGCTTCGGACTGGCCCAGGACACTTGGACCGCCCAGCGCTTTCCGATGGCTCTCGCCGGCACCGATGCGCAAGGGAAGGCTCAGGCCCAAGTCACCTTAAATGAGATTCCCGATACCAGTCGACTGTTACAAGCGCGGGTGCGAGTCTCCTTATTTGAACCCGGTGGCCGGCCGGTGACCCGCGGTTTAAATCTTCCTTATCGAATACACCCTGTTGTGATCGGGATCAAACCGCGCTTCAGCGACGGCGGCGTAACAACGGGCCAGGAAGCGGGATTCGATGTTATTGCCCTAGACCCGCTGGGCCAGCCACAAGCCAAAAGCGGCCTACGCGCCGAATTAGTGCGCGAAGACTATCAATATTATTGGTATCACGATAACGGTCGTTGGAACTTTAAACAGCTGATTCGCGACAGTGCGCCGGTCAGCAGCCAGACGTTGAATTTGACCGCGGAACAACCGGCGCTCGTAACCCAACGCGGGTTGGATTGGGGCCATTATCGGCTGGATGTGCTCGATCCCAGCACCGGAGTTGCCTCTAGCGTGCGCTTTACCGCTGGTTGGTTTGAAAGCCCCAGTGCTGGCGATACGCCCGATCAGATGAAGGTCACGCTGGACAAGCCGCGCTATCAACCCGGCGAAACCGCCAAGGTCTTTGTCCGAGCGCCGTTTGCGGGTGAGATCTTGTTGAACGTGGTTGGTGATCGGCTGTGGCTGACTAAAACCGTCAGCGCTTCGGCTGAAGGCGCCACAGTGGAATTGCCGGTGCCGGCCGAATGGGGACCGGGCGTTTATATCGCCGCCACCGCTTTCCGGGCGCCGGATCAGGCTAGCCAGCGTGGACCGGGGCGGGCCATCGGCGTGGCGTGGGTCGGCTTTGATCCCGCGCCGCGCACTCTCAACATTGCGTTAAAAGCGCCGACCGAGTGGCGACCCCGGCAAACGGTGGAAGTGCCGGTGACAGTGACCGGAATTGACCCCGGCCAGCCGACTTATGTCACGGTTGCGGCCGTCGATGAGGGCATCTTACAACTGACGGATTTTCTCACTCCAGATCCGATCGCCTATTTCCTCGGCAAGCGCCGGCTGGGAATGCAACTGCTCGACTTGTACGGGAAGCTGATCGAAACCGGTGGCCGGGCAGGCCAGCTCAAGGTCGGTGGCGACGCCGACAGCCGACAGCTGGACGCGTCCGGCGTCCGAACCGTGAAAACCCTCGCGTTATTTTCAGGCCCAGTGGCGCTAGACGCCAACGGGCAGGCCAACATTCCGTTGACATTGCCCGATTTTAACGGCCAACTCCGGCTAATGGCGGTGGCTTGGGATCGTAGCCGAGTTGGACGGGCTGAAGCGGCGCCGCTGGTGCGCGATCCGCTGGTGGCTCGCGTCTACCTGCCGCGCTTTCTAGCACCCGAGGACGAAAGCCGTATCACCCTCACCGTGCAAAATCTGAACGCCCCGTCGGGCGAATACCAGGTCCGATTAAGCGCTGATGGAGCGGTGGCTCTAACCGAACCAGCGGCCTTCACCTTTAAAGTTGCAGACTCCGCCATCCAGAATTCCGAAAGCAAAACCTTGGTCCTGCGCGGGCTTAAATCGGGCCTTGGCCGGGTACGGCTTCATCTTGACGGGCCAAGCGGGTTTGCACTGGTCCGAGAATCGGACATCGGCGTGCGCCCGACCCAAACGATCACCAGCGCTCGCGCCGCGCGCCGACTTAATCCAGGCGAATCATTGCAGCTCGACGCGAGTTTGCTGCGCGATTACCTGCCGGGCACTGGCCAAGCCAGGCTCAGTTTCGGCAGCCGGCCTAATCTCAATATACCCGACTTACTGGCGCGGCTCGATCTCTATCCCTACGGCTGTCTGGAACAGACCACCAGCCGCGCCCTGCCGCTGCTGTATTTCAATCAAGTGGCCGAGGTGTGGGTCGATCAGAAGGCGACTAAAGCGGGATTACAAGGGCGCGTACAGGAAGCGATCCAACGGATTCTCACGCTACAGGACGCTAACGGCGGCTTTGGTTTGTGGCATCCCAACAGCGAGGTCGAAGATTGGCTGTCAGCCTTTGCTTCCGATTTCTTGGTCCGCGCCCGACAAGAGCAGTATCTCGTGCCAGAATCCGCCTACCAACACAGCCTGACCCATTTGCAGGAGCGGCTGAACGAGGAAGACGAGTTTAACGAGCAAAATCTGGGCTGGCGCGCTTATAACCTGTACGTTCTCGCGCGCGCTCAGAAGGCGGCCATCGGCGATCTACGCTATTTGCACGACAATCATTTACCAAAGCTGCCGACGCCGCTGGCGCAAGCGCAGCTTGGCGCGGCCTTGGCCCGCTACGGCGAATTGGATCGGGCGAAGGAGGCCTTTACCGCGGCGCTGACTCGAACCGGCCGAGCCGCATCGATTCGGGATTACGGTAGCCTGTTGCGCGACCGGGCCGCGCTGCTGGCCTTGCTGGCCGAATCGGGTGTACTGCCGGAACGAGTGCCACAATTGGCGGAGGAATTAGCCGCTGACGCCAACCAACGCAACTATACCAGCACGCAGGAACAGGCGTGGTTACTGCTAGCCGCCCATGCGCTGTTAAAACAGCGGGGGCAATTGCGGCTAGCGGTGGCCGGCCAATCGGCGGCCACCGATCCGTTCTACTTTTCACCCACCGCCGAGCAACTGCTGGCGGGCGTGGCTGTCGGCAATCAGGGCAGCGATCCTGTTTGGTCAATTATGAACCTGAGCGGTGTACCTGTCGCTCAGCAACCGCCGACGCGAGAAGGCTTCAGCATTAGTCGCCGCTACTATACCCGCACTGGCAAGGAAGTTGATCCAACCCAGATTCGCCAAAACGACTTGCTGGTGGTGGTGATCAGCGGTGAAGCGCAAGGTGGCGAACACCAACAAGCCTTGGTCGTGGATTTACTGCCAGCGGGGCTAGAAATTGAAAACGCCCGGCTGGCGCACAACACCTCGACCACGGAAATTCCTTGGCTGTCGCAATTGACCGAAACCTTGCACACGGAATTTCGAGATGATCGCTTTGTCGCCGCTTTGGATATCGCTCAGAGTGGCGAACGGAAATTCACTTTGGCTTATCTGGCTCGGGCGGTCACACCAGGCCTTTACCAACAACCCGCCGTTTATGTAGAGGACATGTACAAGCCCTGGCAGCTCGGACGTGGCGCCATGGGTACCGTGAAGGTGGAGTGAATTCAGACTTCCAAATTGATCTACCCCGATAAAAAATCCCGCCGACGGGCGCTGGCCATTGACCGGCGCTCTGTCGCTCTTGCGCCAGGTCAGCACGGTTGGATTTGCCGGAACATTTGGGATGAACAAACATTGCCAGTCTCAATAAGCCAGCGCAAGGGTTTAAGGAGCCGCGCTCTTTAAACGTCTGGGAGTGAAGGGGAAAACGGATGTACCCCGATCGACAGTAGGATGGTACACCTTCCGCGGCGCGGGGTCAGCGCACGAAAGAGGAGCGTGGCCACCCAAGCAAGCCATGGCGCGGCGCAAAGGTAGTTTAAGCCTTTCTTCTTAGCCCTCCCTCAGCTGTCCCACTATCCTCAGTCAGGGATATCCTCATCCCGCCCAAATTTACTTTTGGCCAAATCACTCTAATCCGTTCTGCTTAATCTGAAGCGAGATTTGTTGATGGTATTGTAATTTTCATGGAACGAACACGGTTTTATTTTGTTTAAAAATTGACTCAGTTTAAGTCAGTTAAAGCTTTATTTGTGACTCTTAATAAAACAAGTAATAAACACAGCTTTTCCTTAGAAAAGGTTTTAAATACCCAAGATAAATTCTAAAGAACTCTGCTTTTTTGGGAGTTATAGCCATTATCATACATAAACCAACAGAATAAATTCTCATTGTTTAATTTAAGTCTTTGGCCCATTTTTTTAAATTAATTGTAATTTAATTAATACAATTTTACCGATAAAATTTTCTATCAATTTCAAAATATCTCACAACTTTAGTCACTGTTTTGCTCAAAAAATATATGAACAAGAATAGACCCATCTGAAGTTATCTATTAACTTGCGCTCTTTAAATTTTATAAATTTAGGGGTTTCAATTCTCGTTTTATTATTGTAGGATGAATTGGTGATGAGAGTTTTTCTCAAAAGTTGTTTGTTTTTTAAGGAAAAAATCAAATAATCCTGATAACAAAATTTATTAATCAGGCGTTTAATTGATGCCCTTTCGTAGGCATTAATTATTCAAAAACGCCTTTTTTAAAGATGAAATCAAATTCACTGAAGAAAAATATCGGTGTCAATCAGGCTGGGGCGATCAGCCACCACCAGAGCAACCCTGTTCGATCCACCTTCAGCCTGCATTATGGTGAGCATCCATTAGCCATCACCGGATGTTCAGCACAAACTCCCTCCACTTGGCCTTCTGAGAACTTATACAACCAGATTGCTCCCCTATTTGGAAAAATACTCCTCATCTTGCAATTGGCCATTGGTAGTTATCAGTACTCGCTGGGATTTACTTTACCTTATTCACTAGCATCGCTTTGTAGGATTGGAATACTTAATTCTCGGATCGGTAAACCGTACTTCAGAGCGGGTCTAGTTGCTTCATTCTTGAAAACTCAAAACCCTACGAGAGGTTAATCCAATGCCCATTTCCTTCACGCTACCCTCGCGAGGGGTAACGTCATTCAGATGGGGGGTTTCGCCTAGGTGGATTTCCCCACGAACATCGACCCAGATTTCGGATGCGAGTCATTGGAGGAACAATCCGGGCAGGGCGGTTGAGATTAATGAAGGTAAGAAACCGAAGCCCTATCAGGCAACATGCACCAGCCATTCCACCAGGCTGTTCATTTCTCTAATTGCTTTAGTTGTCATGCTTTTAGCTTCAATCGCTTCGGCCCAAGCCAAACCGATAAAGCTCTCATGGAGCGCCAGCTCTGGCATCGTCGCTGGATACCGCCTCTACTATGGACAGACCAGCCAAAGCTATCCTTCCAGCTTCCCTTCCGCGCCGAGTCTGATCACCACAACCACCTACACGACACCCGATCTGTCGGATGGTACTTATTACTTCGTGGTCAGAGCCTTTGACCCCAATGGAAAAAGTAGTGGCGATTCCAACACAGTGGCTATCACTATTAGCAATGCACTAGCAGCCAATTTCAGCGCCACTCCAACCAAGGGTACTACGCCGCTCACAGTGAAATTCACCAACAGTTCGACGGGGAGTATCGCCAGCCACGCCTGGAATTTTGGCGACGGCACCACCAGTACGGCGCAAAATCCAACGAAGATCTATTCAAAGACTGGTATTTACAGCGTTAAGCTCACAGTAACCGGGTCGGGAAAAAGCGCTACAGTGACCAAAACCAATTACATTTCGGTATCAGCGCCTACCACAACAGCGCCTGTCGCCAGTTTCACAGCGGGACCAACGTCTGGAGGGACGCCGTTGTTGGTGACCTTTAACGATACCTCTACCGGGAGTGTGACTAGCCGGCTGTGGAACTTTGGCGATGGAACAACCAGCACTAACCAAACCTACGTAAAGACCTACAACACACCGGGTAGCTACACAGCCAAACTCACTGTCAGCAACGCAAAGGGAAGTAGCACGACCAGCAAAACCATTTCGGCGACCGCCGTGGCGCCAACCGCCACCTTCAGCGCCACCCCTAGAACTGGGATTGCTCCTTTATCAACAGCGTTCACCAACACCTCTAGCGGAACGATTACTAGTTACTCCTGGAATTTTGGCGACGGTAGCACCAGCACCGCATCCAATCCCACCCACAGCTACGCCACGGCGGGAACTTATACCGTCAGCCTAACGGCCAAGGGTCCAGCCGGCACCAACACCAAAACCCAGACAAGCTATATCACGGTATCCAAAGCGACTGGCGCTAGCGGGTTAGTCGCCGCCTACAACTTTGAAGAAAGCCAAGGTACTACCACAGTGGTCGATAAGTCCGGCAAGGGCAATCACGGGGTGATTTCCGGCGCGATTCGATCAAGTGGCAAGTTTGGAAATAGCCTGTCTTTTGATGGTTCCAATGATTGGGTAAAGATCAACGATGCCTCTTCCTTGGATCTCACGACTAGCGTGACCGTTGAGGCTTGGGTCTATCCCGACGAACTTAGAAGCGGATGGTGGTATTGCGTGCTCGCTAAAGATGTCCAGGGCGGAGCGGCTTACTATCTAGCAGCCAATTCTGATCTCAATAACCCTGAATTTGGCATTAAAACGGAAGATTGGAAGTGGAACGCCTTACATGGCGGTCCCTCACTGCGCCAAGTCACTAGCTGGGTGCATCTCGCCGCCACCTACGATGGCGCCATCCAGCGGCTCTATGTCAACGGCACGCAAGTATCAAGCCGAGCGCAGTCAGGTCGGATGATGGTTTCCAGCAGTCCGCTGTACATTGGCCGCTCCGGCGTATGGAGCGAGTATTTCAAGGGGCGGATCGATGACGTTCGTATCTACAACCGCGCTTTGAGCGCCAGCGAGATCAAAGCTGATATGAATAAGCCGGTGCCATAGCGGGTCGATGCTCCACAACGCTAAGGATGAGCCCGCACCCTGGCGACATTTTCCGCCGCCAGGGCAAGGATGCGATTTTGAAAAGGCTGAAAACAAAGAAGCAAGGCTGTTTTTGCAGCGCCATTGCAGGACAAAAACGGCTCACTTCTTTAGATACAAACGATGGCCAAGCTCGATACCTTGCTTTGCCGCCTCACCGGCATTGATTTCCAGAATATACCGTATTGTCGCTGACTCGCTCGGATAAACGGGACAGGCTGGGGTCGTGCATGGGGGTATATTTGCCTGAATTTGCAACAATTTCCCCCCGCTATCAAAGTAAAGCAAATCCAAGGGAATGGATGTGTTCTTCATCCAGAACACCGCTGGCCCCGCTGGCTGCTCGAACAGCATCCCTCGGCCCTTGGGCAATATTTTACGAAACATCAGACCCCGCTCGCGCTGATCGGGCGTCTGGGCCAACTCCACCTGAAACTCCGCCGCTCCAACCGTCACCGGCATCAACGGCAAGGACTCGGCCGCCGCGATCGCCAGCGTGCCAGCCCCTAACCACAGGGCGATAAATTTACAACCACTTTTCATTCAAAGACCTATCAAACCAGGTTTACGGCGCTGCACCGAATGGACGTCGGACAGAGCGGTCGTAACGGAAGCTGAGTAATTTCCCGTTTGCTTGATAAAGAACAGTTGTCGCATTTACAGTTCTTGTTTATAGATTTATAGAAGATTCCCTCCATAATGAATAGCACTAAACGCGTCCAATTAAGGAAGCCTACCATGGTGTTCTCTAAGCACTTGAATCTGTTTGTCGCCATCGCTCTCCTTGCGGCCAGCGGCACGGCTTTGGCAGGAACGACTTTCATCAATATCCTCACCGGCGGCACCAGCGGCGTCTATTACCCGATCGGAGTCGCGCTATCGCAAATCTACGGCCAACACATTAATGGGGTTAAGACTTCGGTGCAGGCCACGAAGGCATCGGTGGAAAATCTCAATCTGCTGCAAGCCGGCCGGGGCGAATTGGCCTTCGCTCTGGGCGACTCGGTCAGCGATGCCTGGAATGGGGTGGAGGACGCTGGGTTTAAGGCGCCGTTAAAGAAATTACGCGCTATCGCCGGCACTTATTCAAACTATATCCAGATCGTGGCCAGCGCTGACGCCGGCATCAAAACCCTGGCCGATCTGAAGGGCAAACGGGTATCCGTCGGCGCGCCCAAATCCGGCACCGAGTTAAATGCCCGCGCTATCTTTAAGGCGGCGGGTCTCACTTACCAGGATTTGGGGAAAGTGGAATTTTTGCCATACGCTGAATCCATGGAGTTGATCAAAAACCGCCAATTGGACGCCACTTTGCAGTCTTCAGGCCTGGGGATGGCGGCCATTCGCGATCTGGCGGCAACGACAAAGATCGCTTTGATCGCAATCCCTGAGGAAGTTGTCAAAAAAATTGGCGCCGCCGCCTACCAACCGAGCGTCATACCAGCCAACACCTATGACGGCCAAACCGAAGCGGTGCCCACGGCCGCCATCACCAACATTCTGGTCACCCATAGCGATGTGCCGGATGATCTGGCTTACCAAATGACGCAATTGATGTTCGACAACCTTGCTCGGTTGGGAAACTCTCACACGGCCGCCAAGGATATTCAGCTTAACAAAGCCCCCCTTCATTTGCCGGTACCGATCCATCCAGGCGCTGAACGCTTTTACAAAGAAAAAGGCTTGCTGCCCTGAGCGACCTTTCAATCGGTCTTAACCGGCCATGCGGGCTTTTCGGGGAAGCGGGCGATGAGTGAAGCGCAAGCGGAGTTAGCGGCAAATCCGAGGATGTGGCCCAAGGCGTTACTCGCCGTGGCCTTGGCATTTTCGGTTTTTCAAATCATCACCGCAGCCTATCATCCGGTTTCTAGCCAGATCTTGCGCGCCGGTCACGTCGGCTTTCTGCTCATGATGATTTTTCTCAGCACCGGCCAAGACCGAGGTCCACCCCAGATGGCGCTGGCTTGGCTGCTGGGGCTGGCTGGCATGGGAACCGCCCTCTATCAATGGATGTTCGAAGCTGACTTAATCCAGCGATCCGGCGAGCTGACCACCGCTGATCTCACGGTTGGATTAATCCTCATCGGCCTGGTATTTGAAGGAGCGCGTCGGGTGATGGGACCGGCTTTACCGATCATCTGCGGGCTGTTTCTTGGCTACGCACTGTTCGGCCACCTGCTACCCGACGCGCTCGCCCACCGTGGTTACAGCCTGGAGCAAGTCGTTAACCAGTTAGCATTCGGCACCGAGGGTTTATACGGCACGCCGACCTACGTTTCGGCGACTTATATTTTCCTGTTTATCTTGTTCGGCGCATTTTTAGAACAAGCCGGCATGATCAAACTGTTTACCGATTTCGCCTTGGGGCTGTTCGGTCACCAGCTGGGTGGTCCGGCCAAGGTCGCGGTGTTTTCCTCGGCGTTGATGGGCACCATCACCGGTTCCGGCGTGGCCAATGTCGTGACCACCGGCCAATTCACCATTCCGCTGATGAAGCGCTTCGGCTACAGCCCCGCTTTCGCGGGCGGTGTTGAGGCCACGTCCAGCATGGGCAGTCAGTTAATGCCGCCGGTCATGGGGGCGGTGGCCTTCATCATGGCCGAAACCATTAACGTGCCGTTCATTGAAGTGGCCAAGGCGGCACTGATACCCGCGCTGTTGTATTATGTTTCTATCTATTGGATGGTTCATTTGGAAGCTGGGCGCGCTGGTTTAGTCGGCTTGCCGAAAGACCAATGCCCGAACCCCTGGCGGGCCGTGCGTGAACGCTGGTACCTGCTGCTTCCCTTGTTGGTGTTGATCGGATTGTTATTTTCCGGCCGCACGCCGCTGTTTTCCGGCACGGTTGGCCTGGCGCTGACCGCTATTGTCATTCTTGGATCGACGGTCATCCAAGGCGTCTCCGCGCTCGCTTTGCGAATCGTTTTTTGGGTGGTGCTAGGCGTGCTGTGCGCCGGTTTCTTTTCAATCGGCATCAGCATGGTTTTCGCCGTGATCGCCGGTCTGGTGATCAGCTGCGCGCTGGTTAAGGGCGGTCGGGAAACGCTGCGGATTTGCTGGCACGCCTTAGCCGAAGGCGCGCGCCACGCCGTACCTGTTGGCATCGCTTGCGCCCTGGTTGGGGTCATTATCGGAACTATCACTCTAACGGGCATTGCGAGCACCTTCGCCGGTTTTGTCTTAGAACTGGGCAAGAGCAGTTTATTCTTGTCGTTGCTTCTGACCATGGTGACCTGCCTCGTGTTGGGCATGGGCATTCCCACCATTCCCAACTACATCATCACCAGTTCCATCGCCGCGCCGGCGCTGCTGGATCTGGGCGTGCCGCTGTTGGTCTCGCACATGTTCGTCTTTTATTTTGGCATTCTCGCCGATCTCACCCCGCCGGTGGCGCTGGCTTGCTTCGCCGCCGCGCCCATCGCCAACGAATCAGGTCTTAAAATCAGCCTGTGGGCGGTGCGTATCGCGTTGGCCGGGTTTGTGGTGCCCTTCATGGCGGTTTATACGCCGGCCCTGATGATGCAGGAAGCCAGCTTTATGGCGGTTGTCTATATTACGACCAAAGCCCTTATCGCCATCGGCCTGTGGGGCGTGGCGGCGATTGGCCACTGGCGGGCATCGTTGACTTGGCACGAACGCTTGCTGGCGTTTGCCGCCGGAGCGAGCCTGATCATTGCGCTGCCGCTCACCGATGAAGTAGGTTTCCTATTGGGTGCCTGGGTCGTGGGCTGGCACCTTTGGCGAACCCGTTCCAAGGCTGTTAGCCCGACATGACTACATTGTGTCTGGGTCTGGCCGGCGCGGTCTGGGCGGCGCTGCCGCTGGAACAGTTCACCCTAGCTTGGAACCATACCGTCGAAAAAATTCGCTGGGAAGAAGATTACCGGATCACCCCCGCCGGTTTGACGCTTGAAGAGGCACGGGTGCAAGGCAGCGGCGCAGGCATGGAAATACCGGAAGATGCGGTCTGGCAGGCGGGCGCATGGCGCTACCAGCGGACCTTGCCGCCCCTACAGCCGCTACGGCTCGCTCGGACGCCTGAAGCGGGCGATTACCAACTTTGCTCCAAATGGGAGTGCCGTCCGCTGAGCGCTTGGCTCGGCCCGCCTCGCGCGGATCGGCCGCTGGTCGAGTTATGGAGTTGCGCGCCGCATTCATTCCAGCGATGATCCATCATATCGTTGTCCAACCCTAAAACTCATTCGAAAATCGGCGCGATTTGTCGGGGTGCTGGTCATGCCATCAACATAAACTCCCGCACAAACGAAGCGCCAGCACTTCCCAACCATGCGCTTTGAACTATCGCAGACCGATGGCGCCGCGCGTCGCGGCCGGTTGATCTTCCCGCGCGGCACGGTGGAAACCCCGGCCTTCATGCCGGTGGGCACCTACGGCGCGGTCAAGACGCTGACGCCGGAAGAAGTGCGCGCCAGCGGCGCGGAAATCCTGCTGGGCAATACCTTCCATCTGATGTTGCGGCCTGGAACCGCCATCATTCAACAGCACGGCGACCTGCACGATTTTATGCACTGGAATGGGCCAATTTTAACCGATTCCGGTGGTTTTCAAGTCTTTAGCCTCGCGGCGATCCGCAAAATCACCGAAGCCGGCGTGAAATTTCAATCGCCGGTGGATGGCGGAACGGTATTTCTGGGTCCGGAAGAATCGATGGCGGTGCAACGGGCGCTCGGTTCGGACATCGTCATGATTTTCGACGAATGCACCCCCTATCCCGCCACCGAAACCGAAGCCCGCCAATCCATGGAACTCTCGCTGCGCTGGGCGCGACGCAGCAAGATCGCCCATGACGACAACCCCGCCGCGCTGTTTGGTATCGTTCAGGGCGGGATGTATCCGGGCCTGCGCCGCCTCTCCGCCGAAGGCTTGCGCGAACTCGGCTTTGACGGCTACGCCATCGGCGGCCTGGCCGTCGGAGAACCTCCAGCGGAACGCTTGCACATCCTCGACCACACTACGTCACTCCTTCCCGTTAATGCACCGCGCTATTTGATGGGCGTCGGCAAGCCCGAAGACATCATTGAGGCGGTGCGCCGAGGGATCGATCTCTTCGACTGTGTGCTGCCGACCCGTAACGCCCGTAATGGCCACCTGTTCACCCATCAGGGGGATATACGAATCCGTAACAGCCGTTACCGCGCTGATAACCGACCGCTGGATGAAAACTGTGCTTGCTATACCTGTCGCCATTACAGCCGCGCTTATCTGCGGCATCTGGATCACTGCCGGGAAAGTCTCGGCGCGCGGCTCAACACCATTCATAACCTGCACTATTACCAGGAACTGATGCGCGGACTGCGCGACGCCATCGCCAACCAGCGCTTTGATGCATTCGCGGTACGCGTTTACGAAAATCGCAAGCAAATGCCATCGTCCGTGTATAATGACGCGCTTTGAAAATCGACCCTGATTAAGCGGCCTGACATAAATTTCGCCGCTGGCGGCATGACGTAGTCCTCCTAGCCGGCGCCAAGCGAAACAGGGCAAGAAATCGATGAGGAACTCCCATGGATTACATTTTAAACTTTTTGATTCAAGACGCCGTGGCCCAGCAGACCGGCACGTCTGCTCCCGCTGACATGGGTCTGCTGAACCTACTATTTCCGATCATCCTAATCGGCGCATTCTATTTTCTGCTGATTCGGCCGCAGACCAAACGGGCGAAAGAACACAAGCAGATGGTAGACGGCCTGAAGAAAGGCGATGAGATTGTGACTGGCGGCGGCATTTTGGCTCGGATTACCGAAGTGGGCGATAACTTCGTTCAGCTGGAAATCGCCGATGGCGTACAGATTAAAGCCCAAAAGCAAGCGGTCGGCTCGCTGATGCCCAAGGGCACCTTCAAAGGCAATTTGTAAGCGCCCCGACGCTAGAGCGGAAACCCTTACTCCATGCCCACCCCGCACGCGCTCAATCAATATCCTTGGTGGAAACATCTACTGATCGGCCTGATCATCCTGTGGGGCCTGATCTTCGCGTTGCCCAACCTGTTCGGCGAAGACCCCGCCGTGCAAATCTCTGGGACCCGCGCCAATATTTCCATCGACGCCGCGTTTCAAAAACGGGTCGCCGCCGTGCTCGACGCCGACAAGTTGCCCCACAAGCGCTTGGAGCTCGAAGCCGATCGCTTGCTAATCCGCTTCTCCGATTCAGAAGAACAGCTCAAAGCCGCCGATATCCTTAAGGATCGGCTGGGTCGCGATTATATTGTCGCCCTCAATCTCGCCTCATCGGCTCCCTCTTTTCTTCGGGCGATGGGTCTGAATCCGATGTATCTCGGCTTGGATCTGCGCGGCGGCGTGCATTTTCTGATGCAGGTTGATATGGATGCCACCGTCAAGCAGGTCGAAGACAGTTACGTGGATGAAATCCGTGCTCAGCTGCGCAATGAGAAAGTGCAGTACGCCTCAGTAGGACGGGTCGCGACCGGCGGCGTGCAGGTGGAATTCACCGATGCCGCCGAACGCGATAAGGCCGCGCAACTGTTGCGCAAGAGCCTCGGTAATCTAGAGCAAAGCGAATCGGGGCCGCTGGGACTCAAGCTGATCCTCGGCGAGCCAGAAATCAAGGAAAAACGCGATTTCGCCCTCCAGCAGAACATCACCACCCTCCGCAACCGGGTTAACGAGTTAGGAGTTGCCGAACCGATTATCCAGCAACAGGGCAGCGACCGCATTGTGGTGCAACTGCCCGGCGTACAAGACACCGCTCGCGCCAAGGAAATTCTCGGCGCGACCGCCACCTTGGAATTCCGACTGGCTGATGAGGAAAACGACTGGAACCAGGCGGCGACCACCAATCGCATTCCGGTCAATTCACGGTTGTATAAGGATCGCGAGGGCCGGCCGGTGCTGTTGCAGAAACGGGTGTTGCTGACCGGCGACTCCATTGTTGACGCCTCCTCTGGCCTTGACCAGCAAAGCGGCGGGCCAGCGGTGTTCATCTCGCTGGACGGGAAAGGCGGCAATCGCATGGAAGCAGGCACCAAGGACAACATCGGCAAGCGCATGGCCGTGGTGTTCATCGAAAACAAGACCGAAACCAAGCGGGTGGATGGCGAACTCAAAAAGAGCGCTTACACCGTCGAGGAAGTCATCAATGTCGCCACCATCCGCGACCGGTTGAGCCGGCGCTTCCAAATCACCGGGCTAGATAGCACCCGCGAAGCCCGCGATCTCGCTTTATTGTTGCGGGCCGGCGCTTTAGTCAGCCCCATCGAAATCATTGAGGAGCGCACGGTCGGCCCCAGCGCGGGCAAGGAAAATATCGCGCAAGGCTTCCGCGCCGCCGCGATCTCGCTATTGGTCATCGCCGCGTTCATGACCTGGCGCTACAAAACCTTCGGTTTGATCGCCACCGCCGCCCTGTTTACCAACGTGGTGTTACTGATCGCGGCGCTGTCGATGCTGCAAGCGACATTGACCTTGCCCGGCATTGCCGGCATCGTGCTGACCATGGGTATGGCGGTGGACGCCAACGTGCTGATCTACGAACGCATCCGTGAGGAATTGCGCAACGGCAACAGCCCACAGGCCGCGATCCATGCAGGCTTCGACCGAGCCTTCGACACTATCTTGGATTCGAACCTGACCACGCTGATTGCGGCGATCATGCTGTTCGGCTTTGGCACGGGTCCGATCAAGGGCTTTGCCGTCACCCTTAGCATCGGCATTCTGACCTCGATGTTCACAGCGGTCACTGGCTCGCGGGCCTTGGTCAATCTCTTTTACGGCGGCCGCAAGCTGCAACAGCTGAACGTCTAAACGACGGCGGGATACAGTTATGTGGCAATTCAGCCTCTACGGCACAAACATTGATTTCATGCGCTGGCGCAAGCTGGCGATGATCTGGTCTATTGCGGTGTTGTCGATCGCGCTCCTCTCGCTGCTGATCCGGGGCATGAACTTGGGATTGGATTTCACTGGCGGCACGGTGATTGAGGTGCAATACCCACAGCCGGTGGAAATCCCCAAGATTCGCGACACGCTGGCCCAGGTGGGCTTCGCCGACGCGCAGACCCAACATTTCGGCACGGCTCGCGATATCCTCATCCGTATTCCGCCCCACGGCAAAGATAGTAGCGCCGCGACGCTGAGTAACCAAGTGCTCCAGGCCCTGCAAGCCGCCGAGGGTGGATCTGGCGCCACCTTGGCGCGGGCCGAATTCGTCGGGCCGCAGGTGGGTCAGGAACTGGTCGAGAAGGGGGGCTTGGCCGCGTTAGGCGCGCTAGCGGGGATTCTGATCTACGTCATGTTCCGCTTTGAGTGGCGTCTTGCGGTTGGCACCATCGCCGCCACTGTTCACGATGTGCTGTTTACTGTCGGTTGGTTTTCACTGTTTCAGATCGACTTCGATTTGACGGTGCTGGCGGCGGTGCTGGCGGTGATCGGTTACTCGGTCAATGATACCGTGGTGGTGTTGGATCGTATCCGTGAGAACTTTCGCAAGCGGCGCAAAGGCTCAGTTCTGGAGATCATGAACCTGTCGATCAACGAAACGCTTTCGCGGACCGTCATGACGAGTTTTGTAACCCTGCTGTCGGTGATCGTCATGTATTTCTTTGGCGGTAGCGTGATGCGCGGCTTTTCGATCGCCATGATTATTGGCATCGTGGTGGGTACCTATTCATCCATTTATATCGCCAGCGCCACGGCGCTCTACTTGGGCCTCAGCCGCGAGGATTTGTTACCCCGCGCCAAGGAGACCGCCGACGATCATCCTTGAAATGAAAGAGGGAGGCTTTTGGCCTCCCTCCGCATTTTCGCCGGTGCGGCTTAATAGCTTTTAATGACTCGTCCGCAGCTGGGTAAAAGGATCGGATTCGTCCGCGCGCGGTATCGCAAGTTTTGCTTGCGTGCTATCTTCGCGCTGCAGAACGTCGCTTTCCACGCCTCGGATCACCAAGCGCGCCCAAGCAGCGGCAATCAGCCACAGCAACACGCCCAGCGCGACCGAACCGCTGGTTGCGTTAATCAGGCCATAGCCAATACAGCTTAGACTGCTTAGCCAGAAAACTCCGATGGGCGCGGCGGTATGGGAAGCGCACCCATAACGGATTACAGCCGCGGGAGGAACAATGAGCGAAAGCAGGGTTCTCTTCATCACAGGATTCCTTTAAGGGGGTTTTCCAATGGGATATCGACCAAAAAGGACGATCAAATCTAGAGAGGATACGTCCATATATTTATAGGGTAGTTTCCAACTTATTTATAACTATAATTTGATTTTCTCGCAATTGCGAGGCGTTTTTGCCTACTCCAAAATGACCTAATGTCGGCGGTTATTGATACCGCATTGCGTTCAAGTTAGCTCATAACTTTCATGCCGTAGGAGGTTTTGCATGAACATCAAAAAGGCGCTGGTGGTGGACGATTCTAAAGTCGCCCACTTAACCTTACGCAAGCTGTTGCTCGAGCGCAGTATTGAAGTGGACTGGGTAGGCTCAGGCGAGGATTGCATCAAATATCTCGAGAATAAAAAACCCGATATCATTTTTATGGACGTAATGATGCCCGGCATGGATGGGTTTGAGACCAGTCGGGCCATTGGCCAGCACCTTGAGCATTCACCGCCGATCATCATGTGCTCGGCTAACGCCACGGATGAAGATAAACGAGACGCTAAGGAAAGCGGGGCGGTCAGCTTCCTCTCGAAACCGTATACTCCCGCCCAACTCGACACGATTCTGCAAGCGATCGATCAGGGTACCGCCGCCATCCTGATGGATGAACCGTCCGCTCGGCCCACCGCGTCGATTCCCAAGCCGACCGTCGTGGAAAAAGACCCCGTGCCAGCGCCAGCGGCGCCCACCGTTCCGGCCGCCGAAGCACCTATCAGCCTACCCACCACCGCGGGGACCAGGGAAATCGAACAGATCGCCGAGCGCGCGGCTTGGTCCGCGGCCGAAAAAGTCGCCCGCGATCTCATTCAGGAGTTGGTGCCCAATCTGGCGCGCGAAATCGCCACCCAGACCGCTCGCAGCGTTTCCGAGGACTTAGGGCGACGTTCGGCCCATGCCGCGGTGCGGGCGGCCCAAGAAGCGGCCAAGCAAACTGCTACCGAGATCGCGCGCGGCACCGCCGAACGCACGGCGCGCTCCGCCGCGCAAGAAAGCGCCCGCAGCGTGGCCGAGCAAGCGGCCCGCGAAGTCAGCGAAGGAGTCTCCCAACGTAATGTGGCGCGCGGGTTGGAAATCAATCGTGATGAATTGCTCAAACAGATTGAGGCCCAAATCGGACAGCAGAGTAAGGAAACCGTGACGATGCTAACCGGGGCGCCAGAATTCAAGCAACAAATCATTCAAATGGTTCGATCCAATATCCAGCCCGTGATCGAAACCATCGCTCGAGAAACCACCGAACGGTCCATCCAGCAAACCGTCTCCGAGCTCTCCACCGATGCGGGCGGCCCCTTGGCCAAGCGGGCCAGCCTGGCGTTAACCATTGGGCTTATCGCTCTCGTCGGCGCCGCCGTTGCTTTGGTAGGCTCCATCCTTAAGTGGTTTTGAACCCCGCCCTCATCCCGTCGGTCTAGGTCCGCCGACGGGATGAGTTCATCCAGCCTCGCTAGCCAAGCCCCTCGGTTCTCCCGTTTCGGCGGCTCGACTGATCCTCGCTGGCAGGGCAATACTCCAGCGTTTGCTCTTTCGCTACTCGATCCCCGCGCCCTTGGCTTGAGCATCCGCATGATAGGACGATCGAACCATGGGCGCCGAAGCGACATGGGTAAATCCTAGCGTCTCGCCAAACACTCGTAAATGCTCGAATTCTTCCGGCGATACGTAACGGCTCACCGGCAGATGATGCATGCTGGGCTGCAAATATTGACCCAGCGTCAGCATTTGAACATCGTGGGCGCGCAGCTCACGCATGACATCCTCGATTTCGGCCAGGGTTTCACCCAATCCTAGCATCAACCCAGATTTGCTGGGGATCTGCGGCTGGCGCGCTCTAAACTCTTTCAGCAAATCGAGCGAGTATTCATAATCGGCGCCGGGTCGGACCTGTCGATACAACCGTGGAATGGTCTCCAGATTATGATTGAATACGTCTGGCGGCTCCCGTTCCAGAATCTCCAACGCCACCACCATCCGTCCCCGAAAATCGGGAGTCAGCGTTTCAATGGTGATTTCCGGACACTGGGCGCGCACCGCCCGAATGCAGGCGGCGAAATGCGCCGCGCCACCATCGCGCAGATCGTCGCGGTCCACCGAAGTGATCACCACGTATTTCAAACCCATTGCCGCGACCGTGGCCGCCAAATTTGCCGGTTCAGCCGGATCGAGCGGCTTGGGCCGGCCATGACCGACATCACAGAAGGGACAGCGGCGCGTGCAGATATCGCCCATGATCATGAACGTCGCGGTGCCGTGGCCAAAACACTCGCCGAGATTCGGGCAACTGGCTTCCTCGCAAACCGTATGCAGTTTGTTGTCCCGCAAAATCTGCTTTAACCGCATCACTTCTGGCGTGCCGGGAAACTGGGCGCGAATCCAGGGCGGCTTGCGCAGCCGCTGCTTGGGATCGCTCGGCGCGATCTTGATGGGGATGCGGGCGACTTTTTCGGCGCCACGCAATTTCTCACCCGGCTGGAATACGGGCTTGGCGGCGGAGTTTCGATCAACGGCGACGGGAGAATCGGGAGAGGGAATAAGTTCGGGCATGATGGATTCCTGGATAAGCCAGTGAATACTAACCGAGTTCTGGCGTTAGGATACGGTCGCGAGTTTCGCTATCAATCCCATGGCGGATCGCCTCCGTACCCATCAGAACGCTCTCTGTCGATAGTGTAGTGGCTGTACCCCAAGTTGCGGCCCAGACGCGGTAATAAATCCTTTGCAACGGCTGCCAATGTCAGCTTGATGCCAAAGTCGCGTAACTGGGTGACTCGCAACCCTGGATAACCACAGGGATTGATGCGGCTAAAGGGTTCCAAGTCCATATCGACGTTGACGCTCAAACCATGATAGGAACAACCCTGCCGGATGCGCAGGCCCAGTGAGGCGATCTTGGCTTCTCCAACGTAAACCCCCGGCGCGGCGGGTCGCGCATGGGCAGCGATACCATAGGTTGCCAACGCTTCGATCACCGCCGCCTCCAGCGCGCTCACCAAGGCCCGTACGCCCAACCCCAACCGGCGCACATCCAACAGGCAGTACACAACCAGCTGGCCTGGACCGTGATAGGTGACCTGCCCGCCCCGATCAACCTGAATGACTGGAATAGTTCCCGGCGCCAGTACATGTTCCGGCTTGCCAGCCATGCCTTGCGTAAAAACGGGCAGATGCTCGACCCACCATAGTTCGTCCACGGTTGCGGCGTCACGGCCCACGGTGAAGGACTGCATCCACTGGAATACCGCCTGGTATTCACGCCGCCCCAATGCGCGGAACACCAGAGCATCCGGATGTTGAACGGGCACGGCCAGCTTACAGTACCAGGATGATTTGCGGGTGATTGCTCAGCTCGCGATAGATTGCGTCCAGTTGCTCGCGATCACGGGCGCGCACCACCACCGTCACCGATTGGTAGCGGCCGGCGCGGCTATCTCGCACGTGTACCTGGGCTTCATCCAGATCGGGCGCGTGTCGCCTCACCAAATCTAGCGCCAGCATCCTGAGATCGCCATCGCTAGCTCCCATGATCTTGATGGGAAAATCGCAAGGAAATTGCAACAGCGATTGATCGTCCATCGCCAGCGTTCCGCCATCCAGCAGGATTGTTAATTAAACAGGTAGTAGAAAAACATCAGAATGGTATCGATCAAGCGCCCAAACCAACCACTTTCTGAAACGTCCTTCAACGCCACCAGTGGGGTCTTGCTGACTTCCTGATCACCCAATTTGACCACGATCTCGCCAAATGGTTGATCCTTCCGCGCTGGAGCGAGGATCTTCGGCTGAACGGCGGTGGTCGTGCTAACCTGCGGCGCTTGGCCCTTGGGCACCGTCACGTACAAGGGAAAAGTTAGGCCAAGCGGCAATTCGCTTTCCTGTCCTTTCCAGATGCGGCCGGTGACGATAGGAACGTTGGCGTCGTGCAATTTGCGGCTTTCAAAAAAGCTAAAGCCATAGTTCAGTAACGCCTGGCTGGCTGAAAAACGTTCTTTTTCCTTGGCGGCGCCAAGCACCACGCCAATCAGCCGTGTATCGTTGCGCTTGGCCGCCGACACCAAGCAATAGCCCGCCGACTCGGTATGCCCCGTTTTGACTCCATCCACCGTGGGATCGGTGAATAACAAGCGGTTACGGTTAGGCTGATCGATATTGTTATATTTAAAACTCCGTACCGAATAGCGGGCATAATGCTCGGGGAACTCCTGCATGATCACTCGCGTCAACGCCGCGATATCGCGCCCCGACATGTAATGATTGGGATTGGGCAAGCCTGCGGCATTGGTAAAATGACTGTTCTTTAATCCCAGTCGCTCCGCTTCCTGATTCATCAGTTTGGTGAAGGTTTCCTCGGAGCCAGCCACATGCTCGGCCAAGGCCACGGTGGCATCGTTGCCGGATTGCACCACCATCCCCATCAGTAGCTCTTCCGCCGACACCTGCGTCCCTAGCTTGACGAACATCTTCGAACCGACGGTCTTCCATGCTTTTTCGCTAATGGTGACTTTATCATCCAAGCGAATCTTTCCTGATTTCACCGCTTTGTAGATTACATAACCCGTCATCAACTTGGTGATGCTGGCCGGCTCCATCCGTTCGTCGCCTTTCATATTCGCTAGGATGTTACCGCTCTGGTAATCCATCAACACATAGGCGCGCACCGGTACTTGCGGTGGCGGGGGTATCGGTTCTGCCTGAACGGTAGTCCAACTGAGAACCGATACAGCAAAGGCTATAAAGACTAAAAGAGAGTTACGAATTGAATTCAAATACAGCATGTCGCGACTATTTTCCGGAGTTGCCAATCAGAGTGGGTGATTCTAGCCAGAAGTTCGACCCCAAAACAAACCGCCGGCTATAAAAGCGAGGCGGCGGATGGGGGCTATGGCGATCGCGAAAAAACCGATCAGTCGGCGACGACGCGAGAACGGTTCGTCTTGAGGCTGGCTAAGCGCACCCCGGTCGGTTTAATGACGACGGCCCGAGTGGGCGTCCTCATCCCCTGACGAACGGCGGAGCCCGTTCCTTTTCGAAGATCGCGTTGCGCCGCGCCCACTGCCCGCTCGTTTGCGGGGCGACCGTCACGGCGTTCGGCGACCGTGGCGGAACTGGACCGGCTGTTCTTGCTGTTAGCTGTTGGAACAACAGTATGACGTGCTTCTCCCCCTCGCATGCTTTTGCCAGCCTCAGCTGAAGCTAAGTGGATGGGAGCTTGGGTCCGATTTGGCTCGACGTTCTTGATCGCGGGTTTGGCGACAACCGGGCGCACCGCGGCTGGCTTCGGCGCGGCTCGTACAACAGCTGGCGTCGCGGGTCGAATTGCAGCACGAGCCACTTTAGTGTTGCGCTTGGTCGCTACCGCTGGATGTGACGCCGGAACATCCAAGACAGGCGCTTCCGGTTCCGGTGATTTCACGGAAGTAGGCGGGATGGCGACTTCGAATGTGGGCTGGGGCTGCAGCGAGCCAGCGATTGCCTTCTCAGGCAATGGATCGGCTGATCCTTCGGTCTGCGCCTGCTCTTGCGGCATCGGCGGACCGAGCGGCTTCGGCTCCTCGCGTACACGCTGAGGCCCAGCAGATTCCGGTTTCTGCTCCGGTTGCAGGGTGCGACTGGCGGGTAGCTCCCGCTTTTCAGCGCTGTCAGCCGCCAATGCCAACCGGGTTGGCTCGGAAACGCTCAACTGCGATGAGGACAATTCATGGGCAAATGAGATCGCAGCGGGTTCTGATTTCGGTTCTGGTCGAATTTGGCGATTGGCCAGCCGTTCTGAAGCCCCGGCGCGGCGCGCCGCCAACTCCGGTAAAAACTGATAAGGCTCCAACGCGACTATTTCGACCTGAGCCGTCCCTCGCCCGAGCATATCCAGTCGCGTCGCGGCGGCATAGGATAGATCGATGATACGCCGTCCGACAAACGGCCCGCGATCATTGACCTTGACGACAACGTTGCGGCCATTCTCTAAATTGGTGACACGCACATAAGTGGGAAGCGGCAGGCTTTTATGGGCGGCGGTCAGATCGAACATGTTATAGCGTGGGCCGCTGGAAGTCTTACGGCCATGAAAACCCCGGCCATACCAGGATGCGATGCCCTGCTCGCGATAACCGGCGCTGGTTTCCTTAACGCGATAACGTCGGCCGAACACGACATAGGTGTCGGGATTTCCGCTGCGGCTGGCTGGCTCGAAGCGAGGGACCAGATCCCCGCTAACAGCCTCCATACTGGGTTCAAACTTAGGAACTTGCACCCTTGGTGGAATGTTGTTAGAAACCGAACTACAGCCAGCCAGCGCCGTGGCCAGCGAAGCCCAAACCAAGCTATGGCTCCAAGCAAATTTCGCCATAAAAACATCCCCCCTCTACCAGAGAATAGGCCACGGGCGCATTCCCTCGGTATCATTTTTGTGGATTCAGAGTGACTCAGTTAGCGCGAGTCACACGTTCTGGCGTTAAAACGCCATGATTTGCGGCGGATCGGGCGTAGCGCTCGCGAATTGCCTGACTCAATTGATACACCGCCATGGCATACAGCTGGCTAGTGTTGTAACGGGTGATCACGTAAAAATTATGAAATCCCAACCAGTACTCAGGGCCATCGCGTCCTTGCAACTCCAATAACATCGCCATCTGCCCATCGCTGATCCGCTCCTCCGGCGTAACGCCTTGGCCTCGAAGGCTGGCGACGCTGTACTGGGGCTGGCCCACGCGGCGACTGATCAGAGCTGGATAGCGGCCACCGCTGACCGCGGCCGGGGACGCCACCGGCTGTCCGGCACGCCATCCGTGCTTGTTGAAATAATTGGCGACGCTGCCAATCGCATCTCGCGGATTACGCCACAGGTCGCGGTGACCGTCCCCGTCGAAATCCACGGCATAACTGCGGAAACTGCTCGGCATGAACTGGCCGTAGCCCATCGCCCCCGCGTAGGAACCGCGTGGCGCCAGCGGATCAATGCCTTCCCCGCGGGCCAGCAACAAAAAGTTCTCTAATTCCTTACGAAAGTAGGCGGCGCGCCGCGGGTAGTCGAACGCCAAGGTGGCCAAAGCCTCCAGCACCCGGTACTTACCCATATTGCCGCCATACTGGGTTTCCACGCCGATGATGGCGACCACATACTCCGGCGGTACGCCATATACTTGCTCGGCTCGCGCCAGCGCCGCGGCGTTAGCTCGCCAAAACTCGACGCCGCCCTGAATGCGCTTGGCGCTGATGAAGATCGGTCGGTAAGCATGCCAGGGTTTTGATTCGGCTGGCCTGGACATGGCGGCGATAATGCTGGGCTGGGTCTGCGCACGGCTGAAAGTTGCCCGCAACTGGACGGCGTTGAACCGGTGCTGGGCGACCATCTCGCGGATGAACGCTTGTACATCGCGCCGTTCGACCAGCGGTTGGCCGGGGATACCAGTCCCCGCACCTTCCGCGCTGGCGGGAGGAACATCCGGCGTTGGCGCAACCGGAACAGTGATCGGACGCTGGTCCGACACCGGTGGGGCACAGGCGCTCAACAACATCAGAAAACCAAGTAAAATCGGACTCTTCACGCACAAGCCTCGTCGTTGGCAAGGGTGGTGATTACCGCACTGGGGTCCGGCGGTGCGAATAAATGCTCATCAGGATACCGAAGCCGGCCATAATCGTCACTAGGGAAGTTCCCCCATAGCTGAACAGCGGTAGCGGCAACCCCACCACCGGTAACAAACCACAGACCATTCCAGAGTTTACGAAAGCATACATAAAAAAGATCAGCGTCAGGCTACCCGACAGCAAGCGACCATACGTATCTCCAGCGCGGGTGGCCATATAAAGACAGCGGGCGATGATCAGAAAATATAAGCTTAACAAAATACAACCGCCCACCAAGCCAAACTCCTCGGAAAAGGCGGCGAAAATGAAATCGGTTGTGCCCTCCGGCAAAAAATCCAGATGAGACTGGGTGCCATTTAGCCAACCCTTGCCATAGATACCACCCGAACCGATGGCGATTTTCGATTGAATGATGTGATAACCGGTCCCCAAAGGATCACTTTCAGGGTTAAGGAAGGTCAATACGCGCTGCCGCTGATAATCATGCATGACGAAGGTCCAGAACAGCGGGACAACGCCCACCACCAACGCGACTAAGCCAAACAAGATAATCCAACTCAACCCCGCCAGAAATAAAGCAACGGCGCCAGCCCAACCGACCACCAGCGCGGTACCCAGGTCAGGTTGCTCGGCAATGAGAATAAACGGAATCCCGGTAATCAGCGCGCCGGCCAACAAATGCAACAACCGTGGCGGCAACGGCTTGTCAGCGAAAAACCAAGCCATCATCATCGGTACCGCCAGCTTCATGATCTCAGAGGGCTGAAATCGCAGCACCCCCAAATCCAACCAGCGCTGCGCTCCCTTGGAAATATCGCCGACCACCATCACCGCCAACAATAATAGCGTGCCAGCCAGATACAGCCAGGCCGACCAAAACCGAAAATAAGAGGGTGGGATCTGAGACAGAACAAACATGATGGCGAAGCCCAATCCCAAGCGCATCGCCTGGCCCGCCACCAAATTCCAATTCTGGCCCCCGGCGCTGTAGAGCACCACCAAGCCCAACCCGGATACCGCCGCCAGTCCCAGCACCAATAGCAGATCCAGATGGAGCAATCGCAATAACCAATCAAACTTATTCCGATTCATTCCGCAGCACATCCTGCGCGGGTTCGATACCCTTGATCAATGCGGAATCGTATTTATCGAGCAGATACGCATCCATCACCTTGCGCGCCAACGGCGCCGCCGTGGCGCTGCCGCCGCCGCCATGCTCCGCGATCACCGCCACGGCGATCCGGGGATCATCCACCGGCGCGAAAGCGATAAATAGCGCATGATCCAACAGGTGCTTGGCCAAGCGCTTGGCGTTATAGCGCTCGTTCTGACCCAGCGTGAAAACCTGGGCGGTGCCGGTCTTGCCGGCGATCCGATAGCGCGGACTTCTACTCTTGTGGGCGGTACCGCCTTCCACCACATGGATCATTCCCGTGATGACCGCATCCCAAAAGCGAGCATTTTTAAGTGTGACCGGCGGTAGCTTGCGCGGTTCGGCCAGCGTCTTGGCCTTAGCGCCGGTGTCTTGCGTGGCATGCAGTATTCTCGGTTGGTAATTATCGCCCCGTTGGGAAATGATGGCGGTCGAATGAGCCAATTGCATTGGCGTCGCCAAAAATAAGCCCTGACCGATACCGGCGCTGAGGGTATCGCCCCCATACCAGTCTTGCTTTTTAATCTTGCGCTTCCACTGACGGGATGGGAGCAAAGCCCCTTTCTCGCCGGCCAAATCGACGCCGGTCGGACGGCCCATGCTAAATTTGCCAAGAAATTCATGAATCCGATCAATACCGAGATTGAGCGCCAAGTCATAGTAATAGACATCGCAGGATTGGGCGAGCGAGCGATCCATGCTCACACTGCCGTGCCCGCTGCGTTTCCAGTCGTGGAATTTACGCCCGCCGCCCGGCAGGCGATAAACCCCCGCGCAAAAAACGCTGCTGCCGCGACTGACAACACCATATTCCAGCCCCGCTAGCGCCATCATCGGCTTGATGGTGGAGCCGGGTGGATAAACCCCGCGCAGAGCGCGATTGAGCAAGGGCCGATCCTTGGAGGTATTGAGTTTTCGGTAGGACGCGAAATCGATGCCGTTGACGAAGGGATTGGGATCGTAAGTCGGCTGGCTGGCTAAAGCCAGGACCTCGCCGCTACGCGGGTCGATGGCGACGATGGCGCCGTTATGACCTTCCAGGGCATCCTCGGCGATCGCTTGCAAGCGCATGTCGAGGCTGAGATAAATGTTTTTTCCCGACACCGGCGGGGTGCTGCTTAAAACCCGCAACGGCCGACCCTCGGCATTGGTTTCAACTTGTTCGTAACCCGCGCGTCCGTGCAACATCTCCTCATAGAAACGCTCCACTCCCGTTTTGCCGATGTGAGTGCTACCGCTGTACTGGCCAGGGTCGAGCTTGCGCAATTCATCTTCATCGATGCGCCCGACGTAACCGAGGGCATGAACACCCAGCGCCTTCAAGGGATAGCGGCGGGTCAAATCAGCCTTGATCTCCACACCCGGCAACCGGTACATATCTATAGCTAGCCGCGCGATCTCTTCGTCCGTCAACTGGAATCGCAGCGGGGTGGCGTTATATGGCGGCGTCCGTCGCGCCAGCTTGCGGAAGCGCTCGATGTCAGCGTCCGACAGCGCGATGCGATCCCGAATGCCCGCCAGCACCGCCTCCAAATCCTTGGCCTGCTCCGGCGTGACTTCGAGATGGTAGGAGGTGAGATTCTCAGCCAGTAACACGCCGTTACGATCGTAGATAAAACCGCGGGCCGGGGGCAATGGCAGCAGGCGAACTCGATTGCTGTCCGACAGCAGATTGAAACGGTCGTGGTTGAGTACCTGAAGGTAAACCAACCGACCCGACACCGACAGCAGCGCCAGAAAAATCGCAAGCAGCGTAATCAACACCCGTCGAAAAAACAGCTCGCTCTCGGCGGCATTGTCTTTTTCTCTGACCAGCAGCTTGTCGATGGGTGGTTTGGCCGCCGCACGCCACAGCTTCATATCTCCTCCGCCGCGATCAGCTAACCTGAAAATACCGGCGCGCGTCGCGCAGGATGACGAACACCAAGGGCCAGCACACCATGCCGCCCACCGCCGGCGCCAAATACCACCAGTCGCGCGGCGGATAACCGATGACGCCGCTGATCCAAAACACCAGAATCTGTTCCACCAGTAAAAAGACCAGAATGCTGAACGCCTGCTGCCACAGCGGAGCCGCCCGGATACGCCGATACATTTGGCAGGTCAAATAGGCCACGGCGGCCAACGCCAGCGCGTGCTGGCCCAGCAGCGCGCCGCGCCCGACATCCAGCAATAACCCGACCAGCCAGCCGGTGCTGATCCCGACCCGATGCGGCAGCGCCATGTTCCAGTAGATCAGCACCATCGCCACCCAATCCGGTCGAAAACGCTCCAGCCAGCCCGGCAGCGGCAGGCCGCCCAGCAAAAAAGCGGCGAGAAAGCTGAATGCGACAACCCAACTGCCGGCGCGAGGAGCGGCAATCATGGCCGATGGGCTGGGGGTGGCGCCATTGGCGCCATTGGCGCCGCCACGGGCGCGGGTTTCTCATCGGGCGGCGCATCTTCGAGCAGCATCACTTCCCGGATGCGATCCAACTGGGCGACCGGTTTGGCGATAATATTGGCGAAAGGGCTACCCGGTTCAAACTTGGCGACTGTCGCCACCGGATAACCGTGCGGAAAGCGGCCACCCAAGCCAGACGTCACCAATAAATCACCGACTTTGACATCCGCGTTATTGGGCACATGCAGCAGTTTCAATTCCTGAAAATTGCCGGTGCCCAGCGCCAAGGTCCGCACGCCGGTACGGTTGATTTGGATCGGCAAGGCATGGCTGACATCGGTGATGAGAATTGCTGTCGAGCTGAAGGGGTCCGTGTGGATGATTTGGCCGATGACGCCGTGCTGGTCGAGCACCGGTTGGCCGACGTAGACGTGGTGCTGGCGACCGCGGTTGAGCAAGATATGATGTCGGTACGGATCGAAATCCACCGCCAGCAGTTCAGCGATCAAAAGCCGTTCGGGGGTGTTGACCGTCGATTCCAGCAGAGAACGCAAGCGTCGGTTTTCAGCTTCCAAGGTGGTTAGTTTCTGCAATTGCGCGTTCAAAAAAATTTGCTTCTCGCGCAAACGGGCATTCTCCTCCAGTAGCGCGCCGCGCCCAGCCAGATTCTGGTCTAGCCACCCTTTGGTCTCGGCTGGCAACCGCATCAAATACTGGAAGGGATAAACCACGGTGCCTAATACATCGCGCAGGCCATCCAAATATTGATAGCGGTGATCCACCGTCATCATGATGATAGACAGCGCGACCCAAAAGCCAAGCTGTAAAATCGCTGTCGGATTGACCGTGAACAAGTACTGGATACGCTTACTGGGAGTGAGAGCGGCCAACGCTTATTCGATGGCGAAAGCTTCAACAGCGTGCTCGTCCTTAGCAATCAATTCCAGCACCCGACCGCCGCCGCGCGCCACGCAGGTCAGCGGATCTTCCGCGACCACCACGTTCAGGCCAGTCTCCTCAATAATCAGCCGGTCGATGTCGCGCATCAGCGCACCGCCGCCGGTCAGCACGATGCCGCGTTCGGCCACATCGGCCGCCAGTTCCGGTGGGGTGGCTTCCAGCGCCATCTTCACCGCGCTGATGATACCCGACAACGGCTCCTGCAAAGCTTCGAGAATTTCGTTACTGTTGAGGGTGAAGCTGCGCGGCACGCCCTCGGCCAGATTGCGGCCCTTGATCTCGATTTCGCGCACTTCGTCGGTGGGATAGGCGCTGCCGATTTCGTGCTTGATTTTCTCGGCGGTGGGTTCACCGATCAACACGCCGAAGTTGCGCCGCACGTAGTTAATGATGGCTTCGTCGAAACGATCGCCGCCGATGCGCACCGCGCCCGCGTACACAATGCCGTTGAGCGAAATCACCGCGACTTCCGACGTGCCGCCGCCGATGTCCAGCACCATCGCCCCGCGCGCTTCCTCAACCGGAATGCCGGCGCCAATCGCCGCCGCCATCGGTTCGGGAATCAGGTACACCACCCGCGCCCCAGCCCCCATCGCCGATTCGCGGATCGCGCGCCGCTCCACCTGGGTGGAGCCGCAGGGGACGCTGATCAACACGCGCGGACTGGGGTTGAAGAACTTGCGGGAATGCACTTTGCGGATGAAATGCTGGAGCATCTTCTCGGTGACGGTGAAATCGGCGATTACGCCGTCTTTCATCGGCCGGATCGTGGAGAGGTTGTTGGGCGTGCGTCCCAACATTCGCTTAGCGTCCGTGCCAACCGCCGAGATCGTGCGGATGCCCCGAACCGGATCCTGATTGATGGCGACCACCGAGGGTTCATTGAGAACGATGCCAGCCCCCTTCACGTAAATCAACGTGTTAGCGGTTCCCAGATCAATCGATAGATCGTTGGAGAATTTGCCGCGCAACCATTTGAACATGTTATTGAAAGCACCGGGTTGTCAAAAGCGGCTAATGCTAACAAGCAGGGGAGTTAGGAGCAAGCTGGCAAATTATGATAGGGTTACGGTTTTATATCGCTTGCAAGGAGAATTTAACGATGTCCCTGGGTCCCGCTGAAGTCGGCAAGATCGCTCATTTGGCGCGTCTGGCCATCCGCGATCAGGATGTGCCGGCTTACGCCCACAACTTGTCAGCCATTCTGGAACTGGTGGCGCGGATGGACGCGGTCGATACGGCCGGCGTCATTCCGATGGCGCATCCGCTGGACATGGCGCAACGGTTGCGCGTCGATGAAGTGAGTGAAGCCAACCAGCGCGAGCGCTTTCAAGCCATTGCGCCACGGGTTGAAGCGGGTTTGTATCTGGTCCCCAAGGTCATCGAATGAAGCCTCTGTCAGAGACCGCCATGCACCAAAAAACCATCGCCCAACTCAGCGCCGGTCTGACCGCTGGCGAGTTTAGCAGCGAAGAACTGACTCGGCTATTTCTGGAACGGATCGAGCAATACAATCCGAGCCTGAACGCTTTTATCACGGTGACCGACGACATCGCGCTGGAGCAAGCGCGCGCGGCTGACCGTCGCCGCCAGCAAGACCAGGCGGGACCGCTGACCGGCGTGCCCATCGCCCAAAAAGATATTTTCTGCACCGATGGCGTGCGCACCTCCTGCGGCTCGCGGATGTTGGATCGTTTTATCGCCCCCTACAACGCCACGGTAGTCGAAAAACTGAACGCCGCCGGTACAGTGATGCTCGGCAAGACCAACATGGATGAATTCGCGATGGGTTCATCCAATGAAAACAGTTTCTACGGGCCAGTGCGCAATCCCTGGGATTTAGATGCGGTGCCGGGCGGTTCTTCCGGCGGTTCCGCCGCCGCCGTGGCGGCGCGGCTGACGCCCGGCGCCACCGGCACTGACACGGGCGGGTCGATCCGCCAACCCGCCGCCCTGTGCGGGCTGACCGGCATCAAACCAACCTACGGCCGGGTATCGCGCTGGGGCATGATCGCCTATGCCTCCAGCCTCGATCAGGGCGGGCCGATGGCGCGCACCGCCGAGGACTGCGCGCTGCTGCTGGGCGCGATGGCGGGCTTCGATCCGCGCGATTCCACCAGCGTGGATCAGCCGGTGCCTGATTACTTGGCTCGTCTCGATCAAGCCCTGGACGGACTGAAAATTGGTTTGCCCAAGGAATATTTTGGCGAAGGATTGGACGGCGAGGTGGCCCGTGTGGTCGATGCCGCTATCGCCGAGTATCGGAAACTGGGCGCGAACGTGATCGAAATCAGTCTCCCCAACAGTCAGTTGGCGATTCCAGCTTATTATGTGATCGCTCCGGCGGAATGCTCTTCCAATCTGGCCCGCTTCGACGGGGTGCGCTATGGCCATCGCTGCGACAATCCCAAAGACCTGTTGGACCTGTACACCCGCTCGCGCGCCGAGGGCTTTGGGCCTGAAGTCACCCGCCGCATTTTGGTTGGCGCCTTCGCGCTCTCCGCTGGTTATTACGACGCTTATTATCTCAAGGCGCAGCAAATCCGGCGGTTAATCAGCGACGACTTCCGGCGGGCCTTCGAGCAAGTGGACGTGATCGCGGGGCCAACCTCGCCGACCGTAGCTTTTAATTTGGGCGAAAAAGTGGATGACCCGATCACCATGTACCTGTCCGATATTTACACCATCGCGGTCAATCTGGCGGGACTGCCGGGGCTGTCGCTACCGGTCGGCTTCGTCGGTCAGCGGCCGGTCGGCCTGCAACTGATCGGCAACTATTTCGCCGAAGATCGCCTGCTGAACGTGGCGCACCGCTACCAGCAAGTCACCGACTGGCACGCTCGCGCGCCCGCCGCCTTCGCCTGACGCTTACTACATCATTGCAAGGTTTCGACGGATGGAATGGGAAACGGTCATCGGGCTGGAAATCCACGCCCAGCTCGCCACCAAGAGCAAAATTTTTTCCGGCGCGTCCACCGCCTACGGCGCGGACCCCAACACCCAGGCGTGCGCTATCGATCTGGGTATGCCGGGGGTATTGCCGGTACTCAATCAGGACGCGGTGCGGATGGCCGCCATGTTCGGGCTGGCCATCGGCGCCGAAGTCGCCCAACGCTCCGTGTTCGCTCGCAAGAATTACTTTTATCCTGACTTGCCCAAGGGCTATCAGATCAGCCAGTATGAATTACCGGTGGCGCAAAAGGGCCAATTGCACATCGACCTGGAACAGGGCGCCAGCAAACTGATCGGCATTACCCGCGCCCATCTGGAGGAAGACGCCGGCAAATCGCTGCACGAGGATTTCCAGGGCCTGTCTGGAATCGACCTGAATCGGGCTGGCACGCCGCTGTTGGAAATCGTCTCCGAACCGGATTTGCGCTCGGCCAAGGAGGCGGTCGCTTACATGAAAAAACTGCACCAGATGGTGGTTTATCTCGGCATCTGCGATGGCAATATGCAGGAAGGTTCTTTTCGCTGCGACGCCAACGTTTCGGTGCGCCGTCAGGGCGACCCCAAACTGGGCACCCGCGCCGAAATCAAGAACCTCAATTCTTTCCGCTTTGTCGAGCGCGCCATCGAGTTCGAGATCGAACGGCAGATCGATCTAATCGAAGCCGGTGGCAAGGTGGTGCAAGAAACGCGGCTGTACGACCCGGACAAAGGCGAAACCCGTTCGATGCGCGGCAAGGAGGAAGCCAACGATTATCGTTACTTCCCCGACCCCGATCTGTTACCGCTGGTCATCGACCAAGACGTCATCGCCGCTATCCGCGCTAGCTTGCCGGAACTGCCTGACGCCAAAAAACAACGCTTCATCACGCAGTACGGCCTGTCGGGCTACGACGCCGGCGTGCTCACCACCAGCCGCGCCTTGGGCGATTATTACGAAGCGACTGTCGCGGCGCTAAGCGGCGAGCCAAAATTGTGCGCCAACTGGGTAATGGGCGATCTGTCCGCGTTCTTGAACAAGGATAATCGGGAGATCACCGACAGTCCGGTCAACCCGGCACAACTGGCCGGTTTGCTGCGACGCATTCAGGATGGAACGATTTCCGGCAAGATCGCCAAGGATGTGTTTGAGGCGCTGTGGGCCGGTGAGGGCGAAACCGACGCGATCATTGAAAAACGCGGACTGCGCCAAATTACCGATGCCTCCGCCATCGAAAGCGTGATTGAAGCGGTCATCGCCGCCAATCCAGAACAATTGGCGCAATACCGCGCCGGCAAGGACAAGCTGTTTGGTTTCTTCGTCGGTCAAGCGATGAAAGCCTCCAAGGGAAAAGCCAACCCGCAACAGCTTAACGAGTTGCTGGAGAAAAAACTGAAGGGCTGATGCTGATGTGAAAGCGAAGGATGAGATCAGCGATGCACTGCATCGTTTCCTGTTCGAGCCGCTGGCCGTTCGCGGTGAAATCGTTCGTCTCGATGCCGCTTGGCGGACGGTGCTGGAGCGCCGCGCCTATCCATTAGCCGTGCGGGACATTTTGGGCCAAGCGACCGCCGCCGCCGCGCTGCTGTCCGCCACCATCAAGTTCGATGGATTGCTGACCTTGCAAATTCAGGCCCGCGGGCCGCTGCGGCTGGTCGTCGCCCAAATCACCTCGGAACGGAAGCTGCGGGCGCTGGCCCGGTGGGACGGCGAACCCCAAGCAGGCCCATTGCGCGATCTTTGCGGTGACGGCGCTTTGTCTTTGACCATTGACCTTGGGCAAGGCCGGAAACCGTATCAAGGGGTCGTCGGCTTGCAAGGCGACACGCTGGCCCAAGCGCTGGAACAATATTTCGACCAATCCGAGCAGTTACCGACACAGATTCAACTGGCCGCCGACGACCGCGCCGCCGCCGGGTTGCTGCTGCAACGATTACCTGACACGGTGGCCGCGGACGCCGATGGCTGGAATCGACTGGAAACCCTCGCCGCCACCCTGCAATCCGCCGAGTTGCTGGCATTGCCGGCTCCCGTACTGTTACGCCGGCTGTTTCATGAAGAGGATGTGCGGCTGTTCGATCCTGACTTCTTTGGCTATCGCTGCACCTGTTCACGGGAGCGGACCGCCGCCATGCTGCACGCCATGAGCGAGGACGAGCTTCGTCAGATTTTGCGGGAACAGGGTCTGATCCAGGTAGACTGCGAATTTTGCGGTCACCGCTACCCGTTTGACGCCATCGACGTTGCCAGCTTGCAGTCCGGCTTCAGATCAGATCCTTCGACGACCTGCCATTGAGCCATCATGGCCGCTCTGTTCAATTTATTCCTCGATCTGTGCTTATTGCGCAAAGGCCCCCAAGATGTGCCCGCGTCGATGCTGTTGCTCAAGCTCTGCCTGCTGGCTTACGGCTTGATCGGCCTGATTGTGCTCTTGCTAAGCACTCCGATCCCCGTCGCCTTGTTACAGGCGCTGCTGGATATAGTGCTGTTAAGCGGATTGTTGTATGTCGGGTTGACGCTCTATCACCACCCCGAACGCTTTGAACAAACACTGACGGCGCTGGCGGGCAGCGGCGCGTTGATTGCCCTGCTGGCGTTCCCGTTGATGGCGTGGCTCATGAACGAAGAAAGAGGGGGCGACATTGCGCTGCCATCGCTGCTACTGTTAGCCCTGTTGATCTGGAGTATCGCCATCATGGCTCATATTCTGCGCCACGCTTTTGCCGTTTCGCTTTGGTCTGGCGCTTGGTACGCCTTTGGCTATACCGTCCTGTCCTGGACGCTGACCGGCTGGATCAGCCCGCAATCCCCCTGAACCGAACCTGACCGCTCGGTTTCCTTCCGGCGAGCAGAGGACATTCTATTCATGCATATTCACATCCTTGGCATCTGCGGCACCTTCATGGCGGGCGTCGCGTTATTGGCCCGCGCCGCCGGCCATACCGTTTCCGGCTGCGACGCCAACGTCTACCCGCCGATGAGTACCCAACTGGCCCAAGCGGGCATCGCGCTGCGAGAGGGCTACGAACCGGAACAACTTGATGAGTTTCGCCCGGATATGGTCGTGGTGGGCAATGTGATGAGCCGAGGCCGGCCCATTATCGAAACCTTGCTCAACCGCGAGTTACCCTATACCTCCGGGCCGGCTTGGCTGTCTGATTACGTGCTGCGCGGCCGACATGTGTTGGCGGTCGCCGGCACCCATGGCAAAACAACCACGAGCAGCCTGCTGGCCTGGATTCTGGAGGACGCTGGTCTGGAGCCGGGGTTTCTGATCGGCGGCGTTCCAGCCAATTTCGGCCAATCGGCCCGCTTGGGGCGCGCCCCGTTCTTTGTGGTGGAAGCGGATGAATATGACACCGCCTTTTTCGACAAACGCTCCAAATTCGTCCACTACCGGCCGCGCACCTTGATCCTCAATAACTTAGAATTCGATCATGCCGACATTTTTCCCGATCTGGCCGCTATCCAGCGTCAATTCCATCATCTGTTGCGAGCCGTGCCAGGCGCGGGTTTGATCATCGCCAACGGGCTGGATGCCAATGTGAGCGACGTATTGGAGATGGGTTGCTGGACGCCAGTGGAAAAATTTGGAGCCGGTGACTGGGAAGCCTACGCCAGCACCGCTGACGGTAGTGCGTTCGATGTTCATTACCAAGGCGTCCGGCAGGGCCGTGTCGAATGGAGTCAACTGGGATTACACAACATCCAGAACGCGCTCGCGGCGATCGCCGCCGCCCGTCATGCTGGCGTGACGACCACGACGGCCATTCCCGCGCTGGCCCGCTTTCAAGGAGTGAAACGTCGGTTGGAAACGCGCGGCACGATCAATGGGGTGGTGGTGTACGATGATTTTGCCCATCATCCGACCGCTATCGCCACGACGCTGGCCGGTTTGCGCGCCCGCGTCGGCGATGCGCCCATCATCACCGTACTCGAACCGCGCTCCAACACCATGAAGCTCGGCGTTTTCAAGGACACTCTGGCCCCCGCTTTGGCGCTAGCCGATGCTGTGGTGCTGTATCAAGCACCGGATCTGGGTTGGGAGCTCGGCGCGGTCTCGGCGGCGCTCGGCCCGCGCGGCCAGGTTTGTCATACCCTCGACGAGACGCTGACCGCCATCCAAGCGCAAGCCAAGCCAGGAACGCAGGTGCTGATCATGAGTAACGGCGGCTTCGGCGGACTACATGAGCGCTTGTTGCACGCGCTGCGAGCGACTGATACCAGTTCCTAAGCTAGTAGGAACGATTTATCCAAAGCTCATGCTATTTAATAAGTAGAGCGAGCGGTGCGCTATTGCAAATTTCCTTCAGCCAATAAAATTATTGCCCCGCGGTCGGCGCCGCCGCTAACCGATCTGGATCATAACCGATGTCCAATTTACCTGCGCTTCGCCCGATTGTCCTAGGCATGACCGGGGCGTCTGGGGCTGACTACGGCCTACGGTTGCTGCAATGCCTGTTGGAACGAGACTGGCCCGTTCACCTGCTGCTTTCGAAAGCCGCTCAGATCGTGATTCACATGGAAACCGATTTGCGGCTGCCGGCGCGTCCCCGCGCTATCCAGCAAACGCTGGTCGAACATTACCGCTGCGCTCCCAAGCAGTTACAGGTATTTGGGCAAGACGAATGGACCGCGCCGCCGGCCAGCGGCTCGGCGCTGACGCGAGCGATGGTCGTGTGTCCCTGCACCACGGGGGCACTGGCGGCTATCGCTAACGGTAACAGCGATAATCTGTTGGAACGAGCCGCTGACGTGACGTTGAAGGAAGGGCGTAAACTGATTCTGGTGGTGCGGGAAACTCCCCTCTCGATAATTCATCTGGAAAATATGCTTCGGCTCGCTCGTGCTGGAGCGGTGATTCTGCCTGCCAACCCCGGTTTTTATTATCGGCCGGCCACCGTCGCGGAACTGGTGGATTTCATTGTGGCCAGAATCCTCGATCAACTGGACATCCCCCATGAATTGCTGCCCCGCTGGGGTCGAGAATCCGCATCGAGCTAAGCCGCATGACCGCTACCGCCAATCAGGAACTACCCCTGTTTCCGCTTAAAACGGTCCTGTTTCCCGGCGGAGTGCTCCCGTTGCGGATTTTTGAAATCCGTTACTTGGATATGATAAGCGCTTGCCTGCGTACCAATAGTGGATTCGGCGTGGTCGCGATTTACGAAGGGCGCGAAGCGGGTAGCGTGCCGACCAGCATTTATCCAATAGGCACCTTGGCGCGCATCGTAGATTTCGAGCGGTTGGACGATGGTCTGCTCGGCATCCTTTGCCTGGGAATACAACGCTTGCGGGTGATCGGTCACGAGGTGCAACCGAATCAACTGTTACGCGGCCAGGTCTTATGGCTGCCAGACGATCCGGTGCAGCCTCCTCTACCCAGCCACGAACCGCTGGCGCGCGTACTCCGATTGGCGCTGCAAAACGCAGAACTCGCCGCTTACCATCAGTTTCTCTCGCCAAATTGGGAAGATGCCGCCTGGATCGGCAATCGGTTAGCCGAAATGCTGCCGTTGCCCCTGCCGCTACGCCAGGCCCTGCTGGAAATGACCGAACCCCGGCAACGACTGGACCTTCTACTGGCGACTTTGCAAGAGCAACGCACGGCCTAAATATTCATGAGTACCTCAATCCAACGTCAACGCTTCGATTTTCAAGCCGGCGGTCACCGTTTATACGCCGAACGGCTGATTCCTCCGCATGCCGTCGCCAACCCTACCCTCGTATTTCTGCACGAGGGGCTGGGCAGCATCGGTCAGTGGCGCGACTTTCCAGCTCAATTATGCGCCCGAACGCACTTGCCAGGGCTGACCTACGAACGCTGGGGTTTTGGCCGTTCCGAGCCATTGATTGGCCCAAGACCAAGGGATTATCTGAATCGCGAAGCCAGAGATACCCTGCCTGAGGCATTGGCGGCTTGCGGCATCACCGCGTCACCGATTCTGTTCGGACACAGCGACGGCGCTTCGATCGCGCTGTTATTCGCCGCGTTCTATCCTGAGCAGGCATTGGCTGTCATCAGCGAATCAGCGCATGTTTTTGTGGAGGAAGTTTGCCTGGCTGGCATTCAAGAGGCCCGCGCCGCGTATGAAAGCGGCGATTTGCGCAAAGGCTTGCACCGCTATCACGGCGCCAATACCGACGCCATGTTCCAAGGATGGTGTGATACATGGTTGCGCGCCGATTTTCGCGATTGGAACATGGTGCAGGAATTGTCTCAGATCGTCTGTCCGACGCTGATCATTCAAGGCGCCGACGATGAATATGGCACCCGCGCTCAAGTCGACGCGATTGCCGCTGGCGTCTCTGGGCCAAAGGAAATTCTCTGGTTGCCCGGCTGCGCCCACATCCCCCACCACCAAGCGCGGGAAACGATATTGACCACCGCCACATCCTTTATCAAAAGTCGATGCGCCACCCCCACTCATCCCTAGCTTCGTCCAAAAAACTAGGGCTTGCGCAAAATAGAGCCCTAAACTGAATTTGAACTGGTCTAAGCTTTTGGGAGTTATGCAGTTAGATTTCTAAAATATTGATCTTAATTAAAATCCATTTGTTTGATGCATAATGAAGATTAATTATGGATCAATCATTTACAATTTAATCCGTGTAACTCCCAAATCTGAGAGAAACCAATTTTTATCAATCCATGCTCCAAGGAGGATTTATGCCGAAACAACGTCTTTGCCCGACAACGCTCCTCTCTCTGAGTGTAGCGATTGCTGGGGCTGGCTGGATGAGCGCTTGGGCAGCCGATACATCGAAACCAACCAGTAAGCCCACTGAATCACAGTCCGCGAGCGCTATCGCATCGGCCAAAATGGAGCTGCCTTTTCCCAATGGCGAAAAATGGGCGACCGCCACGGAGCGGGAGAAGTTATCGTATTTACTCGGCATCATGAACATGGCGATGGCTGAATACCAGTTAACGGGTGAAGCGCCCAAGTATCGTACTCTGGTGCCCAAAATGGTGCAGTCACTGGACGGCACCACGTTAAGACAAATGATGGCCGCTGTAGATGCGTATTACAAAGCGAATCCCGACCAGCAAAAACGGTCAATATTCGAAGTGATCTGGTTTGAAATTGTGGTACTAAAAGCTGGTGATAAGCCGCAAGCGGTCACGCCCACGGTAAAGGAGAAGTAACTCATGCAAAAACTTGCTTATCTGATTGCCATTCCGATCATCGGGCTCAGCGTGGGCTGCACTAATATGACTCCCACCGAGCAAAGCACACTGAGCGGCGCCGCGATCGGTGCCGTGGGCGGCGCCGCGATCGGCGGACTGACTGGGGGCGATGCGGGGGTCGGCGCGATCATCGGTGGCGCGGCAGGCGCTGTTGTGGGAAACATCTATGGGCAAGATCAGGAACAACGGCGGCCACCCCCACGGCGGCGATACCGGCGTTGAGTTAAAAGCACTTTGCCATGGCGCGCCACTTCCACCAACGCTCGTTGCCGGGGGTGGCTAATTCAGCTCCGAGACCATCTCAAGATCGCGCCGCAACTCTACGGCAGCGGCGCGTATCTTGCCAAACAACCGTCGTACCTCGGCACAGTTATAATTCTGTTGCGGCCATTTGAAATAGCCCCCACAACTACGCAAAAACTCACAGCGGCGACAATCGGTAGCAGTTGCCAGCACCTGGTCAATCCAGCGTTGCAGATCGGCTTCAGCCACCCGTAGGGCGTTGCAATCATCGTTACCGGCCAACCGCCCGTAGCAGGATTCGGCGCCATCATCAGCGATATAGCGCAAATACTGTGGGTCTTCCTCCTGGATTGCCCATAGCGGAATCGGGTCGTCGTGATAAAAACCCAAGAGCACGCCATGAAAAAACTCGATGGGCTGCGCCACTGTCGGTTGATGCAGATAGAACTCCAGCGCAGCCACCAATTCCTCAATCAACGCCGCATCAGGCTGCTTTACGTCGAGCCGCACGGCGAAATCCAGTGAAACCGCGACTTTAACCGCCTTAATGAAACCCGGTTGCACCGGGATGATCACTCGCACTGGGTGATTATCAAGTAGATTAGTATGACGATACAGCAGTGGATATTCGTTGGCCGGATCGCTCATCACCAGTTCGATCAGCAAGCCCGGCGCCCAAGCGTTGAACGCCTCGGAATCGGCCTCCAGCGAGAGAAGCTGAACGGCGATGAGGCGTTCGAAATCCTGCTCGGTCAACTCCACCGGTAGCAGGGCTGGATTGCTGGTGCGGACCACCCAGCAGCCGTGCCGATAAGCCGACAACAGCGGTGGGGGAAGGTTGTATACGGGTTCGTCCATCAAAACCACTCGCTATTGCTCCCAGTTAACGATTGATCCAACCGCCATTCACCCATCGAGGCCGGTTGTACCAACCCCGGTTATACCACCCGCGGCGGCGGTTATACCAACCTGGGCGTTGATTGTACCAGCCCCGTCCATTATACCAGCCCGGCCCATAACCCCAGCCTGGCCATCCCCAACCGGGACCACCACCGCCGAGATTGACCCAATTACCACGGTTGCTCCAGCCCACCGCCTCGGCTTCCTTACCAGGCAGTAACACCCCGCCCAAAACCACACCGCCAATGACGGCTTTCGACCATTTACCTAGACCGATCAGAAAATTCCGTCGATCCTCTAAATCCGGTTCCACAACCTCAGACTCGGTTGGTGCAACCTCGCGTTCTTCATCAGCCATAACAGCCTCCAAACTCATCAGAAAAATTACAATCTTGACTGGCCGCCAACAACCCGAATCACTTTATCTCAAACGACCACTTTCAGCCCGACCGCGCGCTAGTTTCTTGCAATCCCGCCATACCGGCTAAAACTGATCTTGACCTGATCGACACGAGGCCGAAATATTCGGTAACAGCCAACCATCGCCGCTCCAAACCCCGAGTATCCGCTCTCATCAACCACCAAAGCCATGTCGCGCGGTTTTCTTTTCCTTCCTTAGGACCGCCATAAAAATTTGGCATACACTCTCTGAAATTTTGCTGAATGCCTTCTTTATCGTTATAAGCAACCTAAGTAATGCGATTACCTGCCATGCCAAGCCATCACTCATTCCGTCTGCTGGCCCGCTTAATACTTATCCTTCTTCCAGGGCTGCTCTGCATTCCAGACCCAAGCATGATTGTCGCCGCGGCCACCGCGCAGAATCGCCCCCGCGTTGGCTTGGCCTTGGGAGGTGGGGGCGCTCGCGGCATCGCGCATATTGGCGTACTCAAGGTGTTGGAAGAAATGGAGATTCCGGTCGATTGCATCGCTGGCACCAGCATGGGATCAATCATCGGGGGGCTGTATGCGGCCGGCATGTCCCCCGAACAAATGAGTGAGGCGGTACAAGCGATCGACTGGCCCCAAGCCTTCGCTGATGGCCCCCCGCGTTCCAACCTGCCGTTTCGCACCAAACAGGAACAACGGTTCCTTTTAAATGGCGAAGTCGGCTTCAAACAGGGGCAGGTACAATTACCCAAGGGATTGATCGAAGGTCAGAATTTGCTGTTGTTATTGGAACAATTATCGCTGCCGGCGGCCAGTATCCATAATTTTGACCAACTTCGGATTCCCTACCGCGCGGTCGCTACTGATCTTAGCACCGGGCAACCGGTGATATTGGGTTCCGGAGAACTGGCCAAGGTGATGCGCGCCAGCATGTCGATCCCCAGTGCATTGGTGCCGGTCGAAGTGGATGGTAAGCTACTGGTTGATGGCGGGATTGCGGCTAACGTTCCGATTGATGTCGTACGGAAACTCTGTCAGCCCGATGTCATTATCGCGGTTAGCGTCGGCGCGCCGTTGGTGTCCGCCGAACAATTAAATTCGGTCGTGGCGGTGACCGAGCAGTTGACCAATTTTCTGACGGTGGTCAACACCAACCAACAACTGAGCACCCTGAGCCGCAAGGATGTGGTGATTTCCCCGGATCTGGGCGATCTTGGCAGCATCGACTTCAACCGGGCCGCCGAGGCGATCAAAATCGGTTATGGCGCCGCCCAAGCCAAGCGGGATGCTCTAGCCTCTTTGCGAGCCACGCCGAGCTTTTATCAAAACTATCGGGCTGCTCTCCGGGAGACACCCCAAAGCGAGCAGCCGGTCATCGACTTTATCCGCATCAAGAATGACACTCAACTGTCCGACCTTGTGATCGAAAAACAACTCCGCATCAAACCGGGCGACCGGCTCAACCCGAAAAAACTCCATCGCAATCTCAATGAAATTTATGGAATGGGTGAATTCCAGCGGGTCAATTACACCTTGGTGGAAGAAAACGGCAAAACCGGTTTGGTGGTTGAAGCTCAACAAAAAGATATCGGCACCAATACCCTTAAATTCGGTTTATTTCTCGGCGCCAATTTGAAAGGTGACTCACGATTCGACATCAGCGCGGCGTATACCCTATCGGAACTTAATGCGCTGGGCGGAGAGTCCCGCAACCTACTGCAACTGGGCGCCAATATCCTGCTGATGAGCGACTTCTATCAACCCCTCGATGAAGATCAACGCTATTTCATCGACCCTTATATAAAATACGAACAATATAATTTGGATCTTACTAACACCTCGTTTGCAACCAGCACCAGTTTTCGGGTGCATAGTTCCGAAATCGGCCTGGAAGCCGGTAAAAATTTAGGCAGTTGGGGACGATTATCGCTCGATGTCTTTTATGGTGCCGGCCGCAACGATTTTCGCTTGGGTGAAGCACCCTTGCCCGGCTACGAAGGTGATTTCAACACGGGCGGCTATTCAGTCCGTTGGGTGGTGGACACGCTCGACAGCCTCTACTTTCCAACCTCAGGGAATTACATCAACTTCAGTTACCGGGATTTCTTAACCGAACTGGGGGCCGATCAAGACTTTCGCAGACTTAATTTAGAATTGACCCATGCCTACACCTGGGGTAAATATTCGCTGATCCCGCGTTTCCGGCTGGCGGGGAAATTATCCGGCGAACCCAATATTCATAATTTATTTGTGCTCGGCGGTTTCTTGAATCTTTCTGGCTATCAAGCCGGCGAACTTTCAGGACAATACGCCGCTTTAGGCGAAATCATTTATATGTACCGCTTAACCGACACGTCAGCGGCATTCACCACGCCCATCTTCGTGGGTGGTTCGTTCGAAGTCGGCGGGATTTGGAATGACTATCGCGATATTTCACTCGATTCGCTCATTCCAGCGGGTAGCTTGTTTGTGGGGGCCGATACGCTGCTGGGACCGCTTTATCTCGGCGCTGGCTATGCCGAAGGCGGTAATGCCTCACTGTATATGATGTTGGGCAAACTGTTTTAAGTGTACATGGCTCGCCTGATTCTGCTGAATAAACCGTATGGCGTGCTCAGTCAGTTTACCGACGCTAGCGGGCGACCCACGCTGGCCGATTATCTCTCAATTGCCGGCGTATACGTCGCCGGCCGACTCGATCGAGATAGCGAAGGGCTGCTGGCGCTCACCAACGATGGCGCCTTACAAGCCCTCATTAGCCATCCGCGCCACAAGCACGCTAAAACCTATTGGGTGCAGGTCGAAGGCGTTCCGAGCAAAACCGCGCTCGAACAGTTGCAGCGCGGCGTGGAACTCAACGATGGGCGTACGTTGCCCGCCGCCGCCCACTGTATCACTGAGCCAGCTTCGCTGTGGCCGCGCGATCCGCCAATTCGTCATCGGGCCAGCATCCCTACCGCATGGCTGGAAATCACCCTGCGCGAAGGCCGGAATCGTCAAATCCGCCGGATGACCGCCGCGGTTGGCCACCCCACCTTGCGGTTGATTCGTTACTGCATCGGCGCCTGGACTTTAACCGGATTGATGCCTGGCCAATGGCGAGAATTGGCCGCAGAAACCCCCTCGCCTCGCTTTGGCAAAACCCCTCATCGTCATTCCCAACCCCAGCAGCGGATGATGCGATGACGGATGATAACGGCAACCTCTTTCTTGGCGTCCCCGCTAGTTCAACGGCTGAGCAGTTTCAAACCCTGGTGGTAACTGCAACTTGCCATCTCGAACGCATCATTTCCATCGGCCACGCGACCCCCCCTGGCGAATGGTACGACCAGGATGGGGATGAATGGGTGGTGCTGTTACAGGGCCAAGCCAAATTGCGCTTCCTCGATCCCGATCGAGAACAAAACCTCAACGCCGGCGATTACTGCTGGATTCCCGCGCATCGCCGCCACCGGGTAGAATCGACTAGCCGGGAACCCCCCGCCATCTGGTTGGCGCTGCACCTCCACGGTGAGAATCCGTAATTCAGTTTGGTTTCAGTTTAGGATTGTAAAATGCATGTTCTGTGTCATTATCTTTAATATTGGACTTATTGGATCCTGATTTTAAAGAGGCTGAGCTACATGAAGAAATTACTTGGAATCGGTCTGGCCAGCGGCCTTCTGGGATTGGGTTTGTTGACGGCGGCTCAAGCAGCCAATCCCAAGCCGGAGGATGTCGTCAAGTACCGGCAATCGGTTTACACCATGATCGGCTGGAATTTTGCGCCCATCGGCGCGATGATGAAAGGCGAAGCTCCGTTTGATGCCGCCGCCGTAGCCCGCCATGCTGATTATGTCAAAATGCTGAGCACGGCGGCGCCCGAAGGCTTTGCCAAGGGCACCGGACCCGATGTGGTAAAAAACACCGAGGCCAAACCGGAAATCTGGACCAAATCCGGCGAATTCGACACGAAGATGAAGAATTTTCAGCAGGAAGCGGCCTCGCTAGCCGAAGTCGCCAGAGGCGGTGACGAGAAAGCCATCAAAGCACAGTTTGGCAAGACCGCTGAAACCTGCAAGGCATGTCATAAAGAATTCCGCAAAGACTGATTGCCGCTTGGCCCGTTGCGAATCGAACGGGCCAAGCTGAGCTTGGCCCGTTTTGTTTGGGCCACAGTCTAAGCGACAACCAGCCAAACCACGACAGCGGCGATTCCCAACACCGCCAAACCCAGCCACGGACTGACCATGCGAGGAACGGTTGTTATCACATTCGCCGGCAAATGCTTGCGACCGCTCAACATGGGATGAACCAGATTTTCCCGCTTGACCAATAAATAGAACAGCACCGCGGCGATATGAACGGCGATCACAAGCAGCAGCAAATTAAAATTAAACTTGTGGATCGCGGTCAACCAATCGCTGGTGCTCTTCGACACCCATCCATACAACGGGCCTTCAATCAGGATGTCATCATTGGCAAACAGGCCCGTTCCCGCCTGCACCAGCAATAAAACCAGCATCGCCACGATAGACCAGGCCCCCATTGGATTGTGGCCGAGATAGAGCGGCGTTTCACCGCGCAGCAATGCCTTGGCATAGTCAATCGCGGCGGCCGGCCCGCGCACGAAATCGCGAAAGCGGACCGTATCGCTTCCCACGAAGCCCCAGATCAGGCGAAACAAGATGAGGGTGAGCACCGCATAGCCGCCCCAAAGATGGTAATCCATGGTGGAACTGTTTTCGGCGGTCAGCCATTGCGCGATCATCAGCGCCACCAGCGTCCAATGGAATAGTCGGGTAGGCAAATCCCAAACTTTAACCGTTTGCAAATTTTCCGATTGATCAGACATCATGAATCCTCTTGCGATGAGAAGAGCCAGAAATCGAACTGTAATTTTCAGACGATCAAAAATGATAATGATTCACATCTTGCTTGACCTGAAATCAAGCATTGCGTTAATGTTAACAATTATGAATATGCAATTCTGTGAACGGTTTGAACTGCGACTGAGTAGCCCGGTCTCCTGACAGGAGCGCCGGGGCTTGCTATCGCTGTTTATCGCTAACCGTTTCAAGGATTGCGTCAATGTCTGACCCTCACCGTCTCACCATCATTCCCATTCCCGTCCGGGCTTACCGCCCTACATGCGCGCTTGCGCCCTCTCTGGTTTTGCGGCGACTACGTTGCGGTCGTCGAATTTAGCGGCGGTTTGACGACTGTATCCGTGCTGCCTTTGCGCTTTAACCAGCCAGCCCGAACCGACTGTTCAGAGAGGAATTTATTTATGCGCGCTGACATTACCCGCAAATATCGCCCTTTTCCGCCGATCCACTTGACCGATCGCCAATGGCCATCGCAAGTCATCGCTCACGCGCCGCGCTGGTGTAGTTCCGACCTGCGCGACGGTAACCAAGCCTTGGTCGAACCGATGGACGGCGAACGCAAGCGTCGTTATTTCGATTTGTTGGTAAGGATGGGTTTCAAGGAAATCGAAGTCGCTTTCCCCTCCGCCTCCCAAACCGACTTCGATTTCGTGCGCGGTTTGATCGAAGGCGGCCAAGTCCCGCCGGATGTGGCGGTCCAAGCGCTGACCCAATCGCGCGAGGATTTGATCCGCCGCACGTTTGCTAGCCTGAAAGGGGTAAAGCGCGCTATTCCGCATCTTTATAACGCTACCGCGCCGATTTTCCGCGAGGTTGTGTTTGGCCTTGACCGTCCTGGTTCGATTGAATTGGCCCGGTTCGGCGCTCGGCTGTTTGTAGAATGCGCCGCCGCGCAGCCGGAAACTGAATGGACTTTCGAGTATTCGCCGGAAACATTCTGTTTCACCGAACTCGATTTCGCCTTGGAGATTTGTGAGGCGGTGTTGGATATCTGGCAACCCACGCCGGAACGCAAGGTCATTCTCAACCTGCCCGCCACGGTGGAGATGGCGACGCCGAATATCTATGCCGATCAAATTGAGTGGTTCTGCCGCCATCTGTCGCGGCGCGACGCCGTGATCATCAGCGTGCATCCCCATAATGACCGAGGCACCGCCGTCGCCGCCGCAGAGTTGGCGTTGATGGCGGGCGCGGATCGGATTGAAGGCTGCCTGTTTGGTAACGGCGAACGTACCGGCAACGTGGATCTGATAACCCTTGCCTTGAATCTTTACAGTCAGGGCATCGATCCAGGCTTGGATTTCTCGGAGATGGATGAGATCGTCCGCACGGCGGAATTCTGCAATCAGATTCGGGTGCACCCACGCCACCCTTACGCCGGCGATCTGGTGTTCACCGCCTTTTCCGGCTCGCATCAGGATGCCATCAAGAAAGGTTTCGCCGCTCAGGAAAAACGCTGGGCCGCCGGCGACGCGCGCTGGGAAGTGCCTTATCTTCCAGTCGATCCCACCGATCTGGGGCGCAACTATGAAGCGGTGATCCGCGTCAATAGCCAGTCAGGCAAGGGCGGCATTACCTATTTGCTGGAAAAAGATCATGGCTTACAGTTACCGCGCCGCTTGCAGATCGAGTTCAGCCAGCGCGTACAAGCTATCGCTGACGCCACCGGGAAGGAAATCACCTCGGATGATATTTGGAGGGTGTTTGAGTCAGAGTATCTCAAGCCAGCCGAGCCCTTCCAACTGGTCGAACACCGCATTCTTTCCGACACCCATTCCAGCAGCGTCCGCAAGCTGACCGCGACTGTCCGCGAACCCGGTGGCGACCGGCTGATTTCCGGCAAGGGCAACGGCCCCATTGATGCTTTCACCGATGCGCTGAACCGGCATTTTGGCTTGGACGTACGGGTGGTCGATTATCATGAACACGCTATGGGCGCTGGCGCGAACGCGACCGCCGTGTCCTATGTCGAGGTGCGGATGGACGGCGAACCGACTTCGCTGTTTGGAGTGGGGATCGACAGTAACATTGTCACCGCGTCATTGAACGCCGTGGTAAGCGCTATCAACCGCGCGCTGCGTCAGAAGTCTCCGGCCGAAGCTGAGCCGCCCGTTGCACAACCCCGGCGGGTCGCCGCGCTGGGGATGTGACTTGGGGACATCAACGCAAAGCGCTCACAATCAACCGGTGGGAGGATGGCGTCTGGCGGGCCGTTACGGTCTGGTGTTGGACGCCATCGCCGTTGCGATTCTGCTATTTACACTGACCCGGTTGGCGCTGGCGCTGCGGGTAGGGAGCGAAGCCGACTGGACCGGCGGGACGCTCGCCCGCGCCGCGTCACTGGGCCTGTTGTACGACTTTACCGTCGCCGTGGCGCTGACCCTGCCCTTGGGTCTGTTGCTACTGGCGCTACCGGACCGTTGGCGTCGGTTGCAATCGGCCCAGCTGTTGGTCTTGCTGCTTGGAGCCGGCGGACTTTTTGCTTTACTGTTCGGCGCGGCGGGAGAGTGGTTTTTCTGGACCGAATTTTCGTCCCGATTCAACTTTATTGCAGTCGATTATCTGATTTACACCACTGAAGTCATTGGGAATATCCGTCAATCTTATCCAATCGGCTGGATTTTGATGGCGCTCGGCGGCCTGTGTCTGCTGGCGGTATTTTCAGCTCGGCGGCGACTAGCGCGGCAATTCACCCAGATCACGCCGTTCAAATCCCGTTTGATCTGGTTCACCGCCCATGCGCTGCTGGCGACGGGCCTGCTGACCGTTACTTCTGGCGATGCCCGCGACCGTATCGAGAACGCTTATGCCCGCGAGATCGCGGGCAACGGGCCATTTGAATTTGTGCGGGCGTTCAAAAACAATGATCTGGACTACACCCGCTTTTATCGAACCTTGCCTGAGAACACAGTCTACGCCCGCTTGCGGGAAGAAATGCTGCTGACCGGCGGCGAGCCTATCAGCGCCGATCCTCATGAGCTGGCTTATCGGATTGTATCGCCCGGACCGGAACTACATCCAAATGTGGTTATCGTCTGCATGGAAAGCATGAGCGCCGACTTCATGCAGACCTTCGGCAATTCCAAAAACCTCACGCCCACTCTCGACCGCCTGACCCAAACAAGCCTCTTCTTTCCTCGCGCTTTTGCGTCGGGAACGCGCACCGTGCGGGGCTTGGAAGCGCTGGCGCTGTCCACGCCACCCATACCGGGCAACGCCATCGTGCGCCGCCCACATAATGAGCATTTATTCTCGCTCGCCTCGGTTTTTAACGCTAAAGGCTATAGCAGCGCTTTTATCTACGGCGGTTATAGTTATTTCGACAATATGGATCAGTTCTTTAGCGATAACGGTTATGCAGTAACCGACCGTTTGTCGGTCGATAAAACCAAGATCCACCATGAAAATGTCTGGGGTATCGCCGATGAAGATCTTTACACCAAGGCACTGGAAATCTTCGATGCCGACTCCGCGGCCGGCAAACCCTTTTTCGCCCACCTCATGAGCACATCGAACCATCGGCCTTATACCTACCCCAACGGCCGCATCGATATCCCCTCCAAAACCGGCCGCGATGGCGCCGTTAAATACGCTGACTGGGCCTTGGGGGACTTTTTGACGCGCGCCGCCAATAAATCCTGGTTCGATAACACGGTTTTTGTGATCGTCGCCGACCATCAAGCCTCGGCGGCGGGCAAGTCTGATCTGCCGCTGGCGCGCTACCGCATTCCGCTGCTGATCTATGCGCCTAAGCTGTTTCCACCGGCGCGGAGCGAGCGTCTGATCGCACAGATTGATATTGCTCCTACCCTGCTTGGTTTGCTGAATTGGTCTTATACCAGCAAATTTATCGGCCATGACATTAACAGGCTGCCATCGGGCAAGGAACATGCGTTAATCAGCACTTACCAGACCGTCGGTTATTTGGAAAACGACAAGCTGATTATTCTCGAACCCGGCCAGCGCGTGCGCGTAGAGGCTGTGGATTGGGAATCGCTTACCACCAAACCGACCGCCACCGATCCGCCCGCCGTCGAAGAAGCCATCAGCCTGTATCAAGGGACGAGTCTCGCCTTTAAAGCTGGACTGTTGCGCGAGTTAAATTGAAGGCGGCGGCAAAGTCAGTGATGCGGATACGGGGCTGGAACTCCGCTGCATGACTTCTTCAAGCGATCAGGTCGATTGGGTGGAGTCCGCCGCCGTTCTTCGCGGAGAAAACCCCCTGATTAACCGACCTGATGCAATCAGGTGTTATGGCCGTCCTAAACCAAAAATGGGCCGCCCATCCAAATAAATGATCTCTCCACACCGTCCTTGGCTGGCGCGCAACCCATTAGACGCCTCCTTGGACATCCTTGAATCCGATCCGCGGTTTCCGATAGAGTCGCACTCCGCTTCGTAACTTCAGCTATCATATCCGTGCTAGAAACACGTTATGATCCAAAAGCTAAAAGATCCAGGGCCAGATCGATCACAATGGTGGAGCGATTGATTGTCGCCGCCAGGGATAGATGGAGCCTGCCAGAGCCGTTCCAGCGCGCTTTTCCAACTTGTTCGGAGTACCTCCATGACCCCTCAGATTAAAACGATTCTTTATACGACGGCGTTAAGCAGCTACACCCGGCCGGTATTGCGTTTCGCCGTTGGCCTGGCCAAACAGTACGACGCCAAGATCGTATTACTGCATGCGGTCGAACCTTTGAGCAACTCCGTTCGGTTCTTGATGGATAACTATCTGCCGCCGGAAAAGGTTGAAGAATTACACCGCGAAGCGACCAGCGGTATTCTGGAAAAATTTCACAGGCGCCTTGAACTATTCTGCGCGGAAGAACTTAGCTCGACCCTCGAACAAACCAAGGTCATCTCGGAAATTCGTGTACTGAGCGGTATTCCCCATGAAGTCATTTTGAAAGAAGCCGACCGCTGCAACGCGGATCTGATCGTAATGGGTTCACACGCCGGCTCTAGCGGTCTGGGCGATTACCTGGGATCGACCAGCCGACGGTTAACTTTGTTGTCGAAGCGACCGGTTCTAATCATTCCCTTTGTTCGGGGGACCGAGAATGAATGGCCTTCCCAACGGGTTGTCTGAAATCCCAGATCAGCCGTCCACAGGCTTGCGCCATTGCCGCCGCATCCGCAACCGGCGTCACCACCGTCTTCAATGGCGTTCAAGCCTGCTACTATCGCTGCTGCTGATCTACTCGCCTGGTTCGGCCCAGGCCGAGGATGGGGTCTATACCTGGAAAGATGCTTCCGGCCGGGTGCATTACAGCAATCGCCCACCGGAAGGGCAACCCGCCGTTACCGTGCCGCTCAACGCCAAGCCGGTCAGAGTACAGCCGACCGAGCGCATCTACACCTGGACCGACAGCCAGGGCAAGGTTCATTACGGCCCCAAACCGCCGTCCGATGCGCCCGCCAAGGAACTGAAGGAAGACGACAGCTCGTTGTCTACCATTCGCTCCGGCAAGTTGCGCGCTGGAGAAGAAGCGCTGCTTCGAGACTTGCAAAGGCAAGAATAAACTTTATCGCCCAGAAGCAATAGCGGAAATCAGCACTTGTGTTGAGCCGCTTCAAGCGCCTCGCCAAACGTCGGGCCAACGTCGCTGTTGTTCGACCAGCCAACGTTGCCGCAGCCGTTGACGGGTAGCCGCCGATGCCCCGTGCAACAAGGCGCGATAATATTGATAGGACGCGTGCGCGAGCGCTCGCTCGGATTCCGACAACTTATTGATATCACGGATGGTCATCATGGCAAACCTCGCCTTACACCCAAAATTCCTGAGAGTTCGATGCTTTGACAGCATAACTGAGGCAAAAAATATGCCTATGGTTATTATGTATGGGTTAAATGGCGGAGATTCACGGCGAGCAACGCATATAAAAGCTCGCACTAAGCAGCTGGCGCGCCAATGACCCCGCAAGATTATTGCTACGATCTTGCGGTAACCCCGGGCTCTGATTTTCGCTATAGTCTCTTGAATGTACCGCTAGGACAGCGAGAGGGGCTGATTGCGCTCAGGGCTTTCTCCATCGAAACCGCTCAAATCGTCGAAGAATGCCAGGATTCTAGCGTTGCCCGAGCCAAACTGGACTGGTGGCGAACCGAAATTGGTCGCTTGTTTGCGGGTGAACCCCAACATCCCGTCACCCGCGCCCTGCAACCGAAAGTGACCGCCTTTAATCTGCCGGAAGAATATTTTCGGGAGATGTTGGATGGGGTGGCCATGGATTTGGACTATGACCTCTATCCTAGCTTTAACCCATTGACCTTATATATCCATCGCCGGGGTAGCACACCGGCTTTGCTGGCGATGGAAATCCTCGGTTACTTGGACCGCCGCGCGACGCCCCGATTCGCGCATGAAGCGGGCGCCATGCTGCTGCTCTTTGAATTATTATACAACGTACGCCAGCATGCCCAGCAGGGCCGCTTTTATCTGCCTGAGGATGAAATGCGGCGCTATGGGGTTAAGCCCAGCGATTTACTCGCGGCGCAGACGACCGACCGCTTGCAGCAATGGTTTGAGTTTCAAGCCCAACGGATTTGTGACTATCATCGCCGCGCATTGTCATACTTACCAGCGGAAGACCGCTACGCCCAATATCCGCTGCTGATCCATTTAGAATTAGTAGCGACGCTACTGGCCGAGGTTGCCGCGGACGGCTATCGCTTGTTGGAGCAACGCACGGAATTGCCTCCGCTACGTAAATTCTGGCTGGCCTGGCGCTTGCGGCAACGCGAAAAACATCAGCATCGACGGTTGATGGTGACAAAATAACGCCTGCTATCTCTCTGGCCTGATTTAAGGTATCACTCTGATGAAAGTTTACCAACCGGCCGCTGATCTGCTCAGCAATCGAGTTATTCTGGTAACTGGCGCGGGCGATGGGATCGGTCGCGCGGTCGCGCGCCATCTAGCCGTTCATGGCGCAACCGTGATTCTGCTCGGACGCACCATCCGTAAGCTCGAACAAATTTACGATGAAATCGAACAGGCTGGCGCCCCAAAACCGGCCATCTATCCCATGAACCTGGAGGGGGCCAGTCCAAAGGACTACGCCGATTTGGCCCATGTCGTGGAAGCCGAATTCGGCCGGTTGGACGGATTGCTTCACAACGCCGCCTTGTTCACTGGACTGACGCCGCTCGCCAATTACGATATCGAAATCTGGTATCGCATCCTGCAAGCCAACTTGAACGCTCCGTTCCTGCTCACGCGGGCTTTGCTGGAGCTGCTGAATCGTTCCGCTGATGCCTCAGTCGTATTTACAGCCGACCAAGCCAGCGAAGTGGGCCGAGCGTATTGGGGGGCCTATGCCATCGCCAAGGGCGGCGCGGAGACGCTGATGAAAATATTGGCCAGCGAACTGGAAACCAACACCCCGATTCGGGTCAACAGCCTCGATCCCGGCCAAGTCGGCGCTGGTCTCACCTTGCGCGCCTATCCAGGCCGCGCGGCGGCGGAATGGACCCATCCCGAGGCCGTGTTGGGAACCTATCTGTATCTGCTGGGACCCGACAGCAAGGGAGTTACCGGTCAGATCTTGCGCGCCCAGGCTTAACTGGGCGGCGGGGGGCAGGCGATGGCGGCCAGCTGTCACCGCGCGACGGGCTGGATGGCGTATTCCAAGGACCGAGCGATTCCCGCCGCTGGATCGGCGTCGTTACCCCGCCACGCCGCAGCTTGCCGCCAGATTGCTCCTGCCTGGATTGCGATGGATCAGCCGACCTTGATTTAGGACCAAGCTGGGTTTTGCGCCCTTGGCGCGCTTTGGCGGCTAAAGGCTGTTGAGACGGCTGTGTTTCGGATGCCGCCAGTCTCCGCCTAGCTTGCAATCGGACCGGCTCGGCGCTGGCGAGCTTGGCGGAGCGATAGCGCCCGGTCGCCGTTGCTCCCGCCCTCTCCGAAGGCGGATAGCCCACCGCCGCCAGCAGCTCTCCGACCTGGGTTTGGTCCAGTTCATCCCAGCGTCCCGGATGCAAGCCCCGGCGTAACGTGATTGGCCCATAGCGTACGCGAATCAACCGGCTGACAGCGACGCCCTGCGATTCCCACAATCGGCGCACCTCACGATTACGACCTTCGCGCAGGATTACATGATACCAATGGTTCGCCCCTTCTCCTCCGGCTTCGCGGATGGCATCGAACCGCGCCAAGCCATCTTCCAGCGTCACGCCCTCGGTCAAGCGCCGCACCAGCTCCGGCGCTACCCCACCCAGCACGCGCACCGCATATTCTCGCTCAATCTGGGACGAAGGATGCATCAGCCGGTTAGCCAGTTCGCCGTCAGTGGTTACTAGCAACAAGCCTTGGGTGTTGAGATCGAGCCGACCGACCACGATCCAGCGACCATCGCGCAACGGCGGCAAGCGATCAAATACCGTGGGTCGACCTTCAGGATCGCGTCGCGCCGTGATCTCACCGACTGGCTTGTAATAGGCCAGCACCCGCCGCCGTTGCCGGCTGGGGTGTACCTGAATCGTTCTACCGTCAATCTGAATCTGGGCGGCCCCATCAACTTGGCCCCCCAGTTGTGCTGGCGCGCCGTTAATGGTAATTCGTCCTTGGCGCACCCAGTCTTCGATTTGACGGCGCGAACCGACGCCAGCGCGGGCGAGGAATTTTTGTAAGCGTTCAGCCATCGGAGGGTTCCGTTGCGGTTAATGAATCACTGGAAGCGGCTAATAGCCGCCGATCCAGCTCAGCGCCGATATGCTCCAGATCACGGGCGGCGGCCAGCGGCGGCAGTTCGCTCAAGCTGTTAAGATTGAAATAATCCAGGAAAGCGTGGGTGGTGGCATACAGCGCCGGGCGACCAGGCACTTCACGATGGCCGACCACCTTAATCCAGCCGCGTTCCTGCAAGGTTTTCATGATGCCGCCGCTGAGGCTAACCCCGCGCACCGCTTCGATTTCACCGCGAGTGATCGGCTGGCGATAGACGATCAGGGCGAGCGTTTCCAGTAAAGCGCGGGAATAGCTGCTGTTTCGCGCTTCCCACAGCCGGGATACCCAGGGAGAAAAGGTCTTGGGCACTTGCAAGCGAAATCCGCTGGCCACTTCAATCAGTTCGACGCCGCGTCCTTCATAAGACCCCGCCAATTCGGCCAGCGTGGCGCGCAGCTCTTCTCGCCGAGGCCGCTCCGATTCCGGGAACACCTCCAATAGCCGATCCAGCTCCAGCGGTTCTTCGGCCGCCAGCAACACGGCTTCCAAGATAGCCTTGAGCGTCGGCATCACCAGCGCTCAAACCCGTCGCCGGACATGGATCGGTGCAAACGGCTCGGCTTGCACCAACTCCAGCAGAGCTTCCCGCAGCAACTCCAACACCGCCAATAGCGTCACCACTACGCCCATACGCCCTTCTTCGGGACGAAACAGCGCCGTAAACGGGGTAAACCGCAGCGCATCCAGGCGCTCCAGCACTTGACTCATCCGTTCCCGCACCGATAAGACCTCGCGCTGGATCTGATGGCGTCCCACCCATTCAGCCCGAGCCAACACGTCACGCAGGGCATCCAGCAACTCGGCCAAACTGACCGGCGGCGGCACGCGCGCCAACGGCCGCTCGATCAGTTGCGCTTTGGCGGGGAACAGGTCGCGTTCCAGCCGCGGCAAGGCATCCAACGCCTGAGCCGCCTGTTGAAACCGTTCATATTCCTGAAGCCGACGCACCAATTCGGCGCGTGGATCTTCCTCCTCCGCCTCCACCAGCGCCGGACTTGGCAACAGCAACCGCGATTTGATCTCGGCCAGCCACGCCGCCATCACCAGATATTCAGCCGCCAGCTCCAGCCGTAATTCCTGCATCAACGCCAAATAATCCATATATTGCCGGGTGATGGCGGCGATGGGTATATCGAGAATATTGAGATTCTGGCGTCTGATCAAATAGAGCAATAAATCCAGCGGTCCCTCAAATGCTTCCAGAAAAATTTCTAGCGCATCCGGGGGAATATAAAGATCCCGCGGTAACTGCGTGTAGGGTTCGCCATGAAGCTTGGCAAACAGCGGCAGTTCGGTGGTGGTATCCATCGGATTACGCCCCGGCCCCCCGCTGACGCAAAAGCGTCGAAAAGGGGGATGAAACGGCTGGGCAATTCAAGCGCTTGCTACACACTCAATGGACGGATGCCAACCGCTCGCCGCAATTGTTGCAGGAACGGCATGCTGTATTCGCGCGCCCGCGCCGCGCCCTGTTTCAAGATCTGCTCAATGTAATCCGGCTTTCCCAGCAGTTCGTGATAGCGCTGGCGCGGCTCGCTCAACCGAGCGTTTAGAAGCTCGAATAAAATCTGCTTCATCTCACCCCAGCCGATCCCTTGGGCGTAACGCCTCCGGATGGCCGCCGTTTCTTCGGTGCTGGCGAATGCTTGATAGAGCTGAAATAGCGTACAGGTATCGGCATCCTTGGGCGCCTCCGGCGGCAGAGAATTGGTCTTGATGCGCATGATCAGTTTACGCAGCGCCTTTTCCGGCTCGAACAGCGGAATGGTGTTGCCGTAGCTCTTGCTCATCTTGCGCCCGTCCAACCCGACCAGCACCGCCGTTTTTTCGTCAACCACGGCTTCGGGCAACACGAAATGTTCGCCGTACAGATAATTAAAGCGGGCAGCGATGTCGCGCGCCATCTCCAAGTGTTGGATTTGATCTTTACCAACCGGAATCTTGCTGGCCTTGAACATCAAAATGTCCGCCGCCATCAAAATCGGGTAGCAGAACAGGCCCATGGTCACCCCCCTGTCGGGATCGTTGCCGGCATCGGCCGTATTCTCGGCCACCGCCGCCTTGTACGCATGGGCGCGATTCATCAAACCTTTGGCCGTCACGCAAGTGAGGATCCAGGTCAGTTCCAGAATCTCCGGAATATCGGTCTGCGCATAAAAAATGACATTTTCCACATCCAAGCCGAGCGCCAGCCACGTCGCGGCCACCTCCAAGCGCGAGCGATGCACCAAGGCCGGATCCTGACATTTGACCAGCGCATGATAATCGGCCAGAAAATAGAACGATTGCACATCTTTACGGCGGCTGGCCTCGATGGCCGGCAGGATCGCGCCGACATAATTACCTAAGTGCGGCGTGCCGGTGGTGGTGATTCCGGTGAGCGTAATTTCCATATGGGCGGGTTTCGAGTTCGCAATTAAAAGAAAAATAGCGACAGAATAAAATAGCGGAGACTGTTGACGATGGGCATCAGATTCAATAGGCCACTGGCCAATAACGCAATCAGGATCACCAAGCCGAAAGGCTCCAGGCGCGCCATCATCTCACCAATCCGATCCGGCAGCACGCCGGCCAGCACTCGCGAGCCATCCAGTGGGGGAATCGGCACCAGATTCAATACGCCCAGCATGACGTTGACATCGATACCGGCAATACCCATCAACAACAGCGGCTCACCCAACCAGGAAACCGTATTTTGCAGCGCATGGCCGATCAAGGCGATCAAGGCCCAACCCAGCGCCATCACTAAGTTGGAGGCGGGTCCCGCCAGCGCCACCAATGCCATATCGCGCTTCGGATGACGCAGCCGGAAGTAATTGACTGGCACTGGCTTGGCCCAACCAAAAATGAAACCGCCCAGTACCGCCAGTACAGCCGGCACCAGTACCGTGCCGATCGGGTCGACGTGCCGCAGCGGATTGAGGCTGAGTCGGCCTTGCGCGGCGGCGGTGGTGTCGCCGAATTGCAACGCCATCCAGCCGTGCGCCACTTCATGCAGGGTGATGGCCAGCAGCAACGGCGGCGCCATGACAATCAAAAGTTGAAGCGTATTTAATTCTTGCATGATGTGATTATACGCAGCCGTTCCCAGCCCGGACTAGAGAAATGGACTGGCGTCGCCCAAACCTTGACGGATCAATTCTGGCGCGTCGCCGGTTAGATCAATCACTGTAGTCGGTTCGCGTTGCCCTGGTCCGCCATCGATAATCAAATCGACCTGATTGCGCAAGCGATCTTGGATCTCGTCGGGATCGCACAGCGGCCATTCGTCGCCGGGCAGCGCCAGCGTGCAACTCATGATCGGCTCGCCCAGCTCCGCTAGCAGCGCGCGGGCGATGGCGTTGTCGGGCACCCGAATACCGATCGTCTTGCGGCGGGGATGCTGCAAGCGGCGGGGAACTTCATGGGTCGCTTGCAAGATGAAGGTAAAGGGTCCTGGGGTAGCGGCCTTGAGCAAGCGGTAGCGGCGGTTGTCCACCTTGGCGTACGTGGCAATTTCCGAAAGATCGCGACAGATCAAGGTAAAATTGTGATGCCGGTCAGTCTGACGAAGCTGGCGAATGCGCTCCGCCGCCGCTTTGTCGCCAAGCCGACAACCCAGCGCGTAACTGGAATCCGTCGGATAAACGATCACAGCGCCGACACTCAGGCGCTCGACCGCCTGCCCGATCAGGCGTGGTTGGGGATTAATCGAATGGATTTGTAAAATGCTGCTCATAGCCTGTACTATTCTTCAGTTATGCAAATCATGATCGAACCAACAACTTGCCAGCCTGGCGTTGTCCGGTCAAGACGATGGCCCTAAAACCGTCTTCCTTTTATCATCATCTCGCCGCCTAGCCCTGTTTCCCATCAATTACCCTATTTCGCTATTGGCATGAAATTGCTGTTCGACTTCCTACCCATCGTTTTGTTCTTCATCGCCTACAAAATGGCGGATATTTACGTTGCGACTGGCGTGTTAATTGTCGCAACCCTGGCGCAAGTTGGCTGGACCTGGTTGCGACAGCATCGGGTTGAGAAAATGCCGCTGATCACCGCCGGCTTGGTGCTGGTCTTGGGGGGAGCAACCCTGATCCTACACGATCCGGTCTTCGTCAAATGGAAGCCGACCGTGGTGAACTGGTTGTTCGCCGTCGCATTCGCGGGCAGTTGCTTCATCGGCCAGAAAACGCTGTTGGAACGAATGATGGGCAGTCAACTGAAACTTCCTAGCACAATATGGGTCAAGCTCACATTCGCTTGGGTGCTGTTTTTCCTCGTGATGGGTTTGGTTAATCTGTACGTGGCTTTCACCTTTGACGAAAACACCTGGGTCAATTTTAAACTGTTCGGAATGCTGGGCTTGACCGTGATATTCATGCTCGGTCAAGCCGTCTATCTGAGCCGCCATCTCAAAGTTGACGACGATTCGCCGTCAAAGGAGTCCTGATGCTATATGCCATCCTGGGCCGTGACGCGCCCGATAGCCTGGAACGACGGCTGGCTGTCCGTCCCGCGCATCTGGAGCGCCTCAATGCCCTGCTGGCGGAAGGCCGGCTGGTATTGGCTGGACCACTGCCGGCCATCGACAGTCCAGACCCAGGCCCGGCCGGATTTCAGGGCAGCTTGGTGGTCGCTGAATTTTCGTCCCTAGAAGCCGCCAAAACCTGGGCCGATGCCGATCCTTATGTAGCCGCCGGCGTCTATGCGGCGGTTGAAATCTACCCATTCCGTAAAGTGCTGCCCGCATGACAACAGCGCGGGTAACGTTGATCGAAGAACGACTCCGCACCGCGCTAGCGCCAGAGCGGTTAGAAATCGTGGATGACAGCGCCGCTCACGCTGGACACGCCGGCGCGCGCGAAGGCGGTCATTTTACGATCCGTATCGTGACAACCGCCTTTGCCGGCAAAACCCTGATTCAGCGCCATCGTCTGATCCATGCGGCGGTCGCTGACCTGATGCGCCGGGAGATTCACGCCTTAAGCATTCAGAAGGCGCAAACCCCGGATGAAGCCCGATTCTCAACCACTGAAACTTAGCTCACTGATGGAAATCACCACTATGCACAAAACCCATAAGCTGATTTTACCGTTATTGGCCCTGTCTGCCACGCTGCTCTTCTCCAGCGCCGCGCTGGCGGCGGAAGAGAAGAAACCCGAACCAGCCGCTCCAGCCGCCGCCCCGGCGGCGCGGGCAGCCCAGCCCGCGGCGCCGGTTATCCCCGATCCGGTCGCGGTGGTCAACGGCAAGGCAATCTCCAAGGCGGCGTTCGAACAGTACATTCAGCAGTTGCGCGGTCGGACCAAGGTGGATTCGGCTGAAGCCAGTAACTCGCTGGTGGAACAACTGGTGCTGGAAGAGCTGCTGGTGCAGGAGGCCGACAAGCAGAAACTGGCCGACGATCCGCAAATCAAGCAGCAGTTGGCAATGGTCCAGCGCAGCCTGCTGGCCAGCACTGTCATCCGTCGGATGCTGAACGAAAGCGCCCCCAGCGAAGAGACAATCAAGAAAGAATACGAAACGGCGACCGCCGCCATGAAAGGCAAGGAATACAAAGCCAGTCATATTCTGGTGGATTCCGAAGACAAGGCGAAGGAAATCATCGCCGAACTTAAGAAGGGCGGCAATTTTGCCGAGCTGGCCAAGACCAAATCCACCGACAGCTCCAAGGACAACGGCGGCGATCTGGGCTGGTTTACCCCCAGCATGATGGTGCCGCCCTTTTCGCAGGCGGCCGCCAAGCTGGAAAAAGGCAAATTCACCGAACAACCGGTGCAGACTTCCTTCGGCTGGCACGTCATCTTGCTAGAGGATATCCGTGATGCGACGCCGCCCTCGCTGGAGGAACTGAAACCACAAATCCAGCAGATGCTGCAAAGCAAAACCGTGAACGACTATCTGGAAAAACTGAAAGCGGGCGCGAAGATCGAAGTCACTGAGATCAAGGACAGCGAAGCCGCCAAGCCAGCGCCCGAAGCCGCCAAGGAAGAACCGAAAGCAGAGAAGAAGTAACCGCGAAAAGCCGGATCTTCTTACCCTCTCCCTTAAAACAGGAGAGGGTTAGGACGCCAGCAACGCCAGTAATCCACCCTCATCCAGCACCGCCACGCCCAGTTCCAGGGCCTTGTCCAATTTTGAGCCCGCATCGCGGCCCGCCACCAGATAATCGGTTTTTTTCGATACGCTACCCGCCACCTTGGCCCCAAGCGCTCGGAGCCGCTCAGTCGCCTCGTCACGGCTCAAAGACTCCAAAGTTCCGGTCAATACGAAAGCTTTACCCGCCAGTGATTGCTCGCCTGTTAGCGATTTTCCCACCATTTCCGGCCACTGGACGCCAGCGGCGCGCAAGCGCGCAATGAGATCCTGATTGTGCGGTTCCTGAAAAAAGGCGCGGACAGCGGCGGCAACCACTGGCCCGATGTCCGGTATATGTCGCAGGCGCTCCTCATCAGCCGCGATCAGCGCTTCCAAGCTTCCGAAATGTTTGGCCAAAGCCAGCGCGGTCGCTTCACCGACTTCCCGAATGCCGAGCGCGTAAAGGAAACGGGCCAACGTAGTCTGTTTGCCACGCTTCAAGGCTTCCACCACCTTGGTGGCTGATCGTGAACCCATTCGTTCTAAATCGGCCAATACCGCCGCGTCGAGCGAGAACAGATCCGCCGGATTTCGCACCAGATCGTGTTCGACCAGCTGGGCGACCAGCTGGTCGCCCAAGCCTTCGATATCCAACGCCCGGCGTGAAGCGAAGTGACGGATCGCCTCCTTCCGCTGGGCGCGGCAGTACCACCCACCCATGCAGCGCGCCACGGCTTCTCCTACCAATCGAGCGACGCGCGACCCACAAACCGGGCAATTTTCCGGCATTACAAAAGGTGAAGTAGCGGCGGGGCGGCGTTCCAACACCACGCCGATGACTTCGGGAATCACGTCCCCCGCTCGCCGCACCCGGATGGTATCGCCGACTCGCACATCCTTTCGGGCCACCTCATCAGCGTTGTGCAGCGTCGCGTTGGTGACGGTGACGCCGCCCACGAACACTGGCTTGAGCCGGGCCACCGGCGTGACGGCCCCCGTACGGCCGACCTGCACCTCAATGGCTTCGACCACCGTCAGTTCTTCTTGCGCGGGGAATTTATGGGCCACGGCCCAACGCGGTTGGCGGGTGCGAAAACCCAGTTCCCGCTGCCAGTCCAAGCGGTTGACCTTATACACCACGCCGTCGATATCGAAAGGCAGCGCCGCGCGCTTGGCGGCGATAGCGCGATGAAAGGCGATCAGGCCGTCGGCGCCTTGGGCAACGGTGCGCTCCTGATTCACCGGCAATCCAAACACCGCCAAGGCATCCAAAACGCCAGCGTGCGTGACAGGCGTTTCCCAACCTTGCGTCTCGCCCAATCCGTAAGCGAAAAAAGATAGCAGCCGCTTGGCGGCGACCGTGGGATCAAGCTGTCGAATACCGCCAGCCGCGCCGTTGCGCGGATTGACCAGGGTGGGTAATTGCGCCGCGCGCTGGCGGGCGTTGTAACGCTCGAAATCCAGCCGACTCATATACACTTCGCCGCGCACTTCCAGCACCGCGGGCGGAACGCCTTGCAAGCGCAACGGGACCGATTTGATGGTGCGGATATTCTGGGTGACTTCTTCGCCCGTTTCGCCATCGCCGCGAGTGGCGGCTTGCGCCAGAACACCATTTTCATACCGCAAGCTAATCGCCAAACCATCAAATTTCAGCTCGCAGGCGTACTCGACCGAAGCCGCCTGATCGCCAAAACCGAGTTCGCGCCGTATCTGCGCGTCGAAAGCGCGAGCACCGCCAGGGCCGGTATCGGTCTCGGTACGGATCGACAGCATGGCAACCCGATGCCGTACCGGCACGAAGGCGTCGAGCGCCTTGCCACCCACCCGCTGGGTCGGCGAACCTGGCATTTGTAATTCAGGATACTCCGTTTCGAGCGCCTGTAATTCCCGAAACAGCCGGTCGTATTCGGCATCGGGAATCGCTGGATCGTCTAAAACGTAATACCGATAATCGTGCCGGTCGATCTGCGCGCGCAACTCGGCGGCTCGGTCAACCGCGGCCCTAGAAGCCGTCATCGCATACACCCCGTCAGAAAAAACAGCGCCTATGGCCCTGACCGTTCCAGTTCCGCTACTTTATCGCGCAGACTCAACAAGCCCTGATTGGTTAACCGACGCCGGCTTTCGTCACAAATCACACCACCGAGTTTGCGAGCGACCTGATCCGCGGCCAGCACCAGCAGGTCCAACGCCTTCATTCCATCCAAAGGGCCGGGCAACTCCATAAACAACAGCAATCCGGGAGTCGTCAGATCGGCCAGTGTTTTGGGATCGAAAGACCCCGGTTTACGCAAGTGCGCTAGACTGAACACCGGCGTATCGCCGCCGACAACTCCCGCCGGATAGCGTCCGAACAAGCCGGCCGTAGTCAGTTGCAGCCCGGCTTCTTCGGCCGCCGCCTGGATATCGGTTCCCTTGAATAACTGCTGGCCTGGCGCCATCACGGTCAGAGCAACCGTCGTCTTAGCGGTAGCCGACTCCCCTGCTGGCATGGCTTGCAGGATCGGAGGTAGCGAAGGCGCTTCGACCGCTGGTTTGGCTTGAAAGGCATTGTCCATATCCGTTTGCCCTGTATCGCCCAAGTCGACCAGTCCTCGATCAAGGGAATCGCGACCCGATAGCGACTCTTCCTGTTCCAGCCCCGCATTGAGGGACTCGCGACCCGACGGCAGATGGCTTTTTTCCAGCGGGGATCTTGGAACCGCTGGCCTCCGATCGGGCGAACGAGAGAGTGGCCGGATCTCGACATCCACCAAGATCTTGTCAGCCAGATGATGATCGGCAGTCACTCGGCCCAACTCGCCGAACTCATGCACTTCTTCCGCTTCCTCCGGGCGCTCCGTCGGCGTCACCGGGCCTAGCTCCAGCTTCGGCTCGTTGGCGAACGCAGACCGCCGTTGACGTTTTCGGATCTCTTCCTTAAGACGTGCTCGGATACCCCACAGATAGATCAGGGCCAGAACGACGGCTCCGATGACCGCCAACAGCCACTGCAATTGCATTTTGTCCATTTATCATCAATCCAAAGCTTCAGATTGCGCCTGTCACAATCAAATTGCGCCAAGGCTACGTACTTAGAAACAGTAAACGCTCTATGTCCGCCATCGAACGGCCGGAACAGCGACTCTAATGTTGGTACTAAAATGTGATTACTTTAACAAATGCCATCTATTGTCGCATCAGGCTATCGACCTGGAGCGACCGAAGTCTGTTTGGCGTTAGCCCAAAGCGGCAGCGATCACCCGACCACCGCCAACCGCGCGGCTTCCTCCACATCCACCCCGACTAAACGCGATACGCCCGGCTCCTGCATGGTGACGCCCGTCAAATGCCGAGCGATTTCCATGGTGGCTTTATTATGGGTGACAAAAATAAATTGTACCCGCGCCGACATCTCTTGGACTAAAGCCCCGAACCGTCCGACATTGGCTTCGTCCAACGGTGCGTCCACCTCATCCAGCAGACAGAACGGCGCTGGGTTGAGTTGGAAGATCGCGAACACCAGGGCGACCGCCGTCAGTGCTTTCTCGCCCCCAGACAATAGGCTGATCGAGCCAATCCGCTTGCCAGGCGGTTTGGCCATGATGGCGACTCCGGCATCCAACACATCTTCTCCAATCAGCTCTAAATGGGCTTGCCCCCCACCGAACAAACGAGGAAACAAGGCCTCCAATCCGGTGTTCACCCGCTCGAAGGTTTCCCGGAACCGCGCCCGAGTCTGCTGGTCAATTTTGCGGATGGCCGTTTCCAATGTATTCAGTGCCTCCAACAAATCATCGTTTTGCGCATCAAGATATTGTTTCCGCTCCGACAGTTGGGCGCATTCCTCAATAGCCGCCAGATTGATCGGCCCCAAACGCTGGATTCGCCGTTCCACCTGCTCCAATTGAGCCAACCGGTCTGACTCTGTAACCTCGGCTGGCAAAGTGGCCAGCACCGCTTCCGGGTCAGCGGCAAGTGCTTGCAGCTGCTCGAACAGGTTTTGCTGGCGGACACGCGCCTCGTTCGAAGCCAGCCGGCGCTCCTCAATCAGCCGCCGTTGCGCGTCGGCGCGCCGCTCGCACTCGCTCCGCGCGCGCGCTCCACTTTCCAGATCGGCATCTTGGGTTTGCAAGGCTTGGTGGGCGGCTTGCAGTTCCGTCTCGACCGCAATTTGCATTTCCAAGCCGCGCGCCAGTTCTTCCTCGGCGGCAATCAGCGTCGCATCGGCATCGACAACGCGTTCTTGCTCTAAGCGCGCTTGGCGGTCCAACACGTGTCGCCGCTGCTCGCGCAGCCATTCCGAGGCTGGCTCGGCAGCGGCCAGTCGGGTCTTCAACGTTTCGATAGTCATCCGCTGGCGCGCGGCTTCTTGCCGAACGGCATCGGCCCGCGCCCGGCTTTGTCGCCGCTCGCTGTCGCGCCGTTCGCGGCTGTCGATCAAAGCCGCCTGCTCCGTTTGCAAGCTTAATTGCGCCGCGTTCAATGCTTCTAGCCGCAATCGTCCGCTTTGCCGCTGTTCCTGATCGAGCCGGTATTGTTCTTCAATTTCAGCTTGCTCTTCGGCCATGGCGGCGCTGCGGGCTTGCGCTTGCGCGCGGCGTTCCCGCAACGCCTGCCACTGGCCTTGCGCGCGGGCGTGATCACGATGGTGGTGGTTGACCGTTTGTTGAAAATCCCGCCGTTGCTGCTCCAGCTCATCGTGCCGTACCCGCAGCTGCTCTGCTTGCAGTGAATACCGCGCCAGATCCGCTTCATCTTCCGCTAATTTCACTTCGAGCTGACGGATTTCTCGTTCGCGACGAAGCACTCCTTGCTCATCTCCTCGCGCCAGCCGCACCCAGTGGCGGCCACACACGATTCCCTCTGGCGTCACCACGGTTTCCCTAGATCTCAAATCATGGCGTCGCGCCAGCGCTTCGGTCAGGCTGGAAGCGGTATCCACCCCTTCCAAAAGCCCATCGAGCGGCCAGGCGGAACGCACTTTCGCAATTAGCTTCGAGGCGGATTCAGAGCCCTCTTCGCCAGCGGCCGGTTCAAGTAAAATCAGCCGGCCCCGCGCCAGCTCGGCAACAGCTCCAGCAGATTCGTCGAGTTTCGGCACGCAAACGGCATCCAACCAGTCGGCCAGCACCGCCTCGACCGCAGCCTCCCAGCCGGGTTCCACGTCAAGCTGCTCGGCCAACCGTGGCGCTTGGGCTAATTCCCGCGCTGCCAACCAGTCGTTGATCGCATCAACATGCCGCCCCAGCGCCGCTTCCTGCAAGGTTTGCAATGAAGCCAAACGGCCGCGGCCGGTGTGAATCTGCTCGCGAGCCAGCCGGACCCGGTGATCGGTCTGTCGCAGATTGTCTCGAATCGCAACCCATTCAGATTCAATGTCTGCCAGCGCGTTCTGGTGCTGCTGCAAAGTTGCGGCAAGGTCTTGTTCGAGCCGCTGCAATTCAACCTGTTCTCCATCAAGATCGGCGGCCGCTAGCCGATCTTGCTCCTGCCGCAAGCGTTCCAGCCGCCGTTCGCTTTGGCCCAACTGGCGTAGCAAATGCTCTATCCGAGTTTGTTCGACCTCGATCGAGCGCTGGACTTCACCATGACGCTGGACAAAGGCATCCCACGCCGCCTGCTCGGAGCGCAGCGTATTTTCAGCGGCGGCCAAAGCAGCGGTGATTGCGGTCTCGCTAGCGAGGATCTCGCCCAGTTCCGGTTCGGCGGCAACCAGTGCCTGCCTCCATTCCGCCTGCTGTTCCCGATCCCGCTTCAGTTGTATTTCGATGTCGACTAACGCGGTCTCGACCTGCCGCCAGTCATCGTCCCATCGCCGTCGCCGCTCGCGCTGGTGCTGGAGATCGTGCTCGGAGCGACTGATCGCCGCGCCAGCTTGGTAATAGCGCCCTTGGGCCTCATTATAGGCGTCGTTAAGGGCTATCCGCTGAACCCGCCCGGCTTCCAATCGCGCTTCGACTTGTCGTTGCTCCGCCAGAATCGCCTCTAGCGCCGTCTCATGTTGCCGCAGTAGCTGTTCGTCCGCTTGCAGATCGAGTCCCAGTTTGCGCCAGCGCAGCGTCAGTAATTCGGCTTTGATCCGGCGCTCTTCGCCGCGACAGGCGCGGTATTGTTCGGCCACCCGCGCCTGGCGCTGCAAATGCTGAAGCTGGCGATTCAATTCCTCGCGCACATCGCGCAACCGTTCCAAATTTTCGCGGGTGTGACGAATGCGGGTTTCAGTCTCGCGACGGCGATCCTTGTATTTGGAAATACCGGCGGCTTCCTCTAAAAAGACGCGCAACTCCTCCGGCTTCGCTTCGATCACCCGTGAAATCATGCCCTGCTCGATGATGGCGTAACTGCGCGGCCCCAAGCCGGTACCCAGAAAAATGTCAGCGATATCGCGGCGGCGGCAGCGGACGCCATTCAGAAAGTAGGTGGATTGACCGTCGCGACTGACCAGCCGCTTGATCGCAATCTCCGCGTAACCGCCCCAAGGACCGCCCAATCGGCCCTGTTGGTTGTCGAACACCAATTCGATGGAGGCTTGACCGACCGGTTTGCGATTGGCCGCCCCGCCAAAAATGACATCGGCCATGGTTTCGCCGCGCAGACTGCGCGCCGAGCTTTCGCCCATCACCCAGCGTACGGCGTCGATGATGTTGGATTTTCCACAGCCATTGGGCCCAACGATGGCCACCAAGTTGCTGGGCAAATGCAGCACGGTGGGGTCCACGAAGGATTTGAACCCCGCGAGCTTAATCTTGCTCAGCCGCATGGCTGGGTTGATTGCCCGTCGCGCCTTCGGCTTAAGACCGACGGACGAGCGGTTGCAACACGGCTTCGATGGCTTCGATATCTGGAATGATGATCGGTTGATTCTGATAGCGCGCCCAACTCAGGACATCCGGCAACCGTAAATCAGCCTCAGCAACATCTTTGTTCGATTCGATCTCCTGGCGTTGCAAATTGACCGGTCGCGGCGCTGACGTGGCCAGAATCCCGAAGTGGGGTAAGCGGCGATCGGCGCCGAGCGTGTTGATGACGAGAATGCGCGAATTGAGATCGCCATCGGGCGGCACCCGAAAGATCAACCGCCCCAAACTCACCAGCGGCGTGGTCAAATTCCGCCACAAGATAGCGCCGACCACCCAGTGCGGCGCATTCTCGATGCTCAGCGGCGTCGCGAAAGGCAACACTTCAGCGACCAAACTGCTTGGCAGGACAACTTGGCCGCCTTGCACGGTAATCAGCAAACAACGGAGCTTGGAAGACGCTTCCATAACAGTATCCATAAGGTGCGGCGTGAAAACCGATCCGGGGGATTGGAACCTGATCCGGCATGCGTTAGGTAATCAACCCCTGGGCGCGTTCGCCAAGAATCGCGCGGATCGATTGCATCAATTGATCTTCCTGATAGGGTTTGGTGAGATAGTCGTTGACCCCCAGCTTCATGGCTCGCTCCCGGTGCTTGTCACCGCCGCGCGAGGTCACCATGATAATCGGCAAGTCGCGCAAGTTCGGCTGGTTGCGGACGTGCGCCAGCACTTCAAAGCCATCCATCCGCGGCATCTCAATGTCGAGAATCGCCAAATCAGGGATCTGGGTCTGCAACATCGCCACCGCGTCCAAGCCGTCCTTAGCCGTCACCACGCCAATGTTATGGCGTTCTAAAATCCGCCCTGTAACCTTGCGCATGGTGATGGAATCGTCGATGACCATGATGTTGATCCTCTCCTGCCGGATTTCCTGTCGCGCCATTCGCAACGCGCGGCTTTCGGACTGCTTCTGCGTCTGCGATCCAATATTGCGCACCAAAGCCGCCAGTTCCAGCACCACCACCACTCGGCCATCGCCCAACATCGTGGCGCCGGAAATACCGGGTACGCCATTGAACTGCGGCCCGACCGGTTTGACGATGATTTCCCGGTTGCCCAACACTGTCTCAACCTGCAAAGCGGCGCTGGCCTCCGCGCTGCGGAACAGGAGGGCCGGCGGGCGGCGATCTGAAACTTCGTCGAAGGGCTGGACGTGGCCGCTGCCCGTCAGCAAGCCCAGATTGTGAATTGGATAGCTGCGCTCGCCATATTGATGCTCAACGGGTTCACCTGCCAGATACCTTTGATAATCGCTTTCCTTGAGTCGGGTGACCAGTTCGATGCTCAACAGCGGAATGGCGAAGAGCGTATCGCCGATCTGAGCCAACAGCGCCTGGGTAACGGCGAGCGAGAAGGGCAGACGGACGATAAAACGGGTGCCCCGACCCGCTTCCGTCTGAATCAACAAGGCGCCACGCATGGCGCGGATGGCTTCATTCACGACGTCCATACCCACCCCTCGCCCCGAAATTTGGGTAACTGAGGTGGCGGTGGAAAAACCGGGACGGAGCAACAACCCAATTAATTCTTCCTCGCTGGCCGGCTGATCGGGCAGTAGCAAACCCTTTTCCTCGCCTTTGGCCCGGATCGCCTCAAAATTGAGGCCATGGCCGTCATCGCCTAGCTCTATAACCAGTTCCGCTCCTTCCCGGCGCAGGCTGAGGCTGATGGTGCCAATCTCGGGTTTACCACGTTCCCGCCGCAACTCTGGCGGCTCGATGCCGTGCGCCAGCGAATTGCGCATCATGTGTTCCAGCGGAGCGATCATATTTTCGAGCACGTTACGATCCACTTCCGCGTCCTCGCCGCCCACTAGCAATTCCGCTCGCTTGCCCAATTCTTGCGCCGACTGGCGCGCCACGCGCCGCAACCGGGAAACGATACTGCCAAACCGCACCATGCCGGTGCGCATCAAACCTTGCTGGATTTCCTTGTTGACCTTGCTCTGCTGATCCAGCAACGAAGTCACTTCTCGGGCGTGGTCACCCAGCGTATTGCCGATATTGCTCAGATCATCGGCAATTTCCATCAGCGACCGGCTGACTTGCTGCAATTCAGTAAAACGATCCAATTCCAGCGGATCGAACTCCTGCTGGTGACTCTTGGCATCCTCCTGGTCGTGACGCGATTGAATGCGCGCTTCGGCTTGCGTGGCCAGATTACCGACCTGTCGGCGCAATCGGGCGATGGTCTGCTCCAGTTCGTTGAGATTGAAACTCATCGCACTGACGCCCTGATCGACCCGGGCGCGGAAGATGCTACTTTCACCCATCTGGTTGACCAGCGAGGTGAGCAAGGTAGAGCTGACCCGAATATTATCGGCCGGAGCAGGCGCGGGCCTCTCGGCGGGCCGCGCTGTCTGGGCGGTGATCGGAACCGTGGTCAAGGTGGCGGTGATCACTGGCGCTTGCGGCTTGGAAGGCTCAACGCGCTTGGCGCCAAGAACCCCTTGCAGTTCCTCGATCAGCGCTTGCTGGGGAGGCAGTTGCTCACCGCTTAGAATACCCGCCAACATCTGATGCAGGCGATCCATGGTGCGCTGAATCAGGTCGTGCACTCCAGGCGATCCTTCCAGCGCGCCCTTGCCTAACGCGTCCAGAATGGATTCGGCGGCATGGGCCAAATCGCCGACCGTCATAAAGCCCGCCATTCGCGAACTACCCTTGAGGGTATGCATTTCCCGACGCAGGTTGTTGAGCAATTCAGCGCTACTCGGATCATCGCGCAAACGTTGCAGGATGACATCGCTGGAATCGAGGATTTCGCTGGCTTCAGCCCGGAAAACTTGCACCAATTCCTGGTCAAGTTCGGTCATCGCCTTGAACGCGGGCGCTTCTGGTAACCGGGGCGCTATCCGCCGCTTGCTGAGAGAGTCGGCCAGCGCCGGTTCGATGACCAAACCGAGCGGGGGCAAGGCGGCTTCGGCAACGCCCGCGGCAATGGCGTCGGCCAGGCGATGCAAACCGCCGATCATATCGGTTGCCGCCGCTGGATTAGCGCCCCTAGCAGCCTCCATGACCATCCGATTGAAAGAGTCGAGCGTCTGCTGGAGGGTATCGATAACGACCTGGGGAGCTTGACTGGCGCCTTTGCCAAGAGCGTCCAACACGGATTCAGCCGCATGCGCCAGATCCCCAATGCTCATCAATCCGGACATGCGCGAGCCACCCTTGAGGGTATGCATATTGCGCCGCAAGTCGTTCAACAAGACCGTGTGATCGGCGTCCTCCGTTGCCAAGCGCTGCAGAATGAGATCGCTGGCATCGAGAATCTCGGCCGCTTCGTATTGGAAAACCTCCGCCAATTCCGGATCCACTCCGGCTGTAACCAGCACTTCCGGAACGACGGGCGGACCAGCTTCCAGAGGAGGTGCGACTTCGACTGGCGCTATCACCACGCTAGCAGTTTTGATGGCTTCGACCGGTGTGATCGGTTCAATCGTTTCAACCGGTTTGCTCGGTTCAGCGGCCTTGACGGGTTTGATTGGTTCAGCCGTCTCGAGCGCTTCCGCCAAAGTCAGCGAGATATCTTCCTCGGCATCCTGGATGAAAGCCTGTGCACGCGCGATTAAAGCGGCCATGGTTGACTGGATCTCGGCGGTCAGCGGGGCTTTGTCGATCAAGGGTTGCAACACGTCAGCCACTTCGCCAATCAATCCCGCCACCGCGGACGAGGGCGGTAAAGTACCGTTCAGTATGTGGTTGAACAGGCTTTCGAACTCCCAAGCGAAATCGCCTAACTCAGACGCGCCGACCACTCGACCACTCCCCTTGAGCGTGTGAAAGGCCCGACGAATTGAAGCCGCGGCTTGGCGGTCGGCCAGATTACGTTGCCAGATCGCGCTTTGCTTGCGAATGTTATCCAACTCCTCACGCGCTTCTTCCAGGAAGACCTCCAGAAATTCCGGATCGATCTCCATGGCAAGTCTCGCGGAGAGCGGCTCGGCCGGGGGCGTCGCGGCGGGTAACGACGGTGGCGCTGTCGTCGCTTTGACCGGCGCGGACTCGACTGGCTTCGGGAGTGTGATGGGTTCCACCGCCGTTGGTGCGATCCCTGGCTCGATCGGCTTGGGAGGCGCGGTCACTGGCTCCGCTTGTTCCACCTGAAGCAAGGCCCGCGCCCGCCCGATCAGTGCTGGCAAAGCTTCCAGCTCGTCACCTCGCGGGGGAATTTCCCCTACCAGCGGCGCCAAGACCGAAACGGCTTCCGCCACGGCATCGCAGATCGCCGGCTTGCCGCTCAGATTTCCGCTCAAAACTTGATTTAATAGGTTCTCGTATTCCCACGCGAAATCGCCGATCACCATCGCGCCGACCATGCGACCGCTACCCTTGAGCGTATGGAAGGCCCGACGAATGGTGGTTAACACGTCGCGATCTTGCAAATTTTCTCGCCAGTGAACCAATTGCTCGCGGATGGTCGTCAATTCACCACGGGCTTCATCCAGAAAAACTTCGACAAATTCTGGATCGGCATCCTCCATCTTGAGCAAATCCATCAAATCGACCTTTTTTTCCACAACTGGCGGCCTGAAATCCTCCAGAAAATCCAGGCGATCGCCAAAATCCAGTTGGGATAAATCAATGGAGGGCGGCTCATCCGGGCGGGCCGGCTCCACTGCAAGATCGAACGCCTTAGCAGCCGGCGGCTTAGCGGATGTCTCGAAAGCGTCCAAGGCGAAATCAAACAGAGGAAGAGCCTCTTCAAATCGTTTAGCGGGTTGAGTGTCGCTGAACTCCGAGGGGGAACCTGCCAGCTGGAACAGCGATGGCAGTTCAAGGAGGGTCTCCAATTGGCTGAGATGATCTTCCGCCTCGCTTAAAACCGCGGCGGGCGCGGGTCGCTCGCTTCCCAGCGGCTCCAAATAGTGGCATAGCGCCGCCAAAATCTGCCCGCACAGGCTGGTGGCCAGCAAGCGGTAATGTTCGGCTCCAACCGATAGCGCGCCCGCGATTCGCCCCAAGCGCTCGGATATCAAGGCAGCGCGCGTCCATTCCTGCCCAGCCAGCAGGTGGTGTATGGGTTGTAACTCGCGTTGTAGTAACGCCCAGGCCTCAGGCTGTTCGGTAGTCCCGTCCAAATCGACCGCGATGGTATCGCGCAATCGCTTCAGCCCATCCAAAAGCCCCCGCGTACTCTCTGGAAAACTGGGTGGCGGTGTTTTGAGCGTGGTGCTTGGCAGGTCTTGCTGGCGCAGTCGCCGCAAGGTTTCGGTCATCTTGACCAATTCATCATCCGACGACGGACCCGGCTCCAGACAAGATTCCAGATAGCCAGTCAAGCAGGCGGCGGCGTCCTGTAATACCAGCGGATCGCAGGACAATGCCCTTCCCTTGATCAATCCCATGGCCAGCAAGCGCATCTCATCTAGCAGCGCAACCGCATTTCGGTGTTCGAGCGCGGCGAACGGCCCACGAATCTCATCGATCGCAGCGATCATAGCCGGCAGCGGCGTGGGTTGAGATCGGTCGTGGCGGTACTCTTCCAGGCTGAGCTGAATCCGCTGCAAGGCCAGCAACAGATCGTCTTTGAGAGCGGCCAGTCGATCGTCGGTGACACGACGCGAAATCATTGCGCTACCTCCATGCCGAAAAAATGTCCGCTAAGCCCTTACCGCTTGAAATCGGTTTATCGGGACCACGGCTGCTTGCCTTAGGCATCCTGACGCCGATTCGATGAATCAGGTGGGTAAGCGGAAATCGGCGACGGCTTGGCGTAATTCCCGCGCCAACTGATTCAACTTGCCGATGGCGGATGCGGTCGCCACGCTGCTCTCCGCCGTCTGTCCGGTAATTTCGTTGATGGAAACCATGGCGCTTGATACCCGTGAGGCCATTTCCGAGACTCGACCAGCGGACTTGGAAATTTCGTCGATCAGTTCAGCCGAACTGGCGGAAACCTTCTCGATTTCATCCAGCGCTTCGCCCGCTTTCTCAGCCAGCTTGGCGCCGCCAACCACTTCGGAAGTGCTCTTCTCCATCGAGATCACGGCCTCGTTGGTATCGGCCTGAATGGTCTTGACCAGGGTTTCGATTCGCTTGGTCGCGTTGCTGGATCGCTCCGCCAGCCGTTGTACTTCATCGGCGACCACCGCGAATCCCCGCCCGGCGTCACCGGCGGCCGAGGCTTGAATCGCGGCGTTGAGCGCCAGGATGTTGGTTTGATCGGCGATGTCGTTAATCAGGGCCACGATATCGCCGATCTCCTGAGAAGATTCACCCAGCCGCTTGATGCGCTTGGACGTGTCCTGGATATGTTCGCGGATGGCGTTCATGCCCTGGATGGTGCGCCGTACCCGGTCGCCGCCCTCGTGGGCGATGCCGACCGATTTTTCCGCCACTTCGGCGGACGCAGCGGTTTTGGATGAAACCTCATCCATCGACTGCGCCATCTGCACCACCGTGGCGCTGGCATTATCGATCTGCCGGGCTTGAATCTCGCTGGATTTAGCCAGCCGGTCGGCAATGGCGCTGGTTTCCTGCACGGCGCTTGAGACCAGGCCCGAAGTATTATTAATAGTAGAAACCAGGTCGCGCAGGGCTTCGATGGCATAGTTGATGGAGTCGGCGATGGCGCCGGTGATGTCTTCAGTCACGCTGGCCTGTACGGTTAAATCGCCCTCGGCCAAGTTACCCAACTCATCAAGTAAGCGCAGGATCGCGTCCTGATTGCGGCGGTTCTGATCCTCGGTTTCCTGCTTGCGTCGTTCGCTTTCATGCAAGCGCTGCTGGCTTTCCCGGTTTTGCAGATAAATCAGGCCCAGTAGCAGCAACAGCGCGAGCACCCCGAACACATAGGCGATCTGATAATTGAGAGGGATGCCCAGCAGATGAAAGGTGCGGCTGTTTTCTCCGTAAGCGTCCGCTAGCTTGGTGGTGGCTTCCAGCAAGCCATCCGCTTTCTCGGCGATGCCTTGAGCGGCATTCTGCGCCTTAACCAGTTCTGGGGCGGAATCGGCAATGCGGGTGGCTTCGGTGTCCAGCGACTTGAACCGTTCGCCTAGATCAGTCACTTTGCCGGCGCTATCGGGAAGGCTTACGCGGTCGATGCCCAATCGGGTATCGCCGTCCCGCATCCCTTTTAACACCTGGCTGAACAACTTGATGTTGCGACCGAACCGGTCGGCGGCGGCGGCAACGCCAGTCCCTCCCTCGCTCAACATCCGTTTCAAATCGGTCTCGATCCGCTGCCCCAGCAGCAGTTGATTGGTGGCTTGGTAGACCTGTCGCGAATCGATACGGTTGTTGGCCAAGCTCTTCGCCACCTCATCCGATAGCGTGATGATCTGGGTCAGGGAACTTTCCAGCAGCGGTACAAAATTGCTCACCGCCATGACCGGTTGGCGCGCGGCCAGCAACGTATCAATGTCAGCCGCGGCCGGTTTCCACAAATTGTCTAATTGTTCGAGTTGCGGCCGCACCGCCGCCGGCGCGGCAGACAGCCCCAGCGCCGAATCACCATTTTTTTGCGCGTTCAGCACTTGTTCGAAACGATCACGGCCCTCCTTGAGTTTGACGAAAGCGGCCTCCTTGCCGCGCGCGGCTTCAAAGGCGTGGGTCGCCAGCACCCGCGATAAAAATCGCTGCTCCCCGACGAACTTGAAATTGAGTTCATTCTGTCCCCCCTGTCGTTCCAGGGTGGTGAAGATAATGCCTATCAGTACGATGAAGAACACCAACGCGCCCAACAGCGCCCAGTAGGTGGCCGACAATCCTTTCAGTGCCGAATGATCTTGCGAATCACGCATTTCAGTTTCTCGTTGAACTTAGCCCTGAACCGCCCCCACCCGCTGGTCCGGGGGACATTTTGGAAAATGGCGCTAGCTGGCCGCATTTAAAAATTGAGGCTCCGCCAACAATTTCCGGGTATTGAACACCATCCAGCGTTGATCGTCGCTCCAGAACGCCTCCACGATCAAAGGTCGCAAACCTTCCTCCACCTCGTCCAAGGACGGCAATCGGTGCTGGGAGCCAAAATGGCGCATTCCGATGATCTCGTCCATCAGCAGACCATAATCCCATTCACCACCGCGGACGACGACAATCTGGCAACCTGGCAGCCGCGCCGAGGCCCGACCGGTCAGAAAATCCCGCAAATCAGAGACGGAGATGACCTTGCCCCGTAGGTTAGCGATGCCCATCAACCAACGCTTCACGCCCGGCACTTGGGTAATGCTGCGGGGAAATGGAATAATTTCGGCCACATCATCCATGGAGAATAGCAGGTTCCAGGAACCCAGACGCGAGGCGAGTTGCCCCCTGATCTCCGACAGTTGAGCGCTGGCCGCCTCGGCTGGCGCACGCTGGCGCACGCGTTCGTCCAGTTGCAGCAGGATATCGAAGGGGTGCGGCGCTGAAGGCGCCGCCGAGGGAGCCATGACTGCCTCTGTCACATGATTATCCTCAAATCGCGGAATTTTTTAGAGTCAAATCGCCATTGCGCGACCTACCCCGCCCTCGCTGGTATTTTAATTTAGAACAGGATGCCAGGTCGCGATATAGATTGATAAGCTTTTGGGGCATTTTTTAGCATACTAACGGTTACGATGCCATGAGGAAAACCATATCTCCGCTTTAATTGAGGTACCGGGACGCTTCATTTGCGCCACATCGCCGACGATCGGCCAGCCCATTGAGTTGTCGGCCACCCTCGCCCAAATTACCCAACCTTACGGACCCGCTGACCATGACAATTAAACTCGGCGTGGTGATGGACCCTATCGAGACCATCACCATCAAAAAGGATACGACCTTCGCCATGCTGCTCGCCGCTCAAGCCCGAGGCTGGGAACTGCATTATTTCGAGCAGGCTGATCTGTATGCGCGCGGCAACGAAGCATTCGGTCGAGCCCGCCGGTTAAGCGTTCGGGACGACCCGCGGAACTGGTTCGCTTTTCATGGGGAGCAAGAGCTGCCATTGGCGGCGTTGGACATTATGCTGATGCGCAAGGACCCCCCCTTCAATATGGAATATATCTATACCACTTATTTATTGGAATTGGCCGAGACCGACGGTGTGCTTGTGGTCAACAAACCGGGTAGCCTGCGCGACGCCAACGAGAAATTTTTTGCCCTGCATTTTCCAGACTGCTGTCCGCCAACCCTGGTTAGCCGGGAACCGGCGCGGTTCAAAGCTTTTTTAGGTGAATACGACGATATCGTGGTCAAGCCGCTGGATGGCATGGGTGGCGCCTCGGTATTTCGGTTGCGTCGAAACGACCCCAACCTCAATGTGATCCTGGAAACCCTGACCGCCCATGGCCGGCGGTTGACGATGGCCCAGCGCTACATTAAAGAAGTGACCGCCGGTGACAAACGGATCCTGCTGATCGACGGCGAACCTGTGCCCTACGCGCTAGCTCGCATTCCGCAAGAGGGCGAGACCCGGGCCAATCTGGCGGCGGGTGGTCGTGGCGAGGGCGTGCCGCTAACGGGACGCGACCGCTGGATTTGCGAACAAGTGCGGCCCAAGCTCCAGGAAATGGGGCTGTTGTTCGTCGGCCTGGACGTGATCGGCGATTATCTCACCGAAATCAACGTCACCAGTCCCACCTGCGCGCGGGAGTTGAATGCTCAGTTCGGGCTGGATATCGGCGGCGATCTGATGGCGGCCATCGAGCAACGGTTACGACGCTGATGGTTACGGGTAATGGATGAGCTCAATCACCCATAAGCCGGATGATACTGGCCGGCTAGCGCTGGCTTTATTGCTGGCGCTAAGCCTGCACGCCGCCCTCATCTTCGGTATTCCAGCCGATAGCTGGTCGATCCACTATCGGCGCCCCCCGCGCTTTGAGGTGGTTTTGCTGCCACCGACTATCCTACCTGCGCTCCCACCGCCCCCGCTGGCGGCGGTTATTCCCCTGGAACCCGCGCCCGCCGTAGTTCCTCCCCTAGCGCTGCCGCCGAAGCCAGCGGTGACCGTCAAACCCGCGCGCCCTATTGCGCGTCAATCGACCGGCGTCACTAAATCGACCCCGACAGCCACCGCACCCATCGAGCGACAGCCGACAACCATACCCAAACCAAGCCTGCGAACACCCCTGAAACCATTCATCCCACCGAAACCCGCCAAAGCGTCAGAGAAAGGGATGGAAGCGCCATCAAATCCAGTACCAGCCAAGCCGCGCCGAGACAGCGCTCCCTCTGAGAAAACGGCAACGTCCGTCAGCTCTAAACCGACCCCAGCGGTTAGCGGGATGGCATCAGCCCCGCCCATTCCTCAAGCCGAACGGTTCGAGCGAATCCCTTCCATCCCTGGAACTCGTCAGGGCCAATTGGATAGCGGCGGGCTGCTAGGTCAAATCGCCAGCCTCGAACGCGAAACGCAGCAGCGCGCAAACACGAGAGTACGCAGCAAGCGGGTCAGCCCGAACGACACCCGCTCTCAGGAAGGATTTTATATCGCGGCTTGGGTGCGGAAGGTCGAGCAAATCGGTGAAATGAATTTTCCCGAAGTCGCCCGCCAGTTAAATTTGCGTAGTGGTCCGGTTCTGGATGTCGCCATTCGAGCGGACGGTTCCTTGCAAGAGGTTCGGGTCGCCCGTTCCTCCGGCAATGCTGAATTGGATCGGGCGGCGCAACGTATCGTCAAGCTGGGCGCGCCTTACGCCACTTTTCCGCCGTCGCTACGCCAGAAATACGATGTGCTATATATTTCACGGCCTTGGCGCTTTGAACCTGACGGCCGATTGCAAATGCGCTAATCCTTCTAATCACCTCCAAAAGGCAATCAGATGAAAAGAAGTTGGCTGTTGAACCGATCCTACCGACGGGTTTGACGTGGCCACCGAACCCTGCCCTTTTTGTTCTCCGCCACCGACACAACTGGTTGGCGAAACGGCCCATATGCTGGCGATCCGCGATCATTTTCCGATCTCGCCGGGGCATACGCTGTTGCTCCCGCGCCGGCATATCGTCTCGCTGTTCGATTTGAATATCTTGGAATGGGTGGAGTTGGGACAGCTCTTAACAGAAGTACGTACTGGGCTGCTGGCCGAGCTTCAACCACAGGGCTTCAACATCGGCGTCAACGACGGCGCGGTCGCCGGTCAGACCATAACGCATTTTCATCTTCATTTGATCCCACGCTATCCCGCTGACCAGCGGGATCCGCGCGGCGGCGTGCGCTGGATTTTCCCTGATAAAGCAAAATACTGGTGATGGTATAAGGACAGTCACCCGCGCCTTTTTTGCTTCGGCGCGACACACGCGCGGATTTATACCGACTACTGTCGAGATGGCGCGCGTCCCGACATAAACCCGCTCTATCGTGACCCGCTAAGAATTGGTCGGGGCGAGAGGATTTGAACCTCCGACCACCTGCACCCCATGCAGGTGCGCTACCAGGCTGCGCTACGCCCCGAGTTGCGGCGGGTTTAGCCGCCGCGAAGGTGGGTAATGGTAATTTAATGGCTTGGTTTTGCCAAGCGCTCACTAATCCTGATTATTGAGCCTCGCCCTTGAATGCATCCACCCGCGCCTTGAGCTTTTGGCCAGGCCGAAAGGTGACGACCCGTCGCGCGGTGATGGGAATTTCCTGGCCAGTTTTCGGATTGCGTCCCGGCCGCTGGTTTTTATCCCGCAAATCGAAATTGCCAAATCCGGACAGCTTCACCTGTTGGCCCTGCTCCAAAGCGCCGCGGATTTCCTCGAAGAAAATCTCGACCAGCTCCTTGGCTTCGCGTTTGTTAATGCCCAGTTCTTCGAACAATCTTTCCGCCATGTCAGCTTTTGTAAGTGCCATGCTCCTAAACCCTAAGCGTTGCATCAAACTGTTCCGTTAGTCCCGCAATGATGCCGGATACGGCCTCTTCGACTACATGATCTGTAAGATTGCGCGAGAAATCCTGTAGAATCAATCCCAAAGCCAAACTTTTCCGTCCTTCGGGAACGCCTTTGCCCCGATAAACATCAAAAAAGCGGACATCGCGCAGTAATTCACCACCGCGCTGGCGAATAAAATCGTAAATCGCCCGCGCGGTAACCGCTTCGTCCACCGTAACGGCGATGTCGCGGCGACTGGCCGGAAACCGTGATAAATCCCGGAATGTCGGCGCCTTCGCTGGCTGTAATCCCACTATTCGCAGCTCGAACGCCAACACATCCCCTTCCACATCGAGTTCCCGCGCGACACGTGGATGGAGCGCTCCCAACCAGCCCACCACCCCGCCGGCTCGCTCGATGCGGGCGCTTTGGCCCGGATGCAAGGCCGGATGTGGCGCGGCGACAAAGGTGAAAGCTTCGGGTTCACCCGTTAATGCCAGCAAGGCCTCGACATCGGCCTTAAGATCGAAGAAATCCAGCGATCGCTTCGCCAAGCCCCACTGCTCCGGCAGCGCAAAACCCACCGCCATGCCCCCCAGATAAGGCTCTTGCCGCAAACCGTCAGCGGCTGGAATGAAATTCAGCCCATGCTCGAACAGGCGCACGCGCGGCTGTTGCCGCTTTTGATTGTGAATCAACGCTTTGAGCAAGCCTGGCCATAGGCTGGTGCGCATAACCGCCAGATCAGCGGAAATGGGATTGGCCAAGGGCAGCGGCGCTCGTTCGGGATCGAGGGCTTTCTGGAGCGCCGGATCGACGAAACTGTAGGTGATGGCTTCCTGAAACCCGCGCTGTACCAGAGCGGCGGTAAAGCGATCCAAGGATACTTGGGTCTCCGGCTGCGGCGACATAGCCAACCGGGCGAGCGGTCGATTGCTCGGTAGCTGATGGTAGCCATGGATCCGAGCGATTTCCTCGATTAAATCGGCTTCTAGCGTAATATCAAACCGGCTGCTGGGTGGAATGACTTGCCAACCATCGGAATGGCCCATCACGGTCATGCCCAACCGGTGCAGAATATTGGCAACCTCATCAGCGGGAACCTGCATCCCCAGCAGCTTGCGGATGCGTTCCGGCCGCAAGCGGATCGTTGGCTGCGCCGGCAAATGCGCGGACGAAACCGCCTCGATGATTGGCCCCGGCTCGCCGCCAGCCATGTCGATCAGCAACTGGGTGGCGCGTTCGGCGGCGCGGCGCTGTAAGTTCGAATCCACGCCGCGTTCGAAGCGGTACGAAGAATCGGTCTGTAAGCCATAGCGCCGGGCGCGACCAGCGATACTGGCTGGAGCGAAAAAGGCGCTTTCCAGAAAAACATCGCGGGTGGCATCGGTGCAGGAACTGATTTCACCGCCCATGATTCCAGCTAGCGCCAGCGGGCCAGCGTGATCGGTGATGAGAAGCGTTTCCCCATCCGGCTCCACGACGACGCCATTCAGCAGTTCCAATCGGTCACCGGGCCGGGCGCGGCGCACTTCGATGCCACCCGTTAAGCGGTCGAGATCGAAAGCATGCATCGGCTGACCGAGTTCCAACATCACATAATTGGTCACATCCACCAGCGGCCCCAGACTCCGCACTCCGGCGCGCCGCAAGCGCTCTTTCATCCACAGCGGCGTCTCGGCGGTGGGATCGACCCCCCGAATCACCCGGCCCACATAGCGCGGACAGTCGGCGGGATCGCGCAGCACCACCGGGAAAACGGCGTCTACCGTTGGTTTGACTGCCTCCACCGGCAACGGGCGGAATTCGCGACGATCCAGAGTCGCCACTTCGCGGGCGATGCCTTCCATGCCCAAACAATCACCGCGATTGGGAGTCAGTTCGATTTCGATCAGCGCATCGTCCAGCCCCAGCAGTTCGCGCACGTCCTGGCCGGGCTGGCTGTCGTTTGGCAGCGGCAACAAACCGTCCGAGCTTTCCGCCAAACCCAGTTCCTTGGCCGAACACAACATGCCTTGCGATTGCACGCCGCGCAGCTTGGAGGGTTTGATTTTGAAACCGCCGGGCAACACCGCGCCGATCAGCGCGGTTGGCGCGCACATTCCCACCGCCACGTTCGGCGCGCCGCAGACGATTTGCAGCGGCTCAGCCCCGCCCACATCCACGGTCGCCACCCGCAAGCGGTCGGCGTCGGGATGTGGCATTAAACTGACTACCCGGCCGACCACCACTTGCTCGAAAGCGGGCGCGGCCGATTCGATGCTGTCCACTTCCAGTCCGACCATGGTCAAGCGCGCCGCCAGTTCGGCGCTGGAAAGACCAGAATCCACCCAGTCCCGCAACCATTGTTCGCTGACTTTCATAACGCTAGCCTCACCGGAACTGTCCTAGAAAGCGCAGATCGTTCTCGAAGAACAGCCGCAGATCGTTTACGCCATAGCGCAGCATGGTCAACCGTTCGACCCCCATGCCGAAGGCGTAGCCGGTGTAACGCTCGCTGTCGATGCCGACTTTCTCGAACACCGCCGGATGGACCATGCCGCAACCGAGTACTTCCAGCCAACCGCTCTGTTTGCAAACCCGGCAGCCGCCGCCGCCGCAAATCACGCATTGGATATCGACCTCGGCCGAGGGCTCGGTGAACGGGAAGTAAGACGGCCGGAAGCGCACCGCCAGATCGCGCTCAAAGAAGTTACGCAGGAAATCATCCAGCACCCCTTTGAGATCGGCAAAGCTGACCTCTTCATCCACCAGCAAACCTTCGACCTGATGGAACATCGGCGAGTGGGTCAAATCCGAGTCGCAGCGATAAACGCGACCCGGCGCGATAATCCGCACCGGCGGCGCTTGCCGTTCCATCACCCGAATCTGCACCGGCGAAGTATGTGTCCGCAATAAGGTATGGGCATCGAAATAGAAGGTGTCGTGCATCGCCCGCGCCGGATGGTGGGGCGGGATGTTGAGCGCCTCGAAATTGCGGAAATCGTCTTCAACTTCCGGGCCTTCAGCGACCGTGAAACCGACCCGCGCGAACAGCGCCTCAATTCGCGCCAGCGTACGACTCAATGGATGATAGCCGCCGGGCTGCTGGCCGCGCCCCGGCAACGTCACGTCGATGGCCTCGGTGGCCAAGCGAGCGTTTAGCGCCGCCGCTTCCAGGGCGGCTTTGCGCGCGGCGATGGTGGTTTCAAGCACTTGCTTGGCCTCATTGATCGCCTGACCGGCCTCGCGCCGTTGCGCTGGCGGCAAGCGTCCGAGTTCCTTCAGCCGCTCGGTCAACGTGCCTTTCTTGCCCAAATAAAACACGCGCGCCTGATCAAGCGCGGCGAGATCGCCAGCGCCGGCAATGGCCGTTTGGGCAGATTGGATTAGTTCGGACAATGCATCCACGCGGGTGAGTCTCTCAACGATGGCAAACGAAAAAGGGAAAGACCGCGGCCTTTCCCCCGTTCGGAATCTCAACTGGCGCTGGATCGACTTCGATCCAGCAAACCGTTCAGGCAATACCGAGCGCGGCCTTGGCGCGATTGGCCAATTCGGCAAACGCCGGCTTTTCGAAGACGGCCAGATCCGCCAACACCTTGCGGTCGATTTCGATGGCAAGCTGCTTTAGGCCATTGATCAGCCGACTGTAGGACAAACCATTTTCACGGGCGCCGGCATTGATGCGCGCGATCCACAGCGCGCGAAACTCGCGCTTTTTCTGGCGGCGGTCGCGATAAGCGTACTGACCGGCTTTAATGACGGCCTGTTTGGCGACCCGGAACACTTTACTGCGGGCGCCATAATAACCCTTCGCCTGGTCCAGAACTTTCTTGTGGCGGGCGTGGGCGGTAACGCCACGTTTTACTCGGGGCATGGTTCAATTCTCCAGCAACATCAACTGTAAGGCAGCATCTGACGAACGGCGGGCGTATCCACCACGGCCACCAGGGTGGTGCCGCGTAACTGCCGCTTCCGCTTGGTCGATTTCTTGGTCAGGATGTGCCGCAGGTGCGAGTGCGAGCACTTGAACCTACCGGACCCGGTGGGCTTAAACCGCTTGGCCGCGCCGCGATTGCTTTTCATCTTGGGCATTGGATAACTCCGCTATTTTTAAAAACAAAACTCTGGGTCAACCCCGGTATGCGCCGGTGTGGAACACATTGATTGCTGTAATGGAGCGTTACTTCTTCTTGACCGGCGTGATGGTCATCACCATCTGCCGCCCTTCCATTCTGGGTCGCTGTTCCACTGTACCGTAGGGCACGAGATCGTCTTCGACGCGCTTGAGAAGTTGACCTCCCAGATCCTGATGCGCCATTTCACGGCCCCGAAACCGTAGCGTCACCTTGGCTTTATCGCCCTCATTTAGGAAACGGATCAGGTTGCGTAGTTTGACCTGATAGTCTCCTTCATCCGTTCCAGGACGAAATTTAATCTCCTTGACCTGGATCTGTTTTTGTTTCTTTCTAGCTTCTTGCTGTTTCTTCGCCACTTCGAACCGGTACTTGCCATAATCCATGATACGGCAGACCGGCGGTTTGGCGTTCGGGGAGATTTCAACCAGATCCAGTTCGGCTTCTTCAGCCATCCGCTTGGCTTGCAGCAGAGAAACGATGCCGGCTTGCTCGCCGTCCTGATCGATCAGACGTACTTCGCGCCCGGTGATCTCGTCGTTGAGCCGGAGTTCATTATTTGCGGCGATGTTGGGGTCCTCCAGTGATTATTCGGTTCGTCCGCGCCGGGCGACATCAGCTTGCAACAAGGCGATGAAAGCCGGCAGATTCATGGCGCCCAGATCTTTGCCGGTACGGGTGCGCGCGGCGATGGTTTCGGTTTCCATCTCCCGATCACCGACGACTAGCAGATACGGAACGCGCTGTAGCGTATGCTCGCGGATTTTAAAACCGATTTTTTCGTTTCTCAAGTCAGAGATGACCCGGAAACCTTGTTGCATAAGGGATTTTTCCACTTTGACGGCATAATCAGCCTGATGGTCGGTAATGTTGAGCACCACCGCCTGCACCGGGGCCAACCACGCCGGCAGCGCACCCGCGTATTGTTCGATCAAAATGCCGATAAACCGCTCCAGTGAACCGAGAATGGCCCGGTGCAGCATGACCGGCACCCGCTTGCCGCCATCCTCGGCGATGTAGTGGGCATCCAATCGGCCCGGCATCGAAAAATCCACCTGAATGGTGCCGCACTGCCACAGCCGATCCAGGCAATCGCGTAACACAAATTCAATCTTGGGGCCGTAAAAAGCACCCTCGCCCGGTTTCAATTGCCATGGCAAGCCGCTACGGTTAAGCGCCAGTTCCAATGCCTTTTCGGCTCTGTCCCACCCCTCATCGCTACCCACTCGCTGTTCCGGCCGGGTGGAGAGCGCGAGCTGAACTTCGTTGAAGCCGAAATCCGCGTAGACGCGGAACAATAAATCCATGAAGGCCGACACTTCAGCCTGAATCTGATCTTCGGTGCAGAAGATGTGGGCGTCGTCTTGTACGAAGTTGCGCACCCGCATCAGGCCATGCAAAGTGCCGGAGGGCTCGTTGCGGTGGCAGGAGCCGAACTCGGCCAACCGCAGCGGCAGATCGCGATAACTGCGCAAGCCCTGATTATAAATTTGAATGTGGCAGGGACAGTTCATCGGCTTAACCGCATAGTCGCGGTTTTCCGACGCGGTGGTGAACATGTCCTTGCGGAATTTTTCCCAGTGGCCCGATTTTTCCCACAGGCTACGATCAACGATCTGCGGGGTATGGACTTCCTGATAGCCATGCTCGCGCAACAACTGGCGAATATAGTGCTGAATTTCGATGTAAATCCGCCAGCCCCGGTCGTGCCAGAACACCATGCCGGGCGCTTCTTCCTGGACGTGGAACAGATCAAGCGCCTTGCCGACCTTGCGATGGTCGCGCTTCTCCGCTTCTTCCAGTCGATGCAGATAGGTTTTCAGCGCCTTTTGATCAAGCCAAGCGGTGCCGTAGATGCGCTGGAGCATCTCGTTGCGCGAATCCCCGCGCCAGTACGCGCCAGCCACCTTCATCAGCCTGAAGGCTTTCAGCTTGCCGGTGGACGGTACATGCGGACCGCGGCAGAGGTCAATAAAATCAGCCTGCCGGTACAGCGAAATCGGCTCGTTGCTGGGAATATCAGCGATGATTTGCGCCTTATAGTTCTCGGCCATGGCGCGGAAAAAGCTGACCGCTTCATCGCGCGGCATCACCGAGCGCTCCACCGGAATGTCTTGGGCGGCCAGTTCCTCCATGCGCGCCTGAATGCGCTCTACGTCTTCTGGCGTGAAAGGACGTTCAAACGCGAAATCGTAATAGAAGCCGTTCTCGATTACCGGACCAATGGTGACCTGGGCACTTGGATAGAGCTGCTTGACCGCGTGCGCCAACAAGTGAGCGCTGGAATGACGGATGATGTCCAGCCCTTCCGGGTCGCGTTCGGTGACGATGGCAAGATCGGCGTCGCACTCGATGATGTAGGAAGTATCGACCAAGCGGCCATTCACCTTGCCGGCCAAAGCCGCTTTGGCCAAGCCCGCGCCAATCGCGGCGGCGACATCGCGGACGCTGACCGGCGCGTCGAACACGCGCTGACTGCCATCGGGGAGCGTGATTACCGGCATTGCTATAATTCTCTCAATCCATGCGTTCCATTGGGCAAAATAATAAAGGGCGCACCTGAAAACCCTTCTTTTGGAAGGAAGGCGCGCCCTTTGTAAAAGCTGTCTGCTTTGTGGCTCAGACAAAAAACTGGTAGGCGCGATTGGACTCGAACCAACGACCCCCACCATGTCAAGGTGGTGCTCTAACCAACTGAGCTACGCGCCTGAGCGATTAGGAGCGGAAGGTTAACTAATAAAAGGGGGCGTTGGCAAGAGGATAACGGCATTTTTTCGATACCGCCCCAACCGCTTGATGACCACTGACAGTGTGACGGACCGGCGCTGTAACAAGTCATGGCCGACTTCGCAAGACCGATTCGACCCAGGCGATTGATAGCCTCCTAGCCCTCAACAACCTCCGATTCCGTTTTAGCGCGATTGGCTATTCTTCCACCCATACCGAAACCGATCCTTCCAGACACTGAAATTCAGCCCAACCAGCTTCGTTCGAGTAAATCGGCTGCCTGATGTTTTCGGTGAGATCGACAAATTTAGTATTCGGCTTGCGCACTTCCATCCACTTGCCACCGCCCAGTCCATCGCTCAAGACGACTGCCATCGCTTTAGGGAACGCCTCATTACCAAGCCGAGTCCAGCCGATCCGGTTCCAGTGATCGAAATAGTCGTACTGGGAACCGTGCGCATAGCAACGGCGGGCGTATAGCAACTTGTCGATCAATGCCCGGTGGGAAGGCATGACAATCCGATAAGATTGGCCATCCCGACCCTTGTCTTCGTATTCCGCACCGTAATAATCGGCCTGAAACACGCAAGGATAGCCTTCCCGCCGCAGTAGAATCATAGCGTAGGCCAAGGGCTTAAACCAAGGTTCAACCACTGATTCCAGAGCTTGCAGGGGCTGCGAGTCGTGGTTTTCCACGAAGGTGACGGCTTGATACGGCCGCTGTTGCATCAGCGTGCCTTCCAGGATGCGCCGGATGTCGTAATTGCCACCCATGCGACTGGCGATATGAAAGTTATAGTGCAGCGACACATCGAACAGGGACATTTTTGGCCCCAGCCGATTCAAATACCAATGTAAATTGTTGACATCCGGTGACCAGTACTCGCCCACCGCGAACAGTTCCCGGCCAGCGTGATCAATCATCTCATCGAGCCAAGTGGGGAAAAACCAGGCTGTGATGTGCTTGATGGTGTCGAGCCGAAAACCGTCCACGCCGGTAGTGTCAAGATACCATCGGCCCCAGCGCGTTAATTCATCCCGGATTTCATCGTTTTGAAAATCGACATCGCAACCGACCAGTTGGGCGAAATTGCCTTTCTCCAAAGTGACCTGGTCGTCGAACTGCTTACCATCTAACAAGTACACCCTATTCGATTCATGAGTTTTCGCATCGTAATCAACCGCATTGAAATGCGGCCAGCCCCACTTAAACGCTGAGTAGCGGCCCCTTCGGCCTGGGAAGGTGAATTGGGTATACGCTTGAATTTCTCGTTGTTCTCCTCTGGGATACAAACGGTCATCCTGGAGATAAGGCGTTGCCAGCCCCGTTTCTAGGCCATCACCGCCGATGCGATGGTTGAATACGGTATCGGCGTAGACCTGTAGTTTGGCGGCGTGCAGGGCGGCGATGGCCTGAAGGTATTGTTCGCGGGTTCCGTATTTGGTACGAACGGCGCCTTTTTGATTGAACTCGCCAAGATCATACAAATCATAGGCTCCATAGCCCGCATCGCGGCTGCCTGCAAGTCCCTTATAGGCCGGGGGCAGCCACAGCGCAGTAAAACCGGCCTGCGCTAATTCCGCCGCCCGGCTGCCCACTTCGTCCCAGAAGGTGCCATCATCAGGAGAATACCAGTGGAAACTCTGCATCATGGTGCCATTCAGTTCGTCGGTCATGGGTTCTCCTGATCATTCGGCTATATAGGGATGTATCGTAGAAAAAAACCATACCTGTCAAGTTGAATTTTTAGTCATTTGATTTATATCCCGAAACTCTCAAGCCGGTAGCGAGGTTGGCGGCGAGTTGCTCAAGTTCGGCGGCGCTTTCCAACCCTTCCAGCAACCGTGATGGGATGCGCGATAAGCCGACCTGCGCGCCGACCAATGCGCCAGTCAGCATAGCGCGGGCTTGATTCTGCCCGCCGCCATTGACAGCGTGCAGCACGGCGGATTCAAAATCATCGTGAAAGCGTGCCGCGAGGTAATAGGCAGCGGGTAGTTGGTGATAGATTGCGCAGGGCATGCCGTAAACCAGCGCCACTTTCCAGGCGGGTTCAATACGAATGTCCGGATCGGCGGCGGCTCTGGCCATGTAGGATGGGGTTAGCAACGCATCTGGCGAAGCAAACCGTCCAGCGCGCGGCGGGTCGGGATCGCCAGGACGCGGCGGCTGTAAGCGGTCGCTAGTAACGGCATGAAACGGCAGCGCTCCGTCTTTGACTTGCTGCATGAGTTTATCCGACAAGTGGGCATCAAGCGCGTGGCCTTGCACCAACAGCCCTAGCACCGCGCCATAAGCCACCGTCATCGACACCACCGTCTCGTCAACCTGGGTCAGCAGGGTGTTTTGGGTGATGGCGCGCGCCAGTTGCTGGGGTTCTAGCGCATAACGAACCGCCAGGGCCAGGGTGCGTTCGATGGCCTCCGTGGTGTCGGCATGGCCGCCGGTTTGTCCCCATGGCAGGCGCTGTTCCACCCGCCGCCGCCACGCCTCCCGAATCGACTGACTGGTGTAGCCGCCCGGCCCGTGCATCGGCGTGCCATTGAGTAACGGCAACAGTTCTTCATCGAGGCAGCGGCAGAAATCGCCTTCATCATAGCCGCCGCGCGCCACCAGCGAGCGCAGCGTGAGCGCCAGAATCAATCCCGCTTGCGAAAGCTGGCCGGCTCGTAGCCCGGCGTGATAGCGGTCGGGTTTAGGGTCGGTGTATCCGCTGATCCACGGCCCGTAATCGCGATGCAATTCGTTCAGATCGTAATACCAGTGCGGACCGAGCGCGAGCGCATCGCCGATGAACGCACCCATAATGGCCCCGGCGGCGCGGTCTTGGAGAGTCATGTTCGACATGCGGGTTCTCCTTCACATGGGATTGCCTTCACCTCAGTTTACAGCCCTTTCTGACTGTATATCGACACCCTATTGACGCGCGGTTTAAAGGCCGGTACTCCATGTTGGTATTCGGACTATCGTATTTGAAACAGGCTAAGTATTTGGGCTAACCACAGTATAGGGACCACTGAGGAACATTACGTGATGGGCGGTCTATCCCGAATGGTCGAGGCGGCGTCTGGTGAAGCAATCAGCATCGCCAAGGCAGGCAAGCTGGTGGTACGGCGGTTGCCGATAGAAAATCCCGCGCCCCGCCAACCGGGCATCGCCAAAGGCCGGGTCACGGATGCTTTCTTTGAGCCTTTACCCGAGCAGGAACTTTCCACCTGGGAAGCGTGACCGACTATTGACTAGATACCCGTGCCCTATTGTAGGGGCTGTTCGATGATCCCAAGTAACCACGGTTAACCCGATACTCAATCAATACGGCGTATCGGTACTGTGGTGAGCAGTTTTTTCAGCAACTGGATCGCTGATAGCAAACCCAGGATTTATCCCGCCTTCACCTCTGGCATCCCCAGTCCAAACTGCCGAATCCGCTGAATCTCATCGCGCAACGTCGCGGCCTGCTCGAATTCCAAATCACGGGCGTGGCGGTACATCTCCTGTTCCAGCTTCTTGATCTTCTTCATCAAAATGGCTGGTGTTTCGCGGGCGTAAGCGGCCGCTTCCTCCGCCACCTTGGCGTATTGCGCGGCGGGAACCGGTGCGCCAGGATGCGAGTACGCGCCTTCCATGATGTCGGCTATCGCCTTCTCGATGCCGCGCGGGGTGATGTTGTGCGCTTGATTGTACGCCCGCTGCTTGATGCGGCGGCGTTCGGTTTCATCCAGCGCCCGCCGCATCGAACCGGTGATCTGATCGGCGTACAGAATCGCCTTGCCATGCAGGTTACGCGCGGCGCGGCCCACCGTCTGAATCAGCGAGCGCTCGGAACGCAGAAACCCTTCCTTGTCGGCGTCGAGAATCGCCACCAAGGATACTTCCGGCAAATCCAGCCCTTCCCGCAACAGATTGATGCCAACCAGCACATCGAACTGGCCCAGTCGCAGATCGCGGATGATTTCGACCCGCTCCACGGTCTCGATATCGGCGTGCAGGTAGCGCACTTTTACCCCGTTTTCGGCCAGATACTCGGTCAAATCCTCGGCCATCCGCTTGGTGAGCGTGGTCACCAACACCCGTTCCTTGAGCGTTACCCGCTCGCGAATTTCGCCGAGCAGATCATCGACCTGATGCAACGCGGGCCGTACCTCCACTTCAGGATCGACCAGACCGGTGGGCCGCACCACCTGCTCCGCCACCGCGTCGCCAGAATGCTCCAGCTCGAACGGGCCAGGCGTGGCGGAAATGAAGACCATCTGGCCGCTCAGCCGCTCGAACTCATCGAAGCGTAACGGCCGATTATCCAAGGCTGAGGGTAGCCGGAAGCCATATTGCACCAGGGTTTCCTTGCGCGAACGGTCGCCTCGGTACATGCCGCCCAATTGCGGCACGGTGACATGGCTTTCATCAATGAAAATTAGCGCTTCCGGCGGCAGATAATCCAGCAAGGTCGGCGGTGGTTCGCCCGCCTCGCGGCCGGACAAAAAGCGGGAATAATTCTCGATGCCGCTGCAATAACCCAACTCCAGCATCATCTCGATGTCGTAGCGGGTGCGCTGTTCCAGTCGTTGCGCTTCGAGCAGCTTGTTGGCGGTATTGAGTTCGTCCAGCCGATCCTGCAACTCGTCTTTAACTTGATCGACCGCCTTTAGCAGCTGCTCGCGCGGCGTTACATAGTGGGTTTTTGGATACACCGTATAACGCGGCGTCTTGCGAAGCACTTTGCCAGTCAGTGGATCAAACAGGCTCAGCGATTCGATTTCGTCATCGAACAATTCCACCCGTACCGCCTCGGTATCCGATTCGGCCGGATGAATGTCGATGATTTCGCCGCGCACTCGGAAGGTGCCGCGCGCCAGTTCCAGGTCGTTGCGGGTGTATTGCAAATCGGCCAGCCGCCGCAACATGGCGCGCTGATTGATTTTTTCACCGCGCACCAAATGCAGCAGCATCTTCATGTAGGATTCAGGATCGCCCAGACCGTAAATGGCAGAAACCGTGGCGACGATGATGGTGTCGCGCCGTTCCAGAATCGCCTTGGTCGCCGATAGCCGCATCTGCTCGACGTGCTCGTTAATTGAAGCGTCCTTTTCGATGTAGGTATCCGATGACGGCACATAGGCTTCCGGCTGATAATAGTCGTAATACGAGACGAAATACTCCACCGCGTTGTCCGGGAAGAACTCCTTCATTTCGCCGTACAACTGCGCCGCCAAGGTCTTATTGGGCGCCAGCACCAGCGCCGGACGTTGCACGGCGGCGATGACGTTGGCGACGCTGAACGTCTTGCCGCTGCCGGTGACACCGAGTAGGGTCTGATGCGCCAGGCCGTCTTGCAAACCACTCACCAGCGAACGGATCGCGTCGGGCTGATCGCCAGCGGGCTGAAAACGGGCGCGCAGTGTGAAGGGTTTTGAAGTTTGCATGGGAATTGGTCGAGGCGGTGAATTTGAGTATTATCCGACAATTCATCCCCTGCCGATGTTCAACCTTTTAGCCCGTACCCAGGAGTTCCCGTGAGTACCCCCCTTTCCGAGCGCGTGCAACGCATCAAGCCCTCCCCCACCTTGGCCGTTACCGCCAAGGCCAATGAACTCAAAGCCGCCGGCAAGGACGTCATCGGTCTGGGCGCGGGCGAGCCGGATTTCGACACCCCGGATTTCATCAAGGAAGCAGCGATCAAGGCAATCCATGCCGGCTTCACCAAATACACCCCGGTGGACGGCACGGCCAGCTTGAAGAAAGCCATCATCGCCAAATTCCAGCGCGACAACGGCTTGAGCTATGAGCCCAAGCAGATTTTAGTCTCCTGCGGCGGCAAGCAGAGTTTTTACAACTTGGCGCAGGCGCTGTTGGACAGCGGCGATGAGGTGATCATCCCCGCGCCGTACTGGGTCTCGTACCCAGATATGGTATTGCTGGCGGATGGCAAGCCGGTCATTGTCGAGGCCGGGATTGACCAGCATTTCAAGATCACCGCCCAGCAGTTGGAAGCCGCCATTACGCCACGCACCAAGCTGCTAGTGATCAACAGCCCATCCAACCCGACCGGCGTTTCTTACAACGCGGCGGAATTGACCGCGTTGAGTGAGGTGCTGCGTCGGCATCCCCAGATTTACATCGCCACCGACGACATGTACGAACATATCCAGTGGACCGGTGAAAAATTCTGCAACATCTTGAATGTCTGTCCCGATCTGTACGACCGTACCCTTGTTCTGAACGGCGTATCCAAAGTCTATTCGATGACCGGCTGGCGAATTGGCTATTGTGGCGGCCCGAAGGATTTGATCAACGCCATGACCAATATCCAGTCGCAGAGCACCTCGAATCCGACCTCGATTTCGCAAGTCGCGGCGGAAGCGGGCCTCAATGGCGATCAATCCTGCATTGGCGTGATGACCAAAGCCTTCAAGGAGCGGCACGACTTTGTTTACGGCGCGCTGAAAGCGATGTCAGGGGTTCAAGTCGCCCCGGCGGATGGCACCTTCTACATTTTTCCCAGCTTTCAGCAAGTCATCGAACGGCTGGGGCTGGCTAACGATATCGCCTTCGCGGAATTACTGCTAAATGAAGTCGGCGTGGCCCTAGTGCCAGGTTCAGCCTTTGGCGCGGAAGGCTGCGGCCGGATTTCCTTCGCCACTAGCCCAGGCAACCTGACCAAGGCCATGGAGCGCATCCGGCACGTGGTTGAGCGTTAATTCAACATTGACAGAGCTAGCGGGGATAAATAGAATTCCTGTTCTCTTATTTCCCCGGTAGCTCAGTCGGTAGAGCAAGTGACTGTTAATCACTGGGTCCGTGGTTCGAGTCCGCGCCGGGGAGCCAAACACCATGATGGGTTAGGTGCAAACCTGACCCTTTTTTATTGGCGCTGGCGACCGCTCAAATCGGATCTTGCCAAAATCCAGGTCCGGCCTGCCTACCTGCCTCGCGCAACCGCTGCTCGCGCTCGTGGCGCGTCTCTCGCCGCAATCGATTACCTTGTTTGTACGTTGTTTCGCGCAACCGGTCCTCGCGTTTGTGACGCGCCTCGCGCTGCCCTACCACATGCGACGATACATCGATTTCATCAGCGCCATCCGCCTGTGCCGGTAAATTAGATGTAAGGGTGAGAGTGGCGACAGCGGCGGCCCTTAATACGGTCTTCATAAATCCTCCATCCAACCAGGGACGACTTAAAATAGCGGCTCCTGGCTGAACGGCAGCGGAACGGTTTGCTGACACGACCACCTGCTAAAAGGTAGGATTTAAAGTTCAAATCCTGAAGCGAATCCTTCAATAGCCGCAACAACCCTTTGCCTGGACGAATTTGAGGGTTCTAAAAAAGATTTTGGGGGAGTGGATGACTATTTTGGCTACTATTTCCAGCAAGTTGGTGGTTGAACTTATTCTGGATAATGTGTTAACGATGTTGATCTCGATGAAACAAATAAATGATCTAGCGAAACAAAGCGCGCCTTGCGCGACCCGCTGGGGGTTAGCGTGAAACGCCGGTTCTCAGGATACGCTTTGGGTGTGCTCGCTCTTGGAATTGCTCCCGCCCAAGCCGAGCGCGGCTATGCCACCGATGCCTGCACAGTCCCGGTTCAAAGTGGGCCAGCTCCGGGCTATAAGATCGTGCGGATGGTCAGTAGCGGCACGGCCTTGGAGATTTTAGAGCCGAATGCCAAAGGCTATACCAAGGTCAAAACTCCAGAGGGAACTAATGGCTGGATCATGAGCGAATATCTGATGGATCAGCCTAGCGCAAGAAATCGAGTGGCCCAATTTGAAGCGCGTATCGCGGCCTTGGAGAACGAAAATAAGACACTACGAGGCGAAAACGAAAGCCTGGGTACCGCGCGCGATGCGTCAACCCGTTGTGGCGAGGAGTTAACGACCGTTCGCCACACCGCTTCGAAAACTCTGACGATTGATTCTGAAAACCGTCGGTTACAGCAAGAAATCGAAACATCACGCGAGAGACAACAGCAACTCGAGTCAGAAAACAGCACCTTGCGTAATCAATCTAACCGCAATTGGTTTATCGCAGGGACGGGAGCCACTTTGGGGGGGTTGCTGTGCGGATTGATCATCCCTCACCTTTCTTGGGGTCGCAGGCGACGTTGGGATCAATATTAAAACTGAGCGTCCCACCTCTTGCTTCTTACCGAGCGCCAGATAAGAAATTGACCAGCAAACAGTAGCTGTTTTTCGACCGAATTTCTCACTCGGCCCGTAGCCGCGAAGCGTTGCACGGCAGTTAGGTTCGCGGCCGCATCGAGCGCATTGGCCGTAATGGTCGCCAAGCGGTCAATCCGCGGTTTGCGGCGCACTTTCTTACTTAAGGCGTTGTCGTTAGTCTTCCGCCAGATGCACAGCCTTACTTTAGGCTTGGAATTTTGTCCTTTTGTTACCTTTTGTTATGTTGGCCCACCGACTGGCTTACCCAGCCGGTTTGAGCAAGGCATCGATCTGTTCCAACAGCTTGGTGAAATCGATAGGCTTGGGATGATAATCATCGCACCCTGCCTGGATCGTCTTCTCACGGTCGCCCGCCATGGCGTGCGCGGTCAAGGCGATGATTGGCGTTTTTTGGGTTTGCGGGTCGGCTTTGATGGCTTGCGCCGCGGTCCAACCGTCCATCACCGGCAGATTCATATCGAGCAGGATGATATCGGGCGCGGACGCTTTTGCGCTGTTGACGCCCTGTTCGCCATCGTGGGCCATCACTACCGTATGGCCGCGGCGTTCCAGGCGGCGCGATAGGAAATCCCAAATCTGTTCACTGTCTTCGACGAGAAGGATTTTCGCCATTATTTTGTTGTACTCCGTCAATCGATGAGTTATTCGGTCTTTGCCTGATCCGCGAAGCGGCGGAGATCCGCCACCAGATCGGCAAGAGGCAGCGATCCCTTCTGTACGATACCCGCCGTTTCGCTCGCAAGCTCGCGAACCTTACCAGACCGTACATCCTCCGCCGTCATTATGACCATCGGCAGGTCATCAAACTTAGCATTTTTGCGCACTTCGCGGATAAATGCATAGCCATCCATTTCTGGCATGATTAGATCAATCAGCACCAAATCCGGCTGGTGGTCGGTCAGCGCCTTCAGCGCCTCGACACCGTTTAGCGCCATGCGGCAATTCCAGCCGTCGCGGGTCAGCATCTCTATTAATCGCTCGTTGGCGGCTTGGTCATCGTCAACAATCAACACTTCATGTCCGGCGGTGGGGGTAGCTAACAATTGGAGCGCTTCGGCCAGCTCGTCTCGGCGCACCGGCTTCTTAAGATAACTGGTGGCGCCCAGCGCATAGGCGAAGTTGCGGTCATCGAGCACCGTTTGCATGATGACCGGAATATCCTTGGTGTCGGGATTGGCGCGAATCGCCTTCAGGACATGCCAACCATCCAGCCCCGGCATCATCACATCCAGCAACACCGCCAACGGTTTGACCGTTTTGATCTGCTCCAGGGCCTCGGCACCACTGGACGCGGTAGTAACGGTAAAGCCTTCGCGCTCCAGATGGCGGGTAAGCAATTCGCGTGCTGAAGGATCATCATCGACCACGAGCACGCTTGGTATGTTACGTTTGGACGCATCGCTCGAAGTCCCTTTTTCAGCTGGAGTGACTTCCGCGCCGGTTTCAGCGTGGACCACCCGCGCTTCATAACGAGTTGGGATTACCAAGGTAAAAGTCGTTCCCTCACCTTCGACGCTTTCGACATCGATTCCTCCACCGAGCATTTTGGAAAGGGCGCGGGTCAGAGCCAGCCCAAGGCCCGTACCACCATATTTGCGAGTGGTGGTTTCATCGGCTTGGGTGAAGCGTTGGAACAGATTGGCCACTTGTTCTTTCGACATACCGATGCCGGTATCCTTGACCGTAAACTGGGTATGCGCGACGTTGTTTTTCTCGACTTGCGTGGCATGGACGGCAATCTGGCCGTCGGTGGTGAACTTGGCGGCGTTACCGATCAGGTTGAGCAAGATCTGTTTGACCTTTAGATCGTCAGTTACCAATACGGTATCGAGCGCATCGGCGGTTAGGGACAGGGTGTTGTTGTTCTTGGCAATCAGGCTGCCCGTGGCCGCTTCCAATTCCTCCAGCATGGCGCCAACCGTAAACTCGACGGCGTGTACGTCCATTTTTTGCGCCTCAATCTTGGAAAGATCGAGCACGTCATTAATCAATCCCAGCAGATGCCGGGCGTTGGAATTGATCTTGTTGACATCGGTAAGAATCGACTCCTGCCCCAGATCGCTCAGGTCTTCCTCAATCAACTCGCAGTAGCCCAGCACCGCGGTCAGCGGCGTTCGCAGCTCGTGGCTCATGTTGGCGATGAAGGTCGACTTGGCGCGGTTGGCCGATTCGGCGGCGTCCCGCGCTAGCTCCAGTTCAAGCTCCGATTGGCGCTGGCGCGTCATATCATTGAGCACAATGCCGACACCGGGACTTTCGGCGCCGGTGTCATCCACCAGTGTTGCCGGAAACACACTGGCCTTGAAATACAGTTGCTTGTCGTCGATCAGCACATCGATCAGTTTCTCTGCCTCTGTATCCTCAAACCGTCGGCGGATGGCAATGGCGCTGCTGATGCGCTGGCGAAGCGATTTGTCGATTTGAGGCGCTACCGAAGCCAAGCGACTGCCAGCACGCAGCTTGCCATTCTCGGCGGCCATCTTGGCAAAGGCGTTGTTCGCCTGATGAATCTGCAAGTGTTGATCGAGGAGCGCCAAACCCACCGGCGCTCGCTCGATCACATCGGCCAGCAAGGAGCGGGCATGCATCGAAGCACGTCGTGCTCTCGAAGCAAAACTCACAAAAAGCGTAATCACCAGCGCCAAAACCGCCACCGCGGCGATGGTGATCGGAAAGTATTGGCGCGTCTGGTCGCTATTCCGCTGGCTCTCGCTACGCGACCAGCTCTCGATGGCGTTCAAATCCTTACGGACCTTATCCATCGAATATTTTCCGATACGGGCGATCATCAGCGCCTGGGCATCGGTGAAGGATTTTTGGCGCGCCTCGATCACTCCATTAGCAAACGCAAGAAGGGTTTGCCCCTCGGTGATCATGTCCGATATAGCCTCGGCGATTAAGCCGCTCGGCACCTCAACGGCCTTTAAAGCGGCGGCGTGATCGTCAAGCGCTGATTTAGCCTGTTGGTATGGCTCCAAAAAATCTTCGGTTCCAGCGATAAGATAACCCCGGTACGCCGTCTCCACATCCTTTAATGAAGAGACGTAGCGCTGGGCTGCCAGCTGGAGGGCATTTTGCGATGAGACTTGGGCTTGAGCGGCAAATACCCCATATAGGCTCCAGACGATGCCGGCCAACGCTAGGAGGGCGAGTCCTAGCAGCGTATAGCGGACCAGCGGCGAGGTGGCCGCGCGGTTGATCATGAAACGTTGCCTTTCAACTTAATACTCTTCATACAATGGATCACCTCATCGGTTGCCGCCAGCATCAATCTGAACATCTTGACGAAATGTACTGGGCGCGGGCCTTGGCCAGTGTCCCAGCTTGAATATTGACACGCTTTAAAGCTGTGCTGGAAAGGGGCATAGGCACCGCTCGCTTTCAAATTGAGACGCCACTGGGCCTTGTGCCTGATTGAAGCCGCTCATACTTGTATATTGATAATAATGGTGTAGTTTGAGTAAGAAAATAAGTTTTAAAGAATTTTTCACACTTCTTCCGGAGCGCGCTTATGGTAAATCGTCGTGGCTCGAAGGCTAAATCCGCCACTCAACAAGCCGTCGAGATGGCATTCGCCGTTCCCCAAGTCATCATGCGCCGACTCACCCGCATGGCGCTGGCCGGATCGAAACCCTCGGCCCGTGATCGCAAAGAATTTCAACGCATGGGCGCGGAAAAAGTCGCCGCATTCGTAGAATCTTGGGGCAAAATGAGCGCTCAGGCGGCTCGCAACAGCCGAACACTAACCAGCGCTTTACTGAAATCGATGGTATCGCCTAACCCGAAGTCACAATCGAACGCCGCGCGTCAGATTTCGAAGGCAACAGTCGATATCGTGGAAAAAGGTTTGGCTCCGGTTCATCGACGGGTGGTGGCAAACGAAAAACGTTTGAGTCGAGCCAAGAAGCGGTAAACAGCTGCTTTGCTCATCACATTGAGGCAGTTGCTTAGCGCTTTGGATCGCCTCCAGCGATTAGATCCACTTCGCGGCCCTAGTTACAGGCCCTAGTTACAATGGTGGGGTTCGATACGAAGCTAGCGAACAGGCGCAAAGCCGCGCCGTTGCTTGGTTTTCCGGGTTCCAGTCTGGAACATGGGCACAATCTTGGGCACACATTGTTGAAGTCATGCCCCTATTGCCGCCCAGGTCAAACAGCGGTTCGGGTTTTCGCTGCCTCCCTTGTTTGGCAAGCTGGGTGACGGTTGGCGGGCTATCGCTTTCCACGGCCTCTTCAAAGGTGGGCGGCGGGACATTAGCGACGCGAAGCGCGGTCTTGCGCTGCCACTCGCTCAGTCCGGCATCCTTCGCCACCGATTCGCGGGTAGGGATACTCAGGAGGGCGCCCTCCTGAGTAGATTTATGCGTAGGCTGGCCACCCTTGCTCGCCTCCACCTGCTTCAGCAGCTCCCCACAGCGGCGAATAGCGCGGGCTTGAATGCGGTCCTTATTTTTTATGGTCATGGTGTCGCCTCGCCATTACGCCGCGTTGCGGCTTTTTTGGATTTGGGCGGCCAGCCAACCAACAGCCCTTGCACCGATGGAAACCGGAGCAGGGAAGGTTCCCGTTTTGATTCGCTCGTAAATGGTGGAACGGGAAAGCCCGGTGCGGGCTTCCACCTGCTTGCGCCGAAGAATGGTTAGCGCAGTTTGGATTTGTGCGGCCATGTATCGCTCCTATCGAAGCATCCCGGAACAGCCCGGAACATGGTTCAGCACAATATGCACCGCGCTTTCATCAATCACGGCAACTTGCGGTCGGTGCATCGCAAATTGCGATTGAGGCTAACCCCGGCTCGGAAACACCCATTCGGAACCACTCGCCAATCCCTTCAACTCCTCAAACATCGCCACAGCTTGTCGAGACAACGAAACCAGATGCGGCTTGTCTTTCTTCATGCGCTCGCCGGGAATGGCCCATTCCGCATTCTCTAAATCAATTTCTTCCCAGCGGGCTTCAATCAATTCCGATTTCCGCACCATGCACAAAATCAACAGATGCAATGCCAGCTTGTGTGACCGTTTCATGGACGATTGATAGATTGCCCGCAACAATTTCCCGATTTCAGTTGGCGTCAAAGCCACATCCCGACTTTTTGCGGTTGCAATAAATTTTGCCTCAATAGCCGCCGCCGGGTTAAACGTCGCCTTCTCCCGTGCAATTGCATAAGCAAACAGGCGTTTCATGACATTGCGAGTTTGCAGGGCCATTTGATCGGCCCCCCGCGCCTTGATGTGGTCGGTAATCGCCAGCACATCAGTAACGGTCACCTCGGCAATCTGCTTTGCGCCAATCGCTGGAATCACATCTTTTTCCAGCACGTGCTTGACGTTGCGGGGATCGTTGTTATTCGGTTCAGCGATTTCGGCATACCAGCGCCACGCGAAGGCTTCAACGGTATCGGCGACCTTCGCTTTGGCTTCCTTGGCCTTCATTTTCTCTACTGCTTGCCGGCACCAGTTTTTCAAGAAGGCTTGCGCCAACTCTTTAGTTTCGGGTTTTGCATCGTCCGGGATTGGATCGCCGCGCTTCAAGGCCATCGGCGAAAGACCACGCCCAGCCAATGCCTTGCAGTCGCCCCGCCATGCTCGCGCTTCGGCCAACGAATAGGCGGGATAATCGCCCAGCCGGATCGTTTCCTGTTTCGCCGCAATCGTCTGGTATTTCAAGCCCCATCGCTTCTTCCCGGTCGGCATGACTTCGATATAAAGCCCGCCCCCGTCTGATTCGCTGAATGTCTGTTCTTTGGGTTTCAGCGTTCGCAGCCTGGTATCCGACAGCGCCATGATTTATCCCCTTTCGTCCGTTACCATGTCTCAACAATGACCTTGGGAACATCAAAAAACCGTGGAAACAATGGCCAAGTAGCTCATCGCATAAAAGCAATAATTTTCAGCATATTGCATCTAAATTTGTTCCCACGAAATCCAACTACAACCCTTACAAAAAGAGGGTGGTAACAAGCCATTTTGAAGTCGTGGGAACACACCCTAAAAATGGGAACAATTGTGGGAACATTTTTAGACGGATTCAGGCGGAACGTGCAAGAACATACAGGAACAAAAAAACCCGATTTTACGCGGGCTTAGGTTGAATCCTCGGAAGGCTTCGGACTACATTGGAAGCATCGCTATTTTCCGATACAAAAACTGGAAAAAATCCGAGAAAGTAACTCCTCGGAGCTAAATTTCCCGGTAATCTCGGTCAATGCCTCCTGCGCCTGCCGTAATTCTTCGGCGACCAGTTCGCCCGCACGGGCGATATCTAACTGATAGGCGGCCTGTTGCAGCGCGGCTGTCGCCCGCTCCAGCGCCTCCAGATGACGGCGGCGGGCCATGAAGGTTCCTTCGCCACCGCCGTGATAGCCCATGCAGGCTTTCAGGTGTGCGCGCAACAAATCCAAGCCGGCCCCGGTCTTGGCCGATAGCAGGATTTCCGCGCCCCACCCGCCATCCCGAACGATTGGTGACTGATTGCTTAAATCAATCTTGTTATAAACCACTGTCGCTGGCGTAGCGGCCGGTAAGCGATCCCGCAACGTGCGCTCCTCAATGCTCAGGCCCACTTGCTGGTCCACCACGATTAAAATCCGGTCGGCGGCTTGGATCTCAGCCCAGGCGCGGCGGATGCCTTCTCGTTCCACCGGATCATCGCTGTCCCGCAGCCCCGCGGTGTCGATCACATGCAGCGGCATACCATCAATACTGATTTGCTCGCGCAACACATCGCGCGTGGTGCCGGGAACCGCGGTAACGATAGCGGCTTCGCGTCCGGCAAGATGGTTGAGCAGACTGGATTTACCCGCGTTCGGTCGGCCGGCGATCACCACTGTCATGCCGTCGCGCAACAACCGCCCCTGCCCGGCGGTCGCTTGCAAAGCGCTCACCCGCTCACGCAATTCGCCCAAGCGCGCCGCAATCACCCCATCGGCCAGAAAGTCGATTTCTTCTTCGGGAAAATCAATGGCTGCTTCAACGTACATTCGCAATGCAATTAAACCCTCCACCAGCTCATTGACCCGCGCAGAAAACTCACCCTGAAGCGAGCGCAACGCCGCGTGGGCCGCGGCAGCGGTGTCACTTGCGATCAGATCGGCAATCGCCTCCGCTTGCGCCAGATCAAGCTTGTCGTTGAGGAAGGCGCGCTCGGAAAATTCGCCGGGCCGGGCTGGGCGCGCGCCCAGCTCAAAGACCCGCGCCAGCAGCAAATCCATGATGATCGGCCCACCATGGCCCTGCAACTCCAGCACATCTTCGCCGGTAAAGGATTGCGGGGCCGGGAAATAGAGAGCGATACCCTGATCAAGAATTTCGCCCGCGCTGGAACGGAAGCGGCGCAAGACCGCTTCACGGGGAGGCGGACAAGCGCCGCAGAGGGCTGTTGCGATGACGGCGACTAGCGGACCGGATACCCGAACCACGCCGATACCCCCCCGGCCAGGCGGGGTAGCAACCGCGGCGATCGTGTCTGTCATATCAGGATATGAGCTTTTTCCATGCGGCTTGGGTCCGGCTTCCCTGCCGGAATGCGTTTGCGGTCTACTTCTTGCGCTTGTTGGAGGTCGATTCCCCCAGCGATTTCTTGGCCAAGCTGACCAGCTTGCCAAACTGCTCGGACACCTTGCCGCCACCGTTCCCAGCGGCAGCGCTCTTAACGCTGTCAGCGCCCGACTCCACTCGTTTGGTGATGATCCACTGTTGGGCGATAGACAGGATATTATTGACCACCCAATACAGCACTAGGCCGGCGGGGAACCACAGGAACATGAAGGTGAATACGATCGGCAGCGCCATCATCACTTTGGCCTGCACTGGATCGGGCGGGGCCGGACTCAGTTTTTGCTGGATGAACATGGTGACGCCCATGATCAGCGGCAAAACGTAGTACGGATCGGGAATCGCCATATCTTTGATCCAGAGCATGAACGGCGCCTGCCGCAACTGGACGCTTTCGACCAATACCCAGTACAAGGCGATAAATACTGGAATCTGAACCAGAATCGGCAAGCAACCACCCAGCGGATTGACCTTTTCCTTTTTATATAAGGCCATCATCTCCTGATTCATCCGCTGCTTGTCATCGCCGTACAGCTCCTTGAACCGGCTTAACTCCGGCGCCAGCCGGCGCATGTTGGCCATCGACCGGTAGCTGGTTTCCGACAGCTTGTAGAAGGCCAGCTTGATCAGGATGGTCAAGAAAATAATGGCCCATCCCCAATTGCCGACAATGGCGTGAATCGCCTTAAGCAACCAAAATAACGGCTCCGCGATAATGGTCAATATGCCGTAATCGACCGTCAATTGCAGGTTCGGCGCGATTTGCGCCAGCACGTCAGGCAGCTTCGGCCCCACGTACAAACGGGTACGAAAATCACCGCTTGATCCTGCGGGGACGGTCTGCACCGCGCCGCGCATGCCCAAAACGTAGCGATTGCCGCCCGTTGATTTGGTGTAGAAATCGTCGGTTTCGCCAGGGTTGGGCACCCATGCGCCCAGAAAGTAATGCTGGATCATGGCAATCCAACCATCTTTCACCGGCTTGTTCAATTCCTGCTTGGCGATCTGATCAAAGGAAATCTTTTCGTAACGCTGCTCGGGCGTAGAAATCACTCCACCGGTATACGTCACCACACCGCTGCCAAAATAGCTGCTGACCGTGGCTGGCGGCGTCCGCTGGAATTGCCGGTATTGGCTGCCCCGCCAGTCTCCAGCGCCGCCGTTCTCCACCCGCTGGTTGAGTTCGATCAGGAAACTGCCACGGCGGAAGGTATACGTTTTAACGACTTTTACGCCGGCCGGATCTGACCAGTGCAGGCGCACTTCCAGCAGGTCCTGACCGTCCGCCAAGCGAAAATCCGTCTGCTCGACGGAAAACTGGGCGTAATGGTTGGGCGCTGGCGCGTTATCCAGCGCCACTAGCCCCGATTGGGCGATGAAGATTTCCGGGCCGCCGTCCTTCATCAACTGGAACGGCTGGTCGAGATGTAGGATCGATTCCGGATACGTGCGCAGACCCACCCGCCGCAGATCGCCGCCCACGGTATCGATCTCGGCTTCAAACAGATCGGTCGTCACATGCACCCGCTGACCGCCGCCAAGCGCCTGCGGGCCAGCGTTGACGGCCGGTGCGGCAATCGGCACGTCTTGGCCTGGAACCCCAGGGGCTGAAGCGCCGGTTGGGTTGGCGGGATTGGCCGGTGCGGTCGCCACTGGCGGAGCCGGCGGCGGATATTTTTTAGCCTTGAATTCCATCCAGTTCTGCCACAGCAGAAACGCTACGAACATCAAAGCGGCGAACAGGATCAAACGTTGGTTTTCCATCAACGGTCCTTCGGGGAAGATTCGGGAACGGGGTCGATGCCGCCCGGATGCCAGGGGTGACAGCGCGCCAAGCGCCGAATCGCCAACCCCGCACCGCGCCAAACACCGTAACGCTCTATCGCCTCGCGGGCATATTCAGAGCAACTCGGATAAAAGCGGCAATGGTTGCCCAGCAACGGGCTAATCAACAGCTGATAGGCGCGGAGCAACGCGATCAGGAGGGTACGCATGGCTGCGCGAATCTCCGCCAATGCCGTTCCAGCGATGCGAACAGGAGCGCGTTGTCCTGTTCCGCCAGGCCGGCGCGGCCCAACACCACGCAGTCCAAACTTGCAAGCTCTTGCTGGTGACGCCGGAAACTCTCGCGCACGATCCGCTTGATCCGATTGCGCGCCACCGCCAGCTTGGCCACTTTTCGGGAAATAGCCAAGCCCAAGCGGGGCCTCGCCAAATCGTTAGGTCGGGCTAGCACTGTGAAATAACGATCGCTGGATTTGAGCGGCTGGGCGAAAACACCGGCGAAGGCGTTTCGGCCAGTCAGTCGGACGCAACGCGGAAAGCGCGCGTCGGCAGCCGAGGTGTTCAGGGCGCCAAACGGACCCGGCCCTTGGCGCGGCGCGCCTTTAAAACCAAACGTCCGCCGCGCGTGGCCATGCGCGCGCGAAATCCGTGCGTGCGCTTGCGATGAATAATACTGGGTTGGAAAGTCCGCTTCATGGCGATTCCTTAAGGGGTACGAAAAGAAACTAGTTTGCGCTTTTTAATTAAAAGGGGAAAATTACTGATTAAGAGGCAAATTTGTCAAGTATCATGATTGCCTTCCGATCCCATCGAAGCGGTGGATAAGCGGTGGTCCAACCACTACACGGCGCCCCGCCAAGGTAGCGCAAGGAGATATTTTGTGGGCCACGCGTTGTGGAAAGCCTGTCTGGAGCGTCTGGAACGCGAACTGTCCGAACAACAATTGAGCACTTGGATCCGGCCGCTGCATCCGCAAATGGAAGGTGACCGGCTGCGGCTGCTCGCGCCTAACCGATTCGTGCTCGATTGGGTGAAGAAGCATCATTTGGCGCAAATCCAAGCCGTGCTCGAAAAACTGCGCCCCGAGCAATCGATGCAGGTGCTGCTGGAAATCGGCAGCGGCATATTACAGGACGAGCGACCGTCCAACCAGATCGAACCCTCCGAGCCATCGGACGCGGAACCCGCTGCCGACGCCATCATCGATGGGGCAGTGCTGCTGAAAAGCGGCGTTCTGAACCCCGATTTTACGTTTATTACTTTTGTCGAAGGGAACTCCAACCAAATCGCCCGCGCGGCTTGCCTGCAAGTCACACAAAATCCCGGCAGAGCCTACAACCCGCTATTCATCTACGGCGGCACCGGCCTGGGCAAAACCCATCTGATTCATGCGGTCGGCAACATGTTGCGCGAACGGGACGTCAATGCCCAGGTCGTTTTTCAAAACTGCGAGCATTTTGTCGCCGACATGGTGCGTTCCCTGCAACACAACGCCATGAATGAATTCAAACGCCGCTATCGGTCGCTGGACGCCCTGCTGATCGATGACGTGCAATTCCTCGCTGGCAAGGAGCGTTCTCAGGAAGAATTTTTCTATACTTTCAATAGTTTGTTGGAAGGTCGCCAACAAGTGATTCTGACCTGCGACCGCTATCCAAAGGAAGTAGCTGGCCTGGAGGATCGCCTCAAATCGCGTTTTGGTTCTGGGCTTACCGTGGCCATCGAACCGCCCGAACTGGAAACCCGCGTCGCCATACTCAAGAGTAAAGCCGAGCAGGCCCAGCTCGCCTTGCCCGACGAAGTCGCTTTCTTCATCGCCCAGCGTATCCGTTCCAACGTGCGCGAACTGGAAGGCGCGCTGCGGCGCGTGTACGCCAACGCTCAATTCACCGGCAAACCGGTCACGCTCGGCTTTACCAAGGAAGCGTTGAGCGACTTGCTGACGCTGCAAGACAAACTCGTCACCATCGAGAATATTCAGAAAACCGTGGCGGACTATTACAAAATTCCGGTCAGCGACTTGTTGTCCAACAGCCGCTTGCGCACGCTGTCACGGCCCCGCCAGATGGCGATGACGCTGACCAAGGAATTGACCGATCTCAGCCTGCCGGAGATTGGTGAAGCCTTTGGCGGCCGCGATCACACCACGGTACTCCACGCTTGCCGGAAAATTCGGGAACTCCAGCGCCGCGAACCACAAATCCGCGATGATTACATCAATTTGTTTGGAACGCTGACTAACTAATAAAATAGCTTGTGGATAACTCCTGTGGATAAGTTGAATAACTTTTTCTCGCTGATTTTTTCCATTTTACTTAAAAAATAAGTATTTAAAAAAACAGTAAAATTAATGTCTTAAAAGTGTAATAATTGAAAATATAAGGCTAGCTGTTAAAAATTAAGGCCTAATTGGAAAAATGCGCAAAAACAGGCTGTGGATAAGTCTGTGGATAACTTGGCCATTTCTGTGGATAAGTGAACAAAACCTGTGGATAAGTCTGTGGATAATTTTTGACCCTAAAAAAGTTATCCACAGGAAAAACGACTTATCCACATTTTATCCACAGACTTATCCACAGGAAAAAATCGTCCATTGTTATGATTTAAATGGATAAAAAAAAGTTATCCACAGAAAATGGCTCCCTCAATAACAATAATCTTTTATATATATAGAAAGATATTTTTATTGTAATCAGATGCCGAAATCGAACGCTGTCAAAGCAGAAAAAATTTTAAAACCTTCGGTTTTAGTCGGAATTAGTGGCTCCAGTCCAAGACGAGGAGCTGGCCAACCTAACTGGGAGGACTCATGAAACTGGAAGCCCAGCGCGAGCATCTGCTCAAACCGCTCCAACACGTCATCGGCGCGGTCGAGCGCCGGCAAACCCTGCCGATTCTAGGCAATGTGCTGGTGATTGCCAAAGCGCGGGAACTGACGCTGACCGCCACCGATCTTGAGGTGGAATTATCGGCGCGCGTGGAACTGCCGGTGGAGACGCCTGGCGAAACCACCCTCCCCGCCCGTAAGCTGTACGACATCCTGCGTTCGTTGCCGGAAGAAAGCACCGTCACTTTGAGCGTAGAAGGGGAAAAAGCGACGCTGCGCTGCGGCCGTGGCCGGTTCACTCTGATGGCCTTACCGGCTACCGACTTTCCTACCCTGGAGGATTTGCCTTTCACCGGAAATCTGCACATGACGCAAGGCGCTTTTCGCAAGGTGATCGAGCACACTCACTTTGCCATGGCCCAGCAGGATGTCCGCTACTACCTGAATGGTCTGTTACTGGAAGTAGGCCCCAATGCCCTGCGCGTGGTTGCCACCGATGGCCACCGGCTGGCCTTTCAGGAATTATCGGTTGAAGACGAGGCGGTGGAACCGCGTCAAGTCATCGTACCGCGCAAGGGGGTACTGGAATTGTTGCGCTTGTTGGCCGATGCTGACACGGGAGTGGTGCTCAGTCTCGGCGCGAACCATATTCGAGTGACGATGGGTGATATCCGCTTTACCTCCAAGTTGATCGACGGCAAATTCCCGGACTATCACCGCGTTATTCCGCGCGACGGGAGCCGGATCGTGATTGCTGATCGCATGGTGTTGCGCAATGCCTTGGCGCGAGCCAGCATCGTACTCAGCGACAAAACTCAGGGCGTTCGCCTGCAGCTGGATGACTGGATTTTACGGGTGCAAGCGCAGAACGCCGAACAGGAGGAAGCGGAGGAAGAAATTGAAATTAACTATAGCGGCGGTGCGATGGAAATCGGCTTTAACGTCAGTTACCTGCTCGATGCCCTAGGCGCGCTGGGGGGCGAACTCGCCAGGCTGTCCTTTACCGATGTCGGCAGCAGCTGTCTGCTTGAAGAAAGCGAGGGCGGTGCCAGCAAACACGTCATCATGCCGATGCGGTTGTGAGTTTTCACCGCCAATGCGGGTTGCCTCGCTCGATATCGTTCGGTTCCGCAATCTGCGGCGGATTGAGCTGCGGTGCGCGGCCGGATTGAATCTGCTGATTGGCCCCAATGCCTCCGGCAAAACCAGCTTGCTAGAGGCGTTGTATTTTCTGGGTCGTGGCCGTTCATTTCGCACGCGCCAGCCGCGGGAGCTGATCCAGTCCGAAGCGTCCGCGTTTCGGATCGTGGCGATGATGGCTGGAAGCGATGGCCGGCGGGTACCGGTTGGCGTCGAGCGCGGCCCGCGTGAGCTGGACGTTCGCGTCGGCGGCGTTGCCACCCGCTCGCTGGCGGAACTGGCCCGGCAGGTACCCGTGCTGTTACTCAATCCCGACAGCCACCGCCTGCTGGAAGACGGGCCGCAACAGCGGCGCCGCTTCATGGACTGGGGGCTATTTCACGCCGAAGCCAGCTTTTTGGATGCCTGGCGGCGCTATGGCGCTGCCCTGCGCCATCGAAACGCCGCCTTGCGCGCCGGAGCGACCGACCGGACGATCGCGGCCTGGGACGGCGAATTGAGTGCGGCGGCGGGTACTCTCGACCGCTTGCGCCAATCCTTCTGTAAGGCGCTACAAAGCGTTTTGGGGCCACTGGCGGGAGCGACCCTGGGTGAGGTGGCGGTGCAGGTGGATTATCGCCGTGGGTGGCCGCTGGAGCCGTTTGAGCGAGAGTTCAGTGCGTGGCTGCGCGCTGGGTGCGCGCAGGACCGCCAGCAGGGCCATACCCGGCTGGGACCGCATCGGGCCGATTTCAGCCTCCGCGTCGCCGGTCGGCCCCCCGCCGAGAGTTTGTCGCGAGGCCAGCAAAAGCTATTGGTGGTCGCCTTGGTGCTGGCCCAAGCAGAGCTGTACCGGCTGCATACCGGTGACGCCTGCATCCTACTGATCGACGATCTGCCGTCCGAACTTGATCCGGCCAACCGGATACGGGTCATGCAGGCGCTGGCGGCGCTCGACAGCCAGTTGTTCGTGACCGCGATCGAGCTGGGCTTATTGGATACCGCCGCCTGGGGCGAAGCGCGAACGTTTCAACTCCTGGGCGGCGAACGGGGTGAAATGGTATAATTCTCGACCTTATCCCGGTTTTGAGAAGCCCAGTCATATGAACGATTCCTCTTACACTTCGTCGAGCATTACAGTCCTGGAAGGGCTTGATGCGGTACGCAAGCGGCCCGGCATGTATATCGGCGATACCGATGATGGCACAGGCTTGCATCACATGGTGTTTGAGGTCGTTGACAATTCAATTGATGAAGCGTTAGCGGGTTATTGCACTGAAATCAGCGTGACCGTTCACGCCGACCAGTCGGTAACGGTGATCGATAACGGCCGCGGCATTCCCACGGACGAACATTCCAAGGGCCGTTCCGCTGCGGAAGTGATCATGACCGTGCTGCATGCGGGCGGTAAGTTTGACGATCGTTCCTACAAGGTTTCCGGCGGGCTGCACGGAGTGGGCGTATCGGTGGTGAACGCCTTGTCTGAATCTCTGTGGCTAACGATTCATCGCGACGGCAAGCTTCACCAGCAAGAGTATCGACTCGGTGATCCGCGGGCGCCGTTGCAAGTGATTGGCGAAACTGATCAAACGGGTACTGAAATTCGTTTCAAACCCAGTTCCACCATCTTCACCAACATCGATTTTCACTACGATGTACTCGCCAAGCGCTTGCGCGAGCTGTCTTTTTTGAATTCCGGCGTCTGTATCCGACTGCGCGAAGAGCAAACCGGCAAAGAGGATGTTTTCGAGTATCAGGGCGGTATCAAAGCCTTCGTCGAGCATCTGAACCGTAACAAGACACCTTTACATGATAGTGTGTTCTATCTCAACACTACTCGCGACGACATTCAGGTCGAGCTGGCGATGCAGTGGAATGATTCCTATCAGGAAAATGTGTTTTGCTTCACCAATAACATCCCGCAGCGGGATGGCGGCGCGCATTTAGCGGGGTTGCGCGGCGCGTTGACGCGCACCCTGAATCAATATATGGACGCCGAGGGCATTCTGAAGAAAGCCAAGGTCGAAACAGGCGGCGACGACGCGCGTGAGGGTCTGACGGCCGTATTGTCGGTGAAGCTGCACGATCCGAAGTTTTCGTCACAGACCAAAGACAAGCTCGTGTCCTCGGAGGTCAAGCCGGCGGTTGAATCCGTGGTGGCCGAGAAACTGCAAGAATTCTTGCTGGAGAATCCCAACGAAGCCAAGGCCATCACCAGCAAAATCATTGAAGCGGCCCGTGCTCGCGAAGCGGCCCGCCGGGCCCGCGAAATGACCCGCCGCAAGGGGGCGCTGGATATCGCTGGATTGCCAGGCAAGCTGGCCGACTGTCAAGAGAAAGATCCGGGCTTGTCGGAACTCTTTTTAGTTGAAGGCGATTCCGCTGGAGGTTCCGCCAAACAGGGCCGCGACCGTCGATTTCAGGCTATCTTGCCGCTGAAGGGCAAGATTCTGAACGTGGAGAAGGCCCGTTTTGACAAGATGCTGGCTTCGGTCGAAGTCGGTACGCTGATCACCGCTCTGGGGTGCGGCATCGGGCGGGAAGAATTCAATCCCGATAAATTGCGTTATTTCCGTGTCATTTTAATGACGGATGCGGATGTCGATGGATCGCATATCCGTACCTTATTATTAACTTTTTTCTACCGGCAGATGCCAGAATTGATCGAACGCGGCCATATCTACATCGCGCAGCCACCTCTTTACAAAGTCAAGAAGGGCAAACAGGAACTGTATGTCAAGGATGATTCGGAACTATCCGAAAATCTACTGCAAGGAGCGCTCGATGGAGCTGTGCTGGCGACCGCCAAGGGTGATGCCGCCGCTTTGACTGGCAAGGCCCTGGAAGAATTGGCCCGCAACCATATGGCGGTCATGGCAGTGATCCAGCGGTTATCCCGCCGTTACGACAGCGCTTTGCTCGAACAGTTGATCCAGATGCCGACTTTGGATAGCGGTCGGTTGCGTGAGCGGGCCTGGTTGAGCGGATGGGCTGAAACCTTAATCGAGCGCTTGAACGCCGGCGCGGATGGCGCTGGGGTCTACCAAGCGGCCGTGGAAGCGCCAATAGAAGGCGAAGGGTACAGCATAATCGTCACCCGCCGCACCCATGGCCTGGAGCGTAAGTTTCGGCTTGCCGCCGACTTCTTTGGATCGTCGGAATATGCCAGCTTAATTCGGTTTGGTGGCCGCTTGGCTGGTTTGTTTGATAGCGGCACAGAAATACGGCGAGGCGAGCGCGCTCGGTCGGTCGGTAGTTTTCGTGAAATGATGGACTGGTTACTGGATGAAGCGAAGCGCGGCCAGCATATTCAGCGCTACAAAGGCTTGGGTGAAATGAACCCGGAGCAGTTGTGGGATACCACCATGAATCCCACCACCCGTCGCCTGCTTCGAGTACGCATAGAAGATGCGGTGGCCGCCGACGAAATTTTTACCACGCTGATGGGAGATCAGGTCGAACCTCGGCGGGATTTTATTGAGCAGAATGCTTTGGATGTGCTTAACTTAGACATTTAAGAGAGTAAAGCCAAGGCCGCCTTAATGTAATAGGCTGACGGCCTTGGCTTGATCAAATAAAGTCGATGGCCAAGAAAAAGTGGATAGAATGATTATCCTAATTTCTGCTTCTCTTTGATCCCATCTTGGAAAGAACCAAGTGTTCTGCAAAGGCGTCAACTCTGCTACTGAAAACCTCTTTGCCCTCGATAGTAATAGTGACTTGTGGCTCGTTCAGCATTAATTTATCTATGCAATGACCACGGTATATCCTTATTAAATAAAATAACCGAATAATAATTAAAAATATTTAACTATAAAATCGAAAAAAATCGGTATTTTACACTAACGAAATCGAGGCAAGCTGGTGCCTTAATCTGGATATCTAAATTTACAAGGTAGATGCGCATTGTCACTGTGCCAAACTGCCTAGTTGTGACGATTGGTTTAACCATGATAGCAAGATATCAATCAACGTTGGAAAGCCTGCGGTTTTCCTGCTTTGCACCTTCAATCTGTTGATCAATCGGAAAGAAGATATGAATATTTTTGTCTTGTGTACCGGAAGATGCGGCTCTACTACTTTCATTAAAGCTTGCCATCATATTAAGAATTTTACCTCTGCGCATGAATCAAAAACCGCAATGCTTGGTGAAAATCGCTTCGATTATCCAGTAAATCATATTGAGGCCGATAATCGTCTTTGTTGGCTTTTAGGAAGACTTGATAAGATTTATGGTAATGATGCTTTTTATGTCCATTTAAAGAGAAAGGAACTTGATACTGCAAAGAGTTTCGTTAAGAGGTATTCTGGTGGAATTATTAAAGCCTATAGAGGAGATGGCATCCTTATGGGGCTGCCAGAAGAAAGTGACCCCATGGCAGTTTCCTTGGATTATTGCGATACCATAAACAGCAATATTCAACTTTTTTTGAAGGATAAAACGAGTAAACTTGAAGTTAATCTTGAGAATATAGAGCAAGATTTTACTACATTTTGGAAAGTGATCGGTGCTCAAGGCGAACTGAGTGCGGGGTTGGCAGAATTTGAAACGGTCTACAATCCATCAAAGCCACCCCAATTAAAGAAGAAGAAGAAAATAATACCCCGGATTTTTCTTAAGCTAAAAAGGTTAATTGTCAGCCTTCCAGAGTATATTAAAAATACTTGAAATATCTATAACAGTGGAATATTTTTATTTATTAAATCACGTATTTTGTATCGAGAAAATTTTGTTTCTTACCCATAAACAAGCTGGGAATAGCTTGCTTATTATGGTGGTCTGGTGAGAATTATTCATTTTTTATGGCCAAGATATTATGAAATAGTCTCGATACTACACTATAAGTTATTTTTTTATTTACTAAAATAACAGACAACTAATCTCATTAAAGGAAACATGATGCGCTTACTTCAAGATATCACGGAATCAATCCTGCCTTATCGCTTTCGCCGTTTTGTTCGAGCAACCCACCGTGAATTCATATTTCGGCGCGCTATGAGCAAATTTTTGAAAAATCCGGCAGATTACGTACACTCTAAAAATGCCGTGCTTAGTGATTTGATCTATGGTTGGGGCAATGAGTCTTGGAGTGCTTTAGATGAATATCTTTCTGCTTGTATAGAACACGCGTTAAATTCACAGGGACCCATACTGGAATGCGGCTCTGGATTATCGACGATTCTGGTAGGCGCGATAGCAAAGCAGCGAGGTCTTTCTCATTGGGCGCTTGAGCATACGCCAGGGTGGGCTGAAAAGGTACAAAAGCGCTTGAATGGATATAACATCGACTCGGTGGTGTTATGTGTTAAGCCTCTAAAAGACTACGGAGATTACAGTTGGTACGACGTTCCTTTGGAATCCATGCCTGCCAGCTTTTCTTTAGTTATCTGTGATGGCCCTCCCGGCAGTACCAAGGGAGGAAGATATGGGCTTGTTCCTGTCATGAGAAAGCGTTTGAAGGCAGGATGCATCATTCTTCTTGATGATGTTGCTCGAGAGCAAGAGTTATCTATTACGCAAAAGTGGGAAGACGATCTCGGCGCTACCGTTGAATTCTTTGGCTCTATCAAGCCTTATGTGAAGCTGGCTGTGATAGAAAAATAAGAAAATGGCTATCTGCCCATGCTATCTCCAGCAATCGAAAACGAGCAAGTTTACATTTGCTTATATATATTATAACCCTCTAAATATAAATGCATTAACCTAATTATTTGCGATTCGATACGAGTCTAGATGCAACTCAGCGTCCAGGAAGTTCTAAAGCTTTCCCCCGATGATTCATCCGCCAAAGCCGCCAAAAGCTTGGTAATGCCTGGCAAATGGCCTCGGTTGCACCAGGACGATCGAGCGGTTTGGGGCGAGTGCCAGGGCAGCGGTTCCAAACCCTATCAGGTGCAGGTCGATCAAACCGGCCCCACCTTCCGCTGTTCTTGTCCCAGCCGCAAGTTCCCTTGCAAACATGGCCTTGCCCTCCTGCTGCTACGAGCGCAACACCCGGATTGCTTTTCCGTGGCTGAGCAACCGACCTGGGTCAGCGAGTGGCTCGAATCGCGTCGCAAACGGGTGGAAAAGCAGACAGCGAAGGCAGCGGAAACCGCTTTGGAAGGCGAGTCGGCTGCTAAGTCAACCCCTGATCCAGTAGCCACCGTGCGTCGCGAATCAGCCCGCCTTGATCAGATGAGGGCGGGACTGGCTGAATTGGAGCGCTGGCTGGGGGATCGGCTGCGGCAGGGCTTGGCGCGGCTGCCCAACCAACCGGAGCTATGGAATGAACTCGCCACCCGGATGGTGGACGCCAAGTTGCCCGGTATCGCCTACCGTTTGCATCGGATTGGCGGTTGGGTGAATCGCGGCGAGCAGTGGCCCGCCCGTGTGCTGGGGGGATTAGGGCAGCTATACATTCTGGTCGATGCTTTCCGGCGGCTCAGTGCCCTGCCCGCGCCAGTGCAGGCTGATTTGCACAATGCGTTGGGCGTAACCGTGGAGCGGGAAACCGTGCTAAACACCGGCGAGCGGATCAAGGATGACTGGCTGGTGCTGGGTCAGCGTATTGAAGAAGAATCCCGACTGTGGAGTCGGCGGGTCTGGTTGTGGGGCATCACGTCTCATCGTACGGCGTTGCTGCTCGATCACGCGCATGGCATTCGCCGATTTAATCAGAATTACGTGACCTCGGTCTGTGTTGGACTGACGCTGGCGTTTTTTCCCGGTAACGCGCCGCTGCGGGCGCTCGTAATCGATGAAGCGCGTGTCGGGAATCGACGGTCGCCGGTGAATCCACCGACGCTGGATGAGTCGCTGAATACACTGGCGAACGCGCTGGCCGCTAATCCCTGGCAGTGGCCGCAACCGTTTCTGTTTGGTAACGGCATCCCCTGCCGCAATGGCAATGGCTGGGGGCTGCAAACCCCTTTCGACCATCGCCTGTTACCGTTGACGGTGAGTGACGATAACGGCTGGCTATTGCTGGCGGAAAGCGGCGGCGAGCCGTTGACCGTGTTTGGGGAATGGGATGGCGAAACGCTGCATCCGCTCAGCGCCTGGGCGACTGATCTGTTCTGGACGCAAGAGGCCGCGCCCGCATGAATCCCTTGCAGGAATTAGCCACCCAAGCCTTGCTCGGCACCGAACGCCGGCCGCCCGTTTTGCTACCGTTGGCAGGCGCGGTGGGTGAATTGCTGGACACCGTCAATCCGCCGGATACCCCGTTGGAACTTGGGTTGCTGCGTCGCGCGGGAGTGCTGGCCGCCTGTGCCGATGCCGGTTATGTTCCCATCATCGCTGTGGAAGAACCACCCCCGGTTTGCGCAGCGGAACCGCATCCGCCGGTCACTGATCCGCCATGGTGTTCGGCGCTGGCCGAGATTTTTCAGGACGGCCCCGACTTATTACGACAGGAAGCGTTGCGGCAACTGGCCGACTATGGCGCGTCGCTACCGCCCAAAATCTTACCTCTTGCCTTGTCGGTCGCCAGCAAAGCCCCATCGCTACAACCGACCTTGCTGCCGGTGCTCGGTCAACGGGGTCGCTGGCTGGCGCGGTTCAATGCCGATTGGGCCTATGCGTTGGGCGGGGCTGATACGGAACCGGACCATACGTTGTGGGAACACGGTACGCTAGAGGCGCGAAAAGCCTTTCTTAATCAATTACGCCGCCGCGATCCGGTCGTCGCCAGAGCGTTGCTGGAAACCGTTTTAGGCCAGCTCGACGCCCGCGAACGGCTGGCCCTGCTGGAACAACTTGCTGTCGGTCTTGATCCGGCCGACGAGGATTTTCTGGAAAAGCGGTTGACGGATCGGAGCAAGGAGGTGCGGGGACTAGCCGTCACTTTGTTAGCCCGTCTGCCTGCCAGCCGCTACGTCAACCGGATGATCGCCCGACTGTCGCCCTGTCTGGCTCAAGAGCGCAAGCTGTTGCGGCAACGCTGGGTGATCGAGCCACCGACCGCGTTCGGGGAAGATTGGAAAACCGATGCCATCGAGGAATCTCGCGCTAAAAGCGAGGTGCTGGGCGAGCGGGCGTGGTGGCTGTATCAAATCGCTCGCGCCGTTCCGCTCGATTGGTGGTCGGTCCGGCTAGCCATGTCGCCCGCTGATTTGATCGGCTGGGCGAAGAAAAGCGACTGGAGCGAAGCGCTGTTGCGCGCGTGGCATGAAGCGCTTGCGCGGGAGCGGAATCCAGTGTGGGCGGTCGCTGTTCTGGAAGAAACCAAGCTGCCGGGCCTGACCGTTGATCCTTTTGCGCTGATTGGCTATCTATCGCCCGCCGAGCGGGAAGCGCACTGGTTGCGCTTGCTCAAAAAATCCGCCCGCCGGATTGGGCTGGGCGAATTAGTCAACCGCATCGCTCAAAGTGAAATAGCGTGTTCCGCCGACTTCGCCCGCGAGCTGTTGCGCCATGTCCGCGCCACTATCGCCAGTGATGCGGGTAAATGGGACTACCCGTTGCGGCAGGCATTACCCGAATTCATTTGCCTGATTCCGACGCCCATTCTTGATGAGACCATGCAAAACTGGCCCATTGAGCCGGAAGCCCACTACTTCAGCGAAACGCTGGCCCGCCTGATCGCCATTGCAGAGCGGCGTAAAACACTTCATCGCCCCCCGACTCCACGGAACCCGTCATGAGCCAACTGCTGCGCGAACACGCCGAATCCCAATTTGCCGAAGAACTGAAGGCGCTGCAAAAAACCGATAGCCGCGAGCGGCCCACCAATTGGGCGCTGTCGCCGTGGGCGGTCGTCACTTATCTGATGGGTGGCACGCTCGACAATGGTTTCACCATCAGCGCCAAATACATCGGCAATCGTCGGCTGATGGAAACGGCTGTTTCCACCCTGGCGACTGACCGCGCGTTATTGCTGTTCGGGGTGCCGGGTACGGCTAAATCGTGGGTTTCCGAACATCTGGCGGCAGCGATCAGCGGCGATTCGACGATGCTGATTCAGGGCACGGCGGGCACCAGCGAAGAGCAATTGCGCTACGGTTGGAATTACGCTCACCTGCTGTCGAAAGGCCCGTCCAGGGAGGCGTTGGTACCCAGTCCGCTGATGCGGGCAATGGAACAGGGCAAGACTGCGCGAGTGGAAGAACTGACCCGCATTCCCGCCGACGTGCAGGATACATTGATTACCATTCTGTCGGAAAAATCGTTACCGATCCCGGAATTAGGGCTAGAAACCCAGGCGGTGCGCGGCTTCAACGTCATCGCCACCGCCAACAATCGGGACAAGGGTATCAATGAACTCTCCAGTGCCCTCAAGCGCCGCTTCAATACCGTGGTGCTGCCAACGCCCGCCACTGAGGAAGAAGAAGTCGCTATCGTGACCAAGCGCGTCGGCGAAATGGGCCGCGCCCTGCAATTGCCCGGCGAGCCGCCCGCGTTGAAGGAAGTCCGCCGTGTAGTACAAATATTCCGGGAATTGCGCAACGGCCAGACCGAGGACGGCAAGACTAAATTGAAAGCATCCAGCGGCACCTTGAGCACGGCGGAAGCGATTTCCGTCATCAACAGCGGGATGGCGCTGGCCGGTCATTTCGGCGATGGTGTACCGCGGGCCAGAGACATCGCCGCCAGCCTGGTCGGGGCTATCGTCAAAGACCCGGTGCAGGATGCGGTGGTCTGGCGTGAGTATCAGGAAACGGTGATGAAGGAACGTGGAGATTGGAAAGATCTTTACCGAGCTTGTCGGGAATATGAGTAGGTCAATAAATAAAACATTTTTTCATTAAGCTCATTATTCTGATTAATCGTTAATCCAATAACTTGGTTTATACACTGTTTATTAAATCTGTCGGATAAAAAAGCGCTGGGGAAATCCTGGCAGAGCCGTAATTTAATCGTTATGACTGACACCCTCTTTCACCTCTTCGGTATCCGCCATCACGGGCCGGGTTGCGCCCGCAGTCTGGTACAGGCGCTGGAGCGCTTGCAGCCCGATTGCCTGCTGATCGAAGGCCCGCCGGAAGGCGAAATCGTGCTGCCGCTGATGGCGGATGCCGACTTGGAGCCGCCGGTCGCGCTGCTGGTGTACAACCCGGAAAATTCCCGGCAGGCCGCGTTTTATCCCTTTGCGGTGTTCTCGCCGGAATGGAACGCGCTGCATTACGGGCTGGCGCACGCTATCCCGACCCGCTTCATCGATTTACCGATGTGCCATCAATTTGCCCTGACCCCGCCGGAGCCAGAAACGGTTAAGGCGGATGAGGCCAAAACGGATTGCGACGAAGCGTCGGCGGTGAGTGAAGTGGAAGTCAGCGGCGGCGATACGGCGAAAACCGATCCCCGGCTCGATCCGCTGGATTGGCTAGGTCGCGCCGCCGGTTATGGCGACGGCGAAAGCTGGTGGAATCATCTGGTTGAAGAACGCGGGGACAGTCTGGAATTGTTCGCGGCGATCCGTGAGGCGATGACCACGGTACGGGCTGAAGCACCCAGCCGGGAGCGCTCGGCGGCCATTCAACAGCGGGAAACTTTGCGCGAAGCCCACATGCGCAAATGCTTGCGACAGGCGCAGAAAGAAGGCTTCGCCCGCATCGCGGTGGTCTGCGGCGCGTGGCATGTTCCCGCGCTGGCCGAGATGCCGTCTGCTAAAGCTGATACTGACCTGCTCAAGGGACTGGCCCGCACCAAAGTGGCGGCGACTTGGGCACCGTGGTCGTATCGCAATTTGAGCAGCGCCAGCGGTTACGGCGCGGGGGTGCACTCGCCCGGCTGGTATGAGCATCTATGGCGGGCACAACCGGAACAACGGGCGGTTGGCTGGCTATCGCGCGCGGCCCGCTTGTTCCGCGAGGAAGGGCTGGATTGCTCGTCGGCCCACATTATCGAAGCGGTGCGGCTGGCCGAAACGCTGGCCGCGTTGCGGGAGCGGCCGCAGGCCGGTTTGGACGAACTGAACGAGGCGTTGCGCACCGTTGTCTGTCTGGGCGATGACGCTCCGATGCGGCTGATCGAACGCGCCCTGATCGTCGGGGATCGGTTGGGCCGCATCCCTGCCAGCGCCCCGGTTGTTCCGCTGCAACACGATCTCATTCAGCAGCAAAAGCGGCTGCGGTTGAAAGTCGAAGGGGTAGATCGGACGCTCGATCTCGATTTGCGCGAGCCGAACGACTTAGCGCGCAGCCATTTGTTGCATCGATTGACCTTGCTCGGCATCCGCTGGGGTGTACCAGAGCGAACCGGCCGTGGCGCGAAAGGCAGTTTTCACGAACTCTGGACCCTGCAATGGCAACCGGAACTGGCGATGGCGGTGATCGAAGCCAGTCGCTGGGGCAATACCGTCGCGGAAGCGGCCACCGCCAAAGCGGTCGATCAAGCTCGGATGCTGACCGCGTTGCCGCCGCTGGCTGCGCTGGTCAATCAAGTATTGCTGGCTGATTTGCAGGACGCTATCGGCCCGGTCACTCAGGCGCTGGAAGACCTCGCCGCCGTCGCCAGCGATCTGGTGCAGTTGCTGGGCGCGATTCCGCCGCTGGTCAACGTGGCGCGTTACGGCAATGTCCGGCAAACCGATATTGGGATGGTCGAACATGTCCTCAAAGGTTTGGTGCCACGCGCGGCGATTGGCCTGCCGGGTGCGTGTACCGCGCTGGATGACGAGGCTGCGCAAACCCTGCGCGACGCCATCACCGCTACTCATCAGGCGGTGCGCTTGTTGGCGGATGAGGCGTTGCGAGCTGCTTGGTTGCAGGCGCTGGAGCGCGTGGCGCGACTACCGAATGCACACGGGCTGGTCCGCGGGCTGGCGGTGCGATTGTTGTTCGACCAACAGGCTGCCTCGGCGGAAGACACCGCGCTGCACATGAGTCAGGCCCTGTCGCCGGGCAACGAACCGGCGCTGGCGGCGGCCTGGCTGGAAGGTTTTCTCAATCAAAGCGGACTGGTGCTGCTGCACGATGGCCAACTGTGGGCACTGGTGGACGGCTGGTTGACAGGCTTAAGCGAAGATCGTTTCCGACAGATTCTGCCGCTGTTGCGCCGCGCATTTTCCAGCTTCAACGCGCCCGAACGTCGCCAGCTTGGCGAATGCGCCGCCCAGCCGGATAGCCATGTCATAGCCGCCGGTACGCTACCGAATTGGGACAGCGAACGCGCCGAACGGGTATTGCCGTTGTTCCGTCAACTGTTGGGAGTCGGCCCATGAGTTCCGCGCCATCCGCGAACGGAACTCGCTTGCAGCGCTGGCGGCTGGTGTTGGGCGAACCGGCCCAGGATGCCTGTGGCGCGATGCTCAACGGCGAGGATTTGAGCATCGACCGGGCGTTGACTGCGCTATACGATGCCGACGGCCCCGGCGGCTTGCGTGGCGGTAGTGGTGCGTCTTCGCCTCGCGTCGCCCGCTGGCTGGACGACATCCGCCGTTATTTTCCGGCGTCTGTGGTGCAGGTGATGCAAAAAGACGCCTTCGAGCGGCTGGATCTGAAAAGTATGTTATTCCAGCCGGAGATGCTGCAAGCGGTCCAGCCGGACGTCCATCTGGTGGCAACGCTGATGTCGTTGCGCGGCATTATTCCGGCGAAAACCCGCGATACCGCCCGGCTGGTCGTCCGTAAAGTGGTCGATGCGCTGATGAAGAAACTGGAAGAACCGATGCGCAGCGCGGTGACCGGCGCGTTGAACCGGGCTGAACGCAACCGCCGGCCGCGTCATGCCGAAATCGACTGGGAGCGGACGATTCGCGCCAATCTGCGCCACTGGCAGGAAGAACATAAAAGCATCATTCCCGAAACGCTGATCGGCTATGGCCGCAAAGCCCGCCGCACCCAGCGCGAGGTAATTCTGTGCATCGATCAAAGCGGTTCGATGGCCTCTTCGGTGGTTTATTCCAGCATCTTTGGCGCGGTGATGGCCTCGCTGCCTGCTGTGAAAACCCATCTGGTGGTGTTCGATACCGCCGTGGTCGATCTGACCGAGCAACTGGACGATCCGGTGGAGGTATTGTTTGGAGTGCAACTGGGCGGCGGCACCGACATCAATCGGGCCGTCGGGTATTGTCAGGGGCTGGTGCGCGAGCCGCGCAATACGATTCTGGTGCTGATTTCGGATTTGTACGAAGGCGGGGTCGAGAAGAATCTGTTGCAGCGAGCTAGTGAGCTGGTGCAATCCGGTGTGCAATTCATCGCCCTGTTGGCGCTCAGCGATGAGGGCGCGCCGTCCTATGATCGGCAATTGGCGGCCAAGCTGGCGGCGCTCGGCGTGCCTTCTTTCGCTTGCACGCCTGACCAATTTCCAGCGTTGATGGCGGCGGCGATTCGGCGCGAGGATGTAGCGCTGTGGGCGGCGCAGCGGGATATCGTGACAGCGCGGGCGGCGGGGTAAATGGCGGCATTGTCAGTTTTTTTTTCCTGTAAGCCCGATAACAGTGAAGTGATGCAGAGCCGCATAGTTTTTTCGGTGTTATGAAAAGGTCTGTGAGTGATGAAACGATTAGTCGACCTTGATAAGGATGAAGCGAAAACACATTTTCTAAAGGGTAGTAGTTATTTTAGCGGGGACTTGCCCAAATACATTAGTTTTGAGCCAATTCTGACTGATGTTTCTGCTGTACTTGCTGGCGGTAGCTATGTTGACTTTGGTAAGAACCCTCATGAATTTCCAAACGTCAATTACAATTTTCTTACAAATAAGGATGGAAAGTTTTCTTGGCGGCCCTATGAGCTAATACACCCTGTGCTTTATGTATCTTTGGTAAATACAATCTGCGAGGAAAGAAATTGGGCTAGTATAAGAGCACGGCTCGAAGAATTTAAAGGTGGCATAGTTGATTGTTGTAGTGCACCAGTTATGTCGATGGACTATCAAACTGATGTTGCGATTCAGATTAAGAATTGGTGGCAGAGTGTTGAGCAAAAATCGCTCAAATATTCGCTAGAATTTAGTCACCTTCTTCATACCGATGTAATTGATTGTTATGGCTCTCTATATACACACAGTATTGCTTGGGCATTGCATGGATTGACGAAAGCAAAGAAGGGAAAGAGAGATAAAGATCTGATTGGTAACAAAATCGACTCTCATATCCAAGCCAGTCGATATGGACAGACCAATGGAATTGCACAAGGGTCCATCCTTATGGATTTCATCGCAGAAATCGTGCTTGGGTATGTTGATGAGCAGATAAATCTTGAACTTGCTCAGAATAAGGATATCCACATACTACGGTATAGAGATGACTACAGGATTTTCGGAAACAGCGACGAGCAAACAGAATCGGCCCTAAAGATTATCAGTGATAAATTACGAGCAATAGGGATGAAGCTCGGCGTATCTAAAACTATTTCTTGTAGAAATGTAGTAGAAGGATCGATCAAACCAGATAAATTAGCAGGTCTTGAGCTACAAGACCTTGATGTATCTAACGCAAAGACAATTCAAAAACAGCTTTTAAGACTACACTTTTTTGGCCAAAGGTTTCCGAACAGTGGAGCTTTGAGAAGATTAGTGAGTGAGTTTCATACCAATATTGCAAAGCAAACCGAAACTCCAGATGATCTTGACGTACAAGTCGCTATTGCGACAGATATCGCGTTCATTTCACCGTCGACATTTCCGGCTGTAGCTGGCATTTTGAGCCACCTGATCTCACTTGCACCGAGTGAGGAGAAAGTGCTTCTTTGGAATAAGGTGAGGAAGAAAATGGCACGAGTTCCATATAATGGTTATCTCGAAATTTGGCTTCAGCGGGTTACAAAACCGAAAGCTATTGGCATTAAGTTTGAGAGTAAAGAAGCTATCTGCCAGATTGTGAACGGGATAGTTGTTCAACTTTGGGATTCCAGTTGGATCAAGGACGCGAAGCTCAACAACACTCTAGATGTCAGTAAGATTGTTATCGCGGATGCAAGTGATATAGAGGAGGTGGTACAACCAGAGGAAGTAAAATTGTTTAAGGAGAACGCATGGGCGTACTAACCGTAGATTTGTCATTGGCGATGACAATGCGCTTCTAAATACGGTGGAGATAATTAACTTGGTCTTTAATCCATGAAAAAAACTCATTATTTTTCTGTTGCTCGCTGCTGCCGCCAAATATGCATGGGATCGGTATCAGATCGCTTTGGAAAAAGCCAAGGCTCCGGATGTTTTCACGAATCCCGTTTACGCCGTGGTCCGCTTTAAGCTGCAGTTTCAAGGGCGGTCGTTTGATGAAGTGGTTTATGCCCAGAACCGAGATCCGGTGGACTGCCAAAGCTACTCTAAAATGATCATCAACCAAGCGACGCGCCCCGACCAAAAGGGTCTGTCGTGGACGCTGCAATCCTCCGAATGCAAGACTGAACTAGAACCTTGTTACGCCAAATTGTTCAATAACCAGCCCACCTCCGTGACGTACTTGAGCCTTGGCCGAGGAAGTCCCGACGAGAGGGAAACGCGCGTGATCTATTGGAATATTACCGTCGAGGAAAGCGATAGGGTTTGCAGCAGCGTGTCGCAAATGCAGGCCGGACACGGGCGCAAGGGCGCTGTCAGGTGCATCCACGCCCAAAAACAGTAAGCGATCAAAAATCCGCTTGACTTTTGTTATTTCACCTCACTAAACTCCGCACCCCATGCCTAAAACCCATTACAACTTCAACCTCTTATCAGCTATCGGCCGACCACTGTCGGCAGCGCGGCCCTGCGCGCTAACGATAGATCGGATGCAGACCTGACGAGCTTGCAGGCTCGGAAGGTCTGGCTTAGGCGACCTTCCGAGCGGGATAACCAGACCCCGGTCGGCGGCGAGCCTACCGGGGTTTTTTGTTGGCTGCGTTTTTTGTCTGATGCTCGGCGGAACGATTTTGAAATCCCCGTCGGCACGATCCAAAGCAGCCCTGTCGCCGCACAGCGGTTCCGGTTCTGGATACCGGACTGACGCGCCAACGCTAACCATGGCACGGCGTGTGTCGAGCGGATGAGAGGCCTTTGGAGCCTGAAAAGTAGCTCAATGGGTAGAGCATCTGTCTTAGAAACAGACGGTCGAGGGTTCGACTCCCTCCTTTTCCACCATGGTAAAGCCCTGAAACGGCTCGCGGTTCGACTCCGCTCCATAGCAGTACCCCCGGGAGCCACCCCGGTGGGCGGTAGCGTGCCCAGTGCTTCGGCAATCGGAATCGCTGGCGACCCACAGCGCCTGCGCGGTCTTGCGCGGCGTGGCATCGAGTCAAGCTGATGTTCGGCCAGTCGAACGCGCTTTGTCCTGCAAGGATGCTGGGGCCAGCGCATGAGGCCCGCCCTTCATCCGCTCGATTCTGACCCGTCGTCCGCCCCGCGGGCGTGGGGTGTGCGCCCACTCTTTCAACTGATTGAATGGTTTCGTTCAACAACCGGCAGGAACAGCACTTGATGACCTCCTGACGCTCGGCGGTGGTGGGCCGGAAAACGGCGCCGATAGCAACTTGCCACGCTCATCCGCCCCATGGGGCGGGACAGGAAGGCTCCAATATGACGAACAAGGAGAATCCACATGTTAGGTTACAAGCGAATTGTGATTGCCCAGAACGAGCGTGGGCTGCATTTCTATGATCGGCGTTTGATCGCCATCCTGGAACCGGAAATTTACCGTTGGTTCGACCCGCAAAACCGCCACGAGGTGCAACGCTACGACCTGACCGTGGCTGAGTTCGAGCATCCCTGGCTGGATGTGCTGTTGCAGACCGATGCCGCGCTGGTGGAACGCCACTTTCAGGTGGTGGAAACCAGCGAGCAGCAGGTCGGGCTGATCTACAAGAGCGGTCGGCTGACCGGCGTGATGCCGCCCGCGACCCGTCGGGTGTACTGGCGCGGACCGGTCGAGGTGCGGGTCGACTTAATCGACATCGCTAACGACTACACCTTGTCGCGGGCGCACGCGGCCTTGTTGGCGCGGCCGTCGGCGGTGTTGGCCAAGAATCTGACCGGCCTGGTTCAGGTTGCCGAAGTGGAAGACAACCATGTCGGGTTGTTGGTGGTGGACGGTGAATTGGTGCGCACCCTGCCGCCGGGTTTGCACGCTTTCTGGCGGTTCAACCGCACGATCAAGGTTGAAACCTTTGATCTGCGGTTGCAGGCGGTGGAAGTGTCCGGCCAGGACATTCTGACCAAGGATAAGGTCAGCCTGCGGGTGAATTTATCGGCGGTTTACCGGATCGCCGACCCGGTGAAGGCGCGGGCCGAGCTCGGCAGCATCGCCGATTATTTGTATCGCGCCTTGCAGTTCGGGCTGCGGCAAACCATTGGCGCTCGGACGCTGGACGTGTTGCTCGGCGACAAGGACGAGCTGGATAAGGAAGTTTGGAGCTACGCCGCCGAGCGGGTGCGCCCGCACGGGCTGGAGGTGGAAGCGGTCGGCTTGAAGGACGTGATCCTACCGGGTGAGATGAAGGACATTCTCAACCAGGTTGTGCAGGCCGAGAAGGTGGCGCAGGCCAACGTGATTCGTCGGCGCGAGGAAACCGCCGCCACTCGATCGTTGCTCAACACCGCCAAGCTCATGGAGGAGAATCCACTGTTGTTGCGGCTCAAGGAGTTGGAGGCGCTGGAAAAGGTGGTGGACAAGGTGGATCGGCTGACCGTGTTCGGCGGTCTGGATGGCGTGCTGAAGGATACCGTGCGCATCAACTTGCCGACGCATTGAACGTGGTTGTTTCTAAATCCCTCTCCCTCTGGGAGAGGGAAATTTCCGTACAGGTTCTCAGCCCATAAAAAAACCAGGCGACCCAAAGGCCGCCTGGCGCTCGCTGAAGCAACCGGGACCTTAACCGAGGTCTTTGATACCCTGGATCAGGCCCGCCGCGACTTTCTGCGCGTCGCCGTACACCATCCGGGTGTTGTCGGCAAAGAACAGCGCGTTTTCGATACCGGCGAAGCCGACACCTTTACCGCGTTTAATCACCTGCACGTTCTTGGCATGATCCACGTTCAGAATCGGCATACCGTAGATCGGGCTGGATTTATCGGTGCGCGCCGCCGGGTTCACCACGTCGTTCGCGCCAATCACCAGCGCCACATCGGCGGTCGAGAACTCCTCGTTGATTTCTTCCATGTCGAAGATCAGATCGTAAGGCACGCCCGCTTCGGCCAACAGCACGTTCATATGGCCGGGCATACGACCCGCGACCGGATGAATCGCGAACTTGACCTCGGTGCCCCGGTCGATCAGCAGCTTGCTCATCTCCCAGATCTTGTGCTGCGCCTGAGCAACCGCCATGCCGTAACCAGGCACGATGATGACCTTGGCCGCATAGGCCATCTGAATGGCTGCATCCGAGGGTTCCATTGGCTTGAGGCTGCCAGTGACTTCCTGCGCCTCGCCGCTGCCCAACGCCGCCCAGTTGCTGAACAGTACATTGGAGACCGAGCGATTCATGGCTTTCGCCATCATCAAGGTCAGCAGCGTACCGGACGAACCGACAATAATACCAGCGATAATCATGGCCGAATTATTAAGCACGAAGCCTTCCAAGGCTACCGCCAAACCGGTGAAGGCGTTGAACAGCGAAATCACCACCGGCATGTCCGCGCCGCCGATGGGCAATGCCATCATCGCGCCGAAAGCCAGCGCCAGAATGAAGAACAGCGTGATCAGCCCACCACTGGAACTGTGGCTCACCGCGATGATGATTCCCAACAGGGCCGCGCCAAGAAAAATGATCGCATTGACTTTCTGTTGGCCAGTAAAGCGGAATTTGGCGTCATCCTTGAAAAATTTCAGTTCCTGCAACTTGCCAAAGGCCACTACTGAACCAGAGAACGACACCGCGCCAATCAACGCACCCGCGACAGCCATCAACAAGATGCCGGTGCTGGGAGCGTGCGCTTTATCGGTGTGATCTTTGAGCAGCTCCACCGCCGCAATCGCCGCCGCCGCGCCGCCGCCCATCCCATTATAGATGGCGATCATCTGCGGCATGGCGGTCATCGCCACTTTCTTCGCGCCATACCAGGCAATCGCGCCGCCGATGGCAATGGCGATGATCATCAACAAATAATTGCCGGAACCGGCTTGAATCTGCGGATGGATGAAGCTGACGACGGTCGCCATCACCATGCCGTAGCCTGCCCAGACGATACCACTGCGGGCAGTGGTCGGATGCGACATCCGCTTGAGGCCGATGATGAACAGAACGGCCGTCACGAAATAAATCGTTTCAATCACATAGCCCATGACTTACTTCTCCTGGCCCTTGCTGCTCTTGAACATTTCCAGCATGCGCTCGGTGACGAAATAACCGCCCACGGCGTTGCCAGCGCCCAACAGCACCCCTAGAAACCCGATAAATTTCTCCAGCCCGGTTTCCGCCTGGCCCAACGCCACCATCGCACCAACCAGCACGATGCCGTGGACGAAGTTAGTGCCGGACATCAGTGGCGTGTGCAGGATCACCGGCACCCGGCTGATGATTTCGTAGCCAAGGAAAGCGGCCAGCATCAGGATATAAATGGGGGAGAAGAACTCGACAACTAGCTTCATAATTTCCATAACGCTTCTCCGATTTTAGGATTGGACCAGCTTGCTGGTGGGTTCGTGGACGATCTTGCCATCGCGGGTCAGCGCGCTCTTGGCGATCACTTCGTCATCCCAATCCAGGTTCAAGTTGCCGTCCTTGATCATCGGCGACAGGAAATTGAACAAGTTCTTGGCGTACATTTCGCTGGCTGGAACCGGGAAACTGCTGGGAATGTTGAGCGGCCCAGCGATAATGACGCCGTTGTGCTCGTAGGTCTCACCCGGTTTGGTCAGCTCGCAGTTGCCGCCGGATTCAGCGGCCAGATCGACAATGACCGCGCCTTTCTTCATGCCTTCGACCATGGCGGTGGTGATGATCTTCGGCGCTTCGCGTCCGGGGACGGCGGCGGTGGAAATCACGGCATTGGCGGCGGCGATGTGCTTGGCCAGCACGTCGGCTTGTTTCTGCTTCTCTTCCGCGGTCAGTTCACGGGCATAACCACCTTCGCTGGCGGCGTTGACGCCGGTGTCGATCATTTTACCGCCGAGCGATTCGATTTCCTGCCGAGCGGCGGGCCGCACGTCATAGGCTTCGACCATCGCACCCAAGCGGCGACAGGTGGCGATGGCCTGCAAACCGGCCACGCCCGCGCCGATGATCACGGCCTTGGACGGGCGGATGGTGCCAGCGGCGGTCGTCAACATCGGGAAGAAACCGCTGGCTAAGTTAGCGGCCAGCAAGGCTACCTTATAGCCGGACACCGCCGCCTGCGAGGACAGCACGTCCATCGATTGGGCGCGGGAGATACGCGGGATCAGCTCCATGGCGAAGCTGGTGATTTTCTTGTCGCGCAAGCGCTTGACCAGATCTAGGTTGCGATGCGGCAACAGCACCGCCAGCAAGGTGGTGCCGTCCTTCATCAGCTCCACTTCTTCCAAGGTGGGCGCTTGAACCTTGAAGACCACATCGGCCTCAGCGTACAAGGCTTTGGCATCGTCCATCAGCCGGCAGTTTTTGTAGGCTTCATCAGCAAAAAAAGCGCTACCGCCCGCGCCTTTTTCCACTAACAGCTCTGCGCCGAGCTTGGCGAAACGCTCGGCCATGGTCGGGTCGAGGGCGACCCGGCATTCCCCCGAAATGGTCTCTTTCGGGACGGCCATACGAACAGGCATGATGTTGTCCTCCTGATTGTTATATTTGCCGGACTCCCGCCCCGCCCGGAAATAACGAAAAAAGGCTTGTATGAAGCCTCTTGAAGACGTTGGAGTTATGATTGGGCACGCGCGCTGACAGCGGGGAACGCGCGACACTGTTAAAATAGTAGCTTAGACTTGAGATCGCTTAAAGGTTATGGGCGAAATTAGCCCACCTTAACATGGGTCAGCGCTAATGGCGATGCGGTTGGGGCCTTGAGTTATTTTCTTGTCAACCTGGGTTCATGATTACTGGCGAAAATAGAGGAACTAAGAATAAGGAACTCCTGATAGGTGCGCTATGTACGGGTTGGAGCAGCAGGTTTTACATACCGATATCACCGGAATGCCCTTGGAATGGGTTGATTATCAGCAGGCGGTGCGTTTGTACCATGCCGATCAGGTCGCCTACACCTGCGGCATGGCGCTGTATACCGTCCATGGCGGGATTAATGCCCGCAGCGGTCAACGCAGCGTCATTACGGTGAATTCGATTATCGCCACGCAAGGCGGGGCCTATGCGCGCTTGCGCGCCCGCGAGGATTACGTGCCGCCGCTGTCGAATGCTTCGCTCTTCCGGCGCGATTGCAATACTTGCCTGTATTGCGGCATCACCTTTGCGGTGCGTGATTTATCCCGCGATCATGTCAGACCCTTGGTGCAAGGTGGCCTGGATCATTGGAACAATGTCGTCACGGCCTGCAAACCCTGTAATCATCAAAAGGGCGGTAAAACGCCGGAGCAGTCCGGCATGCAATTGCTGGCGATTCCATTTACGCCCAATCACGCTGAATATGTCTATCTGCAAGGCAAGCGCGTGCTGGCGGATCAAATGGATTTTCTGAGGGCGCATTTTCCGCGCACCAGCCCGCTGCATGGACGATTGAAAGGCTTATCTTAAAGCGTGCGGTAGTCATGCTAAACGGCCTATGGCTTAAAGATTGAGGTGGGCGACCGTTGAACGGCGGCCAAAATTTACTGCAACTTATTCTCGGCGTCATTACGGCGGTCGCCGAGCGCCATCTGACCGAGCATCGCCTCCACCAGGAGCGGCTGGCGGCCATGCGCGAGGCCATCGAACAGGTTGTGGACGCCAGCGAGCCACGTATCCGATTAGTCGGCAATTATGCCGAGAAGTTATTGGATCCGGTGGAAACGGCATTGCGCTACAGCGAGGAATTGCTGCGGCAAATGCCGCCAGCACTGGCATTGAGTGATCGCGCCTGGAGCCAAAACCCGCAGGTCAACGCCTTTTTCGCAACGGCGCCTGATCTGCGGACCTTCTTAAGCGAGAATCAAGGAATCCGGGCTTTTTTCGCTCAACACCCGCGGAGCACGGCGTGCTTTGCACTGCTATTGATGATCAAGCAGGAGCTCGAAACCTTTGGCATGGGGTTGCAAGGTGAATTGATCGCCCGCGATACCCGGCAAATTCAGATAAGTTTTTCGGAGCACGGGCTATTTTTCCCGGCGACCAGCGAAGCTGGCTTGCGCCAGGAACTCAAGCGGCGCCTGTTGCTATTTCTGGCGACAAGAGCGCTGGAGCTTATCAACGGCATCAGAGCGCAACGTGGCGCTCTGGAGGAGCAATACCGGCAATTGCAGGCTCAATTACGCGCCCTGAAAATGTACTCGCAGGGTCCGCGGCCTTTACTGTCAAGCGCTGATACTGATGAGCGCCGGGTGGTGGGGCTGGAACGGCGGCTGGCCCAAACTGAAGAAGATTTAGTGGCGGCGCGCAGACAATTGGGGACGCTGGATGATTATCTGGAGCAGGTGCGTCAGGTTCTCAGTCGGCCGAATAGCTATCTACAAGTACAGGTGCAATCTATAAAAATCAGCCGGCTGGGTGTTAAACTCAGCCCCCTTTCGACCGAACCGGGTGAGACGATCACGCTGCTCGAATTTAGCTCCCTCGGCGAACGGCGAATCGGTGTGCTGGCGCATTTCACTCGCCATGATTTATCAGCGGATAGTGAGAGTTAAGCAATGAGTTGGAACTAGCCAATGATGACCTTTACTCCGCTGAGTATCGATTCGGGCTTGCTGCTGAATGTGGGGGCCATTCAGATTTGGGGCTGGAGAGAGGACTCTTTGACGTTGCCGCGTGGGGCCACCGCTTACGGAATGGTGACGACCGGCCAAGCTCGAATCTCCGATCCTGAAGCCGGTTCTTTTGAATTGAGTGCGGGGATGTTTTTTGTAGCCCCTGGGGGCGGAGTAATAGCTGGTGGTCGTGGTCTGGCCATCACCTTGCCGGGTTATCGAGGATTGCGACAGATCGGCGGCCCCCTGGAAAGCGTGGGCCGGCTGCGCTACATTGACGGGTGCAGCGATACGCTGCTGGTCTGTCCGCCACGCTTGGGCGACCCTTGTTTGAATCATTTACATATTCCGTCGCATACCGATCAGACTCCGCACACGCATCCCTCGGTTCGGATTGGCGTGATTCTGCGCGGCACCGGTGAATGCCGGACACCGGGGGGCGTATATCCCTTACAGCCTGGAATGGGTTGGTATATCCCAACCGGTTGCCTGCACTCCTTTTTTACGCGCGACGAAGCGCTAGATGTGATCGCTTGGCATCCCGATAGCGATTTCGGACCCCGCGACGACGATCATCCCATGATCAACCGCACCCTGCTGCCCTCAGGCTAATCTGCCCTTATCCTGCTGTTTCAGCGTGGGGGGCTGCTGAACTGGCAGCGGTGTTTCCACCATCTGCTCGTACCACAACAGAAAAGTCAGCAGCATCCATAGCTTCAAGCCATGTCGCAAGCCGGGGACGCCTTCCGTTTCATAATTGAGCAAGCGCTTGACGTAATCAGGATTGAAAAAACCACAACGTCGAAGATAGGCGGGGGAGAGTAATTTTTTTCCATAGCGGCGCAGATCGCCCTGAAACCAGAAGCGCACCGGCACCATCATGCCGGATTTGGGCCGCGCGATAATCGGTTCGGGGACGATATCCCATACCGCCTTTTTGAGTACGCTTTTTTCTATTGAACCTTCAAGCTTGATGGCGGACGGACACCGCATGCTGGTTTCGATGATGCGGCGGGAAAACAAAGGTGGCAGCGCCAGCACGCCATTGGCCGCCGTCATCTTTTCCACCTTCACCAGAATCAGGTTCGCGCCTTTCAGCCGAATGTTCATCGCCATCAGCTTATTGACGAAATCACGCGGCTGATCGGCTTGGAAAAACGGCTCCAGCAGCGCAATCATCGCTTCATCGCCGCCGGTTTCCGCCAGTACGGTGGGCGCTAACAAGGCGCTGAGATCTTGATAGCAGCGTTGAAAAGCGCGCAAGTAATTGCGTTCCAGCCAGCCGCTCGCCGGCTCTCCCGGTAGCGGGCCATACAACCGCGCGAGTAGCATGGATAGATTCTTGGGTCCACCGAAACAAGGATCGCCACCCTCCCCGTTCAGAACCACATCCGATACTTGGGCGGCGGTTTGCGCGAGCAAGTAATTAGGGACGGTCACCGGGTCGCCGATAGGATCATCCAGCCGCCAGATAATGTCCCGCATTTGTTCTACAAAACGGTTAGGCCGGATTTCCAGCCAATGATGATCGGTGTGATAGCGATCGACCATCAATTGCACGAATTCATTCTCGCGGGCGTATTCAGCGCCGAAATGTACCGAGAAGGTTGAAAATTCTATATCGGGCCGTTGCTGCACCGCCACCGCGAGCACGGCGCTAGAATCAATACCGCCGGAGAGAAAGACCGCCGGGGGTTGGCGGCTAACAGTGAGAGATTCCGCAACCGAGCGTTCCAGCGCCGCGCGCACCAAGGCTGGGTATTGCTCAGGAGAAGGTAGCCCTTCTCCTTCTCGTTGTTCAAAGCGAAAATGGCGGCGTACTTGCGCTCGACCCTGGCGAAAATGCAGGATGGAACCTGGTTGCAACTCCTCGATCCCTTCGAACATCGTGCCTCTACCTGGCACAAAGCTGAAGGTCAGGTATTCGGGCAAAGCCCCTACCCGCATCCGGCGCGGCACCGCGGGATCAGCAAACAGCGCTTTAATTTCGCTAGCAAACAGCAAGCGACCTTGACAGACCGTCCAATAGAGGACCTTCACACCCGCCGGATCGCGCACCAAATAAATGGCGTCGCCCAGACTTAAAGCGAATACGAAAACGCCGGTCAAACGTTCGAGTAAGTTTTCAATATCGGGTCCTTGGCATAAGTCCTGGAGCAGTTTCTCGGAGCCATGGTCTGGTCTGGGTGCGTGCGCATCGTCGGCGTCGAATAAAACCCCGCCATAGCCCATGAGCGCCTTGCCGCGCGCGGCCAATTGGGAGTCTTGGTTCCAGGAGCCTATCCCGTGACCGATTGCTACCGTATCACCGGTTGCGATTTGGCTGGTGGCCCGCTCCCAGCCTAGCGGACACCGATGCGCCAGCAACGCCGCCATTCGTTCCAGCAGGCCATCCGCTGGCGATCCGTAATACCCAAACAAGCATGACATGAAGCTTCCGATCCAAATAGGGGCTTAGCCAAAATCATCCTCAACCCCGAATTCGGCCGCAATGTCGCCGCTGGCGCTTGGGGTTGGTAGGAGCAGCAAACCGCCGATCAGCGCCGCCCCTAACAGATTCAATAGCGGTTTTGGCCCCATGCAATCTATGGGAACCCGATGACCAGCACTTAACATTTTCGCATACTCGGTGCTGAGAACCCCTTTATGTCGGTTATTGGCTGGCAGCCACGGTAGCCGAGCGGCGTTTTTAATCGCTTCTTGAGAAAGCCCTAGATCGACCAGTGATGGCCCGGCTAGCGACCATTGCGGGTCAGCGGCGAGCTGTGCCTTGAGATTAAAACCCTGCAAGGAGGCATCGTGCAGCAGTTGTACAGGAGTAGCGGGATAACGGCGCAAGAAAGTCTGACAGGCTTCGAAAACCGATTTTGGATACCCTGAACGACTGACCACCGCGGTTTTATGGGTGGCATGAAAGCGATTTCGCACCAGCATATCCACCAAATCATCACGCTCCACCAGCAGAATTCGTTCCGGCGCATACTGCAAATCTTGCGGATTGTCAGCCGTGGTGGGTTGCAAGAATGCTCGGCCATCAGCTAGCGCGGTAATCCGGTGAGCTTGATGGTAGCGGTCAATAAGCTTGCGCGCCCTGGGAAGCGGCAAGGTGGTTTTCTGGCGCTGAGCGCTCCAGACAGTCAGGAGCGACAAGATGATCAACAGAATGACAGGGATAGTCCAGTGACCTGCGACAAAGGCTATTAAAGCGGTGATGATGGCGTAAAAAATGAGACCGCCGATCAGGTTTCTAGCCGTTTTTCTCCGCCAGTAGCGGCATAGCTCCAACGTGAGCTGAGTCATGGTAAATGCCTGCTGGCCGTTATCCGATAGTCGTCCGATGAGGTGCCGCAGCGTATGGTCGCTGATGCCATCGCTTTTCTTTCGGCATATAAATTGATAGCCACATTTGCCGCAACGCATACCATCGCGATATTTCTGGTTATGACTGCAATCAGGGCAACGCATCGCTTTGCTCTATAGAATGGGTGGCGATTGGAAACCAGCGGGCGAGATATTGAAATCGACTGGTTCTCGTATTCTGAGGAAGTTTAGGCGGTAAATGTTTCACGTGGAACATGAAGTCTGAGTTCCATGTGGAACGGGTGGCTAGCGTCGCGTCTAGCGGGTGGTTACGGATCACTTTACATGCCAAGATGAATCCACCCCAGTCGCCGGGCTATACTTGCAAATTGATTTTATTCAAGAACACCTTCTAGGGATGGTGAGACCGTCCTTTGCCGATTTGGAGGCGCTTGTGCGCGATGTCTCGACCTTTCAGGGGCTAATTTTAGCCTTGCAGGATTATTGGGCCAGTCAGGGCTGCGTGCTGCTGCAACCCTACGATATGGAAGTCGGCGCTGGGACGTTCCACCCAGCCACTTTTCTACGGGCCATCGGCCCAGAGCCTTGGAGCGCCGCTTATGTGCAACCGTCGCGCCGACCGACTGATGGCCGCTATGGCGAGAATCCAAATCGCCTTCAGCATTACTATCAATATCAGGTCGTCATCAAACCGTCGCCGCTGGATTTGCAAGATCTGTATCTAAATTCCTTGCAGCAGCTCGGTCTTGACCCGCTGATTCATGATATCCGCTTCGTTGAAGATAATTGGGAGTCGCCGACGCTGGGCGCGTGGGGTCTGGGCTGGGAGGTGTGGCTAAACGGTATGGAAATCACACAATTTACTTATTTCCAGCAAGTTGGCGGGCTGGATTGCAAACCTGTTACCGGCGAGATTACTTATGGCCTGGAACGGATCGCCATGTATCTGCAAAGTGTGGAAAGCGTGTTTGATTTGTGTTGGACCGATGGCCCACTGGGCCGGGTGAGCTACGGCGACGTGTTCCACCAAAATGAAGTGGAAATGTCCACCTACAACTTTGAACAAGCGGATACGACGGCTTTATTCGTTTGGTTCGATACCTGCGAATCCGAAAGCAAACGCTTGATCGAACTCGGTTTGCCTCTGCCCGCTTATGAAATGACCTTGAAAGCTTCGCATACTTTCAATCTGTTGGATGCGCGCAAAGCCATTTCAGTGACCGAGCGCCAGCGCTACATCCTGCGAGTTCGCGCCTTGGCGCGGGCGGTGGCGCAGGCGTATTACGATACTCGCGCCGCGCTTGGGTTTCCGATGCGCGTCCGCCAAGCCAGCGCCAGCAAGGGGGAGGCGGCCCATGTCTGAGACACGCGACTTGTTGATCGAAATTGGCACCGAAGAATTGCCGCCGAAGGCTTTATTCAATTTGGCGCTGGCGTTTGAAAGAGGGATTTGCGACGGATTGGAAAAAGCAGGGTTGCCAGCGAGCAACGTCCAGCGTTTCGCGACTCCGCGCCGGTTGGCCGTGCGGGTTGACCAGCTGCCACTGCGGCAGGCCGACCGCCGATTGGAGCGGCGTGGACCCGCGTTGAGCGCCGCCTTTGGTCCGGATGGCCATCCGACCAAGGCGGCGGAAGGTTTCGCCCGCTCCTGCGGAGCCAACAGCGTCGCTGAATTACAGCGGCAGGAAACAGATAAAGGGGCTTGGCTGGTGCATGTCAGTACCGAGCCAGGCGCGGCCACCGCCGAATTGATTCCGGCCATCGTCGAAAGCGCGCTTGCCGGCTTGCCAATCCCCAAACGGATGCGCTGGGGTGACCGTGACGACCAGTTCGTTCGGCCGGTGCATTGGGTGGTGCTGCTGTTCGGCGATGCGGTGATTCCGGCCACGATTATGGGGGTGCAAGCTGGCCGAGAAACCAGTGGCCATCGCTTCCATCATCCCGATCCGATCCGAGTGACTTCGCCAGCGGATTATGCTCGGCAGCTGGCGGCGGACGCTAAAGTGATTGTCGGTTTTGACGAGCGCCGCGATGTGATTCGGGCTCAAGCCGAAAGTATGGCCCTGCAATTGAACGGTATCGCGGTGATTAAGCCGGAACTGCTAGACGAGGTGACCTCATTGGTGGAATGGCCGGTGGCATTGGCTGGCAACTTCGAGCAGCGGTTCTTGGATGTGCCCGCGGAAGCGTTGATCAGCACCATGCAGGACAACCAGCGCTATTTTCCGGTAGTAGACACGCATGGAAAGTTGCTGCCCCACTTTATTACCATAACCAATTTAGAGAGCCGTGATCCGGCCCAGGTTCGAGCCGGCAACGAACGAGTCATCCGGCCGCGCTTCAGTGACGCCGAATTTTTCTGGAATCAGGATCGCAAGCGCCCTCTGGCCGAGCGTCAAGAAGCGCTCAAGCATGTGGTCTTCCAACAGCGCTTGGGCACCTTGGCCGATAAGAGCAACCGAGTGGCGGCGCTGGCGCGGTTCATCGCGGGATACAGCGATAGCAATCCCGATTGGGCCGAGCGGGCGGCGCGGCTGGCAAAGTGTGACCTGCTGACCCAAATGGTGCAGGAATTCCCGGAGCTGCAAGGCATCATGGGTCGCTATTGCGCGCTGCACGACCAAGAGGCGACTGAGGTGGCTCAGGCTCAAGAGGAACAATATCTGCCGCGCTTTGCGGGTGATCGACTGCCCTCTTCCGCCACCGGTCGTACCTTGGCCTTGGCTGATCGGCTGGATACGCTGATCGGTATTTTCGCCATTGGTCAGCCACCATCCGGCGCTAAAGATCCGTTCGCCTTGCGTCGCGCGGCGCTGGGTGTATTGCGCATTCTTATTGAAGGTCAAATCGATCTGGATTTGCTGGCCGCCCTGGAATGCGGCGCGGCAAATTTTGAGCCGACGCTTCGCGCCAATCAAGCGGTTGAGACCGTGTTTGATTTTATGATGGAACGGTTGCGAGGCTATTATCTGGATCAGGGAGTCCGCGCCGATACCTTTGAGGCGGTGCTGGAATGCCGCCCAACCCGGCCCTTGGATTTTGATCGGCGAGTTCGCGCCGTCAGCGCCTTTCGGGAATTGCCGGAGGCGGCCAGCCTTTCAGCTGCTAACAAACGTATCCGTAATATCCTTAAAAAAATAGAAGCCGTTCTGCCGTTTCAGGTTCGACCCGATTTATTGATTGAAGAGGCCGAGCAGGCGCTGGCTGGGCGGTTGGTGGAGTCGTCTTCCGAGGCGACGCCTCTGATGGAAAAGGGGCTGTACAGCGAAGCCTTGAGTCGATTGGCCACTCTGCGCGAACCCGTTGATGCGTTCTTCGATCAGGTGCTGGTCATGGCTGAAGATCCCGCATTGCGCGACAATCGGATCGCGCTGCTGAACGAACTCAGCTGTTTGTTCTTGCGGGTGGCCGATTTCTCGCGGTTGCAAGATTGAGATCCGAGTGAATGTTCCATGTGAAACACCCACACCGGCGCATTAACGATAGCGGGGACGTGGAGCGGCCAGATTGTTTCACGTGAAACCTTCTTTTTGAGGATTTTGGCGTGGGCGGCGCAGCCAGTGGTTTGGCATCCAACTTTGCTGCATGGCATCGTATGCAGATCTGATAGTTGATCGATGAAATTAATTATTTTGGACCGCGATGGCGTTATTAACGAGGATTCCGACGCCTTCATCAAGACACCGGATGAATGGTTGCCGCTTCCTGGCAGCCTCGAAGCGATAGCCGACCTCAATCATGCGGGGTATCGGGTTGTGATCGCTACCAATCAATCGGGGATCAGTCGGGGGTTACTGGATCTTGAAGCGCTCAATCTAATCCATCGAAAAATGCATAAGATGGTGCAGGAAGTGGGTGGCTTGATTGATGCCGTCTTCTTCTGCCCCGATGTCGACGAGGCGAATCCTTACCGAAAACCCAATCCAGGTATGCTGTTGGAAATCAGCCGGCGGTTGAAATGCGGCTTGCAAGGCGTGCCGATGGTTGGCGATAGCGTGCGCGACATCAGGGCCGCGCGCGCCGCTCAGGCTTGGCCGCTCCTGGTTCGAACCGGCAAGGGAACTCGCACGCTGAAGCGAGAGTTCGAAATCTGCGCCAATGTTCAGGTATTCGATGATTTGGCCGCGGTGGCTCGCTTTCTCATCACCCGTAATGAATGACCGTCCGATTCAGGAACTCCAGCCCCTCATGTCCGCTCAAGTTCGTTTTGCTGTCTCTACTCCAAGCCTTTTTTTACGATCATTATTGTTTTCTCTCGGCATGATTACATCGCTTACCCTAATCGCGCCCTTGATCGTAGTTGGCTTTTTCCTGCCCTTCGTCCGACGCTATCAGCTTTCCCAGATGTGGGCCGGTTTTAATATCTGGTGGTTGCGAGTCACCTGCGGAATTACTTATCAAGTGACTGGCGCTGAGCATATTCCCAACCGACCCGTCATTGTGATGGCGAAACACCAATCGACTTGGGAAACGCTGTTTTTCAATTGGTATTTGCCACCGATGGCCTGGGTGGTAAAACGTGAGCTGTTGTGGGTACCGCTGTTCGGATGGGCGCTAGCCTTGCTGCGGCCGATCGCCATCAATCGAAAATTGGGTTCCGCCGCGGTCAAACAAGTCATTCGGCAAGGTATGGCGCATCTGCGGCGGGGTCAATGGGTTTTAATCTTTCCTGAAGGTACCCGCACCGCGCCGGGCGTCCGCAAGCGCTATGGGCTGGGTGGTGCTGTGCTGGCTACTCACAGTGGTTTTCCAGTTCTGCCGATCGCGCACAATGCCGGTGAGTTTTGGTCACGCCGCGGTTTTTTCAAGCGTCCTGGAACTGTTCATGTCGTGTTTGGTCCGTTGCTGGAGAGTGCTGGCCGTTCCCCTCAAGCGTTAAATCAACAGGTGGAAGATTGGATTGAGAGTAATATGGCAGCCATTAGCGCCGTCCCCATCACATCGGTCGTAACCGACAAATAAACTAAAACAGTGAGGAGCGATCCAGCATGACTTTCGCCACCAAGCAACATACCGTCAAGCGCTTTGACATGGAGATCCAGCAGTTGGTGAATTTGGTGCTGGAGATGGGGCGTGCCGTGGAACTGCAAGTCACCCGCGCGGTTGAGGTTTTTCGTAGTGGTGATGTGGAAGCAGCGCGGGAAGTGATCGCCGGCGATCAGGCTGTCAATCGTTGGGATATGGAAATTGATCGGAACTGTGTGCGTTTACTCAGCCGCCGGCAGCCGATGAGCACCGATTTGCGGCTAGTCATGGCTTTGAATAAGGCAGTTAACGACTTAGAGCGAATTGGCGATGAAGCAAAGGCCATCGCTGAGAAAACCCTCTCCATTCGGGCGCGCGGCCATCGTCCACAAGAAGGGATTTCACTGGACATGGAGCGGTTGGCTACCATCGCCGACCAGCGCGTCCAGCACGCGCTCGACAGCTTCGCCCGGCTGGATGTCGATCAAGCCTGGACGCTGGTGCGTGCCGATGCATCGGATCAGATGTTTGAAGATATTATGCGTTCGCTCAGCACTTACGCGTTGGATGGCGAATTGGCGGTAGCCACGGTCATTGATATGGCGCTGGCGTTGAAGGCTTTGAAACGAGTGTCCGAGCGGGCGGGGAATCTTGCCGAGTATGTGATCTATATCGTTGAGGGGCAGGATATTCGCCACAAACTTGGATTGGCGGAGTAATCATGTGCGATCTCGCCAAGCGGGGTGTCGGAAGGCGGCGCTTCTTGGCAGATTTTTCAGGAGCTGTGCCGCCGACCCTTGTCTAGGAGGCAGCCTCCATACCAGGCAGAGTAGGCTTGGAATCCTTTGCGCCTTCCTTGGCAGCAGACCAGCCGTTTACAAGGAAAGAGCGCGAATATATTGGATGAGTTGCTGTTGCAGCGTGTTTAAAGCGGCATTTTTTTCCTGGGTGCCGACATTCAGGGCTTCGACGGTGTTTTCCTGAGCATCGAGCTTTTTAAGATAACGCTTGGCGAGATCGCTATTGGCTGGAGCGCGGCTGAGATTTTCTCGCAAGCGTTCTTGATCGCTGAACAACGCCTGCCGCTGTTGCTCCAGTTGCTCGATTTCCTTCTTCAAGCCGTCTATCTGACCCCGCCATTCCCCGATCTTGGCAAACGCCTCCTTCAACGGTCCGCTCAATCCGTTGGAAGAAGCATAGCTGACTAATTGCTCTAGACTGAGATCAGTCAGCGTTAGCTCTTCCTCCGAGTGGTATTGCAAAACAACTTGAGTTTGTGTTTCGGCTGTCTTCTTCAGCACCTGTGGGATCCGATAGGCGTCGGGCGTTAGTTCCACCGTGGCCGGATCGGGAGTGAGCAGTTTCCAAGCTTCTTGCTGGGGATGTTCGATCCAGAGCAAACGGTCATCAGCATGAAGGCTTTTGATGCGATAGTTAGTGGTTTGTTTCTCCAAGATTGTCGAATGAAACACGCCATCACTGATCCTGCCGGTGCTGATCGTGCTGGTTTCTTCGTCTGATTTATTGACGTTGATTTTGGTATCGACCGCGAAGCTGATCAGGCGCTTATCACCTACCGGCAAGGACGCCAGGCGGCCGTCCCCCAGATAATTCCCGGCCTCGTAGACCGTGATCACGCCTGGCGGCAAGCTGGTTGCGGTGTCGTTGGTCAGTTGTACGGAGGCCAGTGGATAATGTTGCTGAGTGGATGGCTGAAACAGGCTAACGCGTAAGGTTGGTATGGTGCGGTCGGTGATCGGCAACAGTACGGCATAGCCATTCTTGACGCTGATCGGAGCTGGCAGGGTAAACAGCACTTGTTCAATGCCTTCCGTGCCGGTCGCCGATTCCGGTTCACTGCTAGGCGTTGAAGCGGCGTCATCTTTGACCATACTCTTTTTGAATGCCCTGTTGAGCTGGTTTTCCGAGGCGCTAATTTGTTGGTTTGTGTCTGCTGTGGCTTCAGGGGTTGGCTCAGTGGCAGCCTGCATCAATGAGCGGGATGGCGCTTGCATCGCCACCGTGCCAGTATCCAGCCGGGGCAGCACTCTGCCTAGTATTTCGACTGGGACTTCCGGGCGTTTGACGAAGTACGCTTGATAAAGCGCTTGGCGAAAGGTGACTGGGTTGCCAGAGGCGAGCGTCAATTGCACGCCATCCCAATCCTGTCCGCTCATGTTTTCCAGTATCGCCCAACCTTGCAAGCGGCTCTGTACGGGGAGACTGGGTTGTGAACTCGTTCCTAGATTCAAGCGATAGCTGGTTTTCCAGAGCGGCGCTTCCACCACGTAACCGGCGCGCACGGTGCGTTTCCCTTCGCCCTTGACCTGTAAATGGAGCGTGCGGCGATTGCGTGCGCGGTGTTCGTTGACGGCGGCCAGCGCCTTTTGCACTTGCTCTTGCAGCGTGGGATCGGTGAAGCGCAACGCTTCCACCTCTTCCAGAATGGCTTGCTGTAAACCCGCTGGAGTCATCACGGTAAGGCGGTGCCGGGTGGTGCTGCCGAGATTGTTAGGTAACAGCACCGTCTCGTCAGTAACTTTGAGCAACCGCCCCTTCAGCGCGCTACTCCCTTTGATTTCCACATCGGCACCTTGCAAGGTATTCAATAAATCAGTCGCCGATGACAAGGCGGTCATGCCAAATGGCAAGTCGCGGAATATCTGGTCCAGTGACTCTTTCCCAGGCAAGATAATAGGGCTGACAGACCCCGCCTCATCGTAGACGACTAAACTTTTCAAGATGTCATCCACTTGGGTTAATGGCGCTTCCAACGTCAGCTCCGTCGCACCCTCGACTTGGGCCTCGTACTCAAAGTAGCCCACGCCACCGCTGGATAATAAAACTCGTTTCAACGCTAAAGGCGCAGCGGATAATGGCGTCGCCATAAGGCCAGTTAGCGCGACAATGAGCGTGCCACCAGCCAACCACGCCAAGCTTAATTTGCGTTTCATATTACCTTTCATGAATTTTTCCTAGCCGCTTGCTGCTGTAATTCTCGATCCAGTTCCGCCAAGCGTTGGGGGGTGCCAATATCCCGCCAGGCTCCGGTGTAATGTTCGCCCGTCACCGCGCCATCTCCCATCGCTCGGCGCAACAGTGGCCCCAGCGGAAACCGCCCTGGCGTGCAACCTGCAAATAGTTCCGGTCGCAGAACGCTGATTCCGCTAAAAGTCAAACGCTGTACGCCGAACGCTCCTACTCTTCCTCGGTTATTCTCCAAGCAAAAATCGCCTTGGGGATGATGCGGCGGGTTGTTCACCAGCACCAAATGCGCTAAGCCAGTGGGTGTCATTGCCAAACCGCCAAACGGATAATCGGTCCAGACATCGCCATTGACGACCAGAAACGGTTGCGATCCCAGTAGCGGCAAGGCCTGAAAAATCCCCCCGCCGGTCTCCAGCGCATCTGGCGGTTCGGGTGAGTAAGTAATTTGGACGCCCCAATCAAGACCCGTGCCCAGTGCGGCGGGTAATTGCTCGGCGAGATGACCCGTGTTGATGACCAGTTCCGTGATTCCAGCCGCCCGTAGTGCTTCCATATGATGGACGATCAGCGGTTTACTCGCGACGACGAGCAGCGGTTTAGGCGTGTGATCGGTGAGTGGACGCATCCGCTCGCCCCGCCCGGCGGCGAGAATCATCGCCTTCACAGCATCGGCTTCCAGCGATCTACCTCACGCTCCACCAACATCGCGCGCAAGGCGGCTAGCTCAGGATAGCGGTTTGCAACCTCCAATATGTAGCCCAGCGTCCGGGGGATATCTTGTAGGTAGCCCGGCTTGCCATCGCGCAGGTTCAAGCGGGCGAAAATGCCTGTCGCTTTCAAATGGCGCTGCACGCCCATCAGATCGAACCAGCGTAAAAACTGCTCGGTATCGTCGAGGCCGTTCATGCCTCGTGCCCGCAGCTTGACTCGATGAGCCAACGCCCAAGACTCGACCCGCGCTCTGGGCCAAGCGATATAGCAATCGCGCAATAAAGAGACCAAATCATAAGTCACTGCTCCCACCACGGCGTCCTGAAAATCCAGAACGCCCGGATTATTTGGAGCCGTCACCATCAGATTGCGGGAGTGATAGTCGCGATGAACCCAGACTCGCGGTTGTTCGAGGGCGTTATCAGCCAGCCGCGCAAAGCTGTGATCCAATACCTGATGCTCGTCCTCGCGCAGACTCAAGCCGATTTGACGCTCCAAGAACCATTCCCTAAACAATTCCATTTCTCGATGCAGTAATCCCGAATCATAGGGGGGCAACAGCGGCGAGCTGGGGTCGCCGCCGACTTGCAGTCGAGCCAGTGCGTCCAAGGCATCCTCGTACAGGCGGGGCGCGCTACGCTGGTCGAGTTCCGGTAAATATGGCCGGCTGCCGAAATCCGTCAGTAGCAGCAAGCCCTGCTCGATATCCTCAGCCATTATCTCTGGCGTATTCAAGCCCAGTTGATGCATCGCCCTAGCGATAGCGACAAATGGCCGGCAGTCTTCCTTGTCTGGCGGCGCATCCATCACAATGCGAGTTTGGTCGTCGTACCAAACTCGAAAATAGCGGCGGAAACTGGCGTCGCTGGAGGCGGGGGCGATGCGAACTGGAGAGGTCGGCAGTACGGTCTCCAGCCATTCTCGCAATAGCAGTTCTCGATCATTCACAATAACGGTGCTCCATCCCGGTGTGATTGCAGCCATAACCAATCTATGCGATGTTAGGGTACTTTCATCAAAGCGTAAAATCCTGTTCCGTGACACCGTATTTTCGAACACTATTAGGCGTTGGGGTCACCTTAGCCTTCTTGCCATTACAAGACATTCAGGCCCAGCAGCCAGAGCGCTCCGGGGCCTGGATACAGTGCGAGGCTGACGATCTGGCGCGGGAAATTGTACCGTCCGACCCCAATGCGCTGACGCCCGATCAAGCGCCCATTCAGGCTGAGGCCGGTCAAGTCGAGTCTTCTCCGACTTACTCTGTGCTGGAGAGCAATGTCCGGCTCTCGCGCGGCGTCCAGCGCTTGCGCGCTGATCGGATGACGCTCGAACGCCCCGCCAATCGGGCACGGGTCGAAGGCCCGTTTGTTTACGGTGATTCACGTCAGGCATTGCGGGGCAAATCCGCCGAAGTCGATTTGAATGCTGAAACCGGCTGGTTCAAGGATGTGGATTATTATCTGCCCGAACGCAATGCACAGGGATCGGCCGAAGAAATCGAGCTGAATCGGAGAAAACAGCGTAGCCGGTTCGGCGATGCCACCTATTCGACCTGCGCCCGTGGCCGGGAAGAGTGGGAACTCCGCGCGCACAAAATGACGCTTAATCACGATACAGGGCGGGGCGCCGCGCGCGATGTCGTGTTGGCGCTGTGGGATACGCCAGTCTTTTATTTTCCCTATCTGTCGTTCCCGATCACCGACGAACGGCAGTCCGGGTTTCTATTTCCGATTGAAGGACATTCCAGCACCACCGGTTTTGACTTGACGGTTCCCTACTACTGGAACATCGCTCCCGACCGCGACATGACGATTGCCCCGCGATTGATGACAGAACGCGGCGTGTTGTTGGGCATCGAATATCGCTTTCTCAGCCCTTGGCATCGCGGTGAAATCAATTTCGAATATATGCCGGATGATCGGCATTTCGGGGGAGATCGCGGCTCATTCAATGTTCTCGACCGGGCCGCGCCGTTGCCGAATACCTACACCGATCTCCGTTACGAGTATGTCTCGGACGATGACTACTTGAAAGATCTCAGCAACAACCTGGGTTTTTTAACCCCCAATTACCTGGAACGGCATTTGGACGCCCGTTATTTCGGTGATTGGTGGCAGGTGTTGGCGCGCGTGCAGGGTTATCAAATTCTGAATTCCTCGCTTTTTTCCTTGACCGGGAATCCTTACCAACGTCTGCCGCAGTTATTGTTTAGCGGCGCTTGGCCACCCATTGCCGGCGGTTTGCGCTATGGCTTGCGCGGCGAATTGGTTAACTTCCAGCAATCGGATGTGGTGACGGGCACGCGTTTCGATTTATGGCCAACCGTGAGTTGGGGATTCGAGCGGCCGTGGGGTTACCTCAAGCCCGAAGCTGGCTTTCGTTATACCGGCTATCAACTCGACAATATCGCTCCCAGCGCTAACGACGCGCCGTCGCGGGCTGCCCCGATTGCCAGTCTAGATAGCAGCTTGATCTTCGAAAGAAGTCTGAAGGCGAATTGGCTCGGCATCGCCGATGGCGTTCAGACGCTGGAGCCGCGCCTGTTTTATCTGTATGTCCCGTACCGCAATCAAGATGCTATTCCGCTGTTCGATACGGTGTTGATGGACCGCGACCACGACTGGTTGTTTCGGCATAATCGCTTCGTTGGAGCCGACCGATTGGGGGATGCCAACCAAGTGACCCTCGCTTTGACCAGCCGCGCCATTGATGGCGCCAGCGGTCGTGAGCGCTTGCGCGCCAGTATCGGCCAAATCCAGTATTTCGAAGATCGCCGGGTCACCCTTATGCCAAACGCGCCGCCCGAAACGACGGCCAATTCCGGCCTGATCGCCCAAGGGCAATTCAATTTTTCATCCCGCTGGTCGTTGCAAGGCAGCGTACAGCTCGAACCGGACAATAATGATTTACTGCGAGCTGGCTTGGATGTGCGCTATTACGCCGATCCTCGCCGCTTGGTCAATGTGTCCTATCTGATGGATCGCGATCAGCCGGGCATGGATCTGGGGGATCAAATCCAGGCGGCCGATATCTCGTTGATGTGGCCGTTGAATTCGCAGTGGCGGATCATGGGCCGCTGGAATCAGGCCTTGAACCTCGACCGTAATCTGGAAACCTTGGCGGGGGTGGAATATGAAGATTGCTGCTGGGCCGTGCGGGCGGTCGCCCGTCAATATCGAAACAGTCCCGCCGAAATCGATTCGCAAACCGCTTTCTATGTCGAGTTGGAACTGAAGGGATTATCGCGGCTAGGCTCTGGCCTGGAGAACCAACTCAAAACCTCCATTCTCGGTTATCAACCGCTGCGTTAAGCGCACCTACTGCCGATGAGTTGCATGAACAAACTGCTCCTTTCCTTGATGTTATGCTTATTTTGGTCCGCCGCGGCCCTGCCTGTCCACGCACAACTGGTGTTTGGTCCCGGCCCTGAAGGTCCCGGTAATGCACTGGACGCCATCGTGGCGGTCGTCGATGATGATGTTATTACCCGCCGGGAACTGGATGAAGGGATGGTCATCATCGAACGCCAGCTGCGGCAACGAAAAGTAGCGGTTCCACCGCGGCCGCAACTCGAAAACCAGGTGCTGGAGCGGCTGATTCTAACGCGCTTGCAAGCTCGCGCCGCCGAGCGCAATGGCATCACCGTGGACGATGCCTCGCTCAATGCCGCGATCGATACTTTGGCCCAGCGCAACAATATGAGCCTGAGTCAGCTGCGTCAGACCGTTGAAAAGGATGGGGCGAGCTTCGCCAAATTCCGCGATGACGTCCGTCGGGAAATGATGGGCGCGCGGCTACGGCAGAAACTGATCGATAGCCAGCTCCACGTCTCCGAGCAGGATGTCGAAAGCCTGCAATCGCAACTGGTAGCGAGTCAAGGCGGTTCCGGCCCAAGCTCTCAAGAAAGCGAGAGTCAAGGCGGGAGCGGCGTGCGCCAATATCATCTCGCGCAAATTCTGGTGACCTTACCGGAAGGTCCTTCCCCGCAGCAAATCGAAACAGCGCGGCGCAAGGCGGGCGACTTATTGGCGCAATTGCGTAAAGGAGCGGATTTCCAGCAATTGGCCGTCAGCGAATCGACCGGTCAACAAGCCCTGGAAGGGGGTGATCTGGGTTGGCGGAGCGCCGAGCAGTTGCCGACTTTATTCGCGGATGTCGTGCCCAAGCTGCGCGCCGGTCAAGTCAGCGAAGTGATCCGCAGTCCCAGTGGCTTTCATATCGTCAAATTATTAGAAGTTAAAGGTGGAGGCGCGGCCTCCTCCGGCGCTCGACCAGCGGCGGTGACTGACAAACCAGAGCTGATGACCGAAACCCATGCCCGTCACATTCTGCTCAAAGCGACGGATCAGTTACCCGATGAACAAGTGCAACAACGCTTGACGCAAGTGCGCCAGCGCCTTCAGAACGGAGAGGATTTTGCCGCCTTGGCCAAGGAAAATTCCGACGATAAGGGATCCGCGGCCCGCGGCGGCGATTTGGGTTGGGTGGCTCCCGGTATGCTGGTTCCTCAATTCGAACAAGCGATGAATGCGTTGCAACCGAATCAGATCAGTCCGCCATTCAAAACGCAATTCGGCTGGCACATTGTTCAGGTGCTCGAACGCCGCCAAGGTCGACCTTCGCCAGAGATGGAGCGTGGCCGGGCCCGGGAAGCGCTGTTGCGGCGGCGCTCCGATGAGGAGTGGGAGTTATTGTTGCGCCGGTTACGCAACGAAGCGTATGTGGAAATACGGCTGCCATCAGCGACCGCGACTCCGCTAACGCCAGCGGAAACGCCCTCTCCAGGGCAATAGCCATGCTGTCGGTTAATACGTGAACTTGCCGCAACGCCTGCCAATTCCCCGTAAACGCTTCGGCCAGCACTTCTTGCGCGATCCCAGTGTGATCGAGCGCATTGTCGCGGCGATTCGGCCAGTCCCGGGTGATCGCTTGGTGGAAATTGGTCCTGGGCTGGGGGCGTTGACGCGACCGCTGCTGGCGGTGGCGGGTGAACTCGATGCGATAGAACTGGATCGAGATCTGCTGGAACCCTTGCAGGCGTATTGCGCTGGTATGGGGGTACTGCGAGTTCATCAAGCAGATGCGCTGGCCTTCGATTTGGGCGCATTGCGTGGCGCTGGGCCTCGATTTCGGGTAGCTGGCAATCTGCCCTACAATATTTCCACTCCGCTGTTGTTCCATTTGTTGGGCCAGATCGAGCATCTGCGCGATCTGCATTTTATGTTGCAACAGGAAGTGGTGGCGCGGATGGTGGCCGGCCCTGGCGAAGCGGCCTACGGTCGCTTGTCAGTGATGCTGCAATACCGCTGTCAGGCGGAGTCTTTATTTACGGTCAGCCCGGAATCATTCCGGCCCGCGCCCAAGGTCTGGTCGGCGGTTGTTCGTTTGGTTCCACGTGAAACATTGCCCGTGGTGATCGAGGACGAACAGCGTTTCGCCGAAATCGTGCGACAAGCCTTTTCGCAGCGCCGCAAAACCTTGCGTAATTCTCTGCGCGGCCTGCTGGATGCGGTCCAAATCGAAGCGGCTGGCGTCGATCCCGGCGCTCGCCCGGAAACGCTGGGTCTGGCGGCGTTCGCCGCGCTAAGTCAGTCTTGCACCTAACATGGGGAGCCGAAATCCATGAAGCCCAAATTACCTGCTACCGGCGGCAACCTGGATCGCGTTGTTGCCGCCGCCCGACGCAGCCGGGAACAGCGCGAGCAAGATTATCGGGAACAAGCGCTGAAGCTTTATCCGTGGATTTGCGGGCGGTGCGCCCGTGAGTTCAACCGTCTGAACCTGCATGAGCTGACGGTTCACCACCGCGATCACAATCATGACAACAACCCGCCCGACGGGAGTAACTGGGAGTTATTGTGTCTCTATTGCCACGACAACGAACATCAGCGACATGAAGAGGCTTTGGCCGGAGGCGGCGCGGATGGCGCGAGCCTTAAGCAGAACATGGCGACACACAACCCCTTCGCCAATCTGAAAGCATTATTGAACGCCGGCAAAGCAGGCGACGCCAAATAAGCGGCCATGGTCGCGGGGCAGATGCGAAACTCAGATCGTGAGCGGCTGCTAATTCCAGTGCCCAACTCAGGTAATCGCGGTTAAGATAGCGCGCTGTATTACTGGCTTCTCAGGGGATTGCTTATGACGTTTGTCGTTACCGAAAACTGCATCAAGTGCAAGTACACCGACTGTGTGGAAGTTTGCCCGGTGGATTGCTTTCACGAGGGGCCGAACTTTCTGGTCATCGATCCCGACGAGTGCATCGATTGCACGTTGTGCGAACCTGAATGCCCGGCGCACGCCATCTTTTCCGAGGATGATTTGCCTGCTGATCAACAGCATTTCCTCGCGCTGAACACCGACTTGTCCAAGCAATGGCCGGTGATCTCCGAGAAAAAGGATGCTCCGCCCGATGCGGAAGCCTGGGACGGAAAACCCGATAAAATGCAATATCTCGAACGCTGAGTATCGCTGTTAACCATCCGGCCTATTGAAAATCCGGCCCGCGCCCTTATTTTCCGAGCATTATCGAACCCAGCCGCCATTCGGCGCGACCCCTGCGGAAATTCAACCATGAGCGAATCACCTTACGTTATCGAAGTTAACCAGCACAACTTCACCCAAGTGGTGGAAAATTCGCAGCATGTGCCGGTACTAATCGATTTTTGGGCCGACTGGTGCCAACCCTGCCAAACGCTGGGCCCGCTGCTAAGCAAGCTGGCCCAGGAATATCAGGGCGGCGTCCTGGTGGCCAAGGTCAATGCCGATAAAGAGCAGGCGCTGGCGGCGCATTTTCGGGTCCGCAGTTTACCGACAGTGCTGGTGATTTGGCAGGGGCAACTGGTGGACCAGTTAGTGGGATTGCAACCGGAATCGGTGTATCGCGAAATTATTGACCGGCTTGGCGGCGGCCCTTTGCAACCGGCGGGCGATCAGGTCCAAGAACAGGTTGAGGCCCTCTGGCGGCGCGGCCGTCAGAAACAGGCGATTGAGTTGCTGCAAGACGCCTTGCAAGAAGAGCCGGATAGCATTCCGTTCAAAGTCACGTTAGCGGATAAACTGCTGCAACTGGATCGCAGTGACGAAGCGCGGGATTTGTTGCAAAGCTTGCCGGTGGAGGAGCGTGAGCGGCAGCCAGCCAGCGGTGTTTTGGCTCGTCTGCAATTCGCCGACTTGGCCCAGGGCGCGCCCGATATCGCCAAATTGGAAGCGCAAGTACGGGCCAAGCCCGAAGACTGCGCGGCGCGACGCCAATTGGCCGCTCGCTATGTCCTGGCTGGAAATTTCGAGGCGGCGCTGGAGCAGTTCATGGACATTCTGCGGCGCGATTCCAAATTTGAAGATGAGGCTGGCCGTAAGGGTTTGATCGCCATCTTCGAAATACTCGATAAGGAAGATCCGCTAGTCATCACTTACCGCCGGCGGTTGTTCTCGTTGTTGCATTGACCGCGATCTGAATTTACCGCTCAATCGATTGCCGCGGCCTATGAACCCCGACCAGGATGCCCTCGGCCGGTTGCGCGTCGAGGCCCAGCAAGCCCGCGCTGATGGTCATTTTGCGCAGGCGGCCCGGTTCGAACGCCAAGTGGTGGCATTGGCCAGCGCCTCAGGGTTGGTCGGAGAGCGGACGCGAGCGCTGTTGTGGGAAGGTTATAGCCTACGGCAAGCCGGTGAGGACGATTTGGCGCTGACGGCGTTGTTGCAAGCGGCGAACGAACGCGCCGCAACCGCCGATCCGGCCGATGTGTTCAGCGCGCTGGTCGCTATCATTCACATCAGTTTGGATCGTAAAACGGCTGCTTTCTGTCGTACCTTACTTGAACAGGGGCGGCGTTATCTGGCTGAGATCGGCCAGCCATGGACAGCTTTGCTGGATTATTTGGAAGGTGAATTAGCCTACCGTCGAGGCGATTTTCGAACAGCCTGGGATTGGCATTGCCGTGCTTGGGCGGATTGGCGCGATCAATATCCCCGACTAACCGCCGCCACCCATCTCTGGGCGCTGTGTCGCACTGCATTTCGCCGCCATGATTTGGCAACGCTGGAACAGTTAGTGGAGCAGCTGACCGTCTTGCGTCCATCACAGCGCCTGGAACGGCCATTAGCCCAACGCGCCCAACTGTTGCAATGGCGAGCACGCCGTGCCGCCGCTGGCTCCTGCCCTACCCCATCATCGCATTTCAAGCCGGCTGAGACGGCTCAAGCGTTGTTGGTGCAAACCGCTGAGCGCTTTGGCCGCGATATCGGTACTCGCCATGAAGCGCTGCGGGTGTTGGCCTTGCTGGGGTGCTGGGCGGAAGTGGAGGCCGCGCTATCTCGGTTTCCGCTCAAGGGAGATGATTTCGAGTCTGCCTTGTTGTTGGGAGATTTGGCGGTGAGTCGAGCGCGGCTGGCGCAAGGGCTACCGACGCTAGATGAGGATTGGAACGAGGCGCTTGCTGGAGTGAGTCCATTTTCGCCTGATCGCGAAGCGTGTTATCAAGCAGTAAAAGAGATTGCCGAACAACAAGATGCTCGATTCGATACCCAATGGTACTCGCATGCCGTCGAGTGGCGCTGCTTATCGCATGCTGAGGTTTGATCGGCTCAAGCGTGGCGTGGGTATTTTTGAGCTTGCGGGGCGATCCGGTTTACAGGCCGAATCGCCGCCTCTTACTCAGTAAGTCAGGCCGAATCCGAACGGATACAAGGTATCTTGTTCAAGATAGCCGGGCATGTCGGGTTGATTATCGATAACGGCTTGCAGGTTATTGGCTAAAGCAAAGGGCATCTTGCCTTGGGGCTCGAACTTGCCGCTCAACACATCCAGCAGCGCGGTATCGCTCACGCCAAAACCGGCCACGATAGCGCCCGCCTCCTGCAGACCGCTGGCGTCATCCAACACGAACGGATGGCGGAAATAAATGTGGAGAACAGTATTTTTGGGCCCTACTTCATTCATGATTGCCTGAATTTCAGCCAAGGATGGTTTGATCGCCCACGACTGTGAAGCCGCCATCGTCGTGAACGACAGGTTGTTGGCTTCCCACGGAAATACGCCGCCGAATATCAAGCCATTATCCAGGCAAGTTTTGACCGGATCGGCGTACTGATCGGTCGCCACGCAGCGATCTTCAGCGCCATAAGGTTTGTCGTAGGGTTGGCCAGCTTTGATCGGTTTGAGATGGTCGGGGTTGAGGCCAGTCGTTAGATCGTCGCTCTGATACGTACCGGCGACAGTTCGGTTGACCAGAGCCGTAACCGAAATCAGCGCATAGTCGTGACCGGACGCCACCGGTCTGGCGCCATTGACCAGGACATTGCCGTCGGTGACGGTATAGCCGTACTTCTCGACGTTTGCCTTGGTGAAGTCCCCCATGATGTAGACTTTGGCTCCCGCTTTCAGCGGTAATGTGTTGACGCCCGCGGTCAGCTCCTGGTTCTGTAACAACACGACCGACTTGCGCTGAATATCCAATGCGGTGGCGCGGTTGGCATCGCTGCCGATAATGCCCGTGGCCTTGGTCTCATCGACGTAGGGATTTTCAAACAATCCTAACTGGAATTGTTCCTTCAGCAGGCGTTTTGCCGCTTCGTTGACCCGCGCTTCGGTCACCAGGCCGGTAGTCACCAGATCGATGAGGGTTTGATTGACATCAAAGCCGGATAGCGTTTCCGTGCCGCCGTTGATCGCCGTAGCGACCCGCTCTGGTACCGTCTTGTTTTCCAGGCCCCAGGCCCGGTCGTTGATGATGCCCGTATCGGAATTCACATAACCCTGGAACCCCAGCTGATCGCGCAACAGACTGGTGACGATCTGTTTCGAAAACGCGAAACCGACCGGATCGAATTGGACATCCTCGTAGGTCACGTTAACCGGTGCGCCGTAATATGGCATGATCGATGATACGCCGGCGTCGATCGCGGCTTTGAAGGGTTTGAGGTGATAGCCGAAGTTGCCGCCCGGATACACCTGCTCCTTGCCGTGGGAGTAATGGGGGTCGAAGCCCAGCTCTTGCGGGCCGCCGCCAGGAAAATGTTTCATGGTGAGCGCCACCGCCGTATCTTTGGTGACCGAGGTGCCATCCTGGATTGTGCCGCCCTGCAAGTTCTCCACCAAGGTCTTCATGATATCGGCGTTGAGATCGGCGTCTTCGGTAAAGGTTTCGTGCACCCGATACCAGCGCGGTTCGGTCGATAGATCCGCCATATAGCCGTACATGGCGCGCAGTCCGATAGCCTTCCATTCCGCGCCCATGACTTTGGTGAAATTCTTGATCGGCGACATGTCGCCCGCGCCCAAGGCAGCGGCCGCAAGACCGGCTTCCTTGGGGAACGCGGTGAAAGCCCCGGCCGCTTCGTTGATGCCGGCGCGGGCGTCCGGATCAATGTGATTACGAGCGTTGGATTTGAACAGCGCCGGAATACCCAGGCGCGTGGCTTCATTCAATTCCTGAATCTCGTTGGTCCAAGTGGCCATTTGCAACGGTGTTACCGGCTGACCGGCAAAGCCTGGATTGGTCGCTTTAACTGGATTGGGCGTCACTAAATTGCGCAAGATAAAACGGTGCATCTTTTGGTTGTTGATGTAATTGAAAGCAGGCTCTTCGACCACCCCGCCAAAACCGGCGTTCAAGGTCTGGATCATCATCAGACCGGTTTTCTCTTCTAGGGTCATCTGGGATACCAGATCATCGGTGCGCTGGTCGACAGACAAGCGCCAATCCTCGTAGCGATCCAGCTTACCGTTATTGTTAGAATCCTTGAATTTCATACCATCAACAGTCAAAACTTTTTTGGCGCGTGCGCTGATATTGGGCTGATTAACCGGTGGCTTGGAACCGCCATCATTATCGTTATCGTCATTGTCGCAAGCGGCAACGCCTAACGTGAGAGCGAGCGCCACGGCTAGGGCCACCTCCTTTTTAAAGGCTGGCGCGGTTGTGCTGGTTACGGCAATGAGCGGAGATTGTTTTTTCATCAGCTTATCCTTTTATCGGTTTAGGGATAATGCGGTCCGCATCGAGCAATGGCCGCACTAATTTGTCATGAACCAGATGGGGTTATACTCGCTATCGTTACCACTCAGACCTTGCGAGCTTGGGCCTGAATGGCGGTCAGGGCGATGGTGAATACGATGTCGTCCACCAGCGCGCCACGAGATAGATCGTTTACCGGTTTGCGCAAGCCTTGCAGCATTGGGCCGAGGGAGACGACGTTGGCGCTGCGCTGCACCGCCTTGTACGTGGTGTTGCCGGTATTGAGGTCTGGAAACACGAACACCGTGGCCTGGCCAGCGATCTTGGAACCCGGTGCTTTCTGCTGGCCGACTTCAAGCACGGAGGCCGCGTCGTATTGCAAGGGGCCGTCGATGAGCAGGTCGGGCGCTTTGGCCTTGGCCAGCGCGGTGGCTTCGCGCACCTTTTCAACGTCGGCTCCGGCCCCGGAGCTGCCAGTCGAATAACTGATCATGGCCACCTTCGGCTCGACGCCAAAGTCTCGCGCGCTGGCGGCGCTTTGTAGCGCGATTTCGGCCAATTCGGCGGCGCTGGGATCGGGGTTGATGGCGCAATCGCCGTAGACCAGTACCTGATCGGGCATCAGCATGAAAAACACCGAAGACACGATGGACGAGCCCGGTTCGGTTTTGATCAGTTGCAGCGCCGGGCGCACCGTATTGGCGGTGGTGTGGACCGCGCCGGATACCAAGCCATCAACCGTGTCCATCGCCAGCATCATGGTGCCCAGCACGACTGTATCCTGGAGTTGGTCGCGCGCTTGGGCGGGGGTCAGGCCCTTGCTCTTGCGCCGCTCGACCAAGGGTTCCACATACCGCTCGCGCACATCGTCCGGATCGACGATTTCCAGTGCGGCCGGCAAAATAACGCCCTGAGCGGCGGCCACCGCTTCGATGGCTGCGCGCTTGCCGAGCAGCAAACAATGGGCGATCTCTTTTTCCGCGCAAATGGCGGCGGCGCGGATGGTGCGTGGTTCGTCGCCCTCCGGTAGCACGATCCGCTGGTTGGCCGCGCGCGCCTTCTGGATCAACCGGTAGCGGAAAGCGGGCGGCGACATTTGGATCGACGCCGGCATTCTGACGCTGGTGTTGAGCACGTCAGACCAAAGCTGCTCGGCCACCGTATCCAGCACGGCGTTCATGCGCGCGATATCGTCGGCGGGGACCGCGCCCGGAATCGTGTTAATGTGCGTGGCGGTGGTAAAACTGTCGTTCGCCACGCTGAGCACCGGCAGGCCGCTCTCGAAGGCGTGCGAGGCTAGCTCGCGAATCCGCCGGTCGATTTCCGAGCCGTGCGTCAGCACCAGGCCGGCCAGTTGCACGCCTTTACTGGCCGCCAGGGCGGTGGCGAGCATGATGTCGTCGCGGTCGCCGGCGCTCATCACCAGGGTGCCGGGGATCAGGTGGTCGATCATCTCGGCGGCGGAGCGCGAGGCGATCACGGTTTCCAGCACGCGCCGGGTCGCCAGTTCGCCCTCGATCAGCACCCGAGCGTTCAGATGGCGCGCCACATCCAGGGTGCGCGGGGCCAGCAGCGCCGAATTGTAAGGCACCACACCCCATAGCGTGATGTCTCCCAGCGTCTCGCGGGCAACTTCGATATTAAATCGGGATGGCGCTTTGTTGATAATGGCACCGGCGATATGGCAGCCGACCTTGCTCATGCGCAGCGCCATATGGCCGATCTCAGCCACCGCATCGCCAGCCTTGCCGTTGGTGACGAGAATAACCTCGGCTTTCAGGCTGCGAGCGATCTCCGCGTTCAATCGTGGCGTGAAGGGGTAAATGGCGTCGGTGTGCAAGCCCTCCGCCACGAGTACATCGTTGTCCTCGACCGCCCTCAGGCACAAGCTGACGATTTCTTCCAGCAGTTCGGGTTCCCGGCCCGCCGTCAGCCGGTCGTCGGCCTGAGTGATAGGGATTGGGCTGGGTGCTTCGATCAGACATAATTCGCGGACGAAATGGATCGAATGCTCGTTGGTCGTGTCATCCTGCGCCACCGGCTTGACGAAACCGACTCGGAAACCTTGATGTTGCAGGGCGCGGACCAAGCCGAGCGCGACCGAGGTCAGGCCGACGTTTTGGCGGGTCGGAATCAGGTAGAAAATCTGCATGACAGCGATTCGATGATTAATGAACTGATTTGCATGAAAAATTGTTAGACAGCAATCTTCAAGACGACCTTGCGCACCAACGTGGACTGGTCAGTTTGCAATCCCGGCATATGGGCATCTTCGGGCCACAGCAGTAAGAAGCAGCCATCGCTTAACGTCAGAAAATCGCCATCCCCTTGCAGCACCGACAAATCGCGGCTGTCATCATGTGATGCCAACTTCATGCGGTGCAGCGGCGCATAGCCGATGCGTTCCATCCCGTGTACGATGAACTGCAAATCGGTATAGCGGCGATGGGCTTCCCAAAATCCCTCGCTCTGGGGCTTGGTGTGATAGTCCTGCACCAGCGCGAACAGGGCATCACCCGCCAATTCATGGCGACCCTCGGCGAGGGCATTGAGATCTTGGCCGCGCAGAAAATCGAAGGCTTGCTTGAACAAAGGCCCTAGCACGGCATAGCGTTCGGCGTTGGCGATATGGTCGGCAATCATGGCGGTCTTCCTGCGCGGCGAGAAAGGGGTAGCTGAGCGTTCAAGCCAGCAAGGTCTGGGTACCTTGCCAGCGTTCGCCGGGAGCAAGCTCAATGGGATTACCGATGGCGGCGGCTTCGACGCAGACGAAACGCTGATAGTCGGTCGGTTCCAGATCGGGCATGGTCGGACACTTGGTCGCTGACGGATTCCAGATCACGGTATCCGCGAAGCCTTCCGACCGAATCAGCGTGGTGCGAGTCGGTTCGCTCAGGCACAGTTCGGCGGGGGCATTGAAGTAAATCCGATTAACCTCGCCCATAAAGCCCAGCGCGGGCTGGGTTTGTTGGTGATCGGTCCAGCCCGCCGCCGCATCGCGGTATTGGATACCCGCCAGATTCTCGACCGTTGTAGCGGCCAAGTCGGCGACGGCAAAATAGGTGTGAAGCGCGCTGGTAAAGGTCATGGGCTTAGGGCCGATATTGGTGATCGCGAGCGTTACCGCCAATTGATTGTCACCCAGTAAAACCGTCAATTCCGCCGCAAAGGGATAATCCCAGAGCCGCCGACTGTCCTCGGTATCTCGTAAACTGAAAACCGCCGACGCGCGGGTTGCAATTGCCTGCGCGCTCATAAATTCCCACTCCATCAGGCGGGCAAAGCCATGTTGCGCCAGCGGCCCGGTCGTTCCAAATTGCGGAAAAATGACGGGAATGCCACCACGAATCGGCGTGTCGGAACTGAATTGTGAATTGCGGCTCATAAAAAACCGTTCCGCGCCACCGGCTGGAACCCATGAGGTGATCTGCGCGCCGTGGAGATAAATTTCAGCCCGCGCGCCATCGGGAGCGAAAAGCGTCAATTTGGGCAGACCCCCAGCGCCTTGGGTGAGGGTAAAGAGAGATTGCGAGGGAGAATTCACAAGTGTCTCCTGATGAGTCGGAAGCTAGAAGGTTCTATTGAAACAGGGCGGTCGGCCACTCCGATCGCGCTCAGCGAATGACGCGAGCGCCTTTGCCCTTCATGGCTGCTGTCACTTCTTCCAGTCGCACCATTGAGGTATCGCCTGGCGTGGTCATCGCCAGCGCGCCGTGCGCCGCGCCGTACTCAACCGCCGCTTGCGGGCCTTCGCCTTCCAGGAACCCATAGGCCAGACCGGACGCAAAGCCGTCGCCGCCACCCACCCGGTCGTAGATTTCCAGGTTATCGCGCTTTATCGACTCGTAGATTTTGCCGTCATACCAAAGGATGGCGGCCCAGTCGTTGACGGTGGCGGTCTTGGCATTGCGCAGCGTAGTGGCGGCTACCTTGAAGTTTGGATACGTCTTTACCGCGCTCTTGATCATGTTGGCGAAGGATTCGGTCTGGATGTTGGTCAGATGTTCGTCGGCTCCTTCCACCGCAAAGCCCAAGCAGGCGGTGAAATCTTCCTCGTTGCCAATCATGACATCGACGTATTTGGCGATTTCGCGATTGATCTTCCGCGCGCCGCCCTTGCCGCCCTGGCTCTTCCACAGTGAGGCGCGGAAGTTGAGGTCATAAGCAACCACGGTACCGTATTGCTTGGCCACCTGCACCGCTTCCAGTACCGCTTCAGCGGTGTTGGAGGCCAGCGCCGCGAAAATGCCGCCGGTCTGGAACCAGCGCACGCCTTCCTCGCCGAACAGTTTTTCCCAATTCACTTCGCCGGGGCGGATTTGCGAGGCCGCCGAATGGCCTCGGTCAGAGCAACCCAGCGCCGGGCGGATGCCGAAGCCTTTTTCGGTAAAGTTCAGGCCAACGCGGGTGTTACGGCCCAGGCCGTCGAAGTCGCGCCAGATGACGTGTGACATATCCACGCCGCCCTGCATGATGAAATCTTCCACCAGCCAGCCCAGATCGTTTTTGGGCAGCGCGGTGACCACGGCGGCGCGCTTGCCCCAGCATTTACGCATGGCGCGGGCGACGTTATATTCGCCGCCACCTTCCCAGACCTGGAAGGAACGGGCGTTGCGCACCCGACCGAAACCGGGATCGAACCGTAGCATCACTTCCCCAAACGACACGCAATCCCATTTCGTTTCGCCGGCGGATTTGATCACTAATTCAGCCATTTTGGCATTCTCTATGATTTTTGGGCGTCAATTGCCCCCTCTCCCGCCGAGAGAAGGCTCAGGAATAGGGGCCTTTAGCGCGGCTTCAGCGCGCTGGCTTCCTTGGCTAGGGCGGTAATTTTGCCCCAATCGCCCGCCGTCAGCGCCGTCTTGGGCACCAGCCACGAGCCGCCGACACAGGCCACATTCGCTAGCGCTAGAAAGTCCGGCGCGTTCTCCACCGACACGCCGCCGGTCGGGCAGAACATGACGTCCGGAAACGGTCCGCCCATCGCCTTCAACATGCCGATGCCGCCTGCTTGCTGGGCCGGAAATAGCTTCAATTGCTGAAATCCCGCCATCCGGGCCGCGATCACATCCGATGGCGTCATCACGCCGGGTAGCAATGGCAAACCGGTTTGATGGGCGGCTTCAATCATGCTCGGCGCCAAGCCGGGGCTGACCCCGAATCGTGCGCCCGCATCCAGGGCCTTGGCGAATTCTTCAGGTCGGGTCAGGGTGCCGACGCCGATGATGGCATCCGGCACCTCGCGGGCAATGGCCCGGATCGAATCCAGCCCCACCGCCGTGCGCAAGGTCACTTCCAGCACCCGCACCCCCCCCGCGACCAGCGCCTTGGCCAGCGGAACCGCGTGCGCCAACTCTTCGATAGCGATGACCGGAATCACTGGCCCGGTACGCATGACTTCCAGTACGTTCATGGAGTGTCTCTCTCGGTTTTTTAGATGAATAACAGCAGCTTTGTGACGCAAAAGTTTTACTGGCTTTTCATGCTGGCCTTGACGGCTGGAGCGGGCCATGGGTGATCACAGAAAGTTTTTCGTTGACATCAAACAGCTTGGCGTTCACTTGGGAAATCCCAAATCCTTTTAGCCGCTCCGTGTGCATCTGAAGATACGCCTTGGCGGTCGCTTCATCCTGAAACAGATAGAGGCCGCCCGCCTGTTTCGCGCTGGCGTCTTCTGTCCAGATTTTCCAAATGAAACCAGGCTCCTTGGTGATGGCTTCGGCCAAACCGCTCAGGAACTCGACCATTTCCATACCAAACGGCCCAGGAAAGGGAAAATCAATCTGAAGCAATTTCGCCATAAGGGAAGTCTCGCTACGTAGGGTTAATCGGTCTGGGTCAGGTCACCACCGAAATCGGCCACGGCACAAACTCATTCTGGCCATAGCCGTGCAACTCGCTTTTCGAAGGTCGGCCCGACGCGCAATCCAGCATCATCTGAAAAATCTGAGCACCGACCTCGGCAATGGTCACCGCACCGTCAATGATCTCGCCACAATTGATATCCATATCTTCTTCCTGTCGTTGCCAAAGGGCGCTATTGGTCGCCAGCTTCAGGGAAGGCGCGGGTTGACAGCCATAGGCGGAACCGCGCCCGGTGGTGAAGCAGACCAGATTCGCGCCGCCCGCCACCTGACCGGTGGCCGACATCGGGTCATAGCCCGGCGTGTCCATGAACACGAAGCCCTTGGCGGTCACGGCTTCGGCGTATTCGTAGACTTCCACCAGATTGGTGGTGCCCGCCTTGGCCACCGCGCCCAGCGACTTCTCCAGAATGGTGGTCAAGCCGCCCGCCTTGTTGCCCGCTGAGGGGTTGTTGTTCAACTCGGCGTGGTTGCGGTTGCAGTATTCCTCCCACCAGTCCAGCCGCCGGATCAGCTTATCGCCGATCTCGCGCGACACCGCGCGGCGGGTCAGCAGGTGTTCGGCCCCGTAGATTTCCGGCGTTTCCGATAAAATAGCCGTGCCGCCGTGACGCACTAGCCAATCCACCGCCGCGCCCAGCGCTGGATTGGCGGTGATGCCGGAATAGCCATCGGAACCGCCGCATTGCAGGCCGGCCGTTAAATGGCTGGCGGGAACTGGTTGACGGCTGACGGCGTTGGCGGCGGGCAGCATCTGGCGGATCGCGTCGATGCCGCGTTGCACGGTTTTCGCCGTGCCGCCGGTATCCTGAATGGTGAAGGTGCGCAACCGCGGGTTTTCCTTCAGGCCGTGCGCCTGGAAAACGCCGCCGATCTGATTGGTTTCGCAGCCCAGGCCGACCATGAGCACGGCGGCGAAATTGGGATGACGGGCATAACCGGCCAGCGTCCCGCGCAACAACGCGAGCCCCGGCCCTTGCGGGTCGATGCCGCAACCGCCACTGTGGGTCAGCGCCACCACGCCGTCCACGTTGGGATAATCGGCCAGCGCCGCCGGATTGAAGTCGCGCCGGAAATGATCGGCAATGGCGCGCACCACCGTGGCCGAACAATTGACGCTGCTTAAAATTCCGATGTAGTTGCGGGTGGCGACCCTACCATCGGCGCGGACGATCCCTTGGAAAGTCGCCGGTTCCACCACATAGTCCGTGGGTTTGGCGTCGACGCAGAAAGCGTAATCGCGGGTAAATTCCGCCATCGCCAGATTTTGGGTGTGGACATGCTGGCCGGCTTCAATATCCTGAGTGGCGACGCCGATGATCTGGTTGTAGCGGCGCACTGGCTGGCCCTTGGCGATGCGCCGCGTCGCTACCTTGTGGGCGGGTGGAATCAAGCCAGCTATCACCAGATTTTCTTCGGCGATACGCTCGCCGCCGACCAACTGACGACGGGCGATCACCACATCATCTTGGGAATGAAGCCGAATCACCGGCGAACGCGCGGCGGCTCCGGCCAGCTCTGGTGGCTGTTCCAGGGAACGTTCTTCGTACAGATGCATGGCGGAGTCTCCTCAACGCGACGCCGGGTTTCAGGACGTGCCCAGACCGAAATAACGGTTGGCGTTACCGTAGCAAATCCCCTCCACCACCCGCTGCAATTGGGGCCAGTCTTGCGGGTATTCGCCGTTTTCCACCCAACCGCCGATCAGGTTGCATAGAATCCGTCGGAAATATTCGTGGCGGGTGTAGGACAGGAAGCTGCGCGAATCGGTGAGCATCCCAACGAACGCGCCCAGGTTGCCGAGGTTGGCCAGCGCGGTCATCTGCCGGATCATGCCGTCCTTCTGGTCGTTGAACCACCAGCCGGAGCCGAACTGCATCTTGCCCATCACCTGCCCGTCCTGGAAATTGCCGATCATCGTGCCCAGCACTTCGTTTTGGGTTGGGTTGAGACAGTAGAGAATGGTGCGGGGCAAGGAGTCCTCGCGGTCGAGCGCGTCGAGAGTGCGCGCAAGATGGGCCGCCACCAGACTGTCGCTGATCGAATCCCAGCCGGTATCGGGGCCGAGCCGTTCGAACATTCGGGTATTGTTGTTGCGTTGCGCGCCTAGGTGCAGTTGCATGGCCCAGTCGCGTTTCGCGTATTCGCGGCCCAGGTGCAGCAGCACGGCGGTTTTGTGCTGCTCGACTTCCCGCGGGGTCAACCGCTCGCCGCCTAGCCGCCGCGCCAGGATGGCGTCGAGTTCCGCTTCGGTCGCCTCCGCGAAGAAGGTCACATCCACGCCGTGATCCGAGAGTCGGCAGCCGTGTCGGGCGAAGTGGTCCATGCGCGCGTCGAGCGCTTTCAACAGATCGGCGAAACAAGCGATTCTGACGCCGCTGGCATCAGCCAGTTTGGGGATGTAGCCGATGAATTCGGCGCGGTCGATATTGAAGGCGCGGTCGGGCCGAAAGGTCGGTAATACCTTGATCGGGAAACTCTTGTCGGCGGCGATGGCGGCGTGGTTCGTCAGATCGTCCACCGGATCGTCGGTGGTGCAAACCGCGCGCACGTTCGCGCCCAGCATCAAGCCGCGCGCAAAAAATTCGGGCTGTTTTAGTTTGGCGTTGCACGCTTCCCAAAGGCCATCGGCGTTCCCGGCGTTGACCAGGGCATCGATGCCGAAGAAGCGGCGCAATTCAAGATGACACCAATGGTAGAGCGGGTTGCCGACAGCCAGCGGCAGCACTTCACAAAAACGACGGAATTTGGCTTGGTCGGGTTGATCGCCGGTAATGAAATCCTCGGTGACGCCGGAGGAGCGCATGAAACGCCATTTGTAATGATCGCCGCCGAGCCAGACTTCGGTGATGTTGCGAAACTGCTTGTTTTCGGCAATGTCCGCAGGCGGCAGATGACAGTGGTAATCAAGAATCGGCTGCGGCGCGGCATGGTCGTGATAGAGCATGCGCGCGGTCGGGGTTTCGAGGAGAAAATCCTCGTCCATAAACGGCTTGGCCATGTTGTCCTCCGAAGTTGGACTGGAGCCGACCGCCGGCAAGGTCGGCGGCGGAATCACTATTCGCTCCCCTCGCCCGCTGTGCGGGCGAGGGGTTGGGGTGAGAGTGTCGCGTTCCGCCGCCCGATCAACCGCTCACCACGCCGAGCAGCCGGGGCAAGGTGAGCGAGAACGCGGGAACATAAGTCACCAGCAGCAGGGTTAGCAGCAGCGCCCCGTAGAAGGGCAGAATGGTGCGCATCACCTCACCGACCGAGATGCCCGCAATGGCGCAACCGACGAACTGGGTGGTACCGACCGGCGGGGTGTTCAGCCCCAACGCGCAGTTGAGCAACATCACGATGCCAAACTGGACCGGATGCATCCCGGCTTCCATCGCCGCTGGCAGAAAGATGGGCGTGGCGATCAGAATCGTCGCGGCCATGTCCATGAAAGTGCCGAGCAGGAACAGCAAGATGTTGATCATCAGGAAGATGACGATGGGATTGGTCGAAATCGCTTTCAGGAACGACCCCATCAGCTCCGCCACCTCATAAAGCCCCATCAGATACTGAAACATGGTCGAAACGCCGATCAGCAGCAGCACCACGCCGGTGGTCTTGACCGCCTTGGCCGCCGCTTTCAGGAAGTTCGGCCAGGTCATCGTCCGATACAGGAAGAAAGTCAGGAAGATCGAGTACGTCACCGCGATAGACGCCGATTCGGTCGCGGTGAACACGCCAGACAGGATGCCGGTCAGGATGATGACCACCACCAGCAAGCCGGGCAGCGCCGCGGCGAAGGTGCGCGCCACCATTGGCCAACCGGGGAACACGCCGACCGGATAACCGCGCTTGACCGCGACGTAGTAGGCGGCGATCAGACAGCAGACCATCAGCAGGATGGCCGGGACGATACCGGCTGGAATTAATGCGCCCGCCGATACAGTGCCGCCAGCGGCTAGCGTGTAAATGATCATGTTGTGGCTGGTCGGCATCAGCGCGCCGGTCAGCGAGGCATGAGTAGTAACATTGACGGCGTAATCCAGATCGTAGCCCTTATCCTTCATCATCGGGATCATCACCGCGCCCATCGCTGACACATCGGCCACCGGTGAACCGGACACACCGCCAAACAAGGTGCACGCCACCACGTTGGTCAAACCCAGACCGCCGCGAATGTGGCCGACCAGCGATTCGGAAAAGCGCACGATCTTGTCGGCGATGCCGCCGTAGAGCATCAATTCGCCGCTAAACACGAAGAAGGGAATGGCCAGGAACGAAAAAATGTTCATCCCCGACATCATCTGCTGAAACAGCACCGCCAGCGGCAAGCCTTCGTAGAGAATGGTGCAGACCGCCGCGAGGCCGATGGCGAAGGCGACCGGTACGCCGAGCAGTAGAAAGATCAGAAAAGATAAAGACAGGATGGTTAGTGCCATGACGGAATGACCTCCTCCCCTTTGAGAGCGGCGAGAATGTGTTCGATGGAAAACAGGACGATCATGATTCCACCGAGCACCAGCGGTACATAACGCACCCATTCCTGCAAGGGGAGATTCGGAATCTTGTAATTAGCCTGGGCGCCGAGCGCGATGCCGTTGTAGATCATGGCGAGCGCGAACAGGATGACCAGGCCATGAATCAGCAGCTCGATCTGGTTGCGGGCCTTTTCCGGCAGCAGCACCAGCAACGATTCCATGCCGATGTGGCCGGCATCGCGTACCCCCGCCGCCGCGCCGAATAGGGTGACATACAGAATCAGCACCAAGGCCAAGCTTTCGGCCCAGGTCGGTGGTTGGTTGAGCACGTAACGGCCGAAGACCTGATAAACCACAATCGCCACGATGGTCAGTAAGCCGATGACCGCCAGATACATGGCGTAACGCGCCAGAAAGGCATTCAGTGTGGTCAGCCAGCCTTGCGATGGTCGAGCGTCTGGGTGTTTTTGATGGTCCATTATTATTGTCCTGCGGGGAAGCGTGGACGACGCGGGAAAAGTCGAGGCGCCGCGTTCGAGCCACGCCTCGACCGCTGGCTTTACTGGGTATCCTGAATCCGCTTCACCAGATCCTTGATCTTGGCGTCAGCGGCAAATTTCTCATACACCGGCTTCATGGCGTCGACCATCTGCTGCCGGTCGTCGATTTTGAACACCTGGGTGCCCGCGCCCTCGACCTTGGCGCGAGCTTTGGTCTCGCGCTCGTCCCATAGCTTGCGCATTTCGGCGACTGATTCCTTGGCGGCTTGCCGGATCTGCTTCTGCTCGTCAGCGGACAGGGTGTCCCAAATTTTCTTGGAGAACACCACCACTTCCGGGGCCATCGAGTGCTCGGTCAAGGAATAATTCTTGGCCGCTTCGTAATGGCTGGATGATTCATAAGACGGCCAGTTGTTTTCCGCGCCGTCGATCAGATGGGTCTTGAGGGCGGTGAACACTTCGCCGTATGGCATCGGCGTGGCGTTCGCGCCCAGCGCCTCGACCATCGCCACGAACAGATCGGACTGCTGCACTCGCAGCTTCATGCCCTTCATGTCGGCCATGCTCTTAATGGGTTTGGCGGCGGTGTAGAAGCTGCGCGCCCCGCTGTCGTAATAAGCCAAACCGATGAAGCCTTGGGCTTCCATCGCCTTGAGGATCTCGTCGCCAATCGGGCCATCGACTACCTTTCGCATGTGATCCTTGGAACGGAACACAAACGGCATCGCCAGCGCCAGGGTTTCCGGCACGATGTTGTTGAGCGGGGCGACATTGACCCGGACCATGTCTAAACCGCCGATCTTAATCATTTCGATGGTGTCTTTCTCCTGACCGAGCTTGCTGTCCGGGAACACCTTGATGCCGAGCTTGCCGCCTGAGAGTTCCTTCAAGCGCTCACCCATGAATTTGACGCCCATAACGGTGGGATAGTCGCCGGGATGAGTGTCGGAAGAACGGAAGTCGCGGGCTTGCGCGACGCCCGCCAGCGCGATGGCGACGGCGGCGACGAGAGCTTTAGTCATATTGTTCATTGATTTTTCCTTCTTTGGATGAGAAACAGCAGATAACAAAAACGCTTGGCGATCAGCAAATATCTCCAGGCCGTTCAGACTCCCGCGTAAGCGGAGAACGCGCCATCCACCGGCACCACCACGCCATTGACGAAGCCGGAACCTTCTTCGGAAGCCAGCCACAGCAAGGTCCCGACCAGTTCGTGGGACTCGCCGAACCGGCCCATCGGCGTATGATCGACAATCTTCTTGGCCCGCGCGGTGAATTCGCCGGTCGCTTCGTCGATCAGCAGTTTGTGATTCTGCGCGGTCAGGAAAAAGCCGGGAGCGATGGCGTTGACCCGAATCCCGGCTTTGGAGAAATGCACCGCCAACCATTGGGTAAAGTTGCTAACCGCCGCCTTGGCGCCGCTATAGGCCGGAATTTTGGTCAGCGGGCAAAAGGCGTTCATCGACGAAATGTTAATAATCGAGCAGCCGGAACGGCCCAGCATCTGCTGGGTGAATACCTGGGTTGGTAGCAGTGTTCCCAGAAAGTTGAGGTTAAACACAAACTCGATGCCCTTGGGGTCGAGGTCGAAGAAGGTCGTCAAGGACTTATCGCCCAGATCGCCGTCTTCATACCATTCCTTGGTGGTGGTGCCTTTGGGGTGATTGCCACCCGCGCCATTGAGCAGCAAATCGCAAGGACCGAGTTCCTTTAGCACTCGTTCCGCGGCTACTTCCAGCGAGGCCCGTTCCAGTACGTTGGCGCTGACCCCGATGGCGGTTGCGCCCAGCTCGCGGATTTGCGCGGCGGTTTTTTCCGCTGCATCGCCGTTGAGGTCGAGCACCCCGAGTTTGGCCCCGTTGACCGCCAGCGCCGCCGCCAGTTCGGCGCACAGCACGCCGCCGCCGCCAGTGACCACGGCCACTTTGTTATTCAAATCAATCTTGAAAGGGAGTTTCATGAGCGTTCTCAAGCCGGTTTGGCGGTTTCCGCCTTGGCGATGCCTTCCCAAATTCCGTTCAGATACACCGCGCCCAGTGCGCGGTCGTACAAGCCGTAGCCGGGTTTGCCGGTTTCACCCCAGATCATCCGGCCGTGGTCAGGCCGGACGTAGCCATCAAAACCAGCTTCGTAGTAGGCGCGGATGATTTCGGCCATATCCAGCGAACCGTCGGCGGAGCGGTGGCCAGTCTCGTAAAAGTCGCCCGCTTCGTTGACCTTGACGTTGCGCAGATGGGCGAAATGGATGCGGCCTTGACCGGCAAATTCGCGCACCATCGCGGCAATGTCGTTATAAAAATCGCCGCCCAGCGAACCAGAACACAACGTTAAACCGTTAGCGGGAGTATCTTCAATGGCCAGCAAGCGGGCCAGATCGTCGCGGTTCTTGACGATGCGCGGCAGGCCAAAAATCGGACGGGGCGGATCGTCCGGGTGAATCGCCATCTTGATGCCGACTTCCCTGGCGACCGGAATCACTTGGTGCAGGAAGTATTCGAGGTGGCTCCATAGTGTTTCTTCATCGACCTTGCGGTATTCAGCCAACAGCGCTTTCAACTCGTCCGGCTTGTAGCTGGCGTCCCAACCCGGTAACTGGATGCCTTCCGAGGGGTCGATCTTGTTGACGATTTCCATATCGAACGCCAGTGTGGTCGAACCGTCTGGTAACTTCTTTTCCAGTGTGGTGCGCGTCCAGTCGAACACTGGCATGAAGTTATAGCAAACGACTTTGATGCCGCACCGGGCGAGGTTACGCAGCGTCTGGCTATAGTTGTCGATCAGCCGGTCGCGGCTCGGCTTGCCGAGCTTGATGTCCTCGTGCACCGGCACGCTTTCAATCACTTCCAGCTTCAAGCCGTGTGCTTCGATCTTTTCCTTGAGCGCTTGGATATTGGCGACCGGCCATACGTCGCCCACGGGGATGTCATAGACCGCTGATACGATCTGCTCGACGCCGGGAATCTGGCGGATGTAATCCAGGGATACAGGGTCGGAATCCCCGTACCAACGAAACGACATTTTCATAGGGTTCTCCTCCGGTGAACAGGCTTAAACAAGCACTGAGGGGGTCGGGGCCAACAGGGCGTTCCGGGTCGGCATGGCCTCGGTCGGAATGATGGCGCCGGGATGTTGGATGACGGCTGCCGCGGTGCGGTTGGCGGCGCGGGCGGCAACAGCGGGTTCCACACCGGTCAAGCGCATCGCCAGATAACCCCCGGCGAAGGAATCACCCGCCGCCGTGGTATCGACGACCTGGGAGACCGGTTCGACCGGGACCGTAATAGGTTCGCGGCCCGCGACTCGGACCAGGGTGGGTTGCACGCCGCGCTTGACCACCACTTCGGGGATGGCCAGCGCTAACACCTTAGATAATGCGCCCTCGGCCGAGGTTTCGCCGCGCAGCGTCATCTCATCGTCCAGGGTGATCAACGCTAGATCGCTTAAAGCATAGGCGCGGTCGTAGAGCGCGCGGGCTTGGTCGAGGTTGGGCCACAAACGGGGCCGGAAATTGTTGTCGAACGCCACCTGGCCGCCGTTGGCCCGTACTCGCGCCATCGCGCTCAACAGCCGCTCCCGGCCATCGGGGGGCAGAATCGCCAGGCTGATGCCGCTGAGGTACAGCATCGAAATACCGCCGATGGCGTCCTCTAGCGGGGTGCTCGGCGCATCGAAGTAATCGCGGGCGGTGCTGGTGTCGCGCCAGTAAAAGAAATGGCGCTCGCCAGTCGCATCGACCTGGATGGCGTACAAGCCGGGCATGTGGTTATCAAGCAGCCGCACCAGCGAGGTGTCGATGCTTTCAGCCCGCCACGCCGCAATCATGTGCTCACTGAAGACGTCGACGCCAAGCGCGGTGGCATACGAAACCTTCACGTCTTTATCGGCGCGCAGCCGGGCTAAATAGATCGCCGTGTTTAAGGTGTCGCCACCGAAGCTTTGTTGCATCGCGCCAAACACCTGACCGCGCAATTCGATCATGCATTCCCCAAACAACACGATTCGGTGGGGTGAGGTCATGGCGGGTTCTTCAGGTTGGTTTTTAATGTGTGAGTAAATCGGCTAACGCGGGCATCAGGCCGAGAGTGGCGATCTGATCGAGCGCGTCGCCCACCTGAGCCGTCAATTCCGGCACGGTCGTCAGATCAGTCCCCCACAGCCGGGCATTGGCGAGCAGCGCCGGCGCGACGTTCACTGGATCGCGCCAGGCGGCGTCGAAAATATCCAGCACCGTCTGGTCGTCACGGATCGGGTAAGGACCCGTCGCACGCTGGCCGACGAACTCGCCCGCCGCATCGAACTGGCCTCGGTAGAACCACAGCAACGCGGCCAGTGAAAACGCCAAACCGGCTGGCGCTTTGCCATGCGCGCGCGCGTAATCGAGCACCGAAGGCAACACCCGCACTTTCCATTTGGAAACCGAGTTGAGCGCAATCGACAGCAGTTCGTGACGGATATAGGGATTGGCGAAACGCTCCAGCACGCTTTCGGCGTAAGCGCGGCGCTCGGCGTCCGGCAGCGGCACGAAGGGGACGATTTCATCGAACACCACCCGCCGCAGAAAATTGCCCAGCAGGGGGTCGTTCATCATCTCGCCGACCGTATCCAAGCCGCCGCCAAACGCCGCCAAAACACTGGCCGTATGCGCGCCGTTGAGAATGCGCACCTTGCTGGCGCGATAAGGCTTTAGATCGGCTGTCCAGATGACGTTAAGGCCCGCTTTATGGAGCGGAAATTCGTTGGCCATGTTTTCCGGGCCTTCGATCACCCACAGATGAAAAGGCTCGGCGGCGACCAATAGCGAATCGGCGTAGCCAAATTGGGCGAACAGGGTTTCCGCCTCGGTTGCCGGATAGCCCGGCACGATGCGATCCACCAGCGTATTGAGGAAATGATTGTGCCGTGTCACCCAGTCGCGGAAATTCTGGGGTAATTCCCAGTCAGCGGCGTGGCGCAACACGATGTCGCGCAACGTAGTGCCATTCGCCTCGATCAGTTCGGTCGGCAGAAACACCAGTCCGGTTTCGGAGCGACCACCGAGCGTTGTAAACCGTTCCCACAACAAAGCCGTCACTTGAGCCGGGAAACCGCGCGGCCATTGGTCGGGCGTGTGGGGTTGCTCGGCATAAGTAATCCCGGCCTCGGTGGTGTTGGAGATCACGAAGCGGGTTTGCGGATCGCGGGCATGGTTCAACAGCGCTTCGGGGCTCTGGCGCGGATCGATCCCCCCGCTCACACAACGGACGATCCGCCGCGAGGTGACCGGTTCGCCTGCTTGGACGCCGCGCACCAACACGGTGAACAGGCCATCTTGCGCATTGAGCCGTTCCACCATGCCAGCGGAACGCGGTGGGGCGATTACAATGCTGGCGTTTATCAACCCCGCCGCATTGGTAACATCGATCATCCAGTCAGCGAAAGCGCGCAGGAAATTACCGTCGCCGATTTGCAGCACGCCGACTCGCGGTGGTTGACCGGACGGCGGCGGCGGATCGGGCTGGGTGGAACGATTGAGCGCGCTCATGGCTATTCCTGGATCGGCCGTCTTAGTGGCTTGCGCTGTCCGCCAGGCTGGACTCTGCCCGCTGTTGCGCCGCTCGTAACCGTCGGCGCTTGGTCGCGGTCAGATTCAAGATTTCGACACCCATTGAGAAGGCGATGGCGAAGTAGAGATAGCCCTTGGGGACATGGAAACCCATGCCATCGGCCACCAGCACCACGCCGACCAGGATCAGAAAACTCAACGCCAGCATCTTGACCGAGACATGTTCTTCAATGAAACGGCTGATGGGTTCGGCGGCAAAGATCATGATGCCGACCGCGATGAGGATAGCCGTCGCCATGACCCATAACTGTTGAGCCATGCCGACGGCGGTGATCACGCTATCGAGCGAGAACACGATGTCCAGAATCATGATCTGGCTAACGACCGAGGTGAAACTGGTCGCTTTAGCCTCACGCATTTCTCCTTCCACCCCATCCACGGTGGCGTGAATCTCGGTGGTGCCCTTGGCCAGCAAAAACAGACCGCCACCCAACAGGATCAGATCACGTAGCGAGACGGAATGATCGAACACCGTGAACAAGGGAGCGGTAACACCCGCCAGCCACGTAATGCTGGCAAGCAGCAACAGCCGAGTGATGACCGCCAGCGCCAGACCGGTACGGCGGGCCGTCGCCTGCTGGTGCGCTGGCAGGCGGTTGGACATGATCGAGATGAACACCAGGTTGTCGATGCCTAACACGATTTCCAGCGTTGTCAACGTCACCAAACTCATCAGAATTTCAAATAAATCAATGGCTTAATCATCCGGTCGATTCGTGGGCCGCCGTTCAAGAAAGCAGGTGGCGTCACAAAATGAAAAGAAGATGGTAGCTGGGTGCCAATACTATAGAACAACGTATTAAAAAATGTAAACGCTGTTTCAAAAATAATTTATTGGTGTAAGCTATCCCCTGATATTAAAGAGTGGTTGATAGCGATCAGGACGGAGTGCGTTCGATAGACGCAATGGCCCAGACTCGGGTCGCTGTCGACGGGTCCCAACGGGGGATAAAGGAGCGCATGACTGATCAAAACTGGATCGATCAGTGCACACAAACCTTTACATTAGCGCAGCCGTGTTGAAAAATGTAAACACTGTTTCAGAAATTTTAAACGAGGACTAGGTCACGGGTTTCAGGAGCATTCGGATGGAAATTAGGCAATCAATCCATAGCGCGCATTTCAAAATGCTGGATACTGCTGGGATGCGCCGTGAGTTTTTGATCGAGCGCTTGTTTGCAGCGGACCGCATCGCCTTAACCTACAGTCATGTTGACCGCATCATCGTGGGCGGGGCGATGCCGGTGCGGGAGTTGGTCGCCTTTGATGCCACGCTGGCCAAGCAAATTGGCGCGGTGAATTTTCTGGATCGGCGCGAACTGGGCCTCATCAACATCGGTGGGCCAGCGCGGATTGACGTCGATGGCGAACGCTTCGAGTTAGCCACCCGCGAGGCATTGTATATCGGTGCCGGAGCCAAAGACATCCGTTTCCAGAGCCTTGATCCAACCGATCCGGCCAAGCTGTATCTCAATAGCGCCCCGGCGCATTGTACCTATCCGAACCGCAAAATCACCCTCGAACAGGCGTCGCCCGCCAGCTTGGGCGACGTTGCCACCAGCAACCGGCGCACCATTTACAAATTCATCGTGCCGGGTGTGGTCCAGTCTTGCCAATTGACCATGGGCATGACCGTGCTCGAACCCGGCAGCGTGTGGAACACCATGCCTTGCCATACCCATGAGCGGCGGATGGAAGTCTATTTTTATTTCGCCATGCCGCCGGAAGCGGTGGTGTTCCATCTGCTCGGTCAACCGGACGAGACCCGCCATGTGGTGGTGCGCAATGAACAGGCGGTGATTGCGCCCAGTTGGTCGATTCACTCCGGGGTCGGCTCGCACAGTTATACCTTCATTTGGGGCATGGTCGGCGAGAACCAGACCTTCGACGATATGGATCACGTCGCCATGACCGACCTGTCCTGACGGGAGAAATGATGCCGCTAAAATTGTTTGATTTATCGGGAAAAGTCGCCATCGTGACCGGTTGCAATACTGGACTGGGTCAAGGCATGGCGGTAGCGCTGGCGCAAGCGGGCGCGGATATCGTCGGGGTGAATCGTACCGCCGCCGTGGCGACCGCCGCCGAAGTATCGGCGTTGGGGCGACGGTTTCATGAAATCCGCGCCGAGCTGACGAACATGGCCAGATTGCCAACCGTTATGGAAGAAGCCTGCCAAACCTTCGGGCGCATCGATATTTTGGTCAACAACGCCGGAATCATCCGTCGGGCCGACGCGCTGGATTTTTCCGAACAAGACTGGGACGCGGTGATCAATCTCAATTTGAAGGCGGTGTTTTTTCTATCGCAAGCGGCGGCGCGGCGCTTCATCGCCCAACAGTCGCCCGGCAAGATCATCAACATCGCCTCAATGCTGTCTTTCCAGGGCGGGGTGCGGGTCCCTTCGTACACCGCCTCAAAAAGCGCCGTGCTTGGCCTGACGCGGCTGCTGGCCTGTGAATGGGCCGCGCATCGCATCAACGTCAATGCGATTGCGCCGGGCTACATGGTCACCAATAACACGGCTACCCTGCGCGACGATGCCAAACGCAGCGCCGAGATTCTGGGGCGCATCCCCGCCAACCGCTGGGGGACGCCGGACGATTTGGCGGGGCCGGTGGTGTTTCTGGCGTCGGCCGCCTCTGACTACGTGAACGGTTACACGCTCGCGGTGGACGGGGGTTGGCTGGCGCGTTGAATTATCCTGGCGAATGAATCGAGTGCGACCGCGTTACGGCAGCCGGCGAGCGCGGTTTCAATAACCGGCTGTTCAGATGGGGAATTGAGTCTATATGGACGACTACGATCACAACAGCAAGCAACCTGACTCGGTATCGGCGGTACTGAGAGTCTTCAGCATCCTAACAGCGCTCAGCGAGCGCAAAGACACCAGCATCTCCGAGCTTTCGCTGCGGCTGGCCATGCCCAAGGCGACGGTCTATCGCTTTCTGCAAACCATGAAATCGCTGGGCTTCGTTCGCCAGGAAACTGAAAGCGAGCGCTATGGCCTGACCATGAAAGTGTTCGAGTTAGGCAGCAAGGCGTTGCAGCACCTCGATTTGATTGATCTGGCCAAGCGGCGGATGGAAGTGTTATCCGACAAGACCTCGGAGACCATCCATCTCGGTGTATTAATTGATAATGAGGTGATCTACATTCACAAAATCGATGCCAAGTACAGTATCGGCATGTATTCCAAGATCGGCAAACGCGCGCCGATCCACGCGACCGCCATGGGGAAAGCGCTGCTCGCGTGGGAAACGCCAGAACGGCGTGACGCCATTATCTCCGAGGTCGAATTTACCCGTTTCCGCGAAACCAGCATTGCCTCTCCGGCGCAGTTTCTGGAAGAGCTTGCCCGCACCCGCCAGCAGAAATATGGTTTGGATTACGAGGAGTTCGAAGAACATATGGTCTGCATCGCCGCGCCAGTTTTCGATCATTTAAATAGCGTCGTAGCCGCATTAAGCATTACCTTCGCGGCGTTCCGCTTCGATCCGGCCAAACAGGACGATTATGCCACGATGGTGATCGACGCGGGGCGCGCGGTCTCGCTGGATTTGGGCTGTTCATCCTATCCTCTCGATCAAGCATAAATACCCTGTTTTGCCCGTCGATCCGAAGGATTAGGAGTCGGCGGGCAAACGGTGCTAAATCCCGGCGGCGCTGTGGCGGTGTTTGATAGCCATCACTTTGAAGTTCATCTAGGACTCTTTAATCAACCCCATCCGATAGGTGTTGACCAATGCTTTCAATTCCTCGATTCGCTGCTGGATTTCCCGCCCCAAGTCAGTGTCTTTGACATGCTTGCGGGTGGCGTCCTTTTCCAGGATCACCGTTTCCGGCACCGCATCCAATTCATCTTCAATCGCTTTCTGCGTCGATTCGAACGGATGATGAGCGACCAGATACATCCCGTAAGAATGATCGACCAGCGTATAGCCGGCGATGCCGGTTTTTTTGTGATACGCCTTGGAAAAACCGCCATCAATCACGATTAAGCGCCCGTCCCCCTTAATCGGGCTTTCACCCTGCTTGACCTTGACCGGTACATGGCCATTGATGATATGGCCAGTATCGGGATCAAGGCCGAATTCGCGGAGAATCTTGGCGACAGTACCCGCTTCGTTTCTAAGATTGTAATAGGCGTTGCGGGGTTCTGAATGGGTGGCTTTATCGGCGATGAAATAGCGCTCGAAGGTCGCCATTTTGGCTTTGCCGAATAAGGGGGATTGCTCGCCGCTCCACAGATACCACATCGCATCCATGCCGTAGCGCTTTTGCTCTGGATCGTCGACCGTAAAATAACCTTGCCGGGCCAATCGCTCGACCCGATCCATGAAATCTCTGGCGGTGAATTGTTCGCCGCCCACTTTAAAGGCTTTAAACGAACCGTCTTCGTTCATGGCAATGCAGCCGTGATACAGCAGATTGCCGTTATGAATCAGGTAAATGCTGCCGTTCGAGAACAGGAAGCGAGCGTGTTTTTGCAGCCGGTTACTGGTCATGAAGGAATGCTTGAGCTTGGTGATCACCGCTTGCTCACGCTCGGTCAATTCATACGGCTGACTGGGATCGATGGTCGGAAAATCGCGGTCGCGCATCGGATAAACCGCGCCATCTACGTTCACCGTCCCTTGGACGTAATCGATCTGTTCCAGCAACAACCGATCTTCCATTTCATAATGCGGCCGCCGTTTGATGATCTGGCCTTCCAGTTTGAGCTGGATGATGGCGATGGCCTTGTGCATTTTGGCCATCAGCTCGCGCTCGTGATCGCTCAGTTCCACCTCGGTTTTCGCGGGGGGCTGGAATAGCGCGCAGGGGTCATTGCCGTAGACTTCCATCGCCAACGAGGCCAGCGGAAGCAAGCTGATGCCGTAGCCGGTTTCCAGGGTATCGATATTGGCGTGGCGCAGGCAGAGCCGGACCACGCTGGCGATGCAGGCTTCGCTGCCCGCCGCCGCGCCCATCCACACGATATCGTGGTTGCCCCACTGAATATCGACCGTGTGGTAATCGATCAGGGTATCCATGATCAGATGCGCGCCAGGGCCACGGTCGTAAATGTCGCCAATGATGTGCAGCCGGGCGATTGCCAAGCGCTGGATCAGTTCCGCCAGCGCGGTGAGAAAGGTGGGCGCGGTGTCGGTGGCGATGATGGTTTCGATGATGCCTTGGCAATACGCGCGTTGTTCTTCGTTGCCGTCCGAGGTTTGTAGCAGTTCTTCCAAAATGGTGGCGAAATCTTTGGATAAGAAGCCGATTAGCTCGCTTTGCAAATGTTTGGCGGCCACGGTTCGGCAAACCTTCAATAGCCGGAACAGCGTGACGCGATACCATTCCGTGGGGTCGGTCAGATTTTCCAGAATCAGCGGCAACTTTTGCTCCGGGTAATAAATCAATGTGGCCAGCGTGTTTTTTTCGGCTTCTATGACGGTATCGGCAAATACTTCTTCAATTTTGCGCCGAATGGAGCCAGAACCATTTTTGAGCACATGCCGAAAAGCTTCGTATTCACCGTGAATATCAGAGAGGAAATGCTCGGTGCCCTTGGGTAAATTGAGTTGGGCGCTCAAGGTAATGATGGCGGCCGAAGCGGCTTGAATGGATGGATATTTCGTGGCCAGAAGGTTTAAATACGGGAGCGAATCGTTGCTGGGCATGGCAAATTACCTTGGGCAGTCTTGATTGACGGTGTGCTGTTGCCGGCAGCTGCTATGGCAGTGAAGGTTATTTCCACGGCCATCCGCTGTCAGGCTTTGATGGTTTCGGCATGATGGCGGTTTTTTTAGACCTCCTGATTGGATCTCATGCGATGCGGGCGTGGCCACACAGCGCCACACCCCCATGCTACTCTCCGCGCGAGTCAGGTTCGAGCGCCTGAGCCTCCGCGCAAGCCGTGACCACGGCGACTGCTGGAAATCTTACAACGTGGAAAACGTGATGCCGCCTCGTTCGGCCGTGGTGGCGTTGGCGCGAAACACGGCGAACAGCTCGCGGCCCAAGCCATGCTGGTAAGAGGTCAGATCCACCAGTTCGATTTGGCGCGCGGTCCACTCCGGTTCGGGCACGCGCGCTGTAAGAATCCCTCGCTCGCCGTCGAGCAGGATGACATCGCCGTTTCGGATCTTGGCCAACGCGCCGCCCGCCAGGCATTCCGGGGTAACGTGAATCGCCGCCGGCACCTTGCCGGATGCGCCGGACATGCGGCCATCGGTGACCAGCGCCACCTTAAAGCCCTCATCCTGCAACACGCCGAGCGGTGGGGTCAGCTTGTGCAGTTCCGGCATCCCGTTGGCGCGCGGCCCCTGATAGCGCACCACGGCGACAAAATCGCGCCGCAACTCGCCCCGGTCGAAAGCGGCCATCAGTTCTTCCTGATCATTGAAGACGAGTGCGGGCGCTTCCACCACCCGGTGTTCCGGCTTGACCGCCGAGGTCTTGATCACTGCGCGGCCCAGGTTGCCGTCGAGCACCTTGAGGCCGCCATCGGGGCTGAACGGTGTGGCGGCGGGACGCACTATGTCTGCATCGCCGCTCTGTTGCGGCGCTGGTCGCCAAGCCAGGATACCGTTATCGAGAAACGGCTCTTGACGATAATGGGCCAGCCCTTCACCCGCGATGGTGAGGGTGTCGCCGTGCGCCAGCCCAGCGTCGAGTAACTCACCGATCAGGAAACCCATGCCACCGGCGGCGTGAAACTGGTTCACGTCGGCCTTGCCGTTGGGATAAACCTTGGCGAGCAGCGGGATCACGGCGGATAAGTCACTGAAGTCGTCCCAATTGATAGCGATACCGGCCGCGTGCGCCATCGCCACCAGATGCAGGGTGTGATTGGTGGAGCCGCCGGTCGCCAGCAAGCCGACGATGCCGTTGACCACCGCGCGTTCGTCCACCACCCGCCCGACGGGAATATAATCCTGGCCGAGCGCGGTAATTTTGGCCGCCCGTTGCGCCGCCGCTTGGGTCAGCGCGTCGCGCAACGGCGTATTGGGATGAACAAAGGCCGCGCCGGGCAGATGCAGGCCCATGATTTCCATGAGCATTTGATTGGAATTGGCGGTACCGTAGAAGGTGCAGGTACCCGGCGCGTGATAAGACTTTGCTTCCGATTCTAGCAGGGCATCGCGGCCGACCTTGCCTTCCGCGTGCAGCTGGCGGATTTTGGCTTTTTCGGCGTTGGGCAGACCGGATGGCATCGGCCCGCCGGGTACGAAAATCGCCGGTAAGTGGCCGAAATGCAGCGCGCCGATCACCAGCCCCGGTACGATTTTGTCGCAGACGCCGAGATACAGCGCCGCATCGAAGGTGTTGTGCGACAGTGCGACGGCGGTGGCCATGGCGATTACGTCGCGCGAGAACAGCGACAGCTCCATGCCGGGCTGGCCTTGGGTCACGCCGTCGCACATGGCGGGCACGCCGCCCGCGAATTGCGCCACCGCGCCCGCTTCCCGCGCCGCTTGTTTGATCAGCGCCGGGAACCGCTCCAGCGGCTGATGAGCGGAGAGCATATCGTTGTAGGAAGAAACAATGGCGATATTCGGCCAGCGCACCTCGCGCAAGACCGATTTATCTTCCGGGTCGGACGCGGCGAAGGCATGAGCCAGATTGGTGCAGGATAAGCTTTTGCGCACCGGGCCGTTGGCTCGCGCTTGTTCGATCCGCGCCAGATAAGCAGCGCGAGTGGCCGCGCTACGCTGGCGGATGCGGTCGGTCACCGCCGCAATCGTGGGATGAACAGCCATCATTTTTTCTCCTCTTTCATGGGCGGTGGTGCAACCCCACCAGTTTTGGAGCCGACGGCGGGCATCTCGCGCTGGAAGGCGGCGATGGCACGGTATTCCGCTTCAAGTTTGGTCGGAATCGCCAGATAAATCGGCAACAATTGCTGATAAACCGCCACGTTTCCGGCAATCGGAGTATGGCGGTGGGTTGCGCCCACCATATCGCCAATTACGTTGAGCGAATTGATCCGGCCCAGCGCGTACAGCGCCAGCACCGCCGCGCCAAGACAAGAACTCTCGAAGCTCTCCGGCACCACCACCTCGCGGTTGAAGATGTCGGCCATCATTTGCCGCCACAAACCGGAGCGAGCGAAACCACCGGTGGCTTTCATGGTTTGGGTCGGGCCGATCAGCGCCTCCAGTGCGGGCAAAATGCTATAAAGATTGAAAATGACGCCTTCGAGCACCGCGCGGATCATGTGCTCCTGGCGATGATGCATCGCCAGCCCGAAGAAGGAGCCGCGCAGATTGGCGTTCCATAGCGGCGCGCGTTCGCCGGCCAGATAGGGGTGAAACAACAGCCCCTCCGCGCCGGGCGAGACCCGCTCGGCAATGCGGGTCAACACTTCATACGGATCGATGCCCAGTCGCTTGGCGGTTTCCACCACCGAAGCGGCCAGCTCGTCGCGCACCCAGCGGAACACAATGCCGCCGTTGTTGACCGGCCCGCCGATTACCCAGTGCCGGTCGGTCAGGGCGTAACAGAAAGTGCGGCCGGAGGGATCGGTCAGCGGCCGATCCACCACCGTCCGCATCGCGCCGCTGGTGCCGATGGTAACGGCGACTTCGCCCGGCTTAATCGCGTTGACACCAAGATTGGACAGCACGCCGTCGTTGGCCCCCACCACGAATGGCGTGGTGGCCAGCAAGCCAAGCTCCCGCGCCAGTTCCGGCACTAGGCCGGACAGGTGGAACGTGGTCGGCACCGGTTCCGGCAGTTGTTCCGCGGTGACTCCGGCCACCTCCAGCGCCCCGGCGTCCCAGCTCAATCGCGACAAATTGAACAGGCCGGTGGCCGAGGCGATGGAGTAATCCACCACGTAACGCTTGAACAGGCGGAAGAAGACGTATTCCTTGATGCCGATAAAGTGGGCGGCGCGGGCGAACAGTTCCGGTTGCTCGCGCCGCAGCCAAACCAGCTTGGCCAGCGGCGACATCGGGTGGATCGGGGTGCCGGTGCGCTGGTAAATCGCCAGACCGTCCCAATCGTTTTTGATCCGCTCGGCCCACTCCGTCGCCCGGCTGTCCGCCCAGGTGATGCTGCGGGTCAGCGGTTTCCCGGCCCCATCCACCGCGATCAAGCTGTGCATGGCGGCGCTGAACGATACGCCGATCACGTTTTCTGGAGCGGCCTGGGTTTTACGGACGACCTCCCGGATGGCGGTTAGCACCGCATCGTAAATTTCATTCGGGTCTTGTTCCGCCGCTGCCGGAACCGGCGTGAGCAGTGGATATTCGACGGCGTGATGGGCTAGCACCTTGCCGTTGGGGTCGAAGGCGACCGCCTTGGTGCTGGTAGTGCCGATATCGACACCAATGATAATAGCGGTTTGGTTGGTCATATACGTCTCTTCCCAAGCGGTGATCTAGAAGAACAGACTAAGGAGGAAAACTACTGCGAAGCCGACCAGGGCGATCAAGGTTTCCATCACCGTCCAAGAGCGCAGGGTGTCTTTCACGTCCAGGCCGAAATAACGGTTGACCAGCCAGAAACCGGAATCATTGACATGCGAGAGGATGGTCGCGCCAGCGGCGATAGAGATCACCAGCAATCCTAGAATCGGGCCTTGCAGATTGAGGGTGGTCACCAGCGGCGCAATCAGGCCGGCCGCGGTAATCATGGCGACGGTGGCCGAGCCTTGCGCCACCCGCACCAGCGCGGCGATCACGAACGCTAGGACGATAGGCGGCAGCGGCGAACCAGCCATCATATCGCCCAGCACCTTACCGACGCCGGAGTCGATCAGAATTTGCTTGAACACGCCGCCCGCGCCGGTCACCAGAATGATAATGCCCGCTGGTTCCAACGCTTTGGTGGCGATATTTTGCACTTCATCACGGCTCAGGCCGCGCCGGGTGCCCAGCAACGTGAAAGCCAGCAGGGTGGCGATCAACAGGGCAACAAAGGGATGGCCGAGAAATCCGAGCACAGTACGGATTGGATCTTCTTTAGCTAACAGCACGTTGGTGACGGTGTTGACAAGAATCAGGACCAGCGGCACCAGAATAATTCCGGCCACGGTCAGGAACGACGGCAGTTCCCGGCCGGGTTCCTTGGGAGTTAGCTGCATGTAATCCGGCACGCCGACATGGATGCGTTGGGCGATCCACCGACCGAACCAGGGGCCGGCGACAGCCATTGCGGGCAGTCCGGCGATCACGCCAAATAGAATAACCCAGCCCAGATCGGCGCCTAGCAGGTTAGCCACCGCGATGGGGCCTGGCGTGGGCGGCACAAAGCTGTGAGTCACCGCCAGTCCAGCCAGCAACGGGATGCCGTAGTAAAGCAGCGAGCGGCCGGTTTTTTGCGCCAACCCATAGACCAACGGCACCAAGATAATGAAACCGACATCGAAAAATACCGGAATGGCGACCAGGAAGCCGGTCATGCCGAGCGACCATTGTGCTTTGTCTTCGCCGAAGCGTTGGAGCAGGGTTTGCGCGAGCCGGTCGGCCCCGCCGGAGACTTCCAGCATCTGGCCGAACATTGCGCCCAGTCCAACCACAACGGCGACGAAGCCCAGGGTGCCACCCATGCCTTTTTCGATGGATTTGATGACATCAGTCAGCGGCATCCCAGCGGCCACCCCGACCAACAAGCTGACCAACAACAGGGCAACGAAGGCGTGTAATTTCACCCTCATCACTAAAAACAGTAGGAAAAATATTCCGGCAACCGCCGTAAGAATCAATCCGCTATCGGACATGAGGCATTCTCCTCAGGGCTATCTGCATGTTATTAAATGAAAAATACCAACCGGCTTTCCAGTTGGTAGAATGCGGAAGAACCGGCCTAGATAAATGTAGTAAAATTACAATATATAATCAAGTAGTAAATTATCTATTTTATCAAATAAACATAGTTATTTTTAACGCGGCTGGCGCGCAATTTGTAGTTTTATACCTGGATACGGCTTTTTTCTATAGTATAAAAACTACATCACCATCTTATTGGTCTTATTGTACCGACAAAAATTTAAGGAATTTGTATAAATGAATGATTTAAAAGAAGAAAAAAATTCTTCCACTCCGGCCCAACTGGGCGTTGCGCCGCTGCTCGCACAGATCGAAGCGGCGCGGGAGCGGCTGAGCAAGGCCGAGCAGCGCGTCGCGGATTACGTACTGAGCCACCCCGACAGCATCATGGCGCTGTCGATTGCAGCGCTGGCGGGAGCGGTGGGGGTCAGCCAGCCGACCGTGGCGCGGTTCTGCATGGCGTTGGGCTTCAGCGGTTTCAAGGAATTCAAGCTGCGCTTGGTGCAAAGCTTGGCGGGCGGCGTGCCGTTTGTGCATCGGGATGTCGGGATAGGCGATCCGGCCTCGGCACTGGTGGCCAAGGTGCTGGATCGCGCCATCGCGGCCTTGACGCGAGTGCGCAGCGATCTGGATGCGGCGGACTTGGATCGCGCTATTCAATTGCTAGCGAACGCACACCGGATCGAGTTCTACGGGCTAGGTAACTCGGGGATCATCGCCGCCGACGCCCAGCACAAATTTTTTCGGCTGGGCATGCCGACCGTGGCTTACACTGATCCGCACATTCACGGCATGGCCGCAACCCTACTCCAGCCCGGCGCTGCGGTGATGGCGATCTCCAACACCGGCCGCACCCGCGATCTGTTGCGCAGCGTGGAGTCCGCCCGGCAAGCGGGCGCGGATGTGGTGGCAATTACCGCCAGCGGCTCGCCGCTCGCCAAGCTCAGCACGGTCGCGCTGTGCGTCGATGTTGAGGAAGACCCGGATGTGTATTCGCCAATGACGTCGCGGATCGCCCATCTGGCGATTATCGACGTGCTGGCGGTGGGGGTGGCGCTCAGCCGAGGGCCAGAACTGCTGGCCAAATTGGAAAAAGCCAAGCAGAGCTTGCGAGAGCGGCGCGTGCCTCGCCATAGGGCGAGCAGCTAGGGGAACCGATGGTGAAATGCGCCGCAGACGGGTTAAGAGCCTGTGTTCATATCCCCGTGAGCCCTGAGTTTGGCGATATCGCGCGCTGGGGGTGCTCCGAACAGACGCCGGTATTCGCGGCTGAACTGTGATGGGTTCCCGTATCCGGCCAAATGCCCCGCCACTGCGGCGTTTACCGCCTCGCTAGTCGATAGAGGGCGACTCGCGGGATCGGTGTCATGTGCACGCGCCATCGGAGCCGGCGTTCCGGGCAATGAGAGCTGCCAGCTCGCGAACGTCAGCCATCGCTCTAAACACCGGCGGGTTCTCCCAGTTATCTATAATGAAAATTGTAGGCTTCGGGCGTCCCCTTGGCCATGGGATGCCTTGAGGATCAGACAATTCTCCGCGAGGTTTGCATTACCGCTCGCAAAGCGGCGTGGAACATTTTTCACCAACGGCAGGCTAACTATCCGAGGTGCTGTTATGAGAATGTCCAAAGAGAGAATGGCGAAGGCCCAGGAACAACTGAAGACTATTTCCCAAGAGGATTACGTAAAGGTCAAGGCCCTGGCTAACATCGTCAGGCCGCTGCGCAGCGTGTTGCATAAAACGCCCGACGAGTACGGCATGACTGACTGGCGCGACATCTATTTCCCATCGGATGACGGCATTCCGCTGGAGGGCTGGTACATCCCCGCCAAGGGCGGCGAAAGTGACAAACTGGTGATCTTCAATCACGCTTTGCCGATGTGCCGCGTGGGGTTCCAGGGCCATTTCGGGGAGCCGTGGAGCAACTACGACGCCGTTGAGATCGACTTCGTGATTCAGATGAAGCATCTCACCGACGCGGGCTACAACGTGCTCGCCTACGACATCCGCAACCACGGCAACAGCAGCGCCGCGAACGGTGGCCTGTGAGGCATCGGTCGGTGGGAGTGGCGCGACTGTGTGGGTGTCAAAAAGTATGTGGACAGCCATCCCACGCGCGGCAAGATGAAAGTTGGGTTGTACAGCCAGTGCATGGGCGGCAATTCGCAATACGAGGCCATCTACCGGCGGCCGGATCTGTTCGAGAATGTCCGGTGCATGTGCAGTCCGATGGTGGTTTCCATGGCGGCGATCTTTTCGGCATGCTCGGCAATGCAGGACGTCAGCCAGTATCAGGAATTGATCGATTTCGAGTTGTTGAAAATGGGCGCCTTCGTCGCCGCTGAAATGACACCACAGCTTTCCGTGGCGGGGGTGAAAATGCCCGTGCTCATGATCCAGGTGCTAGAAGACGAATGGACACGGAATCCTGAAGACGCGCAAAAGACCTTCGATCTGCTCGGCAGCACCGATGTCAGCTTGACCCGCGTGGTTGCGCGGCGCGGAACCCCAAACAACACGCAGATGCCTTATCATTATCCCCCAACCCCGAAGGAATCCCTATCTCCTCCGGGGCTAATGCGCAGCTTTACTTCTTCTTCATCGGCGGCAAATCAGTACAAACCCCCTCAAACACTTCCGCCGCCATGCCGATGGATTCGCATAGAGTCGGATGCGGGTGAATGGTCTTGCCGATATCGACCGGATCGCAGCCCATCTCCACCGCCAGACACACCTCGCCGATCAAATCCCCGGCGTGGGTGCCGACGATGCCGCCGCCGATCACTCGATGGGTCGCTTCATCGAACAGCAGCTTGGTGAAGCCCTCGTCGCGGCCGTTAGCAATGGCGCGGCCAGAGGCCGCCCACGGGAACACCGCCTTGCCGTACTTGATTCCTTCCGCCTTGCATTGATCCTCGGTCTTACCCGCCCAGGCCACTTCGGGATCAGTGTAGGCCACCGACGGAATCTGCCGAGCGTCGAAGTAAGATTTCTGCCCCGCCGCCGCTTCCGCCGCCACATGCGCCTCGTGCACTGCCTTGTGGGCCAGCATCGGCTGGCCGATGATGTCGCCGATAGCGAAGATATGCCCGACATTGGTGCGCATTTGCTTGTCCACCGAGATAAAGCCCCGGTCGCTAACCGCCACCCCGGCCTTGTCAGCGTCGATCTTCTTACCGTTGGCGCTGCGGCCCACCGCCACCAGCACCAAGTCGTAAAGCTGTGGTTCGGGGGGTGCTTTCTCACCCTCAAAGCCCACTTTGATGCCTTCCGGCGTTGCTTCGGCGGAAACGGTCTTGGTCTTGAGCATGACGTTATCGAAGCGGGGCGCGTTCACCTTCTCCCACACCTTGACCAAATCCTTATCCGCGCCCAGCATCAAGCCGTCCAGCATTTCCACCACGTCGATCCGCGCGCCCAGCGTCGAATACACGGTCGCCATTTCCAACCCGATGATGCCGCCGCCAACCACCAGCATCCGCTTCGGCACTTCGGTCAGTAACAACGCGCCGGTGGAATCGACCACGCGCGGATCGTCCGGCATGAACGGCAATTTCACCGCCTGGGAACCAGCCGCAATGATCGCTTTCTGGAAGCGCACCACTTTCTTCGAGCCGGTCTTGTCCTGACCCGCGCCATCGGTCAGCTCGACTTCCAGATGGTGTGGATCGATGAACCGGCCGACGCCGCGCACCACTTCGACCTTGCGCGCTTTCGCCATCCCGGCCAAGCCGCCGGTCAGCTTCTTGACCACGCCATCCTTGAAGCCGCGCAGCTTGTCGATATTCACTTGCGGCGCGCCGAACTCAATACCGTGATGGGCCAGCGCCTTGGCTTCATCCATCACCGCCGCCGTGTGCAACAGCGCCTTGGACGGGATGCAGCCGACATTCAGACACACGCCGCCCAGCGTGGCGTAGCGTTCCACCAATACCGTTTTCATGCCAAGATCGGCGGAACGGAACGCGGCGGAATAACCACCCGGCCCCGCGCCTAGCACCACCATTTCACACTCCAGATCGGCCTTGCCGCTGTAGGACGCGGCGGATGGAGCAGCGGCGGGCGCGGCGGGCGCGGGCGGCGGCGCGGCGGCGGGGGTCACGGTTTGCGCGATCCCGGCGGCGGCATCGAGCAGCAAAATCAATGTACCCTCGGACACCTTATCGCCGACCTTGACCTTGATTTCCTTGATCGTCCCACCCTGCGGCGAGGGTATATCCATGGTCGCCTTGTCCGATTCCAGCATGATCAACGCTGCTTCTGGATTCACCACATCGCCGGGTTTCACCAGCACTTCGATGACCGGCACGTCCTTGAAATCGCCGATATCGGGAACCTTGACTTCAATCGTGGCCATGAATCCTCACTCCTCTAGATCAGGATGCGCCGCATATCGGCGAGCAAGCTGGCGAAATAGACGTTGAAGCGGGCCGCGCCCGCGCCGTCGATCACCCGATGATCCCAAGACAGCGACAGCGGCAGCATGAAGCGCCAGGCTGACTGCTTGCCGTCCGGCGACACCTGTTTCCAGTACGACCGGCAGACGCCCATGATCGCCACTTCCGGCGCGTTGATGATCGGGGTGAAGTAGGTGCCGCCGATCCCGCCCAGGCTGGAAATGGTGAAGGTGCCGCCTTGCATCTGATCGGGCTTGAGCTTGCCATCGCGCGCCAGCTTGGCCAGTTCGCCCATTTCCTTGGCGATGTCCACCACGCCCTTCTTATCGGCGTCGCGGATCACCGGCACCACCAAGCCATTCGGCGTGTCCGCCGCAAAGCCAATATGGTAGTACTGCTTGAGGATCAGGTTTTCGCCGTCCAGCGAAGCATTGAATTCCGGGAACTTCTTCAGGCTTGCCACCGCCGCCTTGATCATGAACGACAACATGCTGACCTTGACGCCGCTCTTTTCGATCTCCTTGTTGAGCTGTACCCGGAAAGCTTCCAGATCAGTGATGTCGGCTTCGTCGTGGTTGGTGACGTGCGGGATCATCACCCAATTGCGGTGCAAGTTGGCCGCCGAAATCTTCTTGATTCGCGCCAGCGGCTTGCTTTCGACCGGCCCGAACTTGGTGAAATCGACCTGCGGCCAGGGCAACAGCTCGATGCCGCCCACGCCGCCGGTCGAGGCGGCGGTTGCGGCCGGGGCCGCCGCGCCGCTCTTGGCGAAGTTTGCCACGTCTTCCTTGAGGATGCGGCCGTTGTTGCCGGTGCCGGTTACTTTACCGATATCGACGCCCAGTTCGCGCGCCAGCTTGCGCGCGCCCGGCCCAGCATAAGCCAGCTTGAACGCGCCTTCGTCAACGGCGCTTTCCGGTGCGGCGGCGGTCGGCCCGGTGGACGGCGGCGCGTTGGTGGCTGGGGCATTCGCCGCCGCCACCACCGTTTCTGGCAAAGCGCTGACATCTCCAGTAATCAAGGTGAGAATGACCGTGCCTTCCGACACTTTGTCGCCGACTTTGGCCTTGATTTCGCCTACCACGCCGCGCATCGGCGCGGGGATGTCCATGGTCGCCTTGTCCGATTCCAGCGTGATCAGCGGGTCCTCGGCCTTGACCGTATCGCCCGGTTTGACCAGGATCTCGATGATCGGGACATCCTTGAAGTTGCCGATGTCGGGAATGCGCACGTCCGCCACGCCCCTTGGCGAGCTGGCCGGCGCGGGCGCGACCGCGATCGACAGAATCGGCTGGGCGGGGGCGGCGTCGGCGCTGGCGAGCAGCAACAGCAGCGTGCCCTCCGACACCTTGTCGCCAGCTTTAGCCTTGATCTCTGTCACGGTTCCCGCCGCCGGCGACGGGATATCCATCGTCGCCTTGTCCGATTCCAGCGTGACTAGCGGGTCCTCGGCCTTGACCGTATCGCCCGGTTTGACCAGGATCTCAATGATGGGCACGTTTTTAAAATCCCCGATATCGGGGATTTTGACTTCGATGGTTTGGCTCATGGTTCTTCCTCGTAAGGCGTTGGGCGATCCTTAAATCAGCTCACACGGTCCAGGGATCGGGCCGCTCGGTGTCGAGGCCGTACTTTTTGATCGCCTCCTCCACCTGTTCGGGCTTGATCTGGCCCTCGTCGGCCAGCGCCTTGAGGGCTGCGACCGCGACGTAATACCGGTTCACCTCGAAAAAGCGGCGCAACTGCACCCGGTAATCGCTGCGGCCAAAACCGTCGGTGCCCAGCGTAATGTAATGGCGGGGGACGTAGGCCCGCACCTGATCCGCATAGGCGCGCATGTAATCGGTCGAAGCCACCACCGGACCGTCGTGACCTTCCAGACAGCTTTCGACGTAACTCTTACGGCGCGGCTGGGTCGGATGCAACAGGCTCCAGCGCTCGGCGCTCAAACCGTCGCGGCGCAGCTCGTTGAAGCTGGTGGCGCTCCAAATGTCCGAAGTCACGCCGAAGTCGTTTTTCAGCAGTTCCGCGCCAGCGATGACCTCGCGCAAGATGGTGCCGGAACCGAGCAACTGCACGCGTGGTCCCTTGACCGCACCGCCGCCCTGGAGCAGATACATGCCCTTGACGATGCCTTCCTCGGCCCCTTCCGGCATGCCGGGGTGCGAGTAGTTTTCGTTCATCACCGTGATGTAGTAATACACATCTTCCTGTTCCTGGAACATCCGGCGCAGGCCGTCGCGGATGATGACCACGAGCTCATAAGCGAACGCGGGGTCATAGGCCACGCAATTGGGGATGGTCGAGGCCAGAATATGGCTGTGGCCGTCCTCATGCTGCAAACCTTCGCCGTTGAGCGTGGTGCGGCCCGCCGTGCCACCGAGCAGGAAGCCGCGCGCCCGCAAATCGCCCGCCGCCCAGGCCAGATCGCCGAAACGCTGGAAGCCGAACATCGAGTAGTAGATGTAGAACGGGATCATCGGCAGGTTGTTACTGCTGTAAGAGGTCGCCGCCGCGATCCAGGACGACATCGCGCCCGCTTCGTTGATGCCTTCCTGTAACACCTGACCGGATTTATCTTCCCGGTAATACATCAGTTGATCGGCGTCCTGCGGCCGGTAGAGCTGGCCGACCGCCGAGTAAATACCGAGCTGGCGGAACAGCCCTTCCATGCCGAAGGTGCGCGATTCGTCCGGCACGATGGGCACGATGTATTTGCCGATGGCTTTATCTCGCAACAGCGTGCCGAGCATCTGCACGAACGCCATGGTGGTGGAAATTTCGCGCTCGCCAGAGGCTTTGAGCAAGCGGTCGAAGGCCGACAGCGGCGGGATTTCCAGCGAAGTCGATTTTGGCCGCCGGCTCGGTAGATAGCCGCCCAGGGCCTGTCGCCGTTCGTGTAGATACTTATATTCCTCGCTGCCTTCCGCCAGCTTGAGGAACGGGATATCGGCCATCTCCTCATCCTTGACCGGAATCTGGAAGCGGTCGCGGAATTGGTGCAAGGCGTCGCTGGTCATCTTTTTGGCCTGGTGGGCGATCATCTGACCTTCGCCCGATTCACCCATGCCGTAGCCCTTGACGGTCTTGGCCAGAATCAGCGTCGGCTGGCCCTGGTGCTTCGCCGCCGCCGCGTAGGCCGCGTACACTTTGGTCGAATCGTGGCCGCCCCGGCGCAAGGCCCAAATGTCGTCATCGCTCATGTCCGCGACCAGTTCCTTCAATTCCGGGTACTTGCCGAAGAAGTGCTCGCGGATGTACGCGCCGTTTTTAGAGCGGAAATCCTGATACTCGCCATCGACGCACTCTTCCATCAGCTTCATCAACAGGCCGGTCTGGTCTTTTTCCAGTAATCGATCCCAGCCCCGGCCCCAAACCACCTTGATGACATTCCAGCCCGCCCCTCGGAATACTGATTCCAATTCCTGAATGATTTTGCCGTTGCCGCGCACCGGACCGTCCAGCCGCTGCAAGTTGCAGTTGATGACGAATACCAGGTTGTCCAGATGCTCGCGGCCCGCCATCGAAATCGCGCCCAGCGACTCCGGCTCGTCGGTTTCGCCGTCGCCGAGAAAAGCCCAGACTTTGCGGTTTTCGGTGTCGGCCAAGCCTCGCCCGTGCAGATATTTCAAGAAGCGGGCCTGATAGATTGCCATCAGCGGCCCCAAACCCATGGAGACGGTCGGGAACTGCCAGAATTCGGGCATCAGCCACGGATGCGGATAGGACGACAGACCCTTGCCTTCGGTTTCCTGACGGTAATTGAGCAGTTGTTCCTCGGTCAAACGACCTTCAAGAAAGGCGCGGGCGTAAAATCCCGGCGCGGAATGGCCTTGGAAATAGATTAAATCGCCGCCGTGATTTTCGGAGGCGGCGCGCCAGAAGTGCTCGAAGCCGATGTCGTACAGCAGCGCGGACGATTGAAAACTGGCGATATGGCCGCCCAGTTCGGACGATTTCTTGTTGGCGCGCAGGATGATCGCCATCGCGTTCCAGCGGATCGCCGAGCGGATTTTGTGCTCGATGTCGCGGACGCCGGGGGTGCGCTCTTCCTTGTCGACCGGGATGGTATTGCGGTAAGCGGTGGTCAACGAGGCTGGGATGTAGATGCCTTCGCGACGCGCGGCCTGTACCAGTTGATCGACCAGAAAATTGGCGCGTTCCGCGCCTTGGTATTGCTGGACGGCTTTCAGGGCATCCAGCCATTCCTGCGTTTCCAGGGGATCGAGATCGCGATTGGGTTCCACTCTTTCTCTCCTCGGTTATTAATGATCGCGCGCATGTGCGCCGGGCAAAGGAATTACGTCGCCATGCTCTCTACAATGATAGGTGACGATGGATAGACCGTCGCGGGTTGTGAAGTAATGCGCCGTCAAATCGCGCTGGCAGCGAGGGCAGACTTTCGCGGCGGCTACTTTCTCATCATCGCTGGATGGCAATGCAAAGAACGCGGGCGATGGCGTATCGCCGCACCGATAGCGGTCTTTTTGACTTTCGGATTCTCTAGGAAGGATCATTTTGACTTTACCTTGCTTGATTAGCTCAGCGGCTATGGTATACAGCTCATGCGGATGAGTCGGGCCTTATCAAAATCGACCTCCGTAAAATATAGAATCTTGTATTGAAAATTTTAAACATCGTTTCAAGATTTAAGTTTCCTATCATGGAGCGGGTGATGAAATAGCCGATCAAGCGGTGTGGCGGACGGCGGAATGATTGAAATGGACCACGATCCGTTCCGGGGTTTGGCGAAGCCCTTGCAGAATGGCTTTTGCTTGTTGCCACAAGGCGTTGCAGCTGCTGAATTCGTGGGTCAGCATCATGCCGCCGTCATCGAGGCGCGAACGGCGTGATTATGGCCAAGCGGCTGGATCTAGGCGATATGACCGTCGAGGTCATACTGAAAAACATCAAAAACATTCATCTCAGCGTTCACCCGCCGCTGGGTCAGGTTCGGATTTCCGCCCCTCGCCGCATCGATCTCGACGCACTGCGAGTGTTCGCGATTTCCAAGCTGGATTGGATTCGGCGGCAGCAACGCAGACTGCGTGAACAGGCGCGGGAAACGCCCCGCGATGATCTGGATCGCGAAAGCCATTTCGTCTGGGGCCAACGCTGTTTGCTCGCGATCGAAGAAAGCAAAGCCGCCGGGGTTGAATTACAACACCAACGGCTTGTGTTGCGAGTTCGACCGGGCGCTGACGCCGCGCGGCGAAAGGCCATCATGGCTGCATGGTATCGGGAACAACTCCGGCAAGCCGTGCCGCCGCTGATCGCCCGTTGGGAACCGCTGTTAGGGGTGCGGGTCAAGGAATTTAGCATTCGACGGATGAAAACCCGCTGGGGTAGCTGCACCCCCAAAACCGGCCGCATCCGCATCAATGCCGAGCTGACCAAGAAGCCGCCCGAATGCCTGGAATATCTCATCGTGCATGAAATGGTTCACTTGCTGGAATCCAGCCATAACGCTCGATTCGTCGCTTTGATGGATCAGTTTTTACCTGACTGGCGGCAGCGTAGGGACTTGCTGAATCAATTGCCGGTCCGCCGGGTGCATTAGGCGATGCTATCGACCAGTTGTTGGCCGCCAAGCAGGGCAGCGCCGAACTGGCGTGGGGCCACGGATTCCGGCTTTAAGCGATTGGATTGCCGTGGAACTGGCGCGGCTGGGGCTGGCCCGTCGTTGGCGTCCACCGCAAATCCCGATCCGGCATGGCTGGATCGCACATTTCGGGATTGGATTGAGCCTTAATAGCGAGGGTGACTTTGATGAAAGAAATTTCCGAGCAAGAATCCCAATCCGACGCTTCTCCAGACCCAGCGACGTGCCCTACCCGGGTACCGCGAACCGCGCAAGCGCGCTTACTGCTCCACAATGCCGAAGTCGATGCGCCCTTTATGGCGTTATTGAATGAGGCGTTACCGGATGAATCGGCTCGCTTGGCGTATTTAAATCACCTGGGTTGGCAGGCGCGGACGTAGCAAAGGGGAGGGTGAAACCGCGCACGATCAAGGGCCGTGTCAACTGGCGTGAGTTCTCTCCCAGCGCTGAAAGCGAAAAGGCCAGGCGTGTTGTTCATCAGTGGGATGCGCTTCTTCCCAAACCAGTTTCCATCCTGCTGGATTCCAGTCTGGAAACCAGGTGTCGCCGGGGACATCGGCCTCTACTTGGGTGAGATACATCCGTTTCGCCAACGGCAAGGTCTGCTCAAACAGCGCCGCGCCACCGATCACCATGATTTCAGCCGCTGGTCGAGTAATCTCCAAGGCCTCTTCCAGCGAATGTGCCACCTTACAGCCCGCCGCCTGATAGCTCCAATCATGCGTTAGCACGATCATTTGCCGGTCAGGCAACGGTCGGCCGATGGATTGCCAAGTGCGTCGCCCCATAAGCACTGGCTTGCCGATTGTGGTTTTTCTAAAAAAGCGTAAATCGGCTGGCAGATGCCACGGTAAATCGTTCTTGCGCCCAATGATTCCGTTGCGCGCCACCGCGGCGATCAGCGTCAATTGCGGTATCGCTTCTCCATGGTTGGTTTGCTTCGGCCTAGCGTCGGTTGGGGCAGGCGCACTAGCCGCTAATTGCGGCGCCATCGCCGCGTTCGTTGTCAGCACGGCGCCTGGATCGTCGTTCGCCGCCAATGCGTCCGCTATCGGCGGTCGGTTCATAGGGAAGAGGAGGCGCTAATGGCCGGAACGCTCCAGGCCGGTATACCGGTTTCATCCAGGCGAATCGCGGTCAAACGGTTGCCCCAGACGCAGCCGCTATCAAGGGCAAAAATGCCCGCTGCCCGATAATAGCCGAGCGCCGCCCAATGGCCGAATACGATGCTAAGATCGGCGCTGCGGCGGCCGGGCACCGCGAACCAGGGAATTAAGCCTAAGGTTTGACTGCCGGGAGCGCCCTTCTCGGTAAAGGACAACGTGCCGTCCGCCGTGCAAAACCGCATCCGAGTCAAGGCGTTGATCGTGAACCGTAGCCGGTCGTAACCAGCCAGATCATCTCGCCAACGCACCGGTTCACCCCCAAACATCCGCTTCAAAAATGCGTGGCAATCGACCCCTTGGAGAGTCGCTTCGACCGCGGCGGCGCAACCTTGCGCTAAAGCCAAATCCCATTGCGGTGGCAAACCGGCATGGATCAGGGTAAAGCCCAGCAACGGATCGTGATGCAGCAGCGGTCGATGGCGCAGCCAAGCCAGTAATTCCTCACGGTCGGGCGCGTCGAGAATGGAGTGAAATGTATCTTTGCGTTTCGGCTTTACATAGCCAGCCGCCACCGCCAACAGGGTCAGATCGTGATTGCCCAGCACGGCGACTGCCTGATCTCCCAAACCCTTGATTAAGCGCAATACGTCCACCGACCGCGGACCACGGTTGACTAAATCTCCGACCAGCCACAGCGTATCGGCGGTGGGATCGAACCGCAGCAGGTCGAGCAACCGCCGCAGCGGATCGTAACAGCCCTGAATATCACCAATGGCGTAGACAGCCATCTCAGTTCTTGATCAGTGGTTGGGTCGGCAATGGGGTCGGTGGCCGAATCGGGGGTGGGGCCGCCTTCTGTGGCGGGGGCAGTTGCTCGAGGATTCGTTGGGCCACGCCTTGATAATCCTCGTCGAAATGACGATCACCTGGCATCTGCTTCACGATGACGCCCAGATTGTTCAGCTGGGGACAGAGCGCATCTTGCTCTTCCACGCCGTAAAGGCACAGCCTTTTGAGTCCAGTGAGTTTTTCTAATTCCGGGCGAACCGCTTGGTCCTGCGCTTTCGGCGCGCCATCAATCCAATCCGTTAGTTTGAACTCAAAGGACGCCTGATCGGAAAGACCCAGAAAGACTACCAGATCGATGCGTTCCCGCAAGGCTTGCGGCAAGCGGTTGATGATCGCTGGCAATACGTCGGCGCCAAACGAATAACCGATCAACACGATTCGCTCTTTTTTCCAGCGTGCGAGATAGTGGTTCAGTACACGCTCCAAATCGAGCGCTACTTGATCCGCTTGGCGGGGCTTCCAAAAATAACTGAGCGAATCCCAGCCCACCGTCGCCAGGCCGTTCTTTACCAGTTCCGCCGTGACCGCGCGATCGAGCAAGGCCCAACCGCCATCTCCCGAGAGCATCACCGCGAATTGTGGTCGTTGGAACTCGCCGGTGGTCGGTACTTCTGTCAGCGGCACGCCGACGACATCGGCATCCGGCTGTACCTGCTTGACGATGCCGGGATCAAGCCATTGCATCAGGGCGGAGACCTGCGGCAACCAGCTATTGATTCCGTCCGGGCCAGCCACTTCGGACAACCGCGCGAGCGAAATTGATTTGACAAACCGCGCCGCCGCGCCGCCATCGCAAGCCGGCCGATTCTGAAACACAAACCAGGTCGTTGGAAGTTGAGCGGCCGGTTGCAGCACTAAGCTCTTCTGATCCGGCGCGCTGGCGTTGGCCAGCTTGGCGGCCCCTGGGCAGAGTGGCTTGCGCAAAGGGAGTTCCGGGCAGAAGTCCACTCCAACGCCGGCATGAAAGCGGTCATTTGGGGCTTGGGTCAGTGCTGCGTAAGTCAATGCCGCCCCGGCGCCGAAGCCAAGCAGGATGGGCGGTTGATGGGTGGCGATGGGATAGCGGTCTTCCATCAGCCGATTTAAGCGGTCAAGATCGCCGGCAAGATCGATGCAAGGGCCATCCGAGCGGTCGAGCCGAACTAAATAATCATCCAGATTAACACCCGCCACCACATAATCGAGCTGGGCGATAGCCTTGGCTACCGTCGCCAGGTTGGCGTTCCAGCCGCCGATTCCAGAGGCGAACAGCACCACCCCTTTGGGTTCTTCGCTCTCCTGATAGACAATCAATTTGCCAAAAGCGGGATCATCCAATGGTTCCTCGACCACCTCCGCGCGCGGGGCGCTCGCCAGCAGGATGGCGATCACACCCAGAATCCGCCATAGTTTGGGCATAATTAATACTCTTCGTTTTTATTTTCCGATAACGCCCCGGAGACCACCGGCGATCAGCACGGTCAAATCCTTCAGCACCCGTGGCAGCACCAAGCCGCCTGGCGTCGCCAAGTAGCGGGCTTGCCACTGCGGATTGAATTTATCCTTGTACTGATGCAAGACCCGGAAATTGTAAAGTGTTTCACTACCCCAAACACCAGCGCGCCGAAGCGATTCCAAAGCAGCGCCAGGCTCCGGTTTTGCAATCCCGCGCGATATTCGGTGAGCGCCTGATGAAGTGTCCACCAGGCAGTGACGAGCAGCGCTAAGCCAATCACTGGGCCAGCAAATCGGGTCATCAGGGCTTTCATGGCAATTGCAGGATAGCGTCCCGGTTGGTCCAGGAACTCACGCGGCTCGCCGCCATTGCGCGCGGCAGCCATTGATACTCACTGTGTTCAGCCGGATTCAGGAGGATAGGAAGACGTTCTGGCAGCGGTACTCGAAATACATGCTCGGTATTTTCAGTGGCGTCAGGCGAGTAACGATGCCGCCAAGGCGGCAAGATCGGGAAACGATTGATCACCTGGCAATCCACCACCTCCACCCCATGGCTTAATCCTGTTTCCTCATATAATTCGCGCCGCGCCGCATCCAGTGGATTCATTTCCTCCCAGCGCAGGCTGCCGGTCACCGATTGCCAAAAATCAGGCGGCTGAGAGCGCCGCAGCACCAGCACTTCACCGCCGACGGTGTAAATCACGACCAGCACCGACGCTGGGCGCTTATAGCGGGGTTGATCGCTTTCAGCCGGTGCTAGCATAAGTTTGCGATTGATGGTGCGAGTTGGCGGCGGCTTGCTGATTTCTTCTGAGTTATTGCGAATAGCGCGATGATTGCACGCTTGATTTGCTCCAAATTAGCGATTAATCGACCAGCCGAACTGTAAAGCCCGACCGGTCGGATGCGGTGGCTGTCGCATCAGTTAGGGTGTGCGGCGCAAGCGGATGTTGAGATCCCGCAATTGCGCCTCGGTGACCGGCGCTGGCGCTTGGGTCAGCGGACAGGCGGCGGTCTGAGTTTTGGGGAAAGCCATGACATCGCGAATGGATTTGGCGCCAGCCATCAACATCACCAAGCGATCCAGACCAAAAGCCAAACCTCCGTGCGGCGGACAGCCAAACTTTAAAGCATCGAGCAGAAAACCAAATTTGGCGCGGGCTTCCTCCGGATTGATTCCGAGTAACTCGAATACAGCGCTCTGCATTTCAGGGTGATGGATACGGACCGAACCGCCGCCAATCTCGGTGCCGTTCAGCACCATGTCATAGGCTCGCGACAGGCAACGCTCAGGATGAGTCCGCACTTCGGCGATATCATCCACGCGGGGGGCCGTGAACGGATGGTGCAGGGCATTCCAGCGCTGCTCCTGCGCGTCCCATTCGAACATCGGAAAATTAACCACCCACAGCGGAGCCCATTCGCTATTCATTAAACCTTGATGCAGGCCAACGCGCAGTCGCAGCGCGCCCAGCGCATCGTTGACTACCTTGGTCGAGCCAGCGCCGAAAAAGATCAGGTCGCCATTCTCCGCGCCGGTGCGGGTAAGAATCTTAGCCAATACCTCATCCGGCAGAAACTTGACGATGGGCGATTGCAAGCCATTGCGGCCGGCGGTGGTATCGTTCACCTTGATGTAGGCCAAACCCTTGGCACCGTAGCGGCCGACGAATTCGGTGTAACCATCGATCTCGCGGCGAGGAATTTTGCCGCCATCGGGCACGCGCAACGCCGCTACTCGTCCGCGCGGATCTTGGGCGGCTTCCGCAAATACCTTGAAGTCCACGCCTTCCATCAGGTCGGACAGTTCAGTCAGCTCCAGAGGGATGCGCAAATCCGGTTTGTCGGAGCCGTAACGCTGCATGGCGGTCTCATAAGGCATCCGCGGAAAGGGATTGGGTAATTCGACATCGAGTACTTCCTTGAACATCTGGCGGATCATTTCTTCCATCAGATCAGTGATCGCCTGCTCATCCATGAACGAGGTTTCGATATCGAGCTGGGTAAATTCAGGCTGGCGGTCGGCGCGCAGGTCTTCATCGCGGAAGCAGCGGGCGACCTGATAATAACGGTCCATTCCCGCCATCATCAGCAACTGTTTGAATAGTTGCGGCGATTGCGGCAGGGCGAAGAAACTGCCCGGATGAGTGCGGCTGGGGACCAGATAGTCACGGGCGCCTTCCGGAGTTGCCTTGGTCAACATGGGCGTTTCAATATCCATGAAGCCCTGCTGATCGAGAAAGCGGCGCAGCGTGCTGATGACGCGAGTGCGTAATTGTAGTCGCTCTTGCATCACCGGTCGGCGCAGATCGAGGTAACGGTAGCGCAACCGCACCTCTTCGGAGGTGTCTTCGTCATCCAGTTGGAACGGCAACGGCTCGGAGCGGTTCAGAATCACCAGGTGGTGCACTAGCACCTCCACCGCGCCGGTGGCCAGATTCGGATTTTGAGTGCCTTCCGGTCGGCGGCGTACCCGCCCGATGAGTTGCAGCACGTATTCATTGCGCACCCGCTCGGCGCTGGCGAAGGCTTCCGGCATGTCAGGATCGATCACCGCCTGCACCAAGCCCTCCCGGTCGCGCAGGTCGATGAAAATCACCCCGCCATGATCGCGGCGACGGTGCACCCAACCGCAAAGGGTGACATCTTGATCCAACAGGGCCTCGGTGACCTGGCCGCAATAGTGGCTGCGCATGATGTTCGGTTTCCGTTTGCAAACAAGCTATTTGAATCGTCGAGAAGAGTACCGCGGCGCGGTGATCCTTTTGGGAAGGAAGGATGTTACGGATTCGGCTCACGAGCCGCAACATGGATTGAAGGGCCGCGCGCTATTTCTGATCGGGTGAATGTCTCCGTCGGGTTTGCGAGCCATCCTGAGGCTGGCCTGGCTGGAAGTACGTCGGCTGAAGGTGGGTTGCAGGCTGTCGCGGGCAAGCCCTTCGTACCGCCCACGGATTGGTCGCGGCCGGCGGGCGATTTACGGTGAATGGGGCTCTATTCCAACGGCTGGGAATGACCCACTCAGAAATTTGTCGCAGGATTCGGCGGGTTGCGGGCTACTAAAATAGTAGCCTTGCGCCATGTGGCAACCTTGTTCGCTTAAAAAGCGGAGCTGTTCCGGAGTTTCCACGCCTTCGGCAACCACGCTCAAGCCCAGACTCTTAGCCATTTGGATGATGGCGGCGGCGATGGCCATATCGTCGGAATCGTTGGGAATATCCCGTATCAGCGACTGATCGATTTTGATCTGATCGATCGGAAAACGCTTTAGATAGCTCAAGCTGGAATAGCCAATTCCAAAATCGTCCACGATGAATCGGATGCCGGATGCGCGCAGCCGACGGATCGTCTCAATCATTTTATCGGTGTCGCGCATGAGCAGGCTCTCCGTAATTTCCAGTTCCAGCCAGTGCGGTAGCAGCTGGTTGCTCTCCAAAGCGGCGATCACCTGTTGTTCGATGTCAGGTTGTAGCCATTGTTGCGTGGACAAGTTGACTGAAACGGGCACTGGCGGCAGCCCCGCGGCCTGCCAGCGGCGGATCTGCGCGCAGGCGGTTCGCAAAGTCCACGCGCCGATGGCCCCGATCATGCCCGTTTCCTCGGCGATTGGAATGAATTTGACCGGCGGCAGCAAGCCTCTTTCGGGATGTTGCCACCGGATCAGCGCTTCCAGCCCGAGCATTTTGTGAGTGAGAAGTTCGATTTTCGGCTGGTAGTACAGCACGAATTCTTCCTGTTTCAGAGCGCGCTGCAACTCGCTGCTTAATCCCAGTAGCTCCGATACCCGAATGTTGTATTCGGAAGCGTAAAAAACATAATCGGCCCGACCGGCCGATTTGGCCTGATACATGGCGCTGTCGGCGCAACGAATCAAGGTCATCAAATCGGTGCTATCCAGTGGATAGATGCTGACGCCGATGCTGGCGTTGATATTCAGCAAGTGACCATCGAGAACGAACGGTGCTCGCAGCGCCTGCAATAGATGCGCCGCAACCCGGCCGGCGGTCGCCGGTTCGATGATATCGGGCAGCACCAGAATGAATTCATCACCACCGTGGCGAGCCAAGGTATCCTCTTGCCGAATCGAACCACGCAAGCGCTCGGTGACGACTTGTAGCAGTTGATCGCCGATGTCGTGGCCCAACGAATCGTTGACCGCCTTGAAATGGTCGAGATCTAAAAACAGGACACCCACACAATGGTGCTTGCGATGGGCCGCGTGAATGGCTTGGCTGAGGCGATCCAGCAACAACGTACGGTTCGGCAACCCGGTCAGCGCATCGTGCGTGGCCAGATGGTGGATGTGGCGGGCGGTGATTTCACGCTGTTCCTCGCGCGCGAACAGATTGAGCGCGAAAGAGATTTCACCGGCCAGATTAATGAGCAAGGTGGTAATGTCTTCCTCGAAAAACCCTCGATTCCCCGCGAAGGTGCTCAGACAACCCACAACGACATCATTGCGGCGCAATGGAAAAACAGCGGCGGCGCCCACGCCCGAACTGGCCGCCCATTCCCGCCACGACAGGTGGTTAGGGTCGATCTGAAAATCGTTACTGACGACCGGATGGCCCAGTCGAAACGCCATGCCGCAAGGTCCGGCGCTTTCCAACAGATTGCAGTCGTTAGAAACTGGGAGCAGGATCGGCGAACTGGAATCCTTAATGGCGATGCCAGCCTGCGCCGCTTGTTCTAGCTTGCCGGTTTCCGGGTCAGCGAGACTGATGGCGACTAATACCATTTGTTCGAGTTGGGCCACGATCTGGCAGACTTGCTGGAACAGGTCCTGCGGTTGCGGCTGGCGCATAATGGCGGCGCTGGTCCGGCTTAATGCGGCATATAAATTGCTCAAACGGACGAGCTTTCTTTCCGTCTCCTGTTGGATGGTCATATCGCGGACGGCGGCCACCGTAATGGTGTTTCCCTTATAGCTAAAATGCCGCACCCACAGGTCTGCCGGAAAAACCGTCTGATCCTTCCGCCGGTGTAATTGCGCGGTCAGCAGCTTCGATTGCGTGCGCGGCAGCGCGGCGGCGGCTGCCGGTTCGGCCGCCAGATCGATGTCCTTCAGCTTCAGCAATTCTTTTCTGGAATAACCGTACAGCTTGGAGGCCGCCGGGTTGGCGGTCAGGATGCGTCCATCCCGACTGTCGATCAGAAACAGCGCATCGCCGATGGTGGCGAACACGCTACGATATTTCAATTCGCTGGCGCGCAGCGCCGATTCGATGTTCTTCTGGCCGGTGATGTCTTCCTTGATGGCGATAAAATGCGTGATGGCGCCAGCTTCGTCTCGAACGGGCGCGATGGCGGCTGATTCCCAATACAGCACCCCATCCTTGCGGTGGTTACAAAATTCGCCACGCCATTCTCGGCCGTCGGTGATGGTCCGCCACAAGTGCTCGTATCGTTCAGGCGGCGTGCGGCCGGATTTGAAAATGCGCGGATTGGCGCCAATGACTTCAGTCGCGCTATAGCCGGTAATCTGTACAAATTTTGGATTGACATACTCAATGGCGCCATGGCGATCGGTGATGATCACCAAATTAGCGCTTTGCTTGATGGCGCATGAGAAGAGACGCAATTGCTGTTCGGTCTCGCGCCGTTCCTGAATTTTGGTGTTTAGGGTTTGCTGTTGCTCGAAAAAATCTCGCATTAACTGGGCCAGTTGGCCCAAGTCGGTGGGCTGGGAAGCCAGCGTGTTGAGAAGGACTGGATCTTGCTGGCGCCATGCTTGCGAGAGCAGCTGGAGTGGCTTGCTGATGGATAGAAACAGGCTGGCCAGTAACCCAACCAGCAATAGCGAACCCATCGCCAAGGGCTTTTGAAGGCCGGGATCTTCCAGATAAATCATTCCCACCGTGAGGAGGATAAGGATCAAAATCGTGATCCAGAAGAGCGCGATGGGATTTTTCCTGATCCGCTGTTTCATAAAGGCATTCCCCAGCCCTTGCTCAGCACAGAAGCCGCTTGATGCGCCAACCTGAGCGACTGAAGGCGCTAACGCCGTCCCTCGCCAAGGCAAGCAGAGAAGGCCAGGAGATCAGAGCGATCAATCCGATTGCCACACGCAAGCTTAACATGTCAGCCTATCTATCCTGTTGGCGCCGTAATGCGTGGCCTATCTCTAAAGCTGTTAACTTAATGCTAAAACCCGAAAAATCCAAGGGAAAATCGGCTTTTAGGGTATTGAAGAGGGCTGTTTTTAGGCGGATAGCGCGGTAAACGCTCGCCACCCAGCGAAGGCGGCCAGCACCAAGAACAGACCGCCGCTGACTTGGTGAAGAACAGGGATTGGCAAACGCCGTAACAGGGTTTGGCCAGCCAAGACGCCCACTGCCGAGGTGAGCGATAAAGCAAGGGTTCCTCCCACCCAAACGGGTAGCGCCGCTTGCGTGCTGGCCAGCCCGGCGACCGCCAATTGTGTCTTGTCGCCCAATTCCGCTAAAAAAATCAGCGCGAAGGTCGAGAGCAGCACGCTACGACCATCGCGCTCCCGGACTTCGACGGTTTCTTCTTTCGCCTCTCGTAACGAACGTAGGCCAAAGATCGCGAACAGCATGGCTACGATAGCTGCTATCAGCCATTCCGGCAACCATGTGGCGGCGACCGCCCCAAACAGCACCGCTAAAAGATTCAGGATTGCGAACGCGGCTACGGCCCCCAGCAAAACGGGGTAGGGTGGGTGTTTGGCGGCTAAGGTCATGCAGACGAGCTGCGTTTTATCCCCAAGCTCGGCTAACGCGACTAAGCCCAAGGTTGTTGAGGCAGTTACAAAGAAGTCGCTCATCAGGATTTGGGAATAACGGGGGATGGGAGTGATAGGGAATTCGGAGAGATTATACAAGGCTAAAGGGCACGTCTTTAAAGCGTTCCCGGCTCTAACACGGCCAATACCTGCCGCGGTTCGAGCTTGCCTTTGAAAAAGATCACTGGGCCGGGAATATCGCGAAAATCCTCTGCTCCCACATTCAAGCGATCCGAAACGGCCACGATTAAATTTGGCATGGCCGCTCGCCGTAGCTTGTCTAGCTTGCGGCGCAAATAATCGGGATGCCAGAAGCCCATGATCTCGATGTGTGCGATCTGGCCGTTCAAATGACGTAGGGCAAAATCGGGTACGAACACGGTTCCTTTTAAATCGACGATTTCCACTTCGCGCTCCAGCTGCCATGCCGTACCTAATTTGTCCCAGCGTCGGGCGAAAGTTTCTTCCAGCAGGCTGTCGAATGCGGGCGGAGCGGGTTTCAGCGACTTGAGAGGGGATTGCGAATCCAGTCGATAGCGCAATTCCTGACCGTCCCGTTGCAAGATGGCTTCTAGCTCCCAACGACTGATTCGCAGGAGGGCCGGTAAAAACATGGCCATTTGCAAACCGTATTTACGGGTCTGCTTGAACAGGCTGGCGGGACCGTCCACATAGATCTGATAACCGTCGTCCAAATGGCCTTCGACCGCGTACATCAGACCGTGAAATTTGAGATGTTGAAACAAACGACGGTACTCGCCAGGGACGTTGCGATGAGCGGTGAGACGTAAAGACAGCGCCGAATACAGCAAGCCTTGCGCTTGGGCCAGATTGTAACGATCGATCAAGCGGTCTGGCGTGAAATCCGGCAACACAGCCAATAAGTGGTTTTCTGGTAGATCGGCGTAAAGGGCTTCACGGAGGGTTTCTATCTCCAGCTGATAGCGTGGCGCAACGATTTCCAGCACTTCCCGTGCCTGAGTTTCACTGTGCGCACCACGCGCGGCCGCCAGCGCGAAGAGTTCGCGCCGTAGCGCTTCCGGCTCCAATTCGCCAGTCGCCAAGCTGAACTCGGCGTCATTTAGCGCCAAATGGGCAAAGCCGCGCACGATCCGATAATCCGGCGAGTCGCCCTCCAGTGCACGTAACGCGCACTGCAATTCGCCGCGAGGGCGATGCTGATGCGCGCGGATCACGCTCAACACCTGGTCGGCCCAAACATGCTGCTCGTGGCGCAGAAAGCGCGGATAGAGTTGAGCACCACGCTTGTACGAAAACAACAATTCCGAAGGTAACATCTATCGCTATGTTCCTTCGTCGTCGCGATCTTGACTTTCTCGCCCACGCTCGCTGGCAGCTGAAGGATTTGCAGAGTCGAACAGCGCCAAGGTGGCCTCGATCCGTTCCGCTTTTCGGTTGATCTCCGGGGGTGCGCGACGGCGGTCAGCCACACGTTCCTCGCGAGTCTCTTTAGCAATAACTTCGTACAGAACAGCCTGTTTAGCCGCAACGCCCCGTCGCAGGATGCGGCCCAGGCGCTGGATGAATTCCCTTGCCGAAGCGCTGCCGGACAGGATTACCCCCACTGAAGCGTCGGGTACGTCCACGCCTTCATTGAGCACATTACTGGTGACAATGGCCGTGTAAACCCCCGATTTAAAGCCATCCAAAAAAGCCTGACGTTCCTTGATCGCCGTTTGGTGAGTCAAACAGGGAATCAAAAAACGCTGTGAGACTTCGTAAGCCGTAGCGTTGTCTTCAGTGAAAATAACAGTCTTGGCGCCGGGGTGATTGGCGAAAACCATCCCAAGCGCGCGTAGTTTTCCAGGAGTGGCATGGGCGATGCGTCGCGCGTCGCGGTGGGCGCGCATGGCGCGGCGACCTTCAACGCTACGCGCCGACAACATCACGAAACGGTTCCAACCTTCCAAGGTACTCAACGATAGCCGGTTAGCCTGTAAAAAGGCGTTCCGCTCATCCAGTGCTTGCTGATACGCTAGCCGTTCGGCCGCGGAAAGATCGACATAAATGGGCCGTATCTGAAAAGCGGCCAAGACCTCGCCGGCCAGTTGTTCGGGTTTTTTGCGATAGATGATAGGGCCAACCAGCGCTGGTAGATCAAGCTCTCGGCCGTCGCTACGTTCTGGGGTGGCGGTCAAGCCTAATCGGTAGGGCGCTAATGAGAATTCAGCGATAATCCGGTAAAACTCCGACGGAAGATGGTGGACTTCATCGAAGATCAACAGACCGAAGCGGTCGCCCAGGCGGTCGATATGACGTGCGGCGGAGTCGTAGGTGGCGATAGTGAGCGCTTGCGGCTCATGGTAACCGCCGCCGATGAGACCGATTTCCTGGTCAGGAAATGCCGCCCGCAGCAGGGCATACCATTGTTGCATTAAATCGAGGGTTGGAACCACGATTAACCCATCCCGTCGCGCCCACGACAGCGCCAGCAGTCCAAGCAGCGTTTTGCCCGCTCCGGTCGGCAATACCACCACACCCCGTCCTTTCGCCGCTTGCCATGCCGCCAGCGCTTCCTGCTGGTGAGGATAGGGGGTCATCGTCAGCGTACAACCCAAATCCCGCAATCGGTAGCGCGGTGCTTGGTTGCGGGCCAGCTCGCGCTTCAACTGGCTGATAACATCACTGTAACAGCTGGCTGGGGCACGGTAGGCGTTCACACGGGGATCGTAACAAAACCAAGTGTCCAATCCCTTCGGGAGCTTATCGACACCTTCCAGTAATAAAGTGCCTCGATCGAAGAGAAGCTGGCTTTCATGATCATTGCGCCCCGTATGATAGAGGCCAGCAGTATCTTTGATGCGATGGCTCATTGACTTACAGCTAAGAGATGAACAAACACGCTGAGGCCAGCCTCGAAAAACTTCTCTGACGGTTGATTATTTCGTTATGCGGCTCAAACAACAAGGGCGATCCATCACGGTCGCCCTTGTTGTTTGAGCCTAATCCTGAAGCTAGGCTTTATCGAAACGTTTTCCTTGTTGGCCGAACGGCCTGGCCCAAGTAGCTCCAACCCATCAGTAATAGCAGTCCTAGCAAGGCTAACAGATTTACCGGCGATAGCGTTGGAATGTCAGCCACAGCCTCTGTGGTTCCGCCGTTGCCGGTGGCATCGGTGTTGTCAGCGGAGTTCGGGTCCGGCACTGGGCTGGTCACGCTGGCCATATTGTCGAACGTACCAGCCGCATTGATGATAGCAGTCACTGTCACCGTAGCGGTGGCTCCCGCCGCCAAACTCGCTAGAGTACAAGGCAAAGCGGTACACGCCCCACTCACTGTCTGAATGGTGAGATTAGTCGGCGTGTCGCTGATCCGAACCTGGGTGGCCGTACTAGGGCCAGCATTGTGAACTTCCAGCGTATAGGTGAGCGTCTGCCCTACGGTGTACGGCGCTGGCGTTTCCAACGTCTTGCTTAGCGAGATATCCGCCTGTTGTACCGGGTTATTGATAGCAGTGTCCGTATTATTACCGGGTGTGGGGTCGTTCACCCCCACTGGTGGTGTCACTGTGGCGGTGTTGGTTAAGTCGCCGGTCGTTGCTGCGGGCACCGTGCCGGTGAGGGTGAAGGTGACGCTACCGCCGCTGGGCACGGTGACCAGGGCGTCGATGTTGCCGGTGCCGCTGGCTACGCCACAAATCGCACCGCCCGACGGTGTGCAGGCCCAGGCGAAGCCGGTCAGCTGAACGGGCACGATATCCTGCACCCGGGCGTTGGTGGCGTCGCTCGGTCCGGCGTTGTTGACGGTAATCGTGTAGGTCAGCGGCTGGCCCGGCACGTAGGGGTTCGGCGCGCTGCTCTTGCTCAGCGACAGGTCGGCGCGGGCGTTCACCGCGTTGTTGTCAGTGTCGCTGTTATTGCCAGGTATAGGGTCGTTCACCTCTGCTGGCGGTGTCACTGTGGCGGTGTTGGTTAAGCCGCCGGTC